>FWWL01000321.1_pt1 | contig 138155 bp, 99 predicted proteins | sample 2228331 | NCBI WGS metagenome assembly FWWL01 (sample SAMEA103939775, study PRJEB20133) | metagenome | reverse complement strand
ATTGGGCGGGTTGCGCAAGATGGCGTCCAGCCCACGGCGTTCGGCACGCGACAGCGGACGTACAAAATACGGTGCAGACATGGTTTCGGTCCTCCGTGATCTCAGACCATGTCTATATACCAGATTTCACCAACTGTGCACACATTGATTTGGCTTGCTTAGAGCGCAAGTTTACGACCTGGACAACTCGGTCAGGTGATCCCGGTGGCCGGTGGGAACCAGGCCCTGACACACGTCACTTTCTTTAAGGGGTGTTAGAGGACGTGGCCCGATGCTGCCATGAGGGTAATTCATGAACTGCCCCTCGGGACTTCCTTTCGCAGGTTGCAACAAAAAGCGCTAATGACTCAGGCGAAGGTCCCTAATTTTCCAAAAAAACGCTGAGATTGCATGGGGGCAATGTGTTGTACGGGCAATTCATAAATTGCCCCTACCCTCAGGTCTTGCCGGGTTCAATCCCGCTTCCACGCGTGCCCGTGTGCACTTCCGCGTCTCCATCGGCGGAGAAAAGTAGGGATTTGTCAGGCAGGGTCACCTTGTCAACCGTCGTATCCTTCTAGAATAGGTAAGCTCATGGCGGCAGATGTCGGAAGGAAACAGACTGTGGGCAATGCCTTTTTTCTTCTAGGAGAGTTTTAGAAGATGACCGAGGAATTGTCATGCCGATGGTTGCAATGCAAAAGCCGCGGAGGCCTTGCGATTTATTCGCCATCGGTGCGACTTGCCTCGATTGCCGCATGAGGCCCGGCTACCGAAAGACCACAGCATTGCTCCTGTTGGGACTGTATGCACGGAACAAAATTGAATCAAAATGACAGCTCCGTTGCGGTGCTGCTCAGTGGAGGACTGGATAGCAGTCTCATGCTGGCCAAACTGGTGGAAGACGGCAGGTGTGTCGCGCCGCTGTACGTGAGGTCCGGGCTGTTCTGGGAGCAGGCCGAGCTGGCTGCCGTCCGCAGGATCCTCGCTTGGTTTACTGATCGTGTCCGTCCCCTCGCAATCCTCGAGCTCCCAGTCCGCGACATTTACGGCGATCACTGGAGTCTCACCGGGGAACAGATTCCCGATGCCGACTCTCCCGACGAGGCCGTGTTCCTGCCCGGGCGAAACCTCCTGCTGCTGGTCAAAGCGGGTCTGTGGTGTCGCCAGCAGGGCGTGCCATTTCTGGCCCTTGGAATTTTGGATACCAATCCATTTGCCGATGCTTCCGAAGAATTCTTACGCACTGTGGAGACCGCGCTTAACCTGTACGGCGATCCACCGCTCCAGATCATCCGACCGTTGCAGGGCGTGTCCAAAACGGAGTGGATGAAATGGGGGCAGCGGTGGCCTCTCCACGAGACCTTCTCCTGCATCGCCCCGATGGACGGCCTCCATTGCGGCGGATGCAACAAATGTGCGGAAAGACGCCGTGCTTTCCGGGAGGCAGGAATCCCCGATCTGACCCGTTACGCTTCCGATCTCGACGGAAAATCAGTGTCGCCAGCCTGAACGTTGCGATCAGCAGCCGCTTGATCTGACCGATGACCGGTAGAATACTACATCGACAAAAATCACATCAGCCCGTCATTGGCTAGCCCTTATGCGAGGAAGTGTCCATGTATCAGGTATTGCGTGAAATCGATTTCTGCTACGGTCACCGTTTGCTCAACTATTCGGGAAAGTGCCGGAACCTTCACGGCCACAACGGCTTGCTTGTCATCACCTTTGAAACAGCGTCTCTCGACGAACTGGGAATGGTTCTCGACTTTACGGACATCAAGCGCGTCGTCCAGGGCTGGATTGATGAGAATCTCGATCACCGGATGATTCTCCACCGCCAGGACCCGGTGGTACCTGTCCTGCAGGAAATGGGTGAGCCGCTTTTCTTGATGGACGAAAATCCTACCGCCGAGAATATTGCGCGGCTCATATTCGACTATGTGGCGCAAAAAGGTCTGCCGGTTGTGGAAACACGTCTTTGGGAAACGCCGCGGTGTGCGGCGGTGTATCGGCCATGAATGGCACCGTTTTCGCCCAGAAATTTCGGCCGAAGGCAGCACGATCATCGGCGGCAGTTTGCGGCGTTCAATCCCTGCGAAGGGCAACGTCGTAGAATGGGATAGGGAATTTCCTATTTTTTGCGAACAGCCATTCCCGATTCACGCCAGTTCACGGATCCTCCATGACTGAATATCGTCCCACTCCAAAAAGTTTTCGGCTGCACATCGGAATTTTCGGTCGGCGAAACGCCGGGAAGTCAGCCCTGCTCAACATGCTTACCCGGCAACAGGTCTCGATCGTCTCCGACGTGGCGGGGACGACCACCGATCCCGTGGAAAAGCCGATGGAGATGCTGCCGCTTGGGCCGGTGCTGTTCATTGATACGGCGGGCGTGGACGACGAAGGTGCCCTGGGTGCCATGCGGGTTAAGAAAACCCGGCAGGTCTTGGATCGGACCGATTTGGCGCTGCTGGTGGTTGATAGCGATCGATGGGGCGTTTTTGAAGAGCAACTGCTGGCCGAGTTTCATCAGCGTCGTATCCCGGTTATTGTCGTATTCAACAAGGTTGACGTTGCTCGTCCGGACGCAACTCTCCTCGCCCAACTGGACCAGCAAAAAATCCCTTACGTATTCACAGCCGCGATCAGGCACGAGGGGCTGGAATCGCTTCGCCAGGCCCTCATTCAAAACGCTCCGGAAGACTTCATCAACAGTCCGCCGCTGATTGCCGATCTGGTGCAGTCCGGGCAGATTGTGGTGCTCGTCGTGCCGATCGATAAAGAGGCGCCTAAAGGACGCCTTATCCAGCCACAGGTGCTCACGTTGCGTGAACTGCTCGACCATGGCGCGCTGGCCGTGGTCTGCCGCGACTCCGAACTCGCCCGGGCACTGCAATCCTTGAAGGAGCCGCCAGCCCTCGTTGTGACCGACAGCCAGGCCTTTGCCCAGGTTGCGCGAGTTACTCCCCCACACGTCAAAATGACATCATTCTCCATTCTTCTCGCCCGTCAAAAAGGAGATCTCAACGAGTTCGTTCGAGGAGCCCTGGCCATCGATCGATTACGGCCGGGGGATCACGTCCTCGTGGCGGAGTCGTGCAGCCACCACCCCATTGCGGACGACATCGGCCGGGAAAAAATACCTCGCTGGCTGCAAGAGCGGGTGGGTGGGAAACTGCATTTCACGACCGTGCAGGGCCACGACTTTCCGGAAGACTTGTCTCCCTATCGGTTGCTCGTGCACTGTGGGGCCTGCATGTGGAACCGGCGTGAGGTCCTCACGCGAATGGAACTCTGTCGGCGGGCAGGGCTTCCGATCTGCAACTACGGCGTGACCATCGCTTACACACTGGGAATCCTCGACCGCGCCCTGGAACCGTTTCCCGAGGCCCAGCGCATTTATCGCGAGCTGACCCGCAGCGCCGCCGTCGCCACCTGAAAGCCATTTGGGTTGCAATCTCTTTTGGCGACTGGGCATTGGGAGGGACCTGCTTGTCACGTCCGTCATTCAATGTTTGATCATCTCTTGCCTTTCCGCGGGGACTAAAGTCCCGCGCGGAAAGCGGGGCTAAAGCCCCGCACTCCATATGGAGTGCGGCGATTCATCGCCGCTTTTTGGTGAAGGCTTTAGCCTTCACAGCCGTGGCATTGATTCGGATGGAAACGGAGTACCGGTCGGGATGGAATCTGATCCTCCACCGCCTCCAATGGACGGCCGACTTCCAGGTCGGCCGTCGGCCTGAATGGAACCGGGGTGCCGATCGCAGTGGAACCCGCCCCGTTAACCCATGCAATGAAAAATGCGTTTACAGCGTCCATTCGTGGCTAACCCATTCGTGGCGCGTTCCATTGCCTCGGGCAGCTTCGTGGCGTACGATAAAACGACTTTGGCCGGCTTTGAGAAGACTGAACAAGGGAAACTCGCCGGCGCTGGGCCGGCGAGGCGTTTTCGCCCGGGTCCTCCAATCAAGTTGGGGTCTTGTCTTCCGGCTTACGCGAAAAAAACAACGCAATCGCGATTTTAACGTTTTTGATTCAACCCATGCCCAATCGTCTTATTTCGTCGAAAAGTCCTTATCTTCGACAGCACGCTGAAAATCCTGTGGACTGGTATCCGTGGGGTGAGGAGGCCTTTCGAAAGGCCAAAGAGCTCGACCGCCCCATTTTCCTCTCCATCGGCTATTCTGCCTGCCACTGGTGCCACGTAATGGAGCGAGAAAGTTTCAACGACCCTGAAGTCGCAGACTTTCTCAACAGGCATTTTGTTTCCATCAAGGTGGACCGCGAGGAACACCCCGCTGTGGATGCCCAGTACATGGAAGCCGTTCAGCTTCTCACGGGTCGCGGGGGCTGGCCGCTCACGGTTTTCCTCACTCCCGATCTCCAGCCGTTTTACGGAGGGACGTATTTTCCGCCCAGGGCTCGGGGAGGAATGCCCGGCTTTCTGGATGTCCTCCGCGCTGTCGTCGAAGCCTGGCAGAACCGCCGCGAGGAGGTACTGGGGCAGGCGGACAAGCTAACAATCCTGGTTTCGGATGTCTCAGGGACGCTGGCGGGCAAGGCCGACAGGCCCGACAGTAGCACGGCCGAACTCGCGGAACGTGCGCTGGCCCACGGATTCGACAGCCGTTGGGGTGGTTTCGGAGCAGCGCCCAAGTTTCCCCATCCCTCTTTGCTGCGATTTCTCCTGCTGCGGTATGCCACGACATCCTCGCAGGTTGCCCTCTTCATGGCGCTCAAGACGCTCGATTCCATGGCCGCAGGGGGCATTCACGACCATATTGGCGGAGGGTTCCACCGCTATTCTACCGATGCCCAATGGCTGGTGCCGCACTTTGAAAAGATGCTCTACGACAACGCGCTTCTCGCCCGGGCATATCTTGACGCCTTTCGCCTGACGGAACGCCCGCTCTATGAAGATGTCACCCGACGAACGCTCGATTATCTCCTCCGCGACATGGCTCGACCGGGCGGCGGCTTTTATTCGTCTGAGGATGCCGATAGTGAGGGCGAAGAAGGCAAGTTTTACCTTTGGGATTACCAGGAGATTCAGGAAATTCTCGGCAATCGTGCAGACCTTTTCGTGGAGTACTACGATATCCGTCGGCAGGGTAATTTCGAGGGTCGCAACATTCCGAATCTGATTTCTTCCCAGGATCGCCTGGAACAACTCACCGCCCAAGAGCGAGAAAGCATCGAGAAGGAACTTGCGGTGTGCCGCCAGATCCTTTTCCAGGCACGTAACCGCCGAGTGCGCCCCGCCCGGGATGAGAAGATCCTCCTCAATTGGAATGCATTCGCTGTGGACACGCTCTTCTGGGCTGGGCGTGCACTGGGGGAATCACGTTACATTCAGGCCGCCCAGCAGACACTTGATTTCCTGCTGGCCACGTTTTGGATCAACAGCCAACTGTACCATTCTTGGTGTGATGGCGAACTCCAGGGCCCCGCTGTGCTGGACGATCATGCAGCGCTGGGCGTGGCCCTGGTGAGTGGCTATGAAACCACGGCGAATCCGCAGTACCTCGAACACGCCTATCGTCTGGTGGAATACATTCTCGAACAATTTCGCGATCCGCAGAGCGGGGCGTTCTTTATGACCGCGCAAGATCATCCTCATCTCCTCTGTCGGCAACTGGACTATTTTGACAATCCCACACCAAGCGGAACCGCTTTAACGACGGAGCTTCTCCTCCGCCTGGGGCACCTGCTGGGAGAAACAGGCTTCCTGGAGGATGCCGAACAGGCGCTGGCCGGTTTATCGGGCTGGATGCAGCGGGCCCCGATGGGTGTGGGACACGCACTCCTCTGTCTCCAGACCCTGACCAGCGGCTGGACGAGCTGGGTGTTTTGTCTGCCAGAAACTGCCGAGCACTCGCGCGAATGGCCTGATTTTCTCCGTGAATATTTTTGTCGCTACATTCCCGCCTGTGTTACCGCAATGGACGGACCAGATCGGCACACCGGGGGGCCATTGCACGAGCGGATATTCCGCGACCGGAAGCCGATCGACGGTCAGGCCACTCTCTACCTGTGCCATGGCAGCCAATGTGAGCCGCCCCTGGTGGGTGAAACAGCGATCCGCGATGCGATTGTCAGCCGAAGTGTCCTCGTCCCCAAAGCACAATGCTGAGCTGTTGGTGGGCAGCGATCCGAGACGGTCCGACAAAAGGCCGCTTCCGGAAGTGGTTTCCCGTTAATCAGTTTCAACAGGCGCCCATCCCGAATGGCACGCCCTGCATCCGGGATTCCAGATTGCTTGCGGACAGCTTGGTGGGGTTGCCTGCGTTGTTGTCCATGAGGCGCGTTTTGCCTAAAATGTCCGCCAAACCCTTGTGAGAGTGGTGCGACCTGCAGGACCAGGAAGAGAAGGAGTTGCGGTTATGCGGTGGAAAAGCTTGCTGGGTGTGGGTTGGTTGATTGCCTCGCTTTTCACCTGGCCGATTGGAGTTCATGGGCAAGGTTTGAAAATCTACATCGTCACCGATTTGGAGGGCGCCAGTGGCGTTTACAAGTTTGCTCAAACCCGCGAGGCCGGTCCCCTCAATGAACAGGCGAAGGAATATCTGATGGGCGATATTGCGGCAGTGGTACGGGGACTCCGCGATGCCGGGGCCACGGAAATCGTGATTCTGGATGGTCACGGCAGCCAGGCCTTTGTGCCGCACCTGATGGTGCCTGGGGCCAAGTACATCACGGGTTTGCCCCGGCCCAGCGTGATGCCCGAGCTCGACGAAACCTTCGCGGGGTTGGTCCAACTGGGTGCTCATGCCATGATGGGGACGCCGGATGGCGTGCTCTGCCACACGCAATCATCTCGAAACGAGAACCGTTACTGGTACAACGGGGTGGAATCGGGGGAACTTGCGCAGGTGGCTCTTTACGCCGGAGCCTTCGGTGTCCCCACGATCATGGTGACCGGCGACGAGGCCACCTGCCGGGAAGCGAGAACCTTCTTTGGGCCAGAAGTTGTGACGGTCGCTGTCAAAAAAGGGCTGGCCCGTGAAAGCGCCGTGCTTTATCCGTTTGACCAGACACGCCGTGCCCTGTACGAGGGGGCGAAAAAAGCCATCGAAGCCATTCCACGGTGCAAACCCTACCGCATTGAGATGCCGATTAAGGCGAAGAAGCAATGGCTCGTGTTCGATAAGCCGGATGAGCCAGGACGTCTCATGACCAAGGAAGGCGTCATCGAAGACGTGCGGAAAATCTTCGAGTTTTGAGCCAACAAGCTGCAAGCCATCAGGCGCCGGCCTGCTCTTTCAGTGCCACCAGCCGGGCACGACCACGGTCCATGAAGACGAGTTTATCCTCTCGAGCAAGCCAGCCAATGGCCTGCATGACCTCGTCGCGTGGCCGTTCCAGCTTCTTGACAAGCTGGCTGAGGTTGAGCGGCCCGTTGGCATGCAAAGCGTGCCAAACCAAACCCGCGGTTTCGCCGATCCGCGCCACATAGGAATTGGAGATCTCGCTCATGGGTCCGTCCTCTCTCAACCCGAATCAATTGAGATCGACCACCTGACAGACGAGCTGCCGATAGGTTCCCTCCCATGGCGCCTTCCACGAATGGCTCCTTTCTGGGACGAGAAAACACGTCCCAATCGCCGTTCGCTTGTTGGCCTTTATTTTACCCCTGTGAAAATCGCCTTCCAAGGAACAGCGACCGGCCACCGGCCGTTGGCGATCGAGCAGGGCGAGCCATTACTTCTCCCCGGAGGTCACTGAGCGGGAGGGGCCAGAAGCGTCAAACAGCTCCGGGTGGATGCACCGCCCGAGGGATTCTGCCAGATCGAGCATCCGCGGGCCGGGGACCACAGGGACATCCTTCCCCAAAAGATAAACGCGTCCATTTTGCACGGCGGACACTTCTTTCACCTCCTGCCAGGCGGCCAACCATTCCGAGTGACGCTCAGACGAGATCTCTCTTCCCGCCTGGATCTCGATAATCACATCCGGATTGAGCCGCAGGACGGTTTCTGCCGAAATGATGGGGAAAGCAACGGCGGAGTCCCCGATAACGTTCTCGCCACCAGCCAGTTCCACGAGTCTATTGAGAAACCCATCTGATCCAGCCGCACACAGATTCTGGAGCCGACCGGTTTCCAGCGGTCGATCCACCACGACCAAAACCCGCGGCCGTGGCTGACCACGACATCGCTGGGCAATTGTGTCCAATCGCTTTCGCCAGGTCGCGCTCAGTTCTTCGGCGCGCCGTTCCACCCCCAGAGCTTTGCCCAGAATCGACAGCGAATCAAACACACCCTCAATCGAGCGGTGGTCCACGGTAAGCACAGGGAGCCCCATGGCTTTGAGTTTGGCGGGCAGGTCTTCGGCGCCTGCCGGTGCGACGACCAGATCGGGCCTCAGTCGCAGCACGGCCTCCAGATTCGGGTTGACGTATCCGCCCACCCGGGGCAAGTTGCGGACTTCGGGAGGATATTCGCAGAAATCGGTAACGGCCACCACCCGATCCCCGCATCCCAGGGCAAAGAGTGTTTCGGTAATGCTCGGGGCCATGGAGACGATCCGGCGAATCTGCCCCGGCGGCAGAGGCGAGTTGCTCGAATCTCCTGCGGGCGCAGACTGGAAGGCATTATCGCGCTCTGGCGTTGGCAAGCCGCACCCACCGGCGAGCGCGCCCATCAGCACGAAAAACACCATCCAACGCAACCAATATTCTCGCGCCATCAGATGAGGGAAATTGCCTGGTCTTTGCTGGGTGAATCAGGTACCTTTCTCGTTACATCCGTGGAAGTGATGACGCATCGCCGAGCTGGCGTGTCGAAAACACCTCGCTTGATGGGGTCAGGGCTTATTCTTGACATCGTAGCACATGAGGACGTTGTGAGCCCGCAGATAGAGTTTCCCATCGCAGATGACGGGATGCGGCCAGGCTGGACCGTCCACGACGGCCGGGCGGAACTGGCTGATGAGCCGGAATCCTTTGGGATCCGGAGCAATGAGCGCGACCGTGCCGGCTTCATAGCGGAAATAGAGTCGGTTGTCGGCGTAGAGGACGGCCGCCGATCCGCGGTCCACCGGCTGTTCCTTCCACATCACTTTCCCGGTGAGAAACTCGATGCAGATGGGGGCTCCGCGATTCTGGCCATCCCCGGCGTACAGGTAATCCCCAACAAGCACCATGCCGCCATGATGGTTGGAAAATGTATTGGCATCATGGAAATAGACTTCCTCCGCCGACCAGTTCTCTCCATCCCGTTTGATGCGCAGCAGGGCACACCCGGTGCGGTAGGCCGTGCTGACGAAAACGTATTCGCCACGGATAACGGGATTGGAGATGTTCGCCACGTTGTTGGCGATACGGTTGTAATTCCACAGGAGCTTACCGGTTGCGGCATCGACACCAACGGCTCCCCTGCCCACCAGGGTAATGTACTGACGAACGCCATGAATCTCGGCCGGCATGATCGAAGCGTACCCCGCTCCGTCCGCTCCGCGTGGTCCCAAATCCCCGGGCTGACAACGCCAGATCGTTTCCCCCGTTTTCTTGTCCAGCGCCACAAGGAGGGCGTCTTTTCCGCCGGGGGTGCACACCAGTTTTTCCCCATCCACCAGGGGTGACTCGCTGTATCGCCAGACGGACATCATTTTGCCGCCGAAATCCCGCCCGAAGTTCTTCCTCCACACGATTCGGCCGGTGGCCGCATCAAGACACACCAGGTCCCCGTCCGTGCCGATGGCGTAAACCCGATCGCCATCCACGGTGGGCGTGCAGCGTGGGCCCCCATCGCGGTGAGGCGGTCCAATCCGCGTCGCCCAGAGTTCCTTGCGGGTGGTCAGGTCGTAGGCCAGAACAAATTGGGCCTCACCACCTTCCGCAGGCCGATCCCCCATCGTGTACAGACGCCCTTGGGAGATTGAAACCGTTGAATAACCGCGGCCAAGGCCCTCAAGCGTCCAGAGGAGTTTGGGGCCGCCTTCCGGCCATTCCTGAAGGAGCCCCGTTTCTGTGCAGATGTTATCACGATTGGGCCCATGGAACTGGGGCCAGTCTTCCCCGCGCGCAACGCGATCGGGCAGCACGCCAATCACCGCCCCGATAAATGGTAGGAGAAAAACCAGGCCCAAAAGCCTTCCAACAACCCGAGCTATGTACGCTGAGCGAGGAACCGCCATTTGTCTCCACGGAAGCATCATCGCGATCGCTCCTCTTGCAAACGTGAAAGAAAAAAGTGAAGGAATTCGGAATCAAATTATCTAACTGCGCTCCGTCGAGATGTCTTGAGACGGATGATTGCAGGCCGCTTTGGGGGCACTCAGGAAATCCTCTCCCGGTCAGCCAAGCCTTTGAATGTACTTCGCGGGACCGGGCGATGCAACGGACAGCGGCAAAGTTTTTAACGCAGGTGGAGTTTTATCGACTGGGCGCACACGACGACGCCGGGAACAGCCCGGAGGGACCTGCTTGCCGGATCCGCTTTCGGAGAGACGTGCTTGTCACGTCCATATTCGGAGGGATCCGCTGGTCGGGTCCGATGACCACCGATTGATCGCCCATGCCTCCTGATCGGGCACGACAAGCGTGCCCCTCCGACCTCTCGGAGGGACCTGCTTGTCAGGTCCGCTTTCGGAGGGACGTGCTTGTCACGTCCGTTATTTAACGTTGGATCATCCATTTCGTTTCACCGGGGACTGAAGTCCCGCGTGGAAAGCGGGGCTAAAGCCCCGCACTCCATGGAGTGCGGCGATTTATCGCCGCTTTTTGGTGAAGGCTTTAGCCTTCACAACCTTGCCGTTTGCGGTCTTTTGCCGCAACCACGATAAGCGCTCGCCGGTAGGGGCAATTCGTGAATTGCCTCTACACCACATTGTGCCCGCAGCTTGGCATGGATTTTAGTAAAACGTGGAATGGGTCAAGCCTGCGCCGGTATTCCCCATTTTGCAGACGATCCTGTACACTGAAAGAGATCAACCAGAAACTGACGCACTCAGGAATTTGCACCTATATCGGAGGTTCAGCTGCCCTTTTAGAGGGGCATCGAAAGCGTATGCACGAGAAAGATTTGCCGAAAGAGGTCCCCGGTCCGATCGGTCCCACGGAAACCCGCTCCGGATTCAGCATCCCGGTGGCCGATCGCGTCCTCCGTTTGCCGCCCTATCTGTTTGCGCGGATCAATAAGCTCCTTTATGAAAAGCGCCGGGCAGGCGCCGACGTGATCGATTTGGGAATGGGTAATCCCAGTGATCCCCCGCAGGATATCGTGATCGAGAAGCTTGCGGCAGCCGCCCGCGATCCAGATAATCATGGCTACACCGAATCAAGGGGGATTTTGAACCTCCGCAGAGAGGTGGCTTCCAAGTATTTCAAGCAGTTCGGCGTCCGATTGGATCCCGAATCCGAAATTATCGTGTGCCTGGGGTCAAAGGATGGATTCAGCCATCTGTGCTTGGCCCTTTTGGGACCGGGAGATACGGCCGTCGTGCCAGCCCCTTCCTATCCACCCCACGTGTACGCGGTCATTCTTGCCGGTGCCAGCACGATCAGTCTGGATGTGACCAAACCAGACGAGTTTTTGTCGCGTCTGGCTTTCGTCTGCCAGAACCTGTTTCCACGCCCAAAAGTCGTCGTGGTCAACTTTCCTCACAATCCCACCACAACCGTGGTGGAGGCCGACTTTTACCATGAATTGGTGCGACTGGCCAAGCGCTACAGCTTTCTCGTCATCAGTGACCTTGCGTACGCGGACGTCACGTTTGACGGCTACCGGGCGCCGAGCCTTCTGGCCGTCCCCGGCGGGCGAGATGTGGGCGTGGAACTCACCACGATGAGCAAAGGATACAACATGGCGGGTTGGCGGGTGGGATTCTGCTGTGGCAACGCGGAGATGGTGCGGGCCCTCGCCACCGTGAAGACCTATTACGACTACGGCATGTTTCGCGCGATTCAGGTGGCGGCGATCGTCGCCCTCCGACACACGGATGCGGCCGTGGAGGCCCAGGCCCGCGAGTACCAGCGGCGACGCGATGTCCTCTGCGAAGGGCTGGAACGGCTTGGCTGGCCCATCGTTCGGCCCAAGGCGACGATGTTTGTCTGGGCGAAAATTCCCGAGCCCTGGGCCAGCCAAATGTCGTCGTTCGACTTTGCGATGAAACTGCTGAAAGAAGCCGATGTGGCCGTCAGTCCCGGCGGCGGTTTTGGCGCGGCGGGCGAAGGATATCTGCGACTGGCGCTGGTTGAAAACGAACACCGTCTCCGGCAGGCCGTTCGCCAGATCGGACGATGCCTTGGCCAGGCGCAAAATCAACCCCCAGCGCGGGTCGCCGGAACCTGACGGGGACCGATAAAAAAGGCAGAAGCGAAAACTTCAGCTTGAGGCCGCGGCTCGGCTTTTCTTATTCTGCTCCTGATATCGCGCCCGGATTTCCTCAAGTTCCTTGCTGAGCCGGTAATGGAGAGGGCTTTCCGGTCTCAGGTGCTTCAAGAGAGATTCGGCCCGTTTCAGCTTCTTTTCGTCAACCGGACCTTTGGAGAACAACGAGTACCAACTGTGGGCAACCTGTTGTTCGGTAAGCAAGTGTGACCTCCCTTGTTCTGGAGACACGTGACCGACGTTATCAGCACAACCCCCAAAGACGCTGATAACGGTTCATTGCTATTATATCGTCACAGCCTCGCCAGTCCACTCGCGCGGAGTTAATGATGGAGGGCGTCGCGAAACCGTTGGGGATTTCTCGGCGGAGCTGCCCCTGGCAGGCTCAGAAGCGGTTTAATTGTTCTACGTGGGTGTTGTCATCTGCGTTCAGGTGCCGCGCGGGTGCATCGATCCGTCCACAGAATCCTTAGGGACCACAAAGTTGTGGCAACAACCACGGCCGGCGGAAATGAACGGCAAAGCATCCCTCCACGATGTGGCGGCCCACCGGTGCTCCCGGAGGAACCTGGACTCGGGTAAATTGGGGTCGGTTTCAGTTTGGATTGGGGAAGACGCGTTGGCCCCGCCAGCAGATGCTTCAATTGTTTAACCGCAGGGGGAGGTGTCTTATGGTCAGTGGTCGGAGTGTAGCGCTTCTGGTCCTCGGTATGGGCTGGATGTGGGTGTTCCAAACCTCTGGATTCGGAGAGGCCCCATCTGCCCCGAGCAAACCCAATGTCCTCTTCATCGCGATTGACGATCTCAATGATTGGACGGGCTTCCTTGGCGGCCACCCGCAGGCAAAAACGCCGAATTTGGACGCCCTCGCCAAGCGGGGGATGATTTTCACCCGCGCGTACTGCACGGCCCCGGCGTGCAATCCTTCCCGAACGAGCCTGTTGTGCGGCGTTTTACCGTCCTCGTCAGGTGTCTACCACAATGACAATCCCTGGCGACCGCAACTTCCGGACACCATCACTGTGTTTCAGCATTTCATGGCTCACGGTTACAAGGTGTACGGAGGAGGAAAGCTCTTCCATAATGTTTTCAACGATCCTCAATCGTGGGAGGTGTACTGGGACCGGCCTGGTGATCCAGTACCGCCAAATCGGCCTCTCAATGGCATCCCAAATGCGGCGCAATTCGATTGGGGGCCCTTGGATGTGGATGACGCCGCGATGGGCGACGCCAAGCTGAGTGATTGGGCGATTGAGTTCCTCGGCCAGAAGCACGATCGCCCGTTCTTTCTGGCCGTCGGTTACATTCGTCCGCATTTGCCCTGGTATGTGCCGCGCCCGTATTTCGACGACTTTCCCCTGGCGAACATCGTTCTTCCTCAGGTGAAGGAAGACGATCTGGACGACGTCCCGCCCTTGGGGAAAAAGATCGCCAACCCTCAGGGCGACCATGCGCGGGTGCTGGCCACCCACAACTGGGAAAAAGCCGTTCAGGGCTACCTGGCCAGCATCGAGTTTGTGGATCGCCAGGTGGGCCGGTTACTGGATGCCTTTCAAAAAAGCCCTTATGCCACGAATACAATCGTGGTCGTGTGGGGGGACCACGGGTGGCACCTGGGTGAAAAACTTCACTGGCGGAAATTCACACTATGGGAAGAAGCCACCCGCGTGCCCCTCATCTTCTGTGCCCCAGGTGTAACGCAGCCAGGAAGCCAGTGCCATCGCACGGTGAGTCTGCTCGACCTCTATCCCACTTTGTGCGAGTTGTGCGACCTTCCCATCCCGGCGCACGTGGAGGGCAGGAGCATCGTGCCGCTCCTCAAGCAACCGGATGCGTCCTGGGATCGACCGGTTGTGACCACGCACGGCTATATGAATCACGCAGTACGATCGGAGCGCTGGCGCTATATCCGCTACAGCGACGGGACGGAAGAACTCTACGACCACGAGAAAGATCCAATGGAGTGGACCAATCTCGCCAACGATCCGGCTTACGCTGAAGTCAAGGCGGAGCTGGCCAAATGGCTACCCAAAGTGAATAAGCCGGAAGGCCCAAAAGCCAAGCCTCAGAGCAATCAACGGCGAGGGAGAGGCACTCTCTCAGCGGAGAGTGCCTCCTGGCCCGAGGGCCTCCGGGCATATTTTGCCCAGGAATGGTTCGGCGAATTTCAGCCGTGATGGGGCTCAACCCTCTTCAATCACATTCCATCCCATCAGGCGGGCCAGGTGGTAGGCACTTTGCAGGTGATCCCCGTAAAACACCACCCGATGGAGGAGTGTCATCGCATCCTCGGTTTGGAGGGCGCTGCTCCAGTTGACCGCCATTTGAGCCGCGTCACGGACTTCGCTGACCAACTGCGTGCGACAGCCGTGGACCGATTTTTCGGGCACTTCCACAATTTTGGCTGTGGATATCAGTAAGGTGTCCAGGTTAACGAATTTGGTTCGGGTGATGACCTCGCCGACGCGGTACTGTACCTCGGGCACACATCCGCTGCCACCGACTTCCGAATGCCCGCGGAGCAGATAGGGATGCTCGGGGCCGTCGATGCTATCCAGCTTCAGCGGCCCGGTGCAGTGGGCGGTCCAAAGCACATTCCGCGACGTGTCGAAGGTGGCATTTCCCTGGAAGCCGGGTTTATCAAAGGCATATCGGAAAATAAGCATCGTGAGCAGCGAATCCATGTCACCCTCGCAGGCGGCCGGTAGTCCGCGATCCCGCAACCGTGCGAAACCGAGGCAGGGGAATCCCCGTGGCAACCAGCCCATGCACGTGCCCACCGCCAGCCCCTGAGCCTGGTATTTATCCATGAGCCGATTGAGAGCCACACTCACCCGGGCGGCTTTGTAGATATCTTCTTCGGTGGGTTCTATGATCTGCTTGGCGCCTTTGATCCATCGCTGGGCTTCTTCGCGGACGGCGTCCTCTTCCACCGCCGCCATCATCTCGTCGAACGCCGCCTGCTCGACGGCCAGGACTTCTGCCCCGAGACGCTCTTTGATCAGTTCCGGGGAACAAGCCGGGGCTGTTCCGCGGGCCGGCGGGAACAGAAGAATCCGCGTTTGCTTGAGGAGCGGAATGACCCGCAGCAGCCGCACCGCGTGTTCCAGTTCGGCCAGATCGCTCGTCGCAAACAGCGTGACGCGGTGTCCCGCCCGCTGCCACCGATGAGGATACATCCAGTCGTGCCCACTGGCCGGCAGCGAGAAGACGATCATCGGATGGCGGGCTTCCAGGATTGGACCGACCAGCCGGGTGAGGGCAAAGCAACTGAGGTTGATGGCGAGAACGGGTGTGCCTTCCCCGATGGTGCCCAAAAAGTTCTTGGTCTGCTCGGCGTTCTCCGATTTGCCATGGACCAGCTCGACATTCCCCAGCTTTTGTTCCACCTCGGTGAGGACTTTTTGCATTTGTTCAACATGAGGCGGATCGGTGTTCCAGCCACGATCCGCCGGCCCCGGTGAGCCTGACCAGAGAACGCCAATCTTGACTTTTTCAGGCCGCTGAACGGGAGCCGCCTGCGATGCCCATGTGTAGCTCCAGCTCGCGGATGCTGCCAGAGCGCTGAGGACGCTGCTACCCAGGAATTCACGGCGCGTGCAGTGTTCACACATCGGTTCAACCCTCCCGGAAAAAGGCCACGCCACTTCAACCACAAGCCGAAGCCATCCCGCTTTGGCCGCCCTTGAGACGCCAGTAATGATGACCGGCCAGGTAGGTGTTGTCAAGAAAAGGCCAGGCACACATATCCTGAGCTTCACCCAGTCTGGAGGTGGAAGGCGACACGAGGGGCAGGAATTTTCGGAGTAGGGGGACGCTTGCCATGCTCCGTGACGGGGTGCCGATCGGTGTTGATCGGACGCGACAAGCGCGTCCCTCCGAATCTGGACGTGACAAGCACGTCCCTCCGGAAAATTGGGCGGGGCGCGCTGGTCGTGCCCGGTGAGAGGGAATGGATGATCGAGCGTTATCCCTCGGACCCGACAAGCGGGTCCCTCCGAAAGAGAAATGGGACAGAGGGGCCACCTCCGTCCCATGCGCATTTGCCGATCTTTGCGAAGCCGGCAGCAAGCCTACCGTCGCCAGCCGCTGAAACCCCGGTTCATGCCGCGAAAGCCCGTCCCGTACTGGCTATCGAGAAGCGTGCTGTAGTACGCTGCCTCACCCTCGATGGCGGAAAGGCCTTCCGTGAACGCCGGTGCCACAACCACCCGGGCCTCGACCATCTCGCGGTTGAGTCCGAGCTGAACGAGCTGGTTGACGATGGTTTGCCGTCGTGCTTCGTCAAGCTGCGGGTTTTCACCACGGGGCGACTCTTCCACCACAACAGGGAAGGGAACATGCTCCAATCGCAGTGCCACAGACAACAGGTGTTTTCGCCCCAGAGGAGTTAGGTCGGCCGTCTGGCCCACGAATTCGTGATCATAAAAGATGAAGTCCGCGGCTTCCGCGTTGGTCTGCATCGTTTCCCAGTGCGCATCCGTCACCTGGCCGAGCGGGAACGGTCGGTCGTACACCGGGCCCATTTTCGCCTCGTGAGAGACCTTCGGTGTATGGCAACCGACCAGCAGCACCACGCTCAGCAGTCCCCACGGGATCGCGGCGAAACATCGCCACCCACGGTGCTCCTTCGGCGGCGTGCTTTCCGAAATGCGTTGCCCACGCGTTCCATTCGTCAATCCCGTTTGCAGGATGCGTTTGTGCCGGTTCATGGCTTATCTCACGATTCTCCTGGCAGATTATTTCGTTTTGGGATCTTGTGCGGAATTGTGACTGTGTATGTTTTCTTGCGGTGCAGGAAGTATCTGTGTGTGCTTGCGTCAATCGCCGTGGCCGTAGGGGCCGGAGATGGTGGCCGGTCCACCGGCGTTGTATCGCCGACGGAGGCGCGGCCAGGTCGTGCTGTCGTATTCCTGAGTGGGCCGCCCTTCGAGATGACCTTTGAGGTAGAACTCGTGGTTGGTCGGCTCGGTGACATCGAAACCTGGCAGCGGCGGCACTTCCTCGGGCTCCATCGGATGGACGATCTCCGGCGTGACCAGGATGATGAGTTCGGTTTCGTTGCGGCTGAGGCTGCGACGTCCGAAGATCTGGTTGAATATCGGCAAATCACCCTGATTGTTGCCGGTCATGGAATCGTCCAGCAATCCTGCAATGGCCAGCGTCTGGCCCTCACGCATTTCCACAGTGGTGGTCACGGCGCGGGTTCGCAGACCCGGCGTACCGTTGACTGTGTTCTTCTTGTCGATCTGGCTGAATTCGGGAGCCACCTCCAGTCGGATGAGGTCCTTGTCCAGAACGGTGGGCAGAAACGTGATGATCGCTCCATACGCCCGGAAGTCCGTGGTGACCGCACCCACGCCGTTGACGCCGACAGCGGTGGGCACCGCAAACTCTCCACCCGCGATGAACGTGGCCGGACGACCGCTGATGGTCACCAGTGTGGGTTCGCTCAGCAGGCGGACCACGCCATGTTCTTCCAGATAGTGCAGTCCAAACTGGAGGTCGCCCCCATCAAAGTTACCAATGACACTTGCCGAACCGCCGGACGAGATGTTCAGCAGCGACTGAATGAGGAACTTCCCCTGGTCGAAGTTCAGATGCATGTCCACACCGAAGTTGCGGGCGGCTGTCCGATTGAGCTCGGCAATTTTGACCTTCAGAGCAACCTGCGGTGGGCCGGGAATCCGCAGCATGTTGATCACCTGGATTGCGGGGAGTGTCTGCCCGGCCGCTTCCTGACCAACCGGATCGGCCGCCTTTCCCTCGGCGACACTCCGGCCACGAACCAGCTCACCGCGGATCACCGCCATGATCTGGGCGGCTTCGGCGGCATCGCGTGCCTGGCCCTTGACCACGAGCTTATCGCCGACGACGATCAGGTCCACTTTGCTTTCGGGAAATAACTTGGCGAGATGTGATTCGAGCAGTTCATAGCGCTTCACCTGCGTTTTCTCGACCTCCGGATCGGGGACAACCCGCACGAGATACGTCACCGGGCGATAGCGCTCATCCTGGAACCAGAACGTCACATGCGTGGCACCCTGGCTTTTGCCCAGGATAGAAATCTCCCGGGGTGTGAACTGAACCACGTCGCAGATGCTGGAATCCACAACCGCCGTGCGATAGACGTCCACCTGCGTGCGCAGCAGCTTGCTACGCCGCACGATGACCGTCAACTCGCCCGACTCCTCGATGATTTCAAACGGGCTCGCAGCGAGGTCTGATCTCGGTTGCTCAGGCGCCGGAGACGGAGAAACCGCCGGAGCCTCGGTTTGCAAGCCTGTCAAAGCGGCTGCCCTGGAATTGCCGGAAGGGCTGAACTCCTTCACCTGAACCGATGGACGGGAGGGCTTCCCCGCCTGTCCGCTGACATCACCTGAATCGCCCACGATTGACGGTTGAACAGGACGAATCGGCGGGTTGTCCTCAGACGAACTGTTTTGACTGAACGTCGGTTGCGGTGCCTCAGGTCGCTCGTCCTCGGTTTGGCCGAACGAAGGACCTGTTGCCTGGCCAGCCAGAGAGGGCTGGGGCGTGATCACGCGGAACTGTGGGGTGGTGGCCTCCGCGGGCTGGCTTCTATTGAAGGCAACCATTTCGTTGTCAATGAGCGTCACAAAGCCGTCACCGTCTCGGTGGGGCGTGGCCTGGTCTGGTTGTGCGTCAGAAGTGCGCCCTGGCCAATCCCAGCCAGTAGCGACCGGTGAAGAAACGGCACGGTTTTCCGCCGGTTGCTGCGGCGTGCCCGCTGAGGTAAGAAGCACCATCTGCCGGTTCGGGACTGCGTTCTCCCCGGCAGCCTGCGCTACTTCGGAAATGACATCCGCCGGGACTCGCAGGACCGGTTGCTCATCCAGAAGGAATGGCCGCACCGGTCGGCTGGCCGCCACCGCCCAACTCTGGCTCACCTCCATGTTTTCTCGGATCAAACGGAGGACACTCGGGGTGGTGCGCGGGATGCTGGTCGATGCCACGCCGAGATCGGCCAGCGGCGACTCGTCGCTTCCCAGGTTGATATCGGTGCTGTTGCGGACCACCCGAGGCGCATTCACAGATCGCACCCGCAGGACAATCTGTTGTTGCGATCCTGGTGTCTCTAACACAATTCGCTGGGTGGGCAAAGTTCCGTCATTACGGGCGACGGAGGGCACGGCGGGTCTTTCTTCGCTGACCCAGACCTCGGCGGGGACGCTCTTGAGGCTCTCTTCGATCCAGACTTCTTCCGGCGAATCGTTTGAAAGAGTAACTTGCCCAGTCTCGGCCACCGGCTGGGAGAGGGACGGTGCATCCGCCGTCGTTCGAATTCGCAACTCGATGGTGCTGTCCTCGGAGCTTCGCTGGGGAAGCGTGGCGACAGCGTTGTTGTTTCCATCGGGCATAAGGGGGTGCACGTCACCCACATGAAGTTGAAGGCGCAACGGGGGCAAGGCTTCGAGCCCAGTATTCGCCTCATCTGCCCGCGCAGTGACACGTCCCCAGGCCCACCAAAAAGCAGTGGTGACCACGGTGATCACACCGCAGGCGAAGAGAAACGGCACGCCCGTGGCATCACGGCGGGCCATAATCGCATGCTGCGCTGCCTTGCTCATAGCTCCATCCCTGGGTTGTACGCCGATCGGGTCCGTGATCAGCGACGGATATTCAGGCTGTGTAAGTCTCAGTGCAACTGATTCAATCCTGTTTAGGCTTCATCCCCGTGCCGGTATTTTCATCACCGTGCGGGAGCCCCGAATGTCCCCGTGTTTCTCTCGACAGCTTCCTTGAGTTGTTAAAGTTTTTGCTTAGGGAAGCGGTTGCAATTCCGGCTTATTTTCTGCCGGCGACGGCGTGAGTGGCCTCGCTTCGGAGGTGGTCGACTCTTGTCCCCGCGGCATCCACGGCGGGAGTTTCAGCCCCGGATAGCGGTAGGGGCTGTTGTACGCCGTCATGAGTTGCTGGCTGTAAAGCCCCGGCCAGTGATAGGTGTATTGCGGCGGCACCGGGAATTTGTAGCTACCCCGGCACGTGCAGTTAAACCCCCCAACGGCTGACATATAGCGGGCCAGACATCCCTGATGGATATGTCGCTCACAGACGCATGTCGGACAATCTGAAGATACTTCGATAGCGCTTCCCGCTCCGGGAAGAGCAGCGGAAGTCCCCGGTTCTGCGCCGCCGGCTGGAGCCGAGGCCGAGCCTGCCGCGCTCTGTTCGGACTGTGCCGCCCAAGTTTTGCCGCAATCGGCTGGCCAGTTAAAACCGATTGCCAACCCGATGAGGGTTAGCACACCCCAAACCGGTGACTTTGCATCCCATCTGGCTGACACGATAACCTCCTTGTGGCCGCCACTCATCGATACTTCTGGCCAACCCGATGCAACCCCCACAAACGATTCCACGCTGCTGTTAAGCGTTATCGTCAAAAATACGTTTCCACGCCCACTTGAATCGGGGTAAATTCGTCAATCAGGGGGAGCAGAATTCCCTCACTATCGCCACGGTTTTCCCATTTTCACAATCCGGAGGACCGGGATTTGGTGATCCGGGGACATTCGGGCTATGCGGCAGTCGTCGAATTGGGGCAGGTGGAGAATCAAGGAAGGGTAACAGTTGCCGAATTTTATGAAAGTTTTACATCCTGTTTCTGTTGACTGATTCATCTGCGATTTTTCGCTGCGGCTGGAAAGTATCTTGATCGCCACGAGCGTGTGCGAAGGAGTGCGATTCAACCCGGGGACCTGCCTGTCAGGTCCGCTTTCGGCGGGACCTTTTCCGGAGGGACGTGCTTGTCACGTCCGCCGATTAACGTTTGATCATCCATTTCCTTTCATCGGGCACGACAAGCGTGCCCCTCCGAAGCGTCTCTCGGAGGCACCTGCTTGTCAGGTCCGTTTTTCAACGTTGGATCATCCATGGCGCGGATGCTTGCGGTTGCCTATCAGGCCGGGTATAGTAACCGCGCACATTGAGAAAAGTTTTTCGATGATGCCCACCGGAACCCTGCCGGATAGATCCTTGATGCTCGCGCCAGCTTGCCCTGTGACTCGTTGACCCACCGTGAAAGGAGACTCACCATGCGCAAAGTCACTCCGGTGCTGATGTATTTAGTGGGCGCGCTCGTGGGAACAGCGTTCGGGATGGGCTGCCTTTTAGCCCAGGACTTTTACGTCTCCCCAGATGGCAACGATGGTTGGTCTGGCAAACTGGCAGCCCCCAACGAAACCAAGACCGATGGTCCGTTTGCCACATTGGCCCGAGCTCAACAGGCCGTTCGGGAACTCCGTCAAAAAGAACCTGATCGACAGACGCCGATTGTGGTCAGCGTCCGGGGCGGCCGCTATTTCCTCAATCAACCTCTTCGGTTTGCCCCGGAAGATTCGGGCACGGAAAAGTCACCCACGATTTATCAGGCCCACCCCAATGAACGACCGATCATTTCTGGTGGCGTCGTGCTTTCCGGTTGGAAAGTGGACGACAAGGGCCGATGGCATCTTGTCCTTGATGAGGTGAAAAGCGGAAAATGGGCCTTCGCCCAGCTTTTCGTCAACGATCAGCGGCGCTACCGTCCGCGTCTGCCGAAAAAGGGGTATTACACGATTGCGGAGCGGGTGCCGCCGCCTGCGGAGAAACAAAAAGGTGGCGATGACCGCCTCCAGTATGCCGAAGCAGAATTTAATCCCCAATGGACCAATCTCGGCGACGTGGAAGTCAACATTTTCCACCAATGGTCCATGTCGCGGATGCGGATCGCCAGTATCGATCCCGACAAAAAACTGGTCATTTTCCGCCGTGGCACCGGATTCGACTCCTACTGGGCACAGTTTCTTAAGGGAAGCCGCTACTATCTGGAAAACGTGAAGGAGGCTCTCGGCGAACCGGGCGAGTTCTATCTCGATCGCACGACGGGCGAACTCACTTATATTCCCAGGCCGGGCGAAGATCCTCAAACGGCAGACGTCGTGGCTCCCCGCCTGGAAAACCTCGTGATCCTTGCGTGCGACGGTGCCAGCAAACGGTGGGTGGAGCACCTTCAGTTTCGCGGTCTCATTTTCGCCCATTCCAACTGGGTCTGCCCGGAGGAGGGACAGTTTTACCCTCAGGCGGAGGTTGGTCTGGATGGAGCAATCTCGGCAGTAGGAGCAAGGAATGTCCTATTTGACACCTGCGCGGTCGTTCACACCGGCACTTACGCCGTCGCATTTGGCGAGGGTTGCCGGAACTGCCGACTGGAAAACTGCGAACTGGTGGACCTGGGAGCAGGCGGGGTGAAGATTGGGCACGCCGGTTCGGCCAACTGGCAGGGGGCCAGCCAACGTCCCCAGGGTGAGGATGCCCTCGTCTCACACATCACCGTGAAAAACTGCACAATTGCCCATGGCGGAAGGATCCATCCCGCGGCCGTTGGAGTCTGGATCGGCCATTCACCCTACAACACGATTGAACACAACGACATTTTCGACTTTTATTACACGGGGGTTTCCGTGGGCTGGACCTGGGGATATGCGGAAAGCCCAGCCCATCACAACGCCATCAATTACAACCACATCTACAACATCGGACAGTATGTGCTCTCCGACATGGGGGGTGTGTACACCCTGGGAGTCTCGCCGGGAACAACCGTCAATCACAACAAGATCCATGATGTTTATTCGTTCAGTTACGGTGGCTGGGGGTTATACACGGACGAAGGTTCCACGCACATCGAGATGGCCTACAACCTCGTCTATCGCACAAAAACCGGGAATTTTCACCAGCACTACGGAAAAGAGAATCGCATCCACAACAATATCTTCGTGAACTCGATCGAGCATCAAATCCAGCGAACTCGCACGGAACCCCATATTTCATTCTTCTTTGAGCGGAATGTCGTTGCCTGGGACAACGACAGCCCACTGCTGGGAAGCAACTGGCAAGACAACAACTTTCGGATGGATTACAACCTTTACTGGCACGGAGGAAAGCCGGTCATCTTCCCGGGTAATTTGACTCTCGAACAGTGGCAGAAGCAGCGGGGACAGGACGTGCATTCGATCATCGCGGAACCAAAATTTGTCGACCCAGCAAACGAGGATTACCGGCTTCAGCCCGATTCACCGGCCTTTAAACTGGGGTTCCAGGCGTTCGATCCGCGAGAAGCCGGGCGGACCAGCCCCCCGGTGCTGACTGCCAATTTGCCGGAGGTACCTGCCGGGTTGTCCAAGGGTGAGTGAGCCGGGATTAAACGCGAGGTGAAACGACGAACATTTCGGGAGGGTGTTTTATGCGCGGCACTCGTGCTCTCGTTTTTCTCGGATTGATGGTGTTCGTTGAGGGGATGGCGATTCCCAGTCACCTGTGCCTGGCCGAAGAGTCCCAATTCCAGTGGACGGCACCGCCGGAGTCTCTCGCCAAATGGCGGGCGATGCGGTTCGGGCTGTTCATTCACTGGGGACCAGTCAGCATCAAGGGGACGGAGATCGGATGGTCTCGCGGGGCTCAGGTCCCTATCGAAGAGTACGACAATCTCTACAAACAATTCAACCCGGTAAACTTTAACGCCGATGAATGGGTGGCAATCGCCAAAGAGGCAGGCATGAAGTATCTCGTGATCACATCGAAGCACCACGACGGCTTTTGTCTGTGGGATTCGGAATACACCGATTACGACATCATGTCCGCGCCGTTTAAGCGGGACGTGCTGAAGGAGCTTTCCGAAGCCTGTCGCCGCCAGGGGATCGTGTTCTGCACGTATCACTCTATCTGTGATTGGTACCATCCCGATTACCCGCTGGGCTCCCCCGGCGGCCGAACGCGTAAGCCCAACCCCAACATGGAGCGCTACGTCCAGTACCTCCACAACCAGACGGCGGAGATTATTCGCAAATACGGACCGCTGGGAGTCATGTGGTTCGACGGGGAATGGGAAGAGCCCTGGACGCATGCCCACGGCCTGGCCCTGTACAAACACATTCGCACCCTCCAGCCCGATATTCTCATCAACAATCGCGTGGACAAAGGTCGCCGGGGCATGGAAGGAAACACGGAGGGGCCCGATTTCGTCGGCGACTTTGATACGCCTGAGCAACGCGTTGGCACCTTCAACCGGGAACGTCCCTGGGAAACCTGCATGACGATTTGCCGTCAGTGGGCGTGGAAACCAAACGACGAGCTCAAAAGCCTCAACCAGTGCCTGCAGATTCTTCTGCGCACGGTGGGTGGGGATGGCAACCTGCTCCTTAACGTGGGGCCGATGCCGGACGGCCGAATCGAGCCCCGTCAGGTGGAGCGGCTTAAAGAGATCGGTGCGTGGCTGAAAAAATACGGCGATGGCGTCTATGGCACGCGGGGTGGTCCCTTCAAGCCTGGTTCGTGGGGGGCTTCCACCTGCAAAGACAACAAAATTTACGTCTTCGTTTTCAATTGGCCTCAGGAGGGACCGCTCGTTCTCCCGCCTATCAATCAAAAGGTCCTTGCGGCCGTTGCGCGGACAGGGGGTGACCTCAAAATCGAGCAGACCAACACACAGCTTGCCGTGCATCTGCCGCCAGAACATCGCGATCCACTGGTCACGGTGCTGGAACTGACGGTGGAAGGTCAGGCCTTCGACATTCCGCCGGTGGCCGTGCCCGCGCTCAGCGGAGCACTCAGCGCGGGAAAGCCTGCCAAAGCCTCAAATGTTTTTCAGAAGCGGGTGGCGCAATTTGGACCGCAAATGGCCGTGGATGATGATCCCGAAACTCGCTGGGCGACGGATGCCGGCACTCATTTCGCGTGGCTCGAGGTTGATCTTCAGCGGCCGTGCCGTGTCAATCGGGCTGTGATTGAGGAGGCCTACGCCCCGCGGGTCGAGGAATTCCAGATAGAATATGCGGAAGGGGATCAATGGATGCCCTGTTTCAAGGGGAGCAGGATCGGGGAGCACGCCGAGTTCCGGTTTCCCGAGGTCACAGCGCAGCGGTTTCGCCTCAACATTTTGAACGCGACGGAAGGGCCGACGATCTGGGAATTTCAACTTTTCGGCAGGGAGCAGAAGTAAGGAGGACTTGCACCACTCTATGCCTCGCGAGGTGATCCGCGTCGACTCGTTGGATGATCCACGGGTGGCTCCCTACCGCAACCTTCCAGAACGAACACTTCGCGGAGAATCGATCTTCATCACGGAGGGATGGCTGGTCACCGAGCGGCTCCTTAAGAGCCGCTACGAGACGGAGTCTGTCCTCCTTTCCGAAGATTGTGCTGCGCGATTTATCGATCAGATCCCTGCCTCCATCCCGGTTTATGTAGGTCCCCGGGAACTCCTTTATCAGGTGGTGGGATACCAGTTTCATCAGGGCGTTCTCGCCGTCGGTAAGAGGCGGATCCTGCCATCGGTCAGGGATGTCTTGCCGCCACCCGAGAAGCCGGGACCGCTTCTTTTAGTGATCTGTCCCCAGATCACCAAGCCGGACAACATCGGGCTGGTTTTTCGCTCGGCCGCCGCCTTCGGCGTCGATGCTGTCATCCTGGGTGAGAGGTGCGCGGAGCCTTTTTCACGGCGGATCCTCCGTGTGTCGATGGGAGCGGTCCTCCATTTGCCGCTGGCGAAGACGACTAATCTACGGAGCGAACTGGAGACGCTCAAGCGAGAATGGGGGGTGGAATTGGTGGCGACCGTGCTGCACCCGCCTGCCGTGTCGCTCCCTGATTTCACTCCGCCGGAAAGGGTGGGGCTGCTTTTCGGCCATGAAACGGAGGGACTCTCGGAAGGCTGGGAAGATCTCTGCGATCATCGCGTCACGATTCCCATGTCCCCCCTCGTGGATTCGCTCAACCTGGGTGTGGCGGCCGGAGTATTCCTTTATGAAATCCGAAGATCGGCTCTATCCCGACGCTGCTCGCCGGTTCCGGGCACGGCCCTGCCATCGACTTCTGATCGATGAGGATTCCGTTGCCCACCCCGTGGATCGCATAGTTTTTTGGGGCTGTGATGGGACAGAAGCATTTCGGTCCTGCCGTGGTTGATGTACCCTCACTTTTTTAACAATCTGAGCGAGGCCAAGGGCTCACATGCTGTAGCGGGCAGGTCATGAATTGCCCCTACAGGTGGTGTGGGCGGGGTGGAACCGGGCCTTCCAATTCAATCAATGGAGGGGCGCCTTTCACGGCGTCCGTCGAACACGGAGGGGCACGCTTGTCGTGCCCGGGGTAGGGGAATGGGTCATCCATCGGTGTTCACCGAACCCGACGAGCGGGTCCCTCCGGCGTTGTAGGGGCAATTCATGAATTGTCCCTACCCGGGAACCGTTTTCCCCCTCGCGGCAAAACACTGCAAACGCGAAGGTGGTGAAGGCTAAAGCCTTCACCAAAAAGCGGCGGTGAATCGCCGTACTCCATGGAGTGCGGGGCTTTAGCCCCGCTTTCCGCGCGGGATGTCGGCTGCCGTGGTTGTGGATGAACTTTGCCCGAACGGGTAAAATAGTTGAGATTGCGCGGATCGACGAGTTGCCAGTTCCAAAAAGAGGCGGGCTAGCGGGCATAAAAATAGGGGCCCTGTTCGCCGGACACAGGGACCCCCTGGGTCGGCCGCCCAAGCACGGGCGTTCGCAAGAACGCCCGCACTGTGAAGCCCCAGCAGCCGTGTTTCATGCTATCGGTGGTTCACGGCCGTGAACTTTAAACTCCGCCCATGCAATTCTCCATCCTGGGTGAAGACCCCATGCAGATCGCCGATCCTGCGCAAGAGAAATATGTTTCCCGGCTTGAGGGAATGCACAGGTTGTCCCCGGAGTGACCATATCACGCTCGACCACGCACCGGCACGGGTCAAATGGATGGTTGGAGCGTAGAATTCATCTTACGTAGAATGTTTCGCACGACGGGGAAATAAAAACAGAGGCAAAAAGAGAAGAGATGGAAAAGATCGCCAAACTCGCTCTGGAAGACGGTACGGTCTACACCGGCATGGCCTTCGGTGCCGAAGGCGAGGTTGACGGCGAGGTGTGCTTCAACACCTCAATGACCGGGTATCAGGAAATCCTCACAGATCCCAGCTACCGTGGGCAGATCGTCGTCATGACGTATCCAGAAATTGGCAACTATGGGGTCAACGAGGAAGATTTCGAGAGCTGGAAACCGCACCTGGCGGGCTTCGTTGTGCGAGAGCGCAGCCGCCGCGTAAGTAACTGGCGGGCAACGGGGGACCTGGATCAATTCCTCAAACGCTTCGGTATCGTAGGGCTGGAGGGCATTGACACCCGAGCGCTCGTCCGGCGGATTCGCATCCACGGGGCAATGAAAGGGGTGCTCTCCACCGTGGACCTCGATGACGCAAGTCTCGTCGCCAAGGCGAAGGCCAGTCCGGGGCTGGTAGGGCGGGACCTTGTTCGCGAGGTGTTGCCTCCGGAAGCCTTCGAATGGCGTCAGCCCCTTAGCCAATGGACGAAACTCAACGGACAGGTTTTGCGAGAAATCCCTCCCGATGCCCCGCACGTGGTGGCCCTCGATTATGGCATGAAGTACAACATCGCCCGGCATCTGTTCAACACGGGTTGCCGGGTCACGGTGTTGCCAGGCACGGCAACCGCGGAAGACGTCCTTAAGTACCGTCCAGACGGCGTCTTTCTTTCCAACGGACCGGGTGACCCGGAGCCGGTCCGCTACGCTCAACAGACGATCGCTCAACTGCTGGGTAAAGTACCGATATTCGGGATCTGTCTGGGCCACCAACTCCTCGCACTTGCCTGTGGAGCCAAGACCTTCAAGATGAAATTCGGGCACCGAGGGGCCAATCAACCGGTGATGAACAAGGACACGGGCCGGGTGGAAATCACGTGCCAGAACCACGGGTTCGCTGTGGATCCGGACACCCTGCCCCCCTACCTCGAGGTGACCCACTGGAACCTTAACGACAACACTGTGGAAGGATTGCGGCACCTTGAGGTACCGGCTTTCAGCGTTCAGTACCATCCTGAGGCCTCCGCCGGTCCCCACGACAGCCATTACCTGTTTGAACGCTTCCGGCAGTTGATAGACGAATATCGTGGCGCCGTGGCAAAGAGTGCATGATTGGGCGGTCAGGCGGATTCGCGTTTTCAAAATGACCGTGGTAGGAAGAGTAGCACCCGAAATCTGCCTCGCTTTTAAAGAAAATCCCGAGCGATGCCGGTCAGTCTGATTGCGGTGATTGTTTTTTGTGATGTACTCATTGTGGCCGGTCTGGCGGCCTTTTTTCTTACCGGCGCCAGCCACGTGACGGCGCTCATTCCCACGTTTGCTGGATTCATTCTCCAGGCCACGGCGGGGATGGCGTTGTTGCTTCCCTCGGTCCGTCGGCCGGCCATGCTCGTCACGGCTGTGTTGGCAGGCGTGGGGATCGCGGTGGCGCTTTCTCGCCCAGTCATGAAGCTCTTGGCGGGAGCCGCGCTGGAGTGGAATGCCGCTCTCATTTCACAGGTCATCATGGCCCTGGGGTGCGCCGCCATCTGCTGTGCGTCGATTATGTTCCTTCTCGGTCCTTCGGAACCTTGAGATTTTTCTCGATTTTTCTGGCGTAGTGGGTCAGCCACCGGATGCTCGGGCCCCGATGGACGCCTTGTGCTTTCTTGTCGTGTAGTGCAATGCGAGAAGTCTACTCCGGAAGGCCCCAAATTTGCCGCGAACGCCGCGAGGCTCCCGGCCCGACATCATGCTCACGCCAAACATCGGGCAACACGTTTCGACGGTGCGGGAATGTTCTGTAAAATGGCATGGAAGATTGGCTGCTCATCACGGAGAATGACGGAAATTCACAGGATCGACGCATGATCATTGGGGTTCCGAAAGAGATTAAACCCGACGAGTACCGTGTGGCAATGCTGCCGGTGGGCGTGGAAGATCTGGTCCGCGCTGGACACAAAGTGGTAATGGAGGCCGGGGCGGGTTTCTCATCTGGCATCTCGGATCATGAGTATCTTCGAGCGGGAGCCGAAATCGTGCCCTCCGGCCGAGATGTGTACGAGACCGCGGACCTCATCGTCAAGGTCAAGGAACCCCAGCCGTCCGAAATGGCATATCTTCGCCCAGGACAGGTGATCTTTTCTTTTTTTCACTTTGCCGCGGATCGCAATTTGACGGAACAATTTCTGGCCAGCGATGCCGTCGCCGTGGCCTACGAGACACTCCAGGACGATCGTGGCCGGCTGCCGCTGCTGACTCCCATGAGTGAGGTGGCCGGGCGGATGAGTATTCAGGAAGGGGCCAAATACCTGGAACGCCCGCAAATGGGTCGCGGAGTTTTGCTGGGTGGCGTGACAGGGGTGGCACCGGCCCATGTTGTCATCCTGGGGGGTGGAGTGGTGGGTTCCAACGCTGCAAAGATGGCTGCAGGTCTGGGCGCCTCCGTCGCCGTCCTCGACATTGATCTGGATCGACTCCGTTATCTGAGTGATGTCCTGCCGCCCAATTGTGCAGTGCTCTACAGCGACCGTTACACAATCCGTGAGCAACTTCGTCAGGCCGATCTGGTCATCGGAGCGGTCCTCGTCCCCGGTGCCCGGGCCCCGCGGTTGATCCAGGAGGAAGACCTTCAGCGGATGCCGCCGGGCTGCGTCATCGTGGATGTGGCGATCGATCAGGGGGGGTGTTGTGCCACCAGTCGGCCAACCACACACGCCCAGCCGATTTATCTCGTCAATGACATCGTTCATTACTGTGTCACCAACATTCCGGGAGCGGTTCCCCGGACCAGCACTCCCGCCCTGTGTCACGCGACGCTTCCTTGGGTAAAACGGCTGGCGGATTTGGGCGTTGAACGGGGAGCACAGGAATTTCGAGAATTGGCCCGCGCCGTCAACATTTATCGGGGAGAAATCACACACCCCAACGTGGCCCAGGCGTTCGATTTACCGTACAGCCGTCGTTTCCTTTAGTCGCCTGTGTTGAACGTCTCCTGAGCACTCGCAAGTCACATGGCATCTCCCACAGAAAAGGCGTCTTTCCCTTCCCCGCCCCGACTGGTCGCGGTGGGGCTCGGTTCGAATATCGAAAATGCAGAAAACATTCTCCGGGCTGCTTTGAAGTGTCTGGCGGAGCAGGAGTGTCTGGAGCTGGAGGCCGTCAGCCGATTGCGTCGGACACGCCCCATCGGTGGTCCTGCCCAGCAGCTTCCTTACGTGAACGCCGTTGCTCTCCTGCGGACCGCGCTGTCGCCTCAGGCCATCTGGGATGTATTGCGTGCCGTGGAAGAGCGGTTTGGACGAACCCGCGAAACCCGGTGGGGGCCCCGCAGCCTCGATCTCGATATCCTTCTCGACGAGGCCGGGCCGGTATGTGAGGGTGGGCTTTATATCCCGCATCCCCGGTTGGCTGCCAGAAGATTCTTCCTGGAATCATTGGCCGAACTGCGTCCCCAGGGCTGGCATTTTTGGAGTGGACTGAGCATCGGCCGAATCCTCAACATCCTCCGCGAAGCTCCGCGGTGGATCGTCGTGATTCCCGAGACTTTCCCTGTCCCAAGGTCTGTCAGCTTCACGGGTACTGGCCTCACGAATACCAGCGTAAGCAAGACCGACGCAACCCCGCTGCCGGGAAGGGAAAACCTCGAGGACCTGGGAAACTTTCTGTCACGCGTCACCGCCAACGGCCCTTTGACAACGCTGCCCTCGGACCTTTCCTTCACCCTTCGGCAGCGGCTGGGGGTTGAAGCCGTGGAGGAAGACCAGGCAATTTCGTGGTGGAAGGAGCTGGAGGAGCGGCTTCGGCAGGGGCGAAGCGTGGTGACCGCGCTCCCGCCGACAAGTTTTACCTGGCGCGGCCGTGCTCGATCACCGGCAACGGAAACGCCCCCAAATAATTGTGAGGATTTACTCGGCGTGATTCCTCCCAAACGCAGCTCACGTGCCCACCGAGATTCACCCGAGCGGGGGATTGTGCTCCGGCCGAGACTCGTGGTGTTAGGACCGGTCGCAGCCCAGTGGCAGTTCTGGGCCCCCAATTTTTCGAGTGAAACGGGGCCCTCCTACGACAGCGATGACAGCTCCCTGCATCAGGCGCTCCTGGTGCGGATCCGTCAGGGGACACCAGTAGTACTCGTGGAAAGCTCACATCCGGACGAGTGGCCGGACCATGTCCGTGCCGCGATGGAAGCCACCGAAGAACCCGGCATCCCGCTGACGTAACGATCCTGCTATCCATGTCCCGATTAAAAACATATTGAAAATCGCGATGTTGCGTGGCGTATCTCCACCTCTTAATCGACCGGCGGCAATTGGGGATAATGAAGTCAGCGTTCTGCTTGAGCAGCGATGTTTGCACCTCGGGGACAAGGTATCACGGATCTCTCTGAAAAAGGACGGTTGTGTTACCCGGCTCAGCGATCACCCAGGCCGATGGAGGATGGCGATTAGCCGGTGAAGCGTTCGGTGGGCGGTGGCCTGTCGCCACCCTCTAAAACACCGGGAGTATGCTATGGCAATGCCCGCAGTTATTCGCTCAGCCCAGGAAATGCAATCTCGAAGCCGGCAACTGCGTCAGGCCGGGCGGAGGATTGGCTTTGTTCCCACCATGGGAGCGCTTCACGAGGGGCATCTCAGTCTGGTCCGCGCGGCCAAACGAGAGTGCGATGAGGTCGTCGTTTCCATCTATGTGAATCCAACGCAATTTGGACGAGGCGAGGATTTCGATCGGTATCCGCGGAATTTGGACAGGGATTTGCAACTGTTGGCTGAGCTCGACGTTCCGTGGGTCTTTGCCCCGACAGACAGCGAAATGTATCCCGCCGGTTTTGATACCTGGGTGGAGGTAGGCCGCATTGCGCAGCCCTGGGAAGGGACCTTTCGGCCGGGCCATTTCCGCGGAGTGGCGACCGTCGTCCTCAAGCTGTTTCATCTTGTTGAGCCCGATGTGGCCTACTTCGGCGAAAAAGATTATCAGCAACTCCTGGTCGTGCGGCAAATGGTTCGGGATCTGAATCTGCCTGTGGAGATCCGAGCGTGTCCCACGGTCCGCGAGCCGGACGGTCTTGCCATGAGTTCCCGCAATCAGTACCTCAGCCCCAGGGAGCGGCAGGACGCCCTGGTCCTCTACCGCAGCCTGTGTTTGGCCCAGGAACGCGTGAGCGCCGGGGAGAACGATGCCCGCGCAGTCACCGCCGCGATGCGGGAGTTAATCAGCAGCGTGCCGTACGCCCAGGTTGATTATGTGGCCCTGGTGGATCCGGAAACACTGGAAGAGGTAACAATCATCGATCGGCCGGTGCAGGCCCTTCTCGCGGTGCGCCTCGGTTCCACGCGATTGATCGATAACATGCGGATTGTACCCCCGTCTCGATGATTCGTTGCCAACCCCATCACCCTTGGGATGTTCAAGACGCGGCACGCCCCGAAACGATTTGAATTTCCGGCTTGAACGAATCATGACAGGCACAGCGAAGTGAACTCATGTGGCGGACATTGTTTTACATTCCGGAACGCGTCGGACCGGTGCCCCTATTCGGCCTGGGATTGCTCTTCTGGCTGTGGATTGCATGGAGTGTCCTGGCTCTGATTTGGACCTTGCGCCGGCAGGGTTGGACAGGTGAATTCTGGAATAGCGTCGTGGTGCACGGGATCGTGGCCCTCGTCATTGCCTTTCTTCTTCCCCGCCTCTTCGTGGATATTCCAGGCGTTTACGACGCAGCCGGCCGGCCCCTGCGCGGGCTACCCGTCCGCGGCTATGGGACGATGCTTCTGGTGGCTGTGCTGGCAGCGGTGGGGCTGGCCATTCTGAGAGCAAATAAACGCGGATTCTCCGCGGATTGGGTGGCCAATCTCGCACTGTGGTGCATTATTCCCGGAATTATTGGCGCTCGGCTATTTCATGTCATTGAGTACTGGCCTGTTCACTACGGACCCGTGTGGCAGACCCAAGGACCGGTGGCTGGGCTGACTGCCGTGCTCAATGTGACCCAGGGTGGCCTGGTCGTATATGGGTCGCTCCTTGGAGGACTTGCCGGGATCGCGTTTTACGCCTGGCAGCAGAAGGTTAGATTGCTGGCGATCTTCGATCTTCTGGCACCTTGCTTTCTGTTGGGATTGGCATTCGGCCGTATTGGGTGTTTTCTCAACGGTTGCTGTTTCGGTGGCGTGTGTGAATTACCGTGGTCGGTCCAGTTCCCGGCCGGATCATTTGCCTATCTGAATCAATTGGAGCACGGCCAACTGGCCATTTACGGGATTCGATTTCATGAAGATCCAGACGATCCGGATCGTCTGCCGATCATTGTGGAGGTGGTGCCCGGCTCGGCGGCTTCTCGAGCGGGGGTCAAACCCGGCCAGCACATCGCGGTTGTCAACGGAAGGCAGCTTGGCGGTGGTGGAGGTCAGTCTCCCACCGCCATTCTCGTGGAAGAGTTGGTCGCCGCCAGTGGCAATCCCGTCCTCATCGAGGGAGGCCGCGGGTGCGTCTGTGCTGCTGCCGAAGTGGCGCCGTCCTCGACTCAACGTCGAGCGGTTTCTGGGAATTTTCCCGGAACCAACACAGAGTCGGTCTTTGTGCACATCCAAACACGGGAGGGGGGCGACTTCATGTGGGAATCACGCAACGAAATCCCGCCGCACAGCCTGTTTGTTCATCCCAGTCAGCTTTATAGCGCTGTCAACGCCCTCATTTTGTGTCTGTTTCTTTTAGCCTATGAACCTTTTGCCAGAACCGACGGCGAACTCTGGGCGTGGTTCTTGACGCTTTACCCCGTGACACGTTTTATCTTGGAGATCATCCGGGCAGACGAACCGGGAAGCTACGGGGGCCTGACTATCGCTCAGGTGGTGAGCATCCTCCTGTTTGCCCTGGGAATCCTGACGTGGTTGTACGTGTTCTGGCAGCGACGTCACCTGCCCCAAGGGGAACAAACCAATTAGGATAGAAAGATGTTTCCCCATTTACGGGAGGACAAATTGCGGCCACACTGGGGCTATCGCGGGTTGAGATACCTGTGGGCTCTGTTGGCAGAGAAGGTTCGATCCACGGTCAGTATCAGCAGGTCAAGAGATAGGTTCGGAAGAGTTTAAAGACCATGTCGGCATCCGACTCTCGCAGTATCATTTGTGTCAGCATCGCTCGAGGGCGCCATCGGCATGTCATCGCCGAGCACCATTATCTCGCTGAACAGGGCGTGAAACTGGTTGAAATTCGGCTCGACTATATCAACGGGCCCGTCAATGTGAAGCGGCTCCTCAACGAACGTCCCTGTCCGGTAATCATGACCTGCCGCCGAGAACGCGATGGAGGACGGTTTCGAGGTACCGAACAGGAGCGGCAGCTTATTCTCCGCACTGCCATCGCCGAAGGGGTGGACTACATCGATCTGGAGGAGGATATTGCGGCCTCGATTCCCCGGTACGGCCAAACCAAACGCATCATCAGCTACCACAATTTTCACGAAACACCGGAGAATCTTCAGGCCCTTTACGATCGGATGGCCACGCTCGACCCGGATATCATCAAGATCGCCACGGTGGCCAACCATCCCCAGGATAACCTCCGCATGTTCCAGCTTGTGGCGCAGAGCCGAATTCCCACCGTTGGTCTGTGCATGGGGGATATTGGAATCCCCTCGCGGATTCTGGCAGGGAAGTTCGGGGCGCCATTCAGTTATGCGGCGTTCCATTCCGAGCGGACACTGGCCCCCGGGCAGCTCAGCTTTGAAGAAATGCGCGATGTCTACCGCTATGAAAGCATTCGGCCGGACACGGAGGTCTACGGCGTGATCGCCGATCCTGTCGGGCACAGTCTCAGCCCGCTTATCCACAACGCGGCATTCCAGCGCCTGGGCCTGAACAAGGTGTATATTCCCATCCGTGTGCCCCGGGAAGATCTGTTCGAGTTTATCGATCAAGCGCCTCAATGGGGGATCAAAGGTTTGAGTGTGACCATTCCCCACAAAGAGGCGATTCTGGCCAAACTGACCAAGGCCGACAGCATCGTCCGTGGGATTGGGGCTGCCAATACGGTCATCTTCGAGGGGAATGAGCGTCTCGGTTATAACACCGACTGTCGGGCCGCTCTGGAGGCCATTGAAACGGCGCTGGGCGCGTCCCCCAAAGATCCGACACCGCTGAAAGGAAAACACGCGCTGGTTCTGGGGGCGGGGGGTGCAGGGAAGGCCGTCGCTTATGGCCTGCTGCGCGCGGGAGCGACGGTCACCCTCACCGACGGCGATGAGGAAAAGGCCCGCCTTTTGGCCGAGAAGCTCGATTGCCCCTACGTCAAATGGGAAGACCGCCACTCGGTCGCCTGCGATATTCTAGCCAATTGCACCCCCGTCGGCATGCACCCCAACGTGGACGAAACTCCGTTCGATCCCAAGTATCTCCGCAGTCACATGCTCGTTTTTGATGCCGTTTACAATCCCGAGAATACGCTCTTGATCAAGGACGCGCGGGCAAGGAACTGCAAGGTTGTCACCGGCGTGGAGATGTTCGTCCGGCAGGCCTGCATGCAGTTCAAGCTCTTCACGGGACTGGATGCCCCTGCTGACCTCATGCGGGAAGTGCTCAAACGTGCAACCTCCCCGGCCAAATGGTGACCCTGTCGGCGCCAAAAGGGATTTGGCGGGAAATTCCTCAATCGCGACGCCCCGGTAACCCCGACCCAACCCCCTTTTACAAAAATCCACGCCAAGCCGCGGGCAAAAGGTGGCGTTGGGGCCCGTTATAAATGGCCGTTGCCCGGGAACCGTTTTCGTGGTCGCGGCAGATTAGCGCAAACGGTAAGGTGGTGAAGGCTGAAGCCTTCACGAAAAAACGGCGATGAATCGCCGCACTCCATGGAGTGCGGGGCTTTAGCCCCGCTTTCGACGTGGCCTTCAGTCCCCGCCAAAAGCCAAGGGAATATTGAAGGTTGATAAGCGGACGTGACGAGCACGTCCCTCCGAGAAAAACGGACCTGACAAGCAGGTCCCTCCGAAAGGTCGGAGGGGCACGCTTGTCGTGCCCGATGAGTAACGATGGATTATCCAACACGGGAAAGCGGACGTGACGAGCACGTCCTCCGAAAGCGGACATGGCAAGCAGGTGGTTCCGGGATGAATCTCACTTCCACGCGAACCGGTGTGGACGCACGCTCGCCATCGGCAGGGAAATATGGCGATGAGGCAGGAGTGACCCGGCATCGTCACGTCGCTACCGGGGCGGTATACTTTGTTTTTCCGGCCTATTTTTGACCGTTTAGCAACCGGAAAAAAGTCTTGCCAGAATCGGCATGATGCCATCCGAAAGTCGGTGACACTTACCTGTTTAAAAAAGGAGCGTTTACAGGCGATGATCACTCAGGAAGATATCGAAAGACTGCGCAAAGGGATTGGGGAACACGCGGAGCCAGTGCTCTCCCTGTACTGTGATGTCAATCCAGCCAAGCCGGAGAATGCAGGCCGGGCATGGATCAAACGTTGTAAGAACAGTCTGAGCGAAATTCCGGACTTGCGCGTTCCCAAAAAGCGGGCCAAAACCCTCTATGACGAAATCCTCACGCTCCTCGATCTGTCCGTTCCGGAAGCGAAAACCATGGCCCTGTTTGCGGCGGAGGATGAACACGGAAAGCTCACAACCGAGCGGTTCGACCTCCAGGTAGAGCTTCCTGTTGTGGATTTAGCTCATGGGCGGGTGGAGGTTCGCTGGGGTAAACCCTACATCACGCCTCTGGTTTTCGCTTTTGACGAATACGAGCGGGCGGGCGTTCTCCATCTGCGGCGTTCGCAGTGGCGTTTCTATGAAATTTTCCTGGGCGAAGTCCGGGAAGACACCCAGATCTTCGCGGAGATCACGCCCAATCAATGGAAAGAGCTGGCCGATTATCGCAAGGTGCTGGAAGGCGGGCTGTTGCGGGCGAAATCGGTCCGGGACCAGGACAAATACCGGGCCAAGCTGCAAACCTGGGCCCGAAATTTCTACTCCAAGCTGGCCCGATTGCTCGAGCAATGCATCCTGCGGCTGGATGTGAATCGACTTGTTCTGATGGGCGACGACTGGGAAACTGGTTTCTTCGAGGTTTTCCTCAATCGAAATTTGCGGGGACGGCTCGTCGGTCGGGTGGGCCATCCACCGGTCATCGACGAGGCAAGTTCTAAAGACATCCTGGAGAAGGTGGAACCGCTCCTCAACGAAGCAGAGCGACGGGACGAAATGCGTCTTTTGACGGAAATTCGCGAAGGTGCTGGAATCTGGGGAGCGGAAAAAACGTTAGAAGCGCTCCAGATGGGACGCATCCAGGTCCTCGTGCTGCCCTGGAATCTGGATTTGAAAGTGTGGCGCTGCCCCCACGAGGGTTTCCTCGCGGAAACAAAGGAAACAGCTCTAACCTTTTGTGAACAGCCTGTGGAAATCCCGCTGCGCGATTACATCTTCGACATCGCCGAGGATTACGGCTCGCGTTTGGAATTTGTCCGCGGTGAACCGGAGCGCGTGCTCAAAGAAGAAATGGGAGGCATGGCGGGCAAGACTCGGTGGTAAAAGTTCCCTAGCGACAGAATCAACCACCGTGACCAGTTCCGTGTCCCTCGCCTGAGTGGTCTTAAAATCCCTCCCTGGAGCGGGGTGGTGAGGTTTTCGCTTTCGGTGGCAGCACATCGACAGTCGTAAGATATAGTTTTCTGGAAATGCCCAGCTTAACGCGCGAATTAGGTAGGTGCGGGGCGAAGTAGGTAATTCTCGTGGCTTCCTTGAGGCATTTGTGGGAGAACTCCGTATGACGCCCGATCCGAAAGACATTGCTCCGTGGATCACGTACCGGCCGGAATTGAAAGTGCTCGATTGCACGGTCCGCGACGGTGGCTTGGTCAACGACCATCATTTCTCGGACGATTTCGTGAAAGCCCTGTACCATACCTGTGTGGAGGCGGGCATCGACTACATGGAGATCGGGTACAAGGCGTCGAAGCGGGTCTTTCAGCGGGATCGCTTTGGTACCTGGAAATTCTGCGATGAGGACGATGTTCGCCGGGTGGTGGGTGATAATCCCACATCCCTCAAGCTGGCGGCAATGATGGATGCGGGCAAATCGGACTGGAAAACCGATCTCCTTCCCAAGGATCGCAGCGTTTTCGACATGATTCGCGTGGCGTTTTATGTCCATCAGACCGTCGAAGCCTGCGAAATGATCAAGGCCGCCCATGAAAAGGGTTATGAGACCTCGGCGAACCTGATGGCAGTCTCCCAGGCCACGGAGGTGGAAATCGAGCAGTGTCTGGAGTTGGTCGCGGAAACCCCGGCTCAGGTTGTCGTGGTGGTGGATAGCTTCGGGGCTCTTTACACGGAGCAGATTGAACGTCTCGTCAAAAAATATCTCGGTTACGCCAAGGAGCGCGGGAAAGAGGTGGGTATCCACGCACACAATAACCAGCAATTAGCCTTCGCCAACACGATTGAGGCCATCATTCACGGTGCGAACCGGGTGGATGCCTCCATGGGCGGACTGGGACGTGGGGCCGGCAATTGCCCGATGGAGCTTTTGATCGGTTTCCTCCGTAACCCCAAGTTCCGCATTCGGCCGATTTATCAGTTCCTCCAGGATTGGATTGAGCCGCTCCGCGCGGAAGTGGAATGGGGCCCGTACGTGCAGTACAACATCACCGGCCAGTTGAACCTGCATCCCCGGGCGGCTATTGAAGCCAGGAAAAATCCAGAAGACCGCAACAAGTACGTGGAGTTTTATGACCGCGTGACGGCCGAGTCGTAACGGCCTCGGCGGGCAAGAACTGCCCCAAACGCAGGGGAGCCAACATCGGCATGGCGCTGTTTTTCATGATCACCGGTCTGGCGAATTTCGTGGCCGGCTTTGGCCTGGCCATGTGTCTCGGAATTGGGCCGAACAGCCTCGGCGATGTGCTGGCCGTCCTCCTGGGCAGGCCCCTGAAGAGTGATGAATTCAGACATTGAGTCCGCAGAAAGCAGAAAAAGCGGACGAAATCTGCTGTGATTTCAGGAACGAGCGGCGTACGCTTCCGCAAATTCCAGAACCCACTTGTCAATGATTTCCTTGAAAGTTTCGAGATCCGCTTCGTTGAGCGGTTGATAGAAACTGCGGTTGAAGAGCTCCTTGTCGCGGATCGTGGCTTTTCCGGCCAGATCGAGCACGAAGTACTCCGAAAGCGGTCGCACCACCAGCTCAATTCGGCTGTAGCGTCGCTGCGGTGGCTGACCGCGGCGATCGATGTCGTCACGGCTGAGAGCGGCCCCCCAACCCCGTTCGGAGATCACAGTCTCATACTGAAATCCCGGAAAGTGCTCCTGGAGTTTGCGGAGGCACTGTTCGATGTAGTCGGTCAGTTGGAGTCGGAGTTCGCTGTGCCGAGAACGGAGTTCCTGTTCCGTCATGGCCCGGCGGGCTTCCGCCTCCGCCTGCATGTCCCGCCGACGGCGGCCTCGCTCGATCGCCTGTTGCAATCGTTTCTCGAAGTCACTCATCAGGTTCTATCTTGAATAAAACACTTTTGCACGCGGTAATCCGGAGCGGGCTGGTTGTAGCTCTTTCTTTCGGTTACGCACAGCCTCTCGTTAGGTTTCGCCTTTCTTTAATCATAAACGTCGGTCCGCCATTTGTCGCCATCACCTCATTCCGCCCCATCCCCCTCTTTCTGAGGATTTTTAGAAAAAAAGCTCAACGGCTCATAAGGGCAATTCGTGAACTGCCCTGAATTTAAACAGGGATTGGACAGCGCAGACATAGCCCCATCGATCAAGTGGAGCATCCTGCTTTAAATCATGGACCTCACATGCGGGTGCTCCCGGAGGCTGCAAGGACACGCCTGTCGTGCCCGCCTGACCCCGCTGACCGGCACTGGTTTTGCATCCAGCCGAATAATTTTTCCGTGAAGCGGCTTCACGCTGCTCCGGCGGTTTGCTGGTTTTCCAGCTTCTTTTGAATTTTCGCCCACTCGTCTTTGAGCGTCACCGTGCGATTGAAGACGAGTTTTTCCGGCGTGGAATCAGGATCAACGCAGAAGTATCCCAGACGTTCAAACTGGTAGCGCGTGCCTACCGGGGCCCCCTGGACACTGGGCTCGATCTTGGCGTTGGGAATCACCTCCAGAGAGTTTGGGTTGATATTGGCCCTCCAATCCATCCCTTCGGGTACGTCGTCCGGGTCTGGCTTGGTGAACAGGTAGTCGTACAGCCGGACTTCGGCTTCCACGCAATGCGCGGCCGACACCCAGTGGATGGTGGCTTTCACCTTTCGTCCGTCGGGGGCATTTCCGCCTTTGGTGGCGGGGTCATAGGTGCAGTGCACTTCCAGGATGCGGCCGGTCTGAGGGTCTTTGACCACGCCCGTGCATTTGACGAAGTACCCCCACCGCAATCGCACTTCCCGGCCCGGTGAAAGGCGATAATACTTCGGTGGTGGCACTTCCCGGAAATCATCCTCTTCAATGTACAGAACCTTCGAAAAGGGCACCTGGCGTGTGCCCATCGAGGGGTCTTCGGGATTGTTCACGGCTTCCAGGTACTCTGTCTGGCCGTCGGGATAGTTGTCGATGACGAGTTTGATCGGCCGAAGGACCGCCATGACGCGGGGGGCCCGTTTGTTCAGGTCTTCCCGGATGCAGTGTTCCAGAAGCGCGATATCCACGACGCCGTCGTACTTGGAAACGCCGATCCGCTGACAGAAATCACGGATGGCCTCGGGCGTGTAACCCCGTCGGCGGAGTCCGCGGATGGTCGGCATCCGTGGATCATCCCAGCCCCGCACATAACCTTCCTGCACGAGCTGCAGCAGCCGACGTTTACTCATGACCGTGTAGGTCAGATTAAGTCGGGCAAATTCGATCTGTCGCGGAGCATAAATCCCGAGCTCTTTGATGAACCATTCATACAACGGCCGATGCACTTCGAATTCCAGCGTGCAAATCGAATGCGTGATCCCCTCGATCGAGTCAGACTGACCATGGGCCCAGTCGTATGTGGGATAAATGCACCACTTGTTGCCCGTTCGGTGATGCGGCGCGTGGATGATGCGGTACATGACCGGGTCACGCATGAGCACGTTGGGATGGGCCATGTCGATCTTGGCGCGCAGGGTCCGCGATCCCTCCGGAAACTCCCCCGCCCGCATTCTGCGGAAAAGGTCAAGATTTTCCTCCACGGAGCGGTTCCGATAGGGACTTTCCCGTCCCGGTTCGGTCAGGGTCCCACGATATTCACGGATTTCGTCCGGCGAAAGATCGCAGACGTAGGCCTTGCCTTTCTTGATGAGTTCCTCTGCCCATTGATAGAGCTGTTCGAAATACTCCGAGGCGTAATAACAGCGGGCCTCCCAATCGAACCCCAGCCAGCGGATATCTTCCTTGATGGCCTCCACGTATTCAGTATCTTCCTTGGTGGGGTTGGTATCGTCGAAGCGGAGGTTGCACTTTCCCCCGAACTCCTGGGCAATACCAAAGTTGAGACAGATTGATTTGGCGTGTCCGATGTGAAGATACCCGTTCGGTTCGGGGGGGAATCGTGTATGGACGTGGTCGAAACGTCCGCTCTTGAGGTCTTCAATGATCGCTTCCCGAATAAAGTCTGTCCCCTCGCACGAGTCACAACCCGAGGGGGTCCCGGTGGGCTGTGCTTCAGACTGAATCTTCTTTTCCGGAGTAATGTTCCCGCCGTCAGTCATGACACATATCCTCAACTTGCCCTGGGAATTCTATCGGCCATGGCCGTGTATTCTCAATGGAACGTTATGCGCTTTCGGGAGCCGGCTTAGCCGCCGAAGCGGCAAATTTCTCGCGGGCCAGTTGCAGTCGTCGGCACACGGTGTCACGTCCCAAAATGGCGAGCGTGTCGAACAAACCGAAACCGACACTCCGCCCGGTGACCGCCACCCGCAATGGATGCACCACCTGGCCCAGGCTGAGTTGCTCCCTTTCTGTCCACTGATGGATGAGCGTTTCCAGATGACTTGCGGTGAAAGGTTCCGCCTCCCGCAACACTCCTTCCAATCGCTGGAGGATTTCTGCCACCCCCGGCTGTTGAAGCCGCTTGGCGACATCTTTTTCGTCGTAGGGAAGGTCTTCATCGGCGACAAAAAACTCGGGATAGTTCAGAATCTCTCCCGCCACGCGCAGCCGATCGCCTGCCGCTTCCACAACCCTGGCGATTTTTTCCCGCAAATCCGCGCTGACTTCCCCGGGGATCCACCCCGCCCGCCGAAGATACGGGATGACCATCTCCACTTTCTGCGAAATCGGCACTTCCCGCATGTGCCGCTGCTGGAAGGCCAGCAATTTCTTGGGATCAAAGCTAGCGGGGGCTTTGTTCACGCGATCCAGGGAGAACACCCGCACCAGTTCCTCCCGTGTGAAATGCTCGGTCTTATCATCCAGTGACCACCCCAGCAGGGCCAGATAGTTCACGATGGCCTCCGGCAGAAAACCGACCACCTTATAAAAGTCGACAATGACGGGATTGAAAAGTTCGCTGGAGGCTGCGTGTCCAATCTTTTGGGCGATCTTTTGGCCGAGTTCCATAAGCTCGGCAAAGTCCCGGTTTTTCAGGTACTTGTCGAGTTTCCGTTTGCTGAGCTTGACCTTGCTTCCTGGCTCGGCCACGACCGGAAGATGGGCAAATTGGGGCGGTTCATATCCCAGCGACTGGAGGATGAAGACCTGTCGCGGGGTGTTCGAGAGGTGCTCTTCCGCCCGAATCACGTGCGTGATCCCAAACTCATGGTCATCCACAGCGCTCGCCAGGTGATAGAGCACCGTCCCGTCGGATCGCTGGATGACGTGGTCCTGTTCCTGCGACCATTCAAATTCCACCAGCCCGCGAATGAGATCGTTAATGACAAGCTTTCCTTCGCGGGGCATTTTCAATCGGACGACACCCTGACGACCCTGGGCCCGAAATCGGGCGGCGTCCTCTTCCGTTTCTGCCATAAACCGGCGGCTGTAAACGAAGGGGCGTTTTTCGGCCTGGGCGGCTTCCCGCTCCGCCTGAATTTCCTCCGGCGTCGCAAAGTCCCAGTAGGCGTGACCGCTTTCCAAAAGACGGCGTACAGCCTCCTGATAGATGGGCAACCTTTGCGACTGGAAGTAGGGAGCGTGCGGCCCACCCACTTCCGGCCCTTCATCCCAATCGATTCCCAACCACCGCAGGCCGTCCAGAATCGGTTGGAGTGCTTCCTCAACGTTTCGCTGCTGGTCCGTGTCGTCAATGCGAAGGATGAACTGCCCTCCATGGCGGCGGGCGAACAGCCAGCAGAACAGGGCTGTTCGAACACCGCCGATATGGAGGTAACCCGTCGGACTGGGGGCAAATCTCGTGCGAACGGTCATCGTATTCGGTGTATTTCCCTGTTTGTTGATGATGATGTGCGGATCCTCAAATGATCTCCCGTCCGGAATGAAAACCCTATGGGGTCGCAGGGCCGGTCTGCCGTCGTTGTTCCATCGCGTCGATGTACGCCCGAAGCCGCTCCAGCTCATCCGTCACATGACGGAGCTTGAGCATGTTTTCAACACGTTTGAGCAATTCCGGCTTGTGGATGGGTTTACTGAGGAAATCGTCGCATCCTGCCGCGACAGCCCGCTCGATGTCACCCAACTCATTCAGCGCTGTCACCATCAAAATCATGATGTCTTTGGTGGCAGGGTCGCTTTTCAGCCGCTGACAAACCTCAAACCCGCTCATTTTGGGCATCATGATGTCGAGGAGGATGACGTCGGGATGGACTTTGCGGGCAAGCTCCAGGGTTTGCAGTCCATCGCTGGCGACGTAAATGTCGCAGTCGCACTGGGACAGATACGCTTCCAAAAGCTCCACGTTGGTGGGGTGGTCGTCCGCTATGAGAATCTTACTCTTTTGACTCATCATCCCCCTCGTTATGGTGGTTTCGCTCTCCGCCAGAATTTGCTGCGCCCAGCGGAATGGGAACACAGGGCCGGTGGCTAGCATATCGGCCCATTATACCCGCTGGCGATCACCGCCGAGAGAGATCTTATTCCGCAGGAGGCTGGCCCTTTCGGACGGGGCAGAAGCCACCCGCCGCGTGGCCGCTGGATGAGCGGCCTAATCCATCCGCATTTTGGCAGAGCCAAGTTTTTGATGTTTGGTAGGGGCAATTCATGAATTGCCCCTACCGCGGGCAATGGTCGGATGGACCCGCTCGTCGGGTCCGCTGTGCTACGTTCCTTGCGTCGGGCACGACGAGCGTGCCCCTCCGAAAAAATTCTCGGAGGGACGTGCTTATCAGGTCTGTATACCGCTGATTGCACGGTAGACGCAATTCATGAATGCCCCTTACCGCGGGCAATGGCTTCAGATTCCGACAGATCCTTCCAAAAAGTGGGGATGGGTCAGCCACCCCGACATATGGCACAAAGCTGCCCGCCAAATGGCGGCCAAGGTTACAGCCATAATTGGAGTCGCCCGCCCAGCATATCTGGAATTGCCTTTCGGGCGAGCTTCTCAATCAATCGCGGCGTGTAGCGGATGCTGAAATGGGAGGCGATGATCAGCTCGTTCTGAAAGCGGTCTCGCCGGGCGACCAGGTCGTCAATATGCACATGCCCAAATTTCCGAATCTTTTCCCCACGGTGATGGGGCGAAAGAAAAGTAACCTCCATGATGAGCACTTCTGCCCGGTACAGGTCGGGGTACTCGTCCAGGACGTCCACCCGTGTGTCGCCGAGATAGGCGACCCGCGGCAGACGGATTTCGTTGGTGACCTCCACGCCACTGAGACGCAGATCCCGGATTTTCTCGCCGGGCAGCCCATGGAACTCCGGTTTCAGTTTTTTCCGTCGTTCCCAAACGATGAATCCCAGCGAGGGGACGGTGTGCTGGGTGGGAACCGTTGTGACGACGAGTTCTCGGGAGAGCTCGACTTCCTGGCCAGGCGCTGTCGGCACAAGCTGGCAGGGAAGGCGTCCCCGATCCAGCCGCGCGATGATGTGAAGGAGCCTTTCCACGAGCGGGACGGCCTGTTCCGGCAGGTAAATAGTGGGCGGTTCCATCTTCATCATCCGCCGCCGCGAAACATACGCCGGAAGGGCCACCACATGATCGATATGGGTGTGTGACACAAACCATGAGGGCGTCCCCATGAATGCCCACGGTTGGCCCCCCAGATCAAAACCGAGCCGGAACTCCGGGATCCGCCAGTAGGTCTGAAAGGCGGCCCGGGAATACCCCTCGATGGTGATGTTTTTGTGCGAGAGCCTCTTGATCGGCAGATCTTCTAGCAGGACCGACTTCAGGGCCTCTTCGCCGGAAGCTCCCAAACACCGCTCATCATGATTTTGTGATTTGCGATTTTCCGAACTCACCGCGGCACGCTTTTCCGAAGGGACCATCACGTCTCCAGGTGGGTGATTTCCGCCCTTGTTCCAAAGAGCGTCACTATAAGCCCGGTAAGCCCCAGCCAACTTCATGGAAACGTCTATTGTCCGCTTTGGGAAGAGGCTTGCCCAGTGGTCGTGCCGTTGGCCATCTCCCCTTCTTCGGTTGCCGGAGGCGGTTCCCAGGGGTGATACGGGGGGCGGTCCTCGCGGAGAGAGAGGAGAATCTCGCCAAAGAGTTCTTCTTGGTGGACACGAATAAAGCCGAATCGTACCAACTCCAGCACCGCCATGAAGATCCCAACCAGCGTGGATTTGTGCATCCCGGGCAAGAAGAGTTCGCGAAACGCGAGTTGTTGGCAATCGAGCAACCGCCGATAGATACGCTCCATGAAGACCTGGATGGGGGTGTCATCATAGACGAGCGTCGTTCCTGCCTGGACCTCGCTTTCCTGGAGGACCCTCAAAAAAGCCTGGACCAGGTCCCACAGGTGGACTTCTTGCAGCGGTTCATCCGCGGGCTGAATCGGGCTCTCCCCGAGGTCATCGCTCAGACGCCGGAGACGCGTTTGCCATTCTTTGGCACGCTCCTCAAGCAGATACGCCAGATCCCGGTAGCGCTTGTACTCCAGAAGCCGCCGGACCAATTCTTCACGCGGTTCGGAGGCAAATTCCTCTGGCATCTCCTCCCCGTGCGGTAAGAGTTCATAAGATTTGAGCTCCACCAGCCAGCTTGCCATGGCCAGATAGTCGGCTGCCGTGTCAACATCCAGCGGCTGGGCCGATTCCACAAACTGCAGGAACTGTTCCGCGATTTCTGAAACCGAAATCTCCGTGATGGCCAGCTCGTGTTTGCGAATGAGGTAGAGGAGAACATCGAGCGGGCCGCGGAAGACGTCCAGATTGACGCGGAATTCTGTCGTTCCACCCGCCATTCTGGTTCACCTTTCGGCCATGGGCCCGGGCATACCCCACACGTTCTAAAATCCTTTGCCGCGATGCATTACAAATACTCCCTCCATCCCCGCCGTTCCAGCTCCTTCAGAAGATTGCGAACATCTTCCTCGCGATTTTTGTCAGCCACAAGTGTGACGTCCGGAGTGACCACAACAACCAGGTCTTTGACCCCCAGCGTGGCGACAAGATGGTCATCCCGGCGACTGTGAACGATCGTGCCATCCGCATCCCAAAAGATCACCCGCGGGGCATCAGCGACGTTACCTCTCTCGTCTACGGTCAGCAGTCGCTCCAGTGCCCGCCAACCACCGACGTCATCCCAGCGAAACGTCGCCTCGATCACGACAACATTGTCTGCCTTTTCCATCACGGCATAGTCAATGGAGATGCTTTTGATCTGCTGGAATTCGGATTCCAGAATCTCGCCGAATCGGGGTGAGTCAGCGGCTGCGGCAATTCGGGCAAGGGGCTGAAAAACTTCCGGACAGTACTCCTCCATCGCCTGCCACAAAGTGGCGGCCTTCCAAACAAAAATGCCCGCATTCCAGTAGAAAGTACCGGCTTCCAGGTATTTTTGAGCCGTTTCCCGAGATGGCTTTTCCCAGAACTGTCGCGCCTGAAATATTCGGTGTCGGGGCGCTGTCTCCGTCCGAACGGGCTCCTCAAGTTTACTGCTCTCGGGAAGAGCCAGAGGTTCACCGCGCTCAATGTAGCCGAAAGAGGGTGAGGGATAGGTAGGCGGGATGCCGAACGTCACCAACCGCCGAGGATCTTCCATGACCAGCCGCACGCCGGTTTGCAAATCCTGGATAAACGCTTCATCCGGCGACACCACATGGTCGGCGGGCAACACCGCCATGATCGCGTCCGGGTCTTCCCGCAGAAGCCGAGCGGCGGCCAGGCCCAAACACGGTGCCGTGTTGCGGGGAGCCGGTTCCACTAGGATCGCCGTTCGGGGAAGAAAAGACAGCTCTTCCGCGATTGCAGGCGCTAAATCTTTGCTCGTCGCCACGAAGATACGATCCAGAGGAACCAGCGGCAGAACGCGATCCACCGTGGCCCGGAGTAAACTTTTCTCTCCCCCGATGGGCAGGAGTTGCTTGGGACGGGCGGCGCGACTCTCCGGCCAGAGGCGGGTTCCGGATCCCCCAGCCAAAATCACCGCATGGAGCATGTGTGCCGTCTCCCGAAACTCCCTGAATCCATTCGCTTGCTCTCACACCTGATGTGACAGTGCAATCCGGGACAATCATCCCAAGGAAGATGGACGTCCCCGGGGAGGCTCAGCTCACATTTCCACCTGGAGAGCCCGAATCCGCGGTTCAAGGCGGGACGGACCGATCCGCACTTTATATTGCTCGTCCTGGCTCATCCCGACCGTCTCTCCATCATGGATGACCGGACCATTTTCGAGCAGATAATATGCGATGTTGTACACCCGCTCGTAGACAAACTGCGGTTGCTGCCGGGTGTTGTAGACTTCAATTTCGGGAAGTGAAAAGGCCGCCATACCCCGGGTGAATAAAGTCAGAGTTTGATCCTCCTCGATCTCTCCGTGAAAGGCCACCCACAGCTCCAGCGGAAACTGCCCCGGTCCCATCTGTCGCGCCGAATTGATAAAGTCTTCCGGCTTGTGGACCAGGAGGGAACGGGGCCAAAACACCGCCACGGAATCCGTAATCTGAGCCAGAGCCGCTGTGATTTGAGTCAGAAGAATGTACCGCTCAAGGGGATCCTGCGGCGGTTCGGGCAGAACAACGACCAGATGCGCCGTGTGCTTATCGATGGCCTCATGGGCATCCGGCCAGTACCAGGCCGACAGGCAGGCGAGCTCGAGATCCTCTTTCGGAACGGGGTCATCTTCCGAAAGGATGAAGGCCACGGTATCGCCTATCCGAATCGCCTGAAATGGCGGCAAATCCAGATCCGGGGGCAGCGCCACGAGAGCTTCCTCAAGGGCCGGGAGACCCTCCCAGTTTGCCTGGAGGGCTTCGTCGAGCTTTTCCAAAGACGGTTTGGTAGGAGACCGTAACAACACCATTGCCAGCGGGGGTTCCATAAATCACCTCTCAATCTCTCCGCACGTTTTTACACGCCCAGTAAGAGGGCGCCATTGTGACCACCGGGTGCCCCCGCAAAGGCCCTCATCAGCGACCAATCCCCTGTCGTATCCCTTTGCCGACGGACATCCGCGTGACTTGCGCATTCTAGCGCAGCCGGAAAAAAAGAGCAAGGCAAAAGGGATCCGAAATTCACTCATGCATTTTCTTCCGGGGCTTGATGAATCGCTCCCACGCTGCATGGACCACGGCCCCACCGAATTCCAGTAGCGGCAATTCGTGAATTGCCCCGACGTCCGGTCGAACATCACTCATAACAGCAGTTCCATCGCAGCGTCCTTGACGCGCCCGGCGGGATTGGGAAGTATACAACTTCCGATGCCAACGGCTGTTGCAATTGCCTCCTTTGTGCGGCCGAAGGAATCCAGCGTGTTTCAAAGAAGTGTTTCCAAAAGGAGCCGGAATTTCCGGAGTTCGGCGTTTTGGTCCACGCCTGGCTCGGGAAGGATGTCGATCGAAAGGGCCCGATCGTATTCGTACCGGCTGAGATTGGCAAGAAGCTTGCTGTACTCCACTTCCCCCTGGCCCACTCTCACCTGAAAGCGGTCCTTTTTGGTGTCGCGCAGTCGGACGTGCCGCACGTATTTAAGGATCGGCTCCATACTGGGGGGGGACGCCCGACCGTATATGAAGTAGCTGGGATCCAGGCAGATGCCGAGTCCTTTGGCGTGGTGGCAGAGCACGGCGGCGGTTTCCGGTGATTCGCTCATGCGGCCAGTCTCGACGAGCATGGCCACGACAACCTCCTCCATAGCGGCAATCGCCACCATCCGTTGCAGCCGCTCCACTTCCTCGTTAAACGGCGTTCCCAGTTCGGAAGCGCGGACCACCACCGTCACCACCCGCGTTGCCTTGGCCAGTTTGCAGCAGGCGGCGAATTGCCGGTAATACTCTTCCCCCTGCGCTTCAATGTCCACACTGTAGGCCACCGGAGTCAGGCGATGGGTATTACGGCAAATGGCAATCGCCCGATCCAGGTCAGCCGCGATTTCTGACGGTTTCAGGTGCCCTTCTGTCTCATGGGCAATGATTTCCACATGCGTGAATTCGAGATCATTGAGACGTTCGAACGCCGCTTCCAGTGGGAGATTGGCAAAACACCGGGTGGTTGCAGCGATGATCACTCAGTTTCCTCCTTCCTTCAATCCGTTGTGCTATTCACGAAGCTCCGTCACGCGGCAGGGGACGAGTTCTTTCCCTAACACCGCTTCCTTTTCCTAACTTTCATACCTTACCCCGCACACCGAAAAAATTTGCGCTCTGAAGCTCGGTGGCGGGCAGTTCAGGGCCTTAAACCGTAAGCTTACCGGCGATGGGGCAGCCTTGGCAACCGTGGTGGGCGACCGGCGCATGCCTGGGAAAACGCGGTTTGTCCAGTTTTCCTTGTTTCCAAAAGTCGGTTTTTGCTGTTGACGATCGGGCATCTTTTTGAGTATCTACCCCCTCCTACGGGGCCATCGGAGCTTCGGCATGGAGTGGGCGTTAGCCCGGCGTTGCCGACGGCTAAATCGCTTTTGACGGGACTGACCCGGGAACCATTCGCGCCACAATCACGCGCAAATTTTCCCGAAAGCAAGCTGGTACTTGTGAGGGTTTTCGCGGAACCACCGGTACAATCCCATGCGAGATGACGGCAATCAGCAACCAACGGCGGCCACCCTTTCCATATCACCCGTTCCGAAAGACAGGCCTCGGTATATTGAAGGCAGCCTGCTCGTTTTCGTACTCGGACTCCTCTGCGCCGGATGCGCCTCCCGGATGGTGTACAAAGCCCGCGCTCTTCCGGTGGAACTTCAACCGCCGCCGGTGACTGATATTCGAGACGTGGCCCTGCCGCAGTTGGCCAGTGTTCAGGCACCGAGCGACGTTATCATGCCGGGCGATCTTCTGGAAGTAAGTGTCCTCACCGGCCTTGATATTAAGGATACTGCTATTTCCTGTCGGGTGGACGACGAGGGCAATATTCAGGTCCCCCCTATCGGGAAGGTGATGGTTGGTGGCATGCGCTTTCCTGATGCGGAAAGGGCCATCGTCCAGGCCGCTATTGAGCGGGACGTTTACCGTCGGCCAACGGTCACAATCAAACGTGTGCAGTCCCGAACCTACCGAATTACGGTAGCCGGGGCCGTGGCAAAACCCGGTGTATACGATATTCCGGCTGCCCAGGCCGACCTCCTGACGGCTTTGGTTCAGGCCGAAGGATTGAAACCGGATGCGGACCCGGTCGTGGAAATTCGCCGATCTGGTTCTTCGAGTCCCCTCGCGCCAGCTTTCGATTCCAAAGTGGGAAACGCCCCAGGCCAGCTAACCTCTTTCACGGAGGCGACCGCGCCTGGCGAGTCCATCAAGGTGGACCTGCGATCTGCTGGGCAGGACGATCAGTCCCTCCAGGAATACCGGCTTCAGGATGGAGACGTGGTGTTCGTGCCCCCGCGAAAACTCGATCCCATCTATGTTGATGGACTTGTCAATAAGCCTGGCATGTATGATTTTCCGGCAGCGCAGGATCTGCGGCTGCTGGATGCCATTGCCCTCGCTGGCGGTTGTTCCAATCCGCTGGCGGATAAGGTGTGGATCGTGCGGCAAATACGCGGACGCAGCGAACCTGTGCTCATTCGGGCGAACCTCCGCACGGCTGCCAAGAACCCGGCAGAAAACCTCCGCATTGCCCCCGGGGATGTCATCACTGTGGAGGAGACATTTGGAACGTTTGTTTACAACCTGCTCAAAGGTTTTGTCCACGTCGGTGGCACTGTGCCCTTAAACTGAGTACATAAAAATAGACGAACTTGTGTGTCACGATACACCGATGGATCGGACACGATAAATAAGTCGATTATCTAAGATCGTTTAATAATCGGACGGCCTTGTATCTCGCACACAAGTAACTGAAGACATGAGGGAGGAATGGGAATGTTTATTAACCCGGCATCCTGGAATTGTACATAGATTGTAATGGCTCAGACATCACAACAAGAAAATCGCAGTCGAAATCAAATTTAAAATTAAAAAAGAGCCTATGAACGAAAGTTCCTGGATTCAATGGGCGGTTCCTGACTCTGCCTCACACATTCTCCATGCAATCGCCCAATTTCTCGTGGCGGTCAGGCGCCGGTGGCAGATCATGCTGGGCGCTTTTCTGGCCGTTGCGCTTCTTGGCGCGCTGTATTATGCAACAGCACCCAGAATTTATTCCGCGAAAGCTGAACTACTGATACTTCAAACGGGAGATAACGCGCTTTCGCCGACGATTGAGGCCCAGGGCACTCGCGAAAACAGCCTCATCCCCACGTTTGTCAATCTCATCACAAGTGCCAAGGTTCTGGAAGGAGCGATCCAGAAATTGTCGCGGGAGGACCTCGCTGTCGATCTGAATATGGACAAGCCCGAAACATGGGTGGAGGGACTGCGGCGCAATCTGGCGGCCAGCGCCGTGTACCGCACGAATATTATTACTGTCGAATATCGTTCTAAAGATCCGGGTGTGGCCGCTCGGATCGTCGGCGCCGTCGTGCAGTCCTACCTGGATTTCATGCGAAGCACGACCCAGGGTACCACCGCTGAAATCATTCGCATTTTGACCACAGAGAAAGATGATATTGCCGCCCGGTTGAGCGAAAAGGAACAGGCCCTGCAGCAATTGAGCCAGCAAATCGGGGCCCTCGACGTGGGTGTCAATTCCCAGACCGTTCACCCCCTCGTGGAAAGGGCCAAGGCGTTCAACCAGGCCCTCGTGGAGGTCCAAAAAGAACGCGTGCAACTGGCTGCCTCGCTTCAAGCGTTGGAAAACGCCGTCCAGCAGGGGGCGGATATTCGCCAGTATCTTTTTGCGGCAGACGACACCCTCGGTCAGCAGATCCTCCTCGGTGTGCTGGGATTCAGCCGCGAAGAAACGGCTGCCCGATTGGAAGTCGAAAGAAAGGTGGTCGAGGATCGCGTGGAGCTGGCACGTCTGCTTCAGGAATTTGGGAATAATCATCCGCGGGTCCAGGCACTGCAGCAACGAATTGCCGCAAACGAGGCATTTCTTCTGGCTTATCAGGATCGCCTCCGGGCGAGACTCGACAACCTGAATATCCCCGAACTCAGCCAGATGCTGTTGGGTACGCTTCGTCAACGGGTGAATGAACTCTGGCAGAAAGAAATGTCGCTTCAGGCTCAGTACGAACTGGCCCGGCAAGAGGCAGCCAATCTCGCGGGAGGTCTTGCTCAACTGGAGATGCTCAAAAACGACATTACCGGATTACGCGAACTCTACGGAGGGTTGGTCCGGCGGATTACGAGTCTGGACCTGGCCGGGGATTTGCGGGCTTCGGTGATTACCGAGCCCAGGGAAAACCGTTCGCCCGTGTCGCCCAGTCTCCCACGTGTGTTGATCATGGTGATTCTGGGAGGTTTGACGCTGGGGATGTTTGTCGTGTATGTGATGGACGTGCTCGACGATCGATTCCGAAGCGTTGAAGAGATCCAGTGGCAGCTTCGCGCGCCGGTGCTCAGCATCATTCGAGAGATGCCTCCACGCGAGGGTGAAGGTGTGGAAGTTCTCGAGGTAGTGGCGGATCCCAACAGCCCGGCCAGCGAAAGCTTCCGCACGCTCAGGACGGCCCTGGCACTGAGCGATCGGCCAACCGGGGCGGTTGTCGTCACAAGCACGCAGCCGGGCGACGGCAAATCCACGGTTTCCGCCAATCTCGCTCTCACCTATGCACATGTGGGAAAACGCACGTTGCTGGTGGATGGCGACTTGCGGCGTCCCGGTCTCACCCAGCTTCTCGGCTTGCGGGGCGAACCGGGCATCTCCGAGGTGCTGCGCGATACCGCCCCGATCGCCGAGGCCATCCAAGCTCGTCTCAAAAAGAACATCGTGCCGGACCTGGACGTCCTTCCCTGCGGGCGTCGGCCGGCCAATCCTGCTGAGTTGCTTGCTGGACCTCGTACGGCGGAACTTCTCAACTGGGCGGTCGAGCACTACGACCAGGTCATCATCGACAGTCCTCCTGCTCCCCTTGCCAGCGATACCGCCATCTGGGGACGCCTTGCGGATGGTGTCATCCTGGTTCTGCAACCCGAGAAGAATAAACGGCGCGCCGTCATCAGGGCTGCCGAATACCTGGCCCTTTTAAAGATTCCGTTACTCGGCATCGTGATTAACAGACTATCCAATGAAAAAGAAAAAGATTACAGCGGCTATTCCGGCGACTACTATGGTCAGCCTGATGAAAGCCATGAAGAAAAGGAAGTCCCTGAGATCACCGAATCAATCTCGACTCCAGAGCGGACTGTTCCGCGGCGCGTTGCGTGATTCGGTATTATGACAGCCGTGTTATGTGGATAGATAGCAGCGGATAAAAACTATGGTTGACCAATGCACAATAAAGCGGTTATTTCTTTAATCCACCGTATAACAGATGGTGTTCTGATTGTCGGGTTGGCGCTGACAGTCCTGCTGCTTGGCGGGCGCAGCCCGTGGGCGGAGGCTGTCCTGCTGGCCACCGCTCTGATGAGCGCGAGTCTGGCTGCGGTGGCTGGCATCCTGTCCAGGCGGTCGGTTCGTCTGGGCGGTGCGGAATGGGTGCTCGTCGGCGGTGTTTTGCTGGGGATCATTCAGCTCTGCCCGCTTCCTGCGGGTTGGTTGCATGTGCTTTCACCCCACATGGATCATCTGCTGCCCGGCTGGCGGAGTCCTGCCACGGCTTCGGTACTGGGCGAGTGGCGCACCATCAGTTTGGCGCCGCAGGAAACGCGCCCCGGTTTGGGATTGTGGATTGGATACAGTTTCCTATTTGCGACCACGGTTTATCGCATTCAGAAAATAGAACATGTGGAACACTATCTACGGTTTATTGCTTTGGGAATAGTGGTGGTCGCTGGCTTTGGATTGCTTCAATATCTTTTTGCGAACGGAAAATTCTTCTGGTTTTATGAGCATCCGTTTGCCCATACTCGGGACGCTGTTAAGGGGAGCTTTGTCAATCGCAACCATTTTGCGGAATTCATTGCTTTGGGGATGGGGCCTCTCTTGTGGTGGTTGCTCTACAGACGCCCTGCTGATCGGGCTAAACGGTCGAGTAAGACGGGCAGCTTTTCGACCGATTCGGCTGTGGAGCAGAATCTTCTGTGCTGGATGGCTCTCCCGGTTGTGGTGGTGGCATTGCTGCTGTCGTTTTCGCGGGGAGGGGTTACTGCGTCGCTGGTGGCAGCGCTGGTTGCCGGCGTCGCGCTGGCTGGGGCTGGGGCGGTTCGTGGCCGGTGGATGTGGATCGCACTCGTCGGACTGGCAGTAATTGTTCCGGCAATTGCCATCATTGGGCCGCAAACAGTCACCGCACGATGGCAGGGGGTGTTCCGGTTCCAATGGTCTGAGATCGATTCAGCTCAGGCCAGAACGCATGTGTGGCAGAACACGTGGCGCGCGGCCCGGGATTTCTGGATGACCGGCAGCGGAATCGGCAGTTTTTCGGTCGTTCATCCCCATTATCAGAGCGCGCGGTACAGCGGGCACTATTACACGCACGCCGAAAACGGTTTTCTTCAGGTCCTGTTGGAAACCGGCCTGCCTGGCTTCCTGATCTTGCTGGCGGGATTGATTCTGGTTGCCCGATGGACATGGGTTGCCGTGATACAGGCCAGGGATTCACGGCATCGCACGGGGGCGGCTGTCATTGCGGGGGGATTGCTCGCGTTTACATTGCATGGGCTGGTGGATTACGTGTGGTACAATCCGGCACTCGCGGGCGTGGTCAGCGTGCTTGCGGGGTGTCTTGCGGCACTGGCACGACTCGGCGTGAGGTCTGCCAGCGTCCCACAAACCACTTTTCAAAAGCCGTTCAGCGCGACCGAACTGGCTCAAACAGGAAGGCCTCGGCTGACTCTCCCCGTACTCGGGTTATCGCTAGCCGTGGTGCTGAGCCTGCCTATAGTAGTCCCGATTCTTACGGAGCGATACCGAGCCGGTTTCGCAGAACTGGCCTGGCATCGCTATCTTATCCTTTATCGGCGGAGTGGCGATATCGAGGAACTGTTCCGGGGTGAAGACAAATCTGCGACGGTGCAGGATTTGGACAGCACAGAAGCGTTGGGAGGGAATGCACAGGCCGATTTGGCGGCCAGTGCTGACGCGATCCCGAATGAAGACGCCGAAAACAGAGAACAGGCGGACCGGACCTATTCCTTTTCTCCCGCCGAAATCCAATCTCCGGAGGGAGTTTTCGGCCAGCAACTGAAGGATGCAATTGAGCGAGAGTGGGAAATGATTCGGTGTCTTCAGGATGTCGTGCGTCTTGATCCGAAACGCGCGGAGGCCCATCTGCGGCTGGCCAAGGCCTATCTTCGCTTGTTCCATCTTCAGCAGTCGTGCTGTGCCAATCCAATGCCGCTCTCTCAGATTCGCGATGCAGCGCTTCATGCGCAGTTTGCGTCGGTTCAGGAATTGAGATCCTGGCTGCGGGCCGCGTTTGGGGATCACGTCGAATTGCTGGACAAGGCATCCGAAGAATCGTTGATTGCCTGCCGGTTGTGTCCCCTGCAAGCGGAGGCCTACTTTATTCTCGGGCAAACGTCTTTCTTGCGTGGGGAATCCGAAGGAACGCTCCTCACATGGTACGAGCAGGCACTGGCGGTCCGTCCGAATGACGGTGACCTGCTCTTCCGTATCGGTGCTGAGTTTGCATTTATAGGGCGGCTTGAGGACGGCATTGCCCTGTGGCGCAAGGCGTTTTCCTGCGGCCCCTGGTATCGGGAACGCCTCCTGCGCTTTCTGGTGGGCCGATCTCCGCCGGAGCTGGTTGATCAGGAAATCGCGTTTCTCCTGGAGACGTTCGAGCCGGACCTAGAATCGCTGAGACTGATGTATCGGCTCTATCGGAAGCGGTATCCTCCGGAGATGTTAACGCGGCTGCAGCGGACTTATGCCTCGGCACTTCAGGCGGCACTCTCGAGAGATGAAGTTGCGTCGGAGGAACGGAGCAATCTCTGGTTGGAGGCGTACTTTCTCTTCCAGGATGCGGGCGATGAGGAACAGGCCATCGCCTGTGCTCGGGAGGCGGTGCGTGCCAATCCCGCCAGTTATCGAGCGCGCTACTACCTGGCGATCAGCTTGGAAAAGGTGGGAATGTACGCTGAGGCGGAAGAACATCTCCGGTGGTGCGTGCAACGGCGTCCGGGACATCGGGCCCTGCAGAAGCGGCTCCAGGACGTAGCGAGCAAACGGCTGGAGGCGGAGCGGCTGGCGCGCATGCCGGGCGGGGAAACTGCTGGTTTTGGGAGGAGTCGTTGAAGTTGAAGGCAGACGGGTTCATTTAATGCCCTTGTTCCGGAGGACGGCTTCGGATATGGATTAACTCGGGAAAAGGATGTCCCGTTCCATCGGCAGCAACGGAGGTTGCCGTGACTATTTCCGGAACAGGTTCTCAATCTGATCAGGATCGTGGTGTTGTGCCATTCACTCGGACGCCCGACCTGCGAGTTGTCCGCGGGGAGGAAGGGTCGGAGTGTTTTTCCGGCGAAGAAAATGGATCCCAGCCGCGGGGCCGGGCCGGTTATGCTGATTCAATCGCCAGCAAATTCAAGATTGGCTGTGGTAAAATCCACAGCGCAGTCGTCACGGTGAGGCGCCTCCTCAGGAAAAGGGACTGGGGAGTTTTTCGGCGGGTGCAATTCTCGACCGGGCGACCCGCGACACCGGCCAGCTTGGGAAAGAGTTTGCTGGGCGTTGCCGCGCTGGTCGTAGGCCTGGTGGCAAGCTACCTGTGTGCCTTTCACCTGCGATTTGACGGCCTGAACCAGGGGGAAGTCCTGCGGTGGTTTTGGACGACCCTTCCCTATGTGGTTGCTATCAAGCTTCTCGTCTTTGTAGCTTTTGGGATTCACCGGAGTTGGACCAGGTTTCTCAGCTTTTATGATCTTCTGGTGCTGGTTGAAGCGAGCACGGCTGCGCTGGCGGCGGTTGTCATTTTCGATCGCTTTTTTCTCCCGCCCCGCATGGTTCCGCGGGGGATTCTCCTCATTGATTGGGGAAACACCGTGCTCATTCTAGGCGGAGTCCGGGCGATCGTGCGGGCAATTCGCGATCGAACCTGGCAAAATTTCTTCAGCAATGATCCGCCGGTTTTCATCGTGGGAGCGGACGAGGCGGGAGAGGATCTTCTCCGGGCGATCAATCGGCATTCTTCCTGCCGCTATCGTGTTGTGGGCTTTATTGATCGGCAGGCGGGACGGGTCGGAACACGCATCGGGGGCGTCCCCGTCATCGGAACCGTGGAGCAAGCTTGTGAGCTAGCCCAGAAACTCGGTGTCAAGGACGTTTTCCTGGCAGGCGGCTCGCTCAGCGGACGTGAAATCCGCCGCTTGATGGAAGAAGCGAGGGAAACAGGAATCCACGTTCAGGTCCTTCCCAGTTACGAGCAACTGCTTTCCGGACGCGTTTCGGTCCAGCCCCGGCCCATCGCCATTACGGATCTTCTTCGCCGCGATCCCGTCGCTCTGGAATGGGAAAACCTGCGGCATTGGCTGGAAGATCGTGTGCTGATGGTGACAGGCAGCGCGGGCAGCATTGGGTCAGAAATCGCCAGGCAACTCGTTCGCTTTCATCCCAAGTGTCTGGTTTTAGTGGACCGGAGCGAGACCGGACAGTTTTTTCTCGAGCGCGAGCTGAAACACCTGGCTAGCACTTCAGGAAGCGTTCATCGTACCCAGCTTGCTGTCCTTCTGGCTGACGTCCTCGATTGTCGGCGGATGGACAACCTCTTTGCCCGGTATCGACCCGACGTCGTGTTCCATGCCGCGGCTTACAAACATGTGCCATTGTTGGAGGCGCATCCTGGGGAAGCGGTCAAAAACATCATCCTTGCCACGCGCAATGTGGCGGATCTCGCCCATCAGCACGGAGCCGAATCGTTCGTGATGATTTCCACCGACAAGGCGGTCAATCCCACCAGCGTGATGGGGGCCTGCAAACGCGTGGCGGAAATGTATGTCCAATCCATGCGCGAGGTGTCACCCTGCCGATTTGTAACGGTTCGCTTCGGAAATGTGCTGGATTCCGCGGGCAGTGTGGTGCAGATTTTTCGCCAGCAGATTGCGGAAGGCGGTCCGGTGACCATCACCGATCCCCGCATGGAGCGTTTCTTTATGACAATCCCCGAGGCTGCCGGTTTGGTGATTCAGGCGGGCATCATCGGCGAAAGTGGTCAGATCATGGTTCTCGACATGGGCGAACCGGTCCGGATTGTGGACCTGGCCGTGGACATGATCCGCCTTTCTGGCTTGGAAGTCGGTCGGGATATCGAAATCGAGGTGGTCGGGCTTCGGCCGGGAGAGAAACTTTTTGAAGAGCTTCAGGCCGCCGACGAAAAGACGATCCCCACACGGCACGAGAAGATTCGGGTGGCTGTCAGTCCCCGTGTGAATCGGGAGGCGATCCTTCGCGCAATAGACCGGCTGTCGCGATTTTTAGAAGCCGACGACCGCCAGATCATTGCCGAGCTTCAGCGAATCGTTCCAAATTATTGTCCTCAGGGTCAGCCGGAGATTCCGGCTGTCCGCCGGGCTGCATGAAAAAGAAGTCACCTACGTGCCATAAGGACTGCAATCAAAAAAATCACGCTGCATAGTGACCAATGAGAGGAAGCGGTACCATGCCTGCGCACGCTCAGCCATCCTCGCGAATTCCTCAGCGTCCCCATGTGGTGTTCATTATGGGGGCCGGACGGAGCGGTTCGACCGTGCTCGACCTCTTTCTGGGGCAGCATCCGCTTGTCCAGAGCGTGGGAGAGCTGTGCAACTTTGTGCATGACGGTTGGATCGAGCGGCGGCTTTGCTCCTGTGGACAACGTGTCCCGGAATGCGAACTCTGGTCTCGCGTCACCGAGTTGTGGAAAAAACGCTCCCAGGTCGATCTGGAGGCCTATGAAGAGTTGCGAAACCGTGTGGAGAAGCGTCGAAGCGTTCTGTGGCAGATGTTCTCTCGACCGTCGCCCGAGCAGGTGCAGCTCGGTAAGGACGTGCGGGGAAATTTTCTTACCTATGCCCAGTGGACCGCCGGGCTTTATCAGGCGATCTGCGAAGTGACGGAGAAGATCGTGGTGGTGGATTCGTCGAAGAATCCCGCCCGGGGATTGGCGCTGGTTCTCATGGCGGAACGCCTGGACCTGATCGATCTGCACCTGGTTCATCTTGTGCGTGATGTGCGGGGATTTGCCTGGTCTGCCAAGAAGAGTTTTCGCTCGGACGAGCAGGCGGGAGTTGCCCGCGATATCCGCGGTTTGCCGGTTTGGAGGAGCGCTCTGGCATGGACCTTCGTCAATAGTATGGCCGATCTTGTCCGGCGGCGCCACGAAACAAGTCGATCTCTTCTGGTCCGTTACGAAGACTTTGTGAGCGAGCCGACTCCGGTCGTGCTTCAGCTTGCAGGCTTTATCGCCATTCCGCCTGGTCCGTGGGTAGAGCTTCTCCATTCTGATAGGCCGATCGAACCCGGTCATATCGTGGCAGGAAATCGCCTGCGAATGCAGCGTCATATCCGACTGAGACCGGACGTTGAATGGCAGTCGAAATTGAGCTTTGCGGAAAAAATGGTGATTTGGCTCTTGGCAGGCTGGAAGGCTCGGTCATATGGATATCACTACCGGCCTGCCGCGTCAGAGCTTGATCAACCCGTCGGCATGACCTCCCCACCCACCGGCCACCCCCTTGCCGGACCGCACTTTCTCGCGTCACACGATCGCCAATCGACCGGATCATCGCCTGTCTCGGAATCTGCTCAACCCTGATGGATCGCCTTCCTTGCGAGGCCGGGTACAGAGAAAACATGTCTCCATCGAAGCCGGCGAACAGCCCCGAAGAAACACCTGGGTGCCGTGTTGTGGCGTTCCGCCAGTCATCCGCCCTGCCGCCGCTTTCCATTCGGCAGAACTTTGCCTGGTATCTCTCCGGTAACGTGACTCAGGCGGTCTCAAGGCTGCTCGTTCTCGTGCTTCTGATCAAGTTGGGAGGATTGGCGGAAGCCGGGCGGTGGGTCGCCGCGTTGGCCCTTGGCACGCCGATCTTCGCCGCTTTTGAATTGGGGCTTCGCAATCTTCTCGTGTGCGACGTGCGACGTCGCTTTCCATTTCAGGACTATTTTTCCATCCGAGTCGTCGGCGCTAGTATGGCATGGCTTATTGCGCCGATGGCCGCTCTGGTGTACACAGCGAACCCGGCTTTCGTCGGTTTGGTGTTCATTGTGGCCACGGGCCGAATGTTTGATTCTCTCGCCGACATCGGCTATGCGGTGCTGCAACGGGAAGAGCGGATGGATCGGATCGGGGCGGGTTTCCTGCTGCGGTATGGCCTCAGTTTAGTGGTGATAGCGGGGGCACTGGCAATGGGCGGAGGAGCCTTTGCAGCCGCTTGCGCGGACGCTCTGGCAGCAGCGGCAATCTTTTTTGGATGGACACGGCCGCACGTTTCGCGCCTCCTTGCCGGTATGGTTCTTTCGCAAGGAGCTCCGGGGACAGGTTCCAACTCTTCACCTCCCACACCGGTGGAAATCATTCAATGGCAGCGACCGCACGCCGGATGGCTCAAAATCATCTGGGAAAGCCTTCCCGCCGGAGTGGTCAATTTTGAAATCAATTTGATCACCAACATCCCACGCTTCGTGGTGGATATGGCCTTGGGAGAAGAAGCTCTGGCCGTCTTTGCTTCTGCCCTCCAGGTGGCCGCGGTAGGCCAGCTCTTTGTGAGCGCGATGGCCAACGCCCTCGCCCCCCGACTGGCGCGGTGTTATCACGCTCTGGAACTTCGACGCTACGTTTTTTTGTTGAGTCGTTTCATGGGCGTCACAATCCTGTTCGCCTTATTGCCTTTTGCCTTGGTTGAGACGGTCATCGGCCAAAAACTGCTCGCTTTGATTCTCACACCGCGGATTCTCGAGGATCCGACATTTCTTCGCTGGATTGTGGTGGCCGCCTGCATCCTCTTCATGACCAGCGTGCTGGGACGCGGCGTCGAATCCCTCGGGGCGTTTCGACAGCATATGGTGATCCGGGGGGCAACCGTGCTCGTCCTGCTCATCCTTTCACCGGTTTTCACCGCGTGGTGGGGAATGCGCGGGACCGCGCTGGGCCTGGCGGTGGCCCTGGCAGTTTCGCTCCCCTTCTATTTGGCAGTGATCGTTTCCGCCTGGGTGCGAGCCTTGAATGTGCCGCACGAGTCTGCCCAGGCAATCTCCGTAAAAAAGGCTGCCGCATGAACGGCAGCCCGGGAAAGCTTGGACTCTTCACTCAGTTGCAGCAAGAAGCGCAGTTGCTGGACTGGCAAGCCCCGCTACTCAATCGGTGTAAGGACGACATCATCCAACCCGAACATGTAGGCTTTGATGGCCTTTTCATTAGCACCCACGATCTCCACGCGGAGCGTATTCTCCCCTTTTTTGAGTTCAAAAGTACCCAGCGGGATGGGCTCGGTACGAATGACCTCAGGATTGTAAAGGTCGATGGGATCGCCCGCCTTCTGGCCATTGATCGAAAGCTGAACGATGCCATAATCCCGCGCCTTGGTGAGGATGACGGCCACCTGATACTTGCCATCTTTCGGGGCTTCGAATCCTACTTCCAGCACATCGCCAAGTTTGGCCCCCGTCCACCACAGGTGGTCATTGTTGCTCCATTTACCGAGGGGAAAGTGCTGCATTCCCTGGACCTCCAGATTTCCCGGCGGCTCGTTCAGAATGCGAAAGCCGGCAATCTTGAGCGTCTTTTTCACGTAGTAATCGTGACGTTGTTCCACGGGGACCGGGTCGTAAGGGTCCTTGCCCTGGGGATCAAGGTACCAGCACACCGTCACCGCATACTGGGTGCCGCGTTCTTCGGTACGGAAGTACTTCTCGATGTAGCCATCAAAGCTGGTGTGGAAGGGCACGTTATCCACGAGTTGCCAGCGGAACACCGACTGATGCCCCTTGTTGTTCTGCGTCATTGTCTGACAGTGGTATGCCCGCTGGAAAAGGTGTGGATCACACCACGCATAACCGAAATAGTCCTCGGAGCCTGTACCGAAGGTGGACGGATACTTTTCACCGTCCACAAAGAATTTCTCGTCTCCTTCGCCCCACCAGCCACCGAGAGGATTCCACACGTGCAGCATCACGCCAAGATACCGGCCGCGCCCCTCGGTGCGGAGAAGCGACCAGTCGGGCCAGCGATCGGGTGGGACCTCGAAGGTATCCCGATGCCATTTGCAGTGAAAGTAGCCAAGCCCTTCAAACGGCCGATCTAAAGGAGCCACAATCACCTTATATTCGATCTGACGCGGCACGGTGTCCTCGTTGATCACCTCGATTCGCGCGCGCTTGGCAAAGGGCATGTACCAGTAGGCGTAGCCGCCTTCGTCTGTCACGCCCGTGAGGAAGCTCTTGTACTTGTTCCAGCCGGGTGCCGTGCCGAAGAAGTCTCCCACGGGGCACCACACGGCGGGCCTGGGTTGATCATCCCAGGTGATTTGCAGCGCCACGCGGCGCAGGGCCGCCATCTCGTCGGCCCGATCTCCGCACTTGATCTTCCCCTTGATGGCGACAATCGCTTTAGGGCCTGTAAGCTCGAGCGATTCCTTAGCCCCGGGAGCCAATTCCAGAACACCGCCGTGGGTTTCCAGTTCCATACCCGCATAGACCGGCGGCAATTCTCCCATCTTCTCGGCGAAGAAGTCGTTGATCTTCTTCAGCAGGTCAGCATGTTGGGCCACAAGCTGGGCGCTGAAGGTGGGGACCTGTGTACCCTTCGGATACGTGCGATAGACAAAGTGGTAATAACGGCCCCATCCTTTTTCCGCGACAATCTTGCAGGACTTCTGATAAGGGATAGGCATGTAGAGATTCTGGCCGCGGCACCCCTGATCTTCCAGGTGGTAGGAAAGTTGCGGGTAGTTAAATGGTGGCGTGTCGCCCGTGAAGTATTTCTTAAACGGCAGATCGACAACGGGTTGTTCCGCGCCGTCCAAGTAAATCTTGACATGTCCATCCTGGGCTAGGGCCGACCAGATACGCCAGATGCATCCCGGCCCTTCCATCTCCGCCAGGACCTCCATGCCGTTTTCCTCACGGATGAAGTGATGACCATCCCCATTGGCCGCCCAATTAATATATTTGCCGGTTGCCTCGTCGTACTGACTGGCACGATCCCAACTTGACCATTGCTTGCAGTATTCTCCGTCTGCCGGCAAAACGGCCGGCGCCCGCGGATCAAGCATCTGCATGAGCAGGTCGCGATAAGTGTAAGCGGTCTGTGCCCATCCAGTTGATGCGCCCAGTACCAGCGCTGCACAGACGAGAACAGGAAGTCGTCTCAACGGCATCATAGCCACTCTCCTTTTCTGTTCATTGGTGTCCATCGGAGCCATCACCAGGACTCCGGATCCCCACGTGTCACCACGGGATTCACTTTTTCTGTTCAAGCGCGGGTGATGTCACGCCCTTTCCGGCAGCAGCTTCGAAGCGTTGCCGGGCAAGCAAAACCGCCCCATGGACCATCACTTCTTCCCCCAGTTCCGCCGGTCGAATGACATAGCGGTCGGCGAGCGGCGGAAACACATATTTCACCACTTCCTTGCGAAGCGGCTCAAAAAACAACCGTTCCCCAAGGAGCGATACCCCGCCGCCGATGACAATCGCCGAAGGCGCCAAAAGCGTGATCATCTGCGCGAGGGCCCAGCCGAGTGTTTGCAGCGCACGGGCAAAAACCCACTCCGCGATCACATTGCCGGATGCCAGAGCCTCACCCAGCATCTTTGTGGTGAGCCGTTCCGCATCGTTGTCACAGCGCCGGAGAAGATCCGTGGCTGCCTCATGGAGTGTGAAAAAGGATACATCGCCACACTCCGGTGTGGCCCACCTTTCACGCCACCGGAGGATGAGCGTTGGCTCGCCAGAGCCGGCCTCAAAAGCAGCACGAGAGGCGAGCACCTCCTTGACCAGAGCCTGGGCCCGGGCCGCGATTCCCCAGCCTGCGGAGACGGATTCGAGATCCTCTTCGGGCGACACGGCCGTCGGTCCCGGACGGAGATGCCCGATCTCGGCGGCAATCCCATGGGCACCGGTGTAAATTTTGCCTTCGTAAATCAGGGCTCCACCGATACCGGTGCCCACGGTAATGTAAAAGACGGCGCGATGACCCTTGCCTGCCCCATAGATCGCCTCTGCCCAGCCAGCAAGGTCGGCGTCGTTTCCCATGGCGGTGGGAAGCCCCAGTTCATCCTGAGACCATTGAACGAGGGGGAAGTCGTCCCAACCGGCCACGTGGTGGCTTTTCAGGGTTCGTCCCGATTGAACATCGATGGGCCCACCAAACGCGATACCGATCGCTCGGGGATGGTACTCGGCAATAAGGGGCCGGGCAAAATCGAGGATTCGGCGGCGGATCGCCTCGGCTCCCTGCCTACGATCGATCTCATCCCGACGCAGGGCGATCAGCGGAGGTCCCTCGCCTGTTCCGATCCCGACCTGGAGCTTTGTCCCGCCGATCTCGATTCCGAGATAACACATGGAATCCCTGCCGCCGAGCAAAACAATTCAGTCCCTGGTTACTTCAATTCCTTGATACGTATTCTGCGGAACTCCACCCGTGTGCCGTGACCGAGAAACCCGATGTACCCTTTCTCCCGTTTCAGGCCGGGGTGGTCGCGGTGATCCATCGGCTGGACTTCATCGAGATTCGCATCGACAATAACGACACCGTTGAGCGTCACACGGACGTGCCGTCCCTGGCACAGGATTTCTTCGCTGTTCCATTCCCCGACGGGTTTGAGGTGACCGCGCTTGGCAGGGACCACGCCGTAAATGGAGCCGTGATACTGGTACGGCTGAAGCTGTGTGTACTGACTTCCTGAATCGTCCAGGATCTGGATTTCCATGCCACAATAGGCGGGATCACATCCGAGTGGTGTGCGGATCCCCACGCCGTTGTTGGCATTCGGTGTCAGCTTGAATTCGAATCGGAAAATGAAATCGCTGTACTCTTTTTTGGTGTAAAGATTCCCGCCAGGCTTGCACACAAGCACGCCATCTTCAATCACGTAACCCTTGGTATCGCCCTGCCATTGGTCGAGCGACGTTCCATCAAACAGGCAAACAAAACCTTGTTCTTTTTCTTCCGGGGTAAGACAATTGGATGCTTCCTCCGCCCAAACGGGAAGCGCGACCAGGACCAGGACAACTGTGGGGAGCAATCTCATGGCTGCGACTCCTTACAATGAAAACTCTTGGAAGCTTCAACCCTATCCAGCCAACGCATCAACTTCCCAAGAGTATAACGAAAACTTGTCGGAGAATCAGCCGATGGGGGACGCAAAAAAACAATTTCGGCGGACCCACCTCTCGAGGTCCTGCGAGCGGAAATTCTTGGTGCGGACTAAGGCAATGGTGCATGCGTGGTGCAGAGCCTGGAACAACGGTCTGGTGATTTGCTGCCTGCTGGTATTTGTGCTCCTTGGAGGAGCTCGGATCGCGCGGGCGGGGGGCGGTCCGGAAAACGTGCTCCTCGTTGTCAACTCCGAAAGTCCAGTTTCGCTCGCGGTGGCCAACTTCTACCAGTCCCTCCGTCAGATTCCCGATTCCAACGTCCTCTATCTCGCGTGGGATCCCAAGGAACAGGTGACGGACGTCGATCGATTCCGCGAAAAAATTCTGCTTCCCATCATCGAACATCTCGCGCGACAGGGGGCCCTCGAGTGGATTGACTGCGTCGCCTACTCGGCCGATTTCCCGTGGGGGATCGAATTACAGAAAGACATTGAGCGATTTGCCGAGGAACACCCGGAATTGCTTCCTCCTCGGCGACCAGGAACTCCCGACGAGGAAAAAAACACCGATGAACCGGCAAGTGCTCGTTGGCCACGTGTCCTCACACCGCGAGGCTCCCTGAACGGCCTGACTTATCTCTATGCTGGAGTGCTGGCGCGCCGTCCGGATTATTACATGTCCCTTCGGGTCAACCAGTACATGCGGCGGGCAATTCCTGAGCAAAAGGAGCTTCCCACACTGGGATTCAACAGTCGATTGCAATTTGACGAGCACGGCAACCTCGCCAAGCAGGGCCAGCGGTATTTGCTGTCGGTGGTGCTGGCCGTTGCGGCAGACGAAGATACCCGTGGAAACACCCTGGAAGAAATCCTTGAATATCTCCGACGCAGTGCGGCCGCCGATGCAAGTTTTCCGCGAGGCACGATCTACTTTGTGCAAAACGGCGATATCCGTTCCCGCACCCGTGACCCGGCCTTCCCCGAAGTTGTGGAGGCTCTTCAGAAGCTCAACGTCCGGGCGGAAATCGTCCACGGAATCATGCCCGAGAATAAACCCGACTGTCAGGGCGTCATGATGGGGACGGCCCAATTCGACTGGGCACGCTCAGGGAGCACCATCCTGCCCGGAGCCATCTGCGATCATCTGACGAGTCTCGGCGGAGTTATGACAAAATCTGCGGGACAAACGCCTCTCACCGAATTCCTTCGTTATGGGGCAGCGGCTGCCAGCGGGACGGTCACCGAACCGTTTGCTATCGCTGAAAAGTTCCCCCTGCCGACGATCCATCTCCATTACGCGCGCGGGTGTAGCGCGGCCGAAGCATTTTACCAATCCGTGTACGGGCCGTATCAGTTACTCATCGTGGGTGATCCGCTTTGCCGGCCGTGGGCAAACATTCCCGCCGTGAAGCTCAAAGGTCTGCCGGAAGGAAAGACGGTTCGCGGCGTCCTCACGCTTCATCCAGAAGCCCATTTTCCCAGGCCGGGATTACCGCCACCAATTGGCGGTGGCCAGGTCGATCACTTCGAGTGGTTCGTGGATGGACGGCTCGTGGGGCGATCCGGCCCAAACGAGCCGTTCACCATCGACACGACAAAATGGGATGACGGCTATCACGAACTGCGGGTTGTGGCCGTGGAAACAGGTCTCATTGCCAGCCGGGGTAGCCTCATCGTGGAGCTTGCGAGTGACAATTTCGGCGGCCAGATCTCAGTGAAGCTCCAGACGCCTCACGTCAGGTTGGGAGAGCCTGTGTGTCTGCACGTCGAAAGTCCCGGAGCCCTTGCTGTCGTGGTGCGGCAGAACGGTCGAGTTCTCGCCCGGTCTGTAGGCGAGAAGGCTGACTTTGAAATTGACAGTCGAAGGCTTGGGGCGGGGCCCGTCCGGCTTCAGGCGATTGGCCTGGGGGGCCCAGGCCGACCAGGAAACACAATCTCCCGCCCGATGGACGTCATCATCGAGCGGGAGTGAACTGGTTCGGGTGAGGGACGAACAGCTACTTAAACGACCAACATGCTAACAGCCGTTGCCCTTGGGGTGCGACCCCGCCGCGTCAGTTGTTCCCGGAGTCGTACACGCTATCACGAAGCTGCGGCCAGTTTGCCGCCGCTCCCGCCTTGTAGTTATCCGGCGTCATGAGCTGAGCGAGAACGAGCCAGTCGATGTTGTCTCGCTGCGTGACGACATGCCCATCGCAGAAAGCGACGTTGACCACCCCGGGATGCCGGCTGGACGCACGGGCAAGCTCCGGATTCGCGATTGGGTTGGTCTGACCGCTCGAATCGCCGTTGAGGCAGGCATTGATCCTCCGGCAAGTGCCGGGGCTGTCAAACCAGTTGAAACCAACGGCATATTCCCACTTGGGATCGTACGCGCTGGTGCTGGGGAAGCTGCCTGGAGCGACTGGAGCGGAATAGGCCCAAATGCCCCGAGCATTGATATTCTCCGAAAGGGCAAGCGTGTTGGATGCACCGTCGTGCGAACTCAGGTAATCCAGATTGATCTGCTTGAGCTGCCCGCCGTTGGCCAGCAACACCTGACCTCGTTCAAGGAACACCGCATCGGCGGGGCCTTCCTGAGTGTTATTGTTGAGCATCGACCCCGGCCAGCCTGCATTGGCCACATAGACCATGGCAGCTTCCAGCGGTCCCTGTGTCAGTTGGCCATTCACGATGGGTGAGGACTCCAGAGGATTGCTGGGGCAGACAGCAAAGGGCAGAGCGGTGATGTTAAGAGTACCCTGAATCCACTGCTGGTACAGGGGGCCCTGCTCGATGTACGGGAAGAGCGTGACAAACCACGCGACATCGAGCTTGGATCCATTTGACAACGTGAGGGTTTCCACCCAACCCGGGAATTGTCGCCGTGCCGATTCGTAATTGAGGAGGGCCGTTGCAAGCTGCTTCTGATTGTTCATGCACTGCGAACGTCGTCCTGCCTCCCGGGCCATTTGGACGGCCGGCATCAGCATGGCCACCAGCATCCCGATGATGGTGATCACCACCAGAAGCTCAACAAGTGTAAAACCCTTTCGCGCCCGACTGCGAACCATCAACATGACCAATCTCCTCGTAACCAACAGACAAGCCCTTGCCCAATGTCATTGTCGCATGGGACCGCGGGATTTTCAAGCGCGAAGCTTCTTTTTTTCCACATCGGGAGATGAGCTGCTCAAATTGGCCGTTGCGACGGCCCTGACGCACATTCCTTGGCGGGGCATTTATGAACCCCGCCGCCGCTGCCGATAAAGCTGACTGGCCCGTTCAAGTGTTCGTCGCTCCGCGCGTGTCAGGCTATCGGTACCCGATTTATTGATCTTGTCCAGAATGCGTTCCACTTCCGCCTCGAGCTTTTCCCACTCCTCTTTCTCGGCGTCCGTAGGATCGCCCACGTCATCCATCTCGCGAAGGTACTCGTACTCGCCGCGATGGACCCGAAGCCGTGGCCGTCGCTGAAAGAGATACTTGATTCTCACCCAGATTCTTTCTCCACCCAGCCTCTCCCAAAAAAGTCCAAGGTTCCAATTTTGATAGTAATAAAGGGCAGCCAGGGCCGCGCCCGTAAGATGCACAGAATAGGCGATTTCGCTTTCCCTGCTCTGGATAGCGGACATGATATCCGGGGCCAATAGCAAAACGCCTGCCACCCAGGCCGGCACCGGCAGAAAGAAAAACAGCAGAATCGTTCTTCGCGGATAGTGGAGGCAGAATAGCAGGAAGATCCCCACCACTGCCCCGGAGGCTCCGATCATCGAACTTCCCGCAGAGGCACCCTGAAGCCGATTGATCGCCGCCCACACCACGCCGCCAACAATGACCAAAAACAGGTAAAGTCTAAGGAATTCTTTTCGGCCGAGAAGATATTCGATATCACGGCCGAAAAACCACAGCGTCAGCATGTTGAAAAAAATGTGCTGGGGGCTGGGCGCATGGGTGAAGCCATACGTCAGAAACTGCCACCACAACCAGGGACGTGTGAGTGTGCCCACCCGGGCGGCTGTCAAGTCGCTCAGTCGGTAGTTACTGAAAGCATCCAGCACATACACCACCACGTTGATCACAATGAGGATGGTCACCATGCTGTACTGGCTGGTGGACCAGGCGCCCCCGGGCAGCGTCCTCCTGGTGATGTAGTCGCGATCGTATAACCCCATGTTCGTATCTCGCACGTGGTGGTTGTATTAGTGGCGGCAACCCGTACGTATTGTACCGTGCGCGAATCCCGAGTATCCAGTCCATTCCTCCCCGAAAAATTTGCAAGATCAACGGATTCGCTTCAGCCGGGGATCGAGGGCGTCGCGCAGGCTGTCGCCCAGGAAGTTGAGGGCAAAAAGCGTCAGGGCCAGGGCCAGGCCGGGAAAGACCACCAGCCACCAGTAAATCTTGATCGGCGTGATGGCTTGCAATCCTTCGTTGGCCAGCAATCCCCAGGACACATCGGGCGGTTCCACACCGAGACCCAAAAACGATAGGAATGCCTCAAACAGCATCACCCGTGGGATGGTCAATGTTAAATAGACCACCACGACACTGAGGAGATTGGGAAGAATGTGGCGAAAGAGGATCCGCCACCAGCCCACACCCAGTGCACGAGCCGCTTCCACATAAAGTTCATGCCTGAGAGAAATGACCTGGCCGCGGACAACCCGGGCCATCGTCAGCCAGTAGATGGCGCCCACCACGAGAAAAAAGATCATGATGCGGCTGAGTCCCCACCGATTTTCCAGCATGTTCCGCACGGGCTCGGCACTGACGATCGTGATGATGAAGATAACCACAAAAATGAAGGGCACCGAATAGAGAATATCCACCAACCGCATCATCAACCGATCAACCCGGCCCCCCGCAAATCCCGCGATAGCTCCATAGGTGACCCCGATCACCAGGGAAACAAGCGTCGCCACGATTCCCACAGAGAGGGACACCCGGGCGCCCCACAGGATCCTGGAAAAAAGATCGCGGCCCAGCTTATCTGTCCCGCAAATCGGCGCCAGACACCATTCGCCAAAAATAGACCACCGGATTCGCAGGAGTAATCCGCTCAGGGGGCCAAGCTGGCCAAATCCTTCTTCCAGAAGCGCTTCTCGGGATGGCCGTTCATCGGAGCTGGAGGACACAGTCTCTTCGCCGTTAACAGATCGAAAGCCGTATTCAAAGAGTGGCCAGAAACGCGGCGGTTGGAACTGGCGCTCGGTTCGCACCAGCCGCGGCGGTGAAAGGGGGAGAAGAGGTGCTACCAACGCCAGCAGGGACATGACCCCGAGAATCCCCAGCGATACCACCGCCCAGGGATCGCCGCACAACCGTTTCCACGCCTCGGTGGTGAAGGAGCGAGACCTGCGGGCGGGAGGCTGCGACCGCGTCGCCTCCTCGGTTTTGCCCATTGCACCTGCGGCCATCCCTCAGACCCCATCAATTATTGAGGGGAGGCAAATCGATGCCGGCAGCCTTTTTGGGTGGTTCCTGATCGGACGGCGGATTCCCCGCACCGCCCTCGGGGCCTGGTTTTTCCTGAGAGCCCGGCCGCGCGTCGGGCTTGTGCGCCCCAGCGCCCCCGGGGAGTGTTCCCGGAAGCGACCCCGGCAAACGCTCGGGGGTTCGTTCCACAGTGCGATGCGTTCCGTTGCGCGGTTCACGTTTTTGGGTCAGGGTCAGCGGCTCGACGAGTTCGACTGTAATTTCCGACATTCTTCCCGCAGTTGGGGCGATTTGCACACCCTTGCCAGTTACTTTGGCACCCCGTGCAATAAAAGGTACTGCTTCCCGGCCGGAAAGCTCGAGCGAAATATCCGGGTTTTCGGCCAGTTCAAACTGGATGGGCGCGCGGAAATGGTGATTTGGGGCCGCTACCGTGATCTTCCCTGTCTTGGTTATCCCAGTAATGCGGCCGCACACTTCAAACCGCTCCACCGGCGGGCCGGTTTCAACCTGGCGACGGGAATGCTGTCGGCCCGGTTGCTGCGGGGGCGCTCCACCTTCGGGGGCAAGGCCAGAGCCGAACCCAGAGCCGGGAAATCCCCCTACCCCTGCCGCTCCCGCACCGGCATCGGCAGCTTCTCCCATAGCCGCCATGGTTCCCTCGGGGAAGACGCCGAGAAGATGCTGCTGGTCGGGTGTGCAGATGGTCACAGCACTTACTTTCTCGGTAGCCTGACCCGTCTTTTTATCGATCTCGGCGGTAAACGAAATAACCACTCCCGGTCGCAGTACGTCGGGCATGGCTTTTCCGGTGAGCTGGAGTTTGCACTCCCGATCGAACAAAAGTTGCCATTTTTGCCCGGTCGGGGAGACAATCACCATACCCATTGGGCCGACTTCCTCAACCGTTCCAGACGCCTCCAATCGCGGCAGTTGCGGCTGACCTCCCGGCCGCTGTCCGGGCAGGGGATTGCCCCGCATGGGACCGGGATACTGCGGCACCATGCCAGGCCGCTGAAAGCCTCCACCTTCATGAGGAGGAATGACGCCCGGAGGCGGTAGCTGAGCCCATCCAATTTGAGAACATCCCCAGAAACATACGCTCACGACAAGAATGAGCGTCATCCAGTTGGATGCCCCCCCAATCAACCGCGTGGAGGCAATATTTCCCCGCGATACCGCCCGCGACAGAATTTGGCGAGCCATGATGACGTCCTCGCACCAAGAGAGTCTATATGGAAGATCTACTGACACTCCGGGCCCACCGCATCATCCGCTGGACCCTCGCGCTCCACCTTCCAGCATATCGCAGCCGGGGAAGCGGTGCCACTATGCAACCCAATTTTCCTGGCGCGTCAAGCAGGTGGCGAGATTATCTTTGCCGAGCCGGGATGACGGTGGCGAAGTAGCCGTAAGTGGAGAATGTTGGCCGTGGGAGCCAGAACGTTACTCGTTCGGCCCCCAAGAGTGTGAATCATCCGAATTTCCCGTAGGGGCAATTCATGAATTGCCCCTACCTGTGTCCCGAATTGACGCAGCCGGAATCAACGGCAACGGACGGGGCGCTATATCCTGTACCCGGCTTTGTGCGGTGGATGGAGCGTTATTACTGGTAAACGGCCCCTCACTTTTCCAGGTCTAAGCCGGAGATCACTGGTGGGCGTTTTTCCGTTCTTGCCGGGCAGGAGGTGAAGCTCACGCCTGGATCATTTTGACGGCCTGTTCGCGGGCCAGATCGAGCGCTTCGGCCAGTTTTTCGGGGACTTTGCCGCCGGCCTGGGCGAGATCCGGACGGCCGCCGCCCCCACCGCCGACCACCGCCGCCACACTCCGCACCCATTTGACGGCATCCATCCCGCGGTCGGTCAGTTCGCGGGAAAGTCCCGCCACCATGACGACCTTCTTCTCCTCCGGGTGTTTAGCCGCCAGCAGGACCGCGGTGGGCATGTTCCGCCGCCGAAGCTGGTCGATGAGCTGACGCATCAGATCGGGATCGGCCGCGGGAATCTCTCCGACAATCACCCGAACCCCGTCCACGTCGATACCCTGGCTCCAGAGTTGTTCAGCCGTGACACCCGGAGACCGCCCTCCCAGGGCCACCTGCTTGCGAAGTTGCCGGATCTCCTGGAGCATGTTCTGAATTCGGGTTGGTATTTCTTGCGGCGGTACATTGAGGGCGGCTGAGGCCTCCGCGATCACCCGCGAAGTATCCCGCACAAACTCGTAGGCTTTCCATCCCGTCAGCGCCGTGATGCGGCGGGTCCCCGCAGCCACACTTTCTTCACTGATGATCTTAAACAGTCCGATCTGGCCCGCATGATCCAGGTGGGTTCCCCCACATAATTCCTTGCTGTACTCACCCACCGAGACCACTCGCACAACGTCAGGATACTTCTCGCCGAAGAGCATCATCGCTCCGGTCTGGCGGGCCTCGGCAAGGGGCATGTAGGCAATCTGGACCGGTGCCGCTTCCAGGACTCGGCGGTTGACCTCAGCTTCGATCTCTTCCAGTTCTTCGGCCTTGACGGCGGTCGGATTGGCGAAGTCGAAACGGAGAATATCGTCGTCCACCTTGGAGCCCTGCTGCTGGGCGTGCTTTCCCAGCACCTTTTGCAGCGCGTAATGGAGCAGGTGCGTGGCCGTGTGGGCGCGGCGAATCCCCTGGCGGCGGGCAGCGTCCACCCGCGCTGTGACCACCTGGCCCAGCGCCAGCCGGCCCTCTCGTAAATGGCCGTAGTGGACGGGGAATCCGCTCTCCATCTTGGTATCGATGACCTCGAACCGCAGGCCGTCGGCAACAAGTTCTCCGCGGTCACCGACCTGCCCGCCCATTTCGCCATAAAATGGCGTCTTATCGAGGATGACAGCGACGGGCCGGCCGTGATCTTTTTCTTCCACCGCATCGCAGAGGTGTCCTGCGGCAATCAGGCCGATGATCTTGGCATCGGGAACCTCCGTGGTTTCGTAACCCACAAAACGGCTTTCCAAGCCGGCTTTTTTGAGAGAATCAAGGGGCCCCGTGTAAAAGACCTCCTTTTTCTGTCCGGCCCCGGATTCGAGGCCATGACGCTCCATCTCGCGGCGATATCCTTCCCAATCGAAGGCATAGTTCCGCTCGGCGGCGAGAGCCTCCAGCAATTCGGGCGGGAAGCCGTACGTCTGATAGAGCTCGGCTGCTTCGGCGCCGGACACGACGCCGCGGTTATTCCGCCGCATTTCCTCAAACAGGCGTTCGATTCGCTCCAGGCCGGTCTCCAGGACCGCCAGGAAATTTTCCTCTTCTCCCTTGATCACGGCCTGAACCCGGGGGATTGTCTCCTGGAGTTCCGGGTAGGGATTCTTCATCATTTCCGCTACCACCGGCACGAGCTTGTAGAAAAATGGCTCGCGAACACCCATCCGGTGGCCATCCAAAACTGCTCGCCGGATCAATCTCCGGATGACGTATCCCTGTTTGTTGGGAGAGGGGGTAACGTTTTCGTGAATGGCAAATGTGCACGCCCGAATGTGATCGGCAATCCGCCGCAAACGTCGTCCGAAATCAGAAGAGGGGTCGTACTTCACGTGGCAGACATCGGCAGCCGCTTCCACAATCGGCCGAATGATATCGATGTGGAAGTTCGATTCCACCCCCTGCAGGACGGCCGCCGCCCGCTCCAAACCCATGCCGGTGTCAATATTCTTGCTGGGGAGCGGTCGGAGGTTGTTCGGCGGAGGCCCCACCCGATTGTACTGCGTGAACACCAGATTCCAAATTTCCACTTTACCCCAGGGGGTGTCGTAATAGATTTCGCTGCAGGGCCCACAAACACCGTCCGGTCCTTGACTGGGGGCGTTGGCAGGCCAGAAGTTTTCATCTTCCCCCATGCGGGTGACTTTGTCCGGCGAAAGACCCACTTCCTTGATCCAGATTTCCGCCGCTTCGTCGTCGTCAAGGTACACGGTGGCCGAGATTTTTTCCGGGTCGAGCCCCAGCCATTTTTTGTCGGTAAGGAATTCCCACGCCCAAAGGATGGCTTCTCGCTTGAAGTAATCGCCGAACGAAAAGTTCCCCAGCATTTCGAAAAAGGTGTGATGGTATGGGGTCCGCCCGACGTTTTCGATATCGCCTGTCCGCAGGCATTTCTGACAAGTGGTGGCCCGCGTGAATTCCAGCTTGCATCGGCCAAGGAAGTGGTCCTTGAACTGGTTCATCCCGGCCGGTGTGAAGAGAACGGACGGATCCCAGCGGGGAACGAGGACGTCGCTCGGACGGCGGACACACCCTTTCGTTTCAAAGAACGTCAAAAACTTTTCGCGAAGTTCGTCGGCCTTCATGGGTGAAACAGCATCCTTCAAGAGATGGGCAAAATACGGTCGTCACATTAATCCGGACGGCATCGGTACCCCACGCCAGACGGAGCCCGGCTGCCTCAGGCAAAATTACATGGGATCGGCTCGTGGCGCCTCAAACTGGTATGATACCGACCGGTGAAAAAAGTTCGTAGGCCAACCGGTTGACCGGCGACCGCCTATCGTTGCATCGTGCCAGGCCCTGTCAACACCCAGATGCGGCAGTCTCACCGCGCCGCCGGTGGGAACATGGGACCCCGTGATACCACGCAGAAACGATGTCTTTTTCGTAACAACCGCTGTTTTCTGACCCCCCGATCGCCGGTTGGTGGATGCTACCCGCTTGCTTCATGCTACATTCTGATAGCGGAAGCACGCTGGGAAACATACAAAGTACAGACGCCTCACCCCGTTTGGCGTGTTACCGGTGATTTATCTTGGGTGGCCATGCCGAAATAGGTCATTTCTCGCCAACCTACCATAAACACTGCATCTTTTGCTGATTTAGGAAAGGTGGACAATGCCTACGACACTTGTCACCGGAGGAGCGGGCTTTATCGGATCGCACCTGGTGGACGCCCTTGTTCAACGCGGGCACAGAGTGCGGGTGCTGGATAATCTCAGCACGGGCAATCTTGCCAATCTTGCCGGTGTCAGGGATTGTATCGAGTTTGTTGAAGGAGACGTCTGCGACAGCACCCTGGTGGCGAAGGTGATGGAGGGTGTGGACTACGTCTTCCATCAGGCGGCACTGGCCAGCGTTCCGCGAAGTGTGGAGTATCCGCTCGACACCCACGCGGCATGTGTCACGGGGACGGTGACGCTCCTCGATGCAGCTCGCAAATCCGGTCGCATCCGTCGCTTCGTGTATGCCGGGTCGAGCAGCGCTTACGGTGACCAGCCATTCAGTGCCAAACGGGAAACCGATCTTCCCGATCCCATTTCGCCCTATGGCGCGGCGAAGCTGGCGGGCGAGTACTACTGCCGGGCATTTTATGCCACATACGGGTTGCCCACTGTGGTGATTCGCTATTTCAACGTCTTCGGTCCGCGGCAGGATCCCAATAGCCCCTATTCGGCTGTTATACCTCTGTTCATCACGGCGATTCTCCGCGGTCGGCGCCCGGTTATTTTCGGCGACGGACTTCAGTCACGCGATTTTACGTACGTGGAAAACGTGGTCCATGCCAACCTTCTGGCAGCGGAAAAGCCGGGAGTGGAGGGACGCGTCTTCAATGCCGCCAACGGCAAGAGCATCACTCTTCTGGAGTTGATTGCCGCGCTCAACGAAGTCCTGGGAACTCAGGTGGAGCCGGAATTCGCCCCGCCCAGACCGGGAGACATTCGCGAGAGTATGGCCGACATCACCCTCGCCCGCCGTCTGCTGGGATACGAGCCCCGGGTGGACTTTCGAGAGGGCCTGCGACGCTCCGTGGAATACTACCGGCAAATCTGCCGGTAAGTGAGATCGCACATGGACACAGTCGCAGGGCGAACGCTGCGGCTCAACCCGTGGTCTCCAAGGAGTTGGTCAGAAAGCCGTGCCCGCCTTGGCCCGCGGAGGTTGTCGCGGCTGGAAGATTTCGCTGACGGCTCCGGTCGACTGCCGGATGACTTCGTCCTCCTTGGGTTTGGCTCGAAAATCGGCGGGATTAGCGCCTGGTCCGAACCGCACCACGTGGGTTTCCCGTTTGTAACCGATGCGACGCAGCAACTCACGCACGGAAATCCTCTGAACAGCCATCTCATCCGCCCGTTTGAGCATATCCGATCGCGCCTGGATCACAGCCACATTGGTTCCCTCGGGCGGTTCATTGCCCACTACAATGTAGTCGGTGTCAGCCGTGAGCTGACCGTGAAGATTACCTTCATCATCGAGCCAGGCGTCCACGATCCCGTTGCTTTGCCGAATGATGCTGATGAGCAGTTCCTGATCGCTCCGCCCATCATCGTCAATATCGACAAAGTTGGTAATGGCGAACCGCCGCCGGTCTCCTGGAGACCAAATGAGGGTGCTGATCACGTCGCCAGGCATGATGGGATCACTCACTTTGTCATCGATGATGCGGGCTTCAGCGAGGTGTGGACCGCGGATCGCCGTCACTTCGATGCCACCTTTCCGTTCCGCATCAGCGATATTCAAAGTATTTCCGGGGAAGACCGCAAAAGTTGTCCCCACCGACAGCCCGTCCGCTTCGCCCAGGTTGATCCACACCGTGCCCAACTGCTGATTTACCCACTGAATGCGACCATCCGGCGTCTCCAAACGAGGATTCTTGGTCGCCTCTAATTCCTTGGTGCGTACAGCCAGCAGAGCCGAGACTGTCCGAATCCGGCGATCAAAATCCTTCTTAGCGGCGTCCAATTGGGCCAAAGCATCCTGGGCCTGCTGCTGGGCCTCGGTTACCCGTTTTTGCAAATCATCTCGCGCCTGGAAGGAAGCCTGGAGGTCCGCCGTGAACTTCTGACGTTCCTGTGTGAGGGTGGCTTCTGCCTGATCGGCTCGATTCTTCTCCTGCGCGATCAACGGAGCCTTGCTCGCCTCAAGTTGAGCGATCTTGGCCTCAGCATCCCGAAGTTTCTGCTCGGTTGCCACCAGTGTGGCGCTTTTGGCCTGAAGCGTCTTGAAAAGGTGGTCCAGCACGGTGCGATAGTTCTGCTGAGAAGGATCGAGATCCGCGCCGTAGGTTTCCAGCTCTTGTTTGGCCGTCTGTGTGATTTTGTCCATCGGGTCGGTGGTACTGAAACCGAGGATGGTCTTCAACGTGTTGAGGTCGGTTTGAGCCGATCGCGCGGCATCATTGGCTTTTGCGGCCTCCTCCAGTGCCGCCTGGGCTTTTCGGTACTGTTCGTCATACTGACGGAAGAAGAGATAGGTGAAAACGGCCAGCAAGAGCGTCAGAATGACGAACGTGATCAAGGCAATTTGCAGCCCTTGGTTCTCACGTGCCATGACAAGCTTACTCCTCGACGTCCTGGATTTTAGGGAGTGACTCGCTCAGAATTTCGTGTCCGATCGATGCCGACCCACCGACGTTCCGACCGCGGCTGTGAAAAAGTGGGCCTGGAAACCTTGGCAATTTGGGTAATACAAGCCTACGTCGATTCTAAACAGCCCGGAATAGCGTGTCAATCAAAAGCCGCGCCCGACAATCCCCGCTTTTCCTCCGCCCGTGGGGACGCGGACAACCACACGGGCTTGCAGGGGAGCGAGCTCCAACCCGGTGGGACCCGCATGGCAGGTCCACATTCGGAGGGACGTGCTTGTCACGTTCGCTTTCCGACGTTGGATCATCCATTTTGCCCACCGGCCCCAACTCTTCGGGTCAGTTATCATTTCGACGGTAGGGGCAATTCATGAATTGCCCTTACAACACGCTGCGCGGATGCCATCTCGGCGGTTTCTGCAACAGTAACGATGAATCAAAAGCTGGGCCGGGAGAGCTCGGCTGTCCGACGAGTCGCCTTTTCATCCTTCGCGGCGGGCTCTCCCTTATTGATTATCGCTTCTATCTCAATTATAACCCCTGCTGGCACGGCTTTCGGCTGTGGCGGCGACGGGGACCGGGCTCCGTCGGCTTTAAACAATCGCCCCAGCTTGTGTTGGCCACCATTCGTTACGGGAGGGACGACCCATGTGTCAGCAACATCAATGCGGTTCATGCTTCAACCGACGTGAATGCTTGAAAATGATTTCTCTGGCGAGCATGGGAACAGGTCTTTTCACCGGATTGGTGGAAACACCTGCTCCGTCTGAAGCCCCAGCAGTGACGGACGTGATCGACGTCCGGGAACTCCGTCCCAAACCGGAGGTTCGGGTGGCTGCCAGTTTTCTGGAAATGCCCCGTCCATACTGGCTCGGTTGGCCCGGAACGACCTACGACCTTGATGGACATCAGCGCGAGTACACTGCTCTGCTGCGGGCCTCGGCGAATCGGCTTGGCATCCAGGTCGATCAGGAAGCTCAACCCCTCAATAGTGATGCTACAATCGATGCCTGGATCAAGAAGCTCATCGATACCAAGCCCCATGGGATTCTGGTGATTCTCCAGCACATGCAGACCTGGGGATGGATCAACCGTATCGCCGACCAGACGAAAATCCCTCTGATCGTCTTTGCTCCGGTGGGTACCGCGTTCACCGGACACCTGGCAGGACCCAGCCGAAAAACAGGGGTACATGTTATTTCTTCCCTGGATTGGTCGGCGGTGGAAGATGGACTCAGAATGATTCGCGCCAAACGACTTTTCGAGGAAACCCGCGTCCTGTGGATTCGGGGCAACGAACGGAACGAAACGGTTGTGGAACGACTGGGCACGAAAGTGCGGGCGATTCCCCGCGACACGTTCAATCAGGAATTCGACAAACAACCCGTTACAGACGAGGTCCGCGACCTGGCTGCTGACCTGCGAAAGCGGGCCGTCAAGATCGTGGAGCCAAACGAGCAGGATGCTCTCAATGCGATGCGTGCCCATGTGACAGCCAAACGGCTGCTCAAGGCCGAAGGTGCCCACGCTTTGAGCATGGACTGCCTGGGTATGGTGGGAGCCCGGCTGGTGCCCACACCGCCGTGTGCTGCCTGGACCCTCCTCCAGGACGCCGGCATCACGGCGGGGTGTGAAGCTGATCTATTTGGGGCGATGTCGCTCATGATGACGAGTTATCTGCTCGACCGTCCGGGTTACATGAACGACCCCGTTCCGGAAACAGTCCATAACACCCTCATTGCCGCGCATTGCACGTCGGGGACCCGTATTGCTGGTTTTGATCAAAAACCAGCGGATTATATCCTGCGGAACCATTCGGAGTCGGCACTCGGCGTGGCGATGCAGGTCCTCTGGCCGGAGGGGCAACCCGTCACCCTCGTCCGCTTCAATGGCCCGAATGAAATGATCATCGACACCGGTAAAGTGGTGGGCAATGTGCAAACACCACCGGCGGGCGGGTGTCGGACTTCCGTCGAAATCGAGCTGGATAATATCGAAGATTCCCGCGATACGCTGGGATTCCATCAGGTTGTCACGCTGGGAGATCACCGCCGCGTGCTGGAAGGCTTTTGCCAGCTCTACGGTATCAAGGTGACGCATTCGCCACGATTTTCCACCTTTGAATACGGAGGTCAGGCATGAGCCGCGCGATGGATCTCTTGATCGGAATCAGCACCCTGGCGTGCTGCTGCGGCGCTTTGGGGGCGGAAACCGTCGGGTTGTCGTCGCCCGGCCTGCCACCTTCCCAGTTCCATGCTAACGGCGTGTTGGCGGAAGACTGGGGCACTCTGACGGTCACGCTGACAGGTGACGGGCTGGCACCGGGCGAACAACGCCTTGAGGCAGTGGCCCTGGAAAATGTGGTCCCTGCGGCACGCTGGTCGGCCGATTTCGGCCAGATCCGCCTGCAAGTCACGGCGTACAAAGCACCGGTCTATCCCCAGGGAATGGACGTCCTGGAAGTCCAATTGGAAGAAACAGGTGGCGAGCCGCGATCGGTCACCCTGAATCTTCAGCCGTCTGCGCAGCTTGGCGTGGGACTTTCCACGGCGCGGTTGGGGAATCGGGTGGTTCTCTCCATTCCCCTGGAAACTCAGAGGTTCCTCGAAACCCGCGATTGGGGGTACGTCATCGACACCACCCCCATGCCCGGTTGGGCCAAGCCCGAGGGTGATTGTGACCCCGGCTTCGCCAACATCCGCGCAGGAATGGGAGGCATCCCCATTCGCTACCGATTCCGCGTCGAAAAGGGCGGCAAGGTCCAGGTGGTGCTGGGCCTGTGCGAAAGCTTTTACGGCCAGGCAGGCATCCGGCCACTCCTCTGCGAAGTGGAAGGGGCTCGCCCATTGCTGGTCGATCCAGTAGCACGATGGGGACAGCACAAACCGGGTGCGCTGCTCTTCACGGCATCGGATGACGATGCGGACGGCTGGGTCACCATAACCATTCGACCGGTCCCAGGGGCCCGAGACCGCAACCCGATCCTCAACGTTGTGTGGGTTTTTCCCACTAACGTGCGTTTGAATCTCAATAAAGTGATCAGTGGGGCATTAAACGATCAGGCCCGTTACTATGTGGATGTCGGTGGAAAAAAGGATCAACCACTTCTGTTGACCGAGGGACTGCGGTTTCCGCTGGAGCTGGCCGCGGGAGAAAAGCGAACATTGACGTTTTATGTGGCCTGCTCCGGTGGGCAGGCCGTCGTTCCCGAGTTGACCGCCTGGACACCGGAAAGCTTGTTCCGGGCCGCTCGAGAAGTCTGGACAGGATGGGCGCAGCGGTAGGCGTTCCTGTGGGATGGGCTCGGTCCTCGCTATGATTTGCCGCGTTCAGGGCCGCGGGTAGGGTGCCCCGAAGGCCGATTGCGTCATAGAAACAAAAACAAACTGTCTCGTTTTTCTCTGGAGGTGTCGCATGACTCGCGATTACAGTCGCTGTGTGCAACACGCTTGGTTGTGCGTGATGTGGTGCCTCCTGGTGACGGCGGGTTGGTCCCTCTCCACGTCCGCCATGGGATTGGAGCCTGGAGAAACCGGCCAGCAGGGACCGGCTACCCACGTGGGACAGGAGGGAAACACCTGGGTGCTGGAAAACGCGCTCCTGAAAGTGGTGCTTGAACCGCAAACAGGCGCGTGGGAGGTGCTCGACAAACGGGCGGGGCATAAGTGGAGCTCAGTCGTCGAGAATCCCCAGCGGCGTGAAGCGCTGAGAAATTTTCAAAAGGCGGGAAACGATGCACTTTCCTGCGAAACGACCCTCTTCTGGAGAGATAATAAACCCTATCCGGGCACGGTGACCCTACGGCTCCCCGCAAACTCTGCCGATCTGATGATGACGGTGGACATGCCGGACCGCGACGTGACTTTTTCCAACCAGCGATTTTGGACGCCACTTTTTTACAGAAGTGAACATGGAGCCATCGCCATCGCGGATTACTGCAATGGTCACCTTTATCCTGTGGCAGAAGAGCAGCTTCCCCGACGATGGTTCAACACGTCGCGGTTGGACATGCCCTGGGTGGGCGTCTGTGATCTGAAGACGGGCATCGGTTACATGATTCTCGTGGAAACCAGTGACGATGGTTACGTGGAACTTCGTAAAGTTCAGAAAGAGAATCAGTCGGCCTGGGTACCCATGATCGGCTGGTCGCCCAGTATGGGTAAATTCAGCTATCCCCGGAAGCTGATCTGGCATTTCGTGGATAAAGGCGGTTATGTGGCCCTGGCCAAACGCTACCGAGCATATGCTCAGGAGCTCGGTCTGATTGTTCCGTTTTCTGAAAAGGTGAAGGCGAACCCGGAACTCAAGCGCCTGTTCGGTGCCCCTGATGTGTGGGGCAACGCCAGTTTGCAGTTTGCGCAGGAGGCCAGGCAAGCCGGGATCCGGCGGCTTCTTGTGCAGGGTCGTATGCCAGCCGACCAAATGCGAAAGGTGAACGAACTCGGCTACATCACCAGTGAGTACGACAACTACACGGACGTCCTGCCCGTGGATAGCGAAGATAAGATCGACCGATCGCACGATCTCGTTCCTCAGAGTGTGGTCCTTCAGGCCAATGGAGAACGGATGAAGGCCTGGCTCACATTCGACAAGAAGACCCAGTTCATGAAGCGCTGCCCCGCCCTCTGGGTACGCACAGCACAGCGGGATATCCCCAAGATTCTGGCTGAATATCCTTTTCTGGGGCGATTCATCGATGTGACCACCGCCGAGGACCTCTACGAGTGCTACGACCCGGCTCACCTTCTCACCCGAGAACAGAAGCGGCAATGTGGCGTGGATCTGCTCCGGTATGTTCGCTCGCTCAAACTCGTGGTGGGTGGGGAACACGGTATTTGGTGGGCGGTGCCCTACGTGGACTACTTCGAGGGGATGATGAGCTGCAATGCGTACTTTTCCTGGCCGGCCGGACATCTCATTCCACCGAAGAGCAAAGACGAGTCATTCACGAGCCCCTGGGGAAATAAGCTGCCGCCGTGGAGCCAATACGAACGTTGGGGTATTGGACATCGCGAGCGGGCACCGCTGTGGGAACTCGTCTTTCATGATTGCGTGGTGACCACGTGGTACTGGGGCGATTCGAGCGATTTTCTCCTCCAGGCCGCTCCGGAAATCACCCCCAAAAAAGACGCCTTCAACGTTCTGTACGGCACCATTCCTCTTCTCTGGGCGGATCGGCGCCGCGGTTCATGGCTGGATCACCGCGACGTCTTTCTGCGGACCTACCGCAACACGTGCATTCTTCATGAAATCATCGCGGGCACCGAGATGCTCAACCACGAATTCGTTACCGAAAACCGTGATGTGCAGCGAACAACGTTCTCGGATGGTACGATCGTGGTGGTCAATTTCGGCAGCGAACCGTACGAGCTTGCGATGGGTGGTGCGAAATATCTCCTGCCCCAAAACGGCTTCTACGTAAAAGGCCCCCGGATCGAACAGATCCGGAGGCTGGAGAACGGTCGGATCGTCACAACCATCCGCACCGCGGATTATGAACATCGCGAGGAGGAATGAGTTCCCCGCATCAACCGGAAATACCTATCTCCCCTACTTCCCCCTGAACCGGCAACACGGGGAGTGGAGGGGTTTGTTGCGTGGATGATTCGGAGGAAGCTGGTGGTGGGGGTAAACTGGCCGGGGCCTGCGGTAGCTCCTGGGCAGGCGTTGCCTTGGGCAGTTCGGGCATTGGTGCCGGCGGTGCCTGTTGCCCCTGCCCCTCTGCTGAAGGTTGGGCAGCTGCCGCTGGGGGTTGTGATGGCGGATTTTCCGGTTCCCGTTTGAAGGGAGAAGCCGGTGATGCCGACTGCGGGACCTCGGCGGGGGTCGGCGAGGGGGCTGCCGCCGGGCCGCCCTGAGAACCCTGGTTTGTTTGCAACTGTGTCAGAATGACCCCGGCCGTCGGATTGCGGCGCATCTCCCAGCCGCCACCCAGCGCCTTGTACACGGCGATGAGGTTGAGGGCCACTTTACCTCGCGATTCAGCCAGCGCATCCTGTTGCTGCACCAGCGCCCGTTGCGAGTCGATCACACGCTGGAAGTCGATGAGGCCCTGCTGATACTGGGCGACGGCCAGTTGAGAGGCCTGGGCAGTGGCCTGGGTGGCCTGCTCCAATGCCCGCAACCGCCGCTGCTCCATCAGGAATGCGGTGATCATGTCTTCGGCTTCCTCAGCCGCACGGAGCACCGTTTCCCGGTATCCCAGAATGGCCTGCCGGAATCGGGCATCCTCCATCAACACGTTGTTGCGAATCCGGCCATAATTGAGAATGTTCCAGCGGAAGCCCGGTCCAATCATCCCCGTAAAGGCGCTGGACCCGAACAGGTCGCTGAAGTTTTCCGCCTGCCAGGCCAGTTGACCGGTGATGGCAATGTGGGGATAGAATTCGGCCTCCGCGACACCGATCTTGGCGCACTGGGCCGCCGCAAGTCGTTCGGCACGCCGCACATCGGGCCGGCGGCGGAGCAGGTCGGCGGGAATTCCCACGACGACCTCGGGGGGAACAGTGGGAATCTTGCCCGGCGGACCCAGCACCGGGTCGAGGTCCTGCGGAGGTTGCCCCAAAAGTGTGCACAGGCGGTTCTCGGCCACGCGCCGCATGGACTCGAGCATGGGGATCATCGACTCGGTGTTGGAGAGGATCGCCTGGGCCTGGTGCACGTCAAGCTGGCTGACGATGCCCTGCTCGAATCGAGCCTTGGCGATGGCCAGCGTGTCCCGCTGAAGAGCGACGTTCTTGCGCGCAAGATCGAGACGCTCATCCAGTTCACGGAGTTGGATGTACGTGGAAGCCACCTCCGCTTGCAGCAAGACGAGGGCCGCGTTGTAATCTTCCTCCTGCGCCTGGACGTTGGCCTCGGCCGCCTCGATCATCCGTCGGTACCGTCCCCAGAAATCCAGTTCCCAGGAAGCCGTCAGACCGCCCAGCCAATCGTCGTAAGACATCTTGAAGCCGGGGATCTGGGAAAACTTGGACATGGGGAACGCTTCCCCGCTCATCTGATTTCGCATGAAAGAGCCGATCGCTTGTTGCTCTTGTGGGAGGAGATAGCCGCGTGCCACCCCCAGTTGGTATCTCGCCTCCATGATCCGCCACGCGGCGATCTTCAGCGGCAGGTTTTCCTGATAGGCTGTGTAAACGAGTTCATTGAGCACGGGGTCATTGAAGACCGTCCACCAATGCGCGTAATCGATGTTCCCGGATGTCTTTACCGCCGGATCGTTGCTGTCGATCCACGCTTCGCCGACCTCAGCGGAGGGAGGGCAATAGTCGGGCCCGACCTTGAACCCTTTATGCCACCAATCCCTCAAACTGGTGGAGCAGCCACCTGCCGCAATCAACAAGAGGGTGGTTAGGGAAGCGAGGGCGACAATCCCTGACCGTGGTCTCCTCGCCGAGTTGGCGGGACTCCAGGTTCGGTGCCTTTGTAATTCTCCGGGTTGTGTGTTCCCCATAGAAATCCCCCTGGCAAGCTAGCTAAAAAAGCCGCGCAGTCAACATTTCCTGCGGAGTTTCCTCATTACAGCCCGAATCGTTATCAAGGCCGGAGTCTTCGTTCTCCGCGCTGCTTTCGATAACTTCGGAAAAATCACGAAGCGCGGTTAGGAAAAAACTGACAAGTTGCGACGTTGACTGATTGGTCAAAGTTCTCTACGATTGGTTTAGAAAAGCGAACTCTGGTTGAGGTTCTGGCGTATTGGTCTAAGCGAAGGACTGTCATTTCCGGTGAACCAGCGAAGAGGTGACTGCACGGGATGCCATCCCGGCCGGCAATCCTGGCGGACTGAAGACCTGAAATGTGAAGTTGCACCGGAAATTGTGCTGGCCGATCGACGCTGTAGAGACGATTCACCAATTAGGGGGGGGTATGACGCCAAGCTTGACTGAAAAGTGTCGCGAACTCGCCGCCTCGGTCATGAAAGACGGTATCAGCCAGGCGGCGCTCGAGGTCCTCAAGCAGCACGGCTATGAAGGGCTGACCATGGACCGCGTGGCCGAAGTCGCAGGCGTCGCCAAGGGCAGCATTTATCACTATTTCCGCAACAAGCAAGAACTTGTGACTCACGTTTTCGAGCAGATCATCGAACCGGCTATTCAGGCGGGAGAAGAGATCGTCCAGAAAGCCTCTCCCGCTCTGCAGAAACTTGAGGCCATGGTCCGCATGTGGCTGGAGTATTTTTCTCAGCACCGGTCTCTGTTCGACTTTCTGTTCCGCGATCCAGCCGTGCGGGAACTCTGTTTCACGTCGCAAAGGGCCAAGCACGGTCTGGCCATCGATCGCTTTCGGGCGATCCTTCAGCAGGGCATGGAAGAGGGCGTTTTTCGATCGCTCGACCCCGTGGTCGTGGCGGAAATGATCATTGGGGCCCTGCAATTCGTGATCGAGCGCCAGCTCGAAACCGGCGAGACGCGTCCCATTGATGACAGTGTTCAACGACTCTTGGACGTTTTTGTGCACGGAATTGGTGCCCCTAGCAAAGGTGTCGGTGGGAATCAGGTAGCCCCGGTGGGTTGAGGAGCATTCGCGTCGGCGGCTGTCCGCTGTGGACAAGGGAGCGGATCACCGCGAGACGCCCTTTGGACAGAGGATGAGGTGTCCTTTGCGAATGGAAAAAACGTCATTTGGAGGAGGGAGTGGAAGCGTCGCTTAAGAGAGGGCATCCAGGAGGATGAAGTATGACTCGTCAGAAGATATGGCAAAACGTAATCAGTTTGGGGATAGCGGCCCTGGTCGTCGCGGTGGGGGTGGTGATTGCTGTCCTTTCGGGCTGGATGTTCGGTGAGGAAAAGGACGGCCAAACGCCCGGGTCTTCCGAGGCACGCCAGGCTGCCTCGGAGGCTCAGAATGCCGTGCCGGTGATTGTCCAACCCGCGCGCACCATGGTCTTTGAACAGCGGGTCCAGGTGGCGGGAAACATCCTGTCCAAGCGTTATGCACTCGTTTCCGCCCGGATACCGGGCACGCTGGACGCCATTTTTGTGGATGAGGGTGACCATGTCGAAGCGGGGAAGACGAAACTCTTCCAGACCGATTCCGTGAAACTGACGCAGGCAGTGGCCATTGCCCAGGAACAGGTGACGGTGGCGGAATGCTCGGTGCGGGAGAAAGAGGCCCTTTTGGAAAAGACGCTGGTGGCCAAGGAAGTGGCTGAGGCCGATCTGGCCCGGTACAGAGACCTGTCGCAGCAAAGCGCCGTTTCCCGTCAGATGGTGGAGCACCAGGCAGCGCAGGTGCGACAGTTGGAAGCCGATGTCCGTCATGTGCGGACGCTCATCGAGTTGGCCAAGGCTCAGCTTGAACAGGCCCGACTCAACCTGAAAATTGCCGAGAAGGACCTTGCCGATTCACTCGTGATTGCCCCGGTGTCGGGCCGGGTGTCGAGACGGATGAAAGAGCCGGGCGAAATGGCGGGGGCCGGAGAGCCTGTTCTCCGTATCGATGATCTTTCGCTCGTGGAGGTGAGCATCTTCGTCCCCTCCGAATATTACGACCAGGTGGTGGTTGGACAAACGAAGATGCGTGTCCGGGCGGCAGGGCGTGACCTGGGCGAATTGCCTGTCAGCTTCAAAAGCCCTGTCATCGAGCCTCGCCTGCGGACTTTCCAGGTGAAGGCGCTCCTCCAATCACCCCCACCGGAAGTTGTGCCTGGCTGCCTGGCGGAAGTGACTCTTGTGCTGGCTTCCCGGCAGGGATTGGGTGTTCCCGCCCCGGCCGTTCAGCAGCGGGGGGGCCGGAACGTTGTCTTCGTAGTGGCGGAAGGAAAGGCCAAGGCGGTGCCCGTCGAATTGGGGTGGGAAACGGAAGGCTGGCGTGAGATCCGCTCGGGATTGTCGGCCGTTGTGCCCGTCATCACCACCGGCCAGTCGCTCGTGGATGACGGAACACCGGTCCGCGTTGTCAAGGAGGCAGGCCCATGACGATTGCCGATTTTGCCGTTCGCCGACCCGTCGCCACAAGCTGTTTGATCATTGGGCTGACGCTCCTCGGGCTCAACGCCTTCCGCAAGATGGGCCTGGAGCTGATGCCCAAAATTGACATCCCGTACATCACAGTGGTGACGGTCTATCCAGGTGCCTCTCCCGAAGAGCTGGAAATCGACGTGGCCAAACGAATCGAGGATGCTGTGTCCTCGATCGAAGGTCTGAAACACGTTTCATCCGTCTGCATGGAGAACGTGTGCCAGACGCTGCTGGAATTCGAAATGGGTGTGGATGTGGATATCGCGGCCACGGACGTCCGCGAAAAAATCGACCTCATCCGCTCCGAACTGCCTGAGGATGTCGAAGACCCAATCATTCAGAAGTTCGACATCAACGCCAAGCCGGTGGCCACGATGGCGCTCATTGGTGATGTGCCGATCGACGAGCTGTACGACTACGCAGACAACGAGCTCCGCGACCGGCTCACGGTGATTCAGGGTGTGGCGGACGTTCAGCTCATCGGTGGTGCCAAGCGAGAAGTGCATCTGGAACTCGACCGCGACAAACTGGCTGCGCGGGGGTTGACGACGATGGACGTTGTCAAAGCCGTGCAGTCAGGCGTCAAGACGATCCCGGCTGGTCGAATTCGCGAGGGCGGCACCGAGTACTCCGTGAAGTTCGACGCGGATTATGAGACGATCGCCGGTCTCAATGATCTGGAAATCGCCAATCAGGAAGGCCGCCGCTGTTATTTGCGGGATGTAGGTCGGGCCATTCTGGCGACTGAGGAGGTGCGTCAGCGGGCCACTCTGGACAATAAACCCTGTATCGCCATTAAGGTCGTGAAAAAGGCCGACGCCAATCCGGTGGCCGTTGCCAATGCCGTGAAAAAAGCGATCGACCGGCTCAATCGGGAACTGCCCGCCGGCATGAAACTCATCTGGGTGTCGGACGATGCCACGTTCATCGAGGCCATGAACGCCGACGCGTGGAAAAACGTCGCTATTGGAATTGTCCTCACAGCCGCCATTCTCTTTTTCTTCCTGTATGAAATTCGCTCGCTTTTAATCGTTTCGATCACAATGCCGCTGACGATCATCATCGGCCTGTTCTTCATGCAGGCGGTCGGTTACACGCTGAATACCTCCACCCTCATCGCGATCGGCCTTTCGGTGGGGATTCTGGTCACTAACTCGATCGTGGTTCTGGAAGCGATCATTAAACGGCTGGACGAGTTGGGCGACCCCAAGGAGGCTGCACGCCTTGGCGCCAACGAGGTTTTCATTGCGGTCCTGGCCAGCGCCGTCACCAACGTGGTGGTGCTTTTCCCGCTGGCCGTGATGAAGACCCGGGTGGGGCTTTTCATCGCTCCTCTGGCGATGACAATGTTCATTCTCACCTTGGTGTCGCTTTTCATTTCCTTCACGCTGACACCCATGTTGTGTTCCCTCATACTTAAGCCCCGCACCGGGCAGCGCCGTTCCCTGCTACGTCGTCTTGCCGAGGCGTTCGACCGCGTCCTGGCGGCCAATGTTGCCGTTTACCGCCAGCTTCTCAGGTTCACCGAGCATCATCCCGTCGTTGGGGCGCTGGTTCTGCTGGCCGTCATCGGTATGCTGGTGCACTCTTTCTGGGTGGCCGGGAAACTGGGGACGGGCTTCTTCACCGAAACCGACCGCGGAGAAGTCTATGTCCGCCTGGAGTTCCCGACTTATTACGATTTGGCAGCCACAACTGCCAAAATTCAGGAAGCCCAGGATCGCTTGAAAGACGTTCCCGAGCTGAAACACATTCTTACGACCATTGGCAAGGCGGAAGCGGTGTTGGGACAGTCCAGCGAGGGCGTTTATCTTGGCCAGATGTTGCTGGTGTTTTCGCAGCGCACGGAGCGGAAACAAACGATTTACGAATTGATGGATATCGTCAATCACCGGCTGCAGAATTTTCCCGATGCCCGTATTGTGGTCAGTCAGGCATCGCTCATCGGTGGGCAGAGCACGCCTGTGGAAATGGAAATCTCCGGCCAGGACCTGCGGGAGCTGGACCAACTGGCTCTGGCCAGTCTTCGGGTGGCCAGGGAAATCCCCGGCGTGCTGTCTCCTGATACATCGGTGCGGGATCCCAAGCCGGAAATCCGCATCCGGCCACGACGGCCCATCCTGGCCGACATTCAATCGCCCGCCGTTGGATTGGGATTGACCCTCCGCGGTAATCTGGAAGGCATTAAGGCCGGAACGTTCAAGTCCCGCCAGACCGCCCGGAATTATGACATCGTCGTGAAGTTCAAGGAAGAGGAAGGCAAAGACCAGGTGGCCGGTTTTCTGTTTCCCGGAGCGGAAGGGCATGCTGTGATTCTGGCCACACTCGGCACTGTGGAAGAGCGTCGGGTTCCCATCCAAATCGTCCGCAAGGACAAGCAGCGGATCGCAAAAGTAACGGCCCAACTGGCGCCTGATCTGCCACTGGGCAAGGCCGCCCAGCTTATCAGTCAGGAGGTTGACCGTCAGGTCCAGATGCCGCCGGGTTACCGGTACAACTTCGGTGGGATCTACGAAACGATGCAGGAAGGGTTGGGTGGGCTCTTCGAGGCGTTCATTATTTCGGTCGTCCTCGTGTTCCTTTCGCTGGCGGCGATTATCGAATCATTCAAACGCACCTTCCTCGTTCTGGTCACCGTGCCGCTGGGGTTGATCGGAACATTCTGGGCCCTGGGACTGACAGGGCAAAGCCTCGATATCTTCGCGGTGATGGGCATCGTCATGATGACAGGGATTGTGGTCAATAATGCCATTCTGATTGTTGACCAGTTCAATATCCTCCTGGCTCAGGGGGTTCCCCGTCATCAGGCGATGATCCAGGCGGCTTGCGATCGTTTTCGACCGATCGTGATGATCACGCTGGCTGCCGTTCTCGGCATGCTGCCGCTGGCGCTGGGACGGGGTATTGGAGCGGAGCCTCGTGTCGGCGTGGGGGTTGCCACCGTCGGTGGTATCCTGGTATCCGGAGTCCTCACGCAGATTGTGATCCCGATCCTCTATGACGTGGCCACGCGAGCAGGAAACAATTCCCGCACGGCTGCGGCCTGAGGTGCATGACCTGGTTACACACCTGAACTGAACGAGTCACTCGAAAAGAAGCCGGTAAGACTCGGGCACTTGGGCACGTCGCGGCAGCCGCCGTGAATTGTCGGAGGTTCTGCCGCCCGAGAGCGGATCCGAGGAGCCTTCCAGCGGATCGCCCTCCTGGATTCTCGCCAACCGTTCCCGAATCTTTTCGGTGTACTGGGGCGAGATCTCGAATCCCAGAAACCGTCGCCCCAGCTTTTTCGCCACCGCCAGCGTCGTCCCACTACCTGCAAAGGGATCTACCACCAATTCACCGGGCCGGCTGCAGGCCCGAATAATACGTCCCAGAAGCTGCTCGGGCATCTGGCAGCCGTGAAACCCCTGCCGCTCCCGGAAGGTCCCACACACGCGGGGAAAATACCAGGTGTCCTCATTCGGCTGAAAGCCCTCCGGAAGGTCCTGCGGCCGAAGGATCCACGTATCGTCGGGGATTCGCCCCTTGGGATGCGCCCGCTTGTCTGCATACACCAGTTGCCGGGCCGACGGTACCCGAATCTCCTCGGCATTGAACGTAAATCGCTTGGGGTCTTTCACCCAGTAGAGAAGGTGCGTATGAGAGCGGGTGAATTTGTTCTGGCAATGGACCCCGAACGTGTAATACCACACCACCCAGTTCCGCAACACCAGGCGATGCGTTCGCTGAATCATCACTTTGAGCTCGGCCACGTATTCATCCCCGATTGCCAGCCAGAACGTGCCATCGGGTTTGAGGATGCGGGCAACCTCGTGCGTCCAGCGCTCGCACCAGTTCAGATATTCTTCGTCATCGAGTTCGTCGCGGTAGATATCGTACTGGTAGCCGATGTTAAACGGTGGATCTGCAAAGACGAGGTCCACCGTGCCCGAGGGAATGCGCTGCATGCCTTCGATGCAATCCATGCAATAGACATCATTGTCTGGGAGAGCTGTCATGAGAGCTCGTCACGCATTCGTTTTCACGGAACCTCGCGGATAATGCGATTCTGGTGATCCACATGAACGATCCGAGGAGTGATCTCCCGAGCGGTCCCATCATCCACGACCCAATAGGAGAGGATGATGACAGGGTCGCCTTTCGCCCCCAGTCGGGCGGCGGCTCCATTGAGGGCGACCACGCCGGAATCCGGGGGCCCCTCGATGACATATGTGATCAGCCGTTCGCCATTATTAATATTGAGCACGTGGACCTGTTCCCCGGGCAGCAGATCGGCGGCCTCCATGAGCCGACGATCGATGGTGATGCTTCCCTCATACTCGAGGTTCACCTCGGTTAGCGTTGCCCGGTGGATTTTCGATTTGAGCATCAGCCTTTGCACGGGAACCGTCCGGCCTTGTTTTTGAATATGAGATGGCGAGGAACGCGCAAGACGAATGGCCATACTTGGGAAAGAACGGCCCGGATTGCACCCGGCCAGAGGCAATCCGTGCCATCAAGATGTATTTTAAACCACCCTTGGAGGCCGGGGCAGTCCCAGTGGCGCAGTCAAATTGGCAGCGCGGCGCTGTTTTGTCTGCCAAAATTCGCGCAAAACTCTCGTTTGACCAATTTGTTGAATTCGATGGGGTTTTAAGCTAGAATTTCACGAATTACGCCCTGTAGCAGTGTTGGGAAGCTGGGAGTGAAGAGTAGGTTTTTTTAGTGCCGTAGGTTTCAGTTAGGAGTATGGACCATGTGCGTGCAGAGTCTGTTTATGCGCAATCGCGCTGGTGGGTCGAGTTGTAGGGGTTTTACCCTCGTTGAGCTTTTGGTGGTCATCGCCATTATCGGGATTTTGATTGCGTTGCTGTTACCGGCTGTGCAGGCTGCTCGGGAAGCCGCCAGGCGAAGCCAGTGCACGAATAATTTGAAGCAGCTGGCGCTGGCGATGCACAACTATCACGATGTGTACAAGGTATTTCCCCGCTTCTGCTACCGCCCTATTGATCCGGCTAACGCGCCCAATCTCCATTCGCACTGGAAAGGCTACAGCATTCATGTGCGATTGCTTCCCTACATTGAGCAGCGGGCACTTTTTGACACCATTCAAACTGTGGGCATGATGCAGGGGCTCGAGTGGTACAACGGAAATGCCCAGTTGACTGCGGCCCGAAGAACGGTCATTTCCACATATCGTTGCCCGTCTGATTCGGCTTTCCGGGGCAGCGCAGAAACGGGCAACTGCAATTACCTGTTTAGCTTTGGCAGCCATGTCGATTGGGGGTCGATTCAACAAAATGGCTTTGTGCAGCGGGACATGGAAACTACTTTTGCTGATCTCCGAGATGGCGCCAGCAACACCATTATGGCGGGTGAGGGACTCATCGGAGATAACAATAGCTCCGTTTACAACCCTGGCGATGTGGTCAGGGCACAAACTTACAGTGGGTCGACTCGCCTATTCCCCACAGAGGCTGATGTACAGAACTATGGTGTGCAATGCCAAGGCGGCATCACCAATCATCATAGCCATTCCGGGCGCGATTGGATCGCCCCGATGCCCACGCAAAGCGTCTTCAACACTGTGGCGCCCCCCAATTGGCAGTATCCAACCTGCCAGGAATGTGTTGGATGCGGCTGGATGGATAGTAACGGATTCTTCCCGGCACGCAGCAGGCACCCGGGTGGCGTAAATCATGCCATGGGTGATGGAAGTGTCCGCTTTATTTCTAGCACGATCAATGTGCGGACGTACCAGTACCTTGGTGGTCGGGATGATGGCCAGGCCACCGGAGACCAATGACGCGTACCAGCGTAGGAACGGTGCGCTTTCAGGTCTCAGGGAATAACGATCAACGGGTGCGGGGTATTGCTGATGGCCTCGCACCCGTGTCTGTTTATTTTTGATCCCGTGTCAAATTCTCGAGTCGGCATGCAGGCGTTTGTCCACCATGTTCGGCAATTTCGTGCGGCGGGTAGCGCGCATTCATATTCTTCTTGCCATTCTGGGGTTTCTGGTGGTCATTGTGATTGCCAGGTCGTTTGTAGCCCGTCTGTTCACTGATCCGCTCACGCAGTTGGCTCATCCAAGTAGCAAGGCTGACCCAGAGTTTAAACAAGTCTGGGAACAGGCTCGAACCCTGTTGCAGCAAATTACGCACGCATTTCCCGATGATCCGCAAACTTGGAACTTGGCCGGACAGATTCATTCCAGATTTGGTCGGGCCAGCGATGCCAAAGCGTGCTGGAAACGTTGCCTGGCCATCGATCCGAAGTTTGTGGAGGGCTATCACAGACTCGGTTTTTTGGCGACCGAGGCAGGTGATTTCAAACTTGCCGCTGAATACTACCGACAAGCCTGCAAGGTCGATCCCAACTCGGCTGTTTACCCCACCCTTCTTGCTGAAGTTCTCATGCAGGATGGTCAACTGGAAGAGGCACGGCATGTCCTTGAAAAATGCTTGCAGAAGCATCCCGAGGCTGTGGCCGCCCGCGCCCTTTTGGCCCAGGTCCTCAGTCAGTTACGCGAAGATGGAAGCGCCATATTTCACGCCCAGCAAGTTGTTCGGGTAACGACGGAAGTCAGTAATGTTTATCAGGTCCTGGCGGTTTCACTGGAACGGCAGGGGCGACGGGAAGAGGCGGCTGAGGCGCGGAAAAAATTCCTGGAGCTCAAAAAGCTTGAGGAAGAAACTCACCGCAAGCAGTTGAAAGAGGATTCACCAATTGAAGCAGCGCGGCAGGCACTAGGTCGGGCCTACATAGGGGCAGCACGTATCTTTGCCGCTTACGGACAGTTCGATAACGCCCAGGCACTGCTGGCCAACGCTTCACGACTATGCTCGCAGGATGGCGAGCCGATGGTTCTCCAGGCATGGTTACAATACCAGTGCGGTTCGACCAAAGAAGCGTTGCGTCTGCTTGAAGCAATAGCCGAGCAATTTAGAGACGAACCTGCAACTCTCATCGCGGTGGCGGAGTTAGCACGTCAATGGGGGGAGACGCAGCTTGCGAAGCGGGTGGGAACAAGGCTGATCACCATTCGCCCGCGGGAGCCGGCAGGATACGCCTTCCTTGCTGGTTTGTCTTTGCAGGATCCCACTGCGGAGGAGTCATTTGCAGGGCTGGTATGCGCGTTGAGGGCAGCGACGCTGGCGCCCAACGCGGAGAACTTTGCCCTGGTTGCGATGTGTGCCAAAAAGAGTGGGGACGATACGACAGCGAAAGCGGCCCTTCAGGAAGCGGAGCGTCTTGATCCCGATAACGAAATATACGCCCGCTTACTTAAGGAATGGTGGAAGGACTGAGTTTGGAAGAGTGGCCCAGTTAGAGTCCTGCTTGCCGGTGCAGGCCGCAACGGTTAGATTGAGTCGGGGCCGTAAGCCGTGTTTGTTTACTACCTGTAGCACTCCGCAGAGGTTTGAAAGCGAAGTAATTCCGATCGGGTTATCAGGCAGTTCTCACGTCCGCAATTAGCTTTCCTGTTAATGTGCTGTCCCGTACGTGCAGAAAGGAGGACCAATCATGTTGTGGAGGCTGAAATCGCTCGTTTGGATGTTGACGCTGAGCCTCTTGCTGATCGGATGCGGCCGGCAACAATCACAGCGTGTGGCGCCGCCGAGTCCGGTGGATGACTTGAAGACTGCCCTCCAGCAGGTGGTCCAAACGGGTGAGGTGGGTAGTTCGGCAATGCTCATTAAAGAAAAAATAGAGGCCCTAAAGGCCACCGATGCTGCCAAAGCAGATGCTCTTGCCCAGGACGTGGCTGAATTAGAGAAGCTGGATGGAAAACCCCAGCAGGCCAAGGCGAAGGCCCAGGAGATGCTCAATAAACTGGGTTCTTAGCCGACCAGACGAGTCTCTGGAAAGGATGACGTCCCCGACGGGGAGGCGTCGAGACTTCTGCGGAGAACAAGCAGCCCTGGACTGAGGACGGACCTCGGTACCAGGGCTGTTGTGTTGGAGGAGGCCAAGGAGGTCGCAAGGAGGTCGTATGTTCGGGGCAGTCAGGCAGCCCGCCGACGGAAGTGTTCGTGGTCAGTCACCTTCGCGAAGTTCCTGAAGCTGCCGCTTGTATTCGTCGCGTTCGCGCCGGGTGGCTTCCAGGTCAAAAAGCAGATATTTCATGTCCAGTCGCAGTTCGGCCAGGGCATCCTGAACAAGGGAGAGAATCTGCCGACGGCGGCGGTTGGCATCGATCACTTTGTCAAAGGCGGGACGAAGGGCCTCACGATAGGGGGCGGGAAGCCGCTCAATGGCGGCCGCCAGTTCCTGAAGTTCCGCCGGAATCGCGGTGGTCTCGGTCGTTCGGGCTGGTTGCGGCTGCGTCATGGTTGCGTCTCCTCCAAGTGTTCATTCAGCTCTGCTGTCATTTCAATGCAGCCGCGACGCCAATCCCCGTTTGGGACACCGATGCGAAGCGCAACCTATTATTTAGCAACAACTTTCTGCAATCGTGCGATTGTTCAGGGGAAGGTGGCCCCGTTGCCAAAACGCCACAACTGGACTGGCAGAAAATACCGTGTGTTGCTAAAAACAACACACCGTGGGAATCCCACAAAAGGAGCCGTTGTTACGCACTTATTGGCGGCGCTGTCGTTTTGACTGCGCATGGATGCTAACTTCGGCGGTCGTCTCCCGATAACTTCACAGGCCCTGTGTACTCACGGATGCCCTGGGCACGTTCAAGGATCATTTCACAGCGACTTCGCTTTCCCCGGCCGGGCATGATGGGGGACGTGCCCTTTTTGCCCACGGCACCGGCCACCACGAACAGCCACTTCGCAAAGCGAGCAACCGCTCGGAGTGACGCAAGCTGCCGGGTAATTATGCTGGCTGTGACCTGCGTGTTTTGGGTGATCGGGGCCGGGTTCCTCCCAAAAGCCGACGCCCAGCAAGCGGGACCGCTTTGGACCTTCGTCGGCGGGGATGTCAGAATCCGCGAGGTGGTCCACCGTGTGGAAACCGGAACCGGATCACCTCCCCACGAGCAACTTGTCATCGAGGCGGGGACCGGGACGGCGGCGTATTATCTCTGCGCGGTGCAGCCTGCACCGGTGATTGCTGAGCTGCGTGTTCGCCTGCCCGTGTGGGCGGATCGGCCGGGAATTCAGGTATTTTTGTCCGTTGTACTTCCACGGGTTCGCCATCCCCAGACGGGAATGCCCCTCTCGCTTCTGGTGCCGGGAACACAAACGCGGGTTGCTGGCCAGTGGGAGTGGCTGACGGTATCTGACGTGCCCGCTGGACTGGAACGTGAAGCCCGGGCGATCCGACTCCAAATCCGCCGGGAGGTGGATCTTCGCGAGGCCTACGTAAACGGTGTGGTGCTCAATGTGTACGGAGGTCCGGGAAGGACGCAACTTCTCATCGGCCCTGTTGAATGGACAGGATATCTTCCCGGGCAGGTCGCTGGAGGGAACCCGGCAAAACTTGGCCCGAACCCCGCGGCTGGCGACTTCACCCTGGGCCAGGGGTCCCGGCAATGGATGAACACAGTGGGTGGCGTCACGACAGCGGCCTGGTCGGAGCCCTCAGACGATGCCGCGGCGCAACCACCGCTTGTGGAAATGGCGGGAAACGTGCTCCGTGTGCAGGGACGACCATTTTTTCCCCGTGCACTCGAATACCAGGGCGAACCCTTGGACTTGGTTAAAACCCTGGGCTTCAACACCCTGTGGATACGCAGCGCCGTGAACCGGGACCTGCTTTTGGAAGCACGCCGACAGGGCTTGTGGGTCATCCTGCATCCCGATGAAACGCTCTTGCCTTCTGGCGGAGTCGGGGGACGCACAATTGGGACCGATTTCCACGGAGTGCTGGCCTGGGACTTGGGAACGCAAAGTAGTCTGTGGGAGGTCCAGGCCCTCCAACAGCGCGCAGAAACGCTGCGGGGTCTTGATCCCTCACCAACCCGCCCGTTGATTGCGGAACCGCTCACGGACATGCTCCGCGCGAGTCGGGCGGTGGACGCACTTCTGGTCGGCCGTGGACCGTGTTTCAGCGAAATGGAGTTTTCCGACTATATCGTCTGGTTGCGGAGCAGAAGCCTTTTAGCTCGTCCGGGCACGCCCATCTGGGTGGCAGTTCAGACGCAGCCCGATCCCGCGGTGTTGCAGCAGTGGCAGCAGGCGGGCGTTTCGGGGGAGCGTCTTGATTGCATTCCTGCCGATCAGGTGCGGCTTCTGACCTACCTTTCCCTGATTGCCGGAGCCCGGGCGATTCTGTTCCGTTCGCATTCGTCACTTGCGCTTGCGGACGATGCAACCCGGCAGCGGCGTCTGTCGCTGGAGCTGATGAATCGGGAGCTGGAATGGATTGAACCCTTTTTGGCGGGCGGACAGTTTGTCGCCCTGGTGCCCAGCAATGTGCCGGAAGTCGTGGGGGCGCTGTTTCGGGCGGAGCGGGCGCGTCTGCTGGTGCCCCTGTGGCTGGGAAAACATGCGCAGTATGTGCCGGGCCAGGCCGCCGTTGATGAGGTCACGTTCGTGGTGCCCGGCGTTCCCGAATCGAGCACCGCCTACCTGCTGTTGCCGGGCTCGCTGGAGCCGGTAAACTCGGACCGTGTGGCGGGCGGAACGCGGATCACCCTGCGGGAATTCGGGCCCACGTCGCTGGTCGTGCTCACTCAGGATCCAGTGGTGCTCAATTACGTGATGGATCGTGCCCGGGGCGCGGGACCCCGCATCGTCCAGCTCGAGCGCGAGCTTGCGGATTTTACTTTTCGCAACGTCAAGGGTGTCCACGATCAACTCATTCGGGAAGGTCCTTTTATCCCACAGGCGGAAGCGTGGTTTCGGCTGGCCTCGGAGGAACTGGCTTCTGCGGATCGGGCGGCTGCTGCCGGCGATAATGCCGCGGCTTTCCGTCATATTCATCGCGCCTTGCGCCCACTGCTTCTCATCCGGCGGATTGATTGGGAAAGCGTGATCCCGGCGCGCGACCCGATCGTGACCTGGCCGCTGGCTACCCGATTTGACACCCTTCCCTGGTTGCGTCGCTTCCAGGAGCAACTGAATGCCGCGGTGTGGGGCGACAATCGGCTACCCGGCGGTGATTTCGAGTCCGCGGAGCAATTGACGGCGATCGGATGGGAGCCGTTTCAACACGGGATGGAAGGCATCGCTGCGTCGGCTGAGGTTACCGCCTCTGCCGCACGCTCAGGACGGATGGGGCTTCTCCTCAGCGTTCGCGGCACACAACCGCACATGGGGCAAGCCCTTGTGGAATCCCCGCCCCTTTGGGTCCACTCGCCACCGGTTTCTGTACGGCCGGGAGACTGGGTGCAAATCGAAGGGTGGGTTTTTATACCGCGGCCGATCACGGGAAGTGTGGATGGCTTTATGATCGTGGATTCACTGGGGGGTGATACGCTGGCTCATCGCATCAGCCAGACAACGGGATGGCGGCCTTTCCGCATGTATCGTAGGGTGGGCGAAGAAAGCACCGTTCGCATCAGCTTTGTCCTAACAGGGCTGGGAGAGGTATGCATCGACGACGTGGCCGTGCGAACGGTTTCGGCAGCATCTCCCCAGTCTCCACCGCCTCAGTCGGAAACCCCACTGGTTCCCGTGGTTCCGCCATCGCGGAACGAGCATTCCAATTCCGGTCCCCTGGCACGCCTGCCTTTTCTCAATGGCTGGATGGGGAATTCTCCTGCGCCCTGACGAATCGTTAATGCGCGGCATGTCCCAGCGACCAATCGCGCCCGTTCATGCCGCGAACCGCTACCGTGCCGGAACCGTGCGACCGATTGTCCTCCGCGATCGTTGGGCATTGGGTGAATGCCGGCTGCGTTTCGTCTTTTGAAATCTCATGACAGCGGTTAAGATGAAGCGTGGGGCTTGTGGAACGGGGTTGACGTGCGACCGACCGTTGTCCACGGTCTGCTGAGATTGCGTCCACGTGGTGTGAAGCTAACGGGGCCCCACGGGAGATATCGGACATTTGCCGATCAACTGGGAATGTATCTCCGCACAATTTGCGGAGCGAACCTCTTTCGGCTGCCGGGTGGTTTCGTGTCACAGAAGTGCGAGGAGACTCCTGACCGACCCCCCACCTCGGCGTCTTCCACGCGTTGCTGGAGACGCTGGGGTCTTTACGCCTTGCAGGCCGCCCTCACGGGGGCCATCATATGGGCCCTGTGGCACGCCGGGAAGGATGCGCTGGGAGAGTTACGGCAACTCGGTGAGCGCGGTATCCCGTTGCGGGTGTCCTGGGGATGGTGTGTTGCTGCCGGGATGTGCTACGCGGCGAGTCTTTTGCCTGCGGCCTGGTTTTGGGGCAGGGTCTTGCGCTCCGCGCAGCAAAAGACCTCTTTCGGGAAGGTGCTCCGGGCGTACCTCGTGGGACAAATCGGCAAATATGTGCCGGGTAAGGCCTGTGTGGTTATCGTGAGGACTGCGCTTGTGGCGGGGAATTCAGTCCAGCCGGCCATGGCGGCGGCCAGCGTTTTTGTGGAGACGCTCACGATGATGTCGGTGGGTGCGGCGCTGGCCACGCTGTATCTGGTCGTCTGGGCTCCATCCGATTCACGGTTACTGTGGACCGCCATCACGCTGGCTGTGGTGGTCACGATTCCCACCCTGCCCCCGTTTTTCAAGCCGATTCTGCGGCTGCTGGCAACTCGGGGCAATCGGCCGGAGGTGCTCACCGCTATCGATCGCATCAACTTCGTGCAACTGTGGGAGGGCTGGGCCGCCATGCTGTTACTGTGGGTGGGGTTTGGAATAAGCCTGGGGCTGGTGTTGCGGGCGATTGAACTTCCCGGATTTGAGTTTGCCCCCTCAGGAAGCGCGATCCTGGAAGCGGTTCCACCACTGGTGGCCTCGGTAGCCCTGGCCACGGTGGGGGGATTTCTGATTCTCTTTTTGCCCGGCGGGTTGGGGGCCCGCGAACTCATCCTGGCGGCCGTGCTCGCCCCTTACCTCGCGTCGCGCTGGCTGGTGGGGCAAGGAGTCTCGGGCGAGGTGGTCGCGCTCGTCGCAGCGGTGATGCTAAGATTGGTGTGGCTTGCTACCGAGATCGTTCTCGCCCTGGTGATGTGGTCACTGCCGTATTTGGCTGGGGGCTTTCGGAGGATGCATCCGGCGATTGAGAATTCGTCTTCACCCCCTCGCGAAGTCAGAGCAACCAACGACGGTCATGGCTGGTGAGCTTTCCATTGTCATTCCTCTGCTCAATGAAGCGCAAAGTCTCCGGCAACTTTATGCCGAGATCAAAACCGTTTGCGAGGCAGAGGGGCTCGATGCCGAGATCATTTTCGTCGACGATGGGTCCACCGACGGGAGCTGGGAGATCATCCGCGAACTGGCGGCGGGTGATCCCCGTGTGCGTGGCCTGCGATTCCGGCGGAATTTTGGAAAAGCCGCCGCGCTTACGGCGGGCTTTTCTCGGGCAACCAAACCCCGCGTGATGACGCTGGACGCCGACCTGCAGGACGATCCTCGGGAAATTCCCCGCTTTCTGGCGGAACTGGAAAAAGGCTGGGATCTGGTGAGCGGTTGGAAGAAAGTACGGCATGATCCCTGGCACAAGGTCTGGCCCTCCCGCGTCTTCAACTGGCTGCTGGGTAAGATGTCGGGCGTGTATCTCCACGATCACAACTGTGGCATGAAGTGTTACCGCCGGGAAGTGCTGGACGAAATTCACATCTACGGAGAACTGCACCGATTCATTCCTGTTCTTGCGGCGGCGCGCGGCTTTCGCGTTACGGAGATCCCCATTCATCACCGACCGAGACAGTTTGGCAAATCCAAGTACGGGGCGGCACGGTTTGTGAAGGGTTTTCTCGATTTGCTGACCGTCAAGTTCCTGACCGGCTTTGGGCTCCGCCCCCAGCACTTTCTGGGAACTTTTGGACTGATCTCCTTTGCGCTGGGAGCATTTATTTTGGTCATGCTGGCCGCCGAATGGTTTTTCTCTCGCGTCATTCCGGGCGTGGAGGTCGTCAATTTGCGGGACCGACCCCTCGTCATCTATTCCGTAGCCCTGTTGCTTCTCGGTGCCCAACTCATCAGCGTGGGCTTCCTCGCCGAGTTGCTCACCGCCTACCACGTGAAGCAGGAACGAACGTACTCGCTGGCGGAGGAGATTGGCGGCCCCACGCGGAGCGGAAATTGAATACCCACCCCAGATGACACGGCTGCCGGCCTGGGCAGATGGGAGACTCCGCGAATTATTGCGCCCGGCGGTGAACGGGCACGAACGACTCCGATCCGCTCCGTCGGGGTGATAGTTGAACGAGGGTGGGCAGTTCGTGCGGTAGCCGCCTCAAAATCGAGAAACACCCCATTCCACGACCTGCGTCTTTTTAACGGCGGGCGGTGCGGATTATCCTATACCAAGGGAGGGAGATGCAGTCGCACGCCCGATGTGATGGCTTCCCCACCGAATATCGAGAAGAAAGGAAACGGGCTGCTACCGCGTTGCGGTTGGCCATGGCCTAACACCTTTGGATGTGAGGGCCGGCCGGAGGTGGACAATACGTCACGCTTGATGATGGAGAAAGTTATCCGAAAATTACGGAACTGATTCGCGCGGAGATTCGATGAACTTCGAGCAAAAAACAGATCGGGTGAGTAGCTTTGATGTCCGGAGTGGTTGCACCATTCTGATGGTCCTGGCGGCAGGGATCATGCTGGGACGGATTTTCGCGGTGGATTCCGTCGATGTTTATCAGTTGGAACGCCAGCGACTCAATGAGATTCCCCGCCGACTTGAAGAAAGGCGCGCTGAATTGCAACAGCGGGGGGTCAGTCCGGAAAAGATCGAGAGAGAACTCGAACGGGTCGCGCGTGCCCTGAGAGAAGCGGCCGTTCTGAGACGGCCTTTTCTGAGTGCGAATGATCGCAGTCGATGGTGCACGGTGCGGGCCCTGGTTGAACCTGACATGCGGGTACCGGGGGCCCCGTATGCCATCGACCGCGTCATTCAGGAAAGATTGTGGGACACCATCGATATGGTGAAGCACAACGGGCATCTCTATTCCAGCAAGCCCCCCCTTTTTGCGACACTCGTGGCGGCGGAATACTGGGTCCTCTACCACGGGTTTGGATTGACCCTTGCCGACTATCCTTACCAGGTGGCGTGGATTGTGCTCATCACGTTTAACTGGCTGCCCATGCTTATTTACTTTTGGAGTATTCAGCGCCTTGTGGAGCGGATCACTTCCAACCCATGGGTTCAGCTCTTTGTGACGGGAAGTGCGTGTTTTGCCACGTTTGTGACGACGTTCGTTAACACTCTGAATAACCACCTGCCGGGCGCTGTGTGCGCTGCGGTGGCTGTGGAGCTGGCCGCGAGAATCATTGCGGATGGCCAGCGCCGCTGGTGGCTTTTTGCACTTTTGGGATTGGTGATGGCCTTGGGTGTGACGTTCGAGTTACCCTCGCTGATACTCTGGTTGTTGCTGCTGGTGATCATCGCGCGGTTCGTGTTTAAACCGGTGCTTCTATGGTATTTGGTGGGGAGTGCCGTGGTGTTTGCTGCCTTCTTTTACACGAACTGGCTGGCCCACGGAACGATCTCACCCCCCTATGCGCATCGGTCGGGCGGGCCAGGCGAGAACTGGTATGACTATGAATATGAAGTCCGCGGACGAAAAATCGACAGTTACTGGCGCAATCCGGTAGGTATTGATAAGGGAGAAGCATCGGCCTGGGTTTATGCGTTCCATGTGCTGGTAGGGCATCACGGAATTTTTTCGCTCACCCCGTTGTGGCTGCTGACCGTCGCGGGATGCTGGTGGGGATTGCGGTCCTCGCGCGGGCCAGAGCAAAAACTCATTCTGCTGGCCATCGTGTTGGCTTCCGTGATCTGCGTTGCGTTCTATATTTTGCGTCCCCAGCCGGATCGAAGTTACGGAGGCATGACGTGCTGTTTTCGCTGGGTCCTGTGGCTGGCTCCACTCTGGCTTTATGGGATGGTTCCCGCGCTGGAGCGGCTTGCATCGACGAGACTGGGGCGTGGACTGGCCCTGCTCTTGGCGGCTGCATCAGCGATGTCGGCGGCCTATCCCACTTGGAACCCGTGGACGCACCCCTGGCTTTATCAATGGCTGGAATCGGCTGGATGGATCAGTTACTGAAGCCATGGAATGGAAGCGGCCCGGTTACCGGCTACACGGCGGTGATGCGGCTCCCCAACCACGGATAAGTTGCGCCAGAAAGAAAAAGCCTTCCGCTGTTTCCCACCGGGGAGGCAGAACCTGATGATCTGCATGACGATGTACAATCAACAAGGCGATCGCCTGCGACGCTACGGGAGTGCCGTAGGCGATTCCGCAGTCCAATCTTTGCCAGACATTGTGGGCAGAACCACGATTCTATTCGAGAATTTGTTTCGAGGCTCGGGGTCTGTGGGACTAACGGTTCGAGCAACCGGTGGGAGAAAATGGATCGAACAAAGCATCTGCCACGTTGTTGCTCTCGTTTTGACATTGGGTGTTTTGACAAACTCAGTGTTGACCCATCTCGCTTGGGCCGCAGAAGAGAACCCCGGTAATGTTGCCAGCGGGGACCCGTCGCAGCCCGAGGGCGGAACCAGCCACCCATGGCCCCCTTACGACCCGCGCTGGTTTATCGAGGCCTGGCAAAACGATGAGGTGGTCACAGAAAGTAGTCTCCGGTCGATCCTGGAGCGCGTTCCCGGGCAAGGTTACCGGATAGATCAGACGCGGGAAGGCCCCTGGCCTGTTCGATTCGTCGAGGGTGTTTTTCGACTCACGCCGCATTTTGATCAGGACCAGTGTCTCAAGATTGGCCTCGTCCGTCCGGAGAATCTTTCATTCTTCGTGGTTGCAGGGAACCGCGTGGTTGAGCTTCGCTATCATCCGAGCTTTTATCAGGCGTGGGCTGCCTACGTGGTGGAGTCCGATTTTCGGCAAAGGCCAGACAGACCTCAGCGGTTGGAGCTTTGGGGAACCGATCAGGGACGCTACAGGCGGAGCGGACTGGGCAGCGTCATGCTTTTTTGGAATGGAAAGGAATTGGTCCTGGCTCGCGGGCCGCTGCGGTTACTAACCGTGCCTTTCTCCGGTCCACCCGAGGAACTCTGGATGGTGGGAAAGACCCGGTTGCGCGAGCTGCGCTGGCTCTCCGGGATACCCATTCCTCCCGATGAGGCACCCTCATTTTCGCAGGACCCTGGTTCTAAACCTCCTTCGTCGGCGGTTTCTTCTCAGGCAGTTTTGCCTGCGGCAAGTTTTGGCTGGTCTTCGTGGAAGAGTTTTCCAGGGTTAGTACTCAATTTGGACGAAGAGGGCCGTGTGGAGTTCGCTGGACTGGACGTGAAAGAGCGTGCATACGCAGGGTTTCCGGTGCCCCCTGTCGGGGCCCTGGAGATCGTGCTCAAATTCCATCAGGTGACGCCGGGCACGGGATTTTTCGTGGCGGATCGAGATCGCCGGCCCATCGCCGGATTGGGATTTTTCAAAAGGTCGGGAAGATCGGAACTGGTTTTCGGCTTTCACTCCGCCCAGGATGATAGTTGGGAGCGCGGTGCCGATGACAACCAGGTCGTTCCCCTGGTGGGTGAATCGCAATGGTTCAAATTGACCATCGCCGCCGGTGTCGTCAAGTGGTGGGTCAGTCCCGATGGCAAACATTGGTCGCTTGCGGCACCGACTGCGGAAAACTGCGACCGCCAGGTGGCCTGGTGCGGCTTATTTTTGACGCGCGGTCAAAATCGCCGGATTGTACTGGAATCGCTTTCTCTGCGGCCGTTGCTCGATCCTTCCGAGTGGTGCGAAGCGGAACTTTTCGCGCAGGTGCCACAAGAGGTGTATCAGGAGTCCGACTGGACCCGGTGGTGCGAGGCCGTTCTCCGAAGTTGCCCCGACGTGGAGTTGTCCCGGTGGTTGGCGGCCTGTTGCGTCAAGACCCTTCAGCAGAATCCCCCCAGTTATCTCGGCCAGCGTGTTCTGGAGATGCTCTGGGATGTCATTACAGAATCCCGCCTGCCAATTGGCAAAAAACTCGCTACGAGTTCATTTCTGGCCGGGTTGAGTTCGTCCCGCGATTGGGGGATTTACGAACGGCTTCCCAATCGGATGGTGCGAATGATGTGGGACGAACTGAGGCGGAACGAGTGCCCTGCCTTCACTCTGCTGAGCGATTGGTTCTTGCGGTGTCCCTACTGGGCGGAATGGCGGCTGCCTGCGTTTCCGGAGGCTCTGTTTCGGCAGGAGTTGTTTGCGGCACTGGCGGCCCATGATGGGACGCATCTGGCGCGCTTGGGTTACACCGTGCAATGGGCAGCCGTCCCCGGCAGCGACGTGGTTCCCGATTCACTTCGATACCTGGCGGGTGTCGCGCTACAGAGGAGCCGTACCGGTACCGCTACGGCTGCCGGAATTCTCCAGGACAACTTCCCCCGGGTACTGGAACCGCTTCAGGTGGATATCGGCAAGCCTGCGTACAATCTGGTCCAGGAACTGAGCGCGATGCTGGATCACGGGGATGTTTCGGGGGCGGCCCAGCGAATCCTTCAGGCGAGCGCCAGCGAAATGGAAGGTTTCTTCCCTGCTTCCGACGACAACGACCTGTGGTGCAGTTTCCCGCTCTATCTGGAACGCCTTGCGTCCCGTTTTTCGGGGTTTTCTCAGGCTCTGGCAGGGTTGGCTGTTAAAGTCGGCCAGATTCAACTGGAGCAGGCAAAGAATAATGGCCGGGAGGATCTTGCGGAAAATGTCGCTATGCGGGTACCGGGGACAACTGTGGCGGCCTGGGCGGCGATCTGGCTGGGCGACCGGCGGCTGGTATTGGGACGCATGGCCGAGGCCGTCGCCTATTACCAGCGTGCCCGATCAGTGCCCGACGCCGCAATTCAACAGGAAGTTCTCCGTCGCCTGAAGCTGGTCATGTCACTCGTGCCTGCCTTCGCCGAAGTGGACTCGCTGGCCCAGTCCAAGCCCAGTAGCGAGCAGTGGATTTTTACCACTTCGGTAAACAGTTGGAAACTTGCGCCCCTGGAGATTCGTCCTGGAGTATCGGTGGAGACGCCGGGTTTGAGGCGGCCTCCTTCCTTTCCGGATCGGGAGATAGACTGGCCGCGAGCGCAGGTGAGTTTTACTCCGCTTGACGATCTCCTCCTCGTGCACGCACAGTCAGATATCCGCGCTTATGCCAGGGATGGGACACTTGTGTGGGGGCAGCAATCGACGATTCAGGGCGATCAGCGGGCGCCGGCCATGGTGCGGATGAAACCGCTTGTTCACGAGGGCCGGGTGATCGCCCGGCGATGGGAGCAACGGGGCACGGAACTCGTGTGCCTCGATCTGGTGGACGGACACGTGGTCTGGAACTGCCGTCCCAAAGGTGACGTCGTGTCCGATCCCTGGCTGGTGGGAACGGATCTGTACGCCATTGTGGCGTCCGATACGGAGAGCGACCGCATCGAGCTTGGACTGGCCTGCGTGGATCCCGAGCGAGGACGTCTCCGTGAATTCACGAAGTTGTTCAGCCTGCGAAATACGATCAACCAACCGGTCGATTGTCCGGTGACGGCGATTGGTCCACAATTCGTGGGACAGGTCCGGGGAGCGGTCTTCGCGGGAGACGTGACCGGTCGGGTCGCGTGGTTGCGGACGGTGCCATGGGTGGCTCCGCCTTCTGACGGGTGGTGGCCTTGTCAGCCCTGGTTTTATCAGGACAACCCTGCGCCACTCGTTTGTGGAGATACGGTAATCGTCACAGGTCGGGGAAGCTGGTGCCTGTGTGCAGTTGCGCTCTCCGATGGAACGCTCAAATGGTGTCGCCCGCTGGGCCGGCTGCTGGGAATTCTGGGAGAATCCGGGGGTAGGCTTTACATCCGGACGGAGAACGGTCTGGCTATTCTCGAGGCAGCGTCGGGACGGTTACTGGCGGAAATCGAAAATCACGATGTGGACGAATGGCTGCGGGTTCACAATCCCGATACCATTGTGGCGCTTCAGGTGAGGGAAAATCCCCAGGAACGCCCGGCCGTACTCCAGATGACGTTTTACGGCATCGCGGATGGTCGATGTGTTGGGTACAGTCAGGTTCCGCTGCCCGAGAAAAAAACTCCCTGGATTGGGCCGATCGTACTCTGGGATACCGAACTTCTGCTCTTCACGGGCCATCCTTCAAGTCCCGCGCGGCGAGCAAGCTATCACATCGGCGTTGTCTCCGACGGAGGATAGGGCGATGCTGAGAATTTTTTGCGGTCCAGTGTGTGGCAATTCGAGGAGAAACTTTTGCTCCGCGGCAGGCTGGAAAAAAGCCGCCAGATGGGCATGCTTGCTTTTCGCGGCGGCAGTATGGCTGGGGGGCGGAAAACAAGTTTTAGCCCAGGGAGATTGGGAAATCACACCTCAAAGTGAGGAAGCTCTGGAACGGGGATTGGCCTGGTTGGCCCGCAATCAGGGGCCGGAAGGTAATTGGGATTCCAACGATCTGGGATTGGTGAGCACGGGCGCGCTGGCTTTTCTGGCGGCCGGCCATTTGCCCGGTCGGGGGCCATATGGGGATACCGTCAAGCGGGCGTTGGAGTACGTGATTCGCAACGCCCAATCCTCGGGATTGCTCAACATTTCAGAGCCACGGCGGGGGATGTACAACCACGGCTTATCCACGTTTGTTTTGGGGCAGGCTTACGGGATGGTCCAGGATCCGCGGCTGGGCGAGCTTCTGGAAAAGGCTCTGGTGGTGGTCCAGGAAACCCAGTGTGGCGACGGGGGGTGGGACTACATCGCCAAGCGACAGCCGCAAGGCCACGATTTAAGTCTGGTGGTCATGCAGGCCCTGGCCTTGCGAAGTGCCGTGGACAGCGGCTTTGAAGTCTCCCCGAGGGTTGTCCAGGCAGCCATTCGCTGTGTTCGCGAGCATTACACGCCGCGGAATTGCCCCCGGGATGCTGATGAAGAGGAACAAAAACGGCATCCGGGTCAGTTCACCTACAGCAAAGGAGGCGGTAACGCCACGGTGGCGATGGCGGCCGCCGGGATTGTCTGTCTCCAGGAGTTCGGGCAGTACGACGACTGGCGAATTGAAAAAAATCTGGAAGTCATCCGCAATGCGATCCTGGATGCGACGCGAAACGATCGGCCGCGTCGTGAACGCCGTGCTCCGTTCGACCCGTACACGCTCTACTACGTGTCGCAGGCCCTGTATCAGGTGGGCGGTGAACCGTGGCGCGAGTGCTACCCATTGCTGCGGGATGGCGTGGTTGCCAGCCAGGTCCGGGATCCCGGCAATCCGGCCCGGGACGGCATGTGGACGGCCCAGGGCCATGTCGGCGGCAAGCCTGGCGATCTGTATATGACGGCAGTCTGCTGTTTCGTGCTGGCCATTCCCAACCGTTATTTGCCCATTCTCCAGGAGGGAAAGATCGAAAGCTTACAGCGTCAGTTCGGATCACTCACGGGGTATAATCAATCCGGTCATCCGTGACGACATCCTCGCTGGCGCTGAAGCACCCGGCAAGTTGTGTTCTTCCCCGCTTTGGATTACAGTACACAAAAGCAAGCGGATTAACCGGAACAGAGAGAATCGCCCTTGCCCATTCGCACGGAAAACTGCCTTGCCGGCGGGATTTCGCGAGTGGGAAGCCAGCCCTGAGAAAACCTCCGCATTTCTCCCATGTTTGTCGCGCCGTGGTTCATTTTGGGTGGCGTGGCTGCCGCCGCAGGTGTGATTCTCATTCACCTGTTGCATCGACGGCGGTTTCGGGTGGTGCACTGGGCGGCCATGGAGTTCCTCCTCCAGGCCGCACGCCGCAGTCGCCGGATGATTGAACTTCGCGACTGGCTGCTGCTTCTGTTGCGGGTGGGCTGCTTGCTTCTATTTGCGATTGGGATGGCGCGCCCTCACTGGGGCCGGCCGGGTGCCTCCGGTTCGCGCGTGGCGACGCATCTTCTCCTCGTTTTGGACAACTCCCTTAGCATGAACTATCAGTTGCTGGGACGTTCCCTGTGGGCGGAAGCCCAAGACCGGGCCCAGGCCATTCTGAAAGACTTGCCGCCGGAAAGCCGTGTCTCCGTGGTTCCGCTTGTTCGGGCACCCACCGAGGTCGTCCGTTGTGATTTTGGGCCACCGGAAGAAGCTGCGGACGTGATCGGGGCGCTATTTCCTCTGGATCGGAGCGGCGATCTCCGCGCGGCCCTCACAGAGATAGCCGATCTCTGTCGCCGCTTTCCCGATCCCCGTCAAAAAAGGATCGTTATCCTGAGCGATTTTCAACGGTCGCAGTCGGGAATGGCCGGATTGGCTCAGCTCGTTCAAGACCTCCCCGTGACACCGGAAGTCATTCCCATTCAACCCGATGTTCCCGAAAACACCTGGATCAGCCGCGTGTGGATTCCGGAACGGTATCTCCAGCCGGGCGGATCGGTTCGGGTTCGGGCGTGGGTGCGTCATGAGGGAAGCAAGCCGCGCGAGGGCGTCTTGGTGCGGCTGCTCGTTCGGGGAAATGTGGTGGCGACTCAGCCGGTCGATCTGCAGCCGGGGCAGGAGCGGGAGGTCGAATTCCCTCCGTATTCTTTGTCTGTTCTCCCTCAGCAGACGGAGTTGAGCTGGCTCGACATCCAGGTGAGTTTGCTCCCTGATTCCCTGGAGGACGATAACACGGCAACCATACTCCTGCCCGTTTTCAAGACATCGCCGATTCTGTTCGTCGATCAGTATGGCCGAAACGAAGATCCCGCTGCCGGTCGGTACGGAGAAACCTTTTTCCTCCGCAAGCTCCTGGCAACGTCCTTCGAGGAAGCCGCGTTTGGACTGGTCGGCCAGGCCGTCACCCTGGACGAGCTTTCTCCCTCGCGACTTGGTAACACCCGGGTGCTCGTTGTGGCAGGCGTGCGTGATCCAGCTCCCCGGTTGGATTTGCTGGCAGATTTCGTTCGTGAGGGAGGCAACCTGGTGGTGGCGGCAGGTGGGGAATTCGATCCGGTTGCGTGGTCTCGCGGTTGTGGTCCCCCGTATGAGATCCTGCCGGGTCGCCTGTTGCCCCATTTCCACGGTTGGCTTCCGCTACCCGGCGTTACCCGATTGGAGCCGTTTCAGCTTGACGTGAGCAGCCTCCAGGATCCCTGTTTTCGGATCGAGGAATTTGACGACACGGAATTGGCCCGATTTTACCAACCCGTGTTCTTCTTCCAGGCGGTGGAGGTCGAACTGGCCCAATCATCAGGGCAATCGAGCCTCACTTCCGCGAAGCCAGCTTCAGAGACGACCACGCAAGCTGCTTCTCTTGCTGCCACCTCCGGAAGCCGTGAACGAAGCTGGTTGATGTGGCGGTGGGACCTGCAGCGCGAAAAGATTTTGCCTGAAAAGATTGCGGAAAACGCAAGCACACAAACCCCCGACACAACGCGCCCCGGGCAACACTCTTCAAAAGCCGAAGTGCAGGTGCTGGCGCGTTACAACAACGGACTACCGTTTATGCTGGAACGCCAAGTGGGAGAAGGTCGCACGATTTTTATCACCAGTGGGCTGTTTCGCGATTGGAACACCATGTGCGCCTCGTATGCGGTGGTGGTGTTCGATCGGTTGCTCCGCAGGCTTGTGGACGTTACCTGCCCGCGACGCAATTTGGCTACCTCCGATCTGTTCCGTCTCGCTGTGGATGATCCGGCGGGAGAGTCCTGGCAACTTGTCGGTCCCGACGGAGAAATGAGACCTCTTGTGCCTGAAGCGCTGGAGGCCCGGCGCTACGGCATCATGATCCGAGGATTTCCGCGACGGGGGCTGTACCATCTGGTTCGCTACGAGGGATCTGGCGGGGGAGGTCCTTCCGAGAATCGCGGCGGCTTTGGCGCCAACGCTCCGGCGAACGGAACTCGACAGGCTCGCGATTCCGCTCTTCCTGTGCTGGGGCGGCCCGTGGAAGACATCCCTCTGGCCGTGACAGGACCAGCGGAAGAATCCATCCCAGATTATCTCCGCCCGGAGGAAATATCGTCGCAGTTGGGGCAATCGCACGTCCTGGTGAATGCGGGGAGCAACGACACGCTGACAGGCCGGTCCCGCGAGTGGTGGCCGTGGTTTGTACTTGCAGCAGCACTTGGGCTGATGTTGGAAATGGGGCTTCTGGCCCGCGCTTCCAGCCACGGGGAGGCCCGCTCGTGAACTTCACCGCGTTTTTCTGGCAGTTACTGGGGATCCCTCACGCCGAACAGGTGGAATCGCTCGATCTCTACTGGGGCGCGAGCTGGGTCCGCGTCCCGTGGCTGATCCTGGTGGTCGCCACCATCGTCGTGGCGGTGGGCGTTGCCACCTACTACGCACGCTGGCTGTATGTCCCGTCCCGCAGGTTGCGGACGACTCTCGTGGTGATCAGGACGTTGACGCTCGCCGGACTTGTGGGGATCCTCCTGCAGCCCACGTTGGTCGTCAAACTTCAGCGCCTGACTCGGCCGGGCCTGTGGTTCGTTATCGACGACACGGAAAGCATGAGCCTGGTGGACCGGACTTCGGAGCCGGGCGAAAACGCCGTCGCGGTCGCCTCAGCTTCGGACGGAAATGCGGCACAATCTTCAGCCGCAAATTCTGGAGGGCAGTTGACCCGATCAGAGCGCGTCCGCCAGGCCTTCGCCCGTCTTGAGCCCGAACTGGTCAGACAGGTAGACAACGCATTCCGAGTCCGGGTCTGCAGAATTCGCCGGGGAGACGGGGTGGATCCGCTCACGCTCAACCTGGAAGGATTGACTCGGCAGGAGCAATGGGCCTCCCAGTTTACCGCCGATGGCCCTGTCACCGCCCTGGGAGTCGCGCTTCTCGATCTGAACAGGAAACGCGGGGCAACACCACCAGGGGGGATTGTGCTCATCAGCGATTTCAATCAGAACGCGGGCGTCGCTCCAGAAATAGCGGCCACCCAGCTTCAAACGCCGCTTTTCTGTGTGGGGGTGGGCGAGGTTCAGACTCGCGATCTGGCCGTGGACGTGCAACTTCCCCCCATGATGAAAAAAGACGAAAAGTCCGCTCTCGCCGTATCCATCCGACAGGAAGGATTCACCGGTGAAGAGGTGACCTTGCGGGTGTTCGCCCGACAGACGGAGGAAACCGCACCACCGGCGGCGGTGGCATCGGGTGGTTCTCGCTCCGCAGGCGGTGAGCATTCTCTCCTGCCGCCACGTCCACCTGCGTCCCCGGTATCCGGCGAACCAAAGAAGGAGGTGCCGGTGGGCGAGGTCATCTTCCAGGAAGTCGTCAGCCTCTCCGGGCCGGTCATCCACCGGGAAGTGCCCTACGTGCCAAAGGCAGCCGGCCCGCTGGTCATCACCGCGGAGGTTGATCCTCTCCCGAAGGAGACGCTTACGGAGAACAACCGGATTGCTCGTGAGACCTACGTCCGAGAATATTATGTCCGCGTCCTTTTCATTGAGGATGAACCCTCGTGGGAATGGCGATTTATTAAGGAGGTGTTTCATCGGGACCCGCTTGTGGGCCCGGAGGGCTTTCGCACTTACCTGCGGTCGGCTGATCCGCGCGTTCGGGCGGAGAATCCCTTGTTTTTGCCGACACTTGCCCTGCCGCGGCGCGAATTCTTCACCTACGATGTGGTCATCATCGGGGATGTTCCGGCCAGCGCCATCAGCCGCTCGATGATGGAAATGATCCGAGAGTTTGTCACCGAGATGGGCGGTGGGGTGGTTTTCAGCGTCGGTCCACGATTCAGTCCCGGACAATGGGCCGACACGCCGCTCAATGATCTTCTGCCGGTTGAGATCGCTCCCCTTACCCGCCTGCGAGAGAGCTCGTTTCAGCCGCAGCGGACCCCGGAAGCCGATCTATTTGATTTCATGGTCCTGGGGCAGAATGCCGAGGAAAACGGCCGGGCTTGGGACAATCTCGGCAAGCTGGTGTGGTATTACCCGGTCATTCGAGCTCGCCCCCTGGCCACCGTTTTACTTGCCCATCCTCGAGATACCTGCGCCGATGGCCGGACCCCTCAGCCCCTCATCGCCGCCCAAAAAGTAGGTCGTGGTGAAGTTATCTATGTGGGATTCAATGAGTTGTGGCGTCTGCGGCGGAAGTACGGAGATCTCTATTACCGTCAGTTCTGGGGCCAGCTCATCCACCGGCTGGCGATCCAGCATGCCCTGGGGGCAGATAAGCGTTTCGTCGTTCGGAGCGACCATAAGCAGTACCGCAGTGGTGATGAGGTGCGCTTCTCAGTGGAAGCGTACAACGCCGATTATCGGCCACTTACTGAAGATCAGATACCCGGGGGAAAATTGGAGGCCTTTCTTCATCTGCCGGCTGGTGCGGGCGGTCAAACGCGGAAGATTTCTCTGACATTGCTTCGTCCCGGGCAGTTTGAAGGCCGCACCACAGTCTTCGCGCCCGGCGAATACCGGCTGGAAGTTCAGGATCCGCTCACCAATCGAATTGTGGAGACGTCCTTCAAGGTCTCCAGCCAGTCGGTAGAAAAACAACAGGCCCGGCGGAACAAGGAGCTTCAGGATCGCCTGGCCAGCCTCACCGGCGGTCGATCGTATGATCTTGATCAATTGGCGGAGTTGTTGCGCAACCTTCCCCAGCGTCGCGAGAAGGAGACTGAAATCGTTCAAATAGAACTCTGGAATTCGTGGCTGTTCTTCGGTTTGGTCGTTGGTTGTCTATTGGTGGAATGGGCCCTTCGGAAATGGCTGTATCTCCGATGAGTGGTGAATTGACCCCACTGCACCGGCTGTTGCGGCGCGTCGCGCGTTATCGTCGCCGGATCCGCCGGTGGATTGCTTTTCTGGGGACGGGAGTCATCCTGTGCGCTGCCATTTTGGGCCTGTTCTGCTTTGACTGGCTCCTCCAGCCGACTCGGGAAATCCGGCTGGTGGGGTTGCTCATAGCCATGGCCGCCGCCGTGCTTGCCTTCATCCGCTATGTGCTTCCCTGGCTTCGGTACCAAGAGTCAGAACTGGATATTGCTCTCTTGGTTGAAAAACATCACGGGATTGACAGCGACCTGGTTGCCGCTTTGCAGTTTGAGCGGCCAGAAGCCGCTCGATGGGGTTCCGTCGAATTGGAGCGGCACGTCATCCGCCGGGTGGCGGAACTGGCGCAGCGACTGCCACTCATTCGGGAAACGCCACGGACACCGCTGCGCCGTCGGGTGGTGGCCGCAGTTTGTGGAGTGGCGCTATTGGGCCTTCTGTGGATGCTTTTCCCGGACCATCTCCGCACATTTACCCGCCGGCTCCTGCTGGAGGAAACACCCTATCCCACCGCTACCCGGTTGGTGGCTGTGTACATCAACGGCCAGGCGGTGCCCTTTACGGGGTCGGAGCCCATGATTCGCTGCGCCGCCGGACAACCTGTCACCATCGCCGTGGTGGCGAGTGGATATCTGCCTGCCGGAGGAAAATTGATTCTCAGTTCTCCCACAAGCGATCGTCGCAGCGTGGAACAGACTCTTCCGCGGGCGGCTCCAAAGGAGACTACAGGTGGCAGGGATGATCATGCTGTGTCTCCGGGGGGTGAGGTCTACCGGGCGGAGCTTCCAGCACTGCAGGAGACCGTGCGTCTTCGCATCCTGCTGGGTGATGCCGCAACAAACTGGCTGACTCTGGCATGTCTTAATCCCCCGGCAGTGGTTCTGATGGGTTATGTCGAAGATCCACGGAATGAAGGCGCTCCCACCGTGATGCAGGGGGTCACTCAGATCACGGTTACGGAAGGGTCGCGGGTCACATTGGGTGTTGCGTCCGATCGCCCGCTGCGCAACGTGGTGGCCCGCATGGATCGTCTGCAAAGGCCCCTGGAGAAACGATGGCCGGCGTCGGTTCCCCAGCCGACCGACAACTCCGCCCAGCTCCTCACGTCAACAGCAGGCACCGGGACCTCTGGAAAGTCCGCCGAGCTGTGGTGGCTGGATCCAGAAGGCCTACCCCTTTCCGAACTGGCCACGCCGCAGCACATTCTGTTCGAGATCACAGACGAGAATAATCTCACTGTCGATCCGCCGCTGGAGGCCACCCTTTTGGTTCGGCCGGATTACCCGCCGCAGGTGACAGCGCGGGCGCTGACCAAGTTTGTCCTCCCCACGGCAAAGCCCACTTTGGTGTGTCAGGTTAGAGATGACCTCGGCATTGAGAAGGTCACCGTTCAGGCCCAGGTGATCCACCCCGACGGGAATTCCGAACCGCCCGTCGTCTGGACAGTGTGGGAAAAAAGCGCGGACCGGGTCAAAGTACTCGATGAAAAATGGAAGATAGATCTGAGCCGCCTCTCCTGCCGCAAAGGGGATCGCGTGGAACTTGTGATCTCCGCCACCGATATTCGCAGGCCGTGTCGGGAAGGAGCGGTCAGTTCCTCTGAGCCGATTGCACTGGAGGTCACCGATCTGGCGGGAATCCTGGCGATCATGAGCGAAATCGATCGCCAGTCCGCGGAAGAATTGCGGGAAATGATCGATAAACAGCTCGATGTAGGAGGTGGGCCGTGATGCGTGCACGCTTTTTCTACCAACGCTCGGCCGGAGCCGCTCGTTCCAAAGAGTGGGGCAAAGGAGTCGCCAGGGCCACGCGCATGGTCCGGACGGTGTCGCTATTAGTGTGCCTTGCTGGGATTATCGGCACTGCATGCCACGCCCTGGGTGAGTCATCTGGTCAAACGCAGCCGGGGACAATCTCGCAATCGACCGGCGAGACCGCTCCTGTGCCTTCGGCATCGCTGCCCGATCCGGCTTATCAGCAAACGGTTCAGCAGCAGGTCCGCGAGATGGCGCGGAGACTCGTCAATGAGCAGATCACGCTTCAGATGACGCAGCTTGAAGAGAATGGACTGACCGAGCTGCCGCTTTACGGTGAACTGAAAGAGATGCAACAGCATCTCGACGAGCTTGTGGACCAGCATATGAAGGAGGTTCTCAGCATCCTCGCGCGAATGATGGAGTCTCCTGCCGGTGCGCGTTTGAACCTGCTGGAGGCGGCACGCGAAAAGAGCCGCTTGGTCCTGGCCCAGCTTATGCTGGAAAGGCAACGCGTTCTGCGGCGGTTGAGGCTGGCGGAAATCGAAGAGCTGGCCAGGCAGCTTATTGAGCGGGAGCAGAAGGTCCGCGAGCGCACCGAACTGCTGCCCGCTCAGCCTTCCGCCCAGCAGGCGGTCCAGGCCCTGTCCGTTCGCGAAGACCAGCGCGATGTCAACACCCTTTTCACCCAGGTGAAGCAGTTCTTGAACGATATCGTAGCGTGGGGTGGACCCGTGGGTCGTACCGCCGATTTGGCCCTTCGGGCGTTGCAGGAAGATCAGGTGGATCGGCTTTTTGCTGAGTCTCTGCAGGCCCTCACCGAGGCGCGATTTTCCGAGGCGGTGGCAAAAGAAGACCAGATCATCGCGGCCCTGGAAAAACTCCTCCAGCGGATCGAAACGCTGCGCGGTGACTTTAATCGGGAAAATCCCGATGCGGTCCAGAAGGCCCTGGAGGAGCTTGCCCGACGTCAAGAGGAACTGCGACAGCGAACCCTCCAGGCCGACGCCCCGGAAACTTTCGAAGAGCTTACCAGAGAGCAATTGGAACTCCGCAACGCCATCACAGAGGCAGCCAAGAAGCTGACACCTCAGGCCCCTCCAGCGCTCAGCGAGGCCGCGGACGCCGCTGCTCGTGCGGCCGAGGAGCTTTTCCAGAATCAGGGTGAAGCTGCCGCGGAGGAGCAGCAGAAAGTTCTGGAGAATCTTGCTCAGGCTCGATCAGAGTTGCAACAGCAGGCGGCCTCTCCCGCCGCGGGGGCCGATCTGCTCGATGTCGCCGCCGCCCGCCAGCAGGAGGCCGACCTCCTGGCAGCCAGAGAGGCTCTCCGGCAACTCCGTGTGGAACAATCGCACGCCAGTGAGCAGGCCGCAAGGAATCAGCTCCAGGCCGCAGCCCAGGCCGAGCAGAAAATCGCCACCAGTGTCGCAGAAGTGCCGAAAGATAAACAACTTCCCCAAGAAGTCACCTCGGCAATCAATCAGGCGGCAGAGACGGTCCGAAAAGTGGGCGAAAAACTGGGCAATTTAGCGGGGCAATCGAGTAAAAGTCCTTCCGAGGAAAACGCCTCCGCAGCCCAAGCGGCGGCCGGTTCAACCAATCAGAACGCGCCGATGCAACCGAACCAGCCGGAGCAGCCGACTTCCCCGGAGGCAACCAGTGCCCCTCAAGCCGCGCAATCCACACCGCCTTCGTCGGAATCTGCTCCCAATCAACTCACCCGGCAAGCGGAACAGGCCCTCGATGAAGCCCTCTCGGCGGTGGAAATGGCCCTGGCTGACGCGCAGCGCCGACGGCTTGCGGCAGAGCTTGTGGAAAACGTCCGGGGGGCATGGCAGCGGCCAACGGACAGTTCTCCACAGTGGGAAGCCGCTCAAAAGATGGCTCAGCAACTTCAGGAAGTCACCGCTCAGCAACTGGAACAGGCTCGCCAGGCCCGCCAGGCGGTGGAGCAGTACCTGCCATCTCTGTCGGGTACCGAGGAACTCGCCCGTCAACTGGAGATTGTCCAGCGGGCACAGCGGCAGGTCATCGAAGCGGCTGCCCAACAACAGGAAGCCGCGGGTCATCCCGAGGTGGCGGCGGCCCTCCGGGAGGCATCATCGCCGGAGAGGGCCCTGGAGGTGCTGCGCGAAGCTGCCCGCTCGACGGCACCGCAGGGATCCCCAACGTCAGAACGCACTGAAAAGCAGCAACAGGTAACGGCGGCGATCGAGCAGGCCCAAAAGGCGCTTGCCGACGTGAATGTGACGACGCCCGAGGCGGCCCACCAGGAGGCTACCCAGGCCGCCCAAGCCCTTCAGAAGGCCCGAGAACTCTCCAGGCAGGCAGAACAACCCGCCGACTCGAACACCCCGGACACTCAAGCCGCGGGCGATTCGCTTCCCCGGGCTGTCACCCAGGAATTGGCCTCTGCGGCAGAACATCTCCAGTCACTGGCCCAGCAGTTGGCTTCTCAAAGCCGGCCTCCCTTTGCAGCCCACACCGAATCGGCAGAACGCCTGGCCAGTGAGGCGATTCCCGTCCATCCGGAAGCCACAGCACAATTGCACGCAGCGGAGAATTCATCTCGAGGGGTGCTGCAATCCCCCAATCCAGAAGCGGTACCACCCGCCCAGGAGGCAACCGGACAGGCCTTCGCTGGTGCCCTCTCGGCACTTGCGGAACGGGAGCAGCAGCTCGCCGCCGCGCTGCAGGCCGCTCAGCAAATTCCCCAGATGATGAATTCGGTTCCGCAGCAGATAATGAATGAGTCAGCAGCTTCCCCATCTCAGCAAACTGCGCCTGCCGACGCGGTCGCCGCAGCCCTGGCAGCACTTCAGAACCTGGCAGCGCTGGCTGCTTCGGGTCAGGAGCACTCGCAGGGCTCCCAGGCCGCAACCAGCCAGGCCACGCAAACCGCGAGCCATTCTTCTCCCCAGGGTCAGGGCGGAGCGGCCCGCCAGGGCGAGCAGGTGCAGAACCAAAATCCTGCTCAGTCGCCTTTAAAGGAAGGGAGGGTGCCACAGACGGACAGCCGCACCGGGGTGGCCGCCCAACTCCCCGTCACCCCGGAAGGCAACGCCCATTCCCCCCAAACTTGGCTTTTGCAACTACCACCGGAAATCCGTGAGGCATTGCGGGCAGGGATGAACGCGCCGGTTCCCAAGGGATATGAAGACCGCTTACGGAGGTACTTCCAAAATGCGGAGTGATTCCATGCAGCAAGAAATCTCCACCCATGATGCGGCAGCCGTCGAACGCTGCCACCAGGCTTATTTACGCATTCGGGAAGAGCTGGCCAAGGTGATCGTCGGCCAGCAACGGGTGATCGAAGAGGTCCTCATTGCGATCCTCGCCCGGGGACACGCGCTGTTGGAGGGTGTGCCCGGCCTGGCCAAAACCCTGCTTGTCAGTTCGCTGGCCCAGGCCACCCATCTTACTTTCAAGCGAATCCAGTTTACGCCGGACCTCATGCCCAGCGACGTGACCGGGACAGATGTCATCCAGGAGGACCCCAAAACCGGGGAGCGGGGCTACAAATTCCTTCCCGGGCCCATTTTTGCCAACATGATCCTGGCGGACGAAATCAATCGAACCCCGCCCAAAACTCAGGCCGCTATGCTGGAGGCTATGCAGGAACGCCAGGTGACGGCCGGAGGTCGCGTGTATCGGCTTCCGGATCCCTTCTTTGTCCTGGCCACTCAAAATCCCCTGGAACAGGAAGGGACCTACCCACTCCCGGAGGCGCAACTCGATCGCTTCCTCCTATACATCAAGGTGGACTACCCCTCGGCAGAGGAGGAATGGGAAATTGCCCGCCGCGTGACGAGCGGACAGCAGGGAACCATTGAACCTCTCATGACGGGTGAGGAACTCGTTGAATTCCAAAAACTGGTCACGCGGATCCCCATTTCCGATCAGGTTTTGGGGTACGCCTGGGCCATCGTCCGGGCCTCGCGACCTGGTTCCGACGAAAGTCCCGACTTCGTTACCCGTTGGGTCGCTTGGGGGGCGGGACCACGCGGCCTGCTCACGCTGGTCACCTGCGCCAAGGCCCGGGCCGTCCTGCACGGGCGGTACCATGCCACCATCGGCGACGTCCAGGCCGTTCTCAAACCGGCCCTCCGGCACCGCATCGCAGGAAATTACGCAGCCCAGGCCAACAATCTCACCAGCGATCGACTGATTGAAATGCTGATGGAGGCCGTACCTCCGGACGCTAAATATGAGAAACCATCTCCGCGGGTCCTCCGGGATCGAGTTCAGGCCTGATCACCCAGGCCCACATTGAATTCGAAGACAATGCGACAAGAGAAAGTGTATGCCTAAATCGATCCTTTCCCGTTACCTCGATGCCGACGTGCTTGCCCGGATCGCCCGGCAACGTTTTGAGCCCTACGGTGTTGTCCAGGGAAATCTGGCGGGATCGCACCGATCGGCCCTGGCTGGATTTGCCGTGGAGTTCGTCGGTCATCGGGAGTACGTCTGGGGCGATGACCCCAAATACATCGACTGGCGAGTCTATTTCAACCGGGGCCGATATGTCGTGAAGCAGTACGCGATGGAGACCAACCTGGTCTGCCATTTCGTGCTCGACACAAGCGCTTCCATGCGCTACGGGGAAGGTGACCAGCAAAAACTGCGCTATGCCGCTCGACTGGTCGTCACGCTCGGTTACGCCGTTTTGGCACAGGGTGACAAAGTTTCCCTCTCCACCTTTGACGATCAGCCTCGCGGGTTCGTGCCTCCCAGCAACGCCCTTGCGCAGATCGTGCGCATGACGGAGCACCTCGACGATTCCGAACCCCGCGGTAAGACAGCGATGGGGGAATGTTTGGCCCAGCTTGCCGCCCGGTTTCAGCGACGGGAAATCGTCATCATCGTAAGCGACTTTTTCGCCAATCTTGACGAGCTGGAATCCGCCATCCAGCGCCTCCGCTTTGCCCGACATGAAGTTGTCCTCATGCAGGTGCTTCACCACGATGAAATAGCCTTTGAATTCCGAGGTCCCACCAAATTCATCGGCCTGGAGATCGCTGATGAGTTGATCACTCGGCCGGAAGACCTTCGGCCGCACTATCTTGCAGCGTTTCAGACCTTCCAAAACCGGTTGTCGGAGCTGTGCCAGCGGAACAAGGCCGAGCACGTTGTGGTGGACACCAGCCGTCCCCTGGCAGACGTGTTGGCGGACTATCTGCACTTCCGCAACCGTGCCCGGCGTTTTCGTTGAGCGCCTCCCCTGCGACAAACTCTTCCTGCCAACCCTGCGGCGGATTAGATTCTGGCCGAGGAAAACGTTGACAACGGGGCTGATGAAACCGTACAATGGACGCTGACGGACCACTTGAATACAGTCCGAGATATTGCCAAGTACGATCCGGGCAGCAACATGACCACCGTGGTCAATCATCTCATCTATGACGCCTTCGGCAAGGTCACGTCGGAAAGTAATCCGACTATTGATAGTCTCTTTTTATTCACCGGTAGACCATTCGATAGTGACACCCAACTTCAAAACAACCTCAACCGCTGGTATGATGCCCAACTCGGCCGCTGGCTGAGCGAGGACCCGATCGGCTTCGCCGCCGGCGATGGGAATTTGTATCGGTATGTTAAAAATGATCCGTTGGAGGCCCTTGACCCCGACGGCAAGGTCGTTCGCGGGGTGATTATTGGCGGTGGCTTTAGCTTCGCAGTTGGCGGATGTCTGTATGTTTATTCTGTCTCCGACCACTTAGGCAATGCGGCGGTGATTCTTGCGCCTCGCTTGGCAGTCGGGGTAGAGGTGAGTATTGGTGCGCAAGGATTTATAAGCCAGGGTACAGTTCCGGAGTTTTTAAAAGGGTTTTCAGTCGACATCTCTGGGGGCGTGGGCATTATCGGGGGACAGGTTGGGTTAAATCCCCAGGCAGGCTGGGCGGGCGGTGCGGGGATTTCCGTCCCGTGGGTACCGCATTGGATCTTCAAAGTAGGCCTAAGTGGAGGTGTAACACCCGTCGTTCATGTCATTTGGAAGAATTTCTAGGCTCGCACGTTGACCGTAGGGTGTAGAATGTTCGGGCGATCTTCTTTAACATGGTACCTTCGCGGCGTGGCAAGCGTTTCGCCGATTCTGGTCTATTTTCCATTATTTTGCGTTTTGGTGTTATCGCTTATTCATGGCTCTTGGGACCCTACCTTGTTTTCGGTAACCTTCGTGACGGGGATTGTCGTTTCACTAGCGATTCTTTATGTGGCAGCTTATTATGTGTATCGCGTTTACAACGATAGTCACCTTACACCCGACCAAAAGATAATATGGGCGCTGTTACTTCTGGGCTTCGCCCCAATAGGCTGCCCGTTGTTTTGGTGGACAATGGACAAACCCCAGACCAGTGATTTCACGGATGAGCTGACAAAGAGTGTGGCCGTTCAAAGGCAACCGTGTCACAATGCTGAGGAGCACGGAGGGCAGAAACCGACCCATGGTCGCGCGGCGACGCTCATCTTGGGTGCAGCCAGCCTCGGCTGGCTTCTTTTTGCCGGTGCCTTTGTGTTGGTGATGTTTTCGATTCTTATAGAGTGGAAGCCACCGCCGACGATTGGATTTGGTGTTATTCTTGTCGCAGGAATTGGGGGATTTGCGACGATGACTGTTGTGGCATATTTTTTGTACCATGTATCTAGAAATGGCTATCTGCGGCCGCACCAGAGGAAATTTTGGGCATTAGTGCTGGTTCTATTATGGCCATTGGCTGCCCCTGCTTACTGGTATTGTCATATTTACAAGGCAACTCGCGCGAATCGAAAATGCCCACAGAGTACAAACATTGCCCGTAGCTAGACGGCTAACCCTAATTGGACAGCGTGCTGTGAAGCCGCAAATTGTTACATGTTGCCCGCAGACGGGGGCGACCACCGTGGTCAATCATCTCATCTTTGACGCCTTCGGCAAGGTGACGTCGGAGAGTAATCCGGCGGTGGATAGTCTCTTCTTATTCACGGGTAGACCGTTCGATAGTGACACCCAACTTCAGAACAACCTCAACCGCTGGTATGACTTTCGCGTCGGCCGCTGGCTGAGCGAGGACCCGATCCAATTCGGTGGTGGGGTGAACCTGTATGTTTACTGCGGCAATAGCCCGGGGACGATTCCCGATCCCACCGGCGAAGGGGCAGCCGAATGGGAACCCGTCCGGTATTATTCTCTCCGGGTAGGAGCTCGGCCTCGGGTAAACGAAGGCAAATGGGGGGCTTCAGGGCCGTCATCAATTGGATTGTAGAACCTCGCCCCATCATACCGCCAAAACACACAGGCCTTCCCTCGACAAGCTGGATTATACAGTATGTCACGGCTGAGTTCGATGTCAGGGATGCAAACGGCAACAGAATTCACGATCCGCGGGATGATGGAAGGTGGGGCTATTGGGAAGCGTGGGAAGTGCGGCCAGGTCAGCCATCCCCAGTGACCAGGCCGGGAGTGGCTGTCGATGACGAATTCAGCCAGCCTAATGGCCTCCCAGACACTTGCGGCACCATCGTGATGACAGGATTTGCCGCGTTCTATCCATACACGAACTTGCCGGCCGACTTTGTTCCCAACAATCCGATGACCCATGCGGGGGAGTTGCGTTCTACAAGAAACGCCAACGCGTTTGCGGGGCTTCAGCCGAGGTCGGGTACCTTTGTTCGTAAAGTCATAGCGACATGGACAACGTCCGGCGCAACACGTGTTGTGCAGATGTTGTTCGCTGGAGAGCTCCCGGAGCCATGGCCAGGTAATATTGCGTGATGCCTTTGTAGCTGAAAAAGTGTCTTATGCGTGTCGTCTCAAATTTGTTTTTCGCGATTGCGGTTGTTCTGGGGCCTCGTTGTCCTGACGTAGAGCCGGGCCCTGCTATAACGTGGGAGGACTGCTCTCCGGACACAAGGGTGTTCTCCACAGAGATTTCCTGGGAAGCTTTGGACGGATCTCCCCCCTGGCGTGAGAGCGAGCCGAATCCGCCTTTTCCGGCCAGAAAGGCACTCAAACTTGCGGAGAAGGAAAAGTCCCGACTGGTCAAGGACTCGCCACAGCATGGTATTTTTTGGTACCTGGATAAAGTTAGGCTTAGGCCCTGGGAGGACCACTGGTATTGGGAAATTTCCTATAAGGTCCACTATGACCGCGACGAGCTGTATGGGCTCACGCTTGCGGTGCTGCTGGATGGGACGCTCGTTCAGCCCAGGGAGTATGGTATACGGGATGACGAGTCGCCGTCGATCTATTGGGCAACAAGACCGGGCACTCCGTCATTGCCGGTAAGAGAAAAGGTGTACAGCTCGTTTAATGGCCGGGACTTTGTCACCACGATATCCTGCGAAATGCTTCGGCGCAGTCCGCCGTGGCGACCGAATGAAGCGAATCCGCCCCTGTCGGCCAGAAAGGCACTTGCCCTGGCCGAGCGGGAGAAGGCGAGACTGCTCAGGTCTTCTGCCGACAGAGACACGCTATGGTCCCTGGAAGGCATCAGCCTCGTGCCGCGCGCGGGTGATCGGTGGTATTGGGTCATCGAGTATTGGGGTAGGCCAGGCGGAGCATTGGGGGGCTTGCCCTCCATTCTCAATGTTGTAGTACTGATGGACGGGACGGTGGTTCCGCCGAAGGGGTTACGCCACCCCGGCTCACGTTTCACGAACGGTCGTGCTGCTCCACCGAGGGAGGGAAATGGGGCCTCAGGGAGCAATGACGCCAACGAGACTTGTCAGAAAAAGCGCGGTTCAGGAGGCGCCGGCCAAAACGATCACTTACCCAACCAACCCCGATGAACGCACGTGCCGGGCTGTTTGGCGAGCAGCTTCGAGCACCCTCAGATCGGCCACCTCCGCCAGCGGTATTTTGGGGCCCGGCGGTGGACCAGATCCTGGCCGAGGAGGCCGTTGACGGCGGCACGGCCGATCTTGTACAGTGGACCTTGACGGACCACCTGAACACGGTCCGGGATATCGCGAAGTATGATCCGGGCAGCGACATGACCACCGTGGTCAACCATCTTATCTACGACGCCTTTGGCCGGGTGACGTCGGAGAGTAATCCGGCGATCGATAGTCTCTTTTTATTCACAGGTAGACCATTCGATAGTGACACCCAACTTCAAAACAACCTCAACCGCTGGTACGCTGCCCGTGTTGGCCGCTGGCTGAGCGAGGACCCGATACAAGCAGATCACAACCTCTACCGCTACTGCCGCAACAACCCGATCATCTACGTTGACCCCAAGGGGCTTGACGTACAATGGACCAGACAGGTTGACGGCCACATTGTCAAGTATGTGGTTGTGGTGCAGAATTGGCGACCGCCTGATTGGATTGGCGGCAGTCTTTATCCGGGGCCTTGGGGCCAACCCATGAGCCGCACAAGTGGGTCTTACAGTTCGGCGTGGGGGGCGCAGACGACGGTCAATCTGATCGGCGGCAATGTCTGCAATACGATAATGCCCGGTGCAACTGGCAGTGTTGACGCAGGCGAGATTCGTGCGAGCGTCTACCTGGGACCGGGGTGCTATGAGGTTCTTTGGAATTGGGAAGTGAGTTCGAGTGGTAACGCCACCGCTGGCGTGGCAAAAGTCACCGCGCCGAGCGGCACCGTGAGTGGCAAGACGCTGGTACTTCCACCGTCCGTGCTAACCCCAGGGTTCCACAGCGCAGGAGTCGAGAAGACGCGCGTCAGGGGTGGCAGTTGGTGGTTCGGGCACCGCGAGGTGCCAATCGCCACTTACGACCCCACGCTGGCTCGGAGAGCGGGCACCGGTTCAGACGGAAAGCCGGCACACAGCAGCACGACCGGCAGGATAACGATCTTGCAGATAAAGAAGGTAGGGAACTAGCCCGATCTGACAGCATCACGGTGATGTCATGCAGCCTGGACGTGGCAGAAAGGTCTTCGTGGGTGGTGCGGCCGTCTTGATGGTGGCACTGCTCGCGGCGGCGATTTGGGTGTGGGGATCGAACTGCATCCATCAAGCCGTAATGCGAGCACAACGCGCGAAGAACCTCAAGACGTTATATGTGGCGTTGGTATACTATGCCGACAAACACGGCGGCCTTCCCCCAGCGCACACCACAAACGGTGCCGGTAAGCCGATGCATAGCTGGCGCGTTCTTCTCTTGCCATACTTGGACCGAGAATCCTTGTACTCTCAGATAAATCTGAACGAGCCGTGGGACAGCCCAGCCAATCGGCGGTTTTTGGAATTAATGCCGGAATGCTATCGGTCTCCCCTGGAAGCGGAAACGCACGGGACAGCAACAAACTACTTTACAAACTACTTTGCTGTCGTGGGGGCGCACGCGCCGTGGTGGAGCACCGAGCACAGCAAGCCCTGGGAAACCGCCGGCTCCGACGAAATTCTGCTGATCGAGGTGGTCGGGTCGAAGACACCCTGGATGGAACCGCGCGACCTAACGCTCGAAGAATTGCTGGATATGCTACGACCTGAGAGCGGCAACAGTGTCGGCGGCAGCCGCGCGACCGACATCATGTACTTGACAGTTAGTGGGGATGTGCGCACGGTGGACTCGAAGACCGACCGAGAAGCATTGCAAAAGCTGTTTCTCGGAGGCGGAAAATAGGAGCGAGATTTTCAGGTTTCTTGTGTTCTCGGCGGCGATCTGTCGGGGCGGACGGTCGCAGTGCGTGCTGACTCCCGTGGCGTCGGCCGTGTGAAAACGCCGCGCAATCGCAGTCGATACAGCCGCCTGCGCTGGCAACCATAGCTTAATTAGGTCTTGACGATTAGATCGTCCCCGGGTAATGCCCGTTCAGCGTCGGCAACGTCGAGCATGGTGGCAATCGACGTTGACAAGCAACAGCGAGACCGCAAGGGAACCCACGTACAAGAAACAACGGCGAGAAAAGCTACGGCAGGCCAAGCAACGTCCGCAACCGCGGGACTGCACGCGCCTGGATGACGACGGCGACGGCCATGCCGAGCAGCGGCGGATCTTCATCTATGATGGTAACCAGATCGTCATGGATTTCTGGCGTACCAACTCGGGCGACATGCAGGTAGGCCACCTGCGGCAGCGCTACCTCTGGGGTCCAGCGGTGGACCAGATCCTGGCCGAGGAGGCCGTTGACGGCGGCACACCCGACCTTGTACAGTGGACGCTGACGGACCACCTGAACACGGTTCGGGACATTGCCAAGTATGATCCGGGCAGCGACATGACCACCGCGGTCAACCATCTTATCTACGACGCCTTCGGCCGGGTCACGTCGGAGAGTAATCCGACGATCGATAGTCTCTTCTTATTCACGGGTAGACCATTTGATAGTGACACGCGACTTCAGAACAACCTCAACCGCTGGTACGATGCTTCGGTCGGCCGCTGGCTGAGCGAGGACCCGATCGGCTTTGCCGGTGGGGATGGGAATTTGTATCGGTATGTGGGGAATCGTTCCACCGCTTTTATTGATCCGACTGGCTGCGTCAGTTCACTCCAGGGTTGCCTAAAGAGTCCTGCCGCGCTTTGGTGCTGTATTGAAACTGGTGTGATAAACAAAGGGCAGGTTGTCAATCATATAAGGAACTTGGGACAGGACGGTGTTGTGAAGCTGCTGACAAAATGGGGCGGAACGGTAGTGAAAGGTGGCGGAAAGGGTAGTCACGTCAAAGTCATATTGCAAAATGAGCCGTTTATTGTTCCACAGGAAATAAGTATTGGTGTTGCCCAAAAGATCGTAAATCAGATTTTGTCGCTTAATTGAGGCTGCACACTTTCTTTGCTTCAGTGATCCATATCCGTGCGTTTATGGCCGAATACGATTACACCCTGGAGTTCTTTCCTGGTATCACCCGAGAGACCCTTGATCGATTCATGGATGACCTTCTGGAAGAGCTGGAATCACAAGGGATCATCGCCGGTGGTGGTTACAATACAACTTGCGCTAACTTGGCAATGACTTGCGAATCGCAGAGCACGAGAGTGGCCGAAACAATTCGTCGCACGATTATGGCCGTGAACGACCGCTACCATTGTGTGAGCCAGTGGAGGGAAGGGGTCGTCGATGACGACTAGGGAAATCTAACTGAACCTTGCTTTGCGGTCGGCTCGCTACTCAATCTGGAAGGTGACCAACGTATATAGTACGGAAACCATTCGGTGAGGTGTGATAGATGGTTCAGTGTTCTTGTGGCTAGGCGAGTGCTCAACCTTAACCTCGTCTGACGGCGCAATAGCAAGATACTGTCTGAAGGTACCATCGATCATAACCTAGGAATACATTGACAACGGGCCTGATGAAACCGTACAGTGGACCTTGACGGACCACCTGAACACGGTCCGGGACATCGCGAAGTACGATCCGGGCAGCGACATGACGACCGTGGTCAATCATCTTATCTACGACGCCTTTGGCCGGGTGACGTCGGAGAGTAGTCCGGCGGTGGATAGTCTCTTTTTATTCACCGGTAGACCATTCGATAGTTGGACAAGCGGACCTGACAAGTGGGTCCCTCCGAGCGATGTTTCAAAGGGGCACGCTTGTCGTGCTCGGTGTCCCCCTGGTTACGGGGCGTCACCATCGTGGTAAGGGCCATTCATGAATTGCCCCTACCAGTGAACCCGTGTCGTACCCGGGAAGACGTGGTAAGAAGAAGTTTGCCTATTTTAACGAAATTGGGCGCCGTTGCGCGCCCCGGCGAAAATAGGTAAGCTTTTGGCTGGGCGCCAGAGCCATGGGACCCATCGGCGGATCGGGTTCCCACCTGACCGATTGCCTTGGTTTCACCCGGCTATTGGGTTGGAAGGTCGCATGCCACCCCGACCGGTGGCATTCCCACCAACGGCCGACGTAGAAATCGGCCCTCCATAGGTCGGATTGGCCGGCGTGGAAGCCGTCCCTCCAACAGGCGCGGATTCCACGGCCAGCATCCCGGTTGCGTCCGAATCATAGGAGGCATTGGAGGGCCCAGTTCCGCCCCGGGGCGGTTGAGTTGGTCCCATTCGAGAGACGGGCCACGGGCCTTGTCGGGATTACTGGTCTAGGGTATCTTGGCCGCGGTAAGATCTCTTCTGTTGGAAAAAGTGGAAGAATTGGGCAATCGTCCATCATTTAGGGTTACTGGGGAACGATACATGGCTAAGAAAAAGCAGTCTCGTAGCGGGGGAGATGGCAATAACGTCAAGGATTTTCGGCACGGAAATTCCAAGCGGAAGAATAACCCTCCGGCCGGGATCGCCCCCACTTATGAATCCCGGCAGCGAGAAACCAAGTCGTACCGCTACGATCCCCATTTGGATCCGCAACTGGTCTGGGCGGGCAAGGCCGAGCACACCTCGTTCGAGGTGGATGTCGTCTCGCTCCACATCCACGAGCGTATCTCCACCAAGGCCATTCTGCGAGCCGTGCGCCGACCGCAGCCAATTCAACCGGACCTGTTCGGCGAAACGCCCCTGCCAGCCGACCAACAGATCGAGTTCTACCAGCACGAGGTCGGCTGGGCGAACCGCCTCATTCTGGGCGACTCGCTGCTGGTGATGAACTCGCTGCTGGTCAAGGAGGGGATGGCGGGGAAGGTGCAGATGGGCTACCAAGAAATCGGAGGTAATGAACATGCTGCGTGAAGAACAACTTTTCTTCGACTTCGGCATTGAATCTGAAGATCTGCACTCGTTTTTACTCCACGAAATGGGTAATAGGAAAAGAAGCGACAAGCTACTGGCCATCCGATGGTATGGCGGTAAGTTTAGCCACCTTGCTTGGCTTTTGCCCCTTTTGCCGCCGTGTCACCACTTCTGCGAGCCCTTTGGAGGCGGCGCTTCTGTCCTCCTGAACAGAGACCCGTCGCCCGTGGAAACATACAACGATATTGACGGCGATCTTGTTACATTTTTTCGCGTACTCCGAGACAAACCCGACCAATTAATCGAAAAGCTGGTGTTTACCCCCTTTTCCAGGGAAGAGTTTCGCAAGGCCTACGAGATGCGCGGAAGGGCAGACCTACCGGACATAGAAAGGGCTCGCTTGTTCTTTGTCCGCGCGGAACAAGTACGAATCGGGCTGGCACAGACCTCGACGGCAGGGCGCTGGGCATGGTGCAAGCTTACGACCCGACGAGGCATGTCCGGCTCCGTTTCAAGATGGCTCAATCGCATCGATGCCCTATGGGCGGTGTCCGAGAGACTGAGAAGGGTCCAAATTGAGAACCGGGACGCCATCGAGGTGATACAGCAGTACCAGAGTCCGGATACGCTCTTCTATCTTGACCCGCCTTACCCGCACGAATCACGCGGGGACATTCACTCCTATGCCTACGAGATGACAGAAAAGGATCATAAAGGCCTCGCGGAGGTCCTCCACTCCATCCAGGGGAAGGTGGCTATTTCCGGATACCGATCTCCCTTGAGCGAGCGGCTTTACGGAGATTGGACGCGAATCGATGCACCTCAGACCATCATCCATTCGGTGAAGAAGCCACGCATGGAATCTGTGTGGATTAACTATGACATCGCTGAAATTGGAGAGGATACAATCAAACAGTTAAAGCAACGCGGAGTGACATTCCATGTCAGAAGGTAAAATACAGCAGAACCGGGAGGATCGTGCCCGTGAGCTGCTACGGTCAATCTGGAATGAGGTTTCGCAGATTCGTGCGCCAGACCTTGAAAGAGCTTTTGTGAATGAAAACATCACTAATGACATTAAGCGCATACTACACGGGCGTGCCAAGTCTTTTAAATATGCGCTTCTTACTCAAGCTCTCGCAAAGGCTGTAGACGCGTCTCTTAGCTGTCGCGCACTCCAGGCAAGGGCTGAGCAAGGAGGGTTTGACGCTCGTGCGCTTTGCAGAAACGTTGTTGTCCGGTTTGAGCAGGAAAACCTCAGCAATGCTCTCGGAGGGTCCAGTGATCCCTACGTCAGCAAACCCCTTCGGCGTGAGAGAATAAGCCTGGATAATGAGACCATTAAACAAATCAAACACCGCGACGAATGGGAGGCACTCTACAGAGTTATAGAAGCTATCGAAACCTGCCCAAACCCGGAGGAAATTGCCAGAAATGTTTTGAAGCAAGTCTTGCTTGAGGTGCGAAAGCAAATCTCTGAGGCTGAGGTGGCTCTTCCCTGTAAAATTAGCGCCGAACAGTTGAGAGCCATTTTGAAACAGTATCTCAATCGGCCATCGCTAGGCATGGGGCCGCAAGCTGTAACATACTCGTTATTGAAGGTTTTTAATAGAAAAACGGGTACGTTTGGAGATGTGACAAGCGCTGCGCCTACGACTGCAGATACTGCCGCCGGTCGTGTGGCCGATATAGAGTGCAGAGACAGAGAGGGTGTCATTCGACTGGCAGTTTGTGTAACGCAACGGCTGGACCTCCGGAAACTTAAGGATGAAATCCTGAAGTGCAAGAAAGGAGGAGTTGCCAATGTTCTGTTCGTAGCTTACGAGATAGCGGGAGAAGTGCACGAGGCATACGAAGAGGCGAGTCGACAAGGCATCGATGTGACAATCACCGAACTCGAAGATTTTGCTCTATCCATGACCGTTTTGCTAAATGGTCAGATGAGGAGAGAACTGGTCGAGGAAATTTGTGGGGTCCTGCGCGAATGGGGAGGTAGCAGTGCCGAAATGGAGTTTAAAGAAGTGCTTAGGAACGTCTTACGAGGAATCTGATGCGGCAGTAAAGCGTCACGTCACACGCTAGGGAAGAATCTTCGTGAACGTTCGGGCAGGAAGCCATGTGGCGTGGACATTTACGACCCGCTGACGGGCGAGGTGCAGAGCACCCGGGGCGACGATGTGGCCGCCTGGTTCCTGGACACCGACTACGATGGCAAGACTTTCCACATTTGTCAGGCGTTCTTTCCCGGAGACGATAAGGCTTGGGAAAAGCTCGAGCGGGCGCTCAGGGCGCAGATTGACCCTGAAACCTTCGAGCGGATGCGCGGCACCGTCTCCTTCCCCTTCCAGCCTGGCGAGCATCGGCGCATTGCCGTGAAGGTCATTGATTTTCGGGGGAATGAGGTGGTGCGGGTGGTGAACCTACAGCAAAAGGAGCCAACTTACCATGGGTAAAAAGTACAAGAACCCTCCCCTTGTGGAGGCAGTCTGCGAGTTCAGGTTGACGCCTGATACACCCTGGGACCTCACGATTCCCGGCCTGTTTTATGAGAGGGTGAAGAATGCATTTCCTCAAAGAGAACAGCGCGTTGTTCAGGAAATTGAACTCTCGCAGGAGCCTCAGGGCCTTCGACAACAAATTCGCACCAGTGAGCGAATTGTGCTGTTTACTGAGGACAGAAAGATGCTCATCCAACTCGGTCCTCGTTTGCTGACGGTAAACGCCCTAAGACCGTACCCCACGTGGCAAGGCTTTAAGCCTCGGATCGAAATGGCCTGGAAAAGCCTAGAGGATGTGGTGGAGATCAAAGGTCTGCAACGCGTCGGCTTGCGCTATATCAACCGGGTTGAACTGTTTGCTCCAAAAGTCGAGGTGGAGCAGTACTTCGAATTCTATCCGTTCGTCGGCCCGAGGCTGCCACAGAATATGGTGTCCTTCATCGCGGGTAGCGAGTTCTCCTATGCAGAAGGAAGAGACCACTGCCGTGTGCAACTCACTCCCGAGCCTCATTTCTCTGAGGGTAGAAGTGCGTTCATTTTGGATATAGACTATTTCTTAGCACAGCCCACTGCTATTAAGTTTTCTGACGTTCTTGGTTGGATCGAAGAAGCACATAATCGGGTAGAGGAAGTCTTCGAAGGTTGCATAACCGATCTTTTAAGGGAACTGTTCGACGAGGTGAAGTGAGATGCCGAGCGTTGTCAGGCCTGAGATCTCAAAGGAAGGAGAACTTCATCTGTGGGGTGTGAATGAGACTCAATGGCTCAAGGGCGAACCCTCACCGCAGTCTCCTGTCTTGCCGGGGGAGCCGGCGTGGCTAGAAACACGTATCACTCCGTTCAAACCTTCTTCGACTTCCTCGGCTTTATCGGAAGAAATTGTAGAAGTGCTTGAGCAACTAGAGAAAATGGGAATCCGTGTACTTACGCCAGATGATGTATTGCAATATTTTTGGGAGAATCCTCATTTAATTGAGTTAACGCGGGATCTGGCAAGACTTGCCCGTGAACGATTGCCCGAAGCTATCTTATCTTTGGAGATTAGTCGGGATCCTGAAGGGGACGAAGAATATATCGTCATTTATGCGCGGTTCCGTGACTATGATGAAACTATCGTGAGAAAGATCCGGGACGTTCGGAAAGAGTTTATATCTCGTTTGAGTGACGAAAGAGAGTGGCCTTTGCTGACAACAGACTTTCGTACCCCAGAGGAGACATAGAAGTGGCTTTCGACTGGAGAGAATTCTTGCAACTAGCAAAGGCTTTGCGCAGTTTTTCCGTTCCTTCATTTTCTGCAGAGGCTGCAAAACGTTCAGCTGTGAGTCGTGCCTACTATGCGGCTTTTTGTCACACTCGAAACTATGCCGAGAAGCACTTGGGTTTTCAGCGAACAAGAAGTGGGAAAGATCATGGGTTCCTTAGAAAACACCTGGGCCAGCAAGGTCCTTATTGGAAGCAGATTGAGGATGAATTGCGTGATTTACATGAATGGCGCAAGCGTTGCGATTATGATGATGCAATTTCTAACAACCTTGATATTATGGTTGCGAACGCAATTTCCACTGCCGAAGACATCATAGGCAAGATGAAGGAATAAGTATGCTCGTTGACAACCCCATCCTCAATTCACCCTTCGAAGAGCCCACCCGCTTCTGGGACTACGAAGAGGGGCAACCGGTTATTAAAGACGGCCGTCGGCCAGCGGGTTACTACCTCAAAGCCCGAACAGCCGGGCCGCAGATGGCGATGCTAGAAGAAGAATTCGTTCCACTGGATTTGGTAAACAGAATTCGGGAGCGGGTGCGAAACTGGCGGGAGCGAGGTTATCTAGGCGTCACTCCCATCACGCGCCAACTCCTCAACCACTGGAACAACCCCGAGCGAGAACGCAAGCTCTTCTTCTGCCAGCGGGAGGCGGCCGAAACCCTCATCTGGCTGGTGGAGGCCCCGCCGGCCGAGAAGCAAGGGATCACGATTCCGAAGGATAACGGACTTACTCGCTACGCCTGCAAAATGGCCACGGGCTCAGGCAAGACCGTGGTCATGGGCATGGTGATCGCCTGGCAGGTACTCAACAAGCTGGCAAACCCGCAACTCCGGCAATTCTCTGACGCTGTGCTCCTTGTGTGTCCCAATCTGACCATCCGCGAGCGGCTGCAGGTGCTGCTCCCCTGGAAGCCCGGCAATTACTATGAGAAATTTGACCTGGTACCCCGGGGGCTGTTGGAACGGCTCCAGCAGGGGAGATTCGAGGTCACGAACTGGCACCTTTTTCAGTTGCAGGACGACAGCCGTTCCCGAAGTGTGGTTCAGCGGGGTGTGGAAAGCGATACCGCCTTCTGCCGCCGGGCGCTGAAGAAGCTCGGCAACAAGCAAAACATCCTGGTCATCAACGACGAGGCCCATCATGCGTACCGTCCAGCGCCGCTGTCGGACGAGGTAAAGGAGCAGCTTTCGGAAGAGGAGATCAAAGAGCGCGAGGAGGCTACGGTGTGGGTCAGCGGGCTGGACAGGATAAACGCCGTCCGCCGAATCAACTTCTGTGCCGATTTTTCGGCAACACCTTTCTACATCAAAGGAAGCGGCTACCAGGAGGGGACTCCTTTCCCTTGGGTCGTATCGGATTTTGGCCTGGTGGACGCGATTGAATCAGGGATTGTGAAAATTCCCCGCGTGCCGGTGGACGACAACACCGGTATGCTGATCCCCAAGTACTTCCGCCTGTGGGAGACGATCAATCAGGCGTTGCCGGCTTCCGAGCGGCAAACCGCGCGCCGCCGGGCCAAGCCGGAATCGGTGCTACGGGAGGCCGAGGGAGCCCTGGTGACCCTGGCTAGCGAGTGGAAGAAGACTTTCGACGAGTTCCAGAAGTGCGGCTCGCCGGTGCCGCCTGTCATGATCGTGGTCTGCGACAACACCGACCTATCCAAACTCGTTCATGAGCACATTGTCCGGGGCAAGGTCCTGCGCGAACTCGAAAACGGCCAGAACGGGGAGGTGACGTTCCGAATCGACACGAAACTCCTTGCCGAGGCAGAGGCGGCCAGGGAGGGCGAAACCAGGGCCGAGGCGGCCGAGCGGCTGCGCAAGGTGGTGGACACCATCGGCAAGCTCGAATGGGAGGGTGAAGGTGACCCGCCAGGAAAACACATCCGGTGTGTGGTGTCTGTGGGAATGCTGAACGAGGGCTGGGATGCCCAGAATGTCACGCAGATCTTGGGCCTGCGTGCCTTCACGTCCCAACTGCTGTGTGAGCAAGTGGTGGGACGGGGCTTGCGGCGGCTCAATTACGACGACTTTTCGGAACCTGAGTATGTGGACGTCTACGGTGTCCCATTCGAAGTAATCCCGGTCAGAAAGAAACCCGTCAATCGTGCCGAAATAGCCAAAGTATCCACACTTGTGCGGGCTCTCCCTCAGCGGAAGCATCTCGAAATCACTTTCCCCCGTGTTGAAGGGTTCGTTGTCGACGTGCGCACACGGATTCGACTCAGCCTGGACGGCCTTCCTTATTTACAGATCGACCCCGGCAGCGAGCCCACCGAAGTAACGGTTAAGCCGGCGGTAGGCTACCGCATAGGCCGACCTGACCGACTAGGGCCCGGACCTGAGGTGATCCACGACCGCAACCCATTTCACCGGGAGAAACGCCTCCAGGCGACCGTGTACGAGATTGCGGCCGAACTCACGCGGCGACTCAAAGAGAAACGGGAAGAGTGGAACGCCCGCCACATTCTCTTTCCTCAAGTCCTCAACATTGTGTGGCAGTACCTGGAAGAGCGCGTTGTGGTGAAACAGGACGCGCCGCCGGAGGAGGTCACCCTGCTCAAGTACAAGGAGCGGATTGTTGAACGCTTGACCGCGGCCATCGAACCGGATACCGAATCAGGAGAGCCACCAATCCTTCCAGTGATCGAGAGGTTTCGCCCGATCGGTTCAACTGCCGAGGTCCTTTTCCGCACGGTCCGTCCATGTGTCGGTACAAGTAAGAGCCACATCAGCCATGTGGTGCTCGATGCACCCAAGTGGGAGCACAGTGCAGCGTATCAACTGGAGCGAATGCCCGAGGTAATTGCCTATGCCCGCAACGACCACCTTGACTTTACAATCCCTTACGAGTGGCATGGGTTCCGACACGAGTACCGGCCCGACTACCTGATCCGCTGGCGCCGCAATGACGGCACCGAGCTAAAGGTAATCCTGGAGGTCAAAGGCTTCGAGACGGAGCAGGATCGCCAGAAGGAGATCGCAGCGCAGCGGTGGATCCGGGCGGTGAACCATCACGGTGAATTCGGCTGTTGGCGATTTATCGTGTGCAAGGACCCCACTGCCCTGGAGAAATTATTGCGAGATGCTTGTAGATAACCACTCGCTGAATTGGGGGTTTCTTCACAGCTTGCAACCACCAGTTGCCGAACAGTTACCAAGGGCGAGTGCAGCGTTAATTGACCCGCTGGGGTACTCCTTAGCTCAGCCTTTTGCGTTGTTGCCACTCGGAACTGATAAGGGAATCTGGTGCAACCAGTGCGACTGCGCGCAAGTGAATCGTAGCCTCACGGCCCTCCCGAGAGCTATCCATCCCGCGGCCTCCTGGCGGAAAAAGGTCACGTCAAATCCCGTGGTTCGCAGACTCACCGGGGAGGCCGTCAACCGCCGTTTTGTCACCAAGTGTGCCGGATTGTGTGCCACCAGAGTGACCTGATGTGTCGGAAGTATTTTCTCTATCGTCGCTTGCGGAATTTGGTTCGAATCCCCTATCCTCCATCAAGTGTTGTTGCGGCAATAAGTTACGACGCGATTTGAGCTGCATAACGTCGCAATTGAGCAGGTCTTGCGGTCCACTTTTCATTATTTTTCCACTCGGTGCGGGAACGCTCTTTGCCCTATTCTGTTCCCTTTAAACATTCGGCCCCTCTCTCTGGCGATGCGCACACTACCTTTAAGGTGGGAGTTCAACGACGGCAAAGGAAGCCGCACGTCCGGACGGCTGTGTTCACGAGGCCCGGCGGTGGATTCCGCCTCTCACCTAGCGGCTCGGCCACGCTCTCTCCGGCACCGAGGAAAATGTTGACAACGGGGCTGACGAAACCGTACAGTGGACCTTGA
>FWWL01000320.1_pt1 | contig 138273 bp, 122 predicted proteins | sample 2228331 | NCBI WGS metagenome assembly FWWL01 (sample SAMEA103939775, study PRJEB20133) | metagenome | reverse complement strand
ACGTGGTCTTCCCATGGTCTATGTGCCCTATCGTCCCCACGTTCACATGCGGCTTCGTGCGCTGAAATACTTGCTTGGCCATCGTTCCTCCGCTATTTCAGCCTTTTTGCTTGATTCGCCCCTGCCGCTGCAGGGGTCACTCATACTGCCTCACCACGCATGACCCGCTCAATGAGGGACTCAGAGAGCGGTTCATAGTGCGAGAACTCCATCGTAAAAGTGGCACGCCCCTGCGACATGCTGCGCAGGTCAGTCGCATACCCGAACATCTCGGAAAGCGGCACCAGAGCGCGGATCGCCTGCACTCCACCGGGACGTGGCTCCATGCCCTCAATCTGCCCACGCCGCGCCGCGATGTTCCCCTGAATGGTGCCCAGATACTCCTCAGGCGTCACCACCTCCACCCGCATAATCGGCTCTAAGAGCACAGGGCGGCCCTTCTGCATGGCCTCTTTGAACGCCATGCTGCCCGCCACCTTGAAAGCCATCTCCGAGGAGTCCACCTCATGGAAGGCACCATCCACCAACCGTACCTTGACATCCACCACCGGATAACCAGCCACGACGCCGCTGTCCATCGCCTCGCGCACGCCTGCCTCGGTGGCGGGGATAAACTCCTTGGGGATCACGCCGCCGCGCGTCAAGTCCTCAAACACCAATCCCGTGCCTGGCGCGGCTGGTTCTATCTGCAACTTGACGCGCGCATACTGTCCATGACCGCCCGTCTGGCGCTTGAAGGTCACATCGGCCTCAGCGGGTTGGGTGATCGTCTCACGGTAGGAGACGCGCGGCTTACCCACGTTACACCCCACCTTGAACTCGCGCTTCATGCGGTCCACAATGATCTCCAGATGGAGCTCCCCCATGCCCGCCAGAATAGTCTGGCCGGTTTGCTCATCGTAACGCACGCGGAAGGTGGGGTCCTCCTCCGCCAGCTTCTGGAGCGCTTCACCCATGCGGTCCTGATCGGCCTGCGTCTTTGGCTCCACCGCCACCTGAATGACCGGCTCTGGGAAAGTGATCGGCTCCAGCAGGATGGGATGGTTAGGATCGCACAGCGTATCGCCGGTGAAGGTGTTCTTCAACCCCAGCGTCGCGGCGATGTCCCCGGCGCGCACCTCATCTATATCCTCACGCCGATCGGCAAACATGCGCACGATGCGCCCCACGCGCTCACGGGTCTCTTTTGTTGCGTTGGTCACCGCGCTACCCGCTTTGATCACACCGGAGTACACGCGGAAATAGGCCAGTCGCCCCACGTAAGGGTCCGTCACGATCTTGAAGACCAACGCGCTCAGGGGCGCCTCATCCGAGGGTGGTCGCACTTCCGGCTCGCCGGTGCGCGGATGTGTACCCTCAATGGGCGGCACATCCAGCGGCGAGGGCAGGTAATCCACCACCGCATCCAACAGCGGCTGGATGCCTTTGTTCCTCAACGCTGCACCACACAGCACCGGCTGAGCGCGCCCCGCAACCGTCGCACGGCGCAGGGCCGCCTTGAGCTCCTCAACAGTGATGGTCTCCTCGCTCAGGTACTTCTCCATGAGCAGATCATCAGTCTCAATGATCTGCTCCAGCATGGCGTGCCGCGCTTCCTCCACCCGCTCCATGTACTCCGCCGGAATGGCCATCTCTACAGGTTGGGCGCCCAACTCATCGGCCCAGGTGATGGCCTTCATCTCCAGCAGGTCAATCACCCCCTTGAAGTCATTTTCCTGCCCCCAGGGGATCTGCACCGCGATGGGGTTGGCTCCCAGGCGGCGGCGGATCATGTCCACCGAGCGCCAGAAGTCCGCCCCGCTGCGGTCCATCTTGTTAATGAAGCAGATGCGCGGCACCCCATAGCGATCGGCTTGCCGCCATACTGTCTCGGACTGCGGTTCCACACCCGCCACGCCGTCAAAAACCACGATTCCGCCATCCAGCACGCGCAGGCTGCGCTGTACCTCGGCAGTAAAGTCAATGTGGCCGGGCGTGTCAATAAGATTGATCTGACAGCCCCTCCACTCCGCCGTGATGGCAGCGGCGGTGATCGTGATGCCGCGTTCGCGCTCCTGCTCCATCCAATCAGTGGTGGCCGTACCCTCATCCACCTCACCAATGCGGTGAACCCGACCGGTGTAATACAAAATCCGCTCGGTGGTGGTGGTCTTACCGGCGTCTATGTGGGCAATCACCCCGATATTGCGAACGCGGTCAAGCGGCTTGCGAGTGCTCATCTTCTCACACTTCAGTACTCACCACAGAGCGCAGACACAGATCAATCCGCTGACGGCCTTGCGCCGCTGTGGTCCAGAACGTTTCTTCAGGGCCGTCACTCCCGCAATCAGAAGCGGTAGTGGGCAAAGGTGCGGTTCGCCTCCGCCATGCGGTGAGTGTCGTCTTTCTTCTTCACCGCAGCGCCCTGCCCGTTGGCGGCATCCATCAGCTCCGCCGCCAGCTTCTCGGCCATGCCGCGCCCACTGCGGGCGCGCGCAGCCTGCAAAATCCAACGCATGGCCAGCGAGTTGCGGCGGTAGGGATTCACCTCAACAGGCACCTGATAGGTGGCACCGCCCACGCGGCGCGCCTTGACCTCAACCATGGGCGTCACGTTGCGGATGGCCTGATCGAGCACCTCCAGCGGGTTGCGCTTGGCACGCTCGGCCACCAAATCCAGGGCGGTGTACATGATGCGCTGGGCAAGGCTCTTCTTGCCCCGCCGCATGATGCGGTTGATCATCATCGCCACCTGGACGCTGTTGTACTTCGGATCCGGATCTACTTTCCGCTTGGGCGGACGGTATCGCCTGGGCATTCCTCAAACTCCTGCTTTCAACCCTTCACGCTCTGCCATCGGCGGCACGCGCTACTTGGGTCGCTTGGCTCCATATTTGCTACGGCCCTGATGGCGTGCTTCCACGCCCGTGGCATCCAGCGTGCCACGGATGATGTGATAACGCACGCCCGGCAGGTCCTTCACACGTCCTCCGCGCACCAGCACCACCGAGTGCTCCTGCAGCGAGTGCCCCTCGCCGGGGATGTAGGCTGTCACTTCAATCCCGTTAGAGAGGCGCACCCTGGCGATCTTGCGCAGGGCCGAGTTCGGCTTCTTGGGCGTCATAGTGCGCACCTGTGTACACACCCCACGCTTCTGCGGAGCACCCTTCGGCTGCCGCACCCGCCGCTGGATGAAGCTATTGAACGTGTACTGCAGCGCCGGAGCCTTGCTCTTCTTGCGCTTGGCCGTGCGTCCCTTGCGGACCAGTTGGTTGATCGTGGGCACTATCCTGCCTCCTGGGCTTCGCTGGGCGAGGCCCCTACTCCACTATACATCCGTCAAACAAACCGCTCTGGCACGCGAAACGGGCGGTTGTAGCTATGCGCCCGTTTCGCTCCCTCGGAATTGAGAAGGCCATCGTGTGGAACAGATGACCTTCCCACAACCTCCATATCCGATTCAGCGACATTGGCTCACAGCCACATGAGCGTGCCGCCGATTGGTCGTTCAATTCGCAAGCGATTAGTCTATCGTGATCGGGCGGGGTTGTCAAGAAAATGTGCCGGCCCAACACATGGGAGACAGCCCGCCGGATGAAGGACTATCCTCAAACGGTGCTATAAACCCGTGCCCTACCTCAGCGCTCTTTTGCGCAGCATCTCCTTCGCTTAAGGGTGCGCCCCGCTCAGGGACGGCTCCCCTTGTGTTGCCCTGCCACTGCCTCACTTTTCGGAAGGAGCTGGGGGTTTTGTTCGGTTAGCAGAGGAGGCACCTTTGCGACGGCCGTTGGCCCGCCGCGGCGGCTCACGCAGGGCGGCCTGCAGCACTTCGTCCATGGTGCGTACCATGATGAAGTGCAGCCCCTTGCGGGCACGGCGTGGCACCTCTACCAGATCCTTCTCGTTGTCCTGTGGGATGATCACCGTGCTGATGTTCACCCGCTGGGCGGCAAGCACCTTCTCCTTGATCCCCCCTACCGGCAACACGCGCCCGTGCAGCGTGATCTCGCCTGTCATGACCACATCATGGCGCACCGGACGCTCGGTAAAAGCCGAGATCAACGCTGTGGCCAACGTGATGCCCGCTGACGGCCCGTCCTTGGGGATGGCCCCTTCCGGCAGGTGGATATGCACATCCGTGTTCTCAAAGCGCTCCGGCTCAATGCCGAAGTCCTTGGCCCGCGAACGGGTGTAGCTCAGCGCCGCCTGTGCGCTCTCCTGCATGACCTCACCCAGCTGGCCGGTGAGCGTCAAGTTGCCCTTGCCGGGCATCAACGTCACCTCAACGGGCAGCAGATCGCCGCCTGCCTCCGTCCAAGCGATGCCCAGCGCTGCCCCAACCTCATCTTTCTCATAAACGAGTGGGCTGGGGATGCGTGGCGGGCCGAGGAACTTGTGCAGCATTCCCGCCGTCACACGGCGGGGGTAGGAACGCCCTTCGGCCACACGGCGGGCAATCTTGCGGCAGATGTTGGCGATCTCACGCTCTAAGTTACGCACCCCTGCCTCGTAGGTGTACTGGCGGATGATGGCCTGCAAGGCGCTTTTTTCAAAGCAGATGCCTCGCCCAACAAGACCATGTGCCTCCAGCTCGCGGGGGATGAGGAAGTGACGGGCAATTTCCAGCTTCTCTTCCTCCACGTAACCCGGGAACTCAATGATCTCCAGCCGGTCGCGCAGCGCGGGCGGGATGGGATCGGTATAGTTGGCCGTCGTCACAAACATGACCTTGCTCAGGTCATAGTCCACTTCCAGATAATGGTCGGAGAAGGCGTGGTTCTGCTCTGGATCAAGCACCTCCAACAACGCCGCCGAAGGGTCGCCGCGGAAGTCCTGCCCCAGTTTGTCAATCTCATCCAGCATGAAGAGGGGGTTGATGGTGCCAGCGCGGCGCATGGTCTGGATGATACGCCCCGGCATTGCCCCAATGTAAGTGCGACGGTGCCCGCGAATCTCAGCCTCGTCGCGCACACCACCCAGCGAGACGCGCACAAAGTTACGCCCCAGTGCCTTGGCGATGGACCTCCCCAGCGAGGTCTTGCCAGTGCCGGGCGGCCCCACAAAGCACAGGATGGGCGTCTTCATGCGGTCGGCGGCCAGTTTGCGCACAGCAATGTGCTCCAGGATGCGCTCTTTGGCCTTCTCCAAACCGTAGTGCTCTTCGTCAAGCACCTTGGCCACATGATGCACATCCAGGTTGTCTTCCGTCTGGGCTGTCCAGGGGAGCTCCAACAACCAGTCCAGATAGGTGCGGATGATGCCGATCTCCGGCGCCATAGGCGGCATACCGGCCAGCCGCTCCACCTCTTTAACCGCCTTCTCCCTGACGTTCTCCGGTAGGTCGGCCTTCTCAATGCGCTCGCGCAGCTCAGCCACTTCCTGCTGGAAGATGTCACCTTCCCCCAGTTCACTCTGGATGATGCGCATCTGCTCGCGCAGGAACATCTCACGCTGGGTCTTGTCCACCTCCTGCTGCACGCGGGTGTGGATATGGTCCTCAATCTCCAGCACCTGCAGTTCCTTGCCCAGCAGGATGCTGACGCGCATCAACCGCTCACCGGGATCGGCCTCTTCCAGCAGGGCCTGGCGCTCTTCAGTGCTCAGGTTGAGCGTGGTGGCCACCATATCCGCCAGCCAGCCCGGCTCCTCAATATTCAGGGCGTAAACGTAGGCATCCTCCGGCAGGCTGCGGTTCAGGTGCACGTACTTCTCAAACAGGGTGAGCACTGCCCGCATGCGGGCCTCTATCTCATTGGAAGATTCCACCACCTCAGGGATAGGACGCGCCCGCACGCGGTAGCAGGGATCGGTCTCCACGAGCTCCACGATCTGCACACGCTGCCGTCCCTGCACCAACGCGCTGGTGGTGCCATCCGGCATGCGCAATGTGCGGCCCAACACGACCTCTACTCCTACCTCGTAGAGGTCTTCCAACGTCGGTTCCTCAACGTCGGGGTCTTTTTGCGTGGCGCAAATGATGATCTTGTTCTCACGCTGAGCGGCCTGAACAGCCTCCAGCGAACGGCTGCGCCCCACAAAGAGCGGCGTCACCATGTTGGGGAAGAGGACCAGATCGCGCAGAGGGACCAGCGGAGCCTCAATGAGGCCGTCACGGCCTACCTCTTCCTCCAGCGGCTGGTCAAACTCAGCCAATGCGCCGATCAGTTGCGGGAAACTCTCATCAAACGAGTCCATGCTAACGTTAAATCTCCTGTCTAGTTTTCGCCCCGACCAATATCGTCCGTGCTTCGCCCGCCACAGCCAACGAGCCGGTCACACACAGCACATCGTCCGCTGTCAGCGCGGAGAGCGCCACACGCAGGGCCTCGGCAACGGTCGGGGCAGTCATGAGCACGAGGTCAGCAAGCTGCGCAGCGCCCGCTTCGTGGATGCGGTCCACTACCTCCATCGCACAGGTCAGCAGGTCCGCCGGTGAAGCAGCCCGCCCCGTAGCGGCCTGCGTCAGGATCACACGCTGAGCGGCGGGCAGCAACGCCTCCAGCATCCCTTTGACATCTTTGTCGGCCATGCAACCGAAGACAAATGTAGGGCGCATATCTCCCAGCAGGGCCCTTAGCGACTCCAGCAGGCGGCGCACCGAATAGGGATTATGGGCGCTGTCCAGCACAACGGTGGGCTGCTGGGAAATGCGCTCCATACGCCCCGGCCAGACGGCCTTCGCCAGCCCCGCCGCACATCCAGCCTCGGTCACCGGCAGGCCCGCTTGCGCTGCCTCATGGAGAGCAGCCAGCGCCACCGCCGCATTCTCCACCTGAAACAACCCCGGCAGGCTAATGTGATAGCGCCGCATGGCGCCGTCCACGCCAATAAGCGCCTCTGTGCCTTCCCAAGTAGCCTGTATGACCTCGTAGCGCCAATCGTACCCCACCTTTACCAGACGGCTGCCCTGCTCCCGTGCGCGCGCCTCAATAACGGCCCATGCCTCCGCTTCCTGCGGCGCGCTGACCGTCGGCGTGCCCGGCTTAATGATAGCAGCCTTCTCGGCAGCAATCTCGGCCAGTGTGTTGCCCAGCAACTGAGTATGGTCAAGGCTGAGGCTGGTGATCACCGCCACCAGCGGCTCCACCACACTGGTGGCATCCAACCGACCCCCCAACCCGACTTCCACCACTGCTACATCACAGCGCTCACGGGCAAAGTGCCACAGCGCCAGCGCCGTCGCCACCTCAAAGGTGCTGAGGGGCAAACCCTCCAGATGGGGTTTCGCCTCCTCCACCAACCGCGCCAGCGCATCTTCCTCTATGGGCTGGCCATCAATCTGAATGCGTTCACGCCAATCCTGAAGGTGCGGCGAGATATACAACCCCGTCTTGAGGCCGCTCTCCGTCAATCCCCGCGCCATAAAGGCACAGGTTGATCCCTTTCCTTTGGTCCCAGCGACGTGGAGAATGCGATAAGCCCGCTGCGGATTGCCCAGACGCGCCAGCAAGGCACGGACGCCATCAAGGCCCCAGGTCTGCTTGCCGTGGTCGCGCAGCGCCGCGAGGTAGGGATCGTCAAAGGTATGAATATAGTCTAGCGCCTGCTGGTATGTCAACGGCATACGGGTCGCTTCCTTCCTCAAGCTTTCTCGCAGTGAGTATACCCCTATTCGCCCCTCCAGTACATTAGCACAGCAGAACAAACACACCCATAAAAACCTACCCGCTGTGATCTGGACAAACGCCCCCCTTCGCCTTATAATCATAGTGGCATGGGGCTGAAACGGCTTCGACAGGGAGGGCTGAGAGCTCACTGCGTGCCGGGGAGCATCACCCCCGTTAACAAGATGCAAAACAAAAGTGCCAACGCACAAACTCCCGCTCTTGCTCTCGCTGCTTAATCAGCCTGAGCGGAGCTGATCCCCCAAGTCGGGATCACGTCCTCCCGACCTCCCCGCGACCGGGTCGGGTCAGGGCGTCATAAAGGTCAGCGGTGCGATGTCACCATGCCTCGGGGTGACATCTAAGACCTGCGGAGGCTGGCCCATGTGAAGCCTGGCTGACCGGCGTGCGCATGGGCGAGAGGAAAGGTCAGCTACGCACGTAGAGGTGGGTAATCTAACTCTCTGGACCGGAGTTCAACTCTCCGCAGCTCCACCTGATGCCTCCCCCACAAGGGGGAGGTTTTGTTTTCCGTATATAATGGGGGAGAGCGATCCACACAGTCCCAACACTCATCCAGGGAGGGAATCAATGGAACTGGAGGTTCTTGACTCGGGCAGCGGAGCGCTGATCCAGCCCCCTGACCTAGACGCCTTCCGTGAGTGGAACCGCGCCAAAAAGTCCCGCCGCCTGCAGGACAAGCTCATGACCGAGCGCGAGGCCATTGAGCAGTTCGTCACCGACGGCTGCTATATCGGCACCGAGCTTTACGGGACAGTGCGCGCACCTATGTCACTGGTGCGCGAGGTCATCCGTCAGCGCAAGCAGAACCTCGGTGTGTGCGGCCAAGGCGTGCTGGAGCTGGATATGTTGCTGGCAGCAGGGCTGGTGCGCCGCCTGGACATCACCTACATTGGCATGGAAGTTTACGGCGTCAGCAACGGCCTGCGCCGTGCCGTGGAAAGCGGGCAGATTGAGCAGATGGCCGAGTGGAGCAATGCTGCCATTACCTGGCGCTTCAAGGCCGCGGCGATGGGCGTGCCCTTCATCCCCGCCCGCTCCATGCTGGGCAGCGACACGCTGCGCTACAGTGCCGCCAAAGTTGTGCGTGACCCTTTCACCGGCATTAAGGTCGCCCTCATCCCGGCGCTTATCTTGGACGTAGGCCTCATCCACGTCCATCGTGCCGACCGCTATGGCAACTGCCAGATTGAGGGCATCATCGGCTTTGCCTTTGAGATGGCGCGCGCCTGCAAACGCCTCATCGTCAGCGCTGAAGAGATCGTCCCCACCGATACCATCCGTTCCTATCCGGAACGCACCTGCATCCCCTACTACTTGGTAGATGCAGTAGTGCATGCCCCCTTTGGCTCGCACCCGGGCGAGATGGCCTATGTTTACTGCCGCGATGAGCCAGAGATCAGGCGCTGGGTGCAGGCCAACGAGACCGCCGAAGGCGCCGCCGCCTACCTGAGAGAGACCATCTACGACCTGCCCGACCATCAGGCCTACCTGCAATGGTTGGGCGAGGAACGCATGGCACAACTTCGCATGGGACGGGAGAAGCGATGATGTCCACCGCCGATCAGGGCTATAGCCCCACCGAACTGATGATCTGCGTCGCTGCCCGCCTCTTTGAGGATGGCACGACGGCCTTTATCGGTACCGGTATCCCCATGTTAGCCGCCTCGCTGGCACAGCGCCTCTATGCGCCCAACCTGATCCCGGTCTTTGAGTTCGGCGGGACGGGGGCCATTCTGGAGCAGCTGCCCCTCGCCGTCGGCGAGGCACGCACCTTCCACAAAGCGCTGGCCGCCTCCGGCATCACTGACATTATGGAGACCGCTGCACGTGGCTTCATTGATTACGGCTTCCTCGGCGGCGCACAGATTGATCCCTACGGCAACCTCAACACCACCGTCATCGGCGATTACTACCATCCCAAAGTGCGTTTGCCCGGCAGCGGCGGCGGCAACGATGTGGGATCGCTATGCTGGCGCACCATTGCCATCATGCGCCACGACAAGCGCCGCTTTGTGGAGAAGTGCGATTTTATCACCACACCGGGCTACCTCAGTGGGCCGGGCGCACGGGAGGCCGCCGGCTTGCCGCCGGGGACGGGTCCGCTGGCCGTGATCACCAACTTGGGCCGCCTGGGCTTCGATGCAGCCACCTGCCGCATGCGCCTTGAGGCCGTGGCCCCTGGCGTCACTGTTGAGCAGGTGAAGGAGAACACCGGCTTTGAGCTCCTCCTCGCCGATTCCATTGACCAGATTGAGCCGCCCAGCGCCGAAGAGCTGCGCGTGCTGCGCGAGGAGATTGATCCTGATCGTCTTTACATCTGAAGGAATACAAGGGCGCAGGCGATCAGGCCAGCCTGACCAGCGGCGGCAGGCTGGCCGCCTTGCGCCGTGGCGGTCTGTAGCGCAGCCGCATGATGGCGCTGATAGCGTGCACGGCACTGGCCGCTGCGTGCTCGCCCGCCTCAATCGTCTCGGTGATGCGCTCCATCGCCAATATCCCCACCTCCCCTACTCGCGGGCGGATCAGCACATCCGGCGGGTAGAGGGCCAGTTCGTACTCCGTCAGCATGTGGTAGCTGAGGAGGATGGATTGCACGAAGACATCAAAGGCGGCCTGCCGCCGTGAGAGGTTGAGCAGCCAGTACAACGCCCGCTGAAGATATTTGCTGAAGGGGCCAATGTCGGCCAGCGGCAGCTCTGGTTTCACGTCGTTCCCCAAATCAACGGCTACCACGCGCCGCGCTCCTAACTGATAGGCAGCCTGCACCGGCACATTGCTCACGATCCCGCCATCCACCAGCAGACGCTCACCCCAACGCACCGCTGGGAACAGCCCCGGCACAGCGGTAGTGGCCAATAGGGCCTTGATCACCGGCCCTCGGTCAATCAGCACCCGTTCGCCATGCACGATATCCGCTGCCACAACCGCTACATGAGGTGAGAGGTCGCGCATGTCGGCATCACCAAACACACGACGCAGTTCAGCTTCCAACATCTGTGTGCCCAACAGACCGCTGCCCGAGCGGTCCACCTTGAGCAGCGCGTTGAAATCGGTACGCCGCAGCAGGTCTTCCATATAATCTACTGACCATCCCATGCCATAGGCGATGGCTACTACTCCACCAATGCTTGTTCCCACTACTACGTCTGGTCGGTAACGCAGTTCATCCAGCACACGCAGTACCCCCAAATGGGCGCCGCCCCGCGCACCGCCTCCTCCCAGCACAAGCCCGAGTTTGGGTCGCAACCACATCATGTCATGCTCCTGTGAGTGGATGAGGGTTGAGGTCTACGTGGACTACGTTAGCATAGATTGACGAGGATCAACAACGCAACAAAACAAAAAAGCCCCCGTCTGGTGAGGCGGGGGCTGAGGGCAAAAAAGACACAGGTCTTATGGCGATGGCCTGCTCTCCCACCGGGCTGCCCCGGCAGTACCCTCGGCGCTGGCGGGCTTAACGACCGGGTTCGGGATGGGACCGGGTGTGTCCCCGCCGCTCCAATCACCACAAGACCTGTGGATTAAGCTCAGTGCACAGTGTAGCGCAGAAGCCCATCTTGCGGAAAGGGCGTCGGGTCTCCGCAGGGGAGCAAGCGGTCGACCTTTAGTACGGGTTGGCTGGACACGTTACCGTGCCTGCACCTCCCGCCTATCCAACTGGTCGTCTCCCAGCGGTCTGCCGACGCCTTGCGCGTCATGGAGATGTCGTTTTGGGGTGGGTTTCCCACTTAGATGCTTTCAGCGGTTCTCCCTTCCGGACGTGGCTACCCAGCCGTGCACCGGGCGGCACAACTGGCACACCAGCGGTCCGTCCACTCCGGTCCTCTCGTACTGGGAGCAGCTCCCCTCACATCTCCCACACCCACAGCGGATAGAGACCGACCTGTCTCACGACGGTCTGAACCCAGCTCACGTACCGCTTTAATGGGCGAACAGCCCAACCCTTGGGACCCTATCCAGCCCCAGGATGCGATGAGCCGACATCGAGGTGCCGAGCCTGGTCGTCGATGTGAACTCTTGGACCAGACCAGCCTGTTATCCCCGGGGTAGCTTTTATCCGGTAAGCTGCGGCCTTTCCACTCAGCACCGCAGGATCACTAAGCCCGCCTTTCGGCCCTGCTCGGCCCGTCCGCCTCCCAGTCAAGCTCCCTTCTGCCTTTGCACTCAACGGCTGGTTGCCATTCAGCCTGAGGGAACCTTTGGGCGCCTCCGTTACCTTTTCGCAGGCGACCGCCCCAGTCAAACTGCCCACCTGCCACCGTCCCGCACCCCCGTGCGGTGAGGGTCAAACCTGCACCAGGCTGGTATTCCAAGGATGGCTCCACCCAGACTGGCGTCCAGGCTTCCCCGCCTCCCAGCTATCCTACACAGGCACAGCTTTCACCCTATGGCAAGCTGCAGTAAAGCTCCACGGGGTCTTTTTGTCCTGCTGCGGGTCCTGCGCATCTTGACGCAAACTTCAATTTCGCCGAGCCCCTCGTTGAGACAGTGCCCCACTCGTTACACCTTTCGTGCGGGTCGGAACTTACCCGACAAGGAATTTCGCTACCTTAGGACCGTTATAGTTACGGCCGCCGTTCACCGGGGCTTCAGTTCAGCGCTCGGGTCCCCCCTCACGCCTCCCCTTAACCTTCCGGCACCGGGCAGGTGTCAGCCCCTATACCTCACCTTACGGTTTGGCAGAGACCTGTGGTTTTGTTAAACAGTCGGTAGGGCCCTTTCGCTGCGGCCTGTCACCAGGCGCCGCTTCTCCCGAAGTTACGCGGCCAATTTGCCGAGTTCCTTAACGAGGGTTCTCTCGCTCGCCTTGGTGTCCTCCACCTGTCTACCTGTGTCGGTCTGCGGTACGGAAACCGCTGGTTCTTCGCTACGAGGCTTTTCTCGGCCCCCGCTCCGGCCACTTCTGGCTCGCGCCCGCCTTCCGGTGCTCCGCTCCAGGACCGGTTTTCCCTGGCCCTTTCCTCGCCTCGCACCCTTGGCACCTCCCTCCACCCGGAGGCTGGCCCTCACGGCGGCGTCCCCCCTTCGCTCCCCAGCGGCTACACAGGATTGTTCACCTGTCTCCCATCGCCTGCGCCTCGCGGCTACGGCTTAGGCCCGCTTAACCCGACGCGGAGCGACCTCCCGTCGGAAACCTCAGACTTCCGGCGCGTGCGGTTCTCACGCACGTTGCGCTACTCATGCCGGCATTCTCACTGGTCAGCGCTCCACGAGCGGTCCCCCGCTCGCTTCTCCGCCCTGACCACGCTCCCCTACCAGTGAGAAGGGGCCTCCCCCTTCTCCCCCCGCGGCTTCGGTGGCGAACTTCAGCCCCGTTCCATTGTCCGCGCAGCCGCATTCGACCAGTGAGCTGTTACGCACTCTTTAAAGGATGGCTGCTTCTAAGCCAACCTCCTGGCTGTCTCTACGCGACCACCACGTTGCCCACTTAGCTCGCCCTTCGGGACCTTAGCCGTCGGTCTGGGCTGTTCCCCTCTCGACGACGAAACTCATCTCCCGCCGTCCGACTGCCGCGCTACCCCCTCACGGCATTCGCAGTTTGGTTGGGTTGGGTAACCGATGAGGCCCCCAAGTCCATCCAGTGCTCTACCTCCGTGAGGCACCACGCGACGCTAGCCCTAAAGCTATTTCGGGGAGAACAAGCTATCTCCCGGTTCGTTTGGCATTTCACCCCTACCCACAGCTCATCCGATGCTTTTGCAACAGCAACCGGTGCGGGCCTCCAACCGCGATTAAGCGGCCTTCACCCTGGCCATGGGTAGCTCACCAGGTTTCGTGTCTCATCGGTGCCACTGCGCGCCCTCTTCAGACTCGCTTTCGCTACGGCTCCGGCTGTCCCTGCCTTAACCTCGCCACACCGATGAACTCGCCGGCTCATTTTCCAAGAGGCACGCGGTCACGGCAGGCCACCTCTCGGCAGCCCCCGCTCCCACCGTCCGTCGGCGAACGGTTTCAGGTTCTCTTTCACTCCCCTCACCGGGGTTCTTTTCACCTTTCCCTCACGGTACTGCTGCGCTATCGGTCGTCAAGAGTATTTAGCCTTGGAGGGTGGTCCCCCCTGCTTCCCACAGGATTAGCGTGCCCCGTGGTACTCAGGCCCTCCGGCCAGCCTGCGCGCCGCTTTCGCCTACGGGACTCTCACCCTCTCCGGTCGGCCTTCCCAGACCGTTCGGCTAGCCGCACCCAGACCTCCCGCCGGCGCCTCCAACCCCGCACCCCTTAGGGTGCGGTTTGGGCTCCTCCGCTTTCGCTCGCCACTACTCGCGGAATGCTCTCTTTTCCTCCGGGTACTGAGATGTTTCAGTTCCCCGGGTTCCCCCCGACCGGTACCCCCGGCCGGTGACGGGCTCCTCGCCCGCCGGGTTCCCCCATTCGGACATCGCCGGATCCCCGCCCGCACACGGCTCCCCGACGCTTTTCGCAGTGTGCCACGTCCTTCTTCGGCTCTTGACGCCCAGGCATCCCCCGTTCGCCTTCCTGCACTTGGCTCTCCCTGCGGAGACCCCACGCCCTTTCCGCGCCTCCTGCGCTTCCCACGCTACAGTATGCACTTGTTAATCTCCATGGGCCTGACTCGACTCGAACGAGTGACCTTCCCCTTATCAGAGGGATGCTCTAACCAGCTGAGCTACAGGCCCTTAACCCCCCCAGAGGAGACAGGTCCGCCCCGCGCTTCCCCCCCTTTCTCCCTAGAAAGGAGGTGATCCAGCCGCAGCTTCCGCTACGGCTACCTTGTTACGACTTCGTCCCAGTCACCAGCCCCACCTTCGGCGGCTCCCTCCTTCCGGTTGGGTCACCGACTTCAGGTGTTGCCAGCTCCCATGACGTGACGGGCGGTGTGTACAAGGCCCGGGAACGTATTCACCGCCGTGTGGCTGACCGGCGGTTACTAGCAACTCCGGCTTCATGCAGGCGGGTTGCAGCCTGCAATCCGAACTACGACCGGCTTTGCTGGGATTCGCTCCGCCTCGCGGCCTCGCCCCCCATTGTGCCGGCCATTGTAGCGTGTGTGTCGCCCTGGACATCCAGGCCATGCTGACTTGACGTCATCCCCACCTTCCTCCGACTTGTTGCCGGCAGTCCCGCCAGACACCTGTAACTGGCGGCAGGGGTTGCGCTCGTTACAGGACTTAACCTAACACCTCACGGCACGAGCTGACGACAGCCATGCAGCACCTGTGGCGGCTCCCCTAAGGGTCGGTCCGCTTTCGCTTCCCTACCACCGCCATGTCAAGCCCAGGTAAGGTTCTTCGCGTTGCCTCGAATTAAACCACACGCTCCGCTGCTTGTGCGGGCCCCCGTCAATTCCTTTGAGTTTTAGCCTTGCGGCCGTACTCCCCAGGCGGTCGACTTCCGCGTTTGCTGCGGCGCAGAGGCCCTCGCCCCCACACCCAGTCGACAACGTTTACGGCCAGGACTACCGGGGTTTCTAATCCCGTTCGCTCCCCTGGCTCTCGCGGCTCAGCGTCAGGGCCAGCCCAGGGCGCCGCCTTCGCCTCTGGTGTTCCTCCGGATCTCTACGCATTTCACCACTCCACCCGGAATTCCACGCCCCTCTACTGCCCTCTAGAGAAGCAGTCTCCAGCGTCCTCCCCCAGTTGAGCCAGGGGCTTTCACGCCAGACTTGCCCCTCCGCCTACCCGCGCTTTACGCCCAGTAACTCCGGATAACGCTCGAGTCCTACGTTTTACCGCGGCTGCTGGCACGTAGTTAGCCGACTCTTCTTCCGGGCTTACCGTCCTCCCTCTTCAGCCCGAAAAGCCCTTTACGACCCGAAGGCCTTCTTCAGGCACGCGGCGTTGCTGCATCAGGCTTGCGCCCATTGTGCAATATTCCCTACTGCTGCCTCCCGTAGGAGTCGGGACCGTGTCTCAGTTCCCGTGTGGGGGGTCACCCTCTCAGGCCCCCTACCCGTCTTCGCCTTGGTGGGCCTTTACCCCACCAACAAGCTGATGGGCCGCAGGCCCCTCCTGGGGCGCCTCAGCTTTTCCTCAGCAGGCCCCTAACCCCGCTGAGCTTATGGGGTATTAGCCGCCGTTTCCAGCGGTTGTCCCCCTCCCCAGGGCAGGTCACCTACGTGTTACTCACCCGTCCGCCGCTCTCCTCCCCACGCTTTCCAGCACGGGGATTCGCGCTCGACTTGCATGTATTAGGCACGCCGCCAGCGTTCATCCTGAGCCAGGATCAAACTCTCCGTCAGAACCCTCAGCCCTTCTCCAGGGCTGCCCTTTCCTCTCTCTCAGGGTTCCGCACAGGGCTCCCTTGACCTGTCTCCTCTGCGGTTGTTAAGCTGCCCCGCACAACACAAACCGCCAACCCCCTCAAGGCTGGCGGCCAGTGGACACCCTCCCCGCTTTCGCCTCCCTTACCTCTTGCACCACGCGGCTCCTGTGTCCACTGCCCTCCTCTACCCAAGGGCTATCCCCCCTTGAGCGCATTAACAGTATAGCATACCTCCCCCTACCACGCAAGACCTCGGATTGGTTCAACACATTGAGACATTTTGTTGGGGGAAAAGCATCCCAAAATGAGTACATGCGGTATCAAGAGCTTGCTCCCACTCCCTTTACTTTCCCTGCGGTTCCCTCGCATATATCTGACCATCCATTCAGCCCAACGCGCGGCACAGGCAGTGACTTTTGTCCGCCGGATTGGGGCCGATTGTTTCTCAACATGCAGGCAAAGGGCATGTAAACTTCCTTGTGTAGCGAGACGCCGCACGCAGGGAGAGAGGAATAAAATGATAGAGGCCGATCGCGTTGTCCGCACCACCTGCCCCTACTGCGGGGTGGGCTGCCAAATTGATCTGCACTTCAAAGGGCGCATAGCATACCGCGTCCGCGCCCCCTTTGATGCCCCCCCTAACTACGGAAAGCTGTGCGTCAAGGGTCGCTTTGGGCATGAATTCTTATGGCACCCCGACCGCCTGACCACGCCGCTCATCCGCCGCAACGGACGGCTTGATCCTGCCTCTTGGGACGAGGCATTGGGCCTCATTGCGGCGCGGTTGGGTGCAATCAAGGCCGAAAGCGGCCCAGATGCCATCGCTTTCCTGTGCAGTGCCAAGTGCACCAACGAAGAAAACTACCTGATGCAGAAGTTCGCCCGGCAGGTGATCGGCACGCACAATGTGGATCATTGCGCCCGGCTTTGACACAGCTCCACGGTGACAGGCCTCGGGCAGGCCTTTGGCAGCGGCGCGATGACCAACTCCATCGCCGATATTGTTGAGGCGAAGGCCATTCTGGCCATCGGTACCAATACCACCGAGCAACATCCTGTCATTGGCCTGCAGATCAAGCAGGCCGTGCGACGGCATGGAGCGCAGCTTGTCGTGGCTGACCCGCGCCGGATTGAGCTGGCTGATTTTGCCGTCTTGCACCTCAAGCACGAGGCTGGTACGGACATTGCCCTGCTCAACGGGCTGGCCCACGTCATCCTGCAGGAGAACCTGCACGATGCGAACTTCATCGCCCAGCGCACCGAGAACTTTGAGGCGTGGCGGGCTGTTGTGGAGCAGTATCCGCCCGAGCGTGTCAGCCAGATCACCGGTGTATCGGCGGAGGACATCATCCGCGCTGCCCGCATCTACGGCAGCAACCGTCCAGCGGCGATCTTCTATGCGATGGGCATCACCCAACACACCACCGGGCACCAGAATGTGCTGGCGATTGCCAACTTGGCCATGCTGACGGGCAATGTAGGCGTGCGCGGCGGGGGCGTCAACCCTCTGCGCGGCCAGAATAACGTCCAAGGGGCTTGCGATATGGGCGGCCTGCCCAACGTTTATCCGGGCTATCAGCGCGTTACCGATGAAGCCGTGCGCGAGAAGATGGCCACCTATTACGGTGTGGAACAACCTCCGCCTACGCCCGGCCTCACTGTGACGGAGATGTTCCAGGCCGCGCACGACGGCAAGGTGCGGGCGCTCTATATTATGGGCGAGAATCCGGCCATGAGTGACCCTGACACGCTGCACGTCATGGAGTGTTTGGAACGGGCCGAGTTTATTGTCTGCCAGGACATTTTCCTCAATGAGACCAGTGCTTACGCCGATGTGATCTTGCCCGCAGCAGCCTTCGCCGAGAAGGATGGCACCTTCACCAATACCGAACGCCGCGTGCAACGCGTGCGCAAAGCCTTTGATCCACCTGGCGAGGCGCGCGCCGATTGGGAGATCATCAGCGATCTGGCGCAGCGCATGGGCGGGCGCGGCTGGGATTATCCTGATCCGGCGGCTATCATGGACGAGGTCGCTGAGGTAGCGCCCATCTACGGTGGCATTCATTTTGACCGCCTGGAGGGGGAAGGTCTTCAATGGCCCTGCCCCACCCGTGACCATCCGGGCACGCCCATTCTGCATGTAGAGAAGTTCTCACGCGGGCGGGGGCTGTTCACGCCGGTACACCATCAACCTGCTGCTGAGCTGCCGGATGAAGAATATCCCTTTATGCTGACCACTGGGCGCATCCTGCAGCACTATCACACTGGCACCATGACGCGCCGCGTAGGCGGTTTGGAGTTCCTGGCACCAGAGGAACGTGTAGAGATGCACCCGGCGGACGCTGCCCGTTTGGGTATCCGCAACGGCGATTGGATCCGTGTCTCCTCGCGGCGCGGCGCGGTGACGGCGCGGGTAAAGGTCACGCCGCGCCCCCGTGAGGGCCTGGTCTTCATGACCTTCCACTTCGCAGAGGCGTTGGGCAACGTGCTGACTAACAATGTGTTGGATCCGGTGTCCAAAATACCAGAGTACAAAGTCTGCGCTGTGAAGGTTGAGCGTGTGGAGGTTCCTCAGGGGGCGTTGGGCGCTGCCGTTTGATAGGCCATTGGGAAATGCGTAAAGGGTGGGAGATGGCCTCACCCTTTCTTTTTTGCGCCCCCGCTGGTGTCAACTCATCCGCCGCTGGCCGGTGAGGCGAGCCAGCATCCGCACCTCTTCGCTGCCTGAGAGCCATGCCAACGCCGTGAAAACCACACCTCCAATGGCAATCCCCACCACTGGGCCGGTGTACTGGCCCCATTCCTGTATGAGGGGCAGCAATGCCCACAGCACCAACCCCATGCCGGCGCTGGCTACCGCCGCTCTCAGCAAGCTGCCGACGGCGCGGCGGCCCTCCAGGCCTCCTACCCGCTGGCGGATGAGCCAGAGCAGCGCCAGTCCTTCCAAAGTGGTGGCCAGTGTGTTGGCCAGTGCTAGCCCAGCGAACGGCCCGCGCGTAAGGTTGGCTGGGTCGCCGATCCAGCGGATCAGCGTGAGGCTAAGCAGCACGTTGAGAACCATAGCACCAGTGCCCACCAGTACTGGCGTGCGTGTGTCATGCAGGGCGTAAAAGGCGCGCGTCACGATCTCCACCAGTGCGTGCGCCACCAATCCCAGCCCATAGAACAACAGCGCCCATGCTGTCGCCGCGCTGTCTTCGGGTGTGAAGGCGCCCCGCTCAAAGAGCAGGCGCACAATAGGCAAGCGCAACACGATCAGGCCCACACTGGCCGGGATTGCCAGAAAGAGCACGCTGCGCAGCACCTCGCTCAGTGCCGAGCGCAAGCGATCCCGCTCCCCTCGCGCCGCATGGATGGAAAAGGTAGGAAAGACGGCATTTGCCACCGACTGAGCAATGATGCCCTGCGGCAGCAGCATTACCACCCAAGCACGGGTCAGGGCGGCCACGCTGCCTTCCACCATACCCGACGCCAGCGCAATGTTGACCCAGAAATTGACCTGCACCACCGCCAGCCCCAGCACACGTGGCCCCATTAGCCGTGCCACCTCGCGCACGCCAGCGTGGTAAACATCAAACACGGGGCGATAGGGCATGTGGAGCGCCATCAGCCCCGGCACCTGCACCAGCAGGTGCATTAGCGCGCCAATGACCACACCCCAAGCCAGCCCGTAGATGCCCATCAGTGGGCTGAGGAAGAGCGCGCCGCAGATGATGCCAAGGTTGTAGAGCGCTGGCGCAATGGCCGGCAGCAAGAAGCGCTGATGGGCGTTGAGGATGCCCATCAGCAGGCCGCTGATGCTGAAGATGATGGGAGAGAGCATCATGATGCGCATGAGGTCAGCGGCCAGCGCCTGTTTTTGCGGCTCAAACTGTGGGGCAAGCACCCCCGCCACGATGGGGCGGGCAAAAATTGCTGCCAGCCCGGCCAATGCAGCCATGATCAGCGTCATCAAGGTGATGACTGCATTGGCCAGATGCCAGGCTTCCCCGCGCTCCCCTCGCTCCAGATAGGAAGTGAAGGTGGGGATGAAAGCCGAGCCAAGTGCCCCCCCAGCCACCACGAAGAAGAGGGTCTCCGGAGGGCGAGCAGCAGCGACATAAGCCTCAAACGCAAAGCCACCGCCGAAAATGGCCGCCAGGATGGCATCCCTTAGCAGCCCCAGCAGGCGGCTCAACACGAAGCCCAGCACCAGCACGCTGGCAGCTCGTGCGATCTGCCTGCCGGTGAGCGCATGGCTGGGCGCGGGGGCAATGGTGGGAGAAACATCGGATGGATCGGTCATGCTGGGAAGTATAGCCGCCGCATGGTGGGCAGCAAGTTGCCGATAGGCGCAATGCGAATGGTGCCCTCTATATTCCCCAGTTTGTTAATAAGTTGTGTCACCGCACCTTGATCGGCGCAGCTTTGTGATATAATTAGGTAAGAAGGTCGTATGTATCGGATATACTCGGGGAGCGTTATGGGTACTCAACCGCTGCTGGATGAACTGGAGCATCGCTCTGAGGAGGCCAAGCAGCTCAGCTTTGACCAGCTCTTCACGCCGGAAGCTGCCGACGAGCAACCCACTGTGCCCCCCCAGCGCCCTGTGTATCGTCCATTAGGGCCTGTGACGGGACGCCATCAGGATGTGTGTCTGTACGTGACGGTGCTGCTCAAGAGCTTCGTGGAGCTGACCGACGCCGGGCTGGTGCGCGATGCACCCTTTGAGGTGCGACTCAACCGCTGGCAGATCTACCAACCCGACATCGTCTTTATCTCCAACGCCAACTTTGACCGCCTGCAGGAAACCTATATTGAAGGCCCGCCGAACATCATCGTTGAGGTGGTCTCGCCGGAGAGCACAGCCCTTGACCGAGGCGAGAAATTCGCAGCCTACGAAGAGGCAGGCGTGCAAGAGTACTGGCTGATTGACCCGACCCGCCAGCTGGTTAACTTCTACCATCTGGGGCCGGATGGCTTCTACGACGAAATACGGCCTGACATCGCCGGACGGCTGCGCTCACGGGTGTTGCGCCGCTTTGTGCTGGATGTAGATAGGCTGTGGCAGCGTGTCCTGCCCACCACTGCTGAAGCGGTGGCGATGGCTCAGGAGATGTTGGCACGCAGCGATGCCTCCCGCGTTTAAGGGGCTGAAGTCCCCTCCACGCGGATGATCCCCGCTTGCCCCTCTGCTCCTTCCACCTTGATGGGCCGCTTGATAAAGCGCTGCACGATGGCGATGTTGGTAAGTACATGCTGGGTGATGGCCACTGTGCTCAGCACGGACGGCCCTTCGGCCAACGCCAGCGCTGGGATGAGCTGATCGGGCAGGTGCTCATCCAGCGCGGCTTGCTGCTGGTGGAAGGCAATAAGGGGGCGGATGGCCTCCTCGGCCACTGCATCAGAGGGTTTGCCCCGCTCGCCGAGGGCGCTGAATCCCGCGATGCTGTGTTCATAACGTACCGCGACAAAGAGGCCTGCTCCAGTGGATGGCCCCCCTGTGCGCAGCGGCTGGATGTTGGTGGGCAACCCGGCCTCACGCAACAGGTTGTTGGCTCGCGCTGCCATGCGCTGGGGGATATGCGAGGGCAAATTGCTGGCTGCTGCCACCCCTTTGAGTTCAACCAGCGCGCCGCGTTGGGTCAGGTCAATGCCTTGCAGGCGCGCGCCTCCCTCAATGGTGACCTCCACCTGGCCTCCGCCGATGGGATACCATCCCCACGTGATGAGCCGCATGGAGGCTCGCAGGCCCAGCCGTGTCAGCGTAGGCAGCAGCACCCACTCCACATAATGCACAGGCGGACTCCAGGCCACGTGTGTTCCACCACGCAGCAGCAGGTAGGAAGGGCCATCCGCCAGCGCCAGCGGCAACAGGACCGTTTGGAGCAGCAGGGTCACCGCCCCGGCGCTGCTTTGTTCCGCCATCCTGCTGATGTCAAACTCGTAGTCCCCCGCTTGGGGTGATGTAGCAGGTCGGAAGATGAGCCTTGTAGAGCGGATATGGGCCCCCTCTACTTCGGCGTTGCAGATGCGCGCCGCCGCGAGCACTCCCGCTAGATGCTGGGGAGCGAGCCCGGGGTTGCGCCGCCGGGCGCGGATGTTAACGATCTCAACCGCTTGACCTGTCAAGGCGGCGAGGGCTAACGCTGTGCGTAGCACCTGCCCGCCACCCTCTCCTTGAGAACCGTCTATGCGTATCATGGCAGAACGGTCACTGGACGCAGAAAGAGGCGGTCGGCTTTGATGATGCCGTTTTCCAAAACGGGTAACCGTTGCCCGTTGCTGGGGAAGTACAGGCCCACCGAAAGCGTGTAAGGCCCCGCTGCTGCCCCCTGCGGTGTTTGGATAAGGCTGTACTGGATGAAGATGTCTCGCGGGTGCAGGGAGGTGATCTGCACCCCTAGCTCGTCATCCTGAGCGAGGACGACGACTGGGCTGCCCAGCATGTGGGCGAAGAGCGTCAGCTCGGATGGGGGAGGGCCGTCAAGGCGCCAATAGGTGGTCAGCTCCACCCAATCGCCGGCGTGGACGGTGTCGTCCCGGATCTCGTAGCCCAAAAAGGTGACGTTATAGCCAAAGGGGGCAGGCAATGTGACCAATTCGGGGTCGTTAGCTTCGGGTGGCCAGGCCACCAGGGCGGTAGTAGTGAAAGCTCCCGCATAGTCAGCCAACTCGCGGCTTACGTCCAAACGCATCACCACATCAGGGCGGATGCCGGGCACGCGCTCATCGTGCGCATAGCGCATCCACATCAGCAGCGGGCCAGGCAGGTGGTCGTAATAGTGCCCACGCGGGAAGATAAGGCGCTGTGAGATGCCACCGTCAGCGAGCACGAGGGACTGGGTGCAGTCAAAGTAGCGGATGGGCAGGTCTCGGCGATGCATCAAGTAGTCCAGCAACTCGGCGTTCGTTAGGGCGAAGGGATCGCTGCTGCGATCCACAGGCGTTGAGCAGATAGATACCGGTGTGGGGTCTGGGCTGGTATCCAGATAATGGGCGATGAGGCCCAGGTCAGCCTGATAGTTCAGCCGTACATCCCCCAATGTGGGCCACACAAGGAAATAGTCGCGGAAAGACCAGACAGCATTGCCTGCTATGAGCACACCTACGATGGCGCTGATGACCGAGGTAGCGTAGAACGCAGTGCGTTTCTTAAGACGTTCACGCATCAGCTGGAAGATAGCGCGCAGGCTGATGGCAGGAAAGACAAACACGATGGGCAGGATGACCGCCATATACTCAAAATCTGGCTGTTGGGGCAGGAAGGCGGTAGGCAACAGGCCAATGAGCAACCAGAGGATCGCCAGCCCATAAGGAGGCTGACGCCAACGCGCTAACGCTACCCCAATGCCCATCACCATCAGCACGGCCATGAACGGCCCCAGCACAGGGCGGCCTGGCAGGTTGTGCCAGGGGAGCATATCGCCGCGCAGGGCCAGCGCCGCCAACGAGGTAGCCAATCGTTCCGGTATCTCGGCTAGCAGGCGTGGTTGAGTCGCGAGGGGTACCGGTTCGCGCACGCCAGGATGCCGCCCTAAAAAGGCGATCAGGGGCAGGCAGATCACGGCCATCAGCACCAGGGCGTAAATGACGTTGCCCCTGTGCCGTTGTACTTCGCGGCGATCCACCACGCCACGGTAAAGGACAAAGGCTACTGCCAGTGCGATCAGTGTCCAGGCGGTCACATGGACATACTGGGCAATGCCCAGCGCTAGTCCGCCCGCGGTGAACCACAAACCCGCTTGGGGAGCCTCGCGGGCTTGATAGGCACGGGTGAGGGTGTAGAGGACTGTCGCTGTGGCAAAGGGCATCAGCGCAACGTGCTGGATGGTGCGGCCCATCCACACCGACCAGAAGGAGACGGCCATGAGGCCGGTGGCCATCAACGCCACACGCACCCCAAACAGCTGCCGCATCAGCCGCAGGGTAACGGCCAGCGCCAACAGTGCCAGCCAGACGGAGGGCAAGCGCCAGAGGATCAGTCCATGCCCCAGCAGGGCCGAGGAAAGTGCCAGCAAGGCGTAGTACAAGCCCTCCCGTGCCGGTTGTACCTCGTCGTAGATCACCGCCACATCGCCCCTTTGCATACGCTCGGCGAGCTGAGCGTTGACGATCTCCTCAGCATGCATGCCGGGGGGGATAGACCCCAGTTGCCACAGGCGGAAGAAGGCTGCCAGCAACAGCAGACCTACCGCCAAAGGCAGATACCAACGCCTAGAGGTATGAGCATATGATATGGTGGAAAGGGAGCGCATCGTAGCCTCTACAGGGCCGTCATGATGGCGGTCAGTACCAGAACCAGCACACCCAGCGCAAGGTTCAGCGCCACGAGGCGACGCATGCGGCGGTGTAGTTTCCTCTGGAGCGCCTCCGCCTCAGGAGCACCGCGCTGCGTCAAAAGTGCAGCGCGCTGAAGGGCTGGGTAAATCGCCCACTGCATCACCACGCTGATGACGATCATCCCCCCTACGGTGAGGTGCTTCAGCAGCAGGCTCAGCGACCAGAGGTTGACGATCTGCAAAAGGCCGCCGTAATAGGGACTGCCGCCCATTTGGATCAATCCTGTCGCCACCAGCACCACAAGGCTGGCGTTTGCCAGCGGGCGCAGACGGCGCTCCAGTGCCTCAAAAAGCGAACCTCCTACCGATGCACCGTCCTCTGCCGAGCGGCTGAAAACTGGCCAGGCAACCAGCGTAAGGGTTGCCAAGCCGCCCAACCATATCACAGTAGCCAGCAGGTGGAGTGCATAGTTCAGAGCCAGAATCCAGGCAGGCATAGCGTTGGATTATAAGGCCTTTGGGCGATGGTGGAAAGGGATTTGCGGGTGCGTCCTCCCTCAAGAGACCAGCGAGCGGTAGTTCTCAATCACCTGTTGATGATAAGCCTCCCATGTGTACTGCTGGACATACTCACGGGCGGAGCGTCCCATGGCGCGGCGCAGCGCTTCGTCGCGGTACAACAACAGCAGGCGATCGGCCAGCGCCTCGGCATCGCGGATGGGGACCACAAAGCCATCCTCTCCGTCGCGGATAGCTGCGCCAACGTTCTGGGTGATGATCACGGGCAGGGCACAGGCAGCAGCTTCATAGACCACCATGCCGAAGCCATCCTGCAGAGAAGGAAGGACAAAAACCGAGGCCTGCTGGTAGATGGCAGGCAACTGCTCCTGCGGCACAAAGGGGATGTGGCGGTAGAGGCCCTCATACTGAGGGAGGAAGACGCGGCTGTCAGGGAAGCGTCCTCCCACCAGCACCAGCTCGGCGTCAGGCAGGTTCAGCTGTCGGAAGGCTTCTAACAGGTATTGCACGCCTTTCTGAAGGCTGATCGCTCCCACAAAGAGCACGCGAAAGATGCGGTCGGCTTTGGCCTCCGGCGCTGGAATAAAGCGCTGCGGGTCAAAGCCGAAGTGTACACGACGCAGTTTGCTCTCCGGCACCCCCTGTGCGACCATCGTGCGCCAGACAAACTCAGAAGGTACTGCAATGGCATCGGCTTCCTCGTACTCCCGTATATGCTTGCGGAACAGCAGCCGATAGGTTTTTGAGAAACGCAGGCCGTAGCGGGCATATTCCTCGCTGAGGATTTGGTAATGCACAACAGGGTGCGCGGATGAGCGTTCCACAAGAGCCTTCAGGCCCAGCTGCTTGGCACGGCGCATGGAGAATAACCCGAAGTGATTGAAGACGTTGAGGATGGTGCCGCCGTCAATATGGCGCCGCGCCAGCAGGTCAAACAGGTTATCGCGCACAAGGTAAGAGAGTGCCATACTCCCTGCACTGGGCAGACGTTGGACGCCCATGCCCAGCAGCTCTGGCAGCACAATCTGGCGCACGTAACGACGGGGGATGTCTGCCTCACGACGATCAAAGATGGTGGTAATGAAGCGCCGCAGACAACCAGCGCGCAGTGCCGCCCGCACAATCTCGTAGGCATGGAATTTGCCGCCCGAAGAGATAATCACATCCAGAGGTTGCATCGGTCTTCCCGAAGGACATTGCCTGTAGGTTCAGGATGGCTTATTATAGCGCCCCATCGCTTGCTTAGATAGAACGTGTGTACTATCCTTAAAGAGTGCTGCGTGCGGAATGGGGAGCGGAGGCGCAACATGACTCTGGAGTTCCACAAGCTAACCCAGCAGGTTGAGCGCATGGGCGAAGTGTTGGCCAACACTGAGAGGGAGATCAACGATAAGGCTGCACTGGCCTTAAAAATCCTTGCTGCCTATGCAGATGCGGCTTACCTGCCCCACATCCACCAGCGCGTTCAGGATGCGGTGGACAAGGATGCAGGTTATCGTGGGGCGCGCCCCTTGGATGAGCCGATCATGGATGCCTATCCCCCTGCGCCCCTGCCGGAATCGGCAACCATCGTTGCCACTGATGGCTCGCAGATTCCCCCCGATACGCACGGTGTGGCTCTCTACTACCTGATCAATATCGGCACCATTGTGATCCATCACGGCAGCGGTGAAGCACCGGAGGTCATCAGCGAACCAGCTCTCTTCTACGAGCGCAAGGACATGCAAGGCGAGGAGCACGGCCCCATCTCGGCGGGAATCGTCGCGGCGCGCCGCACCGTGCTGGAGATGGCTGCGCTGGCTGAGCACACATGGCGGCAGCGTGGCCAAGCGCGTCCGCTCCTGGCCCTGTTGGATAACCCGCTGTTGTTGATCGGGTTGGGCAGCGAAGTTCCTGACCGCGAGGGTGCGCGCGACCTCTACTTTGATGCCATGACACGCCTGCTGGACATTCGGGCCGGGTTGGCCGGTTATACTGACCGCCCACGTAGTGCCTTCGTGGTGGGCCTGCTGCACCTGCTGGATATGGAGGCGGAGAGCGTCTCCCGCGCGGCGCTGGCCAACAATGGACGTCTGGAGGGCCTGCTGGATGCTCAGGTCTTCCGCTCCCTGCTGGGGCCTGCCGAGCGTTCGGCTCTCTTTGTGCAGATGTCACCGCTGAACAAAGAGTTCAAGAACAAGGGAGGCGACACGCACGAGATCGCCTTCTTCTATCTCAACGTGGCGGCTCCAGACGATCCTCCCCGCCTTGCCCGCGTGGAGGTCCCCATGTGGGTGGCGCAGGACAAGCCGTTGGTAGCTGAGATGCAGGCGCTGATCTACCATCAATGTGAGCAGCTAACAGCGCGCTATCCCTACGCACTTACCCGTGCCCATGAGCTGGCGGTGGTCAAACATGAGGAATCGCGCCAGCTGGAGATGATGATCCGCGTCACCCTCACACGCTACGGCTTGGAAGCTGAGGAGAGCCAGAAGCAGGTCAGCAAGGATGCCGTCAGCGGCCGCCGCACGCGCTTTGAGGTGCACTGATGGCGCAGTGAGTTGAGGAGGTGGGATGACGAACAAGTGGGATGAACCAATCGGCCATGTGCTGCGTGCCAGCACGGCCGGATTCTCGGCAGGGGCGCGGGTCACGGAGGTAGAAGGTCCTGCCTTTGGCATGGTGGTACGCGCTCAGCCACGCACCGACTCGCGCGAGGTGGTCTATGGCCTGCTCTACGATATCCACATAGACGATGATCCACTGGTGCGCCAGTTGGTTCTGGCAGGTGCCGTGAGCGAGGAGACCATCCGCGATCAGCACCATCACCGCATTGTGCCACTGGAGATGAGCGTACTGGCTATCGGCTACCGCGCTTATGATGGCATCATCCGCCATGCTCTGCCTCCGCGCCCTCCGCTGAGCCTTGATCCCGTGTACCTCTGCACGCCGGAGGAGGTGCGTGAGATCACCAGCCGTTTTGACTACTTCCGCGTGGTGCTGGGGGCTTCTCAAGTGCCAAGCGAACAGCTGCTGGCGGCTAACCTGCTCATTGCCGCTCAGATGCTACCGGAGCAGGAGCAGTATCGTTTTCTGGTGGAAGCCGGACGCGAGGCGGCTCGCCTGTTGAGCGGCGATTTGGCGCGGCTGGATTATCTGCTGAAGCTGATCTACCCATCACAGAGTCAGGGGTGATGTGACATGGTGAGGCGAGCGATAGACGAATTGGATGCTTACTTTGGCGTGCGGGCCCCCCGCTTAGGGGTGGTGACCGGCGGCTCGCTGAGCCGAGGGCTTGACATCAAACTGGACCCCCAAACGGATATTGAGGAGCTGGCAGTGGGGCGCTATGTAGTGGTGCGCGGTCGCCGCCACCGTTTCCTGTGTATGGTCACCGACATCGGCCTGAGCAGTACCAACAGCCAGATCGCCCTTACTCCGCCGGACATCCGCGCCAATCCCTACTTGGAGGATGTGTATCGCGGCACAACGGCCTTTGGTACGGTGCATGTTGCGCCTATGTTGGTCATTAAGGAAGACGGCAAGATCGGGCCGGTGCGCACCATTCCGGCGCACTTTCAGGACGTGCTGACCGCCACCGAGCAGGACATCAACGCTGTGTTCGGCACCGAGGATGAGACCCACTTCAACATCGGCTCGCCATTGGAACTGCCCGATACCCAGGTTAACATTGACCTTAAGCGGCTTACGGAGCGCTCCATCGGCGTTTTCGGCAAGAGCGGCACCGGCAAGAGCTACCTCACGCGCATCTTGCTGGCCGGTACCATCGCCCACAATGCGACCGTCAATCTGGTCTTTGACATGCACAATGATTACGGCTGGGAGGTGCTCAACGAGGATGGCTTCCGCGATAAGGGGCTAAAACAGCTCTTTGGCCAGCGTGTGGCCATCTTCACGTTGGATGAAGAATCTTCGCGCCGACGCAAAGCTCCTTACGATTTTGTCGTGCGTTTGGCCTACAGCGAGATTGAGCCGGATGACCTGCGTGCCCTGCGGCTGACAATGGACCTCTCGGATACCATGCTGGATGCTGCCTACACCCTGCACAAGGCTTGGGGTGGGGATTGGATCAGCCAGCTGCTGCGCGAGGATTTGGACATTGAGCAGATCATCAGCGAGCACCCGACCATCAACGTCACCTCGCTAGTGGCGCTCGTCCGCCGCCTCAAGCGCTTTGAGCGCTTTGAGTTCCTCACCCCTTATGCGGTGGCTGACTCGGTGCAGGCGATCCTGAAGTACCTGGAGAGCGGCATCAGCGTCGTTCTGGAGTTTGGGCGCTATGGTAGCGCACTGGAAGCTTATGTGCTGGTTGCCAACTACCTGACACGCCGCATCCGCCAGCGCTATGTGGAGCGTGTGGAGGCCTCACTGGGCGATGAGAGCAAGCAGCCCCCGCAGCTCATGATCACCATTGAGGAGGCGCACAAGTTTCTGGATCCCCAGATCGCCCGCCAGACCATTTTCGGCACCATTGCCCGCGAGCTGCGTAAGTATAAGGTGACGCTGCTGGTGGTGGATCAACGCCCCAGCGCCATTGATGAGGAGGTGATGTCGCAGATCGGTACACGGGTCACGGCCTTGCTGGACAACGAGCGCGATATTTCCGCCGTGCTGATGGGCGTCAGCGGGGCACAGGGTTTGCGCGAGGTGCTGGCCCGCTTGGAGACGCGCCAGCAGGCCATCGTGCTGGGCCATGCTGTCCCTATGCCAGTGGTGATCCAGACGCGACCCTACGATGAAGCCTTCTACGCGGCAATGGGTGCCCCCCTCAAGGGCCGCAAACTGCGCGAAGAGGCTCGCAGAGGGAGCAAGGCGCTCTATGGCGACGGCGATTTTGAAGGTTACGACTAGTAGCACCGTCCAAAGCAACAAGCCCCTCTCCCACACAGGATGAGGGGCCTGTCAGCGTGGGAGGTTGCTTATTCTGTAGCTTGTGAAGAGGCCGCTTGGGCGGCGCGACGGGCGCGTCCTATCCGTACACGCCACGCGATGAAGCGCACGACGCCATAGATCACCAGCGCGACCAGCAGCAACCACGGCAGCACCGCAATGGAGAAGTAGATCAGGAAGTCGCCGAAGTTGCGGGCGCCATTGACCAGCGCCTCAAAAGCACGGCGCACCGTTTCTGCCGGACGCCAGCGCGTATCTACTGGCTGGCTGAGGATGTAGGGCTGCAGGTCTATACTGATCTGGCTTAGGCGGGCAGTCTCGGCAAGGTAGCGCATGCGTCCCTTGAGGGCCTCAATCTCGGCCTCGCGCTGGGTGAGCTGCTGCTCAGCCATCAACAGGTCTTCTGTCGTCTGAGCGCCCCGCATGAGCTCCAAGAGGCGGTCACGGGCTGCCTCCAGGCTCTGCACACGGGCTTCCAGATCAACGTACTCCTCGGTCACATCCTGTGCCGATGCGCTGACTGTTGGTGAGGTGCCCTGTACAGCCATGGCCTTCAGCCGATCCATCACTTCATCAAAGCGCTCGGCAGGGACGCGGATGCTCATGCTGATATAAGGTGACCCGTCGGGTGCTCCACCATACTCATTGCTGGAGACAATAAAAGCACCCTGATCGGCCATGGAGTTGACCATCTGCTCTATCTCAGCTTGGGCAGCACGGGTATCTTCCACCACCATGGAGATGCTGCCGGTGCGGACGATGAGGCGCTCTGTCTGCTGGCCCATGCTCACACTGGCCACCTCTTCGTTGTAAACCCCTCCTACCGCCTCAGGAGCCATGGGGGCCATGGTTGGATATGGCGGAACGGCGCGGGTCTCAGCCTCAACATCGTAGCTATATTCAGGTGCCCGTGCGCCGAATCCGCCGATCGCCTGGCAAGATGCGAGCAGGACGGCCACTGAACACACAATCGCGCTTGCCAGCACCACTCTGCCAATCAGAAGGCTATTCCTCAGTTTAGGTGACATCCTTCCCCTCCTCATGGGGACAATCTCTTGCTAAAGTAAGGACGAAGGCATACAGCGTTTTGTTCCTCAACATTGTACAGACGATTTGAAAACCCCGCGCATTCTGACTAGAATGAAACTGCATCGCTGGCAAGGTCGCTCCTGTTCAGTGTTTCTCAAGGCCGCTTCTCATGGATCATCTCTGGACCCCCTGGCGTATGCCCTATCTTAAGAACGGCTCAGCGGATAACAGCGGTCAGTGTGTCTTCTGTGCAAAGGCCAACAGCCCAGACGATGTAGCATCGCACGTCTTGCGCCGTGGCACTTACTGCTTTGTCACGCTTAATCTCTACCCTTATAACAACGGCCACCTCATGATCGCGCCTTATGCACACATCGGCGCACTGGAAGAGCTGAACGTAGAGACGCTGACCGAGCTGATGGTGCTCACCCAGCAGGCCCTGCGCGTCCTGCGCGCTGCGTACCAGCCCCATGCCTTCAATGTAGGGATCAATCAAGGCACGGCAGCAGGAGCGGGCATCGCCGATCATCTCCATCAGCACATCGTGCCACGCTGGCATGGGGACACCAACTATATGACCGTCGTGGGGCAAACGCGTGTCATTCCAGAGTGGATTGATGAGACATATAAGGTGCTCAAAGCCCTGTGGGATGACCTGTTTCCCGCCGAAGCGTAGCCATACCAAAAGGGGAAAGCCATGATGAACAGCACTTCAGATGCCAGGCACGAAGCCGTCATCCTGAGTGGCGCCCGCACGCCGATCGGCAAGCTCATGGGGGTACTGGCGCCTCTCAGCGCCACCGAATTGGGGGCGATCGCCGTGCGTGCCGCTGTCCAGCGGGCGGGAATTGACCCTGCCCTTGTCAACGAGGTGTTCATGGGACAGGTGGTACAGGCTGGTGCTGGGCAGGCTCCGGCGCGGCAGGCCGCCATCCGTGCCGGCCTGCCGGAAGCAGTAGGGGCAACCACTATCAACAAGGTGTGCGGGTCCGGCTTGAAGGCCGTCATGCTGGCCGCCAGTGCCATCCGTGCCGGAGATGGGGACGTGTACGTTGCCGGTGGCATGGAAAGCATGAGCCAAGCTCCCTACCTTGCCCCCAAGATGCGCGCTGGCAGCCGCTATGGGCATGTGGAGCTGCTAGACGCCAACATCACCGATGGCCTGTGGTGCTCCTTCCAAAATTGGATGATGGGCGAAGCGGGGGAACTGATCGCCAATGAGTTTGAAGTGACCCGCGAGCACATGGATCACTTCGCGCTGGAAAGCCACCGCAAGGCCATCGCCGCTATTGATAGCGGGGCTTTCAAAGAGGAGATCGTGCCCGTTGAGATCAAGGATCGCAAAGGTGTGACAGTGGTAGACACCGACGAAGCACCCCGTCGCGACACGTCATTGGAGGCGCTTGCTGCGCTGCGTCCCGTCTTCAAGCCGGATGGCAAGATCACCGCTGGCAATGCGCCCGGCCTGAACGATGGGGCGGCGGCATTGGTCATCGCCAGCCGCGCCAAGGCCGAGGAGATGGGCATCAAACCGCTGGCACGCATTGTCTCTTATGCGCAGGCGGCGGTGGAGCCTAAGTGGTTGTTCGCTGCACCGGCGCGGGCCATGCCCCTCGCGCTGGAGCGGGCAGGCTGGTCGCTGGCCGACGTAGATCTCGTGGAGCTGAACGAGGCTTTCGCTGCGCAGGTGTTGGCCAATGGGCGTGACATGCAGCAGCAGGGCCACCCCTGGGATTGGGCCAAGGTCAACGTGAACGGCGGCGCGGTAGCCTTAGGGCATCCCATCGGGTGCAGCGGTGCGCGGGTGCTGGTGACGCTCATCTACGCGTTGAAGGCGCGCGGCCTGCGGCGTGGCTTGGCAGCGTTGTGCCTCGGTGGCGGCGAGGCAGTGGCCATGACGATTGAGATGGAGGAATAATCGTCCTCTCTCTTAACGTCTCTTAAACTATGTGCGGTTATAATCATACTCATGCAGGTCTCGCTGATTGCCACAGTGCTCAACGAGGGGACGTCCATCCGCCGCCTGATGGACTCCATTCTCGCTCAGACGCGCCCACCGGATGAAGTCGTCATCTGCGACGGTGGTTCGTGCGATGACACGGTTGCCATCCTGCGCGAGTATGAAGATCGCCTGCCGCTGAAGGTCATTGAGCGGCCCGGCACGAACATCTCGCAGGGGCGCAATGCAGCAATTGCAGCGGCGTCTTATCCTGTTATCGCTGTGACGGACGCCGGTGTGCGCCTGGACCCGCACTGGCTGGAGCACCTCATCGCCCCCTTTGAGGCAGACCCGCATACCCATGCAGTGGCAGGCTTCTTCCTACCCGATCCCGCCACCCCCTTTGAGGTGGCCATGGGGGCTACTGTCCTTCCCTCGCTGGAGGACATCAACCCCCGCAAGTTCATGCCCTCCAGCCGTTCCGCTGCTTTCCGCCGTGATGTGCTGGAGCAGGTAGGAGGCTATCCCGAGTGGCTGGACTTCTGTGAGGACCTCATCCTTGACTTTCGCATCGTTGCGCAGTACGGTCCCTTTGTCTTCGCGCCACAGGCGATCGCCTACTTCCGCCCCCGCTCGTCGCTGCGCGCCTTTATCAAACAGTACTATCAGTATGCACGTGGCGATGGCAAGGCGCGGCTTTTCTTCCTGCGTCACCTTATCCGCTACCTGACCTATCTGGCTGCTCTCCCCGCTATTGTGATCGCTGCGTTTGCGCTCAACCCGCTGTGGCTGTTGCTGCTGGTGGCGGGGGGCGTCTATATGGTCGCCACGCCCTATCGGCGGCTGCTTGAGCAGTGGAACGGCCTCAACGCGAGCGAGAAGGTCAGCGCAGCGCTGTGGGTCCCTGTGATCCGCGTTGTCGGCGACCTCGCCAAGATGGCTGGCTATCCGGTGGGAGTGCTGTGGCGCTGGCGCCATCGCCCGCCGCCGGGCCTACCAAAGTCGCCGCCACGTCTGCGCCGTTTGAACAACTGGCTGGAGCACCTTGACAAGACACTCTCGGCGCGATTGAACATCGCTGAGAAGAAGGGCGCGGGGCGCACGATGACCATTTTGGTAACGCGCTCTGGTGATGCGCTGCCCTTTCTTGCAGCGTTGGGGGCGCTGGCGGTGATCGGTGGGCCGCTTTGGCAGATGCGGGCTATGTTGCTGGTGGTAGCGGACATGCTGACCTTCCTCATCGCCCAAACCCTCAAGTTCATCACGCGGCGGGCACGCCCTGAGGGGACGTGGGGGGAGATGTACCGCCGCCTTGATCCCTACTCCTTCCCTTCCGGACACGCTGCACGCGGCGGTGCAGTAGGGGGGATGGCGCTAGCGCTGGGGCCATTGTGGTTCGGTGTGGCTTTGATCGCTTGGGGAGCCGCGGTGGCTGCCTCTCGGGTGATGATGGGTGTACACTATCTCTCGGATGTCATTGCGGGCTTCCTGCTGGGGGTAAGCGTTGCTGCTGTGTTGGCGCTGCTGGTGCTGATGTAGCAGTGGCTTCTCCCTTGACTTTGGGTGGTATGGGCAGTACAGAGGAAGGAAATATTGATGGAAGAACGACATCGCCGCCAGCTAACCTACCCCCCCGAGGAGCGGGTGGGGATGCTACGGGCGCTATATGAGAACGCTGTCCTCACGTGGAGGCTGCTGTGGGATGGGCGCGTGGGGTTCCTGCCCAAGGTGATCCCCTTGCTTGCGGTTGTGTATGCCCTCTCACCCATTGACCTGCTGCCCGCGTGGCTGATGGGAATGCTAGCCCCACTGGGTGTAGCGGATGACATTGGCGTTGTCCTGCTGGCGCTCAGCCTGTTTGTGCAGGCCTGCCCACCGGACGTGGTAGCCGAGCACTTGCGGGAGATGCGCCGCGGGCGTCTCTCTGCCCGTAGTGAGGATGTGGTGGAGGGGGAATCTGAGGAGGTAGGGGAGTAGGAGCGTTGTATTACCGCGCGTTCACTGCTGGTGCACGCAGCAAATCCGCTATCTCCCCAAGGCCTTCTTAAAGTGTCAGCAGGCCCATGCGGTGAAGGGTCAGGCCGACCAGCACGAGAATGGTGACGAACAGGGCAAACATAACAAGCACCAGCAGCTTGAGGCCTAGCGGAACGTAGGCGTCCTCCACTGGCTCGTGAGCATCCCCTGAGCGGCTTGTGCGGTCTGCCATCCCCTCCCTCCAATAAATACATTGGCCTGCCTCAAAAGAGGCTCAACTGTTGCAGTTCCTCGCCCGAATCCTCACCATCGCCCTGATCAGCAGGGTGCTCTGCCAACACTCGCGCCACAAATTCCGGCAGCTTGGCAAAGTCTTCTACAACGGTACGGTGTAGGCTGGGCTGGTGCAATGCTGCCGCTGGATGGTAGAAGGGGACGACCAGCCGTTTGCCAAACTGACGCGGTTTGCCGTGAATGTGCGAGATGCGCGCTGCTGGGAACCAGCGGGCCATGCTGTAGCGACCCAATGTCACGATCACCTTGGGGTTGATCAGCTCAATCTGGCGGTCAAGATAACCCCGGCAGGCCTCAATTTCCTCCGGCAGGGGGTCACGGTTGCCGGGTGGGCGGCACTTCACCACATTGGTGATGAAAACATCCTCGCGCTTAAGGCCGATGTTAGTCAGTAGCTCATTAAGGAAGTTGCCCGCCGCACCCACAAAGGGCAAGCCCGATTGATCTTCATGAAAGCCCGGCCCCTCGCCGATGAACATGATCTGCGCATGAGGGGAGCCATCGCCCGGTACGGCGTGCGTTCGGCTGCGATGCAGAGGGCACTTAGTGCATGCCTTTATTTCGGCAGCCACCTTTTCCAGACTGTCGTCGGTCACTCACAACCTCCTGTCGTCTTGATCCCGTCCTGGGCAAGTGGCCTCTATCTCCAGATTGTCCCCAATTATATGCCATTTTTGCAGGATGTCAGATTTCGGAGGCCAGGCGGTCATCTACTAAGGGTTGAGATGCATCCTGCTGCGCAGCGGGTATAATCTGCCCGATTGGTGTGTGCTTGTTCGGTAAACAACAACGAGAGCTTTGCTAGATGGTCGTGCGAGTTGTATGAACGATAACGCTCTTCCTAAAAAGGCACACCTTGCTGCGTTCCGGAGGCGCCTGCGGCTGATGGCTGCAACGTTTGTGGCAGCTGTCGGCTTGCTCGTTACCTTGATGATGGGGTTGGTTGCCTTTACATCCACTGGGCAGCCCGCAGCGTTATCCCACCTGTGGGTGTTGCTCTTCACAACGACCCCCACGCCGACGTCCACCTACACCCCCACTGTGACCAACACCGCCACCGCAACCTCCTCCGCTACACCAACAGATACCCCTACTGCCACATACACCGAGACACCTGCCCCGCCAACGGCAACCGCCACAGCGACCTTCACCCCCACTCCTTGGCCTACTCCAGATGGGCGCGATCGGGAGTTTGATGTCCCCATCTTGATGTACCACTACATCAGCGTGCCTCCTGCAGATGCTGACGTGTACCGCCGCGATCTCTCCGTCACGCCGGAGCGTTTCCGTGAGCAAATGGCGTGGCTTAAGGAGAACGGATATCAAACTATCACCCTTTACCACTTGATCTACGCACTCAACATCGGTTGGCCACCCCTACCTGAGAAGCCTATCATCCTGACCTTTGACGATGGTTATGCGGACAACTACGAAAACGCCTTCCCCATCCTGCGAGAGTTTGGGTTCGTGGCCACATTTTTCATCCTTACCGATGTCACTGACCGCGGCGAGGCGGGCTACATGACGTGGGACATGCTGCATGAGATGCATCAGGCCGGCATGGATATTGAAGTGCATGGGCGGGAGCATATTGAGTACACCAACCGCGACCGTGATTGGCTGATCTACCACCTGCTTGGCCCCGCCCAGACCATTGAAGCCAAACTAGGCTACCAACCGCGTTTCATCGCCTATCCTTCAGGTCGCTATGATGCTGCTGTGATAGAGGTGGCGCGCGAGGTCGGCTACTGGGGCGGCGTGACCATCATTCAGGGAAGGCGTCAGAGCAAGGCAGCGCCTTTTGAGCTTCAGCGGCTGCGCATTCGCGGCGATTGGAACCTTGCCACCTTTGCGGCAGTTGTCAGCGGCGGCTGACCGGTACATACTAACACCATCCTTAGCGGACAGGAGGGAAGAGCCTATGCGCGTGTTGAAGCGGCTCTCTGCTGGCAAGGTGGTGGCCGTTGCTGCCGGACTGAGCCTGACCATGTTGGTTATCTGGGTAGGCCTCATTGTGCTGGTGTGGGTAGCCATTGGGCGGCCGGGCAGCGGAGGTGGATGGGACTTATGGGCCATGCTGGAGGGGATTTCCTCAGCGGCGGCCTTCGCCACAGTGATCGGTGGCGGCATTGTCGTGCTGGTACAGCTGGTAGAATCGGTGGACAGCCGCCATCTGGCCGTCTATAACGATGTCTTCCGCGAGATGATGTCCGATGAGGAAATTGAAGCGCGGCGTTGGATTTATCAGCACCTGCCAGACGATCCGGAACAAGGTCTCAGGGAACTTGACGAGCGGGGGCAACAGCGTATCAAGCGGGTGCTCAATTCCTTTGACCATCTAGGCTTTCTCCTGCGTCAGGAATGGATCACCGATGAGGGACTGATTGAATGGGTCAGCCCCATCGTGGTCAAGACGTGGCGCAAACTCAAACCTTACGTGGAATACGAAAGCCGTCGCCGCAACGAGCCGTACTATTACGCAGCGGCGCGTTACCTGGCGGAACGGTGTGAGGGATGGTGGCAGGAGCATCGCCCGGATGCCCAAATTACATGGGTTAAGGGTGCTCTGTAGCGCAGGCCCGTGATCCCCCTTGGGAGCAGCTGATAGCTTTTGGCAGGGCATTCCACTATATTTTGAATAGGTCATCAGCGGCCCACCACCAAGTGGGCCTTTCTGCGCAGGAGGACTATGGCCCGCACGTCACGTCTGCCCGGCTTTTACCAGCGTTCGGTGGAGGAGCGCGCCGCGCTTATCGCTGCGTGGGCGGGCCTTACGCCGGAGGAGCAGGCGCTGCTTGCCAGCGGTGGCCTCACTCCATCCTTGGCCGATAAGCTCATTGAGAACGTTATCGGCGTGTTTGGGATGCCGTTGGGGATCGCCACCAATTTCCTCATCAATGAGCGTGAGGTTCTGGTGCCGATGGTCATAGAGGAACCTTCGGTAGTGGCCGGGGCAAGCTTCATGGCCAAGTTGGTGCGCGAGGGCGGTGGATTCCGCGCTACCAGCAGCGAGCCGGAGATGATTGGCCAGATTCAGATTCTGGACCTTGCCGATCTAGACACCGCCCGCGAGGCCGTCCTGAGCCACAGGGACGAATTACTGGAGATCGCCGCCTGCTGCGATAAGGTGGTGGTGGAACTTGGCGGCGGACCACGCGATCTTGAGGTGCGCACGCTGCCCGATACACCGGCTGGGCCGATGCTCATCGTGCATCTGATCTTTGACTGCCGCGATGCGATGGGCGCCAACATGATCAACACGGCTTGTGAACAGCTGGCTGCCCCGTTGGAACGCATCACCGGCGGGCGGGTGGGCCTGCGCATTCTCTCCAACCTTGCCGACCGTCGTCTGGCCCGTGCCGAATGCACTGTCCCGGCGCAGGCTCTGGCCTTTGACGAATACGCTGGTGAGCGCGTTGTGCAGGGCATTGTGGAAGCGTGGGCCTTCGCCGCCTCCGATCCCTACCGTGCAGCGACGCACAATAAGGGCATCCTGAATGGGGTGGATGCGGTGGTGATCGCTACAGGCAACGACTGGCGCGCCGTGGAGGCGGGTGCCCATGCTTATGCTGCACGGAGCGGGCGCTACACTTCACTGAGCACATGGGCGAAGGACGCACAGGGCAATTTGGTAGGGTTGCTGGAGCTGCCGCTGGCGGTGGGCGTTGTCGGCGGCACCACGCGCGCCCATCCGTTGGCCCGCCTCGCCCTCAAGATTTTGGGGGTGAAGTCCGCCCGTGAGCTGGCCGAGGTTATCGCTGCGGTGGGGCTGGCGCAGAACCTTGCTGCGCTGCGGGCATTGGCCACAGAAGGCATCCAGAAGGGGCATATGGCCCTACACGCACGCCAGATCGCCATCGCGGCGGGTGCCAGCGGCCCCCAGATTGAGGCCATCGCCGAGCGCATGCTCCGCGATGGGCAGATCACGCTGGCCTACGCGCAGGCATTGCTGGGCAACATAGAGCAAGAAGGTTGAAGGAGCATAAGGGATGGATCTTGACGGTCATCATGACGGCGAAGGAAAACGCTTGTACAAACCCCTAAGGGCAGTGGGCATTGTGGGCTATGGGGCTTATCTGCCCCGCTACCGCCTCCCGGCCGAGGAAGTCTCCCGTCTCTGGACAGGGGGCATGGGAGGCGCGCCGATCAAAGAGAAGTCGGTGCCCGGGCTGGACGAGGATGTGATCACCATGTCTATTGAGGCGGCACGTAACGCACTGGCCCGTGCCGGCATTGATGCGTCGCTAATCCGTGCCGTGTGGGTAGGCAGCGAGTCGCACCCTTACGCCGTTAAGCCCACCTCCACAGTTGTCGCGGAGGCCATCGGTGCGGTGCCCAACACCCTAGCTGCCGATTGGGAGTTTGCCTGCAAGGCGGGCAGCGAGGCCATGCAGGCAGCCATTGGATTGGTAGGCAGCGGTATGGCCTCTTATGCGCTTAGCATTGGCATGGATACCGCTCAAGGCCGCCCTGGCGATGCGCTGGAATATACAGCGGCGGCAGGCGGCGCGGCCTTCCTCATCGGCCCAGCGGAGGAGAGCCTAGCCATTTTTGAGGCCACCTACTCCTACGTCACCGATACGCCGGATTTCTGGCGGCGGGCGCATGAGGTGTACCCCACCCATGGCGACCGTTTCACCGGTGAGCCGGCCTATTTCCGCCATATCCTGAACGCTGCCCGCACGCTAATGGAGGAGCTGGGCGCCACCGCTGCCGATTTCACTTATGCCGTCTTCCACCAGCCGAACGTGAAGTTCCCCACACGGGCGGCGAAGCTCTTGGGCTTTAAGCCGGAGCAGATCAAGACCGGCCTGCTTGCTGGCGAGGTGGGCAATGTGTACGCTGGCTCCTCTCTGCTGGGATTGGCTGCCATCCTGGATGAGGCCAAACCCGGCGACCGTATCTTGATGGTCTCCTATGGGTCAGGGGCTGGTTCAGATGCAATGGCCTTGCGCGTCACCGACCTCATCACCGAGCGGCAGGGGTTGGCTCCGCGCACGCGTGATTACATCGCCCGCCGCACGGAGATAGATTATGCTACCTATGCTCGTTTCCGCGGCAAACTACTTACGCGGTGAGAAGGCCTTTCTGAGAGTTTTTGATAGCCCCAACGCCAGTTTGATAGTTTCTGAAAGTCTCATGTGCAGATAATGAGGGGCAATAAGGCAAGCCATCAGACTATGCTACTTGTGGAAGGAGACGAAGCCGAGATGGACATCGCACGCCACTGGCGGTTGAGAGGACAGCGTTACACCCTGACAGGTAGCATCTGCACCCGCTGCGGCAAGCGCTTTTTTGCCCCACGCCCTGTTTGCGATGTGTGCAGTGCCCCTATGTTGGAAGATGAAGCCTACGCCGTTAGGCGTGAGCGCCGTGCTGAGCCGGTGCTGGCTTACGAAGTAGCCCAGCGCTAGCGTACCTCTTCTATCTCAACGAGTATTAGTTATGAAGATCGCACCGAACTGGCGCCTTGCCGATCAACGTTATAGGCTTGTGGGGGAGCGTTGCCCGCACTGTGGCGCTGTCATTTTCCCCCCGCGTGATGCGTGCCCATCGTGCGCCAAACCCGCGCAGGAACTGTATACCTTCTCCGGCAGAGGGACTGTATATAGTTACACAACGGTGCTAGATGCCCCCGAGGGCTTTGAGGATCAGCGGCCCTATGTTATCGCGTTGATCAAGTTGGATGAAGGGCCGCTGGTCACCGCGCAGCTGACCGATCTGGATGGCGAGCCGGAGATCGGGATGCCAGTGGAGATGGTCACGCGGCGGTTGCGCACCGAGGGTGAAGCAGGTGTGATCGTTTACGGGTACAAGTTTCGGCCCCTCCTGACTCAAGGGGCCTAGCCTTATTGCCATCATCTAGATGAAACCAGAAGGGGGCGGCTCACGGAACCGCCCCCTTTAATAATCAGGCATCCTCTTCTACAGGGGGAGATTCTCCGTCGCTAGTGGAAGGTATTTCGGCCTCAGCGGGCACAGGCGCCTTCTGCTGGGTCGCTTCAAAGACGGCCTGCCAATCCTCATCCAAATACTTCTCTGAGTCAACCTGCCTTAGGCTGAGGCCAAGGCGGCGGTTCTCAGGATCAATGCGCAGGATGCGCAGCGTGAGCACCTCGCCTTCCTGCACCACCTCACGGGGATGCCTGACGCGGTGCTCAGCCAGCTCGCTGATGTGAATGAGACCCTCAATCTCCGGATGCTCCACCAGCCGCGCAAAGGCCCCGAATTTGGTCATTTTGGTGATGACACCTTGCACCAGCTGGTCGGGATGAAGGTCGGCAGTCGCCACCAGCCATGGATCGGGCAATCGCCGCTTACGGCTCAGGCCAATGCGCTGCCGCTCGCGGTCCACGCTGATGACCTCCACCTCTAACTCATCACCGACCTTGACCTCCTCACGTGGGTGGCTGATGGGCTTCCACGAGAGTTCGGAGATGTGGATCAGGCCGTCCACTCCGCCAAGGTCCACAAAGGCTCCGAATTCGGCCAGGCTGATCACGCGCCCCTTCAGCACCTGCCCAACTTCAATGGACTCAAGGAGCTGGGCGCGGCGGGCGAGGCGCAGTTCTTCATTGGCAGCCAGTTCGGAGAGGATCAGGCGGTTGCGCCCTCGGTCCACCTCAATCACCTTGACGGCCACTTCCTCGCCGACCATCCCACCCCAGCGCTGGTCAGGGGTACTCCCGCCGCTGCGGCGGCGGCGCTCCTGGCTGATCTGTGAGGCGGGCACAAAGCCACGCAATTTGCCGAAGGGCACAAGCAGGCCGCCCTTGTTGAAGCCTACGATCTTGCTTTCGTAAATCTTGCCGGAGGAGCGATAGTCCTCAGCGGTGATCCAATCCTGCTCCTCCATAGCGCGGCGCAGGGAGAGCTGCGGGTGACCTTCCCGATTCTCCGGCACGATCACGTAGACGTAGATTTCCTGGCCTACCTGCAAGCTATTGAAGGTCTCTGCATCAAGCGCCTCCAATTCGCGTCCGGCGATGATGCCTTCGGACTTGGTGCCAACATCTACCAGGATCTCGCTCTCGGACTTGCTGGTAATGGTCCCCTTGATGATCTGCCCGCGAGAAAGCGGGGTGAGGAGAACGTCATACTCACTGTCCAGTGGCATGTCGCCCTGCACAGCCGCGAGGAAGATTTCCTCATCGGTCATGGGTTCTTCAGCAGAGCCATCTGTCGGCTCACCAGTAGCTTGGTCCGCCTCGCTGGCGGAAGGAGAGAGGGTCTCGGTGGGCTCTTCAGCGGCGGGAAGGACTGCAGGGGGAGCTTCGGCTACCTCCACGTGATCTGCGTTCGTTGAGGCCTCCTTCGTTGTCTGGGGATCCCCGGTCTCGGACATCTGGAGGGCCTCCGTCTCGCCGGGGATCGGTTCTTCACTATTCATGCGGACTCCTCTTTCAGTTTTTTCGGGGTCACGGCTATTATAACGATACGTCTTGCAAAAGGCCACTCGCAAGGTGATAGGCGAGAAATGCGGTAAAGTGCGTTACCATGCCCTCGTTGTTCCATCCTTCACAATGGCGATATTGCCCAGCCCAAATGGTGACATTTGTCGCTACAAACCCCTCTGCCTTCTATGCTATGCTAAGGTGACACATAGCGGACATCTCAACCTGAACTGAGAGGGAGGTACGCCCGTGACTGCTATTATCCTGGACGGCAAAGCGATTGCGGCGCGCATCCAGCAGGAGGTGGCAGAGGCCGTTGCCAAGATGAAGGCCGAGCATGGCATTACGCCCGGCCTAGCTGCCATCCTGGTGGGGGACAACCCCGCTTCGCAGATGTACGTCAAGATGAAGCGCAACCGCTGTGCGGAGGTCGGCATTCAGTCCTTCGGCTATGAGCTGCCCGGCGACATCTCACAGCAGGAGTTGGAGAAGATCATCCGTGAGCTGAATGCCGATCCCAAAGTGCACGGTATTCTCGTGCAGCTGCCGCTGCCCAAGCACCTGGATGAGGACGCCGTGCTTTCCACCATCAGCCTGGATAAAGATGTGGATGGCTTCCACCCCATCAATATCGGACGGCTGGCGATGAAGGGCCGCGAGCCGGAGTTCATCCCCGCTACGCCCTACGGCTGTATGGTGCTGCTGCGCGAAGCGGAGAAGCTGGTGCCCGGTTTCCAGATTGAGGGCTCCAATGCCGTCGTGCTAGGGCGCAGCAACATTGTGGGAATGCCTATGGCGCTGTTGCTCATCCACGCCAATGCGACCGTCACGGTGGTGCACAGCCGCACCAAGGATATCCCTTCCATCGTGCGCAATGCCGATATTGTGATCGGAGCTATGGGCCGCGCTGAGATGATCAAGGGCGACTGGTTCAAAGAGGGCGCAGTAGCCATTGATGTGGCGACGGTGAAGGTTGAGTCCCCCACTGATCCCAAGGGGTACGTATGGAAGGGCGACTTTGAGTTTGAGGCCGCCAAGGAGCGCGTAGCGGCCATCACGCCTGTGCCCGGTGGTGTGGGGCCGATGACAATTGCCATGTTGCTCAAGAACACCTTGCATGGGGCCGAGCTCGCTATCCAGAAAGGCGTAGCGGTCCCCTAGGCTGAGGAAGGGGCGCCAGCACCCCATGTGAGGTGCTGGCGCTCTCCCATTAAAGGGATGCCCCGCTGGCTCATCTGCAGCCTACCCACGATCAGAATAACCTTGTGTATAATTAGGAGCAGATATGTCCACAACACTGATCCGCCATGCCGAGATGGTGGTAACAATGGACACCCAGCGCCGTGAAATCCCCGACGGTGGGCTGTTCATCCGCGACAACGTGATTGAGCAGGTTGGCCCCACAAGCGAACTTCCCCCCACTGCCGACCGCATCGTTGATCTGCAGGGGCACATCATCCTGCCCGGCCTGATCAACACCCACCATCACATGTATCAGACGCTCACCCGTGCTGTCCCTGCCGCACAGGATGCGGTGCTGTTCGGCTGGCTCAAGACGCTTTACCCCATCTGGGCCAACCTGACAGGCGAGGCTGTTTACATCTCCGCGCTGGTGGCCATGGCGGAACTGATGCTCTCCGGTTGCACCACCAGCAGCGACCATCTCTACATCTACCCCAACGATGCCAGGATAGATGACGAAATCCGCGCGGCGCAGGAGATCGGCATCCGTTTTCACGCCGCGCGTGGCTCCATGAGTCTGGGGGAAAGCAAGGGCGGCCTGCCGCCTGACCGCGTCGTGGAGGACGAAAAGGACATTCTGGCCGACTGCCAGCGCGTGATTGAAACCTACCACGATCCTGACCCCTACGCCATGCTGCGTGTGGTGTTGGCGCCGTGCTCGCCCTTCTCGGTAACGCCTGATCTGATGCGCGAATCGGTGCGTATGGCCGAACACTACAACGTGACCCTGCACACACACCTCGCCGAGACGCTGGATGAGGAGCGCTTCTGCTTGGAGACCTTCGGCAAGCGTCCGGTGGAGTACATGGAGGAGCTGGGTTGGGTCGGCGAGCGTGTGTGGCACGCTCACTGCGTCCACATGAGCGCTCGCGAGGTGGAATTGTTCGGGCGCACGCGCACCGGCGTGGCGCACTGCCCCAGCAGCAACATGCGGTTGGCCTCAGGCATTGCACCGGTGAAGGCCATGCGCGCGCGCGGTGTGCCGGTGGGGTTGGGCGTGGATGGCTCAGCCAGCAACGATGGGAACCACATGCTGGGCGAAGCGCGGCAGGCCATGTTGTTGCAGCGTGTCACAGGCGATCCGGCAGCCCTGACGGCGCGTCAAGCGCTGGAGATGGCCACGCTCGGTGGGGCCAGTGTGCTGCGGCGAGATGACATCGGCGCGTTGGAGGCCGGCAAGGCTGCTGACCTTATCGCCATCAACCTGAACCGATTGGAATATGCCGGTGCCCTGCACGATCCGGTGGCGGCGCTGGTCTTCTGTGCGCCGGTGCGTGTGGATTGGGCGATGATCAACGGTCGGGTAGTGGTGGATGGCGGCCAGTTAACCACGCTGGACCTTCCTCCTATTGTGGAGCGCCACAACCGGCTGGCACAGGCAATGCTGCGGGGCGAGCTGGCATCCTGAAAGAGGGGGATCTGCTATGGCACGGACGGTTATTCAGGGCGGCACGGTTGTCACATCAGACGGCACGGCCGCCGCTGATGTCGTGATAGAGGGCGAGCGGATCGTCGGGATCGTCACAGCTGCGGACATCAAGCCGGACGATACGGTGATAGATGCCAGCGGGCTGCTTGTGTTGCCCGGTGTCATTGATGCCCACACCCATATCCAGCTGGATACGGGCATCTATAAAACGGCGGATAATTGGGAGATCGGCACACGCACGGCAGCAGCAGGTGGTGTAACCACTGTGATAGACTTCGCCACGCAGTTCCCCGGCCAGACCTTTGACGAGGCACTGGACAACCGCCTCAAGGAGGCCGAAGGAGCCATCGTGGATTACGCACTGCACTGCATGATCACCGAGTTCCCCATCGGTACGGAAGCCTCGCTGCAAACGCTCATCAACAGAGGTGTGCCCAGCTTCAAGGTCTATACCACCTATCGCCCTAACTACTATATGGACGATGCCACCCTGCTGAGGCTGCTCAAGGCAGCCCGTGAGGTAAGTGGATTGGTGATCGTCCATGCCGAGAACGATGCCATCGTCACCGAGGCCACGCAGCATCTTGTTCAGACGGGGCGCACGGCCTGGCGTTTCCATCCGCTGGCTCGCCCGCCCATCGCCGAACAGGAAGCCATCCACCGCGTGCTCTTTCTGGCTGAGGCTGCCCATGCACCAGTGTACATTGTGCACTGCTCAACGGGGCGCAGTGTGGAGCTGGTGCGTGAAGCAGCGATGAAGGGGCGCCCGGTCTGGTGTGAAACCTGCCCACAATATCTGCTTTTGGATGAGCGTGTCTATCTCAGTGGCCACCCAGAGCATTACATCCTCCAGCCGCCGATCCGACCTGTGGGGGAGCCGGAGAAACTGTGGGACTTGGTGGCCAAGCGCGCAGTGAGCGTGATCTCCACCGATTCTTGCGACTACACGTTGGAGCAGAAAACCGAACACTGCGAGTTCACCAAGACGCCGGGTGGCCTGCCCGGCATTGAGACCCTGCTGCCTCTCATCTATACCTACGGCGTGGAGGCGGGACGCATTGCCCTCACCGATTTGGTGCGCATGTTATGCGAGAATCCAGCGCGGCTGTTCGGATTGGCTCCGCGCAAAGGTTTCCTCCAACCCGGCAGCGACGCTGATCTTGTGCTTTACGATCCTGAACCGGAAGGGGAAATACACCACCAGCACCTCCACTATCTGGCTGCCTATAGCCCCTACGAAGGGATGCGCATTAAGGGCGCGGTGAAGATGACCTTCTCACGGGGAGAGGTTATCTACCGCGATGGCGAAATCGTTGGCAGGCCAGGGCGTGGCCGCTTTATCCCCGGTTCACCTTTCACACTCGGCCCTGTTGCGGAGTAGTGGACAAGGAGGGCGTATGGATCGTGAAAAGCTCATCGCAGTGGCGCGCGGGAATGAACCGGCCGCCGTCGTGCTCAAGAATGCCAACCTGGTTAACGTGTTTACCGGCGAGGTTTATCAGACGGACATTGCCATCCGTCGCTCATATATCGCGGGCCTCGGCGAGGGGTACGAGGGCGAGCAGGAGATTGACCTTGAGGGACGCTATGTGGCTCCGGGCTATATAGATGCCCATGTGCATATTGAGAGTGCCATGGTTGTCCCGCGTGAGTTTGCCAAGGCAGTTGTGCCGCGTGGAGTGACCACCGTCGTCACCGATCCGCATGAGATCGCCAACGTGCTGGGGCTGGAAGGGATCGCTTTCATGCTGGATCAAGCCAAGTATGGCCTGCTCAGCATGTATGTGATGGCCTCTTCCTGTGTTCCTGCCACCCACATGGAGACTACCGGCGCGAACCTTGAGGCGGACGACATCCGTCACCTGCTGGGAAATCCCTGGGTGCTGGGGTTGGCCGAGGTGATGAACTATCCCGGTGTGATCAACGGGGATCGACTTGTCTTGGACAAGTTGGAGGCCTTCAACGGGACAGTAATTGATGGCCACTGCCCGGGTGTGACGGGCAAAGCCCTCAACGCTTATGTGGTGGCCGGGGTTCGCTCGGATCACGAATGCACCTCTGTGGAGGAAGCCCGTGAGAAGTTGCGCCTCGGCATGACTGTCTTCATCCGTGAGGCAACTAACGCCCGCAACCTGCGCGACCTGCTAGGCGTTGTGACGCCGGAGAATAGCCACCGTATCTGCTTCTGCACGGACGATCGCCAGCCTGCCGACTTGCTAGACGAGGGTTCTATTGACCATATGGTACGGGTGGCCATCGCGGAGGGTATTGATCCGGTGCGCGCTATCCAAATGGCGACCATTAACCCAGCCCGCTACTTCCGACTTCATGATCGGGGTGCTGTTGCGCCGGGTTACCGCGCCGACCTGATCATCTTCTCCGATCTGCGCAACCCTGTGCCGGAGCAAGTCTATCGGGGCGGCTATCTGGTTGCCGAGAACGGCAAGATGCTCCCCATTCAGATCCCACCCCGGCCGATTGCATTGCGCAGCACCATGAACATCTGTTGGGACGCGGTGGACTTTGCCATCCCCGCTGCGGGAAGGCGCGCCCGCGTGATCGGCAGCATTCCCGATCAACTGGTCACCGAGCACCGCATTGAGGAGGTACGCACTGAGAACGGTTATGCAGTCGCCGATCCCGAACGGGACATCCTGAAGATGGCTGTCATTGAGCGTCACCGTGCCACTGGCAACATGGGCAAGGGCTTTGTCAGTGGCTTCGGCTTGAAGCGCGGCGCGCTTGCCGGAACGGTAGCCCACGATCACCACAATCTAGTGGTGATCGGGACAGATGACAAAAGCATGATGACCGCCGTGCGCACTGTGGCCGAAATGGGTGGGGGGTTGGTGGCGGTGAATGGTGATGAGGTGTTGGCTCGCCTCCCCCTGCCAGTGGCTGGATTAATGTCCGATCGCCCCATCGGGGAAGTGCGGCAAGGGATGGACGCCCTGCTGAATGCAGCTCATCAGCTTGGCTCGGCGCTGCACGATCCGTTTATGGCGATGAGCTTCATGGCGCTGGAGGTGATTCCCCATCTGAAGCTAACTGATGTCGGCTTGGTGGATGTGGACGCTTTTCAGGTCGTCAACTTGTTTGTTGATGGATAAAATTGGGCAGGCTGCATAGAATGCCGTTTAACTCACCAAAGCATAGAGGAGTTTCCGCACCATGCGTAGCTTTCTGGGACGAGACATCCTGTCACTGAAAGACTTTGAACGTCATGAGTTCTTTCGCATCTTTGAAGTGGCGGACATGCTGGAGCCGTATGCCCGCGATCGGCGCAACGGTGACCTCCTGAAGCATAAAACGCTGGTGGTAGCCTTCTACCAGCCTAGCACGCGCACCCGCCTGGCAACCGAGGCTGCCATGCACCGTCTGGGTGGCCATGTCACCGGCTTTTCCGATGTTAAGATGACCCGCGCCGGTGACTTCTACCAGGAAGGCATTCAGGACACTGTCAAGATGCTGGAGTACTACGGCGACGTGATCGCCATGCGCCACTTCCAGCAGGGCGCCCCGGCCGAGGCCGCCCGCCACGCCAGTGTGCCGGTTATCAACTGTGGCGATGGCTGGGGAGAGCACCCCACGCAGGTCATCACCGACCTGATGACCGTTTACCGCGAGCGAGGCACGCTGGATGGGCTAACTTGGGTGATGATCGGCGATATGCGTATGCGTACCATGCATAGCTTGAGCTACGCGCTCACCAAGTTTGACCACAAGGCCTATGTGATCGCGCCCGACGCCATGTATTTCCTGCCGGAGTTTGAGCAGGAAGTGCGTGAGATGGGCTTCAACTTTGAGCGCAAGGAGCACATAGAGCAGGTCATCGGTGAGGCCGACATTATCTACATGGAGCCGGTCGTCCAGCCCGACTACACCAAGTCTCGCGATGAGCGCACCGGCGATGTGGGCCTCACGCCGCCCAACTATCAGGTGACCAAGAAGCTGCTCTTTGAGAAGGCCAAACCCAACGCCATCGTCCTGCACTCCCTGCCGCGCATGGACGAACTGGCAACCGATGTAGACACCACCCGCCATCAGCGCTACTGGGTGGAGGCCTACAACGGAGTGCTGAGCCGCATGGCACTGTTGGCGCTTATTCTGGGAGCGATTGAGTAGGTCAATAGGAGCGGGAAATCCTTGCCGGGGCGTGCGGTTGCGTGCCCCGGCCTATTCCTTATGTATGGACAGGAGAGATAAGCCATGCAAACGCACTTAGCAGGCCGTGACATGATCACGACCCAAGAGTGGACACGCGACGAGCTGGACACAGTCTTTGATGTGGCCTTTGATCTCAAGCGCAAGCGCGCGCTGGGTGAACCGCATCCCCTGCTGCGTGACAAAGTGCTGGCCATGCTGTTCTTCTTCTCCAGCACACGCACACGTGTCAGCTTTGAGGCAGCGATGGCCCAGTTGGGCGGCCATGCCCAGTTCATTGAGAGTCGCACCACGCAGATCGCACACGGCGACACGGCCAAAGAGATCGGCGAGATCGTGGGGCGCTACTGCGATGGCATCGCTATCCGCCAAGTGGACTGGGGGTTCGGCAATCAGTACATCCGCGAGGTGGCGCACTACAGCCGCGTGCCCGTCCTCAACATGCAGTGTGACATCTATCATCCCTTCCAGGCACTGGCCGACATGATGACCATCTTTGAGCGCTTTGGGCGCAACGTGCGCGGCAAGGTGCTTAACGTCTCGTGGGCCTATGCCGTCAGCTACCAGAAGCCGCTTTCCGTGCCCCAAAGCCTCATCCTGCTTGCGACGCGCTACGGTATGAACGTGCGCCTGACACGCCCGCCAGAGTTCAAGCTCATGCCGGAGATTGAGGAGCAGGCGCGCGAGAACGCGCGCAAACACGGCGGTAGCTTTGAGATTCTGGACGACTTTGACGCCGGCTTTAAGGGGGCGGATGTGGTATACCCCAAGAGTTGGGGTGCCATGCTGACCACCACAGACGAGAAGGAGTCGGCGGAGATCGCCAAGAAGTACGTGGACTGGATCGCTGATGAGCGTCGCATGGCACTCACGCGGAACGGCGAGGGCATCTATATGCACTGCCTCCCCGCTGACCGCAATGTGGAGGTCGCGGATGCGGTGATTGACGGGCCGTTCAGCGCCGTGTATGACGAAGCGGAGAACCGCCTGCATGTACAGAAGGCCGTTATGGCCCTCACAATGCGCTAGGTGATCAAGGAGCTGATAGGGAGAACTATGAGCGTAAACGGCAAACTGGCGGCGGTTGCCATTGGGGGCAACTCGCTCATCAAGTCCAAGGATAAGGTTGAGGTCAAGTATCAGTTTGAGGCTGTGCGCGAGACGTGCGTCCATCTAGCGGGGATGATTGAGCAAGGATGGAACCTCGCCATCACGCATGGCAACGGCCCACAGGTGGGTTTCATCCTGCGCCGCTCGGAGCTGGCCGCTCACGAGGTGCATACCGTACCTCTGGATGTGATCGGTGCCGATACGCAGGGTTCCATCGGCTACATGATCCAGCAGGCGCTGGCTAACGAGTTCCGCAGGCGCGGGATGCACAACAAGCAGGCCGTCTCGGTGGTGACGCAGGTGCTGGTGGACGCCAACGACCCCGCTTTCCAGAACCCTACCAAGGGCATTGGCGGGTATCTCAACGAGGAGCAAGCCGAGATGTTCCGCCGCGAAGGCTGGACGGTGATAGATGACGCCGGACGCGGCTATCGGCGCATGATCGCCTCGCCCATCCCCAAGCGCATTGTGGAGCTGGATGCGATCAAGGCCTTGATTGCGCAGGGCTTCATCGTCATCTCCACCGGCGGCGGTGGCATCCCTGTGATAGAGGATGAGAATGGCGATCTACGTGGCACCTATGCGGTGATTGACAAAGACCGCGCCACAGCGCTGCTCGCTACAGGTATTCAAGCAGACCTCTTCCTTATCTCCACCGCTGTGGAGAAGGTGGCGTTGAACTACAACAAGCCCGATCAGCGGTGGCTTGACCGCATGACGGTAAGCGAAGCGCGCCGCTATATGGAGGAAGGTCACTTTGCAGAAGGCAGCATGAAGCCTAAAATAGAAGCTGTGATCGCTTTTCTGGAGAACGGTGGCAAGCAGGCGCTGATCACCAATCCGGAGAACATTGCGCGGGCACTGGCTGGTGAGACGGGCACCTGGATCACGCCTGACTAGCCTTCGCCGTATTTGGTGCAGAGGCGCCGACTTGCGCCGTTTGGCTGTTGCGTTCGTGCCACGCAAGTTCCATGAGGAGAAGAAAGGAAGAAGGCTATGGCACACAAGCATCTGTTCAGGCTGGCTCTACTGGCGGCGGTGATGGCGCTGCTGCTGGCCGCCTGCGCGCCAGCAACGCCGACCACCGCGCCGACCGAGGAGGCGACGGCAGAGGCTACCGAGGTCGCCACTGAAGTCGCCACCGAGGTTGCCACGGAAGCTCCCACTGCAGAGCAACCGGAAGAGTTTGTGTTCGGTGTGATCCTGGTGGGGCCGAAGAACGATCATGGCTGGAGCCAGGCACACTACGAAGCCGGTCTCTACGTGGAGCAAAACTTCCCTGGCGCGCGCATGATCGTCTTTGAGAGCCTCAACCCCGCCGATAAGCCCGAGGCAACCGTTGAGGGTGTCTCGGACGACATGATCGCTCAGGGGGCGAAGCTGATCTTCACCACCTCGGATGAGTTTGAGGAGGACACCGTCGGCGCTGCGCAAAAGCACCCCGATGTAGTCTTCATCAACATCTCCGGCGACGATGCATGGGCTGAAGGGCAGGATGCGGGCGTTGCACCGCCCAATGAGGGTAACTTCATGGGGCGCATGGAGGACATGAAGGCCATCGCTGGATGTGCCGCTGCATTGGCTACTGAGACAGGCAACATCGGCTACCTTGGCCCGCTCATCAACTTTGAGACGCGCCGTCTGGCCGCTTCCGCTTACCTCGGCGCCCGCTACTGCTGGGAGAACTACCGGGGTATGGACCCCGCCGATCTGACGTTCACCGTCACCTGGATCGGCTTCTGGTTCAACATCCCCGGCGTGACGCTGGACCCCACTGAGGTTGTCAACCAGTTCTTTAACACCGGTGTGGATGTTGTGCTGAGCGGCATTGACACCACCGAAGCCATCGTAGTAGCCGGGCAGCGGGCAGCGCAGGGGGAGCGCGTCTTCGCCATCCCCTATGACTACAAGGGTGCCTGCGATGAGGCTCCTGATGTCTGCCTCGGGGTGCCTTACTTCAACTGGGGGCCGGCCTACCTCGCCACAGCCCAAGCTGTAGCCAACGGCACCTGGACGCAGTCCTGGGACTGGAACGGGCCGTACTGGGAGGACCTGAACGACCCCGATAAGTCTCATGTTGGCTGGGTGGACGGGCCTGCTCTGCTGGCCAACGAGGAGTGGAAGGCTACTCTGGATGACTTCATCAGCAAGCTGGCCAGCGGCGAGGTTAACCTGTGGGTAGGGCCGCTCAACCTGCAGGACGGCACGCCGTATCTGGCCGATGGCGAGGTCGCGACCGACCAGCAGATTTGGTACCTGCCTAAGCTGCTGGAAGGCATGACGGGCGCCAGCGAGTAGCATAACGGGAGAACGGTTGAGTTGCGTCCTTGAAGAGAGCGGCTTTCTCCGGCCGCTCTCTTTTCTCCATCCCTTCCTTGCGTTAAACTGACCCAGAACAAGGCCCTGTGCTGCACACGAGAAGAGAAAGCCGATGCGTGTTGAACTGAAGGATATCCGCAAGTACTTCGGCGATGTGCGCGCCAATGACGGCATCAGTTTGACGTTTGAGCCGGGGCGCATTTACGGCCTGCTGGGAGAGAACGGTGCAGGCAAAAGCACGCTGATGAAGATCCTCTCCGGCTATCAGGCCCCCACTAGTGGGACGATTCTGTTGGATGGCCAGCCAGTGACGTTTTCTTCCCCCTCCGATGCCTTGGCCTGCGGCATCGGGATGCTCTATCAGGACCCGCTGGATTTCCCGCCCCTGCAGGTCATTGAGAATCACCTGCTGGCCCATGACGAGCGGCTGGTACTGGATAAGCGAGGGGGCAGCCAAGAACTGAAGCAGCACGCTTCTATCTTTGGCTTTGAGCTAGACCCCCGCGTCTATGTGGACTCCATGACGCTAGGCGAGCGTCAGCAAATGGAATTGCTGCGTTTGCTGGTGCTGGGCGCCGAGGTGCTGATTCTGGATGAGCCGACCACCGGCATCAGCGCCGAGCAGAAAGAGATGCTCTTTAACACTATCCGCCGCTTGGCTCATGAAGAGCAGAAGACCATTATCTTCGTCTCACATAAGCTGGAAGAGGTTCAGGAACTATGCGATGAGGTGGCCGTGCTGCGGCACGGTAAGCTGGTGGGCACGCAGGCTATCCCCTGCCCGACGAGCACACTGGTACGCATGATGTTCGGCGAGGAAATCCCCACCAGTGCGCACAAACATAGGGCAGCTGCCCCGGCTGTGCTTACCGTGGAGAACGTGACCATCCGCACCTATCGGCTCACTGTTGAGAATCTCAGTTTGGAGCTGCACGAGGGCGAGGTGCTGGGCCTCGCTGGGCTGGAAGGCAGCGGCCAGCGCCTGCTGTTGCAGGCCTGCGCGGGCCTGCAACCTGTTCACAGTGGCAGAATCTTGCTGGACGGTGAACCCCTTGTCGGCAAGCGTTCCCCCCTCTTCTGGACACCCTGGCTGGCCTGGGCATTCTTGGCCATTCGCGCCGTTTGGTTAGCTGCTCAGCTGCTAACCGGGCAGATCGGAGGACTGCAGATGGCAGGTGGGATGGCCTGGGCACTGCTCATCACAGGCGCCCTCTGGCTGGTCAGCGCTGTTCTGATCACCTGGACCAGCCAGTCAGCCTATCATGTCTTTCGGCAACGCGGCGGGGCTTACGTGCCTGCTGGACGGCTGGAAGAGGGCCTTATCGCAGACCTCTCCCTGACGGAGCACATGGCGCTGGTTTCGGCAGGGAGCAGTTTTTTGATCAACTGGCGGCGCGCCCGCGACGAGATCGTGCAGCGCATTCGGCGCTACAACGTCGTGGGGCAGGCCGAGACGAAAGCCGCCGAACTCTCGGGCGGCAATCAGCAACGTGCGATGTTGGCCCTGTTGCCGCCCTCGCTGCGCGTGTTGCTGCTTGAGCACCCCACTCGTGGGTTGGACGTCACTTCTACCAACCACATCTGGGAGCTGTTTGAGGAGCGTTTGCAGCAGGGCACTGCGATCATGTTCATCTCGGCGGACCTGGATGAGTTGTTGGAGCGCAGCGATCGTATTGCGGTTTTCTTTGGGGGGAAGATGCTGCGCATTCTCAATGCCGCTGAGACCTCGGTGGAGGAACTAGGCCATCTGATTGGAGGGCAGCAGATGTGAGAGATGCCATGCTGCGCGACCTGTGGCGGGTTGTCCCTGTCCTTATGGCGGTGGGTGTCACCACTGCCTTGTTGATAGCCGTAGGGGCCAGCCCAGCAGTGACCTACGGTGCGCTATGGCAAGGGTCCTTTGGCGGTTACGATCGCACTTTCAGCACGCTGGCCTTCTGGGTGCCGCTGTTGCTATGCGCCACTGGCCTGCTGGTGACCTTCACCTCGGGCCTGTGGAACATCGGCGTGGAGGGCCAGATGATCATGGGAGCCATTGGCGCCAGTGCCGTTGCGCTGGAAATCGCCGCTGCCTACCCTGACATCCCCGGCTGGGTGATCGTGCCATTGGAGATAGGGGTGGCTATGCTGGCCGGTGCGATGTGGGCTGCGCTGGCGGCTATCTTGAAAACACGCGGCGGCGTGCACGAGATCTTCGGTGGCGTGGCGCTCAATAACCTGGCCATCATTGCTACCAACTACCTCATCTCCGGCCCCTGGCAGCCGCCGGAGGGCGGCTCCTTTCGCGGAACAGTGCCTTTCCCACGCCATGCTTTGCTTCCCTTGTTGGGGAATACGCGTTTCAGCCCGCTCTCTCTGGTACTGGCGTTGCTTGCCCTGCTGGCGGTGGTGCTGGCCCTACGTGGCACGTCATGGGGGCTGCAGCTGAAGGCGTTGGGCAAGAACATGCGCTCGGCCTTTCTGCTGGGCGTCTCCAGCGAGCGTGGGGCGATCACGGCCATGATGCTGTGCGGCGCATTGGCCGGTCTGGCGGGAGCCATACGTGTGCTGAGCTGGTTTGATAGCCTGCGCCAGAGCATCTCCGGCGGCATCGGCTTTCTGGCGGTTCTCATTGTGCTCCTTTCAGCCATGCGTCCGCTGGGGGTGCTGGTGATCTCGCTCGTCTTCTCCGCCTTGCTCACTGGCGGTGCTGTTGTCCAACTGCGCACGCAGCTGCACTCTGCCATCAGCGGAATCATCCAGGGGACGTTGGTGCTGTTTGTGTTGCTCTTCGGCGACTACCGCCGCGTTTTCCGCCGCCCCCAGCCGACAGCAGAAATGGAGGCTGAAACATGAGCGAAGCGCAGATCGTGGTCATTTTGGCCTCCATTGTGGCGCAGAGCGCGCCGCTGATACTGGCCGTGACGGGTGAGACCATCACCGAGCGCGCCGGCGTGATCAACCTCTCGCTGGACGGCACTATGCTGATCGGCGCCATGGCGGGCTTCGTGGTGGCCTATAGGGTGAGTGGCCCCTTGGAAGCGGTTGGCATCACTGGCGACACGCTGCCCGTGCTGGCGGGGTTCGCCGTGGCAGGGTTGATCGGGGCCCTGGCAGCACTGTTGATCGCCTGGGGCAGCATCCGCCTCAAGCAGGATCAGGTTGCCATCGGTTTTGTGCTCACCTTGCTGCTGGCTGATCTGGCCAACTTTCTGGGGCAGAATTACACGCGCATCCCTGGCCCGCGTGTGGCCCACCTGCCCATCCCCTACCTTGCCGATATTCCTGTTCTCGGGCCGCTCTTCTTCCGGCATGACCTCTTTATCTATCTCACCATCATCCTGGTAGGGATAGTGTGGTGGTGGTTGTTCCAGACCCAGCCGGGGTTGCAGATGCGTGGCGTGGGTGAGCGCCCGGAGGCGGCCTTTGTGCGCGGGGTAAAGGTCAACCGCACGCGCTACCTTTACACCGCCCTCGGTGGGGCGCTGGTGGGGATCGCTGGTGCGGGCTACTCGCTGGACATCAAATTGGGCTGGAGCGACAACCATATCCTTGGCATCGGCTGGATTGCACTGGCGATCGTAATCTTCGGCGGGTGGCGGCCTGTGCGGGCAGCGCTGGGCGCTATCCTATACGGTGCCACCAAAGTGGCGGCGCAGCTCCTGCAGAGCACTTTCCCACAGGTGCCGGTGGTGCTTTTTGGCTCGCTGCAGTGGTTGCTGATGCTCGGCGTACTCCTGCTGGTGGGCAGCGAGGGTATCAAACGCCTGATTGACATCTCGCCGCGCTGGATGCAGGGGCCGCTTGCGCGTGCGTTGCGTGTGGCACCGCCCAAGTCCTTAGGGCGGGCGTTCATTGAGGAATAGGCCTATCTGTTGAGGCGACTTATGGAACACGTGATTGGCTTGCAATGTACCCTCTGCGGGGAGGTCCATAGCCCAGCGGAGGTCACTTATGTGTGTCCGCAAGATGGCGGCAACCTGGATGTGCAGTACGACTACGAGCAGATCGCAGCCCGAGTTCGGCGTGAGGGGTTGCGCGATGTGGTAGGCATGTGGCGCTACAAAGCTCTCCTGCCCATCGCTTACGAGGCTGCCGAGCCGCCGCTTGTAGTGGGCAACACGCCACTCTACCGTGCGGATAGTGTCGCCCGCGAGCTCGGGGTGGGGCAGGTGTGGGTCAAAGATGATGGACGCAACCCCACCGCCTCGCTCAAAGATCGCGCCAGTGCCCTGATCGTGGCGAAGGCCCTCGCCGAGGGGCGCAATCTGGTGACCACGGCCAGCACTGGCAACGCAGCTGCTGCCTTGGCTGGGTTAGCAGCAAGTGTGCACATGCCGACGGTGATCTTCGTGCCAGCCAGTGCGCCGGAAGCGAAGATCGCCCAACTACTGGTCTATGGAGCGCACGTGCTGCTGGTAGAGGGTACTTATGACGATGCTTTTGACCTCTGCCTTGCTGCATCCGAGGCTTACGGTTGGTACTGCCGCAACACGGGATACAACCCCTACACGGCGGAGGGCAAGAAGACCGTCGCCTATGAGATATGCGAGCAGCTTGCGGATGGTGCTGGGCGGTTCGCTGCACCCGATACGATTCTGGTGAGCGTGGGCGATGGCAACATCATCAGTGGGGTACACAAGGGGCTAAAGGACCTGCTGGCGCTGGGCTGGATCGATCACATGCCGCGCCTGATCGGCGTGCAAGCTGAGGGTTCGGCAGCCCTGTATCACGCTTGGAGGGAAGGCATCCCCGCAGCGCAGATGCAGCCCATTGAGGTGCATACCATCGCCGATAGCATCTCGGCGGGTCTGCCCCGCGACCGTGTGAAGGCGATGAATGCAGTTAAGGAGACCGCTGGTGCCTTTCTCACCGTGAGCGACGAGGAGATCATCGCTGCCATCCCTGCGCTGGCGCGGGCAACGGGCGTTTTTGCTGAGCCAGCGGCCTCAGCCACCTACGCTGGTCTGCTGAAGGCCGCCGCTGAAGGGATGTTTGCCCCTGACGAGCGTGTGGTGGTGCTGATCACGGGCAACGGCTTGAAGGACATCGCTGCGGCCCGCAAATCTGTAGTGCAAGCTCCGCGCATTGCCCCGCGTCTGGAAGAAGTGGCCCGCGTCGCCAGTGAGGTTTTTGGGATGTAAGGGGGTACAATAAGGCGGATCAACCCGTTGCATTCGGACAGGTTTTGTGCATGGTGGTCACCCCAACCTTTTCCATCGTTGCCCCCGTGTACAACGAGGTGGGCAACATCCGCGAGCTACACCGGCGCATCAGCGAGGTGATGCAGCAGACTGGCGAGCCGTGGGAGCTCGTGATGGTGGATGATGGCAGCACCGACGGCTCGGCGGAGGTGATGCAGGAGGTCTTTGAGCAGGATCCCGAGCATGTGCGTGTGGTGCGCTTCGCCCGCAATTTCGGCCATCAGATCGCCGTAACCGCCGGCATGGACTACGCCGCCGGACGGGCGGTCATCCTCATTGATGCTGACCTGCAGGACCCGCCGGAGGTGATCCACGACCTGATCGCCAAGTGGCGTGAGGGCTATGAGGTAGTCTATGCCGTGCGCGCCAAGCGCGAGGGCGAGACGTGGTTCAAGCGCCTCACTGCTTCGCTGTTCTACCGTCTGCTATACCGCATCACCGATGTCAGCATCCCGCTGGATACTGGCGACTTCCGCCTCATGGATCGGCAGGTGGTGGAGGCCTTGCGCGCCATGCGCGAGCATCACCGCTTCATCCGTGGCATGGTGAGCTGGGTGGGCTTCCGGCAGACGGGTGTGGAGTATGTACGCCGTGAGCGCTTCTCCGGCCAGACCAAATATCCCCTGCGCAAGATGCTGCGCTTTGCTTGGGACGGCATCACGGGGTTCTCCTACTTCCCCTTGCAGCTGGCCACCTATCTGGGTTTTGCCATCGCCGCGCTGAGTGTGCCGGCGATCCTGATTGTGGTTTATCTGCGGGCCTTCACTGACGCCCGCCCGCTGGAAGGTCAGGCTACCACGTTGATCGTGGTGCTGTTTCTGGGTAGCGTTCAGCTCATCAGCCTTGGCATTATTGGGGAGTATCTGGGGCGCATCTACAATGAAGTGAGGGGGCGCCCGCTCTACATCGTGCGCAATGTGCTGGGCTATCCGACCTCACCTACGCCGCCGCACGCCGCACGAGGCAACGAGATTGAGATGGAGGAAACATCGCATGGCCGAACCCAAGCGGGTTGACGACTTATTAGCGCAGCACAAGGCGGCGCTGGAGGAATACCGCAAGTGGGATGAGCAGGTCAAGCAGCTGCTTAAAGCACGGCGTGCAGGCAGCTTGAGCCGTGAAGAAATGGAGACTTACCGTGAGATCGTCCAACGGCGTGATGCTGCCTACGATCTAATGTGTCATCTGGAGCGCACCTTGCTTGAAGAAACGGGTGAGTGAGGGAGAGGCAGCACTTTTCCCACTGTTATCATCAAATTCCTTTAAAAGGAGCAGAGCCTTATGAGTGAGACGAAGATTATTACCGGCCCTACGTTTGAGGAAATGCTGCACCCTGAAAAGATCGATCCTGAGGTGCGCACCCGTGCGCTGCGCATGCGCACCGAAGACCCCCTTGACCCCATCAACCTCTTCAACATCACCTGGAAGGACGAGAACAACCGTATTTACTACCACGTCCTACCCCACCAGCTGACGGGTGTAGAGGCTAACATCGTGGTGCTCTATAGCGTGAACTTTCCCACCGGCAGCCATAAGGTTGGCGCAGCCTACTCCGTGGTGGTTGAGAAGGAGCTCTTCGGCGAAGTGGACCCCGCCGTGCACACATTGGTGTGGCCCTCAACCGGCAACTACGGCATCGGTGGGGCCTTTGTGGGCTGCCGCATGAACTTTGACAGTATCGTGGTGCTGCCGGAGAACATGAGCCGCGAGCGCTTTGAGAAGATTGAGGGCTATGGGGCGCGGGTTATCAAGACCCCCGGCTCGGAGAGCAACGTCAAGGAGATTTACGATAAGACGTGGGAGCTGCGCCGCGACCCTAAGGTGCGCGTCCTCAATCAGTTTGAGGTGATGGGCAACTACCGCTTCCACTACTACGTCACCGGCAACACGATTGTGGAATTGGCCGAGGTGCTCCAACAGCAGGGCGTGGGCGTGGGCAAGATTTCGGCCTTCGTCTCGGCCATGGGCTCAGCGGGCACCATCGCAGCTGGCGACCGACTCAAGCAGGTATGGCCCGATCACAAGATCGTGGGCTTAGAGCCGATCCAGTGCCCCACGCTCTATAACAATGGTTACGGCTCGCACCGCATTGAGGGCATCGGCGATAAGCATGTCACCTGGATCCACAACGTGCTGAACATGGATGCCCTCATGTGTATTGACGACATGTCCTGCTTGCGCGGCCTGGCCCTGCTGACCAACCCGGTGGGGCAGCAGACGCTCATACGGCGTTTCGGTGTGCCGGCGGAAGACGTGGAGAAGATGAGCGGCATCTTCGGCATTTCCAGCGTGTGTAACGTACTGGGGGCGATCAAGACCGCCAAGTTCTACAACATGGGCGCGGACGATGTGATCGTCACCATCTGCACCGATGCCATTGACCGCTACTACTCGGTGATGGATTGGCTGGAGCGCGAAGAGGGCAAGATGGACGAGGCTATGGCGGCTTACCGCATGGCCTCCACGTTTCACGGGCAAAAGTTGGATTGGATTTTGGAGGGCACGCGGGAGGTGCGCCAGCGCTGGCACAACCTCAAGTACTACACGTGGGTGGAACAGCAGGGCAAGACGGTGGAAGAGTTGGACGCCCAGCGCGATCCGGCGTGGTGGCAGGAGCATCAGCAGATGGTAGCCGAGATCGATCGGCGCATCATGGCCTTCCGCAAAGAGCATCACCTTCACGGAGCGTGATGTATCCTGAAGACCGCGTGCTCGTTGGTGTGATGCCGCACCCCCGCGATTTGGAGCTGGCACGCGAGCAGCATTGGTATCGCGTGCCGGTGAAAAGTGCGCCGCAGGGTATCCATGCTGAGTACGTGGCCTTCTACTTCACGCAGGCCTTTGGGCCTGACCTGCGTTGGGCGATCCACTACTATGCGCGGCGCACCGGCCATGAGCTGGTGCGCCGCCTTGATCTTCTGCCTGAGGAGACTGACCACCCCCGCGCTAACGACCTCTACTATAAGCTACAGCTTGGCCCTCTACGTGAGAAGCAGCCGCCCATCGTCAGCCTGCGTTGGCGACGCATCACTTTTATCCAAACAACATGGGACCGCTTCATGGCTGCGCGGGAGATCAACGACCTATTCCGCAGCAACGATGCGCTTGTGGACCGCATCTACCATGCCCTGAAAGCACAGGGTATCCAACCGGAACGGGCTGTTGAGGTGCGCGAAGGTGGCGAACGCTATACGGTTGATCTGCTAATCCCCTGTCGTGACGGGGCCGTTATGCTGGCCAGCAGCCCTGAGCGACCCAAAGAGGCGCTACTGCTTCGGGGAGACGAACGAGAGGACCTGGCGCACATTGAGGCGGCCATAGAGAAGCGCGGTGGCCCACTGGGGGTTGACCCTACCTCTCCTTTAGAGCAGCGCTAGCACCCATAAAGCAGGAAGCACGGGGAACGCCTCCGTGCTTCTTCTCTCGCCCTTAGCTCTGTGTGATGATCAGGCACCGGACTTGGCAGCGGCCTGCGGAGAGGGTTTCTTCTCCTCTGTCTGGACGGACGCCTTTGCCTCGGGGCTAGGTGTAGGTTTGGCTTCCTCCTTCGCAGTCGGACGGGCCTTCTGGGTCTCCTCAGCACTTTGCTTCTCTTCTGCGGGCTTAGGATGCTCTGAGGCGCCGTTCTTAAAGGGGTTTTTGCTCAGCGCGGCGCTCACAATGTTCACCATCTGCCCGATGTCCAGCTCACCCTTGTTAAGCACCCCCACTACCGGCCACGAACTGAGTTTCTCGCGGTCGGCCTCTTCTAACACCTTAGCGGTGGCGATCAGCACACGGACCGGTTTGCTGTCCATCTCTTTGCGGATGTGGGCCAGCAGACCAAAGCCATCCAGGCGCGGCATCATCAGATCCAGCAAGATCAGGTCAGGGAGCTGCCCCGCCAGTTTGTCAACAGCTTCCAAGCCGTCGCTGGCGGTCTCCGTGACATGCCCGGCCATCTTGAGGGTGATATTAAACAGTTCCCGGACGTCCGGCTCGTCGTCTACAACGAGGATGCGTGCCACCTGTGCGCTTCCTGATTCGCAATATTCTCCACCTGAACTATAAACCGCTAAAGGCGAATCCGCCACCCATAGGAGCGTCGCAGGAGACGCTCGTTATTAATCTGTAAAGATAGGCAGATGGCCCAACGCCACAATGTCCTGCCACTTGGCGCGGTCGCCTTCGGTGAAGATGGCGGCCTGCCCGACCACTGTGCCGCCGGCTTTCATGACCAACATCTGCATACTCTGCAGCGTGCTGCCGGTGGAGATCACATCGTCCACGATGATGACGCGCTTGCCCCGAAACTTATCCAGGTCTTTCTCATCAAGATACAGCGTCTGCGGTTCGCCTGTGGTGATGGACATGGTCTCAGCGGTCAAGGCATTGCCCATATAGGGCTTGTAGCGTTTGCGCAGCACCACCCAGGGCAGGTTCAGCTCAAGCGCCAGCTGGTAGATGAGCGGGATGCTCTTCGCTTCAGCAGTCACCAGGATATCCCCGTTCTTATCGCGTAGCCTCTCCGCAAGGGCACGGGCAGCGGCTTGCACCAGTTCGGTGTCCCCAAGGATGTTGAGGATGGCGATGCGCACGCCCGGCGCAACCTCAAAGATGGGCAGGTTGCGCTTCAATCCGGCGACCTCTACAGGGTAGGTCTCTCGCTGTTGCGATGCCATATGCTATTCTCCCCTATTGAGTTGCTGGAAGGGTGCGGTGGAATCCTACACCATTCTAGCGACAAATCAGCGGGGGCGCTAACAGTTTTGGGCGGGGCACACAGGGGATTTATCCACAGGCGAGGCTGCCTGTGGCCTTCAAGGGGGAGAGGGAGGGCACAGAGCCTTTTACTGGAGCTTCTCGCTGCTGAAGAGATTGGTGTGCAGGCAGGCGGCTAGCGCTTCCAGGCAAGGCTGATCGGCTAGGCCCTCAAGAAAGGCGCGCACCTGTGGAGAGAGTCTCCATTTGTCCAGGATCTCCTTGCGGGTAGCTTGGTGCAGCAGCTTCTGGCATAGATCATCGTCTAGTAGAGCCACGCCAACTATCTGATGCAAAAGACAACGATCGCGGATGTGGTGAAGGCCCATGTTTTGCTCCCAATGGCCGGATTAGGGAAGGTTCTCTAAAATATTATATATGAATTTTAGAGGGCCAAATCTGCCCCGTGTTATCCCCAGGTCCTCAGCCTTTAGGGTTGCGTGGAAGCAAAGGGGCGAAAACCGACAACAGTGATGGCCTGCTTAACGCCGAAGTCGTCGTAGGCTACGATGAGCTGGCCGTTACGCTCGGCTGCCCGCCGCACCAGCCAATAGAGCATCTCCTCCATACGCTGGCCCTGAAAGAGGATCAGATCATCGGGTAAGCGCGTGACATTGCCATCGTAGTTTGCCTCAAACAGGCGCACCACCTGACCATCCGCCTGAAGCACATAAAAGAAGAGCCGCTCGGCCTGCTCTACGTAGGTCCTTCGCCCACCCACAGCGGCACCGCTTTCCGTCCATGTCAGCGCTCCCAGCCAGGGGTGTGAGCCGAAAGTGCTCCCTACGACGTGCGGGTCAAGTTCGGCGACGGCATCAATTACGGGGTCAATTTTTGCGGCCATCACGCGCCCTAGATAAGCCTCGGGGGCAGGGGTGGGGGTTGGTGTGCGCGTGGAGGTCGGCATAAAGCCCACCGTTGGTGTGGGACTTCCCGATGTGGCAGGCAAGGCTGTCGCTGTAGAGCCGAGGGCCTCGCTGCCAACGATGACCAGTTGGGACTGTTGGCCGGGCAGCTCGCCGTAAGCGACGAGAAGCCGCACGTCGCGCAGGCTTGCCTGCACTGCCAGCACGTGAAGGGCCAACGAAACATCGGCACGGTTCAGCATCCAGCTCATATCTGCTAAACCAGGCGCTCCGCCGAAGACGCTTAACGTCAGTACAGTCCCCTCTTGGCGCACCATCCCCACGCGGTTCAGGCGATCGGGGTTCGCCGGTTCGGGGATTAGGATTTCCAGCGAGAGATGGCTGTTGGCTTCAAACGGCTCCCCGCCGAGCAGAGCGACGTTGCCTGGCCCTGCCTGTAAAGTGGTGATGATGCTGGTGCTCTGCCACCACGCCAAACCGCTGGGCGGCGGGGATGCGCTCAGCTGCGGGAGCACTTGATCCAGCAGCGCACTGGCCCACTTGTCAACCGGTGTGGAAGGTAGCGGCGTCCCCGTTGTTGTTTCGGGTTGGGGGGTGAACTCAAGAGGTGTGCGCAGCGGCTCCCCTCCAGTGAAAGTGGGCGCCGAGGTGTCAGGGATTGTCTCAGGAGCCTGCCCTGCTGACGAAGTGCTTTCTCCCAAGAAAGGAGGACGGGCGAGGCGCAAGAGGATAGTGCTCAGCGCCAGTAGCGCCAGCAGCAGGGTGATTATCTTGAGGCGATAAATGCGTTCTCCGGCGGCCACATCAGCGGATTGACCAGACCTCCAGATTATCAAAAGCCACGACAAGGCGGGCATCGCGGGGGCTGACAGCATAGAGGGCAATATCCCCCTTCTTGCGGGCCTCGCTGGAGAAGCTCCCCACCACGTGGTCATCAAAGTAGATGGTGAACGTGCTCCCACTCGTCAGCACGCCCAGCCGATGCGTCTGCGGGCCGACCGCGCTAAGGCCGTTTGGCAGGGTGGTGTCCAAGAAAGGATCGGGGTTTAAGGTACCGCCTGCGCGCAGATAGACCGTCACGCGGCCATCGCAGAAGACGGTCAGGGCGTAGTAGTTATCCGCATCTTTGAAGCGGAAGAACAGGCCATAGCCGCCACCGGAGGGGCACTTGTCAGGCGTGACTTCTACCTGTACATACAGATCGGCCCGATCGATGGCTGCCGTGGTTAGATAGCGCAGCGCTCCTGCCCCAAGGTCAAAAACGTATTGCCCATTGGCGGGATACAGCCGTGCCGCTACGTCCTCAAAAGTGGGCCAGCCGCTGGAGAAATCAGCCACCAGAATCAACTCATCCTTCTGAGGGATAGTCGCCTGTGTGGCAGGGAGGGTAGCCGTTGCATTCTCGGCTACTGGCGTCGCCTCGCTGGCGGTCGGCTCTGCTGTCCCTTCACCCTCCTCCGAAGTCGGGAGTGGGGTGGGAGTTGGCGGAGGCGGCAAGGTAGCCGTCGGGAAGGGCGTCACCGTTGGTGGCGGTAGTGATGTGGATGTGGCGGTAGGTGGGATGGGTGTGGGTGGCAGGGTCGCCGTGGGCGGAAGGGGAGCAGGTACGTTAGCACACGCGCTCAGGAGCGCTATCCCAAATATTCCGATCGTCAAAAGTTTTTTCGGCATGTTATCTGTTAACCTTGTCCGATGACTGTGCGGCGATCATAACGCAGGCCGTTGGGATTTCCCAACGCCTTCATACCGCTTGGGCTCCTTGTCCCCTGTGGGAGGGAGTGGCATACTATCGGGCATGGCTAGGCAAATTGTGCTGCAAGGAGGCGAGGTCGTCACACCCCAAGGTGTGCGGCGGATGGACATCCTCATCAGCGGTGAGCAGATCGCCGCTGTTGATGAGGGCCTTGCCGCAGAAGCGCCGCAAGCTGAGGTGTGCGATGTGAGCGGCCTCACCATCCTGCCCGGCCTGATTGATGCCCACGTTCACCTGCGTGAGCCGGGCGGGGAGCACAAAGAGGACTTCACCACGGGCACCTGCGCCGCGCTGGCCGGAGGTGTGACGACTGTCCTCGCCATGCCCAACACCAACCCGCCCATCACCGACCGTGCCACGTTTGAGGAAGCTGCCGCCCGCGCCGCTGCTAAGGCAGTATGCGATTACGGGTTGTACATTGGTGCGACGCCGCACAACGCCGAAGAGGCTGCCGCTTTGAGCGGGCAGGCAGTGGCACTCAAGATGTACATCGGCTCCAGCACGGGCGATCTACTGGTGGATCGCTTCGCAGCACAGATTGCCCATTTTGAGATGTATCCGACGCATCGCGTTATCGCCATACACGCTGAGGACGAGGAGGCAGTGCAGTATTACGCTGCACGCGGCCAGCATCGCCCACCCATCTGCGCAGGGCTGGCGACGGCCTACATCCTGGCGTTGGCCGAGCAGACCGGCCATCGGGTGCATATCTGCCATGTCTCCATGGCCTACGAACTGGCGCTGATCCGCGATGCCCGCCGGCGTGGCCTGCACGTCACCTGCGAGGTCACGCCGCATCACCTCTTCCTTACCACCGAGGACTGGGCACGCCTGGGCCCATTAGGGAAGGTCAACCCACCGCTGCGCGCTCCGGAAGAGGTCGCTGCGTTGTGGGCGCTGTGTGAGGAGGTTGACCTCATCGCTACCGACCATGCCCCACACACACTGGCTGAGAAGCAGGGTGCAACGCCGCCCTCCGGCCTGCCCGGGCTGGAGACGATGCTCCCTCTATTACTGAACGCCGTCCATGAGGGGCGGTTGACGCTGCCTGATGTGGCACGCTGGACGGCTCAGCGCCCTGCGGAGGTGTTTGGCCTTGCGCGCAAAGGGCGCATCGCCGTTGGCTACGATGCCGATCTGACGCTGGTCGACCTTCGTACTGAGTGGACGATCCGCAATGAAGGCTTATACACGCGGTGCGGTTGGACACCTTTCGCTGGCCGCAGCGTGCGAGGACGGGTAGTACAGGTGTATCGGCGCGGGCAGCTGGCCTTCGCCAACGGGCGTGTGCTGGCAGAACCAGGCAGCGGGCGTGCCGTGACATTTGAGCGAGCATGAGGTGGCCATCTCGCATCGCCTCTCTTCGCGCTTTTCTCACTGTACTGGCTGGCTGCCGATGAATTCGGTCGGCGGTGAGAGCGCAACGGCGGGGTCTTTCCATGAGTGATGCAACCGTCTCTATCGTGGTCACAGCCTACCGTGAAGCAGCCACCGTTGGCCGTGCGCTGGAAGCCCTGTTGCCGCAAGCACAGGGTGCAGAGGTGATGGTCATCTGCCCAGACGAGGAGACCGCACAGGCTGCTGCTGCATATGCCGGCGTCACCGTGCTGCGCGATGCTGGTAGGGGCAAACCCGCTGCCCTGAACTTGGGCCTTCAGCGAGCGAGGGGTGAGATCATCGTCCTGACCGATGGCGATGTGGTGGTAGGGGAAAAAGCCCTCGCTGCGCTGCTTGCACCGTTCAGCGATCCGCAGGTGGGCGCTGTAAGCGGCAGGCCGGTTTCCCTCAGCCCACGCGGGACAATGCTGGGCTACTGGTCACACCTGCTTACCGAGGCTGGGGCACATGCTGAACGCCTCAAACGCGATGCTCAGGGGCAGTTTTTTGTCTGTTCGGGGTATCTCTATGCCATCCGCGCTGGGCTGGTACAACACATTCCGGAGGACGCGCTGGCCGAGGATGCCGTCATCTCGCACTGCATCGGCGAGCAGAGGTACCGCATCCGCTACGCTCCAGAGGCGGAGGTCTTTGTCAAGTATCCCACCACCTACCGCGATTGGCTGAAACAGCGCGTGCGCAGTGCGGGCGGCTATGCTCAGCCGATCATCGCCCGCTCGCCGCTGCGAATGCGTAGCTTCTGGCACGAAGTTGTTGCTGGTACATGGCGTGCGCTGCGCTACCCACGCACCCTGCGGGAGTTCCTATGGACGCTAGCCCTCTTTGTGGCGCGGCTGCACCTTTGGCTGCTTATCTTCTGGCGCGTGCGCGTGCGGCATGAGCCGCTCCAAAGGCTGTGGCAGCGTGTGGAGAGCACGAAGTAAGGCGCGGCGGTGTATAATCGGCGGGCAGGATGCTACCCCGCTAAAGATTTCGGGCCCCCAGAGGGTCTTGCAACTGAAAGGGCATAACATCATGAAGTGGCATGAGAACGTCGTCAAGGTATGCATGGGTATCCAACCCGGTGAGCGTGTCTTGCTCATCACCGATGAGGCTTTGCGACAAGAGCAAGAACTGCTGGCCCGCACCATTGCCCAGATTGGACCGTCTGAGCTGGTGCGTTGGACGCTGCCGGAGGCCGAACGTCCTCTACAGGTTGCCCCACCAGAGATACTGGAATGCGCTCGCACCTTTGATGTGGGCATCCAGTTCCTCGCCCGTGCCACCACGGAGGAGCAACTTTACCGCTTCTCGCTCATTCAGGCGACGGCAGAAGGGGGGCGGATGCGCTTTGCCACTGGCCTGCGCATTGACCGCGCTATTCTGGAACACGAGCTGAGCGCCGACTATGAGCAGATCGCGGCCATCACGTACGGGCTGTATGAGTTTCTGCAGGGCAAATCCGAGGTGCACATTACCTCACCGCTGGGCACCGACCTGCGTCTGAGCATCGCTGAGCGGCCAGTGGCTGTTGACCCGGGCATTATCCGCAAGCCCGGCTACTACAACCTCCCCGCCGGTGAGTGTTATGTCGCTCCGTTGGAGGACAGCGCCAACGGCACGCTGGTGGTGGATAAGTCCTTCCCCAACATTCTCATCAAAAAGCCTATCCGCCTCACCTTCGTCAAGGGGCGCGTGACGGAGATTGAGGGAGGCCAAGAGGCCCGCGAGCTCCTGCGCCAGATTGAAGAGGGGGAACGCAAGGAGAACGGTGAAGGGTGCCGCACCATCGCCGAGTTGGGCATTGGCACTAACCCGGCGGCGCGCATTACGGGCAACGTCATGACTGATGAGAAAGTGATGGGCACCATCCACATCGCCATCGGCCATAACGCCGTCCCGCCCTACAACGGGCGGAACAAAGCCCCCATCCATCTGGATGGCGTGATGGGCAATCCCACAGTGGTGGTGGACGGCGAAGTGCTGATTGACAATGGTCGTTATCTGATCTAGAGGCCTGGGAGGTAGCGTGACGCGCGCATTGGTCACCGGCAGTACGGGTGGCATCGGTGCGAACCTCGTCGCTGCGCTGAACGCACGCGGTGTGGAGGTCGTGGGGTTGCGGCGCAAAACGTCGCCACATGACGCCGTTGGTGACCTTCGGCTGACATTTGTCACCGGCGACATCCTTGACCCCACCTCGCTGCAGGCGGCGATGGAAGGTGTGGATTGGGTCTTCCATGTAGCTGCCATCGCCGATGATTGGAACTTCCCAGCGCAGACGGTTTACAAGGTCAACGTAGAAGGGACACGCAATGCCCTGGAGGCGGCCTATCGGGCCGGCGTGAAGCGCTTTGTGTTCACCAGTTCTGCGGCGGCGCTGGGGCGTCCCCGCCGTGCCCATTCTCTGCTGACGGAAGCGGACGAGTACAATCTCAAACCCAGCGATTGGCCTTATGGATATAGCAAGCACGTCGCTATGCGGATCGTAGAGGAGTACGCGGGCAAAGGTTTGCACGCAGTGAGCGTATTACCGACAGCCGTCCTCGGCCCGCGCGATGTCAAGTTCATCTCCGGCGAGCTGCTTGTGCGAGCACTGCGCCGCGAGATCTTTCCCCTGCCAGACGGCGGGGTGAACTTTATAGACAGCCGCGATGTGGCCGAGGGGCACATCGCGGCCGCTGAGCGCGGCAGGGCCGGCGAACGCTACCTCTTGGGCGGGCACAACCTGACCCACGATGAAATCCTGCGCACCATCAGCGAGGTGCTGGGCATTCCCGTGCGGCGCATCAGAATCCCTCGCTGGTCGTTGCCTGTGTTAGCCGAGGTCGTGGGGGTGTTGCTCAAGGTGGGAGTACACTTACCCATTGAACGGATGCGCGTCTTGCTCAGCGGGGAATACATGTACTACGACAACAGCAAAGCGGTGCGCGAGCTGGGATTGGCGCCGCGCCCCTTTGCCCAAACGGTCGCTGATGCCTACCGTTGGTATGTGGAGCACGGCTTTTTTGAGCGGCGCGGCATCCCGTCCTCAGCGCTGCCGCCCCTTCCTGAAGCCCTCGGTAAGTAAAAAGGAGGTTTCCCATGGGCGAGGAGCTGGAACGAAAGCTGGACTGGAACGCCGTCCTGCGCAGTGTGGCAATCGTGGGGGCTGTTACCACCGCCTATGCGCTGATTGTTCCTATCATTGGTGCGCTGCTTGTCCGTGAGGTCATTCCCCTGCCTTACGATTGGGATGTGCTCAAAATCTCTGGCCATGAGATTTACCGCATCCTCTACTGGGTATTGGCTTGGGGATTGATCATCTGGCGCGGAGCGGTGATGATCCGTGAGGTGCACGAGCGCATCATAGACGACATGCTGGTTGCCTCGGTGTTGATCGCTATCGTCATGTTGGCAATGAAGATCGTTGTTTGGGTTTTCTATGAGCCGATCAACTCCGACGGGATGCGGCTGTTCCCCATCACGGCCCTTGACGTGGGTGGCGCTCTGCTGCTGTTCGTTGTGGCGCTGGTCGCCGCTCGCATCAACCGCTACTAATGGAGTGGCGAAGGGCACCATATGGACAACGAGCGCCTTCCCCTTACCACGAAGTTGCTGTACGGCGCGGGCGATCTGACGAACTCGGTGCTGCTCACCATCGTGGGCGTGTACTTGCTGATTTTCCTCACTGATGTGGTCGGGCTTGACCCGGCGCTGGCCGCCGTTGCCATCTTTGTCGGGCGCAGCGCAGATTGGATCAACGATCCCATCATCGGCCACCTCTCCGACCGCACCCGCACACGCTGGGGGCGTCGGCGGCCTTTCCTGCTGTTCGGCATGGTCCCGCTGGCGGTGGCTTTCATACTCTTTTTCTGGGTGCCGCCCTTCACCAACCAGATCGCGCTGGCCGCCTACTACGGCCTGATGTACATGCTCTTTGATACGCTGGCCACGCTGGTCTATATGCCCTACTTTGCGCTGACGCCGGAGCTGACGCTGGACTACGACGAGCGTACCTCCCTCAGCACAGTGCGCATGGTCTTCTCCATTCTGGGCAGCATCATCGTCTTCACCACGCCCACCCTCATCGTCAAAGCATTTGACGACCCGCGTCAGGGTTATTTTGTCATGGCCATCGTATTTGGTTCACTAGGCGTGCTGCCGCTGCTCCTGACCTTCTTCGGCACCCGCGAACGGCCTGAGTTCCAGGCCCAAGTGCAACCTTCGTGGCGTGAGTCGCTCGCAGCGGTGCGCCACAACCGACCTTTCGTCTTCGGATTGGTCATCTTCCTGCTGACGTGGACGGTGATAGACCTGCTTTCGGCGACTCTGTTGTATTTCATCACCTACTGGTTGCGCATGAGCGAGACCAGCGAGCTGATCATGGGATCCGTGTTTGTCAGCGCGGTGTTCTTCCTGCCGTTATGGAACTGGCTGGCCGCCCGTTGGAATAAAACGAAGGCCTATATCGTGGGGATGCTGTTCTTCAGCGCAGTGCTGGGCGTGCTCATCTTCCTGCAGCCGACAACGCCACTGCCGCTCATCTTCACCATCACCACGTTGGCCGGAGTTGGTGTAGCGGCAGCTCACGTGATGCCTTGGTCCATCTTGCCAGATGCCGTGGAGTGGGACGAGTGGCAAACAGGCCAGCGCCATGAGGGAGCCTTCTACAGTTTGGTGACGCTGGCGCAGAAGATCGCCTCGTCTATCGCCATTCCGCTGGCGGGCGTGCTGCTGAAAGTATCTGGCTATGTGCCCAATGCGGTAGATCAGGCCTCATCGGCCTTGTGGGCCATCCGGGGCCTGATTGGGATTGCACCGCCGCTACTGTTGCTGGGCGGGATTCTCTTTGCGCTGCGCTACCCGCTCTCGCGGGAGCGCCATGCGGAAGTGCGCCGCCTGCTCGCCGAGCGGCGGGCGCAAGCAATGGCTGGTCGTTGAATAATGAGGAGAGTGTCATGGCCGAGGCGTTGTTGATTACCAATGGAACGGTCGTCACTTGGGAACCGGGAGCCGAGTTGATCCCCGACGGTGCGGTTTATGTAGAGGATGGCAAGATCGCCGCCGTTGGTGCCTCAAGTGATCTGGCCTCCCGCTATCCTCAAGCGCCACGCCTGGACGCACGGGGTCAGCTCATCATGCCCGGCAACATCTGCGCCCATACGCACTTCTACGGTGCACTGGCGCGCGGCCTGGCCATCCCAGGGCCGGCCCCCAAAGACTTCCCCGAGATTCTGCAGCGCCTGTGGTGGCCTCTTGATCAGGCGCTGGACGAGGAGGCAGTGCGCCTCAGTGCCCTGGTGTGCCTTGTTGACGCTATCAAGCACGGCACCACCACACTGATTGACCACCATGCCAGCCCCAACGCACTGGAGGGATCGCTGGACGTGATCGCCAGCGCTGTGGAGGAGGCCGGCCTGCGTGCCGTGCTGTGCTATGAGGTCACCGATCGCTACGGGCCGGAGCGGGCACAGGCTAGCATTGCCGAAAACGTGCGCTTCCTCAAGGCTGCTGCCAACCATCCTAACATCGCCGCTACCTTCGGCCTGCACGCTTCGCTCACCGTTTCGGAGGAGACGCTGGCAGCCTGCGTCTCTGCAGCGGAGGGGCTGGAGACGGGCTTTCACATCCACGTGGCCGAGCATGAGGCGGATGAGTACGACAGCTTGAACAAATGCGGCAAGCGTGTTGTAGATCGCCTCCATGACGCGGGCATTCTGGGGGAGAAGACCATCGTCGCCCATTGCGTGCACATTGACATCCGCGAGGCCGAGCTGTTGCGTGAGACGGGGACCTGGGTGACGCATCAGCCGCGCTCCAACATGAATAACGGTGTTGGCGTGGCAGATGTGGAGGGGATGCTGCGCGCTGGTGTGCGGGTATGCCTCGGCAATGATGGCTTCAGCAACAATATGTGGGCCGAGTGGAAGACCGCCTATCTGCTCCACAAGGTGTGGCATCGCGACCCACGCCGGGCTAACGGCATGACCATTGTGGAGATGGCCGTGCACAACAACGCTGCGCTGGCGGGCACGTTCTTCCCTGAAACCCAGCCCGGCCTGCTCGTTCCGGGCGCTGCTGCCGACATCATACTGGTAGATTATCACCCTATCACGCCGCTCACGGCGGGCAACCTCCCCTGGCACATCCTCTTTGGTTTTGAGGCTTCTATGGTGACGACCACGATCTGTGCTGGACGTGTGCTCATGCGCGATCGCCAACTCCTCACGCTGGACGAAGCCGCCATCACTGCTCGCTCACGGGAAGTCGCCCCGCGGGTGTGGGAGCGCTACCGCCGCATCGTGGAGAAGCTGCTTTAGCCACATTCCGTGCCACACAAGGCGAATCACGCTATAATGGGGGCCTGAGCACATCCGCTCAGGCCCCTTTCACCATCTACCCTCAGGAGCAGGCCCCGTGTCCGAGCAACCAAGACCATCAACCACGATCGCCGTGCTGGGCGGCACAGGCCACGAAGGCAGCGGGTTGGCTTACCGCTGGGCACATAGTGGTTATGAGGTGATTATCGGTTCGCGCTCGTTGGAGAAGGCACAGAATGCCGCTGCCGAATTGAACGCCTTGTTGGGGCGCAATGCCGTGCGTGGAATGCTCAATGCCGATGCCGCCGCCGCTGCTGATATCGTAGTGTTGACGGTGCCCTATGCGGCTCACCGCGCCACTCTGGAGAGCATCCGTGAGCAGGTGCAGGGCAAAATACTGGTTGATGTGACCGTGCCCCTTCAACCGCCCAATGTCACTGTAGTGACGCTGCCGCCGGGGCGCAGTGCCGCCGAGGAAGCACAGGCATTGCTTGGCCCCAACGTGCGGGTTGTCTCCGCTTTTCAGAACGTCTCAGCCACTCACCTCAAGGACCTTGGTCATCCTGTGGACTGTGACGTGTTGATCAGCGGCGACGATGCCGAAGCCAAAGCACAGGTGATCGCGCTGGCGCGGGCAGCCGGAATGCGCGGCATAGATGCCGGGCCGCTCGCCAACGCCATTGTCGCTGAGAGCCTTACGCCGGTGTTGGTAGGGATCAACAAGCGCTACAAGGTCAAGGGGGCCGGGATCCGCATCACGGGGATTGATGAATGACGGCGCAGCAGGTGCAGATCATCGGTGTGCCAGGCATCCCCCTCATCCAAACGGGTGATGACCTTGTGGCGATCCTCGCCGAGGCGCTGCAAGCCGCCGGCCTTGCCTTGCAGGATGGCGATGTGGTGGTCTTTACCTCCAAGATCGTCTCTAAGGCAGAGGGACGCTGGGTGGACCTGACAACCGTTGAGCCGGATGAGGAGGCGCACCGTGTGGCGGCGCAATGCGGCAAAGACCCGCGTGAGGTAGCCGTCATCTTGAGCGAGGCACAGCGCATCTCGCGCCTGCGCGAAGGGGTGCTGATCGTGGAGCACCGTCTGGGCTTTGTATGCGCCAACGCCGGTATGGATCACTCTAACACCCGCCCTGATGGGGAGTGGCGTCTGCTCCTGCCGGCCAACCCCGATGCCTCGGCGCGGGCGCTGCGCGAGCAAGTCAGGGTGCGGCTGGGAGTGCAAGTAGCAGTGGTCATCAGCGATAGCCATGGGCGCCCTTTCCGCCTTGGCACGCTGGGTGTGGCGATCGGTGCGGCGGGGCTTCCCACACTGTGGGACCTGCGGGGCCGTCCCGATCTTTTCGGCACAGCGCTGCGCGTGACGGAGGTCGGCTTTGCTGATGAAATCGCTGCCGCAGCGGGGTTGGTGCTGGGACAGGCCGCCGAGGGTATCCCGATAGCCATCGTGCGTGGCCTGGAGTATCCGGTGGATGAACACGCTGCCGCCTCCGATCTGATCCGCCCCCGTGAACTTGATCTATACCGCTGAACCTCGTAGATTTAGAGAGTAGGATCAACGCGAAACGAGGACCGGCTGCTGAGCAGCCGGATAGGCAGAACTTGAACTCAGCTGCACCCTCTACATCCGACGCGCTGCATCGTTTCCTGCGTGGGCGACGGTCTGTCCGCCGCTTTCAGCCCCGCCCTATCCCCTCCGCAACCCTGTGGCGGGTTCTGGAATCCGCAACGTGGGCGCCTTCTGCCCACAACCGCCAGCCATGGCGTTTTGTTGTCCTCACCACAGCGGAGAGCAAAAAACGTCTGGCCGAGGCCATGGCCGCGCGGCTGGCCGAGGACCTCCTTGCTGATGGCGTGGATAAAGAGACTATCGCGGCGGAGATCAGACGCTCGCAGGAGCGCTTGATGGGCGCCGCTACGCTTATCGTCGTCTGTCTGACAATGGAAGATATGGATCGCTATCCCGATGCACGGCGACAGGAAGCTGAGCACACGATGGCGGTGCAGAGCGTGGCTATGGCAGGCCAGAACCTGCTGCTGGCAGCCCATGCCGAAGGTTTGGGTGGGGTGTGGATGTGTGCGCCGCTCTTCTGCCCGCAGGCGGTGTGCACAGTGCTTGACCTGCCGCCGGACTATGAACCGCAGGGCGTGATCGCTTTGGGGTACCCGGCGGAACAGCGTGGGAAAACCCGCCAGCCGCTGGAGACACGGGTGATCTTCCGATGAGCGTCTGTGACCATGTGGTGCTGCTGGTGGGAGGGGTAGGCGGGGCCAAGTTGGCGTTAGGGTTGGCCCGTGTGCTGCCCCCCCAGGCGCTGACCATCATCGTCAACACGGGTGATGACTTTGAGCATCTCGGGCTGCACGTTTCCCCCGATCTGGATACGGTGATGTACACACTGGCCGATGTGGCCAATCCCCAGACTGGCTGGGGGCTTGCCGAGGACACCTTCCGAGCGATGGAGATGGTGGAGCGCTACGGTGGCCCAGCGTGGTTCCGCTTGGGCGATGGCGACCTGGGAACCAACCTGATGCGCACCATGCTGCTGCGTCAGGGTCATACCCTTACGGAGGTCACGCGGCGGCTATGCATGGCACTGGGCGTTGCACACCCCCTACTACCCATGTCGGATGACCCCGTCAGGACAGTGCTGGAGACCGATCAGGGCTGCCTGGCCTTTCAGGAATATTTTGTGCGTGAGCGCTGGCAGCCTGTCGTGCGTGGCATCCGTTACGAGGGTTCCGAACGGGCAAGCCCCAGCCCCGCCGTGGCGGCAGCGCTGGAAGGCGCCACGGCGATCGTGTTTGGGCCGTCCAACCCCTTCCTCAGCATTGACCCCATTCTGGCTGTGCCCGGCATCCGCGAGTGCATCGTTGCCTCGCCCGTACCTAAGGTGGCTGTCACCCCCCTTATTGCTGGACAGGCCGTAAAAGGCCCCACCGCCAAATTGATGGCCGAGCTGGGGCTTGAAGTTTCGGTGCTGGGTGTGGCACAACATTATCGGGAACTGCTCACTGGCATTATACTGGATGAGGCAGACCGTGCCCTGATCCCTTCGGTGGTAGCGCTGGGGATGCGCGCCACCGCACAACGTACCTACATGACTACGCTTTCGGACAAAATCTCGCTTGCCCAATCCGTGCTCGCTTGGTTAGAGGATAACCTGCCGTGAAGAACGTCTGGGCCATCGTCCCCATCAAACCGTTAAACCGCAGTAAGAGCCGACTTTCGCCAGTGTTGGATATCAAGCAGCGGGAGGCTTTCAGCCGCCATATGCTGGAGCAGACGCTGCTCACGCTGAAAAAGGTAGAGAAAATCAGCGGGGTGCTGGTGGTAAGCCGTGATCCCCATGCCCTGGCATTGGCGCGCCGTCTGGGTGTGCATACCTTGCAGGAGAGTGGCACACCTGAGCTGAACGCTAGCCTCACGCGTGCCACGCAAGTGGTGGCCACATGGAACGCTAGCGGCGTGCTGGTGTTGGCTTCGGACATCCCCTTGGTGCAGCCGCGTGACATTGAGGCCATGCTGGATCGGGCAACGTTCCCGCCCGTCGCGGTGATTGCTCCCGATCGCCACCACAGCGGCACCAATGCCCTGCTAATGGGACCTCCGGCGCTGTTCCCTTTCCGCTTTGGCAAGGATAGCTTCGCCAAGCACCTCGCCGAGGCACGCAAGACAGGTGCCGAAGTACACATCTACGAGTCTTTTAACATCGCGTTGGATGTGGATGTCCCCGCCGATCTGGAGCTCTACCGCGAGATGCTGATTGAGCGCCAGCTGGGCGAACCCGTCTGGATGGGGTAGGACATCCGCCGCCAGAAAACGCCGCAAAGGGAGGAAAATCATGACTGAGCGCGTTGCACTGTATCTGCAAGACGCCCATCCCATCCGCGATGGCATGGAGTACGTGAAGTATGCTGAGCAACGCGGATTTGAGGCCGTCTGGCAGGCCGAGTCGCGGTTGGTGCGCGATGCCATCGTGCCAATGGCCGCTTTTGCGGCAGTGACGGAGCGCATCAAGATCGGTTCTGGTGTCATCAACAACTGGACGCGCAATGCAGCGCTTATCGCTGCCACCTTCTTGACACTGGACGATCTGGCACCTGACCGCATTATCTGCGGCATTGGGGCGTGGTGGGATCCACTGGCTAAGAATGTTGGCATTGACCGCCGCAAGCCATTGACTGCCATGCGTGAAGTGGTCACGGTGGTGCGCCGCCTGTTGAACGCCGAGACGGTGACCTTCCACGGCGAGTTTGTCCATATGGAGGGCGTGAAGCTAGACGTGGTGTACGGGCGCAAGGGGCCACGCAACGTCCCCATTTATATCGGCGCAACGGGGCCGCAGATGCTGGAGCTGGCCGGCGAGATCGCCGATGGTGTGGTGCTCAACTATCTGGTCACGCCGCAATACAATGTTGAGGCAATGGAGCGTCTGGAGGCAGGGGCCAAGCGCGCCGGACGGCGTATAGATGATATAGACCGCCCGCAGCTGGTGGTCTGCTCTATGGACCCCGACCGTAAGCGTGGCTTGGACGGCGCACGTAAGCTAGTCACCCAATATCTGGCGCAGCAGCCGCACTTTGCCAAAGCACTCGGCGCAGAGGAGAGTCTCGTCAATGAGATCAAGAAGCGCCTCGGTTGGCCTGCTACGGAAGAGGAGATCGAATCGGCGATGGAGCTGGTGCCCGATGAGATGGTGCAGATGGTCGCCGCGGCAGGCACACCGGAAGAGTGCCGCGCCAAGGTAAAGGAATACATAGAGACCGGCTGCACATGCCCCATCCTCTATCCTCTGGGGCCGGACGTGAAAGCCATGATTGACGCCTTCGCCGTGATGTGATGTCTCATCTCAACAGAGAGCGAACGCTTATGGGCCGAACAAGCGGAGAGGCAGGCACGTTTGCCCGTCAACCGAACTCGCGGCACTGCTTCGTCTGCGGGATGGAAAGCCCCGTCGGGTTGAGGCTGTGTTTTGCCGATAACGGCGTGGATGAGGTGCGGGCGACCTATACCGTGCGCAGCGAATATCAGGGCTACCCGGGCGTGGTGCACGGGGGGATCGTCGCTGCCATGCTGGACGAGGTCGGCGGGCGCACGGTGATGATCGGCAATCCCAACCGCTTCTTTATGACAGCCAAGATGGAAATCCACTACCGCCGACCCGTGCCGACTGAGACACCGCTCACACTGATCGGGCGACCTGTGCGCGATCGGGGGCGGCTTGTGCAGGCGCACAGCGAGATTCGCTTGCCGGATGGGACCGTCGCCGCCGAGGCCGACCTGATGCTGGTTGAAATCCCGCCGGAGTACGTGCCGGATGCTGATCTGGAGACCCTCGGCTGGAAGGTCTATCCCGATGAAGTTTGCGCTAACGAAGAGAGCACGTGATGCCCGTAGACTGAGGAGGCGATCATGCTGTATGGATTGCGAGAATATCACCGCCCCACTGATCTAGAGGAGGCGCTACGCCTGCTGCAACGTCCGGACGTGCGCACTGTGCCACTGGCGGGTGGCACCGATCTGATCGGCAGGGATGGCTCGGAGATTGAGGCAGTTGTGGACCTGAGCGCGCTGGGTTTGGATTTTGTGGAGCGCAAGGGCGACACGCTGCGGCTGGGTGCAATGGTGCGCCTACAGACGATCGTGGAGAGGCTGGGGAGTGTGGCCGATGGTCTGCTTGCCGATGCGGCGCGGCGTATGGCCGGTTGGAATATCCGCAACGTGGCTACTCTCGGTGGCTCGTTGGTGGGTGCAGGCCTGCACACCCCCTTGAGCGTGACACTGGCGGCGCTGGGCGCACACCTGACCATCACTGGGCAGAGTGAGTCCTTGCGCTGGCCGGTAAGGGAGATTCCACAAGGGCAGCTTGTGACGGCGGTAACCATCAACTTGCCACAAGGTGCGTTCGGCGCGGCCTATGAGCAGGTGGGACGCACCCCTGCCGATCATCCTATAGTTTGCGCAGCAGCAGTAGCTTCTCGTTCTGCTGAGGGCACAATCCACACCCGCACGGCGGTCGGGGGCTTGTTGGTGAATGATCTGGTGGTTGTGGAACAAGCAGTTGTGGGTAGTCCTGCTGCTGTGGTGGAGGCGGTAGCGGCTCAGGTCGTCCCTCCTCAAGCGATCTGCCTCTCCGATTATCGGGGTAGTGCCGAATATCGGCGTGCGGTAGCGTCGGTGCTGGCTCGCCGTGCCCTCACAGCAGCATTGACGAGGCTCTCATCATAGCCTATGCCAGAAGATGCCAGCCGCGCTCCGAAAGCAGCCCTTACCCTTCTTCACCCAGGAATGTTGCTGAGCTTGCTGCTATTCCTTGGCTATGTCCTTCGCCTCTACCACCTGGATGTGAAGGATATCTGGGTGGATGAGGCCCACATCTGGTGGCATGCCCGCTTGCCTCTCTTGGAGAGCTTGTCGCGGGGCATGGCTGAAGGCCCTACCAGTGTCGCCTCCGACCCCCTCTACGGGGTCCTCATGCATTTCTGGATTGAACTGACGGGTGAGAGCGTCTTTGCCATGCGCTACTTCAGCGTATTGGCGTACCTGATTACGCTTGCCCTATTGGGCTGGGCCGCTGGGCGCGCCTTCGGGATGCGGGCGAGGTTGGCAGCAATGGTGATCGGGGCAGTGTCCCCCCTATGGGTGTTGTACTCGCAGGAGATACGCCCCTATGCCCTTGTTCCCGCCGCTATGCTGCTTGTTGTCTGTGGGATCGTGGATATCGCACAAGGACGGGGGAACGGATGGCGTGGGTGGAGCCTGTTGGTGGCCGGTGAGGTAATGGCACTCTACACGCACGGCTTCCTGGCCTTTGGGTTGCTCACCGCCAACCTGCTGCTTGTATGGATGGGACTGCGCCATCTGCGATGGCCTGACTGGCGGCACTGGTGGCGGAGTTGGGCCATCAGCCGTGCCGCGACGTTGGCCCTGACCATGCCGCTGATCCCGCTCTATTTGGCCCGTTCAGGGGCCGTGATCAACCCCTTGTTCCTGCCGCTCAGTGCCTCGGAGTTCGCTGCTGCGCTGTGGGGATACTTGCTGGGCATCCCTTGGGAACAGCGCGCTGAGGGTATCCCTATGGTGGTACCCGTTGCTGGAGCTCTTCTCTTGAGTGCGGTGGCTCTGGCTATTGCGTTGCGGCAACGTGGGGCGCGCCTGCTGGCCGATTGGATGTGGTGGTTGCTGGGCACAGCAACGCTGATCATGATCTACTCATGGCGTAACGCGGCCTTTCACGGACGCTATGCGCTGTTCCTCAGCGGTGTGCTGTTTCTCATCCTTGCCGCACTGATCGCCACAAGCTGGGAAGCCAGACGATGGGGACGGTTCATTAGTGGTGGGCTGGCGCTGGCGTTGCTGATCTCCTCGCTGATGGGCCTGCAAGGCCTCTATAGCGGGGCCTATTCCGGCTATCGCCATCATGCCACACGGGCCGTCAGCGAGGCACTCAAGGAGCAATTTGGGCCGCAGGACGGCGTCATTGTGATGCCCGTCTATGACTATACGTTGGAATACTATGGCCATGGAGAGGCGACACTGGGCTGGGCGCACTCCCAGCAGGCGCAAGATACGCCGCAGGGCTTGCTGGAATTCATGCGCGGTAAGAACAAGATCGGCGTTCTGCGCCTCATTTATGAGAATGAAGCGCTGCACAGCCACATCCCCTTCTATCTGGAACGTTTCGGCTCGCTGGTGAGCAGGCAGCTCTTTGAGGGGTACACGCTTTCCACCTACCGACTGGATCATGAGACGCAGTGGGAGATGGCGGATTTTGAGCCTGCTCACGTCAGTTGGGGAACGCTGCGCCTAAGTGGCCAGTCTATAGCATCAGGCGATGCCATCACAGTGGCACTGCAGTTCCGCACTGCCCCCGACTACACTCCCGGCCCGCGCTATGCCCTCTCGCTGCGCCTTGTGGACCCAATGACCAACTGGGCGCTCAGCCAGATGGATAGCCTGCTGGTGGACGAGCATGGGCGTCCTGCCAGCGCATGGCAGCCCGATGAGCAGTTTGCTCAATACTTCGTCTTGCCGCTTCAGCCGGGCACCCCGCCCCTTGAGGCGCATTTGGTGGCCGTCCTCTATGATGCCCAAACCGGTGAAGCAGTAGACCTGCGCGATGCCAGTGGTGCCCCTGCTGGACGGGAGGCTCTCCTTGCCTCGGTGGTCCTCGGCCCGGCGCCTGCGCGATGGGTCTATGCGGACGATCAACGAGCCTTCGCACTCACTCCTCTCCCCTCGGATGTGCTGGCGGGCTATGCGCCGGATCGCTCCGTTGTTGCACCGGCGGAGAGGCTCGGCGTGACGCTTGGCTGGCTGATACCCCCCGAAGTAGTGCGGGAGCGAGGGGCAGAGATACAGCTGGTGCAGGATGGCTTGCTGCTGGCGTGGGAAGACGGTCCACCGCTGCAAGGCCGCCAGCCTGCTGATGTGCCTGCGGGCGGCCTGTGGCTGGATCGCCGCGTGCTAGAGGTAGGCCGCGAGGCGCGCTCCGGCCCCGCCGATCTGATCGTGCGACTGGGCGATCAGCGGATAACGTTGGGCAGCGTTGAGATCGCAGGCTTTGAGCGCCTCAACGAGCGCCCTGCCGTTGAGCACACGCTGGAAGCGACCTTCGGCGAGGTGGCGCAGCTGTTAGGCTATCGGCTAGAGGTGCCGCCGCGCATTACCAGTGAGGCCACGCTGACCCTCACCCTCTATTGGCAGGCGCTGGCCGATGGGACCCCGGAGGTCCAATACAAGGTCTTCACGCACATGCTGAACCCGGAAGGCAGGCTAGTTGGCCAGCACGACGGGGTGCCTGTTGATGGCACACGGCCCTTCAGTGGCTGGCAGGCAGGGGAATACCTGATTGACGTGCATCCCATGCGGTTTATTGCCCCTTATGAGGGCGTGATCCACATCCAGGTAGGGCTTTACGACCCTGCAACACTTGAGCGTATCCTGACGGCGGATGGCCGCGATGCGGTGATGCTGCCCCTTGAGTTAGTGGTTGAATCCAAGCGCTAGGTAGCCTAAACTCAACTAGAAGAAACCCGCGGTTCCTGTGCGGTCATCGGCCAGCGGATTGAGGAAGGGAGATCATCGCTATGGAGATCGCTTTCAGACTGAATGGCCAAGAAGTGCATCTTGACGTACGGCCCGGCCAAACCCTTCTCTCGGCCCTGCGTGAGAACGGTTTTGTGAGCGTCAAACACGGCTGCGAGACCGGCGAGTGTGGCGCCTGCACGGTGCTTCTGGATGGCCTGCCGGTGAGCAGCTGCGTGATGCTCGCCGCACAGGCGGCTGGCCGCTCTATCACCACGGTGGAGGGCATCGGCGGAGCGCAGCAGCGCGGTTGGCGTGGGTCGGAGCCGCTGCATGTGCTTCAGCAGGCCTTTGTGGAGACGGGCGCCATCCAGTGCGGCTATTGCACGCCTGGCATGGTGTTGGCCGCCAAGGCTCTGCTGGATCGCGAACCAAACCCCAGCGAGTCGCAGGTGCGCGAGGCACTGACAGGCGTGCTGTGCCGCTGCACGGGCTATCTCAAGCCGGTGCAGGCCGTGCTGCGGGCAGCGGCCATCCTGCGCGGTGAAGAGGTGCCCCCTATCGCTCCAGAGGAAGCCATCCCTGCGCCGCCGGGACTGTTTGAACCGCCGCATCCTGAGAGGTTTGAGCCACCAGTAGTCCCTGGTGGCGAAGGCGGTACCCTGCTCAAGACCACCCCCCTGCCAACTATCGTGGTAGCGGAGGAGCGGGAGCGTGAGTACGTCGGCAAGCCTGAGCCGAAGGTGGACGCCTATAAGCTGGTGCAGGGCAAACCTGCCTTCACTGATGATATTGAGATGCGTGGCATGCTGATCGGCAAGCTGTTGCTTAGCCCGCACGCCCACGCCATCATTAAGCGTATTGATGTCAGCAAAGCGCGCGCTCTCCCTGGCGTCCATGCCGTGTTGACCTATCAGGACCTCCCACGTGTGGCCTACACCACTGCCGGTCAGTCCTACCCTGAACCCGGTCCTCACGACAACTTCAGCCTGGACTACAAAGTGCGCTGGGTAGGCGATCGTGTGGCCGCTGTAGCGGCGGAGACGGAGGAGATCGCTCAGCAGGCGCTGGATCTCATTGAAGTGGAGTACGAAATCCTGCCTGCCATCTTAGATCCCCGCGAATCGATGAAACCCGGCGCTCCTGTGATCCACGATGAGCCAGAGAGCTGGCACATTGAGGATAAGCAGCGCAACCTCGCCGCTGTGATTGATTGGGAGCTGGGCGACGTAGAGGCAGCTTTCGCACAGGCCGACTACGTCTTTGAGGACACGTACTACAGCCCCAAAGTGCAGCAAACCCCCATTGAGCCGCACATCGTCATCACCTGGTGGGATGAGAACGACCGGCTGGTGATCCGCACCAGCACACAGGTTCCCTTCCACGTGCGGCGCATCCTTGCGCCGGTGCTGGGCCTGCCGGAGAAGCGCATCCGTGTCATCAAACCGCGCATCGGTGGCGGTTTTGGCTCTAAGCAGGAGGTGCTGATAGAGGACATCTGCGCCCACCTGACCATCGCCACCGGACGGCCTGTAAAAATGGAGTACACCCGCGAGCAGGAGTTCATCGCCAGCCGCACGCGCCACCCCATGTACATCACACTGAAGACGGGAGTGATGAAGGACGGCACCATCATCGCCAATGCGATGTACGTGCTCTCTGACACGGGCGGCAGCGGCACGCACGGCATGACGGTCGCTGGTAACACGGGCCACAAGGCTATGGCGCTCTACAACGCGCCCAACATCAAGTTCCATGCGGATGTTGTGTACACCAACAAGGTGCCCTCCGGCGCATTTCGCGGCTACGGTGTGCCGCAGGGCTTCTGGGCGCTGGAAACGCACATGGAGCACATCGCCCGCTCGCTGGGACTTGATCCTCTGGAGTTCCGCCTGAAGAACGCCATCAAGGCCGGGGACGAGCATCCGGTGAGCAAGATTTGGAGCGAGGGGCGCGAGGGCGTTACCGAGATTATCCGCACCTGCGGGTTGGAGGAATGCGTGCGGCAGGGTGCGGCAGCCATCCGCTGGCACGAGCGCTATGGCAACCCTGAGTGGCACACGGTGCCGGGCAAGCCCCACCTGCGGCGTGGTATCGGTGTGGCAATGGTGATGCAAGGGACGGCCATCCCCAACCTGGATATGGGGGCGGCCAGCATCAAGATGAACGATGACGGCTCGTTCAACCTGCTGGTTGGTGCTACAGACCTTGGCACCGGTTCCGATACGGTGCTGACACAGATGGCGGCCGAAGTGCTGGGCTGCCCGCCGGAAGACTTCATCACTTACTCCTCCGATACGGATTTCACCCCCTTTGACAAAGGGGCCTATGCCAGCAGCACCACCTATGTCTCTGGGCGGGCTGTGGTGCTGGCCGCTGAGAAGGTGGCCGCCCAGATCCGTGAGGTGGCTGCGCGGATGCTCAGCAAGCGGGGCGATCCAGTGGCGCCGGACGATTTGGTGCTGCGCGAACGGGCTGTCTGGGCGCCAGATGGCCGCTCGGTGACCCTGCGCGAGGTGGCGCTGAACTCGCTGCATACCGAGCAGCAGCACCAGATCATGGCCGCTGCCAGCTACGTCTCACCGGAGTCGCCGCCGCCCTTTGCTGCCCAATTCGCCACGGTGACGGTGGATACCGAAACCGGGCAGGTCACAGTGGATGAACTGGTCATGGCGGTGGACGCTGGTGTTATAATCAATCCGGTCACGGCCAGCGGTCAGGTAGAAGGTGGGATGGTACAGGCGGCGGGCATGGGCCTCTGCGAGGAGCTGGCCTATGACGAGCAGGGCCGCATCATCAACCCGCGCTTTGGTCCTTACTGGATTTTCCGCGCCGATGATGTGCCCCGGCTGACCACCATCTTCGTGGAGACCTACGAGGAGAGTGGGCCGTTCGGCGCCAAGGCCGTGGCCGAGATCCCGCTGGATGGGGCCGCGCCTGCCATTGCCAACGCTGTATACGATGCGGTAGGCGTGCGCATTAAGGATGCGCCCCTCTACCCTGAGAAGGTGTGGCGCGCCCTGCTCACGCAACGCGGCAGCGCGCCATAGAGCAAAGCTGACATGTCCGACCGTGCGATTTTTGAGGCGCTGCTAGAGGCCAAACGCAGCGGCAAGGCTGCTGTGCTGGCGACGGTGATCAGTGACCGAGGGTCGGTGCCACGCCACGCTGGGGCCAAAATGCTCCTCTTCGCCGATGGTCGCATGGTGGGCACAGTGGGCGGTGGCGAGCTAGAGAGCCGTATTATCAACGCTGCTCCCGAAGTGCTCCAGCGCGGCGCGCCGACTCTCTTGCACTTTGACCTCGCCGACCCCGCTCGTGGCGATCCGGGTGTCTGCGGCGGTCAGGTGGACATCTTCTTGGAGCCGATCATGCCCGATCCGACCATCCTCGTCATCGGTTGTGGGCACTGTGGGCAGGCGCTGGCCGAACTGGCCCACTGGTTGGGCTATCAGGTCATTGTCACCGATGACCGCGCCGATCTCTGCAACCCACAGGCGATGCCCTATGCTGATGCTCACTACATCCTGCCGGCGCAGGACATTGCCCGCGCGATCCCCATTCACGAACGCACCTACATCGCCGCGGTGACGCGCAGCATGGCGTTGGACGTGGCCATGTTGCCCGGCCTGTTGGCTACCCCTGCCCCCTTTATCGGCGTGATGGGCAGTCGGCGGCGCTGGGCGGTGGCGGTGAAAAAGTTGAAGGAGCAGGGCATCAGCGAGGACGCTCTGGCGCGGGTCCACGCTCCCATCGGACTGGAGCTGAACGCCGAGACACCCCGCGAGATCGCCGTGAGCATCATGGCTGAGATCATTGCCTTCCAGCGCGGCGGGACGGGCCAACCCATGAAGTGGATGGGCACACCCGAAAGCGCCGAGCGGACAGCATCCGCACCCGAGAGGAGTTAACCCTATGTGGCGACAATACTTTACCCCCCACACCCTTGATGAGGCACTGGCGCTTCTAGATGAGCATCAGGGCCGTGCGCGCGTGATCGCAGGTGGCACGGACATCATCCTTGAGCTGGAGCGCAAGGTGCGGCCCGATGTAGACACGCTGATTGACATCACCCGCATCCCCGGCTTAGACACGATCGCGCTAGGCGAGGATGGGTTGATTCACATCGGGCCACTTGTGACGCACAATCAGGTAGCCGGGTCGTCCCTGCTGGTTGAGCGCGCCTTCCCGCTGGCGCAGGCCTCCTGGAACGAAGCCTCGCCCCAAATCCGCAACCGTGCCACTGTGGCAGGTAACCTGATCACCGCCTCGCCCGCCAACGACACTATCACGCCGCTGATGGGGTTGGGCGCTGAGGTAGTGCTGCGCTCGGTGGGCGGCGAGCGTGTGGTCCCGCTAAAGGATTTCTATACCGGTGTGCGCAAGACGGTGATGCAGCCCCACGAGCTGCTGGTTGACATCCGCTTCAAACCCCTTGATCCGCAAACCCAGCGCGGCATCTTCATCAAGCTGGGATTGCGACGGGCGCAGGCGATCTCAGTGGTGAACGTAGCGGCCATCGTGCGCTTTGATGGTGACAAGGTTGCCGAGGCGGCCATTACCGAGGGTGCGGTGGCTCCTACAATCATTCATGCGCCGGAGGCAGAGGCGTGGCTAATTGGCAAGACTCTCACACCGGAGGTGATCGATCGAGCGGCGCAGCTGGCTGCGCAGGCCAGCCGCCCCATTGATGACATTCGCGGCACGGCCACCTATCGCCGCGAGATGGTGCGCGTGCTCACGCGGCGGGCACTGACTGCCCTGCGCGATGGTACCGAACGCGAGGGCTTCCCGGAGCGGCCCGTCATGCTGTGGGGGCCGCATGAGGGGCGCGTTGTCAAGCCGTTGCCGCAGAGCTTCGTGCACCGCGAAGACGAACCGATTGAGACTACCATCAACGGCCAGCGTATGACTATCTACGGGGCCAACCGCAAGACGTTGCTGCGCATGATCCGCGAAGATGCTGGGCTGACCGGCACCAAAGAGGGCTGTGCCGAGGGCGAATGCGGAGCCTGCACGGTGTTCCTTGATGGTATGGCCGTGATGTCATGCATGGTGGCAGCGCCTCGTGCTCATCTGGCCGAGATCGTCACGATTGAAGGACTGGCGCGGGATGGTCAACTGCATCCTATCCAGCAAGCCTTCATTGAGGAGGCCGCCGTGCAGTGCGGTTACTGCACCCCTGGTTTCCTGATGGCAGGGGCTAAATTGCTGGAGGAGCGTCCGCACCCCACGCGTTGGGAGATTCAGCAGAGCATTACCGGCAACCTGTGTCGCTGCACCGGTTACTATAGCATCGTGCGTGCTTTTGAGCGCGCCGCCCAGATCGCCGAGAGTGAGGGGGTGAAATGACGTGGCAATCCAAAGAGCCGCCCAAACGGCGCGATCCGTTGCGCCCGGCCATCGGCTTCCTGTTGCTGCTGGTTGTGGGCGGCTTTTCCATTCTCATTGCGCCTGCCGGTGTGAACTGGCTAGAGACCACCCACCTGACCGTGGGCGCATGGGGCTGGCAGATCTTGCCTATTGTCTTCCCCCCGTGGCCCGCTTTGGTCAAACAGGGGATAGTGGCCCTGCTCGTTTTTGTCATCGCTTTCACCGTCTTGATGGTGGTGATGTTGGCCGTGATGAAGCCGCCCATGGGAGAGGCAGACGTTTCCTTGCACGAAGTGCGGGCGCGCAAAGGCACGCGCAGGCGCAGACGCTAAACGCGCAACGGTTTTCCCTTGGCGAAGGAGTAACGCATGACCACCCAGCTAGTTGGTCAGAATGTGGAGCGTGTGGATGCCCTTGGCAAGGTCACAGGGGAAACGCTCTTCCCCGGCGACCTTGTGCGCGAGGGGATGCTCCACATGAAGATCCTCTTTTCGGAGCGCGTTCATGCGCGCATCCGCTCCATTGACACCCGTGCGGCGGAGGCTGCCCCCGGCGTGGTGGCCGTGCTGACGGCCAAGGACGTGCCGGTCAACGAGTACGGCCTCATTATCCCTGATCAGCCTGTGCTGTGCGGGCCGGGCAGCAGCAAGGAGGGTGCGGATATTGTCCGCACCATCATGGATCAGGTGGCGCTGGTGATCGCCGAGACCGAGGAGCAAGCCGCCGCCGCCCGCGACCTCATCCGCGTGGAGTATGAAGACCTGCCTGCCGTTTTTGACCCTCTTGAGGCTATGCAGGATGGTGCCCCGCAGCTACATCCTGACAAGCCCAATAACATTGTCATCCACTATCAGGTGCGCAAGGGCGATATGGAGGCGGGTTGGCGGGAGGCTGAGGTCATCGTTGAAGGGGAGTACAGGACTTCATGGCAGGAACATGCCTACCTCCAGCCGGAGGCGGGCATAGGCTATATTGACGAGGAGGGGCGCGTCACTATTGAGGTGGCGGGTCAATGGGCGCATGAGGATCAGGAACAGATTTGCCATGCGCTGGGCCTGCCACCGGAGAAGGTGCGCGTGATCTACCGCGCTATTGGCGGCGCTTTTGGCGGGCGCGAGGACATGTCCATCCAGATCGTGCTGGCGCTGGCCGCCTGGAAGGTCGGACGGCCTGTGAAGATCGTATGGAGCCGCGAGGAGTCTATTAAAGGGCATCACAAGCGGCATCCTTACATCATCAAGGCCAAGTGGGGTGCTACCCGCGAGGGGAAGCTTACCGCCGCCGAGGTGCTTATCGTCAGTGATGCGGGAGCCTATGCCTATACTTCTACCAAGGTATTGGGCAACACCACGGTGATGGGCGTGGGACCTTACGTGTTCCCCAATGTGCAGCTGGATTCCTACACCGTCTATACCAACAACCTACCCACTGGTGCGTTCCGGGGGTTTGGCGGCCCGCAGGGTGCCTTTGCCGCCGAGTGCCAGATGAATAAGCTGGCCGAAGCCCTTGGCATGGACCCCGTTGAGCTGCGTCTGAAGAACATCTTGCACGATGGCGACCTGACCCACCTCAGCACGCCGTTGCCACCCGGCGTAAGCATTGACCGCGTGGTAGAGGCCTGCGCCAGGAAGGCTGGTTGGACGGTGGTAGGAGGGCACTGGCGGCGGGAAAAGCCTCCCCAACCGCAGAATCCCCACCGGCGGCGCGGCATCGGCTTTGCCTGCGGCTTTAAGAACGTGGGGTTTAGCTTCGGCGCACCAGAGCGCTGTGATGCCATCGTGGAGCTGCACGGCGATGCACAGATTGAGAAGGTAGTGCTGCGCCATGCTGGGGCTGACGTGGGGCAGGGAGCCCACACTGTTATGGCGCAGATGGTGGCTGAAGCCGTCGGGGTGCCCATTGAGAAGGTGCAGCTGGTGATGTCGGACACAGCGACCTCCGGCAACTCCGGCAGCGCCTCGGCCTCGCGTATGACGTTCATGTCTGGCAATGCCATCCGCGGTGCTGCAGAGGCTGCTCTCAAGGCCTGGCGCGATGAGGAGCGCCCCGCTATCGGGATATTTTCTTACCGTCCGCCCCGCACCACGCCTTTTGACCCCCAGACAGGCAAGAGCGAGCCGAACTTCGCCTACGGCTATGTAGCTGAGGCGGTTGAGCTAGAAGTGGACCTTGAGACTGGCATGGTAGACGTGCTCAATGTGGTGTGTGCCGACGATGTCGGGCGTGCTGTGAACCCCCAGCTGGTGCAGGGGCAGATTGAAGGCGGCGTGGTGCAGGCGCACGGCTACGCGCTGATTGAGCACTTCCAGATGCGCGAGGGGCAGGTCCTGACGCCACACCTCAGCACCTACCTGATCCCCAGCGTGCTGGACGTTCCCCAGCATGTGGAGTCGGTCATTCTGGAATGCCCCGATCCGCTTGGCCCCTGGGGGGTGCGTGGCATGGGTGAGATGCCCTTCATCCCCTATGCGCCCGCTGTCGTCGCTGCCCTGCACGATGCCACCGGCATCTGGTTTGACGAACTGCCGCTCATCCCCGAGCGGCTGGTGGCGCGCTTCCGCGAGGCCGGGTTAGGGCATTCGGGTACACCGTGAGCGCATCACCTTTTGGGGCTATCCGTGTAGCCATACGTGGCGGAGGCGACCTCGGCAGCGGGGTCGCCTACCGCCTGCATAAGGTTGGTTTTCCCGTCCTCATCACCGAATTGCCCCACCCGCTGCTGGTGCGGCGGGCGGTGGCCTTCGGATCGGCAGTGGTGGAGGAGGCTATCACTGTTGAGGGGGTGACAGCGCGCCGTGTCGCCAGCCTGGATGAGGCATTAGCCGTGCAGGCAGCGGGTGAGATCGCCGTCCTGATCGATCCAGAAGGCCGCTGGCTACCCGCCTACGATCCGGTGGTGCTGATAGATGCCCGCATGTTGAAGCGTGACCCCGGTCCTCAGCCGGTGCGGGCACCGTTAGTGATCGGCTTGGGGCCAGGCTTTGTAGCTCCCCATAACTGCGATGCCGTGCTGGAAACCAACCGCGGCCATAACTTGGGGCGCGTGATCTGGCAGGGCACGGCTGAACCGAATACCGGGCTACCGGGCCGCGTGGGGGATAAGACCGCCGAGCGTGTGTTGCGGGCACCTGCAAGCGGCGTTGTGCGGGGACTGGCTTCTATTGGGGATCGGCTGCATACGGGCGATCCCATAGCCGAGGTAGCCGGCCAGATCGTCACGGCGCCCTTTGACGGCGTGCTGCGCGGCTTGGTGCACGATGGTCTCCGCGTGGAGGCCGGCATGAAGATCGGCGATCTGGACCCCCGCGGCGAGCGCGCTTACTGCTTCACCATCTCCGAGAAGTCGCTGGCTCTAGGGGGTGCTGCGTTGGAGGCTGTGCTTTCCCACCCCGAAGTGCGCAGGCGGATACGGCAGGGATCATGAAACTTGCAGATGCGTTGGCCATCCGTCCCGGAGAAGTAGTGGCCTTTGTGGGTGCAGGTGGCAAGACGAGCGCCATGTTCCGCCTGGCAGCAGAGCTAGCCGCACAAGGTTTGCGCGTGCTGACTACTACTACCACCCGCATCGGGCAGGATGAACTGACATTTGCTCCCACTCACGTGGCGCTGGGTGAGCGTCTCCGCGTGCCACGTTCGCTGGCCAATCTGTTGGGGGCTCATCGGCACGTTTTCGTTTACACGCGGCTGGAAGAGGAGAGCCGTAAGGTACGCGGCGTGACGCCCGCTTGGCTAGATGAGCACCTGACGCGTCTGCCCTCTCTGGATGTGTTGCTTGTGGAAGCCGACGGCTCGCGCCGCCTGCCGCTCAAAGCTCCTCTGCCACACGAACCAGCCATACCCGCCAGCGCGAGGATCGTTGTGCCGGTGGTGGGGCTTGACGTACTGGGCCAGCCGCTTGATGACGAGCACATCTACGGTGCAGAGCAAATCCACAACTTGACGGGGCATCCTCTGGGGGCGCCGATCACGCCGGAAGCGGTGGCGGCTGCGTTGCTGCATCCGCGCATTGGGTTTAAGAATGCGCCTCCCGGAGCCCGCGTTGTGCCACTGCTCAACAAGGTCACACCAGAGACGCTACCGCAGGCGCGTGCGATCGCCTACCGGGTGCTCACCGACCTGCATGTGGAGCGCGTGTTGATCGGGGCGGTACAGGATGACGATCCAGTGCGCGAGGTGCGCAAGCGCGTGGGCGCGGTGATCCTCGCTGCCGGCGAGTCCAAGCGTATGGGGAAGCCGAAGCTTCTGCTGCCTTGGGGCAAGCGCTCCACCGTCATTCGCGAGGTTTGCCAGCGCGTGGCGGCCTGCAGTGGCCTCTACGAGATCGTTGTCGTGACGGGCCGCCTACAGGCCGAAATCCGTCAGCAGGTTGCCGATCTGCCTGTGCGAGTGGTCTATAACCCCGCCTATGCTCTGGGCGAAATTCTCTCTTCGCTCAAGGTGGGCTTGGGGGTGATCTGGCAGACGAGCGACGCAGCACTGGTGGTGCTGGGCGATCAGCCCTTCCTCCAGCAGGAGATCGTCCATGAGCTCCTGCTGGCTTATGCAGAAGGACGGGGGCGCATTGTTGTCCCCACTTATGAGGGCCAACGCGGCCATCCCCTGATCATTGATCACACCTTCTGGCAGGCTATTCTGGAACTCCCGCCTGGGGCTGCCCCCCGTGACCTGCTGCGTAAGCACGAGGACGAGGTCTACACTTTGCCAGTTAACACTGACTCGGTACTGCGCGATATTGACACCCCTGAAGATTACCACCGCGCACGTGAGCAGAGCAGTTAAGGTATAATGGGCTCTTTATTACCCCTCATAGGGCAGAGGTCACGTCATGAGCACTGGCACCCTTTGGATCGCGCTGGCCGTTGTTGTGCTGGTAGATATCCTCATCATCGCTGTGCTGGTTTTGCGCTTCCTCAAATCCTTTGCCCGCCGTGTCCTCGTGGCGCTGGTAGTAGTAGAAGTCCTGCTCGTCGTTCTGCATCTGCTCTTTAGGGAGCAGCCTAAATCCTTCGCCCACTGGTTTTTTAACCTCAATTTGGAGTTTGTGGCTGGGGCGTTGTTTTCCGCTGCCCAGTACTCCGCTGTTGCTGCCCTTGCAGCGATCAACACTGCACGCACGCCTGCCCTGCGCCCCTTCCAGCGCCTCTATTGGGGGCTGTTGACCCTTCTCTTCACATGGCTGGCACTGGATGAGTTCTTCTCTTTGCACGAGGGTGTGCTCTTCTGGCGCAGCGCGTACACCCTTGGTGGGGCAGCGGTAGTGGGGATAGCGCTGCTGGCCTACTGGCTGGGCTTCCGCCAACATACCGAGCTGTCCATTCCGCTGCTTGTCGGCCTGATCATGATGGGTACCAGCGGCGTGCTATTAGATGCTGTCACCAACGACCATGTGCTGGTTGTGGCCGGTTTAGAGATGCGCTGGTTGCTGTGGTTCTCCTGCGATGGCCTGCTCCCCGTTCCTTGCCGCTACATCAATGAGCTGGGCTTCACCGAGGAGATTTTGGAAATGTCTGGCGTCAGCATCGTGCTGGCCAGCTTCATCAGTTATGCCGAGTCTACTCAGGGGGCGAAGGCGTGGCGCAACATGCGGTGGGCCTTCGCAGCTGTCGCTTCCGCATGGTTGGCCTTTTTCATCGCCTACCTCTGGATAGCACCCACAGTGGGAAACGCTCTCCTTGCCCAGCGCGCACATGTGGAGTATCTGGACGGCAGCCTTGCCCTCACTGGCTATAGACTCTCTGCCGAAGTACTCAGGCCGGGGGATGAGGTAACCGCCACGCTTTATTTCCGCGCCAACCGACCGCTTGACGAGGATTACCGCCTGGCGGTGCAGATGATTCCCCGCTATGGCGGGGAACCCATCGCACAGACCGATTTCCAACTGGGCGAATGGCAGTACCCGTCCAGCGCCTGGATCCCGAGCCTTAGTGTGCGCAATCGGGCGCACCTGCACCTGCCTCAGGAGATGACTACGCCACAGGCTTATTGGCTTGTGGTGCGGGTGTGGCATGAGAACCGCGAGGTGATCATCTCCGCCGCCGATCGGCAGGAGATAGGGCCGGACAGCGTGGTGGTGGCTGATGTGGCGGTCCTCTCCGACCACACGCCGCCTCCCCCGCCTATTGCCTCCGATTACCATTTTGAGGCTGGGGTGTGGCTGGCTGGCTACGCCCTGCCCGAGACAGCTGTGTCAGGGGGAACGCTGCCGCTGGATTTCTGGTGGGAGGCAGACCGGCAGGTGGGGCAGGAACTCAACCAGTACGTACACCTGTTTGATGCCAGCGGCGCCTTTGCCTTCGGCTATGATCAGTCGCCCTTTGGCGGCAGCCGTTTCCCCACCACCGACTGGCCTGCCGGCATGAAGGAACGCGCTCACTGGGAAATCTCCCTGCCCGCCGATCTGGCGCCGGGAATATATGAGGTCTATACCGGCCTCTACACTGTGGAGGGCATCGTGCGGCAGCCCGTCGCTGATGCTCAGGGCCAGCCGGTGCCCGACTATTCCATCCATCTGGGCACCATTCGCATCACACGGTGAGGAGAGACTCGCTCTAGGGGCTTAGGGTGGGCACAGGCTGGCTGCTGATGATAATTGGGACCTCGCAAGGGGGCAGATATGTGCCATCCTGACGGAAGATCACCAGCCGCAGGATGTAATTGCCCGGCATCAGCGAGGTGCTGTCCCACACGCCCAACAGGCCGTTAACCACTGGTACGTTATACGTCCCTACCACGGCCCAATCACCGCCGGTGGATGGCCCCTTGACCTCAAACTTGTACTGGGCAAAGTTGAGAACGTTGGCTTCTCCCCGCACGGCAACCTGTCCGCTCACAGTGTCGCCGGGTTGCGGCAGGCTGATGGTAGAGCCGATGATCTCGCAGCCATTGACAGGGGTCTCCGGCGGGGCTGTGGCCTCGCCAACCTCGGCAGGTGGTGGCCCGACGGTCGGGGTGACCGTCGGGAAGAGCAATAAGGCGGGTGTGGCAGTGGGCAGCGCGGTGACGAAGACGATCGGCGTCGGTTCCGGCGCTGCCTCAGGCTCGCTCAGGTTGGGGACTACAATATTCTGGATTACGTAGATCATGCCAATCAACAACGCCAGCATGATTGCGGAACGGAAGGCGCGCTGCTGTTTGTGGAGCGCCGCCTCGCGCTCCAGTCCAAAGACGGCACGTTGCTTCTCGCGGCGCGCCTGCCACAGCCCCCGCACGGCGAAGAAGATGCCTGCCCCGGCCAGGAGGTAAATCACAACGGCAATGCGTGCGATAAAGAGCAGCAGGGTATTCATAGGCGCTGAACGGAGCAACTTGTTGGATGCGGTTAATCAACGGCGGGCAATCGCCGCAGCACACCGCGCAGTAGCCTCTCCAAGCGAGGAGCAATGACGCGCCCGGCCTGCAAAACCTCCTCGTGAGTGGTCTCCTTGTCTGCGCTGGGGGTGTCAACAGCCACGTTGCTTATCCCTGAGACGCCCATCACGCGCATACCACCATGCCGCGCTACCGTCGCCTCCGGAACGGTGGACATGCCCACTGCATCGGCCCCGATCAGCCGCAAGAAGCGGATGTCTGCCGGCGTCTCAAATGAGGGGCCGGCAAGACAGATGTACACCCCTTCCCAGAGGGGAATGTCGGCCTCGCGGGCAACCTCACGCGCCAGCTGGCGCAGCTCAGGATCGTAAACTTGGCTCATGTCGGGGAAGCGCGTGCCCAACGTCTCATCATTGGGCCCGCGCAACGGATTGTGCCCCGCCATGCCGATCAGGTTGATGTGGTCGCTGATCAGCATAAGGTCGCCTGCGCGGAAGTCGCGGTTTAACCCACCCGCCGCGTTGGTGAGGATCACGATGCGGATGCCCATCAACTGCATGACGCGAATGGGCAGCGTCACCTGTGACATAGGGTACCCTTCGTAGTAGTGGGCACGCCCACGCATCACCATTACCGGCTGGCCTTCCAGATAGCCGATGTGGAGCCTTCCGCTGTGTCCCGCTACCGTGGAACGCGGCCAGTGGGGTATCTCCTCATAGGGGATGATGTCAGCCTGCTCAACCGCCTCGGCCAGATCGCCCAGCCCAGATCCCAGCACGATACCCACGCGGGGATGGTGCTTTGTGCGCGCTCTTACAACAGCGGCAGCGGCTTCAAATTCGGCGCGGCTGAAGAATTGCATGGCTTGCTCCTCGTCTTGGGCAATTGTGCTGGTATGATACCCATTCTTGGCCTGATTATGCCATCGCTGGGGCGTTTATGACACAACCAGTTGAACTTTGCCCGGCGCTGCGCTATAATCCTGCGCGGCCTGGCGGGGCCTTGCCAGGCCCTGTGTGTCTTACACAGAGCAATCACGCTATCGGACTCGCGTGGCCGTGCCGATCCACGATCGGCTCCACCGGGGATGAGGGTAGCGGAAGCCTAAAACGGAAAGGACAAACAAAACATGACTGCTCCCATCAACATGAGAGCGCTCTTGGAAACGGGCGTTCACTTTGGGCACCGCGCTCGTAAATGGAACCCAAAGATGAAGCCCTATATTTTCACCGAGCGCAACGGCATCCACATCCTTGATCTCCAACAGACGCTCAAAGCCATCCGCGAAGCCTACGAAGTGGTGCGTGACAAGGTAGCCGAGGGGGGTACCTTGTTGTTCGTCGGCACCAAGCGTCAGGCTCAGGAAGCTATTGCCTCCGAGGCGCAACGCTGCGGGATGCCCTACATCAATGAGCGCTGGCTGGGCGGCACGCTTACCAACTGGCGTACCATTCGGCAGCGCATTGAGTACCTTAAGGACTTGGAAGCGCGTCAAGCAAGCGGCGAGTTCAGCCTGCTCACCAAGAAGGAAGCGCTGGCCCTGGCCCGCGAGATTGAGAAGATGAAGGTACGTCTCGGCGGCATTCTGGAGATGCACGACCTGCCCGACCTGCTCTTTGTTGTAGATGTGAACCGCGAGGCTACGGCGGTACGTGAGGCCAACACCCTCGGCATTCCGGTAATCGCCATGGTGGATACCAACTGCGATCCGGACGTTGTGGACTACGTCATCCCAGCCAATGATGATGCCATCCGCGCCATTAAGCTCATCACGAGCTACATGGCCGATGCCGTGCTGGAAGGACTGGCGTTGCGCAAAGAGCGGGGCGTGGAAGAAGAGGTTGAAGTGGTCAGCGTCTATGAGCTTCCTGAGGAGGAGATAGAAAGCATCGCAGACGAAGAGTTCCTCGGTCAATCCACCCTTGCCAAGCTCAGAAGTGGTGAGCTGACCTTTGAGGGAGATGAGCCGCTCGCTCCCCAGCGCCGTAAGAAGGCATCTGCCGCTGCCCAAGAGCCAACAATGACAGATGAGGCCCTAACTGAAGAGGTTGAGGCATCGTCTCTTGACGAAGAAGAGGAAGGGGCATAGCCTTCGTAGGCGAGGGTCCCTTAGCATCTGGGGTCATTTTCCGATCGGAGGGGAAACACACAAGATGGCTGTAACAGCACAGATGGTTAAAGAGCTCCGTGACGAGACTGGTGCCTCTTTCATTGACTGCAAGAAAGCACTTGAAGAGTATGACGGCGACATGGAGCGCGCCAAGCAATATCTGGCGGAGAAGGGCCTGGCGACGGCGCGCAAGAAGGCCGGCCGTGAGGGCCGTGAGGGCGTGATTGAGACCTACACTCACCCGGGCGCCCGTGTGGGGGTTATTCTGGAGCTGAACTGCGAGACCGACTTCGTGGCCCGTACGGAACGCTTCCGCGAATTGGCCCATGACCTCGCCCTGCACATTGCTTTTGCTGCTCCCTCTTATGTAGACGTGACAGATATCCCCGCGCAGGTGTTGGAAGAGCAACGTCAACGCTTCAGAGAGGAAGCCAAAGCGCAGGGCAAGCCTGATAGCGTGGTAGACCGCATTGTGGAAGGTAAGCTGGAGAAGTACTACGCCGAGGTCTGTCTGTTGCGCCAGCCATTCGTCCGGGACGATGAGAGGACCGTCGGCGATATCATTGTGGCTGCGATCGCTGAGCTCAAGGAGAACATCCGCGTTAGCCGCTTTGCGCGCTACGCGCTCGGCGAGACATCGGATGGCAGTGGAGGTAACTCAGCGTAAAGTAAACGGGATCGGTGGGGGATTGGAGTTCGCTCTAATCCCCCTTCTTTTCGCATGAGGCACATCCTGATTGATTACAAACGGGGGCAACTGTGAGCCAGATGCTAACGGGTACGCCTAAGTACCAACGCATTGTGCTCAAACTTGGGGGGGAGGCGCTCTCCGGCGAGGATGGGTTCGGCATTGACCCGGCCCGTGCCACGTGGATCGCCGGCTTGATCAAGCGGGTGCGTAAGTACGGCGTGGAGGTGGCCGTGGTGATCGGCGCCGGCAACCTATGGCGTGGCCAGATCGGCATTGCTGCCGGCATGGACCGCGCCACCGCCGACTATATGGGCATGATCGCCACGGTGATGAATGCCCTTGCCCTGCAGGATGCACTGGAGCGCATAGGGGTGGCCACGCGTGTACAAACGGCGATTGAGATGCGCGCCATCGCTGAGCCGTACATCCGTCTGCGCGCCATCCGCCATCTGGAAAAGGGGCGGGTGGTGATCTTGGCAGCGGGCACCGGTAACCCCTTTTTCACCACCGACAGCGCCGCTGCTTTGCGCGGTATGGAGATCAACGCCGATGTATTGATCAAGGCAACCAAAGTGGACGGCGTTTACGACAGCGACCCCAAGACCGACCCCAATGCCAAACGCTACGACCACCTGACCTTTATGGAAGCGATCAACAAACGGGTGCGCGTGCTAGATAGCACGGCCATTACACTCTGCATGGACCACCATCTCCCCATTATCGTTCTCAACTTGTGGAACGAGGGCGATCTGGAGCGCGCTGTCCTTGGTGAGAAGGTGGGCACGATCATCAACGGTTGAGGTCGGGGGAAAAGAACACCGCCGCCTTCATGGGCGGCGGTGTTGTCTCTCGTTGCTTGCACACGGGCTACTGCAACTGGAATGAGGCCATGATAGCGCTCGCCGGTTGGCCGTTATCTCCCACGAAGCTGAGCACGTAGATGCGCCCATTGCGTGGGATAAACAGCACGGTTACGCCATTGTTTGTGGTGGCCTGTGTGCCCGGGTATGAGCCGAGCGTGGCGTCGCTGGTGGTGTAGCTCTGGCCAGGGAACTCGGCAGCCATCACCTCCGACAGAATGGCGTTCACATCTGTACCGTTGACAACGCGCACAAAGCCCTTTCCCGCGCCGCTGGGCGATTTGAAGCGCACATCGGACGTATCATCCCCCACCCAAGACCACGTCCAGGCGTTGGGCACTTTGATGGAGTAGCCGTAGTCAGCGTTGGTGTAGGTCAACACCAGCGTTGTACCAGCGCCATAGCGCGGCACGTACACAAACTCAGCGCAGCGGAAAAGGCCACCTCCTGTCTCGGACTTGGCGACCAGCCAGATAGAATCGCCCTCTTTTGGCGGCCCTCCCGGCCAGCGTTCGGCAGGCAGCACGATCAGCCCGATCTCCAACCGACCCTGCTCATTGATCTTGTCCTCGTAGTAAAGCGCCTGACGAGGCGCACGACATTCTGGTTCCCAGTAGAACGCCACTGTGCTGGAAGGTGGGAAGTTGCTGATGGTCACCAGCACGGTGTCGCCTGGCTCACCAAGCTGCGGTGAGATAACCATGTTGGGTTCGCTGCCGGCGGGTTGGGCGCCTGCTGTGCCCTCAGGGGTGGCTGTCGCAGGGGTGATCTGAGTAGGCTCAGGGAGCGGTGTCGGTCCTCGCTCAGGTGTGCTGGAGGGCGTGGGAGCAGCGCCACCTGCTCCCGTCGGCGAGGGCGTGAGTGTCGGCGGAGCCAGTGTTCCTACCGAGAGGGTGGGAGCCAGCGTGATAGGCGTCCATGTGGGTGGAGGAGTGGCCGTTGCATTTCCTTCCAGGTTGACATCGGCGGACTGCTGGCCGCCCATGCCCAGCAAAGCGCAGCCGCCCAGCGTCAGCGCTGCTGTGCCGATGGCGATCAAAGCTAACATCTTGAGGCTCTTCATGGGCCTGCTTTATCTCCTTGATTGTCTCTGTCAGGCCGCTATTACGGCTTGGACAGGAACAAATATGCCTTAATTGTACCGGAAACCGTGGCAGGTGGCCTGTTTCCTGGCAATCCAGAGGGGGTTATCGCTGAGGCGTTGCTCAGACGCAGCTTTGTGCACACGTTGGGTTTCTGCAATACTCCCATTGACAGCCGCTTATCTTTATCGGTGTAGCGCACGCACTAAGGGTGAGGAGGACATGCAGGCAGAGGAACGCCTGCGCGAAATCTACACCACACAGGGCTATGGCCCAGCAGCGCAGTGCATCTTGCAGGCCAAGGGCAGTGCGCAGTACTATCTGCCGGTGCTACGGATCATGGAGGCCATCCTCCATAACAGCGGTGCTGTGATCGTGGTGGACACCACTAACTTTGACCGCGTTCTGGAGGATGAGCGTCCCTTCCTCTCCCAGTTCCAATCTTAGACCTTGAGTAGAAGGCGAGCAGGATAAGCGAAGGGATGATAGAGGGCACCAGCATCAAACGGAAACCGATGGGATCACTGCTTCAAGCGCGCCTCATGTATTTGGGCTACTACCTCGCACTTGGCTCCTTTATGCCCTATATCAACCTCTACTACGAACGGCAGGGGTTAAGCGGCGTGCAGATCGGCACGCTGGCCGCACTGCCAGTATTGGTAGGAGCTGCAGCCACACTAATCTGGGGAGCCCTGGCCGATGCTCTGCACTGGCATCGCGGCATCTTCCGCGCCGCCCTGCTACTGGGGCCGCTGGCGGTGTTCCTACTCTCTCGTGCCTACACCTTTGGTGCCCTCATCCCGTTGGTGATCCTCTATGCGCTTGTCACCAGCCCCATTATCTCGTTGATGGACAGTGCCGCCCTGGAGGTAGCCGAAGCGCATCAACTCAGCTACGGCGATATGCGGCTGTGGGGGTCTATCGGCTGGTCCATAGCTACCTGGGGTGTGGGGACGCTCATTGAGCACTTTGACATCCACTGGCTGTTCTACGGCTACATTGGCTTTATGCTGCTGACTTTTGTGGCGGCGCTCTCCCTGCCACCGCGGCGGCATGTCCTGCGGGCGCCGTTTGGGCATGGTCTGCGCCGCTTGCTCGCGCAGCGCGGCTTCCTGCTCTTCCTGCTGAGTGTCTTCCTGCTCTCGGTGACAAGCGGCGGTGTTTCATCTTTCTTCACCCTCTACATGGACAGGATCGGCGCCCAAGAGGGGACGATCGGCCTGGCGTGGACATTGGCTGCCTGGAGCGAGATACCGGTGATGCTCGGTGCAGGGGCGATCATGCGGCGCATCAACGCCAAAGGGCTAATGGCGATCGCCTTCTTCACCTACGCTCTGCGCTGGGTGCTTTTCTCCTTCATCGCCAGTCCGATCTGGGTGCTGGTGGTGCAGTTGATGCATGGCCTCTCGTTCGGCGCCTTCCTTGTCGGCGGCGTCACATACCTCAACGAACACACGCCGGAAGGGTTGAGCACCACAGCGTTGGCGATCTTCAACACCACGGCCTTCAGCCTGGCATCTATCACCGGCTCGCTGGTGGCAGGCGTCTTTTACGATACGCTGGGGTTGGGGGCGATGTTCCGTGTCTTCGGCGTGGTGGCCTTGCTAGGTCTGGCGGTCCTTTGGTGGGGCGTGCCGACGCAGGGCGCGGGGCAGGAGGTCGCCGCTGAGAGGTAATGAGACAGACCAGACAGCACTACCGGGCACGCTGCAAGGTTGCCCTGGCGCACGTGGGCGTGCTGGATTTCAGCCAGACTTATGTGCGCCCACCGCTCCTGTCCATTGGAGTGGAGGGGGTGGCGGAGATCGCCGAAGCGCTGAAGCAGGCGGGGATGGTCGGGTAAGCCGTTGCGCCTGCCAGGCTTTCAGGTGTGTGGCATGTGTTGCTGGGGCGTGTTATACTCTGGGCAGTTCACAACTGAACAGGCACAAGGGGAGCTTGGGGGTTAAGCCAGGCTGAGAGGGTGCGCGACCCGCACCGACCCTTTGAACCTGATCCGGGTAATGCCGGCGGAGGGAGTGTGTCAGGGCGAAGTAAATCAGGTGGCGGATCGGCCACTCCCCCGCGTGGGGAGTGGCTTTTTGTTGGAAGGCGGGATGGCAGTGGCATCCGTGAGAGCGTTGGTGCTGGCCAATGGTCTGCTGGGCGATACCGAGCAGGCGCGCGATCGGGTGACCCGTTGGGGGGTCTCCCTGGTGATCGCTGCCGACGGTGGCTATTACCACGCCGCAGCGTTGGGCCTCAAGGTGGATGTGGTGATCGGCGACCTGGATTCGCTGGATAGCGACCTCCGAGCCGCTCTAGAGGCCGACGGCACTCATGTGGAGGCTGTGCCTGCCGAGAAGGACGAGACCGATCTGGAGCTGGCCCTGTTATATGCCGCGCGGCAGGGGGCTGACCCTATCGCCGTGTTGGGAGCGCTGGGCGGGCGGCTGGATATGACCCTCTCTAACATGCTGCTACTCACCCATCCGGCGCTGGCAATGACCCGTGTGGAGCTGTGGAATGGCGCCCAAACCGCCTGGCTGATCCGCCCGCCCGGTGGCGAGATTGGAGGGGCAGTAGGCGACACGCTTTCACTGGTGCCACTGGGCGGCCATGCACTGGGTATCACCACGCAGGGCCTCAAGTACGCCCTGCGCGATGAGACGCTGGCCTTCGGCCCGGCGCGGGGCATCAGCAACGTGCTGACGGAGACCACCGCCCGCGTCAGTCTACGCGAGGGGTTGCTGCTGGCCGTCCACACGCCCGGCCGGGCGTGACAGGTAAGAGCATGTTGGAGGGGACAAATGTTGGACGCGAACCGCACCGTGAATGTCGCCGTGCAGGTGTTGCCACTGGTTGAAGATGTCTTCCCAGTAGTGGATAAGGCCATTGAGGTCATCGCCCGCAGTGGTGTGAAATACGAAGTGGGGCCAATGGAAACGGTGATGGAAGGGCCGTTGGACCACCTGTTGGAGATCGCCAAGCAGGCCCATCTGGCTTGCTTTGAAGCTGGCGCTGAAAAAGTGATGACCATCATCAAGATCGCCGACCAAACCTGTGGCACCACCATTGAGGAGAAGGTCGCCAGGTATCGCGAGGCGCAGGATGCGTGACACCCCGCTTGTACGTCTTCTCCCTCTGCGCCTGCCGAGGCTGGCGTTGCCCCGCTGGGTGCAGCAGGTTACGCCGCCTCTGGTGGTCGTGGGGCTGATGATCGCCGTGTGGGCAGCCATTGCTGCCACCAGCGGGCTTTCCGCCTTCATCCTGCCTTCGCCGGCCCGTGTGCTTCAGGCGGCGTGGCGCACGCGCGATCTGCTAGGGGCAGCCATTGGCATGACCATGCTGGAGACAGTCATTGGCCTCATCATCGCGTTGGTGCTGGCCGTGGCGTTGGCGGCAGCGATGGACCTCTCACCATTCCTGCGACGGGCGCTCTATCCGCTGCTGGTGGCCTCCCAAACGGTGCAGATTTTGGCCATTGCTCCGCTGCTGATCATCTGGTTCGGCTTTGGTCTCACGCCCAAGGTCATCGTAGTGGTGCTGGTGTGCTTTTTCCCCATGGCGGTCAGTATGGCCGATGGCCTGCGGGCTGCTGATCCTGATTTGATCGCCCTGCTACGAGCCATGAACGCCACGCGCGGCCAGATTTGGCGCATTGTGCGCTTACCTGCTGCGCTTCCCTCGTTCTTCTCCGGTTTGCGTGTAGCGGTGACCTATAGCGTAGTGGGTGCTACCATCGGCGAGTGGGTGGGGGGCTCCACGGGGTTAGGGCTGTACATGCTGCGCTCCAAGAACGCACTGGCCACCGATCAGGTTTTCGTGGGCATTGTCATCACCACCCTGCTCAGCGTGGGCCTCTTTGCTTTGGTGTACTTGATTGAGCGCTTGGCCCTTCCCTGGTACTACTCCCCCCAGCGCATCCAGCAGTGGGAAGAGGGCGGTATCTACTGATGAGAGGAGGGCAAATGGCCGATGCTGTAGCAGCTTTTAACGAGAACGTGGCGGAGTACGACCGTTGGTTTGATGAGAATCGTCAGGTCTATCGGGCCGAGCTGGAAGCTGTGCGGCGCTTCCTCCCCCATGAAGGACATGGGTTGGAGGTCGGTGTGGGGACGGGGCGTTTCGCTGCACCGCTGGGAGTAGCTGTCGGCGTGGACCCAGCCCCCAACATGGTCACAGCAGCCCGTGCACGGGGGATTGAGGCCCATCAGGCCTTTGGGGAGGATTTGCCCTTCGCCGATGCCTCCTTTGACTACGTGCTGATGGTCACTGTGGACCCCTTTGTGCGCGATCTGGGCCGTGTGCTGGCTGAGGCACGGCGTGTGCTCAAGCCAGAAGGTCATCTTATCGTGGGCATGATAGATCGCGAGAGCGACCTGGGCCGCGCCTATGAAGCCAACAAAGACACGGATAAGTTCTATCGGCACGCCACATTCCGCTCGGTGCGAGAGATGCTGGAGAGCCTCCAACAGGCGGGGTTTGCTGTCCTCGGTACCTGCCAGACTGTTTTGGGAACGCTGCGAGGGCCGCTTGATACCGGACAGGTGGAGATAGCCTTTCCTTCTGACGCCTTTGAGGTGCATGACGGCTATGGTCAGGGCGCTTTTGTGGTGATTGATGCCTACAAGCCGTCTGCATAGCAACAGGGTAATCCTGTGAGAGGAGGGAAACCAATGAGAAACGAGAAAATCCTATATGCCATTGTTCTGATGGGACTGGCGGGATTGCTGGCAGCATGTGCGCCTGCCACCACACCGCCACCGGCTACGGCCGCCCTCACCGATGTAACGCTCATGCTGGACTGGGTGCCCAATACCAACCACACCGGCATCTTCGTTGCCCAGCAGAAGGGCTACTTCGCTGAGGAAGGGCTGAATGTGCGCATTGAACAGCCTGGCGAGGTGTACGCTGAGCAGGCCGTCTCCAGCGGCGCGGTGGAGTTCGGCATCAGCTTTCAGGAGCAGCTCACCCTCGCCCGTGCTGCTGGTGAGACGCAGCTGGTTTCCATTGCGGCTATCATCCAGCATAACACCTCCGGCTTTGCCTCCCGCGCCGAGCTGGGCGCCGACTCTCCCGCCGACTGGGAAGGGCTGCGCTACGGCGCCTTCGGCAGCCCCTTTGAGGAACCAACGCTGAAGGCCCTCATGGAGTGCGACGGCGGCGATTTCAGCCAGCTGCAGATCATAGACACTGGCTTCACGGACCCACTGGCGTTGCTCTCTGAGAAGCGCACCGATCTGGCCTGGATCTTCTACGCTTGGGAGGGCATTCAGGCCCAACAGCAGGGTGTGGACCTCAACATCGTCATGATGAGCGACTGGACTGATTGCATCCCCGACTACTACACGCCAGTTTTCATCACCAGCCAGCGGCTCATAGACGAACGTCCCGAGATTGTGCGCGCCTTTGTACATGCCGTCTCGCGGGGTTATCAGTTTGCCATCCAGTATCCGGATGAGGCAGCGACGCTACTGCTAGAGGCCGTGCCAGAACTGGACGAACAGCTGGTACGTGCTAGCCAGGCGTGGCTCTCGCCGCGCTATCAGGCTGATGCCCCGCGCTGGGGCGAGCAGCAGCTCAGCGTATGGGAGGCTTATTCCCAATGGATGGCTGCCAACGGCATCATCGCCGAACCGATTGACGCAGCGGCAGCCTTCACCAACGAGTTTCTGCCCTAGGAGGAGCATGGCGTGAGCACGCCCAAAGTGGAGTTGCGCCATGTCAGTAAGACCTTTCGCGGCAACGGCCAAACCGTCAAGGCGCTGGAGGACATCTCGCTGCGAGTCTTGCCGGGCGAGTTTGTGACAGTCATCGGCCCTTCCGGTAGCGGCAAGAGCACGCTTTTCAACCTCATCGTCGGCCTGTTGGAGCCAGACACGGGTGAAATCTGCCTAGATGGCGAGGTGTGCCAGCGGCGGGCCGGGCGGGTGGGCTACATGCCCCAGCGCGATCTTCTGCTTCCTTGGCGCAACGTGCTGGATAATGTCATCCTACCGCTGGAGATCAGCGGCGTGCCCCGCCCTGAGGCCTACGCACAGGCGCAGGAACTGTTGCCCCTCTTTGGGCTGGAGGATTTCGCCCGTGCCTATCCCAGCGCCCTCTCCGGCGGAATGCGCCAGCGTGCGGCCCTGCTGCGCACCATGCTTGCTGAGCGTGATATCTTGCTGCTGGACGAGCCATTCGGCGCGCTAGATGCGCTCACCCGCCGCGAGCTGCAGGATTGGCTGTTGGGAGTGTGGCACCGCTTTGGGCAAACGGTGATCTTCGTCACACACGATGTGGAGGAGGCCCTCTACCTCGGTGACCGCGTGATCGTACTCAGCCCACGCCCTGGGCGTGTGATCAAGGAACTGAAGGTGGCTCTGCCACGCCCGCGCCGTCGGGGCATGATCGGCTGGCCGACCTTCGGCCAGCAGGAAACGGAGCTGCTGGCCGCCTTGGGGATTGAGGTATGAGGGAATGAGAGGGGGCAACCGTAGTGGTTGCCCCCCTTGATGTTGAAGGGTGGGATGTAGTTAGGGTGACAAACACAAATCCACCCACCGTGCATGTGACGGTCATGTTCACCCCATATATTGGACACTCCACACAGCGTTGGTATAATGCTGGAAACTCCGCCGGTGAGGCGTGCTCTTTTCCGCTTGCGTAGCTACCGGTTGTGCCCAACTGATCCTTAGGAAAGGCAACATGACCCCGGTAATTGAAGTTCAAGGCATCACCAAGCGTTTCCCCGGTGTGATTGCGAACAACAACATCAGCCTGACGCTTGAGCCGGGCGAGATCCACGCTCTGCTGGGTGAGAACGGTGCAGGCAAGTCCACGTTGATGAACATCATCTACGGCCTCTATAAGCCGGACGAAGGGGTGATCCGCGTCAATGGCAAGGAGGTCTCCTTTGATAGCCCCCATGATGCCATCCGTCTAGGGATCGGCATGGTGCACCAGCACTTTATGCTCATCCCGGTTATGACGGTAACCGAGAACATCATGCTGGGTGAAGAGGAAACCACAGGCCGCCCATGGGTCGGCCTGAGTGCTGCGGCAGCGATCGGTGCCCTCTTCGGGGGATTGGTCTACGGCTTGCCCGGCGTTGCCTACTGGCTGCTGGTCACTGCCTTCTACCTGTTGCTGACCCTGCTGCGCGTCCGCTTGCCGTTTGGCCGCCTGGCCTTTGGCGCCCTTTCTGGCGCCGCGTTTGGACTGATCTTCTCCCTGTTGGCCCTGCGCTTCGTGGGCGACAGCGTGATGGTGATGTTTTGGCCTCTCATAGGGGCGCTGGTAGGAGCGGTAGCCAACCTGCGCTGGATTGACAAGCGCCGTGTAGCCCAGCGTATCCGTGCCCTCTCTCAGGAGTATGGGCTGGAAGTGAACCCCGACGCACTGGTGGGCGACCTGCCGGTTGGCATTCAGCAGCGTGTGGAGATCATCAAGGCGCTGTACCGCGATGCAAGGGTGCTGATCCTTGATGAGCCGACTGCCGTGCTGACCCCACAGGAAGCAGATGATCTGTTTGAAGTGATGCGGCGCCTCAAGCAGCGCGGCGTCTCCATCTTCTTCATCACCCACAAGCTGCGCGAGGTGCTGGCCGTTGCCGACCGTATCACCGTGCTGCGGCGCGGCGAGGTGGTGGGGACGACCACGCCAAGCGAGGCCACCCGCGAGTCGCTGGCGCGCATGATGGTGGGGCGCGACGTCATGCTGCAGGTGGAGAAGACCCCCGCCAAACCGGGCGAAGAGGTGCTGGTCGTGCGCAATCTGGTGGTGGAGGATCACCGCGGCCATAAGGCTGTCAACGGCGTCTCGTTCAGCGTGCGCGCCGGCGAGATTCTCGGTGTGGCTGGTGTGCAGGGCAACGGCCAGAGTGAGCTTGTAGAAGCGATCACCGGTCTGCGCCATGCTGTGGGCGGCGAGATCATCGTGCTGGGGCGCAATGTCACCAACCGACGCCCACGTGAGGTGACCAGCCTCGGAACCGCCCATATCCCCGAGGACCGTATCCGGCACGGGTTGGTGCTGAGCTACCCCGTAGCTGATAATTTAGTGCTGGCGGATTACTACCGCGAGCCGTTCAGCCATGGCATCATCCTTGACGAGCCGCATATTGAGGAAAACGCCCGCCGTTTGGTGGGGATGTTTGACATCCGCACGCCCAGCGTGTTCATCCCGGCGAGCAAGCTCTCCGGCGGCAACCAGCAGAAGGTCATTGTGGCGCGCGAACTTTCACGTCGCCCGCGCTTGCTCATTGCTGCACAACCCACACGTGGGCTGGACGTGGGGTCTATAGAGTTCATCCACCAGCAGATCGTCGCCGCCCGCGACAGCGGCGCGGGAGTGCTGCTCGTCTCGGCGGAGCTGGATGAGATCATGTCCCTCTCTGACCGCATTGTAGTGATGTATCAAGGCCAGATCATGGCAGATATTCCTGCCGGGCAGGCCACCCGTGAGCAGCTGGGCCTGCTGATGGCAGGCGTGCATGTCTTCGATCGGGAAGCGCAGCCGAGCCGCTAGGCGCGCCTCTGCTAACCTGAGGACACATTATGAGCGAACAAACTGGACAAGCCATACGCGGTTTCAAGCCGAGTGCCATCCAATGGGTCATAGCAGGCCTCATTGTGCTTGTGGCTCTCATCCCTCTCTTCTCCGATGGCGTGACCCTCGCCCGCCTGCTGACTGTAGCGATCCTGCTGGCAGGGTGGGTCTTCTGGGTGTGGCGCCAGCCGAAAGGAGGGCAGGGGCTGATTGTGCCCCTGTTGGCCATGCTGACAGCCTTTGTTGTCGGTGCGGTGGTGATTGCCCTTGCCAGTAAGGAGCAGACCCTGCTGGCCCGTTTGATCGTTGCTGTGCGCGGCTATGCTGCACTGATAGATGGGGCATTTCTCAAGCAATATGCCCTCACCAACACGCTGGTTGCCTCCACCCCCCTGATCCTCACGGGGCTGGCGGTGGCGGTGGGCTTCCGCGCCGGGCTGTTCAACATCGGCGCAGAGGGGCAGTACCTCATTGGCGCTGTGTGCGGTGTTTTCGTGGGCTATGCTTTTCGGCTGCCGCCCGTCCTGCACGCTATTGTGGCCATGCTGGCGGGCATGTTGGGCGGCGCGGTGTGGGCGGCTATCCCCGGCATCCTGAAAGCACGCCTCGGAGCACATGAGGTCATCAACACCATCATGATGAACTTCATTGCCATCTACCTCACAGATTGGCTGGTCAACAATCCTATGAAGGACCCCGCCGGGCCCTCAGTGATCCGCACACCGTTCATCTACCCCAGTGCCAATATCCCCCGCTTCAGCGAGCTGTTCCCGCAGCTCTTCGGTTCACAGGATCGCCTCCATCTGGGCTTCGTGCTGGCGATCCTAATTGCCATCTTCATGTGGTGGCTGATCTGGAAAACCACCATTGGCTTTGAGATGCGCACTGCCGGCTCCAACCCTGACGCTGCACGCTATGCCGGCGTCCGTGATGAGCGCACCATCGTTATGGCGATGGCCATTTCAGGAGCGCTGGCTGGGTTGGCAGGCACGATAGAGGTGCAGGGGTTGAACCGCAACTTGCCGGCCTTCTTCGCCGCAGGCTACGGCTTTGACGCTATCGCCGTGGCCCTGTTGGGGCAGAACCATCCCTTTGGGGTGATCCCAGCGGGCATCCTGTTCGGTGCGTTGCGCGTGGGGTCCGACATTCTGCAAATCCGCACGGGCGTCTCCCGCCACATGATCTCCATCATTCAAGCCCTCATCCTGCTCTTCGTAGCGGCGCCAGCCATGATCCGCTGGCTGTACCGCCTGAAAGTGGAGCGGAGCGAGATGGAAGAAGTTCCACTGACACGCGGATGGGGCGCATAGGAGGCCGCAAACATGCCAAGCATTAGCGAGATCACTGGTATCCTCCATGCGGCACTGATCGCTGCCACGCCCATCGCTCTCGGCGCCTACTGCGGCGTCTTCTGCGAGCGGGCGGGGGTGGTTAACATCGGCATTGAGGGCATGATGCTGACTGCCGCCCTCACCAGTCAGCTCACGGCTCAATACATTGGTAGTGGCTGGAGGGGGACACCACTGGAGCCCTGGGGATTGGTGTTAGGTTCCATCGTGGGCATTGCTACGGGTGCGTTATTGGGTGCGCTGCACGCCGTGCTCTCCATTCGCTTCCGCGTTGACCAGATCATCAGTGGCACGGTGATCAACATCGGCGCCATTGGTGTGACAGGAGCGCTGTACAACGTCTTCCTGGCGGGTGGCATCGCCGGTGGGGTGCCGGTCAGCCCGGGCACGTTCCCTGTAATCCGCATTCCCGTGCTGAAGGATATCCCTATCCTGGGGCCTGTGCTGTTTGAGAATCAGCCCATCGTGTTTGCTATGCTGGTGATCACCCTCGCCACCCACTATGTGTTGTTCTACACGCCGTGGGGACTGCGCACGCGCTCGGTGGGTGAGCATCCACGTGCCGCTGACACGTTGGGGATCAATGTCTATGCCATGCGCTACATCAATGTGATCATTGGCGGGGCATTGGCGGGATTGGCCGGCACGTGGTTCACGCTGGAGTGGATCGGCGTCTTCAACCTGCTGATGACCGGTGGACGCGGCTTTATCTCACTGGCCGCCATGATCTTCGGCAAATGGACGGCCTTTGGCAGCTTTGGCGCGGCGCTCCTGTTTGGGTTGGCGCAAGCGCTCCAGATCAGGGTGCAGGTTTCCGGTTCGGCCATCCCCTTCCAGTTTTTGGTGATGGCTCCCTACATCCTGACAATGCTGGTGCTGGCCGGGTTTGTTGGGCGCGCCACGCCACCCGCAGCGGACGGCAAGGTGTACGAAAAGTAACCCCACCTTGAACGAGATCAAAGGCAACGGCCCCATCGTTACAGCCAACGATGGGGCCGAGCATTTCCTTGCGAGGCGATCAATCGCCAGAGGCTAGGAGGGCGTCAAAGGCAGCGCGCAAGTCTGAGGCCTGCACATAGCCGTACCAGCGCTGTACCTCTGTGCCATCCGCCTCTACCAGCACAAAGAGCGGCTGGCTGGTGAACCCATAACGCTGCATGACATCAAGATTGGCCGCGTTGTCAATGTCCAGATAGATGAAATCAATGCGGCCCCAATACTCTGCTTCCAGCCCATGCACGATGGGCCTCATAGCGGCGCAGACCGCTCACCAATAGGCGAAGAACTCAATGAGCTGCGGCCTGCCTGTTGCCCCCACATCGGCAGCAGAATCTGCCCGGTATTGATCCAGTGGGGCGGGAGCAGTAGGGCGTCCGACAGCCGGCGTGGCGGTATCAACAGCCCCGCCTGAGATGCTCACTTCAGCTGTTGCCGAGGTGCAAGCAGCAAGAATGAGGCCACTCATCAGGATTGCCCAGAAGGCAACGCTGCGTCCCATGGCGTAATTCCTCCTCAATAGGATTCCCTGCTGTTTTTAGACAGTGCATAAGGAGAAAATCTTACGCACCAGAGGGGGAGACGATGGCGGCGGCAAGCACTTCAATAGGGTGCAGGGCGCGACGCCCGGTGGTGTGTTCTATCTGCTCGCGGCACGAGGTGCCTGTGGCGCAGATGATCGCCTCCGGAGGTGCCGCGCGCACCGCTGGCGCCAGTGCCATCTCGGCCAGTTTGATGGAAAGGTCGTAGTGCTCGGCCTCGTAGCCGAACGATCCGGCCATGCCACAACAGCCGGATTCGATCGGCTCAACCATGCAGGAGGGGATGAGGCGCAAGGCGGTTAGTGTCTCAGTGATGCCGAAGACCGCTTTCTGTTGGCAGTGGCCGTGAAACAACACGCGGCGCGGCGTGGCATCAAAGGCCAACTTGAGGTTGCCTGCTTCCGCCTCGCGGGCAAGGAATGCCTCAACCGTCATGGTCATCGCAGCAACGGCACGGGCCTGCAGGCCAGGCACAAGGTCCGGATAGTCATCGGCTAGCATGGCCATACAGCTAGGTTCACAACCGACAATGGGGATGCCTTGCTCCGCATAAGGTGCCAGCAAGGCCACGTTGTGCTGTGCCAGCCGCTGAGCTTCATCCAACAAGCCCTTAGAGATCGCTGGGCGCCCGCAGCACTTGCGGTTGGGCAGCAAGATCGGCTCGTAACCCGCTGCCTCCAGCACACGGATCGCCGCCTGCCCGATCTGGGGGTGGTTATGCTCCAGAAACGTATCGTGGAAGAAAACGACGCGCCTCCCTGTGCCCTCAACGTGCCGCCGATGCTGACGGTACCAGCGACTGAAAGGCTGTACTGCCAGGCGCGGCAACGGGCGTGCCGCATGGACGCCCAACCGCGTCATGGCCCAGCGGCCGGGGCCGTTCAGTGCCCAGTTGGCCAGCGGCGCAAGCGGCTGTGCCAGCCGGTTCAGCATGGCAATGTGGCCGAAGAGGCGCGAGCGCAGCGGCACGCCATGCACTTGATAATAGTGGTGGAGGAACTCGGCCTTGAGCTTAGCCATGTCCACCGCGGAGGGGCATTCGGCTTTGCAGGCCTTGCAGGAGAGGCACAAATCCAGCACATCGTACAGCTCGCGGGAGGTCATGGCGTCCGGCCCCAGCAGGCCGGTCATGGCAGCGCGCAGGGCGTTGGCTCGCCCTCTTGTGCTATGGGCCTCGTCACGGGTGGCCATGAAGGAAGGGCACATCACCCCCTGGCCGATCTTGCGGCACACGCCTGCACCGTTACACATCTCCACCGCACCCGCAAAGCCGAAATCGGCCTCAAAACTGAACACTGTGCGGCGCAGGGTATAGGGCGTGGCGTAGTTGGTGCCAAAGCGCAGGATGGTCTCATCATCCATGCGCGGCGCATCTACAATCTTGCCCGGGTTGAGGAGACCCTGCGGGTCAAAGGCTCGTTTGACCTCGCGGAAGGCCTGCACCAGCTCCGCGCCAAAAAGCCGCTCGGAGAATTCACCGCGTGCTAGGCCTTCGCCGTGCTCACCGCTGGTTGTGCCACCGAGGCTGACGACAAGGTCCACCACCGCCTCAGCGATCTGGCGCAACTGGCGAAGTCCTTCGGCGGTCTTCAGGTTGATGAGCGGGCGCAGGTGCAGGCATCCGGCGCTGGCATGGGCGTAGACGCCCATCTGGCTCAGCCCAGCCTGCCGCACGATGTCAAACACACCGTCAATGTAATCAGCCAGCCGCTCCACAGGCACCGCGGCGTCTTCAATGAAGGGCAGTGGCTTGGCATCACCCTTGACGCTCATCAGGATGCCCAACCCGACTTTGCGCACATACCACACATTGGCTTGCCCAGCAGCATCGGCCACCACGACCACCGGCTCATGGTGTCCGATGCGCGCCAGCACCGCCCGCAGCCGTGCGATGCCAGCCTCCAGCTCCGCCTCGGACTCGCCGCCGTACTCCACAATGAGCACTACCGCCGGGTCGCCCTCTACGAAGGTCAGCAGGCGGCGGTACTCAATCTTGTCACGAGCGAGGTCAAGCATCATCTTATCAATGAGCTCAATAGCGGTGGGATGGCTCTCTAGCAGGGCGGGCACGGCCTCCAGTGCGGCGCGCATGGTAGAGAAATGCACCATTGCCAGCCGCGTCTTCTTGATCGTAGGGACAAGGTTCAGTGTGGCCTCGGTAGTGAGGGCCAATGTGCCCTCTGAGCCGACCACCAACCGGGCGATATTTGTGGAGTGTGGTTCCACCACATGGTTGAGGTTGTATCCGGCGACAGTGCGCCATGTTTTGGGGTAGCGCGTAGCGATGGGTTCAGCATAGCGGGCCAGAATATCCTGCACGGCGCGGTAGATAGTCCCTTCCAGGCCGGGGCGGCAGCCCCGTTCGGCCCACGTGTCGCCGTTAAAAGCATCCAGCCGCGCCCGGCTACCGTCAGCCAGTACCACGTCCAGCGCAATGACGTGATCGGAGGTCATGCGGTAGATGATGGAGTGCGCCCCCGTGGAGTTGTTGCCCACAATGCCGCCCACAGTGGCACGCTCGGCACTGGCTGGGTCTGGCCCGAACATGAGGCCGTAGGTCTTGAGGTGTTGGTTGAGGTTACCCAGAATCATGCCCGGCTGCACGCGCACAGTGCACGCCTCTGGGTTGACCTCCACAATGCGGTCCATGTAACGGGTGAAGTCCAAGATCAGGGCGTGGCCGATGGCCTGTCCATCCAGACTGCTGCCGCTACCGCGTGGCAGGATAGGCGTGTTGTGCCGTGCGGCGATCTCCACAATGGCGGCCACCTCGTCAGCGTGACGGGGAAAGGTGACACCGATGGGCAGCATCTGATAGATGCTGGCATCCGTGCTGTAGAGCAGGCGTGTCAGGCGGTCAAACCTGGCTTCTACGCCTGCGCGGTGCAGCTCATGGATCAGTTCTTGTGTGGCCTGTGGACCTTCACCGGTGATCATGAATGGGAGGCTGCTCCACTAACTATGCGCAGGGCGTTACTCTGCCAGCACGCGCTCCAGCGCCGCGAGCACCGTTATCACATTGACGGGTTGGCTAGAATGGCCCATCAGGCCGATGCGCCACACCTTACCCTTCAGGGCGCCTAACCCTCCGGCTATCTCAATGTTGTATTCCTCCAGCAGGCGGCGGCGCACAGCGGCCTCATCCACGCCATCCGGCACGCGCACGGTGGTGAGGGTGGGCAGACGAACCTCCGGCGCAACATAGAGGGTTAGGTCCAGCGCAGCCAATCCTTCCCAGAGCAAGCGGGCATGGCGGGCATGGCGCTCAAAGCGGGCCTCCAGCCCCTCCTCGTCAATCAGGCGCAGGGCCTCGCGCAGGGCGTAGATAAGGCTGATGGGCGCGGTGTGGTGATAAACGCGCTCCGGTCCCCAGTATTTGCGCAACAGGGTCAAGTCAAGATACCAGTTGGCGACGGGTGTGCGGCGGGTTTCCAGTGCCTCAAGGGCGCGCGGGCTGAGCGCCAGCGGAGCCAACCCCGGCGGCGCACTGAGGCACTTCTGCGAGCCGCTGTAACAGATGTCAATACCGATCTCCTCCATACGCACCGGCACACCACCCAGCGAGGCGACGGTGTCCACCAACAGCAAGGCGCCGTGCTCGTGCACCACCGCCGCGATCTCCTCCAGCGGTTGGCGCACGCCGGTGGAAGTCTCGCCGTGTACAATGGCAACCAGCTTGGCAGGACGCGCCCGTAGGGCCTCTCGCACCTGCTGCGCGGTGAAGGCCTCGCCCCAGGGGACATCTAAGCGTTGCACATCGGCGCCGTAACGGCATGCCATCTCGGCGATGCGCTCGCCAAAGAAGCCGGCAACGCACACCAGTACCGGGTCACCCTCTTCCACAAAGTTGGCGATGGAGGCTTCCATGCCTGCTGTGCCCGTGCCGGAAATGGCAAGTGTATAGGCGTTGGGTGCCTGGAACACCATGCGCAGCAACGCCTGCACATCGTCCATCACGGCAAGGAAATCGGGATCTAGGTGGCCAACGACTGGCGCGCCCAGTGCTCGCATCACGCGGGGGTGGACCATGCTTGGCCCGGGCCCCAAGAGCAGGCGGGGCGTGGGGTTTAAGTCGCTGTAATGGCTAACCATAGCCCATCCTTTCCGTTGGCAAGGTAGTCAAGCATAAACATCCGGACGGCGGTCAGCGAATACCGGCATCTTGCTCCGCAATCGCTCCACCGCTGCAAGGTCAACCTCGGCGGTGAGCAGCACTTCGGCCTCACCACCCTCAATGAGAGCTTCACCCCAAGCATCCACAATCGCCGAGCGCCCGCCGAAGCGCACCGTGCCGCTCAGTCCCGCCTCTTCCCCCACGCGGTTGCAACCCACCACAACCATCTGGTCCTCAATGGCGCGGGCACGCAGCAGAGTCTGCCAATGGGCCATGCGCGGATGCGGCCACTGTGCAGGGATGATGGTCAACGTGGCGCCGTGAAGGGCATAGTAGCGGAAGAGCTCTGGGAAACGCAGGTCATAGCAGATCGCCAGCGCCGTCTTGCCCCATGGCAGGTTGAGCATCAACGGCGCATAGCCGGCATGAAGGTAGCGTTCCTCGTGCATGAGGCGGAAAAGGTGTATCTTGCGGTAGCAACCTAATATTTCGCCCTGCGGCCCAAACCACGCCGCTGTATTGTAGGCCTTCCCAGAGGCAGGCTCCACCTCCAGCATAGAGCCGATGATGTGCAGATGGTGCTCGCGCGCCAGCGCAGCTACCTCAGCGAAGCGCCCCGCACCGAGCGGCGAGCCTAGTTCAGCGGCGCGATCGAGTGCATAACCTGTGTCCCATAGCTCTGGAAGCACGATCAGATCGGAGCCACGACGGGCTGCTTCGGCGACCCAGGCACGCACACGGGCCATGTTGTGCTCTGGTTCGCTGATGCGGACATCCATTTGCCCGATACTGATGATCATAGGATAGCTGCCTACATGGCCAATCGGCGCGAGGGCGGTCCGTGCGGGCTAGCTTTCCTTGCCGCTCTCTTCGGCCTGTGGTTCCTCTTCCCAGCTGATGATCCAGACGCACGCCCCTGCCACCAGTACCGTGGCGACGATCAAGGCTGCCCACTGACCTGGCAGCAGACCCACATCACGGGCTTCAATCACCAGCAGGATGACCATGCCTGTGGCCAGCACCAGCCAGGCCGTCAGGCGTGGATGGGCCTCTATAAGGCGCACCACAGGCCCTAGCGGCCCTTGGCGCAAGTTATCTATGAGATGGTTGAAGAACTCGGTCATCGGCCCTCTTCTTGCCGTCTCTCTGCGGCGTGGGATTTTTTAGATCGGCTTCAGGACGCGGTCAGCCCGCAGCCGCTTAAACGCCATAATCGTGTCGGGTGACCAATGCTGCTCCGCCGCCTCGCGCCAGTCTGGCACACGCAGGTCGGCGGGCGTCTTCTCTTCATAGCCGATCGCTTGCACAGCCTGCCGCACGGCGGGAGGCGTCTTATTGTTGAGGAAGAGCAGGGCAATTTCGCTCTGCAGGCTGTTGGCAGATTCCTCCACTGCCTCCACCAAGCCAGCGATAACTTTGTCCAGCGGCACGTGGGGTGCTAGCACCAGCTCGTCTACCCGTGCGATGAGATTCTCCACCTGCCAGCCTGCCAGCCCCACAATCTGATTGCCAACGTAAGCCAGCGCGTAGGCCCGCTGCCCAAAGCGCAGCAGGATATCATCACGTGAGAGGTTCAAACCCTGCACGCGATTGAGAAAAGCCGCGATGTCCCCTGCCTCGGCGGGGCTACCGCGCCGAATGGCCAGCTCACCCGCCGGCACTGCTTCCGGCGCGGGCGCCACCGCATGCTCAGCGATGCCCAGCAGCGCATTGAGCGCCCGCTGTACCTGCCGGTAGGTCTCCTCGTAGCCATCGCCGTTGTCAATCACCGTAGTAGCGCGGGCCAGCTTCTCGGCCTGCGGGTTTTGCATGGCGATACGGGCGCGCGCTTCGGCTTCGCTCAGGTGGCGGTCGCGCATCAGGCGCTCAAGGCGCACCTCCAATGGCGCATCCACCACCCACACCGCATCGCAGTCATCGGCCAGCCCAGCCTCAATAAGCTTGATGGCTTCAATCACCACCACGCGCTGCTTGGCGCGCCGGATGAGCAGGTCAATAGCCTGACGAACGATAGGGTGGACGATCTGCTCCAACTGGCGCAGCGCTTCGGGGTCGGAGAAGACAATGCGCCCTAACCGCCCACGGTCAACTTGGCCCTCGGGCGTCAAAATCCAGCGGCCAAAGGTTTCTACCACCGCTTTATGGGCCGGCCCAATGGGCGAGATGGCGCGGTGCGCCAGCCCGTCGGCATCAATGCCAAAGGCCCCAAAATGCTCCAACATGCGGCGCACAACGCTCTTGCCCGTGGCGATGTTGCCGGTCAGCCCAATGACAATTTTATCAGGCCAGCGTTTGCTCACCGGAACGCTCCGTTGTGTTTCTTGGCAGCGGTGAGGTTGTCACGGAGGGTATTCTAGCCGCAGGCCTAGGGGGCGTCAAGCGGGCGAATCCGCCAGAGCGTAGTATAGTAACAGTTATGAGATGCCGTCTGCTGCTAAGCGGCCTGTTGTGGCTCTGTTTGATGCTGCTCTGCGCTTGTGCGGCGGCGCAGGAAACTACCGCTCCCATGCGCGCATCATCGGTTGCCCCCATCGTGTCCCCCACATCCCCACCCACGCAGGCGGCAGCGACGCCGAGGGTGCCGACAGCCACATGGATGCCCATGCCCACTCCCGTCCCCACAGCCACGCCCACACCGCCGGCGTGGCGCGTGTTGGCCCCTGGCATCAGCCAGGCCTTCCTCATTGCTAATGAGCCGGGCACCACCCTTTCCTATCCTGTCTACGTCCTGCGCTTTGACCCGGCACGGGTGGCCTTCCGCATCTACTACGACCGCGACGAACCACACACCATCGCCGAGTGGTTGGCCTTGACCGAAGCGGATGTGGTGGTCAACGGAGGGTTCTTCACAGGTGATCGCCGACCGGTGGGACGGCTGGTGATTGATGGGGAATTGTTCGGCGCCCCACTGGACCCTACCCATCGTATTGGCGTGCCCGGCCTGTTTGCGGTGATTGACCATACTGTGCAAATTTACGCGCTAGGGCGCTCCTTCTATACGCCGCGCGGGATGCGTTTTGATCAGGCTGTTGAGTCCTATCCGCTGCTGGTGTTGCCGGGGCGGCAACCTGCTTATCCTCCGGATGAGGGGCGGCGCGCGCGGCGAACGGTGATCGGTCTGGACGAGCAGGGCCATGTGCTCCTGATCCTCATTGACAGCGCCATCTTCTCGCTCTATGAACTGGCGCAGTGGTTGGCCTCTTGCAATCTAAATCTGGACACGGCGCTGAACCTTGATGGCGGACGCTCCAGCGGGCTGGGAGTAGCCCTGCCCGGCGAGGAGCGCATCTATGAGGCCTATGTGCCGCTGCCTATTGTGATCGCCATCTCGCGCCGCTAAGGCGTGCATGTAAGGAGAGGGAAAACATGTTGACCATTCCCACCCCCTATGGCGTGATCTTCGCCGCGCTTTTGGTCATCTGGGGGGCTGCCTATGCAGTGGGTATGTGGCGTGGCAACCCCAGTGCGGATCGCTCCCGCCGCCTACCACTGGGGAGCAAGTACGCCATGATCGCGGTGGTACTGCTCTACGGTGGGCTATGGCTGGCTCTAGCCGCTGGAACGGCGGCTATGCGCTTTGCGTGGTTGATCTGTGCCGGCTTGCTTGCAGGTGCCCTCGGAGACCTCTTGCTGGCGGGGGTGTTCTCCTTCAGGCGGGTGGAACTGCTGGCGCTGGGTATCTTCGGAGTGGGGCACTTGTTTTATATCGCTGCCAGCTTAAGCCTGCGGGTGCAGCTGGGGCAGGTGGGCATCTTGCCCGTTGTCGGAGCGGTAGGCATCGGCGTGGTACTTGCCGTGGTGATCTGGATGACGTTCGTGCGCAATCCAGGCGGCAGCCGCACGATGAACATCGCCAGTCTGATCTACGGCGCGCTGCTGCTCGTCACGGTAGCGATCGCTGCCCTCTTGTGGATGGAGAAAGGCGGCGCACTGGCGATCCTGCTGGTGGGTATCGCGCTCTTTGCCGTGTCCGATCTGCTCCTTGCGCAATATCTCATCCGCAAACGGGGCTTTCCCTACATCCGCGATGTGGTGTGGCTCATCTACAGCGCTGGCCAGATACTGATAGCCTTCTCTATTGGGGCGGCTATTGTGCTGGTGAGGTAGGGAAAAGCGGGCGGCCTTTTGGACAGGATAAAGGCCGCCCGCTGGGGGTTAGTGGTGATCTCCAAGTGCCGATTTTAGCGCTTCCAGCAGCATCGGCTCCGGCACAGCGCCCTCTACAAACTCACGGTCATTGATTACAGTAAGGGGAACCCCCATCACGTTGTACTTCATCGCCAGATGAGGGAACTCGGTTGCCTCTATCATATCCGCACGGACATGGTCACTGGCGATGGCCATCGCATGGGCGAGCACAACTGCTCGCGGACAGTATGGTCAGGTGGGGGTGACGAAGACCTGAAGGTGCACGTCCTTCTGCAGGCTGTTGAGGTAAGCGCGTGTCTCCTCGCTGAGGGGCAACTCCTGAGGCCCAGCAGCCACAGCCTTGATATCATGCAAGAAGGAACTGAACTCGTAACCGGAGGGGATGCCGTAGTAGCGCACCCCATAATCGCGGTCATTCTGGCCGAGGATCACGATAGCCGGAATCTTGTCCACTCCATAGGCCTCGGCTTTGTCCTTGTCTCGCTCAAAATCATATACCTGTAGGGCAATGTGCTCAGAGAGCGCAGCAACCTCTTCGGCGAGCTGGCGTGTCTCGCGGCAGAACTGGCATTCAAAATCCTGCGTGAACAGGATCAGGCGCACCGGCCCGGCAATATCCTCCAACAAGGTTTGCACATCGCGGCGCGTGCGTTCATCCAATAGCGGCATGGCCTCACTCCCTGGGTTTGGTGTGGTCTTGATCACTCCTTTTTGGATGCAGAACAGCGTGCCGCGTTGCAGGAAAGTCGTCCGCCCATCTTATGGCTTGCCCAACAGCATAGTGGCCAGCAAGGCGTAGATGTGCGCGGCATCAAACACATCGTGAAGGGAGACTGACTCCTGAACGGTGTGAGCGTGCTCAGGGTTGCCGGGGCCAAAGCCCGCCGTGGGGATGTGCGCCTCGCCCATGCTGTAAACGCCGTCGGTGGAAAACGACCAGCGTCCGATAGCAGGTGACTGCCCGCGCACTGCTCGTATTGCTGCCGAGAGGGTTTGGATGAGTGGGTGCCCTTCCTCCAGCGCCCAGGCGTTGAAAACCTCTGGCGTCCGGAACTCGCAGCCGGTGTAGGAACGGGCGCAATACTCGGCGATCTCCACCTCGGCGCGCAGGCCCTCACGCTCAATGACGCTCTCAATCTGCGCCTGAGCGCGGGTGTGCGTCTCGCCCAGCGTCAGGCGGCGATCCACATACAGCGTACACACATCGGGGATGGCATTCAGGCTAGGTCCACGGCTCTCTATATGCGTCACGGCCACCGTGCCCGGCCCAAGGAAGGGATCATCCGGCAGGTCGGCGGCCAGCAAGTCCAAGCCGAAGATCAGCCGTGCCGCCCCCGTGATGGCGTTCTCACCCAGTTCGGGGCTGGCTCCGTGGCTGCTCCTCCCATGCACCGTCACCTTGAACAGCGCTCGTCCACGGTGGCCGCGCTTGATCTGCATCCCCGTCGGTTCGCCCAGCACGATCCAATGTGGGCGGATGGCGTTCTCTTCCATCAGCAGGCGCAGGGCATAGCCTTCGCACGGCTCTTCCTGCACCACAAAGGCCAGGATCAACGTGCCATTCAGCTCAGCTTGGGCTTCCATCAGGCGGTGGGCGGCGTATACCATGGCAGCCAGCGCGCCTTTCATGTCGCAGGCGCCGAGGCCATAAAGCACACCGTCCTCAATCACTGCGGCATGAGGGGGGTACGGCCAGTCACCCTCTGCAGGTTGGACGGTGTCCATGTGGGCATCGTAGAGCAAGGTCGGACCGTCGCCTTTGCCTAAGCGGGCAATCACATTGCCGGCGCCGTCCCTCCACACATCGGCGATGCCGAGGCGACGCAGCTCCGTCTGCACGAGGGTCGCCACCTCTTCTTCTTGTGTGGGATAGCTAGGGGTCTGCACCAGCCGCTGCAGGAAGGCTACCAGATCGGCTTCCTCTTCGGTGCTAAGCCTTAAGTCGGGGCGCGAGAGGGGTGTAGGGAACAAAGGAAGGGCTGGCATAGGTCAGTATGCTCCACGTCCAAAAATTACATGGGGGACTGTTTGCAACAGGATGCGGATATCCAGATCCAATGACCAGTTCTCTATGTAGAAGATGTCCAGCAGGCACATCTCGTCAAAGGGCACGTCACTACGCCCACTGACCTGCCACAGGCCTGTGATGCCGGGCAGCACGCTGAGACGCTTGCGCTGCCAGGGTTCGTAGCGCGCCACCTCATCCGGCGTGTTGGGACGCGGCCCCACCCAGCTCATCTCTCCGCGCAGGACGTTGATGATCTGCGGCAGCTCGTCCAGGCTGGTGCGGCGCAGGATGCGCCCTACGCGGGTCATGCGCGGGTCATCGGGCACCTTGAGCAGCACGTTGTTCTCAAAGAGGTTGAGGTGTGCCACAGCAGATTTGATCTCATCGGCCCCTTGCACCATAGTGCGGAACTTCCACACCTCAAACTCCTTGCCATCTTTGCCCACTCGCCGCTGTTTGAAAATCACCGGCCCCGGCGAGTCCAGTTTGATCAACACGCCGGCGACGACGAAGACCAGAGCAAATAAAGGCAGGGCCAGCACGCTGAGGAAGAGGTCAATGGCGCGCTTGATGAGCAGAGCACTGGTGCTGAGCCGTTCTGGGCCTGGGCCGATAAGGGGAATGCCGTTCAGGCTGTCCAGGTCTACCGTGCGCATGCGCTGCTGGAAGACATCGGGGACAATGCGCACACGCACGCCAGCGCGCTCACACTCCTCCACAATTTGGATAATCTTGCGGTGGTACATCCAAGGGAGGGTGACGATCACCTCGTCCACCTGCCCACTTGTGAGCACCTGCGGTAGGTCATCCAGCCCACCAAGGCACTTGATGCGCCCTAGCCCATCGCCCTTCTCGGGGTCATCATCTACGTATCCAGCGATACGGTAACCCAACATGGGGTTGGCGAGAACGGTGCGGATCACCGCGCGCCCGATCTCGCCAGCGCCGACGATGAGCAATCGCTCAACGCCGATGCCGCGCTGATAGCGGTTGGCCAGCAGAGCTGTCTTGATGACGCGCACAACGCTGAGAGCAACCACGATCAGCAGGCCAGCCAACACCAGCATCCCACGTGAGTATACAAGGGGCTGGACGGAGAACGTGATCGCCATAACGATGATGATGCTGGTAGCCGTCCCACTGATGATGTTGTAAATCTCGTCAAACAGGCGCGGACGGCGACGTACCTCATACAGACCGCTGATGCGGAACATGATCAGACACAGCACCGTCAGCAACAGGGCGAAGGGGACATAGGGCAGGAAGGGCGCGTAGTATTCTTCCTCAACCGGCGAAGGCAGGCCGAACTGGTAGCGGATCACATAGGCGAGGAAGAAGGCGGCGTTGATGAGGACAACGTCCAGTGCAGGTATGAGGATGGTAGCCCTCTTGTGACGATCCATATCCCCCTCTACTTGCTCACCACACCGAGTGCGCGGCGGTAGCTCTCAACCGTCTGGCGAGCGGTGAAGTCCCAACGGAAGCGGCGGGCGTGCTGGCGCCCCTGAGCCGCCATCTCGGCACGGGTTGCAGGGTCGTCCAGAAGGCGGGCCAACGTTTCTGCCCAAGCGTCTACGTCGGTGGGGGGGAGCAGCACACCAGCGGCGCCAACCGCTTCGGGCAGCGAGGTCGTGTTGGATGTCACGACCGCTATGCCGCAGGCCATGGCCTCTACGGGCGGCATGCCAAAGCCCTCATAGATGGAAGGGTAGGCGAATACTTCTGCTACATTGTACCATAGGGGCAGTGCTTCGCGGTGCACATAGCCAACCAATAGTATATCTTGCGTCAGGTTTAGCCGTTCAATCAGCGTGAGAAGGTTTTTCATTTGCCAGCCGCGCGCCCCAACCAGCACCAGCTTCACTGTGCCGCGCTGTGGCAGGCGGGCATAGGCCTGCACCAGCGTCTCCAGATTCTTGCGCGGCTCCAGTGTGCCCACGTAGAGGATGAGGCGTTCAGGCAGTTGCTGATGTGCGCGAAAAGCAGCCACCTCCTCAGCAGGGAGCGGGCGGAAGTCAGGGCTAACACCGGGCGGGACCACGTCGATCTTCTCAGCGGGGATGCCCAGCAGGGCAGCGATCTCGGCTTTGCTGCTCTCCGAGATGGTGATCACCCGTCGTGCCAGCCGCGCTGAAGCCCGCGTGATGGCACGCAGATAGAAGCGTCGCCCCGCGCCGAGGCGCTGGGGGTAACGCATGAAGCTCAGATCAAAGATGGTCACCACGGAAAGGCCCCGCCACAGCAGCGGCAGCGCAAAGCCCATGCCGTGCACAAGGTCGGGGTGTATCTGCGCCAGAGCCCAAGGAGCAACAATCTGCTCCCATAGGATACGCACCAAAGGGTTGTGAGTAGGGAGGCGCGAGCGATGGACATGCCACTCCGCACGCGGCGGCAGTTGTCCCCTCCCCACAAACACCGTGTAGGTGAACTCCGGCGCGGCGTCAGGCAGGTGGGCCAACGTGTTATATAGATAGCCGTGGATGCCTGCGCTGCGGTATGAGGCTTCGCCGGAGAGCAGATGCGCGTTAAGCGCGATGTGGGCTTTGGGTTGCATAGTGGCGATTATAACGAGTTGGCGGCGGGCTGTCTTTGCAAACATCTGTTCTACTGCTAAACTGAGCGATATGGAACTGAGCAATCTGCTAGAACAACTGCGTTTGGATGCGCATTTCATGCGCCACGTGACGGCCTGGGAGCGCCTCCCAATGCGCCCCGCTCGCTATGCCGAATTCCCCCCAAGCTTGGACCAGCGACTGGTGGACGTATTACGGCGGTTGGGTATCGCTCCGCTGTACACGCATCAAGCGCGTGCCGTTGAAGCGGTGCTGAACGGGGAGAACGTGGTGCTTGTTGCTGGAACAGCATCGGGCAAGTCGTTGGCCTATCATCTCCCCGCGCTCCACTTCGCCCTGCAGGATACCAACGCCACAGCGTTATACCTGTTCCCCACCAAGGCACTCGCGCAGGATCAGGCCGCCGCACTGGGCCGCCTGATAGGGGCGCTGGAGGCTCAGAGACCCCTTCGCCTCAACGTCTACGATGGTGATACGCCGCCCGCCGAACGCACGCGCATCCGGCGCGAGGGTGGCATCCTTATCTCTAACCCCGACATGTTGCACATGGGTATCCTACCCTACCACACCCGCTGGGCGGGCTTTTTCCAGAACTTGCGGCTGGTGGTGCTGGATGAGGTGCATACCTATCGGGGTGTCTTTGGCAGCCATGTGGCCAATGTGTTGCGGCGGCTGCGGCGCATCTGTCGCTTCCATGGCAGTGCACCGATCTTCGTGTGCACCAGCGCCACCATCGCCAACCCACAGGAGCTGGTGGAGCGGCTGATTGAGGCGCCGGTGACGCTGATAGACGAGGATGGCGCCCCACGCGGCGAAAAGCACCTTGTGCTCTACAACCCACCGACGCTTGACGCTCGGCTGGGCATTCGGCGCAGTTACGTTTTGGAGGCGCGGCGTATCGCCGCCCGCTTCATTGGGGCAGGTATCCAGACCATCGTCTTTGCCCGCTCGCGTCTCACCACTGAGGTGCTGTTGGGCTACCTGCGCGATGAGGTGCAGCGGAGTGGCATGGATGCACAGGCCGTGCGTGGCTATCGGGGTGGCTACCTGCCGCTGGAGCGCCGTGAGATTGAGCGCGGCCTGCGTGAGGGAACGGTGCGCGGCGTGGTGGCAACCAACGCGCTGGAACTGGGCATAGACATTGGCGCTTTGGGAGCGGCAGTACTGGCAGGCTATCCGGGCACGCTGGCCAGCACATGGCAGCAGTTCGGGCGGGCCGGACGGCGAGCGGATGTCTCGGTGGGGGTGTTGGTGGCTTCTGCTGACCCGCTGGATCAGTACATCGCCACCCATCCACGCTACCTGTTTGAGCGCTCGCCAGAGCATGCCCTCATCAACCCTGATAATCCGGTGATCCTTATCAACCATCTGCGTTGTGCTGCCTATGAGCTGCCCTTTGAGCAGGGCGAGCCGTTCGGCACCTTTGCAGACGCAGAGGCGATCCTTGACCTGCTGGCTGAAGGTGGGGAGGTACATCTAAGCGGTGGCATGTACCGTTGGGTCTCGCAAGACTATCCGGCGGCTGCGGTGGGCCTGCGCACCAGCACACAGGACGTGGTGGTCATTCAAGATCACACCAGCGGGCAGCCGCAGGTGATCGGGGAGGTAGACCGTACCAGTGCGCCAGTTATGGTCTATGAGGGAGCGGTTTACCTGCATGAAGGTACGTCGTACCTCATTGAGCAGCTGGATTGGGAGCGTGGGCTGGCCATCGCCCGCCGTGCCGAGGTGGACTACTACACCGATGCGCTTTCCACTACCAGCATCCAAGTGCTGGAGGAGGCCGAGTCGGCTGTGGTCGGTGACTGTGTCAAAGCGCATGGTCAGGTGAGGGTCACCACGCAGGCTACCGGCTACCGCATCGTACGGCGCTACACCCACGAGACGCTAGGCTATGGGACGATCGCACTGCCACCCCAACAGTTTGAGACGACCGCCTACTGGTTCTACCTGACACCCGATCTGGTGGCGCAGCTGGAGGAGGCCAACATCCTGTTGCGCCCCAACGATTACGGCCCTGATTGGCCTCGTCAGCGTGATGCCGCCCGTGCCCGCGATGGCTATCGTTGCACCCGCTGTGGAGCGCCAGAGCGCCCCAACCGCCAACATGATGTGCACCATCTGCGCCCTTTCCGCGCGTTTGGCTACATCCCCGGCCAGAATGAGAACTACCGCGAAGCCAACCGGCTGGAGAACCTTGTGACGCTGTGCCATACCTGTCACCGCCTGGTGGAAACCGCCCATGGGACGCAGAGCGCCCTGAGCGGCCTCTCCAATGTGCTGCGCAGCTTGGCTACCCTGTTCCTCATGTGCTCGCCCAACGACATCGGCGTTGTAGCTGAGCCACGCTCAGCCACAACCCATGCACCAACCCTCACCATCTACGATCATGCACCGGGCGGACTGGGCTTCAGCGTGCGGCTTTTTGACCTGCACGAGGAGTTGTTGGCTGCCGCGCTGGACTTGGTGCGCGATTGTCCTTGCGCTGAGGGGTGCCCATCTTGCGTGGGGCCGACGGGGGAGATGGGAGGAGATGCCAAGCCGCTGACCCTCGCCCTACTGAGAGCACTGAAGGGCAGAGAGGGCGACATTTAAACGCTTTGCGACCGCCTGGGATATCCGCTGCTGAGTTTGGCTCAAATTCCCCTGCACATAAGTACCCTGTAAGATAGGGGCTTGTGGTATAATGTGCCTATGCAGTTGGGCGCGTGCCGTGCGGCACATATCTGGGATGAGGCGATGAGATGGACATGGTAAGGGTTGAGATAGACAGCATCCGCGTCAGCCTGATGTCGCAGGATCGGGTCATCGTGCTCAAAGACACCACCTCTGAGCGCTACCTCCCGATCTGGATCGGAGCACCTGAGGCGGAGGCTATCCGTGTGGAGCTGCAGGGGGTCTCCATCACCCGCCCTCTAACCCACGACCTGCTTAAGGCCGTCATCCACGAGCTGGGCGGTAAGGTGGAGTACATCTTGGTCAACGACCTGCGCAACGATGTGTTCTACGCTCGCATCAAGATCAACATCAACAACCGCAGTGTGGAGATCGACTCCCGCCCCAGCGATGCCATCGCACTGGCCGTGCGTGTGAAAGTACCCATTTACGTGGCCGAATCGGTCATGACGCAGGCTTCCATCCAGCCTGAGGAGGAAATCAACACCGAGGTTGAACCTCAAGAGCGCAGCGCCAAACCCGCCCCTCGCAAAGATGGGGAAGATGTGAGCGAAGAAGACCTGAGCGCCTTCTCCGATTTCCTCAATAGCCTGGATTTGGACAGCTTGGGCGACGACGAATAACCATCGCCTTCCGGCCACACGGGCGCCCATCACCCACCAACTGACTTGCACGATTCCGCCGCAGGATTATACTGGTGGCTAGCGGGGCGTGGCGGCCCCGCTGACTGGTTATCGCTTGCTCTTCTGTTCACTGGCACACCCCTATTGGTCAGGATGCTATGGCGCAAACAGCGGAACTGCGAACTGAGCAACTCGCGCCGCACAGCATTGAGGCAGAAGAGGCTGTGCTGGGGTCAATTCTGATCGACCCCGACGCCCTCTACGAAGTGCTGCCCTTCCTGCGCGCGGATGATTTTTTCATCGTCCGCCACGCCTGGATTTGGGAGGCCCTCGTCAACCTGCATGAGCGCCGCGACCCCATAGATTACCTCACGCTGATCAACGAACTGGAGCAGATGGGCCGCCTGGAAGAGGTGGGAGGGGCGGCCTATATCCTCGGCTTGGTCAACAAAACCCCCTCGGCGCTTAACGTGGAGGGCTACGGGCGCATCGTGGAACGTATGGCAGTGCGCCGCCGCCTCATTGATGCTGCGGGGCGCATCGTGCGCGTGGCCCATTCCGAAGAGACCGACATTGATGAGGTGCTTAATCAGGCCGAGCAGGCCATCTTTGAGGTCACCGAGCGCCGCCTGGCCCGCGATTTGGTGCCCGTCAGAGAGGTAGTCAGCGCTTACTTTGACCGCGTCAGTGTGTTGGCCCGCCAGCAGGAAGAAGTGCTGGGTGTGCCAACTGGCTTCGTAGACCTTGACCGCCTGCTGGGCGGTCTACAGAAATCCGACCTTATCATCGTGGCCTCGCGCCCGGGCATGGGCAAATCCAGCTGGCTGAACAGCGTTGTGCTCCACGCGGCGCGCAACCGTCAACGAGTGGCGCTCTTTAGCCTAGAGATGAGCAATGAGCAGATCGTCCAGCGTTTCATCAGCGCTGAAACCAACATCCCCTCCCATAAGCTGCGCGAGGGCCGCTTGGACGAGCGGGATTGGGCGCAGTTCGTCGCTGCCACCCAACGCATCGGCGAGATGCCCATCTTTCTGGACGACACACCTGCCATCAGCACACAGGAGGTGCGCACCAAGGCCCGCCGCCTGTATATGGAGTATGGCCTTGATCTGATCGCCATTGACTACCTGCAGCTTATGACCACACCCTTCCGTACCGAGAACCGCGTGCAGGAGATTTCCTACATCTCGCGCTCGCTCAAACAGCTGGCGCGCGAGCTCAACGTACCGGTTATCGCTGCTGCTCAACTCTCGCGGGCGGTGGAACAGCGTAACGACAAGCGTCCTCAGCTGGCTGACCTGCGGGAGAGCGGCAGTATTGAGCAGGATGCCGATGTGGTGTTGTTCCTCTACCGCGAGTCCTACTATAAACCCGATACCCCTCTTGGCCACCTGACCGAAGTTCATATTGCCAAGCACCGCAACGGCCCAACCGGCGTTGTGAACCTAGTGTTTATCCCCGATCTGACGCAGTTCAAGAACGCAGCACCGGTCAGTGTGGATTTAGATGGGATTTAAGCTATGAAGGGCTTCAGCGGTTTCTCGGCACGGGAGCGGTTGATCAAAGTTCCGGTGCGGTTTTTCAGCGAGCTGCTGCCGCAAATTGACCATCTGGCTGAGCTGAAGATCACGCTGTACTGTTTTTGGCGTCTGCAGCAGCGCGAAGGGCGTGTCCCCTTTCTACGCCTGCGTGAGATAGTGGCCGATGAGGCTTTCTTGAGCGGGCTGGGTGCGCGTGAGGATGAACGCCGCGCCGCCCTCATGGAGGGGCTGGAGCGCGCCGTTGCGCGGGGCACTCTGCTGCATGTGGTGGCGCGCGGGGAGAACGTTGAGGATGACCTGTACTTCATGAACACGCCGCGTGGGCGCGCCGCCGTGCGCGGCATTGAGGAGGGCAGGTGGCAACCACCTCTCGGCTCTTCAGTACCCTTTGACCTGATGGTGGAGCGCCCCAACATCTTCACCCTCTATGAGCAGAACATTGGCCCATTGACGCCGCTCATCGCGGAAGCGCTGCGCGATCTGGAGGAAACCTACCCGCAGGAGTGGATTGAAGAGGCCTTCCAGATTGCGGTCACGCGCAACGTGCGCCGCTTGAGTTACGTTCAGGCTGTGCTGGAGCGTTGGCAAGCGGAAGGCCGTTCAACACATGATGCCGCCACCGATGGGCGGCGTTTCATCAGCGGCAAGTATCGGGAAGACATAGAGTACTGAGATGAGCTACTCGGAGCGCAACTACGGCGCAGGCGACCCCAATTGCCCCATCTGTCACGGCATCGGCTATGTGCGCTATGATGTGCCGGAGGGTCACCCGAACTTCGGCAAGGCTTTCCCCTGCGAGTGTCGTCGGGCGCGTGTGGAGGCCGAGCGGACGGAGTACCTGCGGCGCGTAGGCGGCTTGCAGCACCTTGCCGATAAGACCTTTGAGAGCTTCAACCCTGAGGGTGTGGGGCTGCCGGAGAGGCAACGCCACAACCTGCGTTGGGCTTATGAGACCGCCCTTGCCTATGCCCGCGAGCCCAAAGGCTGGCTCGTCATTACCGGCGGCTATGGGTGTGGCAAGACACATCTGGCGGCGGCGATCGCCAATGTGCAGATCGCGGCGGGCAACCGTGTGCTGTTTGTCACCGTGCCCGATCTACTGGACTACCTGCGGGCTAGCTTCAGCCCTACAACCTCCGAAGAGGAAGGCTACAATGACCGCTTCAGTGAGGTGCGGGAGGCCCCCCTGCTGATCCTGGACGATCTGGGCCTTGAAAGCCCCACCCCTTGGGCGGTGGAGAAACTCTACCAGATTTTGAACTACCGCTACAACGCCAAACTGCCCACTGTTGTCACCACCAACTACGATGTGGACGAGATGGAGCAGCGCTTCCGTTCACGCCTGGCTGACCCAGACCTGGTGACGAAGGTGCACATCTTGGCGCCGGACTACCGCACCGTGGGCGGCAGCCGTCTGGAGACCAGCTCCCTTAACGGGCTAAACCTCTACGGCCATATGACCTTTGAGACATTCCAGCGACGCCGCGATCTGCCTAAGGATCAGCGCGACAACCTGCAGCGGGCGCTAGAGCTCGCCCGCGAGTATGCTGCCAATCCTCAGGGTTGGCTGATCCTGATGGGGCCTTATGGGTGCGGCAAGACGCATCTGGCGGCGGCAATTGCCAATGCGCAGAAGATGCAAGGCACTGAGGTGCTGTTTGTCACCGTGCCTGACTTGTTGGACCACCTGCGCGCTGCCTTTGCCCCTAGTAGTGTCACGCCCTACGATAGGCGCTTTGCCGAGGTGAAGAATGCCCACCTGTTGGTGTTAGACGATCTGGGGACTAAATCGGCCACACCATGGGCGCGTGAGAAGCTCTACCAGCTCTTCAACTACCGCTACAACGCCCGCCTGCCAACTGTGATCACCACCTCCGAAGAACTGGAGGATATTGACCCTCGCATCACCACCCGCATGCGCGATCGGCGCTTGTGCCGCATCTTTGCCATTCTGGCTCCTGCTTACCTCGGCGAGCGGCAGGCTCCTTAACCCTCAGTCGGCGGCGATGCGGTTCGCCCGCGCGATGTCCTCAGCTAGAAAAAAGACTTCGTCCTTTCCCTCCAGCTTCTCGCGCATCTTGGCGATGATGAGGTCAAGGTGCGTGCTGTGGGCTACAAAATCCAAAGCATCGGCAGGGACGATCAGCACAGGGCTGAGCGTGAAGTGGCTGATCCACTCCTCATAAAGTGCGTTCAACCGTTCCAGATAGGACGGATCTATAGCCTGCTCAAACTCGCGCCCACGCAGGCGGATGCGGTGCAGCAGCGTATCCACCGAAGCGCGCAGGTAGATCACAAGGTCAGGTGGCGGCAGAAACTGCACGAGCGTCTCGTAGAGCTCACGGTAGCTGCGATAGTCGCGCTCCGCCATATGGCCCTGCTGATAGAGGTTGCGTGCGAAAATCTCGGCGTCCTCGTACACGCTGCGATCCTGCACCACCGATTTGGGATGGTCCAGCAGTTGGCGATGATGGCGCAGCCGCCTTGAGAGGAAAAAAACCTGCGAGTGGAAGCTCCAGGCCCGCATATCCTTGTAGAAGTCAGCCAGATAGGGATTGTCATCCACCGCCTCATAGAAAGGTTCCCAGCCCAGGTGTTCGGCCAGCAGGCGCGTCAGCGTGCTCTTGCCCACGCCCACGTTTCCTGCCACGGCGACAAACTTCTTGCTGCTGATGGTCATGCTTCCCCCTTTTCATCCACGACTTTGCCATCACGCCAATGCCGTCGGGCGTTGAGCGCCATCTTTTCCAGATAGGCTTTCTCCAAATCAATGCCAACGTAGTTGCTTAGCTTGAGCAGGTAGGCCAGGCAGTCAGCGAGTTCGTCCTCAATGAGATGGCGGAACTGAGCCAGCGCCTGCTGGCGTGCCTCCTCCGCCGAACGGCCCTCTTGGCGCAGCTGCGTCTGCTTGATCCAAGCCCGTTTCAGCACGTGCGCCAGTTCACCCAGCTCCTCGTTCAGAGCGATGAAGTTGAAATAAGGGTCGGGGTCAAAACCCTTGTCGGCATCCAGCGAGAGATGGAAGCGCTGGAAGTGAGAAAGGGGATGCGGGCCTGTCTCCAGCTCCTCCAGAATGGCCTGCGGCTGGCGTTCGGCCACCGGCGCCTCCACACCAGGCAGCGGGGCCTGATAGATGCCGTACTCCAGTGCGCTCTTGATGCGCTGGATCACATAGGCCCGATCGTCCAGGTTCTGCACAATGTCCAGATTGTTGGTGTCAATGGGTAGCACAGGCGCTTCCTGATACTCGGCCATGAACTGCTCATAGGCGAGCCGCAATTGCTCAATATAATCGGGGTCCATATTGCGCTCATAGGGCCGGTCGCGGGCGGCGATACGCGCCATCAGCACATCAAGGTCGGCCCGCAAGTACACCACCAAGCTGGGGCGGGGGATGCTCTTGCTCAGGGCCGCATAGAGTTGCGTGTACACGGCTAGCTCATGCCCGCTCAGGTTGAGGCGGGCAAACAGGCTGTCCTTGGCGAACGTATAATCGGAGATGACGGGCCCGCGCCGCAGGGCCTGAGGGATGGCATCCACCTGCTGGCGGTAGCGGCTCAGCAGGAAGAAAATCTGTGTCTGAAAAGCGTAGCGCGCCCGATCGGCGTAGAAGTCGGAGAGGAAGGGATTTTCCTCAAACTCCTCCAGCAGCAATTCGCCGCCCAGTTCGGGTTTCAGCAAACGGGCAAGCGTGGTTTTGCCAACCCCGATGACGCCCTCAATCGCGATGTAGGGGTGACGAGCCATTGGCCTCTATTCCACTGTGCTCTAAAACCGAAATACACGCTCAGGAAGCATCCCGCTGCAGCGGCACCGGCGAGGCGATCTCTCGTGGGTGGACGGATCAACCGGTGGGGCAGCGATGATGTTGTCTCGTGTACTCTAGCATACACAGGCCTTTGAAAGGGTGCAAACCATGAGGTTAGGATTCAGTATCAGCTGGGGATGAAGGATAAGGAACAATGGGCGACTGCGTGGGGATGGGCTTATACTTGGTACAATCTGGCTGATTTGGTGTGGCCATGGCACAGGGATCGGTTGTTCTTCCGTGTCTGCTGACGCAGCTGACCCACATCGCTGCTCTTCTTCCGAACGAGACATGATTAGATTAAAGGAGGAACACTTACCCTATGGAAACTATCCCCAAGGCAAGCCGACGGTTTGACGTTCTGGCTGTGCGCCGCCAGTTCCCAGCGCTACATCGGCGGGTGAATGGCGTGCGCCCCCTTTATCTTGACAACCCGGGTGGCACGCAGGTCCCTAACGGCGTCATCCGTGCCATGCGGCGCTATTTGATAGAGGCCAACGCTAACACGCATGGTTCATTTCGCACCAGCGCCCTCACCGACGAGATCATCTATGCCGCACGGGTTGCCATGGCTGACCTGCTCAATGCGTCCTCGCCGCAAGAGATCGTCTTTGGTCCCAACATGACTACCCTTACCTTCCACATCAGCCGGGCGATTGGCCGTACGCTGAGCCGTGGCGACGAGATCATCGTCACCCACATGGATCACGATGCCAACATTGCTCCGTGGTTGCTGCTGGCCCGCGATCATGACCTCACGGTCAGGTGGGTGGACTTTGATGTGGAGACGGGGCGGCTCAACCTGGAGCAGATGGCGGCCTTGATCAGCCCCAGGACGCGGCTGATAGCCTGTGTGTATGCCTCTAATGCGTTGGGCACGATCAACGACATCCGCCGCGTGGTGGAGATGGCGCACAGCGTGGGGGCACTGACCTACATTGACGCTGTGCAATACGCACCGCACGGCCCGATAGACGTGCAGGCGCTGGGCTGTGATTTCCTGACCTGCTCGGCATACAAGTTTTTTGGGCCGCACGTGGGTGTGCTGTACAGCAAGTATGAGCATTTGGCCAGCCTGCCCGCCTACAAGGTGCGTCCCGCCCCCGATGAGGTCCCTGAACGCTGGGAGACCGGCACACAGAACCACGAGGGGCTGGCGGGAGTCGCCGCAGCGGTGGACTATCTGGCGTGGGTGGGTGAGCGCTTTGGCGGGCCGTTTGCCGCACAAGTGGAAGGCTACGAAGGGCGACGGCGCACACTGAAGATGGCCCTCCACGCCATCCGTCACTATGAATACAGCCTCAGCCGTGCCTTACTCAAGGGACTCTCTGCCATGCCGGGGGTGACGGTCTGTGGTATCACCGATCTGGACTGCCTCCATGAGCGCGTGCCTACGGTGATCTTTACTCTGGAGGGCAAGAGCCCTCGGCAGGTCGCGCGTGCCTTGAACGAGGCTGGCATCTACGTGTGGGATGGCAACTACTACGCCCTGGCGGTGATGGAGAGACTGGGCCGCGAGCAGGAGGGCGGCATGGTGCGTGTGGGTGCGGTACACTACAATACACGGCGCGAGATCACGCGCTTCCTGCGTGAACTGTGGCGTATCGCATCCCGTTGAACATCCCTGCCTGTGAAGGGCAGGGGAAGATGAAAGGTGTCCATGCGTATTATCGTTTACACGGGCAAGGGTGGAACTGGTAAGACCAGCATCGCGGCGGCGACGGCCCTGCGCTGCGCCGATCTTGGCTACCGGACGCTGGTGGTGAGCACAGACACGGCGCACTCGCTAGGCGATTCGCTCCAGACCGAACTCGGCCCAGAGCCGCGCCGCGTGACCAACTATCTGGACGCGCAGGAGATTGACGTCCGCTACTCCATTGATAAGTACTGGGGCGCCTTCCAAAAGTTCATGATCGGCCTGTTTACACAGCGGGGCGTGGCCGATGTTGTCGCCGAAGAAGTAACTGTGTTGCCCGGCCTTGAGGAGGGCGCCAGCCTGCTGTGGCTGGCCGAATACGCTGAAGGCGGCCAATATGATGTGGTGGTTGTGGATGCTGCTCCCACCGCCGAGACGCTACGCCTGCTCAGTCTGCCCGACGTGGCGCGCTGGTGGGTGGAGCGCCTCATCCCTTTAGGGCGTACAGCAGCGCGTATCCTCACGCCGGTAGCACGCCCTCTGGGCGTCAACACCCCTGATGTGGAGGCCGTCAACACCGTAGAGCGCCTTTTTGATACACTGGACGAAGTGCGTGCCATGCTCGCCGATGGAGAGCGCTCGTCCATGCGGCTGGTGGTCAACGCCGAACGCATGGTGATCAAGGAGACACAGCGCACCTATACCTACCTGAACCTCTACGGCTATCCAGTGGATGCGGTGGTCTGCAACCGCCTCCTGCCCGCTGCGATCACCGACCCTTACTTCCGCCTCTGGAAGGAGTCGCAGGCCGAACACCTTGCCCTCATCCATGAGTGCTTTGACCCATTGCCCCTGTTGACGGCTCCGCTGTTTGAGCGCGAGATGGGCGGGTTGAAGCTCTTGCGCGAGATGGGCGAGGCACTCTTTGAAGGACGCGACCCGACCGAACGACTGTACGCAGGCACCGTCCAGACATTGGAGCATGGTGAGGATGGCTCCTACCTGCTGCGCATCCCGCTGCCGTTGGCCGATAAATCTCAGGTTGAGCTCTACCGCTCTGCTGATGAACTGACGCTGGCCGTAGGGGCCTATCGGCGCAACATTGTCCTGCCGCGTGTGTTGTGGCCGCTGGAAGTAGAATGGGCACGGTTGCGCGACGGCGTGTTGACATTACACTTTGTCCCTAAGGGGATGAGGTAAGGCTAAAGCATAGCACCATCTAACCAAAGAGGAGGGAGGGACGCCATGAAGCGCATTGTGTTTGCCTTGTTTGCCGTGCTCCTCGCGGTGGCGTTGGTCGCCTGTGGAGGTGGCAAACCCACTGCGGAGGAGATTCTGCGCCACGCTGCAGACAAGATGGCCGCTACTCAGACCCTGCAGTTCGCGCTGGAACGGGAGGGTGAACCCATCCAGCTGGAGGCCATGATGAACGCTGCCATCTTGAGCGCACAGGGGGCCTATCAGGCGCCGGACAGCGTTTACGCGACGGTGAAGGTCAACGCGCAGGGCATGGTGGCCGAGACCGAGGTGCTGTGGCTTCCCGAGGGTATCTTCTTCAAGTTCCCGCCCTTGATCCCAAACTACAAACCGATTGACTTGGAGGGCGCATTTGACGCTGCCGCGATCTTTGATGCCGAGGTGGGCTTGCCTCACATCCTCATTGGCTTGGCCAACCCCACGCTGCTGGGTGAGGAGGATGTTGAGGGCACTACAACCTATCACGTAAGCGCGCAGGCTGAGGGCAGCGATCTGGCTAATCTGGTTGGTGGAGCGGTGCAACCCGGCCCAACAGCGGTGGACATCTGGGTGGCCAAAGATACCTATGAAGTAGTGCGTATCGTCCTCACTGAGGAGGCGGGCAATAAGTGGCTCATGGACTTCTACGGCTTCGGTGAGCCGGTGGAGATTCCCGCGCCTTAATGGTCATGCTTCAGACAGAGAGAGGCAGGCAGCCGCAGTGGGAGAGGAGTCGGCTGTCTGCCCTTTGTAAGGAGGTTTATGGGCGAGCATATTGACATCCGTGCCGAACCCACAGCTGATGCAGATACCATGCGGTTGATCACCAACCTAAGCCTTGCGGTGGAGGGGGAGCCAGAGGTCTACCGCACGCCTGCCGAGGGTGAAGAAGGATCGCCGTTGGCACAGGCGCTTTTTGCGCTGCCGGGACTGGCGGCGCTGACCATTGACGGCTCGGAGCTACTTATCACACGCCAAGCGGGGGTAGAATGGCACGCCCTCATTGAGGATGTCAGCGACGTGCTGCGCGATTTCTTTCTCTAGGCGCTTTGTTGGCGTCGGGGGGCAATCTCCTTGGGTACAACACGGTTCAATTTTGACAGGCTTAGCACATGACGCGACCCCTTATCTTGCTCACCAATGATGATGGCATCCACTCGCGCGGATTGGCAGCGGCTGCCGCCGCCCTTGATCCGCTGGGAGACTTGCTCATCGTCGCACCGCGCACCCAACAGACCAGTATGGGGCGTAGCATGCCAGCCTACTATGATGGCCGCCTGTTCAAGACGACCCTTCATTACGGCGGGCAATCTTGGGAAGCCTATGCGGCTAATGCCTCACCGGCACAGGCTGTCGTGCATGCCATGCTGGAGCTGGCCCAACGCCCCATCGCTCTCGCTGTTTCCGGCATCAACTACGGCGAGAATGTGGGATTGGGAATCACAGTCTCCGGCACAGTAGGGGCCGCCATTGAGGCCGCCGCACAGGGCATCCCGGCCATTGCTGTCTCGCTGCAGGTCACAGATGCGCGCCACTTCACCGAGCCTGACGATACCGTGGATTTCAGCGCTGCGATCCACTTCACGCGCCTGTTTGCCCAACGCTGGCTGTCCGTTGAGCGCCCGCCCGGTGTGGATGTGCTCAAGGTGGAGGTTCCTGCCCATGCCACTCCCCAAACCCCCTGGCGTGTGACGCGCCTGGAGCGGCGCCCCTACTTTGTGCCGCTGCCCCCTCGCCGCACAGCGTTGGAGGATGAGGGGCCACTGGGGTATAGGGTCAACCCGCCGCCCGATGCCGACCCTGAGACGGATGCAGGCGCTTTAAAGGCGGGGTTTGTGGCTGTCACGCCGTTGTGTATTGATATGACGGCGCGCATCCCGCCCCATGAGCTGCGCCGTCTTTTGGATGGCAAGGCCGAATAGGGGTTAGAGCTCCCCGCGCAGCCGTGCAGCCAGCGCCGTGTAGCGGCGTGAAACGGTGTCGTTGCTGACGGCGATAGCAATGGCCTTCATGGAGCCGACCAGCACCACCAGCTGCTTGGCTCGTGTGACCGCTGTATAGAGCAGATTGCGCTGCAGCAGCATGTAGTGCTGGGTCAGGATGGGCATCACTACTGCCGGGTACTCGCTCCCCTGCGAACGGTGCACGCTAATGGCGTAGGCGTGGGTCAGCTCGCTCGCCTCCGGCCAATCATAGGTCACCAGTGCGTCATAAAAGTTCACCGTCATGGTCTGTTCGGTGAAATCAAAGGCTTGCACACGACCAATGTCGCCATTGAAGACGTCTTTGTCGTAATTGTTGCGCGTCTGCAGCACCTTGTCGCCCACGCGGAAGATCGTCCCACCAATGAGCCGCTCGGCAGGACGGCCCGGCGGATTGAGCACCGCCTGCATCTGGCGGTTTAGAGCCAATACGCCCGCTGGCCCTCGGTACATGGGCACAATGACCTGAACATCATTCAGCGGATGCAGCCCAAAGCGGCGCGGGATACGGTTCCGCACGATGTCCACCACCAGCTCCGCCGCTCGTGCCGGATCGTCAGGGATTTTGAAGAGGAAGAAGTCGTCGGCATCATCGGGGAAGATCGGCAAACGGCCTCGGTTGATGCGGTGGGCATTCTCAATGATCGTGCTGCCTGCTTCTTGGCGGAAGATGGTACTCAGCCGTGTCACTGGCACCTTCTGCGAATCGATCAAGTCGCGCAGCACGTCCCCTGCGCCCACGCTAGGCAACTGATCCGCGTCCCCCACAAGCAGTATGTGTGCACGCGGGTCAACGGCGCGGAAGAGTGCATAGGCCAGCGCACAGTCCAGCATAGAGCACTCATCTACGATGATGAAATCAGCGGGCAGGAGATTTTCCTCGCCAAAGAGGAAACCCTGCGCAGGCGCATAGCCCAGCAGGCGATGAATAGTCTTGGCAGGCTGGCCGGTAGCCTCGCTAAGACGCTTGGCTGCGCGCCCTGTCGGTGAGGCCAGCGCAAAGCGCACTCCCTGACGCTGAAGCACACGGATAAGAGCGCGCAGGGCGGTGGTCTTGCCGGTGCCTGGGCCGCCAGTGAGGATGCTGACCTTGTGCGTCAGCGCCTTGTGGATGGCCTCGCGTTGCCGTTCGGTGAGGGGGACGTCCGACTCTGCCGCTGCCTCGGCGACGAGAGTGGCCCAATCCTCCTGCCACAGCGGCAGGGAGAGGCGTGAGTAGGGCATCTCAAGGAGGCGCCGCAAGCTGCGCGCCGCTCCCACTTCGGCATGGTAGAGGGAGGGCAAATAGACGGCGCGAGCAGCCTGCTCTTCCGCTAAGTCGGGCAAGGCTTCACACTTCACCATTTCGGCGGCAGCAGCGCGTTGCAACGCTGTCTGCACCTCTGCCGGCGAGACTTCCAGCAGCTCCGCTGCCTGCTGGATAAGCTCCGGCTCGGGCAAGTACA
>FWWL01000319.1_pt1 | contig 138456 bp, 107 predicted proteins | sample 2228331 | NCBI WGS metagenome assembly FWWL01 (sample SAMEA103939775, study PRJEB20133) | metagenome | reverse complement strand
GCAACGACAACACGGGGAACAACGTGGAGTTGTGCAACAACCAAGACGATGACTGCGACGCCGCGACGGACGAGGACTTCCCGCAGAAGGGGCTGGCCTGCGACGGGTCGGACAGTGACCTCTGCAAGGAGGGGTCTTGGGTCTGCAACCAGGCTGGGACCGGACTCGATTGCAACGACAACACGGGTGACAACGCGGAGTCGTGTAACAACCTGGACGACGACTGCGATGGGGCGGTCGACGAGGAAACCCCAGCGGATTGCACGAACTATTACTATGACTACGATCGGGACGCATGGGGTGTCTCCGACAATGTGAGGTGTCTGTGCCGGTTCGAGGGACTATATACCGCGACCGCGAGTGGAGATTGTAACGATCATGACGCTCAGATTCATCCTGGAGCGTATGAAAAATGTTTCGACAATAAGGACAACGACTGCGATGGGGTAACTGACGATGGCTGCATTTGGGGTTCCTGTCGGGAACTCCATGCTGCCCACCCAGAGTTTCCGTCCGGCGTCTATCCGATCGAACTCCAGGGCGTGGGGCAAATCCAAGTGTATTGCGACATGGAGTCGGACGGGGGCGGATACACGCTCATTGGCGTCGTGGCGAACGACGGGACCCGACGCTGGAACACTTTAGCGGTGTTTACTGACGACTCGACCTTTGGGAGCCTACCGGCCCTGACGTGGAACTTCAAATCGAAAGCCTACAAACTGCTCAAGGGAGACGATTTCCTCGTCGTCACCCCGGAGTACTCGTTCGCGTGGCATGGCCTCTTGGGGGGACGCTCTTTTGGCGACTTCGTGGCCGCCTCCTGGCCAGCCACCTGCGCGACCCACTGGATTCGTGGACGGCCCGATTGGACCAAGGACTTGACCCCAGAGCAAGCGGACCTCTTGGGCTTTACCTTGCGGGGCTTGGACAACAACTGTTCGTGTTTTCCTGGGTGCAACGAAAACACCGTGGTCTCGATGCAGACGGCTGAGTGCTGTTGGGTGAACGGGCTGGGCAATACGCCAAACGGATCACCCGCGTGGTCCACCCACGACCTCTCCCTACTCAAAAAGGAGCACCTTGTCGGCGTATCATGCAATCCCGCTGTCTGGCCTTGCAATCCGCAGGGTCGAGTCATCAATTACTATTCGGGTGGAAACCACAACTGTTACGATGCTTCGTGCAAGGTCTCATGGGCGCAGCTGTACGTGAGATAGGGCGAGGCGGCGTCGGCCATTGCTCGGGGCACTTCCCCGAACCCTTCCCGCGAGAATCAACGGTTTCCGCCATGAGCCATGTCTCGCCTGCCCGGCCACCGTGCAGGCTGGCCGTGAGAGAAAGCGGGACCCCATTCAAACTCCCCCTGCCCGACGGTTGAAGTCCTCGATAGGCCTGTCGTAATAGGAGGCCAGCCCGAAGCGTTCTGGCCACAGGTTTTGTATTCATACCATTGCGCCTCGAGCTCGCGCACGTCCTCGCCTTGCTGCTCCAGACGTGGCCGGGATGTCGCCGGACGGGATTTCGGACGGGTTATCCTGGGGTTTACTGGGCCTTCAAGGCGCGTTTTTGGGCTGTTTTGGGCTGACTCCGACGGGGGCCTACCGAGAGGTGACCCGGCGGCCAGCCAGAATGTCTGGCGGGGGGGGAGGGCCCCGGCCGGTTCAAGACGCAAGCGCGTTCAGACAAAAGCCGGAGGCCGCTGCTTGTCGAGGGGGGACTGACAGAGATGGTATTCCATGATGTCCGCCGGGGTGGAGAGGTACGCACGGCGCCCGTGGGCGCGAAGATGCGATGCGCCCAGTGCGGGGCGGTGTGGTCTTCGCGGCCCTCATGGCTCGAAAGCCCCTGCGCACACGCCGACCACCGGGCGTGTGCGTCCAGCCAGGTCTCGCCCGCCTCCGCGGGCCAGACCCGCGGCCGGCGAGGTCCGAGAGGGGCGATAAGGCTCGGGCTGGTTCCCCGCGAACGCCGGGTCGGTTTGCCGCACCGCCGGGCCGAGCGTCACAGGACCCGCCATCCGACCGTGGACGACCGAACGGTCCAGCGCCACCGCGGCGTCCATCTCGGACCGGCTCGCCTCTCCCCCCGAAACGATGCTGTCCGCAATGCTCACGGAAGGGCGGTCCGTCGTGGTCCCGAGCGCCTCCAGGGCGTATCCCTCCCCCTCCTTCACCAGGGTCGAGCGCGCCACGAGCAGCCTGGCGGCGTCTCGAAGCAGGACGAGCGACCCCCCTTTCCGTGCGCCACCCGCCACGAGCGAATCCCGCATGACCACCTCCGCCTCTCCCGAGACTGCGATCGCCTGGCCGGAGCCCGAGGCGTCCTCCGCGTCCACCTCAACCAGCCGACATCGCTCCATCGTCAGGCGGTTGTTGGCGATGACGCTCACCACGGCCCCGAGCCACTTCGCCCGGGCGCGGTTGCGCGCGAGCGTGCAGTCGCGGAGCACCACGTCCGCTTCGGCCCCGGTCACGACCGCGGCCCCGCGCTAGGCCCCCCGCGCACCCAAGCCACACGACCAGCACGACCCGCAACACCGCCATCAGCGCACCTGCTGCGGCACCGGGTGTTGACCCCGATGGACTCGAAGAACTGGACGAACTCCGCGGCACCGATGGGCTTCGGGTGCTTGTGAGCCGCAGGCCCCCACGGATTGTGGAAGACCAGTTTGCCGCCGCGGACTTCGCGGAAGACGTTGGCGTGGTCCCCGTGGAGGCTCAGGGCCGACGACAGCAGCCCCTCGTACCGGTATGCGGCTTCCAGTTCTTTGGCGTCGGCGGGCTTGCGGTCGTCCTTGTACGTCAAGGTGACGCTTCCGTTCTCGTAGGTCACCGTCCCGCACTTCAGCCCCTCCCCGACCATGGCCCCCTTGCCGTCGTCGCGCGCCGTGCCGCCCTTCCCCTTCCTGTCCGTCACCTGGACCGAGTCCTTCACCAGCGTCGCGGGCGAACCGTCCACGTCCGGGAGCGCCGCCCGATAGGGTCCGACCCCCGCCCCCTGGAACAGCCCTTCCTTGCTGTCCTGGACCACGAAGTCCCGGGTCCCGCACACGACCGCCTTCTTCTCTTTCTGATAGTTCTCGAAAAGCGGAATCACGTCCTTGACCGCCGGGATGTCGGGGTAGGCACTCTTGACGCCGGTCAGTTCCTGCATCGCCGTGGCCCCGCTTCCACCGACGATCTGGTCGTACCCGCCCTTACACTGGGCGTAGGCCTTCTCGATGATGGCGGGCCACAGGGCCTGGTTCTAGGGTCGAACTTCGCATCGTTGCCCGCGTACGCGAGGCGGGTCGTGCCGGGCCGGGTGGGCAAGAAGGCGTCCACCGTCACCTCGACCGGTTTGAACTTCCCCCCTCCATGCGCTGGAAGGTCACCGTGTAGGTCTTCGTGGCCGGGTCGTAGCGGACCACGTTCTGAATGATGTCGGACCGCTGGGCCACGACCGCGCCCATCGCGGCCGGCGACGGCGCGCGCGTCTTCTTCGCGGGCGCCGCGGATGAGACAGTCTCTTTGGACAACGTCTCGGAACGCGGTGTGCTCATCGTGCTCCTCCTCGGCAGATGTCACCTGGCGACTTCAGACCCCAGGAGGGACCCGCGGCCCCAGGCCCCGCCGCCGTGACCCATGTGGGCCCATGGCCTTCGCGAGCCGGTGGGCCAGGACGCGTTCGAGCCCAAAGGCCCCACGGTGGTGCCCCCGCCTTGCAAAGCGGTCTGCGCAAGGCGTGCCAGTAACCGACCTCTGACCCTCGCGTCGCCCCTGTCGAAGCGGCCATATGCTCGCCGGCCGGGTCCTCCCCGCCAATGAGGAGTTCCGAGTACCCGCCCGAAACGTGGTGGAGGTCTGCAAGGAGTCCTGCCCCGTCGGGGCGCTCGCCTTCAAAAACCCAGCCCAGGGCAGGCGAAGACTCGCACAGAAGGCCGCAGAGACCCGCTCGCGCGAGCCCCGACTGGCTCTCCCCTGACCCTGCCTCGGCGTCCCCAACCGGATTTGAACCGGTGTCGCGGGCTTGAAGGGCCCGTGTCCTTGACCTGACTAGACGATGGGGACGAAATGAGCCCAGCAGGATTCGAACCTGCGACCAACAGCTTAAAAGGCTGCTGCTCTACCTGACTGAGCTATGGGCCCAGCCAACAGTCAGGCGCCTTTTTACCCGATGGGAGGGAGCCTGTCAATCCCGTGCGGAGGGTCTTCCTGTCTCCAGGCGGCCGGCGCGTGGCTGCAGACTGCAATTTCCTGTCGGATGGGGTCTCGAGTCCTCACTGTCTCGGGGGCTCGAGAGTTGCAATGCCGCGGTCTCAAAGGAAAACCGGCCAATCGAGCGCCGGACCCGACCCGCGACGATTTCCCTGTTGACATGCTCGATCGGCCCGGCCCATAATCGCGAAGCGACCCCAGGAGGCCAGGATGGGGGACCCAGACGACGAGGACATCGAGGCCCTGTCCCTCTACGAGGACGTGATCCAGGAAGTCCTGGCCGGACGCACCGAGGGCCACAAGTGCCCCATGTGCGGGGACGGGGACCTCGAGTGCGAGGCGGATGACCTGCACGTCCGGATCCGGTGCCTGAAGTGTGGGCGGTTTTTCGAGGGGATGCTCGCGTGAGGGCTGACTCGTGAAGAAGTCCTTTCTTGGCCGCGGAATTGCCTTTCCTGTCCGTCTGGACGCCAGGGGCAACGTGGCGCTGTCCGAATACGAGCAGAACATCGAGGAGTCAATCCACATCATTTTGGGGACGGCCATTGGGGAGCGCGTCATGCGCCCCCAGTTTGGCTGTCAGATTCATGACCTCGTTTTTTACCCGAACAACTCGTCCACCGCGGCCCTGGTGTCCTTTTACGTCCGCGAGGCCCTCGTCAAGTGGGAGCCCCGGATCGAGGAGGTCTCCGTGTCGTCTTACCCGGACCCCGAGCGCGAGAACGTCCTGCTCGTCAACATCTCATACCGCGTCCGGAGGACGAACAACCTGCGCAACCTCGTGTACCCATTCTACCTGCGAAGGGAGCAGGACTTATGATTCCGACACCGAAACTCGATGACCGGACTTTTCAGGACATCGTGGACGAGGCGATTCGCCTCATCCCGCAATATTGCCCCGAGTGGACCAACTTCAACCCGAGCGACCCGGGCATCACCCTCATCGAACTGTTCGCCTGGATGATGGAGATGGTCCTCTATCGCCTGAACCGGGTGCCCGACAAGAACTACCTCGCCTTCCTGAACCTGCTGGGGATCCGGCTGCGCCCCCCGCAGCCCGCCTCCGTTATCCTGACCTTCCGCATCTCCGACAAGGCCGACCACGTGCTCGTGCCGCGCGGCACCACCGTGTCGTCACGCCCCTCCGCGGACGGGAAGGTCGTCTCGTTCGAGACGGACCGCGACCTCCTGGTGGTGCGCAACCGCATCCGCAAGTGTTTCTCGCAGTACAAGCGGACCTTCGCGGACCACACGCCCTTGCTCGACGCCCCCTCGCCTGACGGCTTCGACCCCTTTGCCGGGACCGCCGTGGCGGAGCGCTATCTCTATCTGGGGGACCCGGGCCTCGCCTCGCTGACCGAGGGTGCCTCGCTGCGAATCCGCTTTCAGTGCCCCCACCCGAACGTCTCGGACCTTCTCGACCACCTGGACTGGGAGGTCTTTGACGGCACGCGCTGGAGTGTCGTGGTTCCGCTCGATGTCGAGAGCGACGCCGAGAGCGTGGTCCTCCCGGCCCCGCGCGAGGTCGGCCCGACCACGGTGAACGACATCCAGTCGCATTTCATTCGCGCCCGTCTCGTGGACGTGCCCGCCTCGCCCGAGACCACGGTCATTGACACGATCCGCTTCGCCATCAAGGTGACGGGCGAGGGGATCCTTCCAGAGAACGTCTTCACCCACACCCGTGAGGACCTGTATGTCACCCAGGACCCGGGACGACGCTTCCTGCCTTTCGGCAAGGAGCCTGGACCCGGTACCGAACTCTACATCCGCTGCGACCAGGCCCTGGCCCACCGCGGCGCGCTCGTCCGCCTGGACCTTCCCCTCGACCACGGCGAGCACGACCGACCGAACGCCTCGGACGACCTGGTCCTCGTCTGGGAGTACTACCCGGAGAAATCCAAGAAGGGCTGGAAGGAACTCGCTCGCTGCACCTTCGAGGGCGACCGCGTGGAACCAGCGCGAGCCGGGACCTTTCAGGACTCGACCCATTGCCTCACCAGACCCGGTGTGATCACCTTCCAGGTCCCGGACGACATGGGCGTCGTCGAGGTCAACGGCATCGAGGGCCGGTTTGTCCGATGCCGAATCGTGAGCGGGGACTACGGCCAGCCGGGCCGATACGAATTGGACGGCGACCGCTGGGTCTTCCATGAGAATCGCCCCCTGCGCCCGCCCGCCCTCCGCGAGATGACCGTCCGCTTTGAGCAGAAGGAGCGGCCCTTCGCCCACGTCATCGCCGAGAATGACGGCGTCTTCAGTGATTTCAGCGAGGTCGCCGCTTTGGACCTCAAACCATTCCAGGCCCTCTCCCCAGTGTCCGAGGCGAGCCCCACGCTGTATATCGGGTTCGAGGACTCCTTCCCCAACGAGGAGGTCCAGATTTACATCCAACTGCGTGAGGAATCCGGTGTTCGGGACCCCCTCGCCTTGCGCCGCGCGGGCAACCCCGTAATTGTCGTGTGGGAATATTTCAACGGAAGACAGTTCGTCAATCTGTTTCCCGAGGACGAGACGCGCGGTTTCCAGCAGTCCGGCTTCGTGCGCTTCGTGGGTCCCCCAGATTTCCGACGCTGCAAGCGCTTCGGAGAGAACCTTTTCTTCCTACGCGCCCGCCTTGAGATGGGAGGGTACGTCGAGCCCCCGCGCATCCAGCGCATCCTCCTGAACTCGGTCCGGGCATATAACCTGACCACCTATGGCGAGATCGTGCTCGGCTCGTCCCAGGGCACGCCCAACCAGGTCTTCAAACTACCCAAAGGGCCGGTCCTCGCGGGCCAGGAACTCGTGGTTCTCGAACGCGAGCGCCCCACCGAGGCGGACCTGCTCGTCATCCGCGAGGAGGAAGGCGATGACGCGGTCCAGGAGACCCCCGAGGGGTTCCTTGTGCGCTGGCACGAGGTCGAGGACCTGTACGAGTCGCCCCCGAACGCGCGCCATTATGTCAAAGACATCGTGACCGGCGAGATTCGCTTCGGGGACGGGGTGCACGGAGCGATCCCCCCCAAGGGAGAGCGCAACATCCGGCTTGCCCGCTTCCAGGTCGGCGGCGGCATGGAGGGCAACGTGGCCGCCGGGAGCCTGACCGTGCTCAAGCAGTCGCTTGCTTTCATCGAGGGGGTGACGAACCTCGCCCCAGCGAGCGGCGGCGCGGACCTCGAAACGGTCGAGGAGGTCGTGGCCCGGGCCCCGCACATCTTCCGAAGCCGCTTCCGCGCGGTCACGGCTGAGGACTTCGAGTGGATCGCCCGCCAGGCCTCGTCGTCTGTGGCGCGCGCCCGCTGCATCCCCTGTCGTGACCGCGAGGGCGAGGTGACGGTGGTCGTGGTCCCCAAGGTGGCCGCCGACGTCACAAGCGAGGGCGAGTGGGTCAAGCCCCTTCCCTCGACGGAACTCATGCGCCGCGTCAAGGAGGAATTGGACCGCCACCGCCTCGTGTCGTGCGTGGTGCATGTGGTGCGACCGCGCTACCGGAACCTCGCGGTCTCCGTGGCCGTGATCCGTCAGGCCTCTGGCTCCTCCGAGGCCATCAAGTCCGAGATCGACCGCCGCATCCGCGAGTTTTTGCATCCCCTGCGCGGCGGCAAGAACCGCAAGGGCTGGCCATTCGGCAGGCCGGTGTCGAAGGTGGACATCTACCATGTGTGCGAGGAGGTCGCGGGCGTGGACTTCGTGGACCGGGTGCGCATCCGCGACCTCGATGAAGGCTCGGACGTGGACTTCGTGCGCCTCGCCGACGATGAACTGCCCTTCGTGGTTTCGGTCGAGGTCGAGGAGCGCGCCCACGAGAGGATTTTGTGATGGCCGTGCCGACCCGAGTCCGAAAACTCCCGGTCCCGGACGTGGTGGGCCTGCCCCTGGCCACGGCCGACAAGGTGCTCAGGCGGGCTGGCTTCCCTGGGGCCAAAGTCCACTACGAGGAGTCCTACGAGCGCCCGGACCACGTCATCGCCCAAGAGCCCTCGCGCGGGAGCCTGCTCGAGGAGACGCAGCCTGTGGTGGTTCGCGTCGCCAAGCAGAGCCTCCTGCGCTTCTTGCCGACCGTGTACCAGCCGCGCACGCCGGGCGAGCGCTCCTTCCTGCGCGACTTCTTGTGGATCATCCAGCACCTCTACGACCAGGTGTCGCGCCGCTTGGACACGATGCACGAGGTCTTCAACCCCTACACGACCCCGCCGGAGTTCTTGCCGTGGCTCGCATCGTGGTTCGCCATCTCCTTCGATGAGACGATGGACGAGGCCAGCCGCCGCCGCATCCTCAAGGAGGCCGCGCTTTTGTTCCCCATGCGGGGCACGCGCAAGGCCATCGAACGCATGGTCCGGCTGTTCGTGGGGATTGACGTGGAGATCGTGGAGAACCGCTGGCCGTTCCGTGGGTTTCGGATCGGCGTCACCTCAACGATTGGTGTGGATACCATGGTCTTGCCGGAGGTCTCGCGGGGGCACACCTTCGTGGTGAAGGTCCCGGCCCGGCCCGAAGACCTGGGCGAGGCCGTGCTCGTGAGGCTACACCGCGTGATCGAGGCCGAGAAGCCCGCGAGTTCTAACTACTTTTTGCAATTCTCGGACACCGAGGGCGTCACGGAGGACGCCTCCCTGTTCCGGGTGGGTGTCACGTCGGTGATCGGCGTGGAGCGAGAGGAGACGACCCATGGCGGATGACGTGAAGACCTTCAAGCGGCTCAACTTTTTCAGGGGCTTCCTGACCACGGAGGATGACTGGAACGATGGCGAGCGCTACCACATCGAGAAGCGCGCGCTTCACAACCGGGTCCTGCACGCGCCGGGCGTGGTCACCCATTTCCTGAAGGGATTCCGCGTGAGCCAGCGCGGGCGGGGCGATCTGAGCGTGGAGGTCTCGGAGGGATACGCCGTGGACGGGCAGGGCCGAGACCTGTACCTCCCTCACCCGGTCATCCGCGCGGTCAACCCGGCCGATTTCCGGCTGCCACAGACCATTTATGTGGTGGCCTCGTACACCGAGGAGCCGACCGACTTCGTGGCCTACAAGGAGAACTTGCAGTTCAAGGGCCACAAGCGCATCGCCGAGGGGGTCAAGATCGAGGTGACAGCGCGCGAGCCCGACATCGAGCACGAGGTCGAACTGGCCCGCATCTTTCTCGAGAAGGGCGCGCGCCAGATCAAGGACGCCCTGGACCCCATGTCCCCGCGGCCCAACGAGATTGACATGCGCTTTGTGCCAAAGGCGGGCGTGGCCGGCTCGTTCCTGCCGCCCCGCATCCGGGCCGAGATGTTCGACCTGTTGGAAGCGAAGCAACTGATCTATTCCCACATGGCTCACGTCCTGAAGATCTCGACGGCCCTGGACGTCCTGCACGCGGTGCTGACCACCCAGATGCTTTTGGTGTCCGGCTACGTGGACTTCCGAAATATCTTCGACCTTTGGGCCATGATCATCCGGCTCCAGCACGCGGTCATTGACCAAGTGGAGAGGGAGCACCCGGACCTGTCGAAAACCAAGGAGTTCGGGACATTCAAGTGGAACATTGAGAGCGTGAAACTGGACCGGAGGTTCACGTTTGAGCTCCTCGTGGACCTGCTCACGACCCAGAAGAACGCGACCGAGGCCCTGCGTGCGAACTTCTCGCGCGAACTGCGCCCGCGCCTCGCGATCAAGGCCGAACCAGAAACCCCGAGCGAGGTCGTGTGGGAGAAGATCAAGGTCCGCAGCGAGGAGTTTCCGAAGAACCTGTCCGTGGAGGGGCGCGATTTCGTGCTCGTGGACACCCTCGACATCTACGACGAGGCCTCCGAAAAGAAGCACCACTTCATGATCATGGACGAGAGGGACCGCTACCGGTCGCGCCAGCGCCTCAAATACCCGGACGGCACTGTGGTCGAGGACGTGGGCGTGCACTTCGAGGGCGGCCACTGCCAGTTCGAGGTCTTCAACATCGAGCCCAATCGCGACGTCATCATCATCACACGCATTGATTACGTGCGAGGCGACTACGAATGCGAGGTCCATGTCAACGGGCGCAAGGGGCCGAACCTCGTGGTCCCGGGCAACGATATGAAGTTCCGCTGGCGGAACTGGCCCTATGTGATCCCTGCGGAACTGGCCACGGAGCCGATCCTGCGCGTGGATTTGAGGCCAATCAAGCAGGATCGCGACGTGAACCTCTTCACGGTGTGGGTCTATCAACCGAAGTAGACGCTTGCCGCCTCAAATCGCCTGGAACGCCTCCTCCAGGTCCCGAATGATGTCGTCCGCATCTTCGAGGCCAATGGCCATGCGGACCCCTCCGGGGTGGATGCCGGCCTCGGACAGGGCGCACGCGTCCATCGCCGAGTGGGTCATCAGACCTGGGGTCTCGATGAGGGTCTTGGTCATGCCCAGGCTGACCGCGAGCGTGATGCAATACGAGTGCTGCGCGATGTAGTTGACCAGCCGCTCGCAGCGGGCGCGCGACTCTTCGAGGTCCTTGCCCGCGACCTCGAAATAGACCATGAACCCCGGGCAGAAGCGGCCCTTCGGGTCCTTGAGTTGCCGGCGGGCTACGTCGGCCTGCGGGAAGGACTCGAGCCCCGGGTACGACACGCTAGCGACCGCCGGGTGGGACTTTAGGTAGCGCGCGACCCGGCCCGCGGTCTCGGTCTGCCGCTCGATGCGCAGGCCCAGGGTGGACAGGCCATAGACCATGACCCTCCAGGCGCTCGCCGGCGGGAGCACCCCCCCGAAATCCTTGCGGAATCCCTTGAGTGACTTGTGGAAACGCCTCGGTGCGACGACCATGCCGCCCATGTCCACCCCGAACCCCCCCACGTCCTTGGTCAGGCTCTCGACCACGATGTCCGCCCCGTGCAAAAGGGGGCGCTGGGCCCATGGCGTCGCGAAGGTGTTGTCCACGATGATGACGACCTGGTCTTTGGGGCCGCGGCGCGCGTTGATGGGCTCCAGCGCCTGCCGGACCGCAGCGATGTCCAGGACCTCGAGCGTGGGATTCGCGGGCGTCTCCAGATAGACTGCGCGCGTCGTATCATCTACCGCTGCGACGACCGCCTCTGGGTCGCGGGCGTTGACGAACCTCGTAGTGATCCCGTACCGGGGCAGCCAGTTGGTCATCAGGCTGAAGGTGCAGCCGTACAAGGTGCGGTGGGCCACGACCGACGACCCCGCGCGTCCCGTCACCATCAGCGCCGCCGAGATGGCCGACATCCCGCAGGCGAAGGCGCAGGCTGTCTCCCCACCCTCCGCGTCCCGCATCATGTCCTCGAGCATCCCCACCGTGGGCTCGTCCAGACGGTCATAGATGTAGATCGGGCTGATGGCCTGGGCCGCATGCTTCGGGTCCGCGAAGTCCACGAACCCCATCCGCCCCCGGCTTGCCGAGTCGAGCCGGAAGGTGGTTGAGGCCGTAATGGGTGGGATGACGTGGTGGCCGTATTCCCACTTCTCCGTGCGAAACTCCCCGTGAATGAGGCGGGTGTCATATTGGTATCGGCTGATGTCCTTTGGGTCCATGCGAAATCCTCCCTTTCAGAGATGCGTACCAACGCGCTCTTGCCGCACATTTAGGATGATCCGCACGAGAAATCAATCCGTTTGGTCAACCTCTTGGGGCCGGCGCAAAAAAGACCTTGAAATTCGATTGCACATCTGCTTTCATCGGTGTGCGACGGGCCCTGCGGGCGGGGTTCCGACTGAAGAGCCCGCAACGCCGTTTTTTTCGAGGAGGGCACCATGATCGAAGGCGCCAGGGAAGAGTTGTATGTCGAGGACCTCAAGACCGCCCTGGAGGAGTACTACCAGATCGACAGGGAACTTCTGAAGATCGCCGCCGAGAAGCAGAAACGGGCGAAGCTTGTCAAGAGCCTCCTGGCCGTGATGAAGATCCAGGTCGGGGACGCCCGGACACGCGATTTGCTCGAAAAGCACGGCCTCGCGGAGACAGTGAGGCCGTTCTTCACCATCGAGACCCTCCACACCGCGGGGGCGAAGACGGTGGTCCGGCGGCGGCGCGGAGAGAAAAAGGTTGTGGACCCGGCCGCTATCCTGGCCAAGGGGACGCGCGTCAAGATGATGAGCGGGCGCTATCAGGGCTATACAGGCGTGGTCGCGTCGGCCCAGGCCAAGGAGTCCGGGCGCGGGTTGGACGTGACGTACTTCTTGAACCTCGTGGGACCCAGAGGGGACCGGAAGCGCACGTCCGTCAAGCACGGCACCCTGAACAAGACCTGGAGCGTCGACCACTAGTCTGCACGCCCCTGGTCTGCCGGGGCGGGGGCCTGCGCCCTTGTCACGATTTTGTCACTGATGACGCGCTTGTCTATAATCGCGCGTGGGTGACCGGGGCTCAGGACCCCCGGGGGGCGCGTGTGGAGCACTTTGTCGAGTTCGTGGGCGGGGTGGCGGTCTTCATCCTCGGGATGGAGTTCGCCAAGGAGGGGCTGACCGGGGCCGCGGGGGGTCGCCTCCGGGCCATCGTGGCCCGGACCACCGGGTCGCGGTTCAAGGCCCTGGCGGCCGGTGTCGTGGCGACCGCCCTGCTCCAGTCGTCCAGCGCGACCACGGTCATCCTCGTCAGCCTGGCCTCGACCGGGATCATTGCGCTGGCTCCGGCCATCGGTGTCATCCTTGGGGCGGACATCGGCACCACCCTGACGGTCCAGATCCTGGCGTTTCCCGTCAAGGACTACGGCCTCCTCATCGTGGCAGCGGCCTACGCGGGCCGCATGATGGTCGGGCGGGGGAGCGCCCTGAGGGGGGTGATGGAGTCCTTGATGGGCTTCGGCTTCCTGTTTTTCGGGATGATGCTGATGGGCAATGGCGCGGCCCCGCTGCGCGATGTCCCCTCCGTGCAGGAGGTCCTCAAGACCAGTCCCATCGTGGGGGTCCTCGCGTCCGCCGCGGTCACGGCCGTCATCCAGTCATCGGCCGCGACCATCGGGATCGCGATTTCCCTGACCCATCAAGGAGCGATTGACCTCCAGGCCGCCATCCCGATTGTGCTCGGCGCGAACATCGGGACGTGCGCGACCGCGCTGCTGGCCTCGGCAGTGGCCAAGGCCGAGGGCCGCAGGGTCGCGGTGGCCCACGTATTGACCAAGGTCGTCGCCGTGGTCGTGTTCCTGCCCCTCATCGAGGTGCTCCGGCTCGGGGCCGAGTGGATGGGCGGCGACCCGGCGCGCCAGGTGGCTAACGCCCACACCCTGTTCAACCTGGCCACCGCCTTCATGTTCCTTCCATTTCTGGCCCCGCTCGCCCGCTTCATCGAGCGGACTTTCCCCTTCCAGCCCAAGGAGCAGGAGTTCGGGCCGGTCTACCTGGACCCGGGTGGCCTCAAGGAGCCTTCTATTGCCCTCGCGAACGTGACGCGCGAGATCTTCCGCATGGCTGAGGTGGTCGAGCGCATGCTCGGGTGGGCCCTCGACGCCCTTGTCAAGTCCGACGAGGCGGCCATCGTCCGGATGGAGGACGAGGACGCCAAGGTGGACCGCCTTGACAAGGAGATCAAGTTCTACCTGGCGAAGGTCCCCAAGCGCCTGATAGGGGACCGCCTCGGGGAGGAGGTCTTGTTCCTATTTTCGGTGTCGAACGACCTCGAGGAGGTGGGGGACGTGATCTCGAAGAACCTCGTGGCCCTGGCCCGCAAGAAACGCCGGCTCGGGTGCCAGTTCTCGGACGAGGGGTTGCGCGAGATCTCGGAGTACCACGCCGCGGTGCTCGCGAACTTCAAACTCGCGATGTCGGCCTTCGCGACCCGGGACCCGGCCATCGCGGACCGGGTGATCGCCGAGAAGCGGCGCCTGCGAGGGCTGCTCGAGGAGATGGAGCAGCGCCACGTGGACCGCCTGGCCCAGGGTGTTGTGGCGACCTTCGATACGGCCTCGCTGCACATGAACGTGCTCGGTCACCTCTCCCGGGTCAACTCGATCATCTCGTCCACCGCCTACCGGATCAAGAAGGGCCGGACCTAGCCGTCTCCCTCGCGTCCTGGGCCCGAGAGTCGGCGGTGCAAGCGCTCGATGCGCCTTTCGGCGCGGGTGAGGCGCTCCCGCGTGGCCTGTCGTCGATCCGCGAGCCGTCGCAGGCGCTCGATGTCGCGTGGGGCGACCGCTCCGGCCTCCAGCCGGGCCGCTGCGGCTTCCTGCTCCTCCAAATCCTCCGCAAGGGCCTGCCGGAGGCGCACAAGACGCTCGATCTCGCGCCGGAGGTCTCGCCGGGCGCGCGCCTCTTGAAGTCGTTGCGCCTCGTCCCGCTCAAGACGCTCGTAATGGGCCTCGACGAGGGCGCTGAAGGTCTCCTCCCTGGCCGGCAAGAACCGAAGCGCTTCCATCCGGTCCGAGGGGTGTGGGAGGGGGGCCTGGTAGCGGCGGCCTGGCCGCAGGTCCCGGCGGTAGGACCGGGAAGGCACGAGGCTTACGAGGATGAGGTCCGAGGGGTCGGTCCAGAACAGGTTCGGGTGGTGCCCTGTGCACTCGAACAGGAGAGAACCGAGCGGGTGCTCCATCGGTGCGGTATGGGGATGGCGTCTTGTGTGAGTCCGGACCTGGGTCGTGGGTTCCTCCATTCTTGCGAGGAGGATCCCCACGACTCGGTCCCCGAACCGCACCGACACGCGCGAGACCCGTCCACCCACAAACGCCTTGGCCGTCTCGAGAAAGGGGTGCGAGCGATGCCGCAAGACCTTTGGCAGGGGCCGACTCGTCAGGTGGATGCGCGAGTGCCGGGGCCGGACGCACACGAGGACCCGGACCTCGCCCTGCCCCGTATCGAACGACAGCACGACCGTCTCGGCGTCCACGAGGCCCAAACCCACAAGCCTCGCTCGCGCGAGGACCCGGTCCATCTCCGAGGCGACTGCCTCGAGCTCCTTGAGGGTCAGCGTCACGGGGCGATTGTATCCCTGCTTGACCCGACAGGACCAGAATCGCTACCTTTCTTGCCGTCACGTTGGTGACGAGGACGCGAAATGGGTCGGTCCCGAACTTGCCGGCGGCCTTGCGCAAGTCGTCGTCAGTGCTCGGGGTCGTCCTCCATGAGGCGGAGCCGCACAGATGGGAACAAAAGGCACGCACTCGCATCATGACCTCGATGGGGTGCACGGGGAAAAACGACCGTTGTTTCCGTGGGTAGGCGCTATGGCGCTGTGGTGCGCCTGCGGCGGGGGAGGCAAGGGACAGGATGCCGGGATGGTGGACCTCGCGGCCCTTTGGGACCGCGAGCAGCCTGAGGACGCGGCGGAGGCAGGCGCAGGGCCAGAGACGCCCCTTGTCGTCGCCGAGGACTTCCGGGTTGTGTATGCATACGCGGGACGCCCCGCGACCGAAGTAGCAGGACGCTTCGAGTTCCGCCTGGCCGATCCCAGGGACTCGGACCCGGCGAACGACGAGGTCCTCTTGGCCACCTCAGCGGGGGAGACGCTCGACTGCTCGATGGGGTGCTTCCTGGACCGCGGGCTCCGGTTTCTGGCCGTGGCCCGGGGTGTCTCGGAAGGTGGATACGCGGTCCAGGTGTACGGCCTCGATGGGACAAACGAGCCAACGCCGGTCGGCGAACCGATCCCCGGCGTGGCCCGTGCGGTCTGGGCAGGCTCCGTGCTGTTTTACTCCCAGAAGGTGGCGTGCCCGACCGGCACGGCCCAGACCACGCGATGCTTCGAGGTGTACCGATACGACCCGACCGACCCCTCGAACCCCCGGAGACTCACCCAGATGCCGCCGGTGGAGGAGGAGGGCCTCAAGACGGCGTTTCAGTACAACGGCTATTTCACGGTTGGTGAAGATAATAAAACGCTGATATTCTTTGTTCCAACCTATGAGAGCCTGTCGGTGTGGGTCTATCGTGAAGGCAGGAGGGTCAAGGTACTAGGTCCCATCTGCGCCGCGCGGGACCCGTACGGAAACTGCATCGCGCCGACCGGTGGCGGGGCGATGTACCGCGAGGACAACCCCGTTGCCCTGTCAGCGGACGGGCGCACGCTCGTGTTCCCCCTGCTCGAGGAGAACCGGGAACTGCGCCTGTATCGCCACGAGATCGGGGACCCGGAGCCCCGGTTCTCCACGCTCCTGTCGGTCCCGTCCGACTATCTCAAGAACGCCTGCTACAACCGCGAGCCGTGGCAGTTCACCGAGGTCCGCGGACCCTTGCGCTTCTCGCGCGACGGCCGCGAGGTCCTCTTCATCGGAGCGTCGTCCTGCGAGGACGAGCGCAAGCCCTGGACGAACGTCCTCGCGGTCGAGGTCGCCAAGATCGGGGGCGGGGCGCCGCTACGGGAGCAGGACTTCCGCAAGGTGACGGACAACCCGCAGACCTACACGGCCCGGGCCATCGCGATCTCGGACTTCGATGTGTCGCCCTCTGGCGAGTACGTGGTCCTGGTCGGCACGCCCACCGTGGACATGGAGGGCCGGCCGCTGCCGGCACAGCCAGGCGGCCGCCACGAGCGCGACTCGGAGGTGCACGTGACTCGGGCGGACGGAAGCACGCTCCCGGTCCAGATCACAAACGACGTGACCTGGCGCGCTGAGCACGCTCTGGCCGTCCCCACGCCGTAAACCGCGGGTCGGACTTGACACGGGGACCGGGACTTTTCTAGGTTGAGCGCGTGGGCGGAGCGTGGACTCGGGGATGGACGCCACCGCACAGGCCGAAGCGAACCAGGTCCGATACGGGAGGGCCGACGCCGAGGGGCGTGCGAGGCTTGCGGCCTGCCTAGGGCTGGACCGCCTCAAAAACGTGGGTTTGAGCCTCGACGAGGCCGAGGTGATCGGCCGGGATGTGCGCGTCCATGTCGTCTGGGAGCGCGTGGGCGAGGGCTGGTTTCGCATCGTCGAGGGCCGCAACGAGTCGAGGTTCTGCGCCTCGACGCACGTCTCCATCCTCTACGAGGGCCGGGAGGTGACAAGGCCGCTTGCGTTCCTGATGCGGCGGATGGCCCATGCCCTGCGCGGGCTCGACATCGAGGAGGTCGCGGCGACCTTTGCACCCGCCTCGGAGGAGGTCCTGGGCGTGCCCACGCAGCCCACGCCCATCCACACCTGGGGTCTCCCGGACGCCTGGTATCGCTTCCTGTGCGACCACGCGGTCCAGCGTAAGTTTTTCGAGACCTTCTCGTTCGAGGGGCCATCACTGTACCTGATGCACGGCGATCTCGAGTGCCTGTTCATCACGCCCCATGCGGGGATCCGCCTCCCGAGGTTTTTCAACTACCCGTGGGCCCTCGCGGCAGAAGGGAACTTCGGAGAGGGATCGGCGGCCACCGACCTGGACGACCTCGATGTGATCCAGGGAGGGCAGGAGAAACTGGAGCAGACGCTCCGGCGCTGCATCGAGCGCATCGGCGACCGTGGACCGATCCTCGTGAACTCGACGTGCGTGCCCATCGTGATCGGGGACGACGTGGACGGGGTCATTGCCGCGCATCAGGGCGAGTGCCCTCACGGGATTTACCATGTCGGACCGCGCACCACGCAGCCCGTAGACATCTTCATGCAGTACGTGGAGGACGAGAAGGCCCGCGCCTTGAAGACCCGCGAGCGTGTGCCTGGTTCGGTGGCCCTCGTGGGATTCCGGGACGTGCCTGCCCGCGACGAGATGGTCGCCCTGCTCGAGGAGGCCGGGATTTCGACCACAGGGTGCGTGTTGCCCGGTGTCTCGCCGGAGAGGATGAGGAAGGCGCTGCGCGCCGAGGTCCTCGTGTTCAACCCCAGCGTGGTCCACACCCCCCTCTACCGCCGGGTCTTCGGGGACGTGGATGCGGTCCGCGTGGAGCCTCCGGGTCCGTGGGGATTTGGGCGCTCGAGGGAGTGGTTTCTGTCTGTCGCGGAGGCCGTGGGCCGTCGAGCGGAGATGGAGCGCGTCCTGCGCGCTTGGGAAGGGCGTCTCGAGGGGAGGGTCTCTGCACTGAAGGAGCGGGCGGGCGCAGTCGCGATGGGCTTTGTCGTGGACCCGCCGTCGGTCGCTCGCCTGTACGACCCGCTCTCGGTGACGGGGCTGCCGGTGGCCCCTGTGGTCTCGGAGTTCGGGTTTGCGGTGCGCATCGCGGTGTACGCCGGGGAGCGGACCGCATTTCTCAAGGCCCAAGCGGCCCTGCGCCAGGCCATGGACGGGTTCCACGGTGTCGAGGTCCTCCCCTTCGAGACGCCAGACGAACTGGATGCGATTCTGCGCGACCCAGGCGTGCGGGCCGTGTTCACGGAGTTTTTCTACGACCATCGGCTGACACGGCGTGGGCTCGGGCAGTTCTCCTCTCGGGAGTTCGAAATGGGCCTCGACGGGGCGGTCCGCAGCCTCGAGCGCCTCTTGACCATTGCGGAACTCCCCTTCTACCGAGACCACGCAACCCGCCTTGCGACCTCCTCCGAGGCGTGGTGGGGGGCCACCCTGGATGGGGGATCTGGAGCGGCAGGATGAGCGACGCACCCTGGAACGATTACGTCCGGATGCCTTACATGGTCGGGGTGTACCTCGCGGTCAACGCGATCCCGGATGTCCACGTGGTCGTGGACGGACCCGACTGCTTGTTCTTCAAGGCGGAGTTCGTACATGGGACCCACGACCTGCACTCGACGCTGCTCGATGCGGCGAGCCGGCATCGCGTCATCCACACCGTAGCCGACACAAACAAGGTCGTGGTGGACCGCGAGGACGTCATCCTCGAGGTGCTCCGACGGGTGGCGTCGGAACCGGACGTGGGGGCCGTCTTGGTGACCGCGCTGCCGATGGCCGCGATCACCGGGAGCCAGTACGATCGGCTCGCCCGTGTGGTCCGCGCTGAGACGAACAAGCCTGTGCTCGACGTCCCGGCGAACTCGCTCCTCGGGGACTGGCTGGACGGGTACGCCGAGGTTCTTGCGTCCCTTGCGTCCGGCCTCGACCTCGAAGCGGGGGGCGACGAGGAAGGTGTGGCCCTCGTGGGCCTGTTGCTGGACCGCACCGAGGCCGATCACCTCGCCAACCTCGTGGAGTTGAAGCGCCTGATCGAGGACGGTCTCGGACTGCGCCTTGTGTCCGCGTGGCCTTCCAATCAGGGCGTGGCGAGGCTTGCGCGGGCCGGGACCGCGAGGGTCGTCGTGTCGCTGCCCTATGCCCGCAAGGCCGCGCGCATCCTGGCGCGGCGCACGGGGGCGACTTTGGTCGAGGCCGAGGTCCCATTGGGACTTCAGGCGACCGGGGCGTTCCTTCAGGCGATTGCAAGTGCCACGGGGCGCGAGGGGCGCGCAGAGGCCCTCATCGAGGCCGAGGAAATGGCGTGCGCCCCTGGCCTGCGACTCGCCTCGGACCGGGTGATTCGTGGGCGCCGCATCGGGTTTGTGGGGGACCCCTATCTCGCCCCGCGGGTCGCGGAGTTCGTCGAGCGCATCGGCGGGGTGTTCGCTTGGTATCTTTCCACGAAATACCCGCCCCCGGAGGACTTGGACCTACCCACGCTGAAGGAGCCGTCGAGCCAGGGCGTGGACCTGTGCCTGACCACCACGCCCGGAACCCAGTTTTTGGGCCAGCGCTGCGTCCCGTGCGCCGAGTTTGGGTTCCCCTCCTACGGGCGGCACGCCCTGGCCGCGCGCCCATACCTGGGCTACCGCGGCGCGCTCTGGCTCGCCGAGATGGTCGCAGATCATCTCTTGTTCCACGAGGACTTGCGGCGGTTCCGGCTCGTGCCCCAGGGGACGGACCTGCTCAGCGCCTGGCCACGCGCCTGACTCGCTCCACGTACTCCCACTGCACCAGCCGGGCGAACAGCGTTTCCACGAGGTGCATCGCCCCCTCAAAGCCGAGCCATGCCGGGGTCGGGTGCAGGGCATGACGGTTCGGCGAGGGGAACCCGGCCTCGAGGAATGCCTGGCCTCGGGCGGCTGCGGCCTCGACCTCGGGTCTGGGGCCCAGCACCAGGTCTGCGGTGGCCCCGTCCGGTTCTCGACAGCCCACCTCCTTCAAAAAGGTAGTGACCGCCTCCGTGAGGTGCGGGTCCAGGGCCACGCGCACCCGGCGATGCAGAAGGGCATGGGGGATGACCCACTCCAGACGGGGGGCGTAGCGGCGCATCTCGGCGTCCAGAAAAAGATTTGGGTCTCGGCCCACGGCCGCCCCAACCTCCCGCGCGAACCGCGCAGTCCCGACAAGCCCCACCGGCAGGGAGGCCTCGACCAGGCGCGCCCCGGTCCGCCTGGCGAGGACCCTTCCGGCCTCGCGTCCATGAGGCAGGGACACGATGATCCCCGCCTCCCCGGCCCGCGCGAGGGACGCAGGCCCCTCGCCCGATGGCCACACGGACACGACCTCGACCCCGAGCCCCCGGGTGATCAGGCGGACGACCTCATCACGGTCCGCCAGACGGTCAGCCTCCAGCCGGTCCAGCGGGAGGCCGACCACCGCGACTGCGCCAGGCCTCGGCGGGCCGTCCAGAAGCGTCAGTGTGCCCGCAGCCGCCAAAAGGGCGTCGGCAAAGCCATGCCACCACTCGTCGCCACTTCGCGTCCTCGGGATGTCCACCACCTGCGAGTCCACAGCGGTGTCGGACGGGACCACGCGGCTGTTCTCGCCACCAACAAGGGTCGAGCACCAGTCATGCCGAGCCACGAGGGCAGTCGCCTCGCAAATCGCCTCCTGGCATGCATCCACGCGAAAGGCCGCTCCCGGCATCGCATTGGCCGCAAGGCACACCCCGGTCAGGTAGGCGTCAGGGGCGGTCCTCGCCAAAGATCTCGCGAATGAAGTCGTCAAACCGGCTGTCCTCGATCGGGGTGGGGACAGGGTGGGCCTCCACGGAGTCGGCCAGCACCTGGGTGGCCAGGCGGCGGAAGGTCGCTGCCACCTCCGAGTCCGGGGCCATCTCCACGACCGGGCGCTTGACCACCTCGGCCTTGCGCACCATCGGGTCCATCGGGACATAGGCGAGGATGCGCGTGTTCAGGGCCGATGCGAACGCCTCGAGGGCCTGGACGTTCGTCGAGGGGTCCTTCTGGTTCACGATGAGCCCGCCGAGCGCGACCCCGTTCGAGGCGAAGCGCCGCACGGCCTTGGCGATATTGTTCGCGGCGAACAGGGCCATCACGCTTTCTGCGACCACGATGTACACGAGTTCTGCACGGCCCTGGCGCAGCGGGGCCGCGAACCCTCCGCAGACCACGTCGCCGAGTACGTCGAAGACGGCCACGTCGTAGTCGCCGCGCCGGATCAGGTCGAGGTCGTCGAGGATCTCGAACATGCGCGAGACCCCGCGGCCCCCGCAGCCCACACCAGGCTCCGGACCGCCGCACTCGATGCAGTGCATCCCGAAGCGGCCCTCCATCAGGATGTCGGAGGCATCGCGGACCCGTGTCCCCAACTGGTTGATCACGGTCCGCACCGGACCCCCGTTGACGAGGGTGATGGTGGAGTCGTGCTTGGGGTCGCACCCGACCAGAAGGACCTTGCGGCCCTCGATGGCGAACACCGCGGCCAGGTTCGAGGCGACCGTGGACTTCCCGATGCCCCCCTTCCCGTAGAGCGCCACCATCCGGGTGCGCAATCTGTCCTGTCCCATGGCTTCCGCCACAACCGACCACGCAGGATTTTACGCCTCCTTTTCGTGCCCGTGCACCTGCATGTGGATGTTAGCTAATGAAATCAGTCAGTTCCTGTTCACATTGCCGCGCGTCCGTTCGGGGGAAGGGGCTCGCTTGTCCCCATTGCCTCCTCCTGCGCGCCCGGATACCATCCCCTTGCCTGAAGCGGGAGCGATGCGATGGCGGAGGCGGTCATCCTGGACGGCAAGGCCCTGGCGGCCCGTGTGCGGGCAGAGGTCCGCGAGCGCGTGGGACGACTCGCGGCCATGGGGGTGCGCATCTCTCTCCACGTCATCCTGGTGGGCGACGACCCGGCCTCCGCGATTTACGTGCGCAACAAGGGCAGGGCCTGCGAGGAGGTCGGGATTCACGGGGTGACGCACCACCTGCCGGCTTCGACCTCGGAGGAAGAGGTCCTGGCTCTGCTCGACGGCCTCAATCGGGACCCGGAGGTGGACGGCATCCTCGTGCAACTGCCCCTGCCACCGCACATCCGGCCGGACAGGGTCATCGAGGCCGTGGACCCGGCACGCGACGTGGACGGGTTCCACCCCGTGAACCTGGGCCGGCTCCTGTCCGACCGCCCGACCCTTGTCCCTTGCACGCCGGCGGGGATCCTGCGCCTGATTGACGACAGTGGCGTGGACCTGAAGGGGCTGCGGGCTGTGGTCGTGGGCCGAAGCCTCATCGTCGGCAAGCCCACGGCCCTGCTGTTGCTCGCCCGGCACGCGACCGTCACCGTGTGCCACTCGCGCACGCAAGACCTGCCGGAGCGGGTCCGCGAGGCCGACGTCCTGGTCGCGGCCATCGGGAAGGCACGCCTCATCCAGGGGGACTGGGTGCGTGAGGGCGCGGTGGTCGTGGACGTGGGCATGAACCGGGACGAGGCAGGACGGTTGTGCGGCGATGTGGACTTCGAGGCGGCCAGGACCCGGGCTCGAGCCATCACGCCTGTACCCGGCGGGGTCGGGCCAATGACCATCGCCTATCTGATGCGCAACACCCTTCAGGCCGCGTGCGCGCGACGGGGCGTCTTCCTCGATTGACTCGCCCAGGGGCGGTTTGTGTCCGGGCTTCTGCGACATCTCCCTTTCTCGTGGGCCGTCGGGCTCGCCCTGTTCGCACGGGGGAGGGGTCGGGTCCCGGTCGCCACCGCGGTATCGGTGCTCGGGATCGGGGTGGGGGTCGCGACCCTGACCGCGGTCCTCGCTGTCACGGGGGGGTTCGAGGAGGCCTTCCGCGAGCGCATCCTGGGCGTGTACCCGCACCTCGTGGTCGTGGCGCGGGGGGAGAGTTTCTCGGACTACGCCGAAGTGACTCGTCGCATCGCGGAGATGCCGGGAGTCGTTGGGGCCAATCCTTCCACCTACGACGAGATGATGATCTCCGCGGACGAGGGCACCGCGGGGGTCATCGTCAAGGGGGTGGACCTCGAGGGCGTGGACCGGGTCTCCGGGCTTTCTGCCTTGATGCGCTCTGGCTCGCTTGCTTCCTTGCGCTACGAGGAGGGCAAGCCCATGGGCGTTGCCATCGGGTGCGGGCTTTTCGAGCGGCTGCGCCTCAAGCCAGGGGACCGCGTCACCCTCACCTCGCCGATCCGCGGGATCGAGGGCCGCACTGCCGGCCCGCTCGGCATGGCGCCGATCCAAGGGGCCTTCGTGGTCCGGGACTGCTTCGATACCGGGTTTCACGAGTACGACTCCCGCCTCGTGGTCATGGACCTGCGCTCGGCCCAGGCCTTCCTGAACAGGGGTCCCGCGGTCCGCTGGGTCGAGGTGCGCCTCGCCGACCTCGACGCCACAGAGGCCGCTGGACGCATGATCCTGTCCGAACTGGAGCCCGTTTCCTTGTGGGACCTCCTTCAGGAGGTCTCGCGCCTGCGCGAGGATGCGGGCCGCGTGGCTGCTCGGAGACCCGTGACCTCAACTTTGGGGCTCATCATGGCTGTGCAAGGGCTCTACAAGTCCCTGCTCTATAGCGACCTCGGGTCCGGCCCCCCCAGGCGCTTTCGTGTCATTGACTGGAAGCAGATGAACCGGAACCTCTTCTCGGCCCTGCGGATGCAAAAGGTGGTCCTGGCCCTCTTCTTTCTGATCATTGTGGTGGTTGCGGCCTTCAACATCGTCGGGACCCAGGTGGTGGTCGCCCGCGAGCGTATCAAGGAGATCTCGACCCTGGTGGCGCTCGGCGCGAGCAGGAGGCAGTTGTATCGGGTCTTCGTTGCGCACGGGATGGTTTTGGGGGGCGCCGGGGTCGTTTTGGGCCTAGGCCTCGGGCTCCTCGTGGTCCGCCTGATCCGGGGCCTGGACTACGGGCTCGACCCGGCTATCTATCACATCCCGAAACTCCCAGCCGTGGTCCACCCGACGGACGCCGCGGTCATCGCAGGTCTCTCCCTCGCAGTCGTGTTCGCGTCGTGCCTCCTGTCGTCCCTGCGGGCCATCCGCCTGGACCCCATCGAAGGGTTGAGAAAGGTCGGATAGCGGCCCAACTAGACCAGGCTCGCCGCGAACCTCCCGAGGCCTGCGAGGTCGCGGACCTCCTCCGGGAGCAGGGGGACCGTGAAGAGCGGGATGGGCGAGACCGCGGCCCGCAGGTCTCGGAGATACGCCTCGTCGCGCTCCGCGAGGTCGCGGTACCTGCGGGCGAGCACGAGGACCTCTGTAGCCAAATCGCGCAGTTCCTCAGGGGACAAGAGGCTCATGGCCGGGTCCGAGCCGAGGGCGTCCTTCACCGTGGCCGCATCCACCACGCATCCCTCTCGTGCGTGTCCTGGCGCCCCACCGGGCGGCGGCCACACAAAAACCCGATTCGCCACCACCGCTGCGGGCGTGACTCCGCGTCCTTTGAGCGCCTCGAGGGTCGCTCGCACGGCCTCCGCGCATCCCTCCCCGGGCCGGACCACCACGAGCGCCGCGCTATCCGGGCCTGTCAAAAGCGCCCTCACCCGGGCCGCCCGCTCCCGAAACGCATCGAACAGGGGCTCGAAGGCGAGGACGAAATCTAGGACAGCCAGGAAGGTTTCCTCACCCGCGAACCTGCTGATTCCTTTCAGGATCAAAGAGTTCCAGCGTATCGCTTCGAGGCCGGCACGCGACAGTCCCGACGAGGCCTTGACGAACAGCTGGAAGACCTCTGAGGACAACAAGGCGTTCAGGCGCGCGGGCGCATCGAGGAAATCGAGGGCATGCCGCTCAGGCGGGGTATCGAGCACAATCCGGGTATAGCGGCCCGATTCCAAGGCCAAGAGCAGCCTCTCCATGGCCGCGTACTCGTGGGTCCCGGTCATGGTTGCGGCCGCCTTGCGGAAGAAAACATTGTCCGTGATGCGGCGCCTCTTGGCCTCGTCCGGGAGGTGATACGCAACCAGCCGATGTAACTCTGTCGCCGCATCCAGCACCATCGCGTGCAGGGAGCCGACCCCTCGCGCCTCGGCGAAGGCATCGAGCGAGACAGGCTCCTCCACCCCCGCCGGACCACACAAACCCAAGGACGTCTTAAGCCGATTCGAGGGGTCCACGGTGACCGCGAGGACCCGCTCCCCTCGCAAGGCGAGGCATGCGGCCAATGCCGCGGCCAGGGTGGTCTTGCCCACCCCGCCGTCCCCCAAGACCACGAGCACGGTGCTGTTACCCGCACGCTCGATGAGCGGCTCCAGGGGAGCGTTCACCTCCCGTCCCCTTGGCGATAGTAGCCGAAGACGTCCCCGAGCGCCTGGGACACCTCGCCGAGAGTGGCCCTGGCCCGGACGGCCTCGAGCACGGCCTCGGTCATGCCGCGGCCTGCCCTGGCCGCCTCCCGTACCCCGTCCAGGGAGCGGGCGATGCGGGTCTGGTCGCGACGACCACGGAACGCGAGGACCCGTGCGCGTGCCTCGTCTTCGAGCCTCGCAAGTGCGCGAGAGTCCACCCGCGCGGCTCGAACCTCTCCCCCCTCCTCCCGCAAACAGTTGACGCCGACGACCCGCGCCTCGCCCGACTCGAGCGCCTTCTGCTGGCGATACGAGGATTCCTCGATGGCCCGTCCGACGAACCCGCTCGCGATGGCCTGGACCATCCCGCCTTGTGCCTCGATGCGCGCAACCAGGTCCATGGCCGCGTGCGCGATGTGGTCGGTCAGGGACTCGACGACATACGAGCCGCCGAGTGGGTCCACAAAGTCCGCGACGTGGGACTCGTAGGCGATGACCTGCTGGGTGCGAAGCGCCAGCCGCGCCGTCTCCTCGGTGGGCAGGGACAACGCCTCGTCCAGGGCGTTTGTGTGCAAAGACTGCGTGCCGCCGAAGACCGCGGCCAGGGCTTGCAACGTGACTCGCACCACGTTATTCCAGGGCTGCTGCGCGGTGAGCGTGCATCCCGAGGTCTGGGTGTGAAAGCGCAGGGCGAGCGAGCGGGGGTCCTTGGCCCCGACCCCGCGCATCAGGGTGGCCCAGGCGACCCTCGCGGCGCGGAACTTCGCGACCTCCTCGAGGAAGTGGCTGTGGCAGCCAAAGAAGAACGACAAGCGCGGGGCGAAGGCGTCCACCTCCAGCCCGAGGCCCTGCGCTGCCCGGACATAGGCGAGGCCGTCCGCGAGTGTGAACCCGACCTCCTGCACCGCGTCGGCCCCGGCCTCCCGGATGTGGTAGCCGCTGATGCTGATGGGATTCCAGCGGGGCATGTGCCGCGTGCAGAACGCGATGAGGTCCGCCGCGAGCGTAAGACTTGGTCCAGGCGGGTAGATGTAGGTCCCGCGCGCCACGTATTCCTTCAGGATGTCGTTCTGCGTGGTCCCGGACAGGCGCCTCGGGTCCACCCCCTGCTCCTCGGCCACGACCCACAGCATCGCGAGCAGGGTCGGCGCTGTCGCGTTGATCGTCATCGAGACGGACACCCGGTCGAGAGGGATGCCCTTAAACAGGCGGGCCATGTCGTCCACCGTGGCGACGGACACCCCCACCCGGCCCACCTCCCCCCTCGCGAGGGGGGCGTCCGGGTCCAGGCCCATCTGGGTTGGCAGGTCAAAGGCTACGGACAAGCCGGTCTGGCCGTGCTCCAAGAGGTAGTGGAATCGCCGGTTCGTCTCCTCCGCGGTCCCGTATCCCGCGTACTGCCGCATGGTCCACAGACGGCCCCGGTACATGGTCGGGTGGATGCCCCGACGATACGGGGGCTCGCCAGGCAGGTCCAGTCCCTCGCTCCTCGCCAGCGCGACGGGCGTGAGCAGGAACGGCCACTCCTCGCCCGTGGAGAGGCGGTGCGCCCCATCGCCAGGCAAGATGCCGCGCGGGTCTGCTCCCACTTGCGCGAACCATTCTCGCAGCCGTTGCTCGTCGTTCATTCGAACTCCACGAGGTCGGCCCCTGTCTCCACGCGGTCACCCTCGGCCACGTGGACCGCCGCGATGGTCCCATCCCGACGCGCCTTCACCTCGTTCTCCATCTTCATCGCCTCGAGGATGACGAGCCCCTGTCCCACGCGCACCTGCTCCCCAGGCCGCACCAGGACCTTGACCACCCGACCCGGCATCTGGGCCCGGACTCGACGCGAGCGGGAGCCCGGCAAGGACCCGCCCGCTTCCTGGCCGCTTGCCCGGGCCCTGGCGACCGTCCACGAACGGCCCGGCCAGGTGACGATGGTCTCGCCGTCGAGGAGGCCGCTGGCCACGTGGGGCCTCAAGACACGTCCGGACGGGAGCCGGAAGACCCAATCGTGGGGGGTGCGGGCCACCTCCACCACGAGCGTCGCATCCCCGACCCGCACCTCGACGCTCTGCGCACCGACCCGCGCCACCTCCACTTCCCGTTCGCTTCCATCCTGGCCCCGCACGACGAACCGATGCATGCGGTCATCTCCACTCGCCACGAGGGCTCATGCGCGGCATCGCCACTGCCCTCCAGGCCGAGACGCGCCCCGACTCGACAGGCGCGCGCGAGGCGACCTCTTCTAGGAGGTGCGCCGCCACGGCGACCGCCGCCTCCTCGACCCCGACCCCCGCAGGAACTGGCAGCCCGATTCGCCCGAGGATCCCCGTGTCGTAGCGGCCCTCCACGAACTCCCCGGACCGGAGCACATGGAGCAGGAAGGGGAGGTTGTGGCGGACGCCCGCGATCTCGTATTCTTCGAGTGCCTGGACCATCCGCGCGATGGCCTGGCACCGATCCTCGCCCCACGCGACCACCTTCGCGATCATCGGGTCGTAGAACGGCGAGACCTCGTCCCCCTCCCCCACCCCGTCGTCCACGCGCACGAACGGCCCGCTGGGCCTTCGGTAGCGGATGAGCCTCCCCGGGCTCGGCAAAAAGCCGTTGAACGGGTCCTCCGCATAGACGCGGCACTCGAGGGCGTGGCCCCTCTGGCGCAAGTCGCCCTGGGACCAGGGCAGCGGCGCGCCGAACGCAACCTTCGTCATCGCGAGCACGAGGTCCACCCCCACGACCGCCTCGGTGATCGGGTGCTCGACCTGCAGGCGGGTGTTCATCTCGAGAAAGTAGAAGCGCTTGTACCGGTCCACCAAGAACTCCACGGTCCCGGCGCACTCGTAACCGATGGCCCGCGCGGCGCGGACCGCCACCTCGCACATCGCGTCCCGCACCTCACCCGGCAAATCGCAGGCCGGGGTCTCCTCGACGACCTTCTGATGACGCCGCTGGACCGAGCACTCCCGCTCGAACAGGTGCACGACCCGCCCATGTCGGTCGGCCAGGACCTGGACCTCCACGTGCCTGGGGCCGTCCAAGAACTTCTCCACGTAGAGCGAGCCGTCCCCAAAGGCGGCCACGGCCTCGCGCGAGGCCGCCTCGAACGCCGCGGGCAAGTCTTCCTCGCGCTCCACGAGCCGCATCCCCTTGCCCCCTCCCCCGGCCGCGGCCTTGAGCATGACCGGGTAGCCGGCCTCGGCCGCGTCCCTGCGCGCAGCCTCCACGTCCTTGGCGGGATTCAGGGAACCCGGAACGACCGGGACTCTGGCCTCTGCCATCGTCCGCCGGGCGAGGAGCTTGTTCCCCATGGCCCGGATCGCCTCGGCAGGAGGCCCGATGAAGACGATGCCCGCCCGGTCGCATGCCTCTCGAAAGTCGGCGTTTTCGGACAAGAAGCCATATCCTGGGTGGACGGCTGCGGCACCGGCCTTGCGGGCCGCCGCAAGGACCTTTTCGATGTCGAGGTACGACTCGCGCGGGGTGGAGCCGCCGAGCGAGACGGCCTCGTCCGCGAGCCGCACGTGGGGTGCGCCCGCATCCGGGTCCGAGTGGATCGCGACCGTCGGATATCCGGCCTGGCGCAAGGCCCTGATGACACGGACCGCGATCTCTCCGCGGTTCGCGACAAGGACCTTGGGACGAGGGTCATCCATCGGCTCGAGTCACTTGATCCGCGAGTTCACTTTCTTCGCAAGGGCATAGAGCGCGTCCGAGTCGCAGAACTTTCGCCCGCAGGACACGACGACGACGAGGTTGCGGTGGGGTTCGAGGAAGCCCACGTGAAGCACATCCCCCCAGTAGGCGAAGAACGAGGAACCCGCAACTGGGGCGATCTCGACGGAGTTCGGGTACGTCGCGAAGAGTTGCTCGTAGCGCTGGCGGGCTGAGCGAGGGTCTGGTCCGCGCAGGACCTGGATCGCAAAACCAAAGTCGTTCCCCTTCACCGGCTCGAAGTAAAGGGATTGGCGGTCCCGGTCCGGCTCCACCCCTGGGAGGGCGGTCCGCTGGAACTCGACCCGGCCCCCGGCCACCTCCGCCACATCCGCCGCAGTGAGAAGCAGCCGCGGGTCGGGGAGGGGCGGGGCGGTCGGCTGGGCCGGCGCCCCGGATGCGGGGGGAGGAGCCTCCGCGCCGCTGGTCGAGTTCAAAGGGGCGGTGGTCGGGCCCGCTGCTGCTGGCCCCGGCGCTACGGTGTTGGAGGCTCCTCCAGGGCTCGGCGCGGCTCGTGGTTGCTTTTCCGTCACGGCCTGCCCGGGCGTCCGAGCCGGTTCCCCCTCTGATTCGTCTTCCTCCCTCGGGGCTGTGGGATCACCGCGTCCGGGCGTTGCCTGCGGGCCTGGCGTGGCCGGGGACTGCTGTCCGGGCTCGGGCTCCTCGACTGCAAGGGCCGATGGTCGCGGCTGGTCTGCCGAGGTGCCCTGTGGAGTCTCCTTCTTGCAGGCCGAGGCGCCCACGATCAGCATAATCCCCACCCCGAGCACGAGCCGTCTCATCGCGTCCTCGCGCAAGCCCGTCCGGCATCGAAGGATAGGGGTGGTTGGACGCGTTGTCAAACGGTCCCGAGAGGCGAGGCCGGAGGGCTCGACGCGAAGACCCAAAAACCGCGTGGGCCACCCCGTCATGGTACGAAAAGTGCTAAACTGTGGGGCGGGTTCGGGGCCGTTGCGTCGAGGCATGCCCTCGCGCGGGCTCGAAGTGTCGGACGCGGCTTGATTCTCTGGGGGAGGCCGGGCGCGGGCGAGACAGGGGGTATGAAAATCATGCAGGGTTACAGGCAATCCCCGTCCGCGGCGGTAGAGTCTCGTCCAGGGTGGCTCATGGCCGAGCCATGCGGTCGGCCTTGTTGCGAGAGGCCGCTGGGACGGCCGCGCGGGCTCGAGGCTTTTGGAACCTTGGCGTCTTGGTTTGGAGTGGCGAACCACGGAGGTGACCCCATGAAGTCGTTTTGGAAGGTGGTGCTCCTTGTGGCCGTCGCGGGGTGGTCCGGGGTAGCCATGGCGCAGATTCCCCCAGGGAACCCGATCCCGCACCAGTTGAACGTGCAGGGGGTGCTGCGCAACGCGGGCGGGGAGGTGGTCAGCGGGGTCTACAACATGGTCTTCACCTTGTGGGACGCCCAGTCTGGAGGGAACCTCCTCTTCGACTCCGGAACGCAGACGGTGACCGTCACGGGGGGTGTGTTCAACACGTACCTGAACCTCGGCTCGACCGACCCGTTCAAGAATCGGAGCGCGGTCTGGCTTCAAATCCAGGTGGGGACAGACACGCTGCCCAGGCGGCCCATCACGTCGGTCGGGTTCGCCTACCAGGCCGAGCACGCCGAGGTCGCGGATGATGCTGATGTGGCGCGCTCTCTCCAGTGCACGGGTTGCATTGGGGACACGCAACTCGGGATCAACTATGCGGGGTCCACGAGCAAGGGCGGGCCGGCCACGGCCCTGTCCTGCACCGGCTGCATTGGGAGCACCCACCTCGCGGACGGCGGGATCGCGACTGTGGACATTGGGGATTTGCAGGTGACCACCGCGAAGATCGCAGCCGGAGCCGTGACGAGGGCGAAGATTGCCAACAACGCCATCGGGACCCAGCAGATCGAGAACGGCCAGGTCATGACCGACGACCTCGCGGACGGGGCTGTCACCACGGCGAAACTGGCCGCAGGGGCTGTCACGGGGCCGAAACTCGGGGTGAACTGGGCCCTGGGCGTGAGCGCGGGCGGGGATGCGGCCGGGCTTTCGTGTTCGACCGAGTGCGTCCAGCCCTCGGAGGTCTCGTTCTTCTACGCGGGGTCGTCGAGCAAGGGGGGACCCGCCACGGACGTGGCCTGCGCGAGCGCGTGTATCTCGTCCGACGAGGTGGGCTTCAACTTCGCGGGGTCGTCGAGCAAGGGAGGTCCGGCCACGGCGCTGTCCTGCACGGATTGCATCACCGCGGGGATGGTCCAGTTCAACTACGCAGGCTCCAACAGCGAAGGGGGCCCGGCCCTGAGCCTGTCCTGCTCCGGCTGCATTGGCAATACCCAACTCGGGGTGAACTATGCCGGGTCGTCGAGCAAGGGAGGCCCGGCCTCGGATTTGGCCTGCACCGCCTGCGTTCAGGACACGGAACTCGCGCTGACCTACGCCTACGGCGATTCGAGCCACCGGGCGACGGACCTCGAGTGCTCCGGCTGCATCGGGGCGGGCGACATCGGGGCTGGCGTCATTACAAACTCTCACGTGAGCGCGAGTGCGAACATCGCGGGGACCAAGGTCGCGGCGGCAACGACGTCCACGCGGGGGACGGTTCGAGTCGGGACTGGCCTGGCCCTGAACGGGGACCAGGTCAACGTGGCGTTCGCCGGCAGCGGGTCCGCGAACACCGTCGCCCGCAGCGACCACACCCACTCCGGGTTCTTGACGGACGGCGGTCCGTTCCATCTGAACCCAGGGAACGGCCTCATCTTCAATGACACGGATGCGCCCGCGCCGAACGAGGTGTATTTGTGGAACGCGGGCGGGAGCGAGAGCGGGGCGGTCCGCGTCGAGTTGCGACTCACGCACCCGGGCGGCAACGCGGACACGAGCCGCGAGTTCCGGATCAAGACCGAGTCCAACAATATCAACGCGGTCACCCACCGCTTCTACGAGACAGGCGATGCCTACCACTACGGCGGGCTGACCCTTGGCGGGGCTTTGTCCTGCACAAACTGCGTGAACTCCACGGCCATCGTGGACGGCACCATTACGAACGCGGACATTGCGAATGTCTCGGGCGCCAAGATCATGAGCGGGACCTCCGTCAACCTCGACACGGGGGACCTGACCGCGCGGTACGTCTATGCCTACCAGTTCTACGACCGGGACAACACGGGCTACTACATGAACCCGGCGGGCGATTCGCAGGTGTCGAGCATTTACGCGAACAACTGGTTCCGGGCCCGGGGGCAGACGGGTCTTTACTTCCAGGACTACGGCGGCGGGTGGCACATGACCGATTCCACGTGGATTCGGGCGTACAACAACAAACCCGTTTACGCTGATAACGAGATTCGGTCCGGCTCCAATATGCGCGCCCCCATCTTCTATGACCTGAACGACGGCAACTTCTATTTGGACCCGACCGGCAATACCCACCTCTATCGCTCGCTGTACGTGGACTACCCGCCCAATGTCGCCCACAACATCCTGGGTGACTTCGCCCCGTGGCTCGGGGGGAGCGCGAAGGGTCTAACGCAGTACTATGGGAACTATGTTTATCCGGGCCGGGCTGACGGAGTGGCCGGATGGAATACCGGGTGGTTTTTAGGCAGTCATGGGTCCTATGGTCTCTATACAAATACCGGTTTCTACATTTCGGGAAATCTGTGGGCCCCATTGATTTACGATGCGAACAATACGGGCTATTACCTGAATCCGGACGGGGCGTCGCAGGTTTCGACCATCTACGCGAACAACTGGTTCCGGGCCCAGGGGCAGACGGGGATTTACTGGGAATCCTACGGCGGCGGTTGGTACATGACGGATTCAACGTGGATCCGGGCTTACAACGGAAAGGCGATCTGGTCATCCAACACGATCCAGTCCGACTCGAACGTCCGCGCGCCCGTTTTCTATGACACCAACAACACGGCTTGCCGCTTTGACGGCACGGACGGGAACGGGTCGAGCACCTGGCGGCTCGGCGTGGGTGACATCAACGTCTGGGGCCACCTATGGTCGCAGTACACGACGATCGACTACGTCCGCCTCCGGGGCGAGGTGTACGCGGAGACGGGTTGGTTCACCACCCAGCACCACATCCCGGTGGGAAACGGATGGTACTACGTGGGTTATCCGTTTGCCCATTCCTGGCGCCAGTGGGCTGGGATGTTTTCTTACGGGTACTATAACGCGTCGTCCGAGACCTTCAAGAAGGACATCCACGATTTGGAGGGGGATGACCTCGACTGGGCGCTGAACGCGGTTCGGAAGGTCCGGACCGCCCGCTACTACCTGAAGGAGGAGACCAACGACCGCGAACTCGCCACGAGATTGGCAAACGAGCAGGTGCGGCGGGAGATCGACGAACTGCGGCAGGGGCTCGTGGCCGAGGGGCGCACCCCGGAACAAGTCGAGCGGTTCATGAAGGAGGAGACCCGCGAGGACAAGATGGCACAGCGATACGAAATGGCCTTTAACCGGTACTATCGCCCGGTCCCGCGTATGGGGGTCATCGCCGAGAGTCTGCCGGACGAACTTGCCATCTTCGGGCGGGACAAGCGCGGGTACGGCCTCGCCGAGATGGACGGCCTCCTGGTCGCCGCGGTCAAGGCCCTGGACCGGAAGCTGCAGGAGCGCGAGCAGCGCATCGTGGAACTCGAGGACCGCGTGGCCCTGCTCGAGCAGGTCCTCGTGGACGCCGGGATCCTGAAGTAGCCGGCGATTTGCTCCTTCCTCCCATCTCTTGAGTACAATCGCCTCCGGAGGTGTCCGATGGACTGGTCCGGGCTGGATTGGGAAGCGGTGGTGCGGGACGTGGCGAGGGTTCATGCGGGGGGTACGGCCGCGGGCATCACGCGCTTGCAGGGGGACGCATCGAGCCGGACCTATTACCGGGTGAGTCGGGACGGGGCGAGCGTCATTGCGATGAGGCTCGCGGAGGACCCGCTCAAGAGCGACGAGGTCGTGGACGGCGAGCGGCCCAGGTCCGTGCCGTTTCTGGAGGTCGGGGCGTACCTGCGCCGAGGGGGGATCCCGGTCCCGGAGGTTTTGCACGTGGACCTGGATGTGGGCGTGATCCTGCTCGAGGACCTCGGGGACCGGACCGTGGAGAGGGCGCTTGCGGAAGGGCTGGACAAGTCGTCTTTGTACCGGGAGGCGGTCCGACTCATGGCGGACATGCATGCGCATGCGGCGCGAGAGCCGGACCCGGACTGCATCTGCTTCCGCCGGAGGTTCGGGGAGGGGCTGTTGCGTTGGGAACTCGAGCACTTCTACGAGTGGGCCCTTGTGGCCTGGACGGGCAAGACCCCGACTTTGGCGGAGCGCGCGGTGCTGGAGGCATTCTTCGCGGACGTGGTGAGGCGGCTTTGCGCGCTGCCCCAGGGCTTCGTCCACCGCGACTTCCAGAGCCGCAACCTCATGCTCCATCAAGGGCGATTGCGCCTGATTGACTTTCAGGACGCCTTGCTCGGGCCGTACGTCTATGACCTCGTGGCCTTATTGCGCGACTCCTACGTGGCCTTCACCTTGGAGGAGGTCGTGGCAATCCAGGCGACCTTTCTGGAGGAACGCGCGGCGCGAGGGTTGTATGCGCCGGAGCCCGGAATCCTGATGCACGACTTCCAGTTGCAGGCACTCCAACGTAAACTCAAGGACGCGGGCCGGTTCGTCTACATTGACCGCGTGAAGGGCAACCCCAAGTTTCTACCGAACATCCCGCGCTCGCTCGCTTACGCCCGGGAAGCCATGGAGCACCTCGGGGAATACGAGGCGGCCCGCGAGGTCCTGGCCCGCTACCTGCCGGAGTCGTTCGCGTGAGGGCGATGGTTTTTGCCGCCGGGCTCGGGGAGCGCCTACGGCCTGCCACGGAGCACGTGCCCAAGCCCTTGTTTCCGGTCTTGGGGGTCCCGGTCATCGAGTGGGCGCTCTTGGCCTTGCGCGCGGTCGGAGTCACCGATGCGGTTGTCAACCTGCACCACCTTCCGGCCCAGGTGGTAAGACGGGTGGGAAACGGGGGGAGGCTCGGGGTCCGGGTGCAGTACTCCGACGAGCCGATCCTTTTGGGAACTGGCGGCGCCCTGTGGGCCGTCCGGGATTTCTTTTGCCGTGAGGAGGCCTTCCTGGTGCACAACGGCGACGTTTGGCATGACTGGGACCTTTCAGAGCTGCTTGCGGCGCATCGCGCTCGGGGTGCAGACGCGACGTTGGCCCTGGTCGAGGACCCGGCTCAGCCCGAGGCCCACGTAGTCGAGGTGTCGGAGGGGCGCGTGGTGGCGATCCGGGGAAGACCCAGGCCGTGCGAGGGCCGAGGGGAGGATGTCCGGGGCAGGTACGTGTTCTCGGGAGTGTCGGTCCAGACGCCGCGCCTGCTGGACTATCTGCCCGAGGGAGAGGTTTCGTGCCTGGTCGGACAGGGGCTGATTCCAATGCTCGAGGAAGGGCGGCCCGTGGGGGCGTATTTAGCCCGTGGGGCCTTCTGCGACATCGGGACCGAGGCCCGGTATCTGGCGTTGCAGTGGGACCTCCTGGCGCGGGGACCCGAGGCCTTGTTCGAGCGGCGGGGGTTGGAACCGCCCGTGGAGCGGGAGCAAGGGGTCTGGTTGCTCAAAAAGGCGGAGGTGCGAGCAGGTGCGGTCCTCGAGCCCCCGGTCCTTGTATGCGATGGTGCTCGCATCGAGGACAGGGCCCGGGTTGGCCCCAGGGTCGTGGTGTGCGAGGGGGCGAGCATCGAGTCAGGAGCGAGTGTCCAGGACGCGGTGGTCTTTCCGGGCGTGCGTGTGGGGGGCGTCGTGACGGGGATTGTGGTGGCGTAAGGCCGGGCCTCGGGAGGACTCCGCCGAGCCTCCTCCCCCCGGCCCCCTGCGGGGCCTCCCGCCGTTCTCCGGCCAACCGGCAGACCACTCCCGCCGCGCCGCGCATCCGCGACGCGCCCACCTGTCCCCCCCCTCGGTGACCGCCGGGGCACGGTGCCGGCGCCCGCGCCCCGACCGTCGGGCCTGCTACTCTACTATCGGGAAACGACCGGGAAGCGTTCCGCATGGTGCCTCATCGTCCCCTCCTGAACCACGACGCAGCCAGGAAGACGACGGCCAACCCACAACATCCCCACGCGAACCAGTCGCCGTACCTCTGAAAAATGGTCTCGCCCTGAAGCAGGGCGACATCCGCCACCAGGACCTCGGGTCGCTCCAACGAGGTCTCGTGAATGACCCGCCCCACCGGGTCCACGATGGCGGACACCCCGGTGTTCGTGGCCCTGACAAGAAAGCGCCTGTTCTCGATGGCCCGGAAGGTCGCAAGGGCAAGGTGCTGGTACGGCTCGGTGGTCTTGCCGAACCAGGCATCGTTCGTGATGTTGACAAGAAAATGGGGGGCCTTGTCATGCAGGCGTCTCGTAAAGGCCGGGATGATGTCCTCGTAACAGATCATGACCCCGATGCGGGTTTTCCCGAGCTCGAATACCTCGACCGTCTTCCCTGGCCGGAAGTCCCCGGCTTCCGGGAACCAGTCCTTGAGAAAGGGGAACCAGTCCGAGAAGGGCAGGTACTCCCCGAAGATGAGCAGGTAGTTCTTGTCGTAGCGGCCCAGGACCCGGCCGTCCACATCGAGCAACAAGGCGCTGTTGTAGTACGCCTGCTTGCTCCCCCCCTCGGCATCCTCTTTGACCGTGATCGCTCCGAACAAAAGCGGCGTGCGAAAACCACGCATCGCCGCGTTGCGGTCCCGCTCCGGGGTCTTCCGGTCCGCCTCGAGCGCGGGCCTCGGTTCCTCCGGGTCCCCAGGGGGCGGCGGCTCGTCCGACACGTAGAGCGCGAAGACGCTGTGAGGCAAGGGGTAGCCCCCCCGGAACGGCAGGAAGGCCAGTGCTCGCATCCCGGGCACAGGGGACTCGGGCACGACCACGCTCGGCTCCTTGTCAGCCCCGACGCGTGCGATGGCCCCCTTGCGCCCAAGGAGCCACGCCCGACCCGCCCCGTCCCCCGCGATGGCCACGAACCTATCCCCGGCCGGCAGAGACGACCGGCGGCATTCTTCCTGGCACCGCAGCAAGCCATGCTCGGTGAGGACAAAGGTGACTCGCCCCGCTGCGATGCCTCGCACCTCACCGGTGTCCGGCCTCGCAACTGTCCTCAAACCCCGCAGGTCTCCCCGCATCAAAACCCCATCCCGCCCCCCGATCCACAGACCCACGCCTTCCGCCCAGGACACGGCACCCAAATCGGCCAGCGTCCCGATCTCGAGTCGCCTGACACGCTCCCCGTGGAACACGACGACCGTGCCCTCGCTTCCCACCGCCACGAAGGTATCGCCCCCGGTCCACGCGACGGCCTTGAGGTCCGCGGTCACCCCGGTCTCCACCGGGCGCCAATGGCCCTCCTTGCGCAGGACCGCGCTCCCCTGGACCCCGACGGCCACCGCCGCCCCGCTTCGCGGGGCCACTGCGACCGCGAGGAGGTCCCGATCCGTGCCAGTGGGCTCTCGCCGCCACCCCTTGTCATCGCGCACATACGCGGCGCCTCGAGGACCCACGGCCACGACGAACCCCTCATGGGCCGCGCCCACTGCGGCCACACCGGTCGCCTTGAGCGTCGCGGTGGCAGCCTCGTCCAGCCGCAGCACACCGTCGTGGGTGACGAAGGCAATGCGTGCGTCGGACCCTGCGGCCACGGCTACGGCGTCCATCGTCCTGGAATAGACCTCGCGCAGGGGGAGGTACGACGACTCGGGCCACACGATCAGGTCGGGGTGATGTTCCTGCTCGACCCGCCTCGACAAGAGGTGGTGCTTGAGCAGGTTCCCATAGAGCACCCTGACCTGCTCTTGCCAGGGCAGGGGGGAGCCGTCTGGACGCTTGGCCTCCTTCTCCCAGACCCCGATGTCGGGCTCCACCACCGCGACCTTGAAGCGTGGCGACTCCGATACGAGCCGGTCCACCTCCCCGATGCGCACAACGCCATACCCGACTGCCGCCACAAACAATGCCGCCGCAACCACCACGAGCACCGCGGGGAACGGTTCGCGGGCGAGGCGCGCGCTCACGACCGCAGCGACCGCCGCGTTGACCAGGGCCAAAAGGAAGGTAAGCCCCGCAACCCCCGTCACCTCGACAACCTGGGTCACTGCGTGAAAGCGCTGCTGACCGTTCGCGAAGTACCACGGGAAGATGAACGGGACCAGGTGCTCGCACGCGGTGAACAGGACTGGAAACGCGACGAACCACAGGGCGGGGCGGCTCAGACTCGTGGCCACGTGGGCACTGATCCCTGCGGCCAGCGCGAAGGGAATGGCCTGGTAGCAGGCCACGAGTGCGGTCAGTGCCCAGGCTGGCGTGGGCGCCATGTGTCCGAACTCTCGTAGGACGTGCGATATCCAGTAGAAACCGCCAAGATTGGTCGCAAGGCCCGCCAAAAACCCGAGGAACAACCCGCCTCGCAAGGTCCGCCCGCGGGCCGCGACCAACAAAGGCACCAAGGAGACCCATTGGAGGGGAAAAAGGTCAAAGGTCGGGAAGGACAGGAACACGAGGCATCCGGACACGAGCGCGAGCGGGACACCCAGCGCGACGTGGACTCGCCCCGGCGTGGCGACCGGGGCTTTTCCTCGGCCCCGACTCATGAATCCTCGCCCTGAAGCCGCTTCAGGCAGTGGACCGCGTCCGCACCGCGAACGAGCACCGTCTTGTGTCGGGAGCGTTCTCCCCGAAGCAGTGATACGGCCCCGGCATGCACCCCGAGCCTTTGGGCCAGGGTCTCGAGGGCCTCGCGCGTGGCCCGCCCCCCCTCTGGGGCCGCGCTAACCTCGATACGCAGCCGCCCACCGGACACCCCCGCCACCCGGCACCGCCCGGCCTTGGGTCGAACCGTGACCTCGAGGACGACCCCATCCGGGTGCATGCCAACGGTCATGGGCGCGGAAGAACGAGGCATCAGAGGTTCTCCGTGCGACGATACCAGCACAAGACCCCCGGCTCTTCAAGCGAAAGCGGTCGAACCCAGACAGACCATCTGGTCGAGGAGTCCCTCCCCTCGACCACCCCGATGCGGACACCCTCCTGGACCGGACAGTTCTCGCAGGGGCAAACCCGCCGGAACAACGCCTCGTGACAGAACCGGCCTGGGGCTTCCCGCACGTCGAGCGCCGCCTCCTCAGCCCAGGCTCGATTGGCCCGCAGCACCCGGAAGTCAGGTGTCACGAGGGCCAGGGGGTCCTCCCAGGCATCGAACACCATTTGCAGTTCGCGCTTGGCCCGCTCGAGGGCGCGGGTTCTCTCGGCCACGAGGGCCTCGAGTGCGCGGTTCTGATCTCGAAGGCGCAGGGCCATCTCGTGGTTCTCCCGGGCCAGCCGACACTGTTCGATCACCCCACGCACCCCCCGCACCAGCGTCTCATTGTCCCACGGCTTGGTGAAGAAGGCATGCACAGCCCCGCGGTTGACCGCGTCCTGCACGGCCAGAAAATCCACGGCTCCGGTCAGCATCACCCGTCCAATGAAGGGGTCGGCGCACCGCGCTGCCTCGAGCGCCTCCACGCCCTCGCCGTCCTCTACGCGCAGTTCCACGACCACGGCGGAAGGCCTGCTTTGCGTCAGAATCTCGCGAGCCTCTGCCAGAGTGGAGACAGCCTCCACACGCAGTCCGTCCGCGGCCAGGACCCGGGCCACGGCGCGACGGCACCCCTCGTCGTCGTCCACGACCAGCACGCTCGGGGACTCGGACCCGGTCGAAGAACCACCGGGAATCGGCGCCGCGCTCACAGGTCCTGCTCGTCAATGATGACCGCGCCCGTCTCCGAGCGCCGCACGTAAGTGATCCCTGGATAGCGCGCCTCTAGGTCCTTGAGCAAGGCCGCCTGCCGGTCCACCTCCCGGGTCAGTCGCTCGTTCTCGTCGCGGAGGCGACGCTGCTCCAAGGCCAGCCGCACATCGAGGCGCAGGGTGTCGTCATCCCACGGCTTGGTGAAAAAACGATACACCTCGCCCTCGTTGATGGCCCGGAGCGCGAGTTGCAGGTCCGCGTGTCCGGTCAACAGGATCCGAATGGCCCTCGGCCGCAGCCTCTTGGCCTCCTGAAGCAGGTCGAGCCCCTTCATCTGTGGCATCAGGTGGTCGCTGATGACGACATCCACCTCGCGCCCCTTCAGGACCTCGATGGCTTCCAGCGGCTCCTGGCACTTGATGACCTCGTGGCCATCGAGTCGGAGCGACCGCTCCAGCGCGTTCAGGACGAACTCCTCGTCGTCCACGATTAGGATCACGGCCCTGTCATCCATCCCGACCTCCCAATCGAGGCTGACCCGAGTATACCCCCAAAGCCTGCGCTGGCGATTCGCGATGCCCAGGCGGCGCCTGCACTCCTCCACCGTGGCCACGTCTCGGCCCTGGTCGCGCACCATGCGGGCGGCCTGCTCGACCAGTTCGCCATTGGAGCGGGCCATCGTGCCTCCCGGCAGGTAGAAGTTGTCCTCGAGACCCACCCGGACGTTGCCCCCGAGGCCGATCGCTGCGGCCGCGAGCCTCCACTGGTCGCGCCCGATCCCGATGACCTGCCAGTTCGCCCCGAGCGGTAGCGAGTCCACCATGGCAACAAGCGCCCGCGTGGTCGGGGGAACGCCGCCCAGGACACCCAGGATCAGGCTGTACTGGAGCGGGGGATCGAGCAGGCCCATGTCCAGGAGTGGGAGCGAGGCGGCTATGTGGCCCAAATCGAAGCACTCCATCTCGGGGCGGGTGCCTGCCTCCCGCATGGCTCGGAGGATTGCAATGATCTCGTGAAACGGGTTGGCGAACACGAACTCGAACACGAACTCCTTGCGGCCTGGGTGGTACTTCGCATAGTTCATCGAGCCCATGTTCAGGGCGCCGATGGCCGGGCGCAGGGCCTGGATGGGCGCGGTCTTTTTCTCGACAGGGATGCCCACCGCCCCGGTCGAGAAGTTGATGACGACCGGGCACTCGGCGGCCACCGCCTCGGAAATGGCCCGGTAGTCCTCGACCTCGTACGAGGGGGTCCCGTCGGGTCGCCGCGCGTGGATGTGCACGATGGCCGCCCCGGCCTCGAAGGCGCGCCGTGCCTCGGCGGCGTATTCCTCGGGGGTGTAAGGGATGGCCGGGCACTGGCGCCGGTCCGCGACCACGCCGGACAAGGCGCAGGTGAGGATGCAGGGTCTCTCGATGTCGTGGTTCATTGTCCCCTCCACACGGGGGCGCGGCGCTCGAGGAAGGCCCGCATCCCCTCGGCCGCGTCCTCCGTGGCCAACAGGACCCCGAGTCGCTCGCACATCGCGTCCACTGCGGCCTCCACGGGCATCCCCTCCACATCGCGCAGGGCCTGCCGTCCTAGGCGGAGCGCGAGGGGGGCCGCTGCAGCCAGGGCATCCACGACCCGGTTCACGACCGCGTCCAGTTCCGCGGCGGAGACGGCCCTGGTCACGAGCCCCATGGCCTCGGCCTCGCGTGCCGTCACCCGCCCGCCTGTCAGGACCATCTCGAGCGCCTTCCCGCGGGTAGACCTACGCAGGATCAGAGGCGCGATCATCATGGGGAACAGGCCCACGCGGACCTCTGGGGTCCCCACCTCCGCGTCCTCCCGCGCGTACGCGAGGTCGCACGCGAGGGCCAGACCCAGGCCTCCGCCCAGGCAGTGCCCGTTGATCCGCGCGACCAGGGGCAACGGATACGTCCATAGTCGTTTGAGGAGCCCTGCGAAGGCTCGGAGGCCCTCGGAGTCCGACCCCCTGGCGAACACACCCGGGTCCCCGAGGTCCGCCCCGGCGCAGAAGACCCGGTCCCCGGCCCCGCTCAGGCACACCACCCGCACCCCGTCCGCCTCGGCCCGGTCCAGCCCCTCTCCCAACAAAGCCAACGTCGGGCGGTCTAGGGCATTGCCCTTCGCGGGACGGTTCAAGGTCAGGCGGGCCACAAGACCTCGGACCTCATACAAGACCGCGGGACCCACTGCCTCCATCACCGAATCCTCCCACCCCCACCTCGTTCCCGACGAGGACGAGCACGTCCCCGGGCCGCACTCGGGCCCCGACCGTGGCATGGACCTCTTGCACCACCCCATCCCGAGGGGCGCACAGGGTCGTTTCCATCTTCATGGCCGAGACCACGACCACGGCCTGGCCCCAGACGACGCGGTCCCCAGGCGCGACCAGGACCCGCACGACCACCGCCGGGGTCGTTGGCATGACAGCGCCCTCTGGGCACGCGGGTCGCGTCGCCCCATCGCCTCGCCCCAGCGGGAGTAGGCGCACCCGCCGGGTCCGGCCCCGCCAGGCGACCCACACCTCGCCGTCCGGGGCGCGTGCTGTCCTCAAGGACGCGACATCCCTCCCCACCGCGACCACGTGCCGTCCGGGCATGCTCGACAGGACCCGGACATTGCGCGCTAGCACCTCGACCACCCGCTCTCCGACCTGGTACCTCCGCGCGCTCATCGCCCGAACCCCTTGAGGGTGCGCCACGGGGTCTTGGCGCTGCGCGGGGCATCCGCGGCCATCGCACCAGGCACGCCGGGCCCTGAGCCGGCGAGCCCCTCGAGGCGGCAGCCAAGGGCCGCCACCTCGTCCGCCCTGGGGTCCGGGGTCCAACCAGCCAAAAACTCCTCGAGAAACCCCGTGTGGACCTCGCCTGCCCCAAACGCCTCCGACCCCACGAGCGCGATGAGGAACTCAATGGTCGTCTCGACTCCGAGGATGACGCACTCCTCGAGGGCCCGCACCATCCGCGCGATGGCTGCGGGCCGGTCCTCGGCCAGGACCGCGACCTTCGCGAGGATCGGGTCGTAATGCACGCTGACCTCTGTCCCCGCCACGACCCCGGCATCGAAGCGCACGCCAGGACCGGCAGGGGCCTGAACCGCGAGAACCCGCCCCGGACAAGGCGCGAACCCCCTCGTCGGGTCCTCGGCGTAGATCCGGCACTCGATGGCGTGCCCCCTCGCGCCCATGTCCTCCTGGCGGAAGGGCAGGGGCAGGCCGGCCGCGACCTCCAGCTGGCGGCGCACCAGGTCCAGGCCCGTGCGCATCTCGGTTACGGGGTGCTCGACCTGGAGCCGGGCGTTGACCTCCAGAAAGTAATAGCGGCCCTCGTCCAGCAGGAACTCGACTGTCCCAGCGCCCACGTATCCCGCGGCGCGGGCCGCCGTCACAGCCGCGCGCCCCATCGCCTCCCGCAGGTGGTCGTCCAGGGCCAAGGACGGGCTCTCTTCCACGACCTTCTGGTGGCGCCTTTGGAGCGAACACTCCCGCTCGAATAGGTGCACGACGCCGCCGTGGGCGTCGGCCAGGATCTGGAACTCCACGTGCCGGGGCCGGCGCAGGCGCTTCTCGAGATACACCCTCCCATCCCCGAACGCGGCCAGGGCCTCGCTTGCTGCAGCCACAACCGCCTCGCGCAGTCGCTCGGGGTCGTCCACAACCCGCATTCCCTTGCCCCCGCCCCCGAGCGCGGCCTTGACCAGCACCGGGAACCCGATCCGCCTGGCCTCGGCCTCCAGGGCATCCGGGTCCTTTGCGGGCTCAAAGGTCCCCGGGATCACGGGGACCCCTGCCCCGGCCATGACCCGCCGCGCCGCAGTCTTGTCCGCGAGCAGGGCCATCACGTCCGCAGGGGGGCCGATGAAGACGAGACCCGCATCCAGGACGGCCCGCGCGAAGGCCGGGCTCTCCGAGAGGAAGCCGTAGCCGGGGTGGATGGCCTCGCACCCGGTGGACCTGGCCACCTCGATCAGTTTGCCAGCGTCCAGGTAACTGCGCGCAGGCTCAGGGTCCCCGAGCGGTACGGCCTCGTCTGCGGCGGCCACGTGGGGGGAATCGCGGTCCGCGTCCGAATAGACCGCGACGCCGACGATCCCCATCTCGCGCAGGGTGCGCAGGATACGGACCGCGATCTCGCCACGATTGGCGACCAGGACCTTGCGAAACATTGCGTCACATCCGAAAGATTCCATGCCCGCGTTCGCCGCTTCGGGGCACGCGCAGGGCCACGGCGAGCGCGAGCCCCAGCACGTCCCGAGTCGCAGCGGGGTCCAGGATCCCGTCGTCCCAGAGGTTCGCGGTGCTCCAGTATGCGCTCCCCTCGACCTCGGCCTGGGCTACGATGGGGGCGCGGATCGCCTCCTCTTCCTCGGGCGAGAGGGGGGGCAACCCCTCGCGCGCCCGCTGCTCGTTCTTGATCGAGACCAGGACCGAGGCGGCCTGGTCCCCTCCCATGACCCCGATCCGCGCGTTCGGCCACATCCACAGGAAGCGCGGGCCGTAGGCCCGACCGCACATCCCGTAGTTGCCCGCGCCGTACGATGCGCCGACGATCACCGTCAGCTTCGGCACCGTGGCCGTGGCCACCGCGTGCACCATCTTCTGCCCATCCTTCGTGATCCCTGCGCGCTCGTAGTCACGGCCGACGATGTACCCCACGATGTTCTGGAGGAACAACAGCGGCACCCCGTCCCGGTCGCACAACTCGATGAACTGCGTGGCCTTGAGGGCGCTGTCCGAGAACAGGACCCCGTTGTTGCCCAGGATGCCGACCCGATACCCGTGGATGTGGGCCCACCCGCACACCAGGGACGGGCCGTAGAGGGCCTTGAACTCGAGGAACTCCGAGCCGTCCACGAGTCGGGCGATGACCTCGCGGCAGTCGTAAGGCGTGGCGAGGTTGCGGGGGACGATCCCGTAGATCTCGCGCGGGTCGTACAGAGGGGGCCGAGGCTCGCGGTCCGGGGGCCGCGGCGGGTCCCCGTCGGGCAACATCCCGACGATCTCGCGCACGATCCGGATCGCCTCGGCGTCATCCTCGGCGTAATAGTCCGAGACGCCAGAGTCGCGGCAGTGGACCAGGGCGCCCCCGAGTTCCTCGGCCGAGACCTCCTCCCCGGTCGCTGCCTTCACGAGGGGCGGCCCACCCAGGAAGATCGCGCCGGTGCGGTTTACGTGCACCACGTGGTCCGACATGGCGGGGATGTAGGCCCCGCCTGCGGTGCACAGGCCCATCACCGCCGTCACCTGCGGGATGCCCATCTTCGACAGGATGGCCTGGTTGTAAAAGATGCGGCCTCCGTCGTCCACGTCCGGGAAGACCTCGGACTGCAAGGGCAGGTATGCCCCTCCCGAGTCCACGAGCATCACGACGGGGAGGCGGTTCTCCATCGCGATGGTCTGGGCGCGGAGGGTCTTCTTCACCCCCATCGGGTAGATCGCCCCGCCCCGGACCATGGGGTCGTTCGCGTAGACCAAGCACTCGCGGCCCGCAACGACGCCGATCCCGGCCCGCGAACCCGCGCCATGCACGTCGCCCTCGTACATCCCACGCGCCGCGAGCGGGGCGATCTCGAGCCAGGGCGATCCGGGGTCCAACAGAAGGTCCAACCTCTCCTGCACGGTCAGTTTGCCCAGTTCCGCGTTGCGGCGCCGAGCCCTCTCGGAGCGCTCCTCCCGAGCCCGTCGCAACTCCTGTTCAAGGTCGCGCACCAAGGCCTCCATGGCCTCGCGGTTCGCGCGGTACTCCGGGTCATCCGGGTTCACTGGGGTCCCGATCACCGGCATGTCTGTCCTCCTGTCCTACCCCCGCAGGACCTCCTCCGCGATCACGAGCCGCCGGATCTCGCTGGTCCCGGCCCCGAGCGTAAAGAGGCGCGCATCCCGATACAGACGGCTGACCTCGTACTCGTCGCAATAGCCGTAGCCACCGTGGATTTGCACCGCGTGGTCCACCACCCGCTGCGCCGTCTCGGCAGCGAACAGGAGCGCCGCAGCCGCGACCTTGTGGACCTCGGTGCCGGCCCCACCCCGCTCCATCTGCCCGGCCAGGACCGCGGCCCTTCGCGCAAGCAGGCGAGCGGCCTCCACCTCGGTGTACATGTCTGCGATCTTGGCCTGGATCATCTGGAACGACGCGATCGGCCGACCAAACTGGCGACGCTCGCGCGCGTACGCCACAGCCAGGTCCAGGGCGCGCTGTGCCAGGCCCACGGCTCCGCTTGCGAAGAAGGCCCGCTCGATGTCGAGCCCTTCCATCATCACCTCGATCCCGCCGTTCACACGGCCCAGGACGTTCGTCTCAGGGACCCGGCAGTCCTCGAACACCACGTCCCCGGTCGGGGAGGCCCGGTGCCCCATTTTGGCGAGCGGGCGCGACACGGTGAAGCCTGGGGTGCCCCGCTCGACCAGGAAGGCCGTGATCCCATGAGGGCCGGCCTGGGGCTCGGTCTTTGCATAGACCAGGACCAGGTCTGCAATGGGGCCATTCGTGATGAAGGTCTTGCGTCCGTTCAGCACGAAAAAGTCCCCATCCCGGGTGGCCCGCGTCGTGATCCCCACGGCGTCCGAGCCGGCCCCGGGCTCCGTCAGGGCCATGCACCCCACGATCTCCCCGCGACAAAGGCCGGGAAGCCACCTTCGTCGCTGCTCGTCCGTGCCGTTGCGGGCCAGGTTGTGGGCGCACAGGTTCGAGTGCGCCCCATACGACAGGCAGAGCGAGGGCGAGCCCTTGGCCAGCTCCTCCCCGACCAGGGCCCCGGTGAGCAGGTCGGCCCCTCCGCCCCCGAAAGCCTCGGGCAGGGTGAGCCCGAGCAGCCCGAGGTCCCCCATCCTGCGCCAGATGTCCTCGGGGAGCGCGCGTGCCTCGTCCCACGCCGCGGCGTGGGGACGAACCTCGCGTTCCACAAAGGCCCGCACCACCTCGACGATGGCTCGCTGGTCCTCGGTCAGTTCGAAGTCCACGGCCCCTCCTCTTCCGGGAACGCGGCCCGCCCCGCCACGCAGGCATCATACTCCGTTCGCGCCGCCGCGCGGAGATGCCTTTCGAGGCGCAAAGGTTGAAAGTTTTTTGCCCGCGCCGTACCATTCTTTTCGTAGGGGGTGCGCATGGGACTGCGGGTCCTGGTCATAGACGATGAGCCTGGGTTCCTTCAGATGCTCCACGTCGTGTTGTCCCGCGCGGGCTACCAGACCACGACCGTGACGAGTGCGGAAGAGGCCCTGGCGCTCTTGGAGCGGTCCTCCTGGGACCTGTGCCTGTGCGACCTCAAGATGCCCGGAATGGACGGCATGGGGTTCCTCGCGGAACTCAAGCGGCGGGGCATCCAGACCACGGTCATCGTCATGTCGGCCTATGGCTCCAACGAGACGGCCATCGAGGCCATGAAGTCGGGGGCCTACGACTACATCAGCAAGCCGTTCCAGCCAGACGAGATCCTCTTGACTCTGCGCAAGGCCGAGGAGCGTGAGCAGTTGCGCCGCGAGAACCTCGAACTGAAGTCCCGCATGGCCCACCCCACGCCGCTCGTCTTCAAGTCCGACGCGATGCAGCGCATCGTGCAGACCGTGAACCGCATCGCCTCGTACCGGACAACGGTCCTGATCCAGGGGGAGTCGGGGACCGGCAAGGAACTCGTGGCGCGCATGATCCACCAGGCATCGCCTCGCGCGGGGCAGCCCTTTGTCCCCGTGAATTGCGGCGCGATCCCCGAGGGCCTCATGGAGTCCGAGTTCTTCGGGCACGTGAAGGGGGCGTTCACGGACGCCCACGGGCACAAGCGGGGCCTGATCGAGAGCGCCCAGGGCGGGACCCTCTTTTTGGACGAGGTCGGCGAACTGCCTGTCCCGCTCCAGGTCAAGTTGTTGCGTTTCCTCCAGGACGGCGAGGTCCGCCGCGTCGGGGACACCCGTTCCGTCCGCGTGGACGTCCGCGTGGTGGCCGCGACCTCCAGGGACCTCCTGGCCGAGGTGCAGGCCGGACGATTTCGGGAGGACCTGTACTACCGGCTCGCGGTGGTCCCGATTCGCATCCCGCCGCTTCGGGCCAGGCCCGAGGACATCCCGGTCCTCGCGAACCACTTCCTCAAGCGCACGCGCGAGCGTCTGGGCATCGGCAGGGTCCAGGGGATCGGGGCGGAGGCCATGCGCCTACTGATGGCCTACCCGTGGCCAGGCAATGTCCGCGAACTGGAAAACGTCATCGAGCGCGCGGTGGTGCTGTCCGAAGGCGCGGAGATCAGCCCCGAGGTCCTGCCGGAGACGGTCCGGGACCACCGGGAATCCGGACCCCCAGGGGGTGCGGTCATTCTCCAGGGCCTGTCCATCAAGCGCAATCGCCGGGCGATCGAGAGGACGCTCATCGAGAAGGCACTCGAGACGACCGGCGGCAATCGCACGCAGGCGGCGCGGCTTTTGGAGATCAGTCACCGGGCCCTCCTCTACAAGATCAAGGAGTACGGTCTAGGGAGCGACGAGTGAGGGCCAGGGGGAACCGGTTTGGGCTCGGTCCTCGCGTGATTCGTCAGATCGAACGCCTCGCGGAGCGCCGTGCCGGAGACCGGGAGTTCGTGGCGCCAGCCTTTGCCGTGGCTCTGCAAGATGTGGTGCTGGAATCGGGACGCCGAGTCGGGGTTCTGGCGGACCGTCGAGGGGTGGTGCGCGATGTCTTGGTCGGGGCGAACGCGACGACTTTGGACCTCCCGGAGGGGCTGCGCCGTCGCGTGGGTCCCGGGCGGCTCGGGGGGGTGCGTCTCATCCATGCCAGGCCCGACGGCACCGGGCTAACAGGGGATGACTTGGCCCTCATGCGCCTGTTGTCCCTCGACGCAAGCGTGGCCGTCATCCCGGTCGCGCCAGGCAGGATGCCGCTGGTCGAGGTGGCCTGGTTGCTACCGGCCAACGCGGACGGACGTCTTTGGGAAGTCCTACCCCGGTGCCACGCCTCGGCCTTGACCGAGCGATTCGATGTGGTGGTCCGCGACGTCGAGGCCCAGATGAGGCGGGACGCCGACCGCCTGCGAGAGGGTTTCGGGGCCGCCAAGGATGCGGCACTCCTCGTGGTCCCTGTGCTCGGACGACAAGACGTGCAGTGGGAGGTCGAGGAGCTGAACGCCCTGTGCCGCACCGCGGACCTGGCCGTGGCCGGGGTCGTGCTCCAGCGCCTCGCCCGCGTGGACCCGCGCACCGTGATAGGACCCGGGAAGGTCCGCGAGGTGACGATGGTCGGCCTCCAGAAGGGGGTGGACCTCTTGGTGTTCGGGACCACCCTGACCCCCTCGCAGCAGCGAAACCTGGCGCGCGAGACCGGGGTGCGAGTGATTGACCGCAACCAATTGATCCTCGACATCTTTGCCCGCCATGCACGCACCATCGAGGGCCGGCTCCAGGTGGAACTGGCGCAGTTGCGATACAACCTCCCGCGGCTGAGCGAGAAGGATGACTCGATGTCGCGCCTCACCGGAGGGATCGGTGCGCTCGGGCCTGGCGAGACCAAGCTCGAGATGGAGCGCCGCCGCGCGCGAGACCGCATCCACACGCTCGAACAGAGACTGCGGGCCGTCTCTGCCGAGCGCGCAGGGCGCCGCCGCCTGCGCACGGAGCGCGGGGTCCCTGTGGTCACCCTCGTCGGCTACACGAATGCCGGGAAATCCACGATCTTCAACGCGATGACCGGGGCCTCGGTCCGCGCCGAGGACCGTCTCTTCGCCACGCTCGACCCCACGACGCGGCGGGTGCGCTACCCCAATCGCCGCGAGTTTTTATTGTCCGACACAGTGGGGTTCATTCGCGACCTCCCCAAGGAACTCGTCGGGGCCTTCCGGGCCACGCTCGAGGAAGTCGAGACAAGTGACGCGCTGGTCCTGGTGGCGGACGCCTCCGACCCGCACCTCGAAGAGCAGGTCCGGGCCGTGCGCGGCATCCTCGGGGACCTGGGCCTTGGGGACCGTCCCACGGTCCTGGCCCTCAACAAGACGGACCTGGTGCGAGACCGCGCGGCCCTCGCGGACCTGGCCTTGGCCACCGGGGGCATCCCTGTGTGCGGCCGGGACCCGCAGTCGCTCGCGCCACTTTTGGACGCCATTGACGCCGTGCTCGGTGCGGGGGCTCGGGGCCAGAGTGCCGTCTATTTGGCGCCGGACGAACGGGCCGACTAGGATCGAGGGGCCGGGAGGTGGGACGTGTGGCGCGCGCTCATCGTGGTGGTCGCGGCGTGGGTGGGCGGCGAGGCCCTGGCCGAGCCCCCGCGCCACCGGGTCGTGATTGACCCGGGCCACGGCGGCCAGAACATGGGCGCCGTCGGCCCATATGGTATATATGAGAAATATCTTACCCTCGCAATCGGCCTGCGCCTGGGGCAGTTGCTCGAGGCGGAACCGGACATCGCGGTCTTTTACACGCGCAAGGACGATGTGTTCGTGGGGCTCGCGGAGAGGGCCGCCCTCGCGAACTCGGTCGAGGCCGATGCCTTTGTCAGCATCCATTGCAACGCGGACGCGGCAGGACAGGCGCGGGGGTTCGAGGTCTTCTACCTAGGCGGGGGCGGCAAGGACCCCGCGGCCGACGAGGTGGCCCGGCGCGAAAACGAGGGCGGTCCCCCCTTGGGACACGACCGGGCCCTGGCCGGGATCCTCTCGGACCTCGCTCGCAACGGCTCCCTTGCCGAGTCCGCGGCCCTGGCTGACAGGGTGCTTGTTGCCCTGCGCCAGGCCTTTCCGACGACCCCGAGCCGGGACGTGCGCCAGGGGGCGTTCACGGTCCTCGAACGCGCGCGCGTCCCCGCGGTGGTCGTGGAAGTGGGGTTCATCACGCACCCGGACGAGGGACTGGACCTCTTGCTGGCCCCCTACCAGGAGCGCATCGCCATGGCCCTGAGGGACGCCATCCTCGCGCACCTGCGCTCTCCGGCACCGCAGGCGGTACACCTTCCTTTGCGGTGAGTTGCGAAAACAGTCAGGATTTCGCGGGCGCCGATTGTCTGTCTTTCGTCACCAGGGGCGTCGCCGGTTCAGGAGCCCCCACGCGGCGAAGGCCATGACGGCTAGCCAGCCCGCCATCGGGGCACCAGCCCCGCCTGCCGAGGCGCACCCGCCCCCGCCTCCCTTGGCGGGAGTCGGACCTGGGTCCACACCGGCATCCAGGGCGTCCGTCACCACGATGGCCGCGTCCTGGCCCATGTCCGGCCCTGTCACCGCATCGGAAAGCGGCTCTGGGGCCAACTCGGCCACTGCATCGGCCTGGGGCCCAAGGTCCGTCAGGCCCCCATCGTCCGGGGCTGGGGCCTCGTCTCCGGCTCCGGGGTCCGGGCCCACCTCGTCCGCGGGCAGGCAGGCCGGGTCCGGCGTTCCCACGCACTGTCCCTCTCCGTCGCATTCGTCGTCCAGGGTGCACGGGTCCCCGTCGTCGCACGGGCTTCCCTGGGCAAGGGGCGGATAGATGCACGCCCCGTTTTCGCAGAAGCCCGCGGCCAGGAAGCACACCCCAGGGGGTTGATCGCACACGACGCCCGCGCAGGGGTCGCCCAGGCACAGCCCGGAGGCCTCGTCGCAGCCGAACTCGCACGGGGTGTCCGAGGGCTCGTACAGGCAGTCCCCGGTCTCCGGATCGCACGTCCCCGCCGAGTACGTGCGCGAGGTCGCCTCGTCCACGCACTCCGGCCCCTTCTCGGGGCAGACCACCGGGGCCCCGGCGCAGCGCCCATCGTTGTCGCAGGAATCCGTGGCCGTGCACGCGTCCCCGTCGTCGCACTCTGTCCCGGTGGGGTACTGCTCGTACACGCACTCCCCATCCACGCAGGTCCCATCGGGCCCAAAGCACTGGTCGTTGGGCGGCTCCTCGCAGACCACGCCCTCGCAGGGGTCGGGGTTGCAGGTGCCGTCCGCGCACCCGAACTCGCAGGGGACCTCCACGGCCGGATACACACACGTGCCATCCGCCGAGCACTCCCCGGCGGGATAGGTCACCGCGGTCGTCTCGTCCTTGCAGAACGCCTGGGGCGTGCTGATGCACGGCTCCCCGGTGCAGGCAAGCCGGCAGGACTTGCTGTTGCGGGGGTGGGCCCCCGAGAGATACGCGAAGTCCGAGGCATTGTCGTTCAGGTCCCGGTCCGGCCCGCACACGAGGGTCTTGCGCTCGTAGGCCTGGTCCACGTTCGAGGAGGTCGGAGCAAGCGTCGCGCCCTCCTTGTAGGCGCTCCCGGCCGACATCCCCACCGCGTCCACCACGTGGCCCAGGATGTCCACGAGTGCGACCCCGCCGTCGTCCGCGATCCCGGTCGAGTAGGCCAGGTCCCCAGGCACCAGGCCCGAGTAGCCGCTGCTCCCCGTGTTGACGAACAGATAGAACGTCCTCGGAGGCATCACGGTCCCCTCGGGCACCGTGGCCCGGATTCCGGTCGTCCCGGTGTTGTTGCTCGCCCGCAAGGTCCAGCCTCCGATGTCCCACGTCAGGCTGTCGCTCGGGTTGAAGAGCTCGACGAACTCGTCGTTGCCACCCTGGGGTCCGCGGGTCCTGAACTGCGAGATGCGTGGCGAAAACCCGCAGGTGCCGAAGGTGAGGTCGCACCCGAAGCCCGCGCAATCGAGCCGCAACTCGGTCCCCCGGCACTCGCCGTCCGCAGGGTCGCAGGCGGGGTCCAGGACCATCACCGACACCGTCCCCTCGCAGACCGGGGCCACGGGGGGACAGGTGCGGGTGACGCCTGCGCAGTCGTGGGCCGCGTTGCAGGCATCCCCCTCGGTGCAGGGGTTGTCATCGTCACAGGGCGTGCCGTCCGCAAGCGGCTCGTACTCGCACGCGCCGGCCACGCATGTACCCTGTGGCTCGTAGCACTGGTGGTTCGGCGGCGCATCGCAGACCATCGCCGCCCCCTTGCACTCCCCGTCCGCGCCGCACTGGTCCTCCACGGTGCAGGGGTTTCCGTCCTCGCAAGGCGTGCCTTCATCGAGCGGTGCGTACGCGCATTCTCCGGCGACGCACGTCCCGCTCGCCTCGTAGCACTGGGCATTGGGCGGTGTGTTGCAGACCACCCCCGCGCAGGGGTCGTTCGCGCAAAGGCCCGTCTCCTCGTCGCACCCGAACTGGCAGGTCTGGTCCTGGTAGGTGAACGCGCAAGCGCCCGTGGCGGGGTCGCACGCGCCGCCCGTGTACACGCGAGAGGTCTGCGGGGCCGCGCACTCGGGGTCGGGGAGGTGGCAAAAGACGGGGCTTCCGAGGCAATGGCCTTGCCCGTCGCACTCGTCCAGGTCCGTGCACAGGTCCCCGTCGTCGCAAGGCGTCTCCTCGGCGAGCGGCGCATACTCGCACGCGCCGTCCACGCACGTCCCTTGCGCCTCGTAGCACTGGTCGTTGGGCGGCTGGTCGCAGACCACGCCCTCGCAGGGGTCGGGCGCGCACAAGCCGGTTGCCCCGTCGCAGCCGAACTCGCAGGGGACCTCCTCGGGGGTGTACTCGCACCGCTCGGCCACGCAAACCCCGGCCCCATACTGCACCGAGGTCCCCGCGTCCTTGCAGGACGGCTCGGGAGGACTGATGCAGCGCTCCCCCGCGCACACAAACCGGCACGAGGCAGAGTTCTGGGGGCTCGAGTACCCGTCGCGGTACTCGAAGTCGGCCCTGTTGTCGTTCGTGTCCTGGTCCGGTCCGCACGAGGCGCTCTTGCGCTCGTAGGACTGGTTCTTGTTGACCGAGGTAAACGCTGGAAGCACGTTCCCTTCCTTGTAGGCGCTCCCCGTCGAGAGCCCCACCGCATCCAGGACGACATCATCCGGTGTCGTGAGCGCGATGCCCCCGTTGTCTGCAATCCCCGTCGAGTACGTCTGGTCGCCAGGGACCGGCCCCGAGTACCCGTTGCTCCCCGTGTTCACGAACAGGTAGAACGTCTTGGGCTGCATCACCCTCCCCGAGGGCACCGTGGCCCGCACCGAGGTCGTGCCCGTGGAGTTGCTGCCCCAGACCTTGTACCCGCTGATGTCCACAGGCTGATTGCCCGCGTTGTAGATCTCGATGAACTCGTCGTTGCCGCCCTGGGGTCCGCGAAACCGAAACTCCGAGATCACGACCTGTCCGAGCGCGGGCCAGGCCCACAGGAGCCCCGTGATGACAAACCCGACCGTGCGACCTCTGCCGTGGGCACCCATTCTTCTCCTCCCAAGTCAAGGGCGTTGGCAGACATTGAATCGAAACCCGTCGCGGATTTCAAGGATCAAGGCCACGACGCACCCAAAAAATTTCCCTACGTTTTTGCTAGAAACGGACACCCAAGGCCGCACCACCCCCGAGTCCATAGCCCGAGGTGCGGACCACGCCTGCGGCGAGGCGCCCGCCAGAGGCGTCCAGGCGACCCACCCGGTTGAAGCGCCTGTTTAGGACCACAGCCCCGAAATGCGCCGCGAGATGGAGTGGGCGCTTCAATGTGCCGGTGGGGTCGGAGAGGTCCGCGGCGAGCCCAAAGCCCACGCGGTGGAAGCCTGAGTCCAACGTCATGTTCGCGTACCCCTGGTCCGGCAAAAACGGCGAGGGGTGGTAGGCGTAGCCCGCGAGAATACCAAGCCAGGGTCGGGGTCGGACCTCGACGCCGACCTTGGGGACGACGATGTGGCGAGTGCGCACGCGCGGGGGTGGGGCCACACTGGCCCGGAAGGACCCGAGGGACGACAGGGCCAGGAGTTCCCCGTTGGGGCCTACAGCGGCCGCGTCGAGGGTGAACTCCGTGATGGGGAGGTGCGAAGCGAGCGAGCGCGTGAAGGACACGGTCAGGTCCGCATCGAGGCGCAGCCAGGGCCAGGGCTGCACCGAAGACGAGAGCGTCAACTCCGCAGGCAGATAGAAGAAATGCGCCCGGAGGTGGTACGGGAGGTCTGCCTGGATCGGGACGCCGCCCAGGTCGAAGAAGACCCCGGCCTTCACGTCGAAATCGAGTCCCAGGTCCATCTGGCCCCGGTACGACACCCCGAAGGAAAGGAAATCCGCGGGCCGGACCAGGACCCCGACCACCGGGGCCACGTCGGTCGCGAGGCGCTGCCGAAAGGTGGCCACGGACGGTGAGGGGGGCGGCGGGTCCTCGGGGTCGGAGGGGTTGAAGACCGCGATGGGCGCGACCGACTCCACGCTCCCCGCGATGTCCGCGAGGATGAGCGCACCTGCCCCGACGGAGATACGGCCCGGCCAGACCTCGACCCCGGCGGACACGGCCGCCATCAGGCGATGCAGGCGCGACCCGAGCCACGGCCAGACGGGCTCGTCCGGGGTCACTCCTTCCACGCGCACGACCTCGGTGCCGGTGCCCGGCAAAAACAACAGCGCGCCGAAGGTGACCTCGCGTCCGAGCGCGGGGATGACGCGCCGGAACGGCAGGGTCCCCATCAGGGAGAACCCGTCCAGGCGGCCCGAGTCCGTGGCCCGTGAGAAGGCGGAGCCGAGGGCCGCGCGCGTGGCAGCGGAATCGAAAGCCCCGGAGGCATCGAATCTCTGGAAGGCCCGGATGTTTCCGAGGCTTCCAGGGTCCACCAGGTCCGCGCGGAAGGAGGGGACAAACGCGGAGTAGGCGAGGTCCAGGTCGCAGTCGGGGCGAAGGGTCAGGGCTGCGGGGTTCAGGAAGGCCGCGGCGCCGCCTCCGATGGAGGCGGAGCCGCTTCCGGCCAGGGCCGCGTTCATCGAGCCCACGCCCAAGAAATCGAGGGGGTTGGCCAACGCGGGCCGGGCCGCGATGGCCAGGACCACGAGGACCCGGGACACGACCCCGCGGGGCATCACGGCGATCTCCAGGCGCGCGAGAGACGACGACCCAGCTCGAGCAGCAGGGAGAGGAGGACGATGCCCGCACCGCCTGGGGCCCCCGCGTGGCACCCTCCCCCGCCCCCGGAGGCGGCCGATGCGTCCCGGGCCGGTTCGCTTGCGTCCGAGGCAAACGCATCCGGAAGGTCAAGGCCCGAGGCCACGTCCTCCCCGGCCGCGCCCCCAGGGTCCAGCGCGACCGACCCGGTGTCCGCGGCAGGCGCCTGGTCCGGCTCCGGCGCGTCCGGCGCGGGCTCTGGCCCTTCTTCCGCCGCGCTCGCACCGCCGACCGGGATGTGGGCCCTCGCGAAGCGCGAGCGATTTGCCTGACCCGCGGGCATGGCATCGAGGGCCCGCCCGATCCAGTACGCGGCCAGGAGGTCCCCGCCCGGATTCAGGCGCAGTCCGTCGCCGCCTCCATTGACCCGGAAGGGGTTGGAGCGGGCATTGAAGTCCGACAGGGGTCGGATCGCTGGGTCCAGGGCCTCCTCGGCAAGCCAGTCGCCGTCCGGGGACTTCCCCGCGAGGCGGATCACGGTCTTGCCGTCCACGGCCAGGCACTCGCCCTGCGCGATCTCGGCCTCGTCGCAGTTGATGCGCGGGTCCTGCCAGTAGCCGGCGAGCGGAAACCCTTGCAACAGGCGTGCGAGTTCCTCGCGGACCCCCTGGACCGCCTCGGCCCCGAGGTCGGTCATGGCCAAAAAGATCGCGTGCCAGAGGGGTTGCTTGGCCTTGGACGCGCAGAAGCGGGGCTCGCTCGCAGGGGCCCACCACCCATCGTGCAGGAAGCGCCGGAACACCGACAGGACCTCCGGGTCGGTCTCGGTGTAGAGGGTGACAAACAGGGCGACCGAGGTCAGGTCCGGGTTGTCGGTGTTGGTCGCGAGGCCCAAATAAATATAGTTGAACGCATCCGGCCCGTCGAAGTGCCGCATCTTGTCCAGATACCCGCGTCGACCCAGAAACTCTTCGTACAAAAAACGTTCGATGTCGGGGTCGCCCGAGACGTGGTGAATCCCGCGCAGGATCCCGGTTGCCAGCACGAGGTTCAAGACGTTGAACATCGGGGAATCGTGGGGCTGATAGAACTTCTCGAAGGACAGGGGGTTCAGGTCGTGGTGCTTCGTCGCCCTGCCATCTGAATCCATGATGATCAAGTCGTATTCGCCCTCTCCGACCAGCCCTTCCATCCCGGAGATCTCGTGCTTGCGCAAGAGCATCCTGCCGAGCCCGCGCGCGTCCTCCGCCAGGCGCTCGACCAGGGCCTGGTCCACGTCCGGGTCGTCCTTCATTGCGTCGTAGAGGGCCACGAGGCCCAAGACCTGCCCTGTCAACTGGTCCTTCGAGGCCGAGTCAATCCATCCCCATGTGTTGGGCGGCAGGAGCCCGGCGCTCAGGTCCTCGCGGGCGGAGCCATTGTCCTTGGGCATGGGCAGGGGATTGCCCTGGGCGTCGTGCAGGGGGACCGGCTTGAAGGACTCCAGTCCTGGGATCGGCGGGTCGTCCGGGTCCTCGGGTACGAGTCGCACGACCCCGCGCGCGACGACCCCCTGCGGGATGGTGGAGTCGCCACCGTTCTGGCCGCCCGTCACCACGTAGAAGACGTGCCAGGACTCCGCGGCACGCACCACCGCGGCCCTGGCCCTGGCGAGGACCTCGGCCGGCGCTCCTTCCCGTTTCAGGGCCAGGTAGCGGAACGCGGTCCCGGCCAGGGCCACCCCCCCGAAAAACCCAAGGTCCCCATGCTCCCCGTAAGCGGTCATCAGCTCGTGATGGTGGACCCCGGCAAAGGTCTGGAAATCGTCCTGGTCCTCCTGGTCCAGGAAGGCCTGGATCAGCCCTCGCGCCGCAAAGTCCTTCACGTGCACGTTCAGGGACAGGCCAAAGGGGTAGGCGTTGAAGTGGTAGAACTGCCGCTCGTGCCGCCGGACAAGGTCATCCAGGGCTGGGTAGCGCCCGGGAGGGAGGATCGGCTCGGCCAAGGCCGCCCAGGCGCAAGAAACCGCCGCAACTCCCGCCATCCCGGCCATCCATCGCATCGCCACCCCCCGCTCGGGACGGGACAAGCGTACCCGATCCGGCCGGGGCCCGGAAGCCCGTCCGATCCTGGGATACCATCGGCGGATTGTCAGCGGGTAACATTCCGAAATGACAGCACAAGTTCATCGCTTGACACTTCTAATAAACTCATTTATTGATTGTGTGGACAGGTCGCGGAGGGGACCTTGTTCTCCGAGCAAGCCCGCCGCGTCTTGTCGGATTTCAACCCGTGACCGCCCGCGCAGCAACTGACGCACGCCCGGAACCCGGGAGGCCCGAAGGGGACTGGACGACATGGCTCGCATCCTGATGGTCGTGGGGTCGCGGGGGTTCCGGGACGAGGAGTACTTCGAGCCCCGCCGCGTCTTCGAGGCGGCCCGGATCGAGGTCGTGACCGCGTCGTCCCGCGAGGGGCCAGTGCGAGGGGCCTTGGGGGGGTGGGCGCGGGCGGACCGGTTCCTCGCCGCGGTGCGGGCCGCGGACTACGACGCGGTGGTGTTCGTGGGCGGGGAAGGGGCGCGCGAGTTCGTGGACTCCCGGACGGCCTGGCGCCTGGCCCGGGAGGCTGTGGGTCAAGGGAAGGTCCTCGGGGCGATCTGCATGGCCCCCCTGATCCTGGCGCGGGCTGGCCTTCTTCGCGAGCGGCGAGTGACGGCCTGGCCCGGGGTGCGCGACGAGGTCGCGCGCGCGGGCGCCCTGGTCGTGGACGACCCCGTGGTCGTGGACGAGCGCCTCGTCACCGCGGACGGCCCGCAGAGTGCCCGGTCCTTCGCCGAGGCGTTGGTCCGCCTCCTTCAGGGCGGATCGTGACTCGACGGCGCTAAACTCCAAGGTCCAGCCTGCCGATATCCCACATCGAGATTTGTCCCAAGGGATCGTGACCCGGGAGGCTCTTTGAACGAGCGTGTCGCGATGCCGGCGGTGGTGGAGGCCATTGCGAAGGAGGTGCGTCACCCAGATGGTTCCTGACTGACCGCGACCGCGAAGGCCGGCATCGAGAGGGCCTGGCTTCGCGTCCCCCGAGCCGGGCCTTCCCCAGGGCCGGGGTGGTCGCGACCGGCCCAGATCCCCCTCTTCCTCCTTGTAGACTCCCGTACCCCCGGGAGCCGGCCGGCCCTCGTCCGCGACGGGCGGGGGCCGGCCACTCATCTTCCTAGACGGGTGCTTCCTGCCCGTAGCAAAAGACAGACGCCCAAGAGCAGGCAGGTCATCGCTGTGCCGAACCACGCGAGCATCGGCCAGGGGCCGCCTGCGCGCATGGCCCCGACCAGGGCGAGCCCCCGGCGCAAGGGAAACCCCCACCACGCCACGAGTGGGGCGTCCCAGACCGACCAGCGGATGACCGAGGCGCTCGCGTCTCGGTACTGGCTCCACAAATAGAAGTGGTAGTCCACGTAATCCACCGCGAACCCCAAAGCCGAGGCCACGAAGGACCACGCCACGAGGCCCCAGGCCAGAAGGGAAATCCTTCTCGCTTCTCCTAGGACCAGGACCGCGGAAACAGAAAGGAGCGCCGTGGCAGGGGACAGAAGTCTCGGGCCGTACGTCCAGCCGCCGTCCCACGCGAACCACGGGGCGTACAGGAGCCACAGGACCAGAAGGGAGCCAACGGCGAGGCAGGCGGTCGCGCGGGAGCGTCCCCACAATGACCGAATTCCCACCGCGCCCAGGATTGCGGCGGGAAAGTGGAGCAGAAGCCCGCGACCAGGGCTTAGCATCTGCCCGACGAGCCCCTCGAAGAAGGGGTTAGTGAACTCGAGCGCGTAGGCGCCGTAGCCGGTCTCCAAGGGGTCCCCGAAACGGGCCTGGTTATACGAGGCCACGAGCGCGAGGGGGAGGGCGGCTCCGACCGTAAATCCAAGGAACGCGGACCTGCGGGCACCGCGGCCGTCTTGTGCCGCGAGGGCCAAGGCAACCGAGCCTGGCACGAGGAGGACCCCGTGCGCGACCTTCAAAAAGACCGTTGAGCCGGCGGCAAGGCCCACGGCCAAGGCCCGGAAGATGGTGGCGCCCTCCCGCTCGATCCGGGCGAGTCCCACGGCGCACAGGGACAAGGCCAGCGCCGAGGCAGGCTCCGCCGTGAAGTCCGATGCCTGGAAAAACAAGGGGGAACCGAGGGTGCCGAGTAAAGCCGCGAGCAGGGAGGCGCGCCTGGAGCCCCCGAGGAGCCTCGAGAGATGCAAGAGCACCACCGCGAGAGCCCCGAGGACCAGCGCATTCATCTGGACCGCGAAGAAGCCGCTCCATGCCTCCAGGGGGTCATCCGGGCGGTCGAAGCGAACCAGGGCCAGGTCCAGGGCCGGCGCGGGGTCGAGCCCGGTCAAGGCCACGACCCAGCCCAGCACCCGGGCCGGGACCCCGAGCAAACTGTGACCGAGGCCGTAGCGGCAGTAAGGCTCTCCATCGGTGCCGGACGAGACAGCCCACGCCTCGAATCCAGGGATGGGCGTGGCCCGAAGCGACCCGTGGTCGACAAGGTTCGCGGCCACCGAGAAGGCCACGACGTAGTCGGCAGAGCGCAGGGACCCCGAGGTGGTGAGCACGCTCGCCGCGCCCACCACCAAAAACACCGCGATGGCATCGCGAGACCCCATGCGGGGGAGTCTAGCGGGCTGACGCTTACACGGGAAGTAGTGGGCACAAAATCGCTGGAACGGCACGTTTCGTGCCGCATGTATCGCCTATAATCCCGGTGGCGTTCGCGGGGAGCCAAGGATGGACGAGCCGCTTCAGGCGTTTCGAAGGAAGGCGAGGGCCGTGGCCACAGCCCTCAAGGCTGTGGAGAGGGCGGAGCGGGCGCTCTTGAAAACCCCGAGGGACCCGAGCGCGGTGGTCGAGGGCGCGGAAGCGGCGCTGCGAGCCCTCGATGCGACGGCCGGGATGGAGGCGGTCACAGCGGAGGTGCGCAAGGTGCTCGAGGTCGCACAGGCGGAGGCAAAGGCCGCTCTGGAGCGCGAGCGCGCCCTCCTCGCGGGCAGGGTCGCTGCCGGGCTTCAGGAGGCCGGGCTGTTGGTCGAGGGGAACCTCCCGCAACTGCGCACCGGGGCCTTCACCCTCGAGTTCGACTTTGGTCGAAAGGCCCGTGTCATTGTCTGGTTCGGCCCCAAGAAGGAGCGGCTCGCGGTCCTGCCCCTGGACCCGGACGCCCTGGTCCAGAAGGTCGCGGGGTTGCACGCGGACTTGTTCCGTTCGGATTTCGACGAGGGCGCATTCCTCGCGGACCTCGAGCGCGCGTATCGTGTGTGCCTGGCCCGGTTCGCCTGCCCGGACGGGGAGCGTGTACCCATCACCGCCTTGATGGCGGAGGTCGCGTTTCTGCGCCAGGACGAGCGCTTCTTTCGCGACCCGCGGCGCGAGCACTTCCGGACATTCGGGCGCGTGGAGTTCGCCGCGTCGCTGTCGCGACTGCGCACGCTTCGGCTCGGGGCGCGGGAACTGCGGCTGGACGTGGCGACTTTGTCCCAGACGCGCAGGCCCACGGACCACCTGTGGGTCCCTCGGGGCCGCGAGGGCGTCAACGTCGCAAGTGCGGCCTTCATCCGGGCCGCAGAGGAGGGAGGAACGCCATGATCGAGGGGCTCACGCGCCGGCAGGCGCGCAAGGTCATCGAGGTCGTGGGGTCCGCGGGCCAGCCCCCCGAGTGGGGGTTCCAGTTCTTCTCGGCCGGGCTCGACCCCTACCTGAAGGTCCTCGAGGAGGACTACCTGAAATCCCTGGTGCGCGAAGGCGGCTCTTCCTTCAAGATGGTGGTCGGGACCTACGGCGGGGGCAAGACCCACTTCCTGTACAGCGTGCGGGAACTCGCCTGGAAGCACGGGTTCTTGGTGTCCTACTGCCCGCTGTCGCCCAACGACTCGCCTTTCTACAAACTCGAGAAGGTCTATCGGGCCGTGGTCTCGAACCTAATGCGGCCCCTGACCCCGGATGAACTCCTGGCGGGCAGCGAGAAGGGGATGGCCCCATTCCTGAAAGCGGTGCATCAGGACGTGCTGGAAGGGCTGCGGGCGGACGGGGTGCCCGAGGAGGCGTGGGCGGAGCGCCTGCACGCGGTGGCCGCCGACGCGACGCGTGACCTCGAGAACCCCAACTTCGGGCGAGCCGTGCGGGCCGCGCTCGACGCCCTGGCCGATGACCGCCGCGACACCTTCGAGGAGGCGGTCCGCTACCTCCAGGCGGACGGCTATGACCGGACCATCCATCGGGAACTCGGGATCCTCCACCCGGTGGAGCGAGGGCAGGCATTCTCGATGCTCCGCTCGCTCGTGGCCTTCATCCGTGCCCTGAACTACAACGGGCTCGTGATCCTCTTCGATGAGGTCGAGCAGGTCGGGGCCATGCTCTCGCGCCAGAAGGAGATGATGCTCTCGAACCTGCGCGAGATGGTGGACCAGTGCGGCTCCGCGTCGTTCGCGAATGTGATGGTCTTCTACGCCATCCCGAACGAGCACTTCCTGACCGAGGGCCGCTCCCCAGCCTACGAGGCCTTGCGCCAGCGCATCCAGACCGTCTTCGATTACACGAACCCGACCGGGGTGAAGATCCGGCTGGACCGCCTGGGCCGCGACCCTCGGACCCTCATGGTCGAGATCGGGGCGAAACTGGCCGCGGTGTACGAGACGGCCTATGATGTGGAGTTCCCGCTTGAGTTGAAGGGCCAGGTGGTGAGCGTGCTCGCGGAGGCCGTCAAGGAGCGCGCCTTCGGGGACATCGGCTACAAGAGGCTGTTCGTGCAGGCGCTGGTGCGGGCCCTTCACGCCCTGCGGCTCGAGCGGGGCGTGGAGGTGGACGAGGAGTTCGCGGTACGGATGCTGGAGGGGCCGACGGACCTGGCGCCGCTCGGAGAGGGCGATGAGTGAGTTGCGCAAGGGCTCGGCGGTGACGCACCCCCACTACGGCCGGGGCACGGTAGTCGCCATCCGGCACCGGGGCTACGAGGCCCTCGTGTCGTTCAGCCGCTTCCGTCTGTGGGTGCCCACGAGGGAACTGCGCGTGGTCGAGGGCGGGTTGAGGCTGATCCTCCCGCCCGAGGAAGATGGGCGAGGGGCCCTGCTGGCAGGCGAGACCTCCCGGCCCAAGATGACCGTGGCCGACGTCATCTCCCTCCTCCTGGGGAGCCGGCGGCGCAAGGCCTCTTCGCCTGAAGAGGAGGAGCGTCCTCGGGTGGCCTCGCGGCCCGCGCTGCCAGAACCGCGCCTGTGCGCCCCGTTGCCGGGTCGCCCCGTGGCAGACGCCAAGGACATCGAGGCATTGCGTCTGGGGATCGTCCCCTCGGGCCGCATCGCGGCCTGGACCGTGGGCCGCGAGGCGGAAGTCCAGAGGATGCGGCGCTTCCTCGAGGACGACGCGGAGGGGGCCATCCTGATCGAGGGGGCGTACGGCGCGGGCAAGACCCACCTGCTCGCCTTCCTCGCCCACCAGGCCACGTCCCTCGGCTTCGCGGTCGCGATGGCTGGCTTCGACCCATCCGAGGCGGCCGCGGCCTTTTCCAAGCGGGCATACAGGCGCCTGGTGCGGGGTTTCGCGGCGCCAGTCGAGGGGCGAGACCTGGATTTCCGTGGCTTTTTGCGCGCGCTGGTCGCCTGCAAGGGATGGCGCGAAGTCCTGGGGGACCACTGGGCTTTCGGTCCGTTTCTGAAGCGGCTCGAGCGCGACGAGGCGGACGACTCGGACTGGGCGTGGATCGAGGGCCGGAACGGCGGGGGGAGGGCAGAGCTGCCCACGCTGCACGACCACACCACCTGCGCGAACCTCTACTGCAACCTGTTGTCCGCCCTGAGCCGAGCGGCCTCTGAAATCCTGGGACTTCGAGGGCTTTTGGTCCTCTTGGACGAGGCCGAGGTGGCGCGAAGCGTGCTGTACTCGTACCACCTGCATCGTGGTCTGAACTTCTTCCGCGGGCTCGTCCTGACCGCGAACGACGACCCGGTCCTCCTCGAAGAAGACGTGGTGCGCGGGGACATCGAGTATCGCGGGCGCGACTCGAACCTCGTCTACTCCGGGCATCGTCCCGTGCGTTACACGGCAGGCGTGCCGTCGCTCCTCAAGGTCGCCCTGGCCCTGACACCAGGCACGCTTCGTCAGGAACTCAGGCGCTACCGCGACACGATGGACTGTGTCAGCGTGGACCCTCTTCCGCCCGCGGACCTGCGGCGACTGTTTGGCTTGATCTGCGACCGGTTCCAGGCTGTATTCGGGGTACGCCTGACCATGCGCGAGCGCGAGGAGGTCTATCGCCTGGTATGTCACGACGCGCGCGTACAATCCACGCGCGACTTCATCAAGGCCGCGGTCGAGGCGCTGGACGGGCTTCGCTTTTACCCGGAGGTCCCGCTCGGCGAGGTCCTGAGCGAGGGGGTGGGATTCTAGAGTGACTTCGTGGACGCGTGAGGCGGCCATGGCCGCCCTCGGTCGGGCCTTTTATGCCTTCCTGGGGCGGTTTGCGCGCCTGACAGACCTCCAGGCCGAGGCCCTGCCCGTCGTCCATGCGCGGCGGGACGCGGTCATCGTGGGGCCGGCGGCCTCGGGCAAGACCGAGGCAGCCCTGACCCCGCTGTGCGCACGGCTTGCGGGCGGCCCACCACGCGAAGGGACCGGCATCCTCTACGTGGTCCCGACCCGTGCCTTGGCGAACGACACAGAGGTCCGGGTCCGAGACGGCTGCGCCGCCTTGGACCTGCGCCTGGTCATCCGCACCGGGGACCGGCCCGCGCCCCTCAAACCCGGCGACCACGCCGACCTCCTGGTCACGACACCGGAGTCCCTGGATTCCCTCTTGTGCCGGTGGCCCGAGGGGTTCGGCTCGTTGGAGGCGGTGGTCGTGGACGAGGCGCATCTTCTAGACCATACGGTACGAGGGGACCAGATGGGGGTTCTGGTGCGCAGGCTGCTTCGGTGGCACTGTCCGCGGTCGCGACCCCAGATGCTCGCGCTGTCCGCGACCATCGCGGACCCAGAGGGTTTGGGCCACAGGCTCTTCAGCGGGGAGGTCGTCGTGGTGCGGGCCGGGCAGGCGCGGCCCATGGAGGTGGTGTTCGCGTCGGGCATCCGCGAAGCCTTGCGGGAGGTGCGCGCCAGGGATTTGACCAAGGTGCTTGTGTTCTGCAACACGCGGCGCGAGGCAGAGGCCACGGCGGAGCGAGTGCGCAAGAATGGTCCGTGGCCGGCGGAGCGGGTGGCCGTGCACCACGGGAGCCTCTCGCGCCGCGAGCGCGAGGAGGTGGAGCATGCCTTTCGGTGGTGGGGGGCTGGGGTGCTTGTGTGCACGAGCACGCTCGAGGTCGGGGTGGACATCGGGGACGTTGACGCGGTCGTCCTGGTCGGTGCACCGGATGGGGTCGAGGCGTTCTACCAGCGCGTGGGCCGGGGGTGCAGGAGGAAGACCGGGATGCTCGCAGTCTGCGTGCCCACAGGCGAGCAGGACTTTGCGCGGTTTCAGGCGGTGATCGCGGCCGCAAGGTCCGGCACCCTTCACCCGACCCCATGGCAGCCGGACCTGGGCGTGGCCGTGCAGCAGGTATTTTCGACCCTGTTCGGCCGGCGGGAGGGGGTTGCGCGAGAGGATTTGCTCGACCTGCTCGCGCCACTCGCAACCCGCGAGGCCCTTCGAGCCATCGTGGACCACCTGGTCGCCCTGGGGTTCCTCGAGCCCGCGCCGAGGGGCCGGCTGATCGCGACGACCACCTTGATGGACTTGGGCGAGCGGGGGGGCATCCACTCGAACCTGCACGACCGGGGGCCGATCGAGGTCCGGGACGCGTTGTCTGGCAGGCCGCTCGGCGAGGTGACGGTCTCGGTGGCACCTGGCCAGAGCCTGGCACTCGGGGGACGGGCCTGGCGCGTACTCCGGCGGGAGGGCCGCACCCTCCTCGTGGAGCCGGCAGGTGCCGAGGTCCCGCAGGGCTCTCCCTTTGGCCGCGACCCTCCCAGAAGCCCCTTCTCCCGCTACCTCCCCCCGGAGATGAGGTAGGGGGGCCAAACGACGACCCCGAGGCAGTCTGACTGGTTCCACGGCGACGAGGACATGACACCGTGGCGCGCGCCATCGGTTCTTGCCCGTCCCTCAGGTCATGCTTTACGAAGAGGGGGGCTAGTCGAGCCTGCGCGGTCTACGAGGTGGCTCGTCGGAGCGCGCCCGCCTTTCCGTCTGAGGTCCGGGTCCCCTTCAGCCAGCCTCGCCGGGCTGCTCCCAGAACGGTTGCGAGCCCGTGCGGGGAACTGATCCGGAGGGCTAAAGCCTCATCCCGCCTGTGACCCCGATGCAGGAGCCGGTCAGGAGCTCGTTCTCGACGATGAACTGGGCCGCGTGCGCGATCTCGTCGGGCTCACCCAGGCGTCCGACCGGGATCTGCTTCTTTGCGGCCTCCAGGGCCTCCGGCTTCATGTCTTTCAACACCATCGGGGTCCCGATGAAGCCAGGGGCGATGACGTTCACGCGGATGCCGTAGCGCGCGAGTTCCTTGGACCAGGTGACCCCCATGGCCGCAACGCCGGCCTTGGCCGCCGAGTAGTTGGTCTGGCCGAAGTTGCCCTCCTTCGAGATGGAGGACATCAGGATGATGACGCCTGGGCGGCCCAGGTTGACCATCTGCCGCGCGGCCTCTCGCCCGGTCAGGAACACGCCGGTCAGGTTGACGTCAATGACGCGCTGCCATTGCTCCAGGCTCATGACGCTTGCGACCTTTTTCGTCTCTTTGTCCACCTTGACGAGAAGCCCGTCCCGCAAAATCCCGGCGTTCGCGACAGCCACGTCGAGCGCCCCGAAGGTGTCCACGACCCACTGCATGGTCTCGACGACGTCTGCCTCGCGGCTTACGTCGCAGACGCGGCCCGCCGCGATGCCACCGTCCGCCTTGAGGGCCTGCACGGCATCGTCCACGCCCTGAACGTCCGCCACGACCACCTTCGCCCCTGCCCTGGCGAAGCGCTTGCAGATGGCGAAGCCGATCCCGGAGGCCCCTCCTGTCACGATTGCGACCTTGTCCTTCAACTCCATGGCTCGTCTCCTCCATGAAAATGGCCTGACTCCCCACAAAAGGACGCTACCACGTGGCGGTCTTACGGTTCAAGCAAGAATGCCCCACAAGGAGACATCCGTCACTTCCCATTCCGTGAGTTTTGCTCTATCGTCCGCCCCAACCGAAGGTCAGCCCCCCTTGGCGGGGGCGTTCTCGAAAAGAGGGAGGTGACCCGTGGCTCCGCAGTTCAAGGAAGTCAAGATTCCGCAAGGGGACCTGATCGAGGTCCAGGACGGCCGCCTGGTCGTGGGCGACCACCCCATCATCGGGTATTTGCGCGGGGACGGCATCGGCCTGGACATCACCCCGGTGATGCACGCCGTGGTCAACGCCGCCGTGCACAAGGCCTACGGCGGGCGCAGGGCCATCGCGTGGTGCCCGCTGTACGCCGGCCTCGAGGGCCTGCACCATTACGGCACCGAGTTCCCCGAGGAGACGGTCGAGGCCATCAGGTACCTGAAGGTGGCCATCAAGGGTCCCTTCACGACCCCCATCGGCGAGGAGACCCACGTCTGCCTGCACTGCGCCCACCAGCAGAACCATCCGGGCAAGTGCGACAAGTGCGGCAAGGAGGACGGCGTCACCCCGCGCTTCCGCTCGATCAACGTCCGCTTCCGCCAGGCCCTGGACCTGTACGCCTGCGTGCGTCCCGTCCGCTACTTCGAGGGCGTGCCCGCCCCGAACAAGTATGCGGACAAGGTCAACTTCGTCATCTTCCGCGAGAACACGGAGGACGTGTACGCAGGACACGACTTCGAGCGGGGCTCCGACGTGGCGACGGCCATCATCGATCTCATCAAGCAGAAGACGGGCCGGCAGATCCGCACGGACTCCGGGATCGGGGTGAAGCCCATCTCGGTCTTCGGGACGAAGCGCCTGGTCCGCAAGGCCCTGCGCTGGGCGGTGCAGCAGAGATTGCCCTCTGTCACCCTCGTGCACAAGGGCAACATCATGAAGTTCACGGAGGGGTCGTTCTGCAAGTGGGGCTACGAGGTCGCTGCCGAGGAGTTTGGCGATGTGACGATCACGGAAAAGCAACTGTGGGAGGAGTTGGGCGGCAAGATGCCGGAGGGGAAGATCCTGGTCAAGGACCGCATCGCGGACTCGATCTTCCAGCAGATCCAGACGCGCCCCGACGAGTACAGCGTCTTTGCCCTGCCCAACCTGAACGGCGATTACCTGTCGGACGCAGCCATCGCGCTGGTCGGGGGCCTGGGGCTCGGGCCGGGCGCGAACATGTCCGACGACCATGCCCTGTTCGAGGCGACGCACGGCACGGCACCCAAATACACGGGCCAGGACAAGGTCAACCCCGGCTCGCTGATCCTTTCCGCGGTGATGATGCTCGAACACCTGGGCTGGAACGAGGCCGCGCGCCTCATCATCGGCGGGATGGAGCGGGCCATCCGGGAGGGCGTGGTCACCTACGACCTCGCCCGCCTGATGAAGGCCGAGGGCCGCCAGGGCGTGCGCGAGGTCTCGTGCTCCGGCTTCGGCCAGGCTGTCATCGAGCGGATGTGAGGCCCCGACCCGCGCCGCGTTGCGACCCACTCGTCGCGCGCTTGGCGCTCCCCTCCCGACCACCCTAGAATCGGCTCTGCGGCTCCCCGGCGGCAAGCCCATGTGCGGAATCGTCGGAATCCTTCGCCTCGACAAGTCCCCGGCCGACGAGGTCCTGCTTTGCCGGATGGCGAAGGTTCTGCGCCACCGGGGGCCGGACGACGAGGGTTTCTTCACCGACGGTGTGGTGGGACTCGCCCACCGGCGCCTCGCGATCATTGACCTCGAGACCGGGCACCAGCCCATGACTTCGGACGGGGTCACCATCGTATTCAACGGCGAAATTTACAACTATATCGAGTTGCGCGAAGACCTGCGCCGGAGGGGTCACGCCTTCCATACCGCCTCCGACACCGAGGTCATCCTGCGCCTCTACCTGGAGCGCGGCCCGGACTGCGTGCAAGAACTGAATGGGATGTTCTCATTCTTGTTGTGGGACAGCCGTACCCGACGCCTCATGGCCGCGCGGGACCACCTCGGGGTCAAGCCACTCTACTGGCATGCCTCCCCGCGGCGCCTCCTGTTCGCCTCCGAGGTCAAGGCGTTTCTTCAGGACCCGGACTTTGTCCCGGAGCCTGACTGGGACGCGGTCCGCGACTACCTGACCTTTCAGTATGTCCAGGGCGAGGCCACCCTCTTTCGAGGGGTCCGCAAGGTCTTGCCCGGTCAGTATTGGGTTCACGACCTCGCGACCGGGTCGTCCCGCTCGGTCCGCTACTGGGAGCCCACCTTCCAGGTGGACCTCGACCACACCGAGAAGTACTTCACCGAGACCCTGCGCGCCCTGATCGAGGACGCGGTCCGCATCCAGATGCGCTCGCACGTGCCGGTCGGGGCATACTTAAGCGGCGGCATGGATTCGTCCTTGGTGACGGTCCTAGCCTCCCGGCTCGCAAGCGGCCCCTTGCCGACCTTTACCGGGGCCTTCCGCGAGGGACCGGAATTCGACGAGACAGCCTTCGCAAGTGAGGTGGCCCGGTCGTGCGGGGCGGAGCATCATGTCATCTGGCTGAGCGCGCAGGATTTCGTCGAGTCCCTCCCGCGCCTGGTCTGGTTCATGGACGAGCCTGCGGGCGGCCCTGGGGTCTTCCCCCAGTTCGCCGTGTCACGACTGGCCCGCGAGCACGTCAAAGTCTGCCTGGGCGGCCAGGGCGGGGACGAGGTCTTCGGCGGCTACGCCCGCTACGTGATCGCCTACCTCGAGCAGGCGCTCAAGGGCGCGATCTTCGAAACGAACGAAGAGGGCGAGCACATCGTATCCTTGCGCTCGATCCTCCCGAACCTGCCGTACTTGCGGGCCTACACCCCGATGATGGCACGCTTTTGGAGCCACGGCCTCTTCGAGCCCATGGACCGGCGCTACTTCCGCCTGATTGACCGGCTGTCCGGCACACTCGACTTGTTCACGCCACACTTCCGCGCGACCTTCGACACCGAGGCCACGTTCGCGCGGTTCAAGGCCGTGTTCAATCACCCGGACACCCGTTCGTACTACAACAAGATGACCCATTACGATTTGGTGACCAACCTCCCGGCCCTCCTGCATGTGGAGGACCGGGCCAGCATGGCTGCGTCGCTCGAGTCGCGTGTGCCCCTCCTGGACCGGCGCATCGTGGACCTCGTCACCCGGATGCCCCCGCCCCTCAAGTTCAAGGGGGCCGAGATGAAGTACGTGCTCAAGCGGGCTGTGGGGGACCTGATCCCGCCGCTTGTGCTCGCTCGGAAGGACAAGATGGGATTCCCGGTTCCGCTGCATATCTGGGCTCGGGGCCCGGCGCGGGACTTCTTGCGCGAGGTCCTGCTGGGTCGCGCGTGCAGGGAGCGCGGGCTGTTCGAGCCCGACGAGATCGCCCGCCTGCTTTCGGACGACGCCCCCTACGACCGCCGCCTGTGGGGCCTTCTGAACCTGGAGTTGTGGTTTCGCATCTTTGTGGACGCCAAGGGAGACCCCGATGCCGTTGCAACTTGAGGGAGGGCGCATCGTCCGGTGGGAGGTCCGACACATCGGGGTCATCGGCCCCGGCATTGTCGGGATGCCCATGGCCGCCTTGCTCGCGCGGGCGCGCGTGCGCGAGGGAAGCGAGGAACCCGCGCGCGTCACCGTGGTCCAGCGTGCCTCCCCCACGTCCGGGTGGAAGGTCGCGGCGATCAACCGCGGGGAATCCCCCATCGGCGGCGAAGAACCAGACCTTCAGGACATCGTGGCGAACGCGGTCCAAGAAGGGCTCTTGCGCGCCACGCACGAGATGGAGGCCCTGCGCGACGCGGACGTGGTCCTCGTATGCGTACAGACCGACCGCGCGGGGAACGCCCCAGACTATGGCCCCCTGTTCGAGGCCTTGGACCTCCTGATCCCGGTCTTGCGCGGGCGCCCCCCTGGAAACGTCCCCCTCGTGGTGTTCGAGTCCACCCTAGCGCCGTCCTCCATGGCCACGGTGATCCGAGAGCGCTTCGCCGCAGGGGGACTCGTGGACGGGCGCGATTGCCTGCTCGCGAACAGTCCCAACCGCGTCATGCCGGGGCGCCTGGTTGAGCGCGTCGAGTCCTCAGATAAACTGGTCGCAGGGTTGACACCCGCTGCTGTGGAGGCGGTGCGCCGCCTGTACGCCTGGATCGTGACGCGTGGGACCCTGCACCCCACGAACAGCCTGACCGCCGAGGTAGTCAAGACGCTCGAGAACGCCTACCGGGACGTGCGGATCGCCTTTGCCGCGGAAATCGCGCGCTTCTGCGACGAGCACGACATCGCCTTCTTCGCCCTGCGCGACCGCGTGAACCTGCTCCTCGCGCAGGGGGATGATGCCTCGCACGACCCGACCGCGGTCCCGACCGGGGGCCTGCTCGTGCCCACTGTCGGGGTTGGGGGCCACTGCCTGCCCAAGGACGGGATCCTCCTGTGGTGGCGCCGCCTCGAATCCGGCGATAACGGAAGATCTAGCCTGATCCTCGAGGCTCGCAGGATCAATGACGAGTCGCCGGCTTATGCCCTACGCCTGGCCGAGCGCGCACTCGGCGACCTGTCCGGGTGGGCCGTGACCGTCCTCGGGGTCGCCTACCGCGCGGACTCCGAGGACACGCGCAACTCGCCGTCCCTGGTCTTGGCGCGCCTCTTGCGAGAGCGCGGGGCGCGGGTCACCCTGCACGACCCGCACGTGCGTCCCCGAGACGTGAACGTGGTGCGGGCCGGGTTCGTGGACGACCTGGACCGAGACCTCGTGCGCGCGATCCGAGGGGCCGACCTCTTGTTCGCCTGCGTTCCGCATCGGGAGTACGTTTTGGCGCGCAAGACGCTCCTTGGGGGCGGCCCGCGCCTGCGGGGGGTGGTGGACGCCTGTCACCTGTTTCGACCCGAGGACTTGCGGGGGCGGAGGCTTGTGTTTGCCGGACTCGGGCAAGGGCGACGAGACCCGGAGGAGGGGCTGGTTCGCTTCGTCGCGGAAGGCTTCCGGGTCGTCGAGCGGGCCGTAGCGCGCGAGGTCCGGGGGCTTGTGGACTTCTTGAACGAGCGGTTCGCCTCGTCCTCGTTCGAGCGGGCGGTCTTCGAGGAGGTGCGCCGCCTGGCCGGCACTTGCGTCACCGGCTGTCGGATCGGGGAGCCAGATGCGCCCTTGCCGGAGGTCCGCCCCTTCCAGGGCTTCCTGCCGCGTCTGGTGCGCGTGGGCCTGCTCACGTAACTGGGAAGGACCTTGACGCATACTGGCCGCCTCGTACGATACGGTGGCGTGGCGCCTGTTGGGGAGGGACCGGCACTTCGGCCAGGAAGCCATAGGAGAGAGTTGGCTCCGGCCTGACTCGGTGTGGACGTGCCTCGCCATGTTTCCCCAGAGAACCTCCAAGAAAGATGCCCCGACCGTTGTGCTTCTTTCGACAAACACCGCAACACCCACGGTCCCACCGGTCGCCTTTGACCACCTCCTGCCCTACCTTGTGGACTACAACGTCTTTGTGATTGACATCGTGACCCACGGAGGCGACGTAGAGCACCTGGTCCGCACCCTCGCAGGGCTTCGCCCGGATGTCGTGCTGGTCACCTTCAGGAACGTGGACACCGCGGTGTACGGGAGGCCCTTTTATCTCGGGCCAGGCGTCCGGACCATTGCGAAGGTCCGTCGCAGGCTCCCCCACGCGGTCTTCATCGGGGGAGGGGTCGCCTTCTCGCTCTACCCCGAGCGGGTGCTTGCGGAGGCAGGGCTCGACCTCGGGGTCGTCGGGGACGGCGAGGGGGTCGTGAAGGACCTGCTCGGGCGGTTGTTCTCTTCGCGCGCGGACTTTTGCGGCCTCCCCGGAGTGGTCTTCCGGGACCACGACCGCATCGTGAAGAACCCACCGGTCTTCCGGCCCATCTCCGACTTCCTACCCCCAGTGCGTCTGGCCAACCTGTACCGTTGGTACCTGGCCGCCGGGGTGGACTTCGGAGGCGGGGTCGAGACGAAGAGGGGTTGTGACCGGCACTGCATCTACTGCGTGGAGCCATATGTCCGAGGGCACACCGTGCGGTGCAAGGAGCCGGCCCTCGTGGTCGAGGAGGTGCGACAGTTCCTCTCCATCGGGGTCCATCGCTTCATGTTCCTCGACAGCGAGTTCAACAACCCGGAATCCCACGCCATCGAGGTCCTGGACCGCATCGCTCGCGAGGGGCTTGGGGACAAGATCGAGTGGCAGGCCTACGCGAGGCCTGGGCCGCGCGCCTTCTCCGAAGAGTTCGTGACCCTCGCCCGGCGCACAGGGTGTGTTCGCCTCGACGTGGACGCGATCTCGGTGGACGAGGCGCAGGTCCGGAGGATGGCTGGCGGCTTTCACCTCCAAGACACCATCCGAGCCGCGCATCTGTGCCGCAAGCACGGGGTCCCCTTGTACCTGAACTACCTGCTCGGCGGGCCTGGGGACAGCGTCGCCTCGTGCGACCGAACCATCGAATATCTTGAATCCTTGCAACCAGCATCGGTGACCGGGACGCTTGGGGTGCGCGTGTACCCCCACACCCCGCTCGAACGACTCGTAAGAAGGCGAGGCCTGTCCTCGCGGAGCCCGTTCCTCAAGGGGTTCCTCCGGAACAACGACGACCTCTTCCGTCCCGTGTTCTACGTGGAGCCTTGCCTCCGCCGGTTCTTGAAGCGCTCCGAGACGGGCCATCGCGCGAGCGGGCAGCCGCTGGGTCCGGTGAGGTCGTCCTGACCTGGTCGCTCGGAGGGACCTCACGCGGCGCCGCGGCCTGTCACCACGGCCCAGATGGTCTTCACAAGGATTTTCAGATCGGTCCACACGGAGATCGTGCGGAGATACCGCGCGTCCATCCGCATCCACTCTGTGAAGGGGACCTCGTTGCGTCCGCTGACCTGCCAGATCCCGGTGATCCCGCCCGTCATCTCGAGGCGCCTGCGGTGCCAGCGGTCGTACTTCGGGACCTCGTCGGGCGTCGGGGGGCGCGGTCCGACCAGGGTCATGTCGCCCTTGAGCACATTCCACAACTGCGGGATCTCGTCGAGGCTGGAGCGGCGCAGGAAGCGCCCGAACGGCGTCACCCTCGGGTCGTTGCGGATTTTGAAGACCGGCCCGTCCATCTCGTTGAGGGGGGCGAGTTCCTGCTTCCGCTCTTCCGCGCCCACGTACATCGTGCGAAACTTGTAGAAGGTAAACACCTTGCCGCCTCGGCCCACTCGCTTCTGCTTGTAGATGACCGGTCCCGGAGAGGACAACTTAACGCCGATGGCGATCAGCAAGAAGAGCGGTGAGAACACGACGAGGGCCGCGAGGGAGCCCAGGATGTCCTCGACCCGCTTCCACCACGGCAGCGGCTTCAGGAAAAGCTCGACCATGTCCTCGGCGGGCGGGACGGACCCCGCGTTCGCCGGCGCAGGAGGGGGCTCCCGCACCTCCTCGTAGCCTGCGGACGGCGCGACGGCAGAGGGCTGCGGCGAGGCCTCCTCGGTCATGGCCCGGTGAGACTGGCCCCCGTAGGTGAAGACCCGGACCGGGACCGAACAGGCGATGCGCTCGAGGCTGCGGCGGAGGTCTGTCACAAACGCCCAGGCCCCGGCTGCCGGGGTGTCCGGCAAGAGGACCCCGATGTGGTCGTCGTTGAACCAGCCCACATCATCGGTCAGACGGATGCGCGAGGCGAGCAGGTGGCACAGACGCCTCAAGTCCGCCGCCTCCTTTCCCTCGATGTCGAACAGGACCAGGGAAAATGGATGGGCGTTCCGGTCGGATCGGCACCGTTCGCGGTCCAAGAGCCTTTGGAACTCGAAGCGGCGCAGAATACCCAGGTGCGGGGTGGTCGGCCCCGACGAGCCCGGCTCCGCACCTCGACGGCTGAACAACCCCCCGAGCACGACCCGGCTCCTGTACCCCCGAGGGCGTGACGCTCCCGCAGCGGGCATCGGCTGGACCCGCAAAAAACTTTAGGGGGTCTTTGAACCGGCCACCGCCCCCCTCGCCACCGTACGAGCGTCCCTGTTTTCGATGGTACGTGGTGACCCGAGGGAAAGCAACCGGTTTTCGAGTCCTCGACGTCGCGCCCGAACCCCGCTAGACTTCGCGTGCATCTGGCGAGAGCCGGAGGCCTCGACTTGCAAGCGGCCAATCTCGCACGCTACCTGTACCTCATGCGAACCTTCCGCAACGGGGCGGCTCTGGTGCGGGCCTACCGCCGGGGGCTCCCCATCGGGGAGGCTGTCCTGTGGAGCGGGGCGCGGCTCGTCCATCCCCCGGACCGCGGTGGGTTCGTCGGGACGATTCTCGAGGTGTGGCGCGACCGCGTGTACACCGAAGGGTTCTACGAACCACAGGTTGGCGACGTGGTAGTGGATGCGGGAGCGCACGTGGGGCTGTTTTCCCTCCTTATGGCGCGTGCGAATCCAGGGTGCCGAGTCGTGGCCCTAGAGCCATTTGGCGAGAATCATGCCTGCCTCGAGGCCAACGTGCGCTCGCTCGGGGCGCGCAACATCACCGTGCATCGCAAGGCCCTCGGTGGAAGGTCCGGGCTTGCGGCCATGCAGGCCGTGAGCACGCGCTCCATTGACCATGTGATGGCATCCGCGGGGGCTGGGGACCCGGTGGAGGTCGTGGACCTGGAAGGGGTGCTGGCCCTCGCGGGCGCGGCCAGGGTTGCCCTGCTCAAGTGCGACGTGGAGGGCTCGGAGCGCGACGCCTTCGACGCAGCGAAGCCCGAGGTCTTGGCCCGGTTCGAACGGATCGCCCTCGAATACCACGACAATCTGAGGCCTGGGACCCTCCAGGTGCTTTTGGAGCGCCTGCGACCCACCCACGAGGTCGAGGTGCGGCCAGAGCCTGGCCAGGAGCACGGGCTGTTGCGGGCATGGTTACGGGGATGAGACGGCCCCGCGGTTTGAGAAGGCCATGACGCGCCGGGCCTGGTTTGTCTTCGCAGTGCTGGTCCTGTACGCTGCGGCCCTAAACCCCTACTACCTGCCAGACACCTATGACAACGTCCTGTACCACGGGGCCGCGCGGTCCATCGCTGCGGGTGAGGGCTACCGTTTCCAGGGAGAGGTCGTCACGGACTGGCCGCCCCTGTTCCCGACCATGCTCGCCCTCTTGCACCTGCTGGGTCTGCACGAGGTCCTGGCCGCCAAGATCCTGGTGCTGGTCCTTGCCGTGGGGGGGGTTGCGCTCGCGTGGCGCCTCGCGCACGAGGAGGTCCGGCCTTGGCCGGTCCTTCTGGTGGCGGGGCTCGCGCTCGCGCCCACTGGTTTCCAGATGGGCACGCGCATCATGGCCGAGTGGCCGTACATGGTCGCATCGTTTGCGTTTCTGCTCGTGCTACGGCGGGTATGCGAGCGGCGCGACATGCCATCGGTCATCGCCTCGGGACTGTTGCTTGGGGTCGCGGGCCTTACGCGCTACACCGGGGTCTTCCTGATGGTGGCCGTAGGCTACGAGGTGGTCCGCGCGGCGCGGGCGCGTTCTTCTGGCTCGCCTGCCTGGCGCAGGGTCGTGCCGGTGGTTGGGGTCGGGGCCGTGGGCCTCGGGGCGTGGCTTGGATGGGCGTTCTACCTGGCGTGCGCGGCCCACGAAGCCCAAGCCACAGTCATGGAACCCCAGAACCTCGCGGCCTCCACCTATGGCGACTTTCACCCCTTCGCGGTCCTGCACGCCGCAGCGAACCTGTTCTTCTGCACACAGTCGGTGCTCGCCCGGATCGGGGTCGCAAGCCAGGCGGTCACCGGGGTCGCCACGCTACTGGGGGTCTGGGGCCTGGCCGTCCGGGTCCGACGGCAGGCCTTCCGGGCATCGGACTTGTACGCGCTAGCCCTGCTGGCCTTCGTCGCCTTTTACGAGCACGGCGAGATCCCCTCCCTGACCCGCTACCTCCTGCCTGTCGGGCTGTTCTACTTGTCTTGGATCTTTGAGGGGGTGCGGGACCTTGCCGGGCGCCTGCCGCGCCTCGTCTTTTTTCCTGCGCGACTCGGCCGCCTCGCCGCCGGGGCGTGGCTTGCGGCACTGCTCTCCGTGGATGTGGGCCTCTTGACCGTGGGCAAGCCGGGTGGCCCCCACGGGGGACTGTCGGTCCTTGCGAGCCCGACCCCCGAGTCCTTCTATCGCGGTGCCTGGCTCGACCTCTACCGGGCGTGTGCGTTCATCCGCGCCCAGCCCGAGCCCGGGGCGGTCAGCGGCCTGCCTGACTCGACCCGCTACCTCGCGGCCTGGACCGGGAGGGACCTCGTGGAGACGCGCAACGGCTCCCCGGTGGACATGGGCCGCTTTTCCCGCGTGGTCTTCTTGGTCGCGCCACCGGACCAGGGGCCCATCTTGGGCTTCGAGCCCGCGGCCCGCTTCAGCACGCTCACGGTCTGGAGACGCTCGCGCAGCCCCGATTGAGGATGCCCGCGACCTGGGGCTTCTTTTGTGGCCTGGCCAGCCAGTCGCTGCCGGCGTAAAGCGGCATCAGTGGCCGGGACCGTAGAATTCGCCCGCGTGGACCCTGCCCTTGAAGACCCGATAGATGAAGGCGGTGTAGGCGATGACCACAGGCATGCCGAGCAGGGCGATGACCAGCATGGTGAAGAGGGTGCGCTCCGTGGATGAGGCGTTGTGGATGGTCATGGAGGCCCCCTCCAGGTCCAGGGAAGAGGGGACCAGACGCGGGAACAGGCTCACGGCGGCCAGGGAGATCTGTCCTGCGATGGCCGTGCACGAGGCCAGGAATGCGCCTCGGGAGTGCCCGGTCCGATGAAGGGCGAACGCCCCGGCCAGGGACGCGAGGGTTGCCAAAAGAAGTGCCCACCAGATCGGGCTCTCCGTCACCCCTGCGAAGAGGTGGCGCGCAACGAACCACGAGGCGAGCGTCGCGAGCCCCCACAGGACCACCCAGGCAACGAGGAGCGAGGGTGCCCTGCGCGCCGCCTTGTCCGCAACCTCGCCGTGGGCTTTGTGCGCGAGGTAGAGCGCGCCATGGGCCAGGAACATGACCAGGCCCAGGAGCCCGACCAGGAGGGCATAGGGGTTCAAGAGTCCCAGAAACGAGCCTTTCCACACGAAGCCTTCTGCGGTGCGCTCGATGGGAAGACCGCGAAGCGCGTTGCCCACCGCCACGCCGTACAAGAGGGCGGGCACGAGGCTTCCCACCCCGAACGCGGCCTCCCACAGGCGCTGCCATCGCGGGGACTCGACCCGGTGGCGAAACTCGAACGACACGGCCCTCAGCATCAGGGCGGCTAGGAGCAGCATGAAGGCGAGGTAGAACCCGCTGAAGACCGTGGCATAGACGGGCGGGAAGGCCGCGAACAGCGCCCCGCCAGCCGTGAGAAGCCACACCTCGTTTCCATCCCACACTGGCGCGATCACGTCCATGTGGTGCCCGCGCTCGCGGGCGTCGCGGGCCAAAAGGGACAAGACGCCGATCCCCAGGTCGAAGCCGTCCAGGATGGCGTAGCCCACGATCAGGACCAACAACAGGACGAACCAGATGACCTGCAAGGTTGCCGCGTCCATCACGCCACCTCCCCCGCTCCCCGCGCCACCATGCGGGACAGGACGTACAGATACAGCCCGACGAGCGCAAGGCCCAAGCCCACAATCAGCACGATAGAAAAGATCAGTTCCGGCGCCCCCACGGTGACGCTGAAGGCCTCGTCCGTGCGCAGGAGGCGATAGACGGCCCAGGGCTGACGACCCACCTCTGCGGCGACCCAGCCCGCCTCGGAGGCCACAAGCGGCAGCGGGGCCGTCGCGACCAGGGTCTTCAGGTACCAGGACTTCGTATCCAGCGTCCTTCGCAGCCACCACAGGAGGCCGAGCCACGAGACCACGATGAACAACGCCCCAAGCCAAACCATCATGTGGAAACTATAAAAGGTGAGCCCAAGCGGGGGGATTTCATTCGCGGGGAACTGATCGAGACCTGGCACGGTTGCGGAGGGGTCTCCAAAGGCGAGCCACGAGGCGAGCCCGGGGAGCTCGAGGCCAAAGCGCAGGGTGGGTGGCGGTCCAGCGTCCGGGACCCCAAACACGAGGAGCGGCGCATGGCTCCGGGTCCGATAGATCCCCTCGATCACGGCGAACTTCTCGGGCTGGGTGCGCGCAACCTGTCTTGCGTGCTCGTGACCGGTCGGAAAGAGCAACAGCAGGGAAGACAGGGCCGCGGCCGCAAGCCCCACTCGCAAGGCCCGACACGGCACGGCGCCCGCCTGCCCCTGCAGGGTCCACCACGCCGCGATCCCGGCCATCGCGAAGGCGCCAGAGGCCAGGCTTGCGGCCAAGGTGTGGAAGAAGCGCTGCCACATGGAGGGGTTGAAGACCGCGTCCGAGAAGGAGGTCAGGACCGCGCGGTTCCCCTCGAGGGCGTAGCCAGCCGGGGTCTGCTGCCACGAGTTGGCCACCAGGATCCAGAAGGCCGAGATCGTGGCCCCGACTGCGACCATCAGGATCGAAAACCAGTGGACCCCGCGCGGCACGCGGTTGCGCCCGAAGAGATACAGGCCAAGAAAGCCCGACTCCAGAAAGAAGGCGAACACACCCTCGGCGGCGAGCGGGGCACCGAAGATATCGCCGACGAAGGTCGAGTAGCGGCTCCAGTTCGTGCCGAACTGAAACTCCATCACGATCCCCGTGGCGACACCCACCGCGAAGGTGAGGGCCAGGACCTTGCCAAAGAAGCGGCCCATGGCCTCCCAGACGGGGTCGGACTTGCGCCAAGCCACGGCCTCAATGCCGACCAGAAGCCATGCGAGTCCGATGGAGAGCGGTGGGAACAGGAAATGGATCCCTGCGGTGAGCGCGAACTGGAGACGGGCCAACAGCGAGACATCCATCGCCAAGTCCTCCGGGAGCCAAAGGTCTTCCGTCCGCGAATGGTAGCCGACCAGGCACGGCCTTTCACTCTCCAGAGCGCCACGGGATGACAAAAATCAGATAAGTAGGAGACAATCAATCCAGGTTCCGATACGCGGCGCGGCTGCTGCCTCCATCCGTTCCATCGTGGCTTCCACGTCTGCAAGGATCGCAAGACCTGAAGCGCGAAAGGCCGCAGGATAACTGGAGTTATTGAGGCTACGTTTTTGGCTACATTCTGCATGTCAACACGGGCGTCTTTCGATCTTCTGGGGTGGAGGAACCCTTCGTGAAATGCGGGTCTGCGCCCGATTCTCGGTCCCGGTTTGGTCCGGGTTTGCGGTCAAAAACCGCCAAAAAGAGCCTATCTCAGACAATCTTCGTGTTGAAGTGCATGTGCACCGATTGCCGCGTCCAGCCTAGATTTCATTGATGTGCCTTGGTGGGTCTAGCTGGACTCGAACCAGCAGCCAACGGATTAAGAGTCCGCTGCTCTACCAATTGAGCTATAGACCCGTTTTCAAAAAAGCCGAATCGTATTATAGCCGCGAGCAGCATGGATGCAAGTGGATTCTTCGCTCGCCTTGCTGGGGGACGGTTGACACGCGAAAGCGCAGTGGCCAGTCTTCTCGCTGCGTCCTTGAAATGGAGCGGTTTATGGACCCCAAGTACGGCATCACGAAGCGCCTCCCAGACACTGGGGTCGAGGAGGCCAGGGAGCGGACCATCGCAGCCCTGAAGGCCGAGGGATTCGGCGTGCTAACCGAGATTGATGTCCAGAAGACCTTGAAGGAGAAACTCGGCGTGGACCATCCGCCATACCGCATCCTCGGGGCCTGCAACCCACCCCTTGCCCACCGCGCCCTCCAGGCGGACCCGGGCGTGGGGCTCTTGCTCCCGTGCAACGTGGTCGTGGCGGAGCACCCGGAGGGTGGCTCGGTTGTGTCCGCGGTGGACCCCAAGGCGATATTTCAGGTCGTGGACAACCCGGACGTGGCCCCGCTCGCCGCCGAGGTGGAGGCCAAGTTGCGTCGGGTGATTGCGTCCTTGTGAGCCTAGCGAGTCGAGGCAGGGGCGACCGGCACCGCCGCGCGCACGGGCGCGGGGACGGTGCGGCGCAGACGGGCGCCCCCGGCCCGGAAGCCACCCGGCCGCCCCCCCACGCGGTAGGGGACCTCTAGGACAGGCTGGTCGTGGCGGTCGGTCCGGATGCGGAGCGTGCCCTCCCCGGCTTCGGGCTTGCGGAGCAACGTCAGGGCCACCACCCAGGCCCCCCCGTCCTGCCTCGCCTCACCCCGTACCGCCCTCTGCGCGTCCTCGACCCCGAGCACCCGGAATGGCTTTCCGGTCAAGGCCGTCACGCGCAGGTCCATGGCCTGCGGCTTGCCGTCCTCGTAGTCGCGGAAGAAGACACGCGGTGGCTCCACCCCGAGGTCCCCGGACACAAGCCCGTTCAACCGCAAGACGATCTCCTTCGGGCTGTCCAGATTGGTCTTCGCGGTCACCATGGCCGTAAGCGGTCCCTCCTGGTCCCCGGCAGCGATTGTTACCTCGACCGCGGGCTCGCCATCCTGGCCCTCCACGAGGCGCGCCTGGACCCGCGGGTCGTTCGCTGTCACCTCGCTGAGCTGCACCCGGCCCGGCTCCTTGGCCTCCACCTTCACGACCTCGGTCCTCTTCGACCCTTTCAGCATCCGCCCGAGGTTCAGGTGCTGCGGCGAGAAGCCCGCGATCACCTCCACGCGGCCTGCGACCTTCAGGGTCAGGCGCGGATTCTTCGGGTCGTTCGAGGCCACGACCACGCTCTTTTCAAGGCGCCCTCGCCGGCCCTGCGTGTTCACGGAGACCTCGATCCGGGCCTCCCCTCCCGGCGGCACCTCGTTCGCCGATACCACGGTCGCCGTGCACCCGCACGACCCGCGCGCCGACTCGATCTTCAGGGGCGCATCTCCCACGTTTTTCACGGTGAACACGTGCCGGACCACCTCGCCCTCCGGCACGGTCCCAAACTCCCATGTCGGCTCCGAGCACGAGATGGCCGGCCCCTGGGCCATCGCGCCCGGCCCCTTGTCCGAGCCAGCGCCGCTCCCGACCGCCTGTTGAACCCCGCCCTTGCACGCGACAACCGCCAAGGCCGCCACTACGACCGCCACTGTGGTCCTCATGCGCCACCTCGTGAAGGACGACTGACCCCGCGTCAGTCGTTGAAGATGTAGTCGTACCAGAACCGCTTTGCGCGGTCCAGGGTCAGGTCCACGTGGATGTGTTTGACCTGAGTGTACTCGAGCAGCCCGTGGGGCCCGAGTTCCCGGCCCACGCCGGACTGCTTGTACCCGCCAAACGGGGCCAAGGCGTTGATCAGGTGGTAGTCGTTGATCCAGACCGTACCTGTCCGCAGTCGCTTCGCCAGGTCAATCGCCCGCGGAATGTCCCTCGAGAACACGGCCCCACCAAGCCCGTAAATGCTGTCGTTGGCCATGGCGATGGCCTCATCCACGTCCTCGTATCGAATGACCGACAGAACCGGCCCAAAGATCTCCTCGCGTGCGATGCGCATGTCGTTGCGCACGCAATCGAAGATGGTGGGCTCCACGAAGAAGCCTCGCTCGAAGCCCTCCGGCCTTCGCCCCCCGCACAACAGGCGCGCCCCCTCTTGCTTCCCGGTCTCGATGTAGCCCATAACGGTCTGGTACTGCGCGCGCGACACCACCGGGCCCATCGTGGTCTCGAAGTCGAGCGGGTCTCCCACCTTGATCTTCTTCACGCGCTCCAACATCCGCGCCATGAACTCGTCGTAGATCGAGGCGGGCACGAAGCACCGCGTCCCGGACTCGCACACCTGCCCCGCATGGAAGAACGTCCCGAACAGGGCCCCGTCCACGGCCAGGGCCATATCCGCGTCCTCCAGAATCAATGTGGGGCTCTTTCCACCCAGTTCCAGCGTCACCTTCTTGACGGTATCCGCGGCCAGTTTCATCACGGCCCGGCCCGTCTCGGTGGACCCGGTGAGCGCGACCTTGTCCACCATGGGATTCGTGCACAGCTCAACGCCGACCGTGCTCCCGGACCCAGTGACGACGTTCAGCACCCCATCAGGAAGGCCCGCCTCGGCCGCGCACTTCGCGAACTCGAGCGCGGTCAGGGGCGTGTCGGAGGCCGGCTTCAGGACGACCGTGTTGCCCATGATGAGCGCCGGCGCCACCTTCCAAACGGTCATCATAAAGGGGAAGTTCCACGGGATGATCCCTGCGCAGACCCCGATCGGCTCGCGGTTCACGAAGTTCCACGAGACGTATGGGAAGTCCACCCACGGCAGGGGTTCGTACGTGGGCAGGCGCTCCCCCAGGTCCACGAGCAGCCGGAAGTGCTCGATCCCCACCGGGATGTCCATCATCGAGGTCTTGCGAATGGTCGCCCCCGCATCCATCGCTTCAAGGCGTGCGAGGTCGGCCTCCTTCTCCTTGAGATTCTCGATGACCCGATACAAGACCTTGGCCCGCTCCTTTGGGGACATGCCGCTCCACACCCCGGAATCGAAGGCCCTGCGCGCGGCCTCGATGGCACGGCGCGCATCCCCCCGCGTGGCTACGGGCACCTCCGCGATAGGCTCCTCCGTGGCCGGGTTGATCGTGGGACGCGTCTCTCCGGACTCTGCATCGCAAAACTGCCCACCGATAAACATCTGGTATCGAACCATGTCTGCCTCCCTGGTTCCGAGGAAACCGGGCTGTAATCTACCGAGATGCCGATTCGGGGTCAATGGCGAGGGACGGACCTGGAGCGCTCGCCACCCTGCAATCCATTCTCGCGACATGGAGGTCGCGGGTCTTGCGAGGCTAAATGGGACGGAGCAGGTCTCACGAGTCCTCGACGGCTTGCGAACGTTCACGGTGGATTCGGGCCACCTCATTGTGCTTGACAACCGAGGACCCGCCCGAGATAATGAGTTGTTGCCATGGAAATTCGTTGGTCGTTCACTTTCTAAAGGAGGCTGTCATGAGCCGTCTGGTCCTCGCGGTGCTTTTGTGTGCCGCAGTCCTCGTCACGTCGGGGCCGACGAACGTCGCGTGCGCAGGGGACTCGTCCGAGTGGTGGATGATCTACCCGGTCAACGACGAGTCCTCCGTCGAGAAGTTGATCTTCCGCTACATGAAGAAGGTGGACGGTGTCGAGGCCGAACTGCGCTTCGTGGGAGACTCGGAGGACGATCTGGCCCTGGTCTACGAGTTAGAGCCCAAGGCTGCGCCGACCATCAAGTGCTGGGTGGACACGGAGGTCAGCGGGCGTGACGAGAGCAAGGTGAGGGAGCGGGTGGTCAAGGTCACCTGCTTCTACGTCCTGCCGGATCAGCTCAAGACCGACAACGGGCGCGCCAAGCTGTTGGAGGCCATCAATCGGTATCACCAGAAATACTGGATGCCGCATCGGTTCTACCTCGACAAGGAGGGCGATATCGTGGTGGACAACGCCATCAACATCCCCGGCAAGTCCTACCCGGTCCACGCCGAGATGGTCCGCGACGTGCTCCTGCGCACCATCTCGGGATGGGACCGGTTCTACGAGTTCCTCGTGAACGACCTTGGCCTGCCCAAGGTGTCCGGGGGCGACTAGGATCTCGCTGGTCCGCTCCGCGATACGTCTGGCCCGCGCCCAACGAGCGCGTCACGCTCGAGCGCCCCGTCCGGCACGAGTCCGCACCGCCGCGCAAGGGCTTCCGTGGTACAATCCGCCCCCGTGAGCGGTCGAACCATCGAGCCCAGGGTGCTCAAGGGGTTTCGCGACTTCCTCCCCGAGGAGGAGGCCCGGCGCTCCGCGATGCTGAAGACCATCGCGCAGGCCTTCGAGACCTGCGGCTTCGCCCCATTGCAAACCCCGGCGATCGAGTACCTGGACATCCTGATGGGCAAGTACGGGGACGAGGGCGAGAAATTGCTGTACCGGTTCAAGGACCACGGGGAGCGGGACGTGGCCCTGCGCTACGACCTGACCGTGCCCCTCGCGCGCGTGGTTGCCCAGCACAAGGACCTCCCGCGCCCGTTCCGGCGCTACCAGATCGGGACGGTGTGGCGGGCCGAGAAACCCGCGCACGGGCGTTTCCGCGAGTTCGTGCAGTGCGACGCGGACATCGTGGGGACGGCCTCGCCGCTCGCGGATGCCGAGTGCGTGGCGGCCGGGGTCCTCGCGCTGGAATCCCTCGGCGTGGACTTTGAGGTCCGCATCGGACATCGCGGCGTGCTGAACGCGCTCCTTGAGCGCCACGGGATCGAGGAGCCTGGGCTTCAGGTCGCGGTCTTGCGCCTGATTGACAAGGTCGCCAAGGCCGGGTGGGAGGAAGTGGAGCGGCTCCTCACGGACCTCGTAGGGGCAGGCGCCTCGCGCGGGCTGTGCGATGCCATCCGGGCGAGTGGCGAGGCGGCCGCGGACCTGGCTGCTCTGGCGCCCGAGGCCTTCTCCCACCTCCAAGCCGTGCTGGATGCACTCGGGCACTTGGGGATCGCGCATCGGGTCCGGCTGGACTTCAGCATCGCCCGAGGGCTGGACTACTACACGGGGACCGTGTTCGAGACGGTCCTGCGTGACCTCCCCGGGGTCGGCTCCGTCATGAGCGGCGGCCGCTACGATGGCCTGACGGGCCTGTTTGGCGACGAGGACTGCCCCGCTGTGGGCCTGAGCATCGGCGTGGACCGCCTGTTCTCCGCACTGAAGGAACTGGGACGCCTGCCTGTCGCCCAGGTCGGGCCGGTGGCGGTCGTGTGCCCGGCAGGACAAGGGGCGCTTGCGTGGTCGCTGCGCCTCCTCGCGGACCTGCGCGCGGGCGGGCTCGCCTCGGAGGTCACCCCGGACCCGGCGTGGCGGCTCAAGAAGGCGCTCCAGTACGCGGTTCGCCGGGGAGCGCGGTTCGCCCTGATCGCGGGCGAGGCCGAGGTCTCCGCCGGGGCCGTCACCGTGAAGGATTTGGCCCACGGAACTCAGGTGACCGTAGGGCGCCGCGACCTGGTCTCCCACCTATGCGCTTGTCTGCGGGCAGAGGGACAGAGTCGTGCCTACTGACAAGGCTCTCGAGGAGGAGTTGACCGACCTCGCGGGCCGGATCGAGCGCCTGCGGGTGTTGTATCAACAGTACTTCATGGGGATGGAGCGCGTCCCCCCTTTGGTCCAGCGCGAGCAACTGGAGCGCCGCATTCGCGAGTCCCCGCTCAACGACGTGCGACGTGCGGCCTTCAAGTTCCGATTCCACAGCCTGCTCCAGCGCCTGCGCACCTACGAGGTGTACTGGGACCGCCTCCAGCGCGACATCGAGGAGGGTCGCGTCGAGCGCGGGGTCTTCCAGGAGGGTGGGCTGCGACCTGCAAGGGCGGCGAGGGCTGAGTCGCAAGCCCCCGCCGAGCCTGCAAAACCCCCCGTCCAGGACCCGGTGGAGGTGTTGTACCGCGACTTCCTCCGGGCTCGCGAGCAGGTGGGACTCCCGGTCGAGGGGATTACCCTCGAGGCCTTCCGCCTGAGCCTCGAGCGCCAGCGCCGTATCCAGGCGGAACGGCTCGGGGTCCCGGATGTCTCGTTCACCGTGACCATCAAGGACGGGAAGGTCGTGCTCCAGGCCCGGCCCGTGGTCTCCTAGAAGTGCACGCCCGCGGTGAAGCCCAAGAGGTGCGCAGTCGTCTTGTAGGAGGCCGGGAAGGGGTTGCCCGAGGACTTCGTCACCGTGCGCGGGCGAAAGAGAACCAGGGTGTAGGCCACGTCAATCTTGAGGCCGAGCGGGTCGTACTTGTAGCCGCCGCCCAGATTCACGAAGACGCGGTTCGCGTCGGGAAGTTCTGGCCCTAGGGTCGCATCCGGCACCGGGCTCACGTCGTAACCACCCCCGAGCCGAACCGCGACCGCCGGAATCGGGCGGTACTCGCCGCACAGCCGGAAGGTGGGCGTGTCCTTCCAGTCCTTCCTCTGGGTGCCTTGCGCGGTCAGCAGGCCGCTCGGGTCGTTGTCGAATTCGATCTTGAGTTCCTTATAGACCGACCAGAGCGTGTAGTTGAAATCGAACTCAAAATAAAGATTGTCAAGAAACTGATATCCCACCCCGAAGGACAGGATGTCCGGGGTGGTCAACTCCATCTTGCCGCCCTGGTCGTGGAAGACCGAGGTGTCCGAGACCCCGTCGCCCGGGTAGAACGTCCCCGACCCCTTGAACGAGAACTTGATCCGGCTCATGTATGAGAAGCCCAAGTGGAGCCGCTCGATGGGGCGTGCGGTGATTCCGAACGAGCCCCCGACCCCGACCGCGTTCGCGCCGAGGTGGGCGAAGCCGTACACGAGTTCCCCCGCATCACTGACCGTCTGGAAGCGCTGGAGCATCTCCAGCGTGGCCGGAACCACCCGCAGCGTGGCCCCGACCGACACCTGCGAAATGGGCCGGAACGCGCCCCCGACATGGACCGTCGGCATCTTCATGTCCACACCAGCGCTCACCCCCTCCCCGGCAAACCCGACCGGCCACTTGAGCGACAACCCGAAGGGCGCGTTGAACCCAAAGCCCACCGCCGCACTCTCGCCGAACGCATACGAGGCGTACAGGTGCGGGATGATGGTCGTTTCGAACACGGCCTTCTGCGACGGACGTCGTCCTTCGGGGTCGCTGTATGCGAAGGACGGCATGACCGCGAGACCGCCCACGGCCAGGTTGAATCCTTTCAGGAACGCGAGCCCCGCTGGGTTGTAGAAGACGGTGGAGGGCTCCTCGAGCCGGGCCGCGACGGCCAGGGCCCGGCCGTTCGCCACCGAGTCCATCTCCCCGAAGTAGTACCCGGTCGCCCGCGCGGGGCCTGGGACAGCCCCGACAAGGAGCCCGAGCACCGCGATGACCAGACACGAGCGATGCGTTGTCATGGCGGTCTCTCCTACCTATTGGGCCTTCAGGAAATCCACGACCTCGGCGCGGGCCTGATTGCGGGCCTGTGAGACCACGGCCTGGTCCAGGTCCGGGTACTTCGCCGGCGGGCAGCCATCGAGAAAGAAGCCGTGACACAAGGTCCCGCCCCCTGCTGGGAACACGGTGGGCGCGAGGGTGCTCTCGTCCGCCAAAGACAGGGCCGCGGCCAACTCCTCGGTCGTGGAGTTCGGGACGAAGTCGTCGCCACGGGCCATGACGAGGAGGAAGCGGTCGGCCACGCGAACCCCGGGCAAGCCGGCGAGGCGGCCAAAGTTCACGGGGTCGGCCCGATCCAGACCCCACTGGGCGAACTCGATGAACTGGGCGTAAGCGGCGGACCCCGGCTCGATCCCCAAGGCCGCAAGCGCATCCTGAAGGGGCTTGCGGAAACCCTCGTTGGGCGTCTCGGTGAAGATGCGCATGAGGTGCCCACCTGCCACCACGAGCGCCACGCGGTCGAAATCCGGGTTGAGCGCGGCGGACACCGCCCCGATGATCCCGCCGAGCGACACACCCAGGTAAGTGATGTGTTCCACATCGAGGACGGGCGGGTCACCAGGGGCACGGCCCAGCTGCTCCGCCACAAAGCCCCCCAGGACCTCGCGCACGAAGCGGCTCACCTGGTACTGGTCCAGGACGGCCTCGCGCAAGTTGTCGCGGACGGCGGCCACGTCCGCCGTGAAGAAGCCGGTGCCGGAGGGGGTGCTGGTGATGCGCACTGGGTGGTCACCGTGTAAGGGGGCGTCCACCGCGATGGATGCAAGCCCTGCCTTGGCGAGGTCGCTTCCGACCTTCACGAGGTCCTGCCGGGTCCCATCGAGGCCGTGCTGGAACAGGACCACCGGGAACGGTCCGGTCCCCTCGGGCAAAACGAAGAGGAACGGCAGTCTCTGGTCCTTCCGGAACTTCGGCGTCCCATCTTCATTGTATTGAAAATGTCCCATGACAGGGTTATTGGGGTCCGAAAGGTCCGGCTCGGCCAACAGGACCCTGGCGTTGATCGCGCAATCTACGCAAGCCCGCGCGATCCCGTCCGTGGGGAAACCTGCGAACACGGCCTGCACGTCGGGATGCGCGACGGGTTTCAGTTCCCCGCCCCACAAAAGCGGTTTCGTCTGAGGGGTCGAGAGGTCCTCGATGAGGGTCTGCAACTCCTCCGCCGCGGTCAGGGTGCGGAAGGTGTAGAAGAGGACCACGTCCTCCCTCTGGATCCCCAGCATGGCGAAGGCCGAGAAGATGGGCTCGTAGCCCTTGCGCAGCGTCTCGAGCAAGGCCGCCTCCGCGTCCGACAAGACCAGCGGGAGGTTGCTCGCGGTGCAGACCGTGCCAGCCGGGGTCCCTTCCGGGCACTCGATGGTCCGGGACAGGGGGTACTTCGACCGCGCGAGGAAGAAGGTCGGGGACACGATGATCGGCGGCTCCTTCCCTTCCGGGGTGACCACGGACTTGAGGCGCTTGAACAGGACAACCATGTACCGTCGTCCGGGCTGAAGCGGGTGGCCGGGACGCGGCCTTACCACGAGGCGTGTCGCCTCGGCCGCCACCTCAAGGGCTTCCGGTCCCAGCACCCGGACTTTCGCGAATGTCAGGGGGTCGTCCGGGTCCACTTCGGTGATGTCTGCGATGCCCACGCTCGCGTCCTTCAGGAGCGCGGGGAAACGGGCCAGGGCGTCGTTCAAATCGTCAAAGACCGCGTCCTCGGTCAGCACGAGGGAGGCTGGGTCCAGGGGGCGGCTGAAGGAAGTCACGATGGTCCCGAGGGGCGAGAACCCATCGAGCGCGTTCAGGTCGGACAGGACGGCCTTCAGCGCAGGCGGGTCATCGGGCGAGATGGGGAGGTTCAGGCCCTGCTCTGGGTGCTCCACGTCCTTGTAGAGGACCTCGTTGGGGAAAGGGATCACGCCTGCCTGCGGGTCGAAGAGGGCCTCGGAGGCAGAGGACACCGTAAACGAGAACAGACCCACGACCCGCTCCTTGGAGACCCCCATCGCATCAAGCACCGCGAAGAGCGGGGCCAACTGGACACGGACCGCCTCCAGTAGCGCGGCCTGCGAGTCGTCCAGAAGGTCGGGGAGCATGGAGCCCAGCACGGGCTCGCCCTTGTCGTCGAGGAGAGGCTTCCCGTCGGGGCCCGTCTTCACGTCGTAGAGGGGTTTGTCAAGCTTTAGCATCGCCATCGCGGGCGAGGGGGCCACGGCGTAGGTCTCGTCGCCGTCCTTCCCCTGAATCCCGTCCAGGATGACCACGGCGTACCGGTGTCCGGGCTCGAGCACGCCCGGGGGGGAGACCTCCACGCCTAGGCCCTCCTTCACAGGTTTCACGATGGCCCCAGCCACCTCGCGGGCCTGGGCGCCGGTGACATCGAGGAGCCTCACCTGTTCGGGGGTCACGCTCGCGGGGTCCAGCGGGCGCGTGAAGCGCGCCTGGGCGACGGAGGTGGCCGAGAAGCCGTCGAGCGAGGCGAGCCAGCAGAAGAAGGCCGCCTGGGCCTGCATGGCGGTGTCCAAGGCGTCTATGGTGTTGTCATCCGCGCAATCCACGCCCTCGGGGAGCAAGGCCTGAAGGCCCGCAGGGTCGTGCAGTTGCTGCATCAGGAGGTCGTTCGGGGTCGGGATGTCGCCTGCCTCGGGGTCGAAGACGAACTCCGAGGCGGTGGTCACCGTGAAGGTCCAGGCGAGCGCAATCTGGGAGCGCGCGATCTTGACCTTGTCCGGGACACTCCCCTCGAAGTAATCGAGGACCGGCTTCAGCGCGAGGCGGGCTTGCTCGAGTCTGGCCGCGGTCTCATCGTCCACGGGGATCAGCGAGACGGGGAGCGAGTCGTCGGGCTTCTCGGAGGGCTTGACCAGTGCGTCTTTTGATTTCAGATAGTTGAAGGTCAGCGATGGAACGATGGCTCTCGGCTCCTGCGCGTTGTCCTGGACCGTGGTCAATAGGAAGCCCACGTAAGTGTGACCTGGCTTCCAGGGCGAGGAAGGAGTGACAATCATCCGGGAGAGCCTCGTGCCCGTGGCGCTTCGCACCTCGACCAGGTTTTGCGCGAACTGAAGTCCACCCACCTCCCATTCTGACGAGTAGTCCGGGACCTCCGCGCCCTCGGTCTGAAGGGCCCGCACGAGGTCCGTGATGTCGTACACCCGAAACGATGCCGGACCGATGGTGGCGGGGTTCACCTGCAAAGTATCGGGGCTGGGTGAGTAGAATTCGAAGGTGATCGGGGTCTCGGGCAGGAAGCCGTCCAGGGTGTTCAGGTACCCGGTGACGAACTCCTCCATTGCAGGGGTGTGCAGGCGCACCTCCTGGCCCGAGGACAGCGTGAGCGTCACAGGGACCTGCACCTTGCCCCCGCTGCGCACGAGGTCATTCGGCATGGGCATCACGCCCTGTGTGGGGTCGAAGAGGGCCACGACCCTGGGCTCGTAGCACTCCGGGCACGAGCCGGTGTCGGGCCGACAACCGACCGCGAGCCCGACCGCGAGGATCCACGGGCTGATCCGACTCATCCAATGCATCATGCTTCCTCCAAGCGAGGCCGGCGGCAGCCGTGACACTGCGTCCGCCAGGACAGGATTGTACGCCGAGTCTGGCGACCGGGCCAGAATACGACCGGTCCGTCACTCCAGGATCTGGAGCACGGCCCGCTTCTTCAGTTTGGCCGCGGCATTGGCCACGAGGGTGCGCAAGGCCCAGGCCATGTTGCCTTCGCGGCCGATGACCTTGCCCATGTCCTCGCGTGCGACCCGCAACTCCACGATGACCGTGCTCCCGCTCTCAACCACGTTGAGCCGCACCTCGTCCTCGCGGTCCACAATCGCCTTGACCAGCCTCTCTGTGAACTCCCTCATCTGTCACTCCCACCCGCCGGTGCCCGATGCGTCTCGGACCCCAAGGCCTCGTCCTCTCGCCCTGTTGAGATGAGTCTAGCAGGGCCAGTACGGATTGCAAGTGACATGGCTTCTCTCATCGTGACGACCATCCCCACGGACAGCGCGCGTACGCGCCGAAAAAGCCGCACAACCGCTTGAAATTACGAGATGTCATGAATGCCACACCCCCCCTCGTGCTGGCTCGTTTCGATGATTGGCGCGAGCCCATCGTTTGCGGTGGTTCACGCCCGACCCGCACCTGGGCCTGGTGGAGCCTCGGCGTGCGCGCAAGAAAGCCATGGGTTTGTTTGGAGCCGACTGGCACGATGTCAGCAACGCAACGGAGTGCTTTGATTTCACGGACATTTTGAGCAACATGCGAGGCAGGGATCGCGGCTTCAGGGTGGTGTAAAGAAAAAAGGCGGATTCCTCAATATTCGCAGACCTGCGGAGCTCGACGGTGGATTCGGGACAAGGACACGGATGAGGAGGGCTTTCAGAACTGATACTGTCCTGTCAGCACAAGCCACACCCTCTCGCGCCCGAAATCGTCCCAGCGGTTGAGGGCGAAGACGACCGCCCCTCCGACCTGGAAGTCCGCGAAGACGTGGCGGTAGCCCAAGGCCATGTCGGCCTGCACCCCAAAGCCACGACTGACCCCCAACTCTTCTGGCGGGTCCAAGGGTCCAATTGTGAGCGGCCAGCGGGCCTCGAGATCCACATGTCCGCCCCGGATGACCTGGACGCTCACCCGTCCGGCCATGGGGAAGGCGATGGTGAGCCATTTCTTCCAGCCCTCGGACTCGTCGGCTTTCGGGACCAGAAAGGCGAGACCCAGCCAAAACTCGAGGCTCACGCGGTCCGCTATCGTGAAGCCGAACGCGTCGGCGAGGAGCCATTGCAGGGAGTGCAGGCTCTCGGACTGGTTGGCGATGGACAGGATGAAATGGCGGTAATCCAGGTCGAAGACAGTTGTGCTCCAGCTTCTGGGAAAGTCGCCCGAGCGGGACTTTATCTCAACCCCGGCCCGCTGGAACGGCTGGTGCAGGTTCCAGGAAAAGGCACCGCTCAACCGGTACGCCTCCTTCGGATAGAGGAGCCACGACGGGACCCGCGACCAGCGCCCCCCGCGCAGCGTGATGGCGGATTCCTCGCCCCCGACCTGGGCGTAGAAACCCGCGAAGGTCTGGGTGGGAATGTCCGGCGAAAGGACCCTCGGGAGAGGATTGCCCCTCGCGAACACGGGCGAGAACTCGCCCCCCGCGGCGAACCCCATGCGCGACGACGGGAACAGGAACGGGTCGCAGTATCCCCGGTCGGTCGCATGAGCGGCCATATGGGGGGACTCCGGAGGCGCAGCCTTCCAGGGGCGCAGGACCACGACCGCGACGCCCCCCGGCGCGACCTCGAAGGTCCGGGTGACCGGCTCGACCGCATCCCCACCCGAGACCCGGACCTGGTGAAACCCTGGCTCGAGGACGACCTTGGCCGGCAACCCCCCGCGATACGCCTCGCGGCCGTCGAGCACGACCACGGCCTCGGGGACGTCCACGCCCTCGGCGGACACGATGAGCGCGGTCTCAGCCGCGGCGGGGGCGCGAGATTCGGCGATCCGGAGGCGCATCTTCTCGATCCAGGCGCGGGCCTTGCGTCGCTCGTCCTCGTCCTTGGCCAGGGGCTCGAACTCCTCGAAGTACCGGAGCGCGCTGCCGAAATCGCCCAGTTCCTCGTAGCAGCGCCCGATGTTCCAGATGACCACGGGGATCTTCGCGTGGGCGTACGAGTCGAGGAACCGCATCAGGGCATCGCGGTAGCGGCCCTCCTGGAACAGGGCCACGCCCTCCTTGGCGAGGTCCGCAGCCCGCTCCTCGGCGCTCCGCGGGGTCTGGGCAAGGGACGGCACCGCAATCGCGCACATGGTCACGATGGCAAGGGCCCTGGGCACCGGCATCGTCGCTACCCTCGCAACGCCTACAGGACAAGGAGTGTAGCACCTTGCTGGGGCGTGGCCGCCCAGGGCTCATGCGCAAACGTGGGGTTGCGAACACGCAATGCGGCTTCCAAAACATCAGCGGCGGCTCAGGTAGTCGTGGAAGCCCTTGAGCAGGGCCTTGTAGAACAGGTTGCCGATCACCTCGTAGCCCGCCGGGGAGGCGTGCCGGAAATCCCCCCAACCCAGGCGGGGCGTGGAGCGGTACCATCGTCCCATCGCGCCCTCTCCTCCCATGGCCTGAAAGGTGTCGAAGAACGCGCACCCTTGTGCGGCGGCGACTCGGCGCTGGACCTCCACGATCCCGTGCAGGATCGGGATGGTCCGAACGCGGCCACGCGGTCCCACCTCACCTTGGTCGAGCGGGGCCATCAGGAGGCACGAGGCATTAGGCTTGCCCGCCCGAACGTGCCGCACGACGTCGGTGAGGTTGCGCTCGTACCAGGAGAGACTCATGTGCCGGTCACCGGCCTCGTTGCCGCCGAACTGCAAGATGATCAGGTCCGGGTCTCGAAGGCGGACCTGCTCTGCGAAGTGGTCCGGGTCGGCGTTCAACAGGCGGGCGGCCCTGGCCCCGACCATCCCGAGCGAGTCGTACACGACACCTGGGCCCTCGCGCTCGAGGACGACGCCATAAGCGTGGACCTCGCCAGGGCCCACGGCCCGCAAGGACAGGGAGTGGGGGCCGTCTTCCACCTCGATCGGGAAGGCCCGGTCCGTGGGGGAGGACTCGCGGGTGGAGAGTGTGCGAGGGCGCTCCGAGTCGAGACGCCACTCGATGCTCCCGCCACGCGGGTGCGCAAGGTAGAACAGGATGAACCGGGATACCGCGGTCCCGACCGGTCCCTTGTCCACCGTGGCGACTCGGGTCCAGGCGCCGCCGGACGACAGGAAGGCCGCTCCCCCGAGGCCGTAGCGCCGATTGCGCAGGGCCCCGTGGATCACCTGGAACACACGCCAGCCATCTCCGGTCATGGTCACGTCGCGGTGACGGTAGGGCATGGTCCCCTTGGCAAGCAGCACGAACCCGTGGCCTCCGTCCCCGAAGCGCGCCTGCAAGCGGCGCCTGAGCGTGGACGTGATGTCGTCCGCGGCGATGGTCGAGTCCCCGAAGTGGCTGATGCGCGCGAGGGCCTTCGGACGCCCCTCCGCGACCCGCAAGAGCGCGGCGTAGAAGGTCTCCATCGCGCGGCCTGTGGGGTCCTCGATCTCACGGACGAGACCCTCCAGTTCCTCGGGGGCGATCTCAACCCCGACCGACAAGGCCGCGTCCGAACTCTGGGGAAGGCGGCTCGATGGTGAGGGTTGCTCGACCCCGGCCTCCTCGCCCAGATTGGCCGCGATCTGTGGGCCGAGCGAGCGAGTGAGCGCCTCGCGGGCCAAATCGCCAGTGAGCTCGGGCACGGCCTGAGCCGGGTCAACCGGCGAAAACTCGTCCGTTGGTTCCGCGAGCGTCGCCAGGCGAATCAGTGGGATGGGCTCCCCGGGGACCCACGGACGGAACGGCTCGAGCGCTGGGATCGCGTAGGTCGTGGCAGCGAGCCCCGCGAAGGTCGCGAGGGCCACGGCCAGGCGCGGCAACCCTGAGCGTGGGCGGCCATCGCCAGTCGCGGGCTCGGGTTCGCTGCGCCACCAGTCCTCCCACCACATCTCGTCACCCCACGCTGTCTTGTCCCGCTCCGCGTTCCCTTTAGAACTGGAAGTAAATGTACGGCACGGCCTGGGACGATGCGACCTGGACCAGCACGGCCCCCACGACGGCCATGGCCACCCCCTGGGCCGGGGCCGGAAGCCTCACGAACAGGGCCTGGAGCGCGTCACACCATCGCTTCGGGGTCCAGTGGATCCCATACGTGACCGCGAGGAGCACGAAGACTTCCATCGGGACCTGAGCCAGGGACCACGTCCCCGAGAAGAGCCGCCCAGCCACCTCGCCCGCCGTGTGGAGGTCCGGCGAGCGAAAGAGGATACGGGAGAAGACGCAGAAGTGGAAGGTCCCGGCGACCTTGAGCACGTGGAGCCATGTCGGGTCGCGTGTCTCCTTGGTGCGCCCCGCTCGCTTGTAGAAGTAGCGGTGCACAACCATGGCAGTGCCGTGGATGGCCCCGTAGATCAAGAAGGTCCATCCCGCCCCATGCCACATCCCGATCAGGAACAGGGTGAGCCACAAGTTGAAGTAGGTACGTGCCGCGCTGCCACGGGAGCCGCCGAGCGGGAAATAGACGTAGTCTCGCAGCCACGAGGAAAGCGTCATGTGCCACCGCCGCCAGAACTCGGCGGGACTCGCGGCCTGGTAAGGTCGGTCGAAGTTCTCGGGGAGGCGGAAACCCATCAGGAGCCCTGAGCCCCGGGCCACGTCCGTGTACCCAGAGAAATCGCAGTATATCTGCATGGTATAGGCGTAGAGGGCCACGAGGACCTCGGGTGCGGTGAAGGCAGCCGGGTTGTCAAAGACGCGGTCCACGAGGTTGAGGCCGAGGAAGTCTGCGACTGCGACCTTCTTGACAAGCCCGCGCAGGATCAGAAAGAGCCCCTGGCCGGCCATGTCCGAGGTGATCAGGGGACGGCCTTGCAGTTGCGGCAGGAAATCTCGCGCGCGGACAATGGGGCCGGCCACGAGTTGCGGGAAGTAGGTCAGGAACAAGGCGTAGTGCAAGAAGCGCCGCTCCGGCTCGATCCGCGCGCGATACACGTCAATCGTGTAAGACATGGACTGGAAGGTGTAGAAGGAGATCCCCACCGGGAGCAGGACGTTCAAGTGGGCGAGAGGGATATCCAAACCCACAAGCCACAGCGTGTCGCGAACCGCGGAGGCAAAGAAGTTGAAGTACTTGAAAACACCTAGGACGGTCAGGTCGCCGACGATGCTCACCGCAAGCCAGGCCTTCCGGGCCCTGGGCGAGGCAGACCGGTGGATGAGCCGGGCCACCGAGTAGTCGAGGACGGTAGTCAAGAGGATGAGTCCAAGGTATTTCGCGTTCCACGCCATGTAGAAGCGGCAAGAGGCGAGGAACAAGAACAGGACCCGGGCGAGGCGGATGCGCGCGAGGGCCCAGAACCCCGCCACGGCTAGGACGAGGAACAGAAGATAGTCGAGACTGTGGAACAGCATGGTCCCGCCCCGAGGCGGAAGCGGATTGTAGCGCGTCGCCTTCGGGGTTTCCACCGAAGGCGCGCCCTTCGAGGATCCTCGGTCCGAACGAGCGACCGCCCGGGAGCGCCTTGACCCGGACCGAGTCGGGCGCTGCGCTCACAGCGCGGGGCGGCGCGAGCGTCTCGGTCTAGAGGAGCCTTCGGCCAAGGCTGTACCAAAAGCCCACGGAAAGGGGTCAGACGAATTGGGTCGGTGCCTTGACTGGGCGCCGAGCCACCCGCACGATCCCCCACGGGATTCTGGGAGTCGAGCGGATGCGAGGCCGTTCGCGCAGGAGGGTCGCTGCGCTCGTGGCGCTCGGCATGGGGGCGTTCGCAGGATTTGTGGCCGTGGCCTGCCTTGCGGCCTTGTGGCGCCTGGCGCGACACACCGAAACGCCAGACCACGCGGTCCCTTTCCTCAGGCCACCGGAGCGTCCTGCGCCCTCGCGCGGCGTCCCCCTCTTTCGGACCGCGCGTGTGGAGGACCGCTTCGAGGTCGTGGACGATACCGGGCGAGTCGTGGTCTTGCGAGGGGTTCAAATGGAGGCGGCGGCCCTGCGCCCGCCTCACCGCCCGGTGGCGCTCGGGGACGAGGATGCCTTCGAGCAACTGAAGTCCTGGGGAATTAACACCGTGCACCTGGCCGTGCCGTGGGAGGCCATCGAACCTTCTCCCCGCAGCCTGAATCTCGAGCATGTCCGCTACATTCAGTGGTTTTTGGACGCCGCGCACAGGGCGGGGATGGTCGTGGTCATCGCGAGTCCCCTTCAGGGCGCCTCGCGTTGCCTCGGGGGCTGGGGGGCCCCGGCGTGGGCCATCCGGCCGGGCCTCGTGCCCGAAGAGGTGCTGGCCTCGGGCTGCGAGGCACCCCCATGGCCTTGGCGAAACTGGGCGCGGCGACTACGTTGGTGGGCCGACTTTTACGACGGGGCCTGGACGCCGGACGACCTTGCACTGCAAGACCATGTGGTCTGGGCATACGTCAGGCTCGCCGAGGTCCTCCAGAACCACCCAGCGCTCCTGGGATACGGGCTCGCGTGGGGGGCTCCTTGTGAACAGGGTGGCCTCGCGGCGTGGCTGTATCCGGGGCGAAGGCCTTGCGAGGAGGCCTTGGCGGACTTCCTCCAGCGCCTGGCGCTCGCGTTGCGGGCCGTGGACGCGGATGCCCTCTTCTTCGTGCAAGAGCCGGTACGCTGGGACGGAGAGGGGCCTTCGGGGGTCGCGTTGAAACCCCCGCCTGTGGAGGGGCTTGTCCTAAGCGTGCCGATGGGGGCGACCTCAAAGGGGGTCGACGTGCCCCTGGACCTGCACGCGCTCGTCGAAAGGGCGAGCGCGCAGTACCGGGCACCATTCGTCTTGAGCCACGTCTCGGCCCTGTGGACGAGAGAGGTGGGAGAGCGCACGATGGCCGCCATCGAGGACGCGCGGGTGTCTGTGTTCTTCTCGGACTACGCGAGGTCGCGGGGGCTCTGCGATCCGCGCAACCTCGTGGTGGCCGATGGGTGCGGGGCCGCGCGGGCCGGGACGCCCAGGTGCTCGACCGGGGCCATCGTGCGCCCGGCCCCGTTGCGAGTCGGGGGGCTCGGGGCGGCGTGGAGGCTTCGGCGCGCGCCCCTTGCCGACAAGGACGAGGGCCCCGACACCTTCACCCTCTCCTTCCGGCAGGGCGACGTCTACGCGGACACCTGGGTCTTTGTCCCGCGCCGGCTCTTGTACGGCGAGGACCCGTCCACCGAGGCCCCGGAATTCACGGTGGATGTCTCGGACGGTGAGTGGCGTTGGGCCCTGTGGGACGACCAGGTCCTTGCGTGGACCCCCGACCCCGCATCCCATGAACACCGCCTTGTGGTAAAGCCCTGGGGTGGCCGCCCCGCCCCCGGAAACGGCGTCGGGCAGTGCGCCGAGGCCGAAACACCACCCTAGAGGTCGGGCTATCCAGCCTGCCCGTTTCTCTTCGTGCGCGTGGACGTGGCGCCCCCGACTCCCAAGAATCCCGGTACGTATCGCGGCACAAGAACATCGAGCAGTGCGAGGACCCGCGACACCCTCTCCCGGGCGAGGCCCGAGTCGAGCCTGCTGGGGCAATCGTACTTCGCGGCGAACCTCCGCGACACCACCATGCCCCCGTGCAAGCGTTCCCGGGGACCGACCCGGACGAGGCACGGCTCCCCATGGAGATTGAGGCGAAAGGTGGCGAGCCCGTCCTCCTCAAGGGTGATGTCCTCGACCCTGGTGTGGGGGAGCGCCTCGGGCCACCGGCGTGCCGCCTCGCCCAGGAGCCACAGCATGCGCTCTCGCATGGTGGGACCCGCGCGGCCCCGGCGCGTCAAACGCAACAGGGTCTCTCGAGCGAGGGCCTCCCGGTCGTGCGGTGGCGGAGACTCTCGCAGGATTTCCAAAAGGCATTCGGCAAAATCGAGCGGAAGGACCGACCTCTCGTCCTGAGACCGTACCCATTCGGACATGCGCGCGTAGAGGGCATCCCCTTGGAAGACCCGGTCCGGGAAGTCCCGCTCAAGCGCGGCACAGAGGCGGACCAAGACCGCATGAAATGTGGCCACTCGCGGGTCCCTGAACCTCCACGGGACTTGTCCCTCCCGCAGCGTGCCGACCACCACCGTCGAGTACCGGAGGGCCGGGTCTTCCCAATCGGGGACGACGATGTCTCCATCGCGGACCGCCAGCGCGGTGATGGGGGCATCCCTGTCCAGTTCCAGCGTCGCGTAGAGCCACCGCCCCCGCGGAGGGAACCCCCACCGTCGCGCCTCGGAGAGGGTGACGGCGACGTCCTCGAGCGTGGTCCACGGTGTGAAGGTGATGAAGGCGAGGGGCTGCGAGCAGACAAAGGTGCCGGGCCAGCGGTGCTCGAGGTCCCGGATCAACGCGAGGACCTCGTCAATCTGACTCCGCGAGATTCCCTTATTGAAACGCGCCTGCTCGGCTTCGGAGAACGACTCGGCACCGATCCGGAACAGGCGGAGTACGTGGCCCGCCTCGGCAAAGAGGGCCAACGCGTTCTCGAGGCGCGTGCGAGCCCGCAGGACATGGTCAATACGCGGAGAGAAATAAAAGGTCGAGGGAGGGACATCAAGCGCACAGATCATCCGGGCGAAATCGTCCACCCGGCGGAATAGCCGGACGTCGTGGATGTCGTAGTGGCCCGTGTCCCTCGGGAGCCTGTGTCCCGCGCGAAGCAGCGCCTGGAACTGCCGAGCAGCCGGTCCCAGCGGGTCTTCTCCCGGCCGGGTTACGGCGGGGGAGCGCACGGGACAGAAGGCGCACCCAAAATCCCGGCTGCATCCGGACAGGTCCACGTCCCGGTAGGCCTCGTTGGAACGGACCCGGCGGCGATAGTCGCAGAACACCCCTCCGATGATGCGGAGCATCGGTTGAAGCCGCGTTGCGGCCTCGTTGAACATCTCGGCGTCGTAGCGTGGAGCGGCCCGGTCCGCGACCCGGTGTCCGAGGTGGCCCGCGCGACCAGTTGAATGGGGGACCCCGAGCCAGCGGGCGAACCACGGCTCGCGTTGCAGGACGTCAATCGCGGCGAAAACCCGGTCGCGCCTGTATGCCTTGGTCGCCTTCTCGAAGCACTCATCGAGGACCTCGGCGTAGGCGGGGCATGTCTGCGCGATCCGAGAGACGCTCGCGACCGAGACCCCCGGCGCAGCGGCCCTCAAAGCCTGTTCCAGCGACTGGCACGGGGTCTCGTTGGTCAGAAGATGTGTCGGACGACCGTGCGCCACTTCCCGCACAAGCGCCGCCCCGTCTCCCGGGTCGAGGACCACGACCGCCTCGTACCGCCCCCCACCGTGGTCGAAGACCTCGTGCCTCCCCCCGACGCACAGCCACCTCGTCTCGACCCCGCGGTCTTCTGCCCACCCCTTCCAGAATGGGAACAGCATGGCCCGGTCGGTGCGCTGCCGCAGCGAGGTGACGAACTCGATCAGCCACAGGCGGCGCCTTCCCACTTCATCGCACCCGTCAGACGGCCCTTCCGCACCTAGTATCTAGCCACCGATCCGCCGGTGTCAAAACTTCCGGACTTGTTGCCTCGCGCGGAGGGATGCGCGCGAGCGCCGACCAATCGTCTTGGTGCTATCCTGTCTCCGGGTGGCGGGCGAGGCAGGCCCAGATGCTGGAGACCCTCGACATCCGGGACCTCTTCGCGGTGGAGGGGTTCCAGCCAGACACCTGGCAGAGGCGGGAGGACACCGTCGAGGTGTCCGGGACGCTGCGGTGCAGCGATGGTCGGACCTTCAAGGCCCTGATGGTCGCACACCCTACAGGCGAGGGCACCCTGACCTTCGGAACGGGGTGGGTGCGGCCACCGCCACCGGTGGGCGCGGAGGAGGCGTACCGGCAGGCCATCGCGGACGTGCTGCGCCTCATGCGCGGGCGAGAGGCCGACCTCCGGCTCCGACTCTTCCGGCGCCCACGGAGGGTCGCAGCAGTCCACTGGCATTTCTCGACGAAGGACATCGAGGGTCCTCTCCCGTCCCCCCTGGTCGAGGCGGCTTCGAACCCGGCCACCCGGGAGATCCGACTGGGCTTGTCCCTCCGATCCGCATGTGTGCAAAACTGCCGGTTCTGTCCGCCCAAAGCCGGGACCACAGCAGGGCCGGAGCAGTGGGAATCGGACCTGGCGTTCGTGCGCCGCCTGGCCGAGGGGGTGTTTTGGCCTGCGAGGCGCCTGGACATCCCCGTGACCGTGACCCTGTTGGCGGACGACCTTCTCGGGCATGGGCGTCTCGAGGACATCCTACGCGTCCTCCACGAGGAGGTCGGCTGTCCAGTGCACCTCGTGACCCCAGTCAACCGCATCCGGGACAAGTCCGATGCGCAGTGGGTGGCCCGCCTGCCTGGGGTGGAATCCTTGGCGTGCACGCTCTTCGGGGCCTCGGCCCGCGTGCACGACGAGGTCGCGGGAAGGCCCGGCGCATTCCGCGAGACCGTGAGGGCACTGGGCTGGTTGTCGCGGCTCCAGACGCTCGCGCTCCGGGTACGCATGGTGGTCACGAGGCAGGGACTGGCCGACCTCCCTGCGGTCATGGACACCGCCTCGGCTCTAGGTGCGTCGTTCACCGTGGCCGGACTCGTGGCCGATAGCCCCGAGCACCTGCGCTTGCTCGCTGGCCTGATGCCCAGGGTGGATGCGGTGCGCCGGGTGCTTCAGGCCAGGACCCCGGCCATCCTCGCAGCGACTCGGGCGGGCTCTCCAGTCGAGATCGTGGACCTTCCCCTGTGCGCCCTACCCGTGCCGCTGCGGACCCTGGCCCGCTCCCGGCGGCCGCGCGACCGGCCCCTCGTCGGTTACGAGTGGCCGGACGTCTGCCTCCGCTGCCGAGGCCGGGACGAGTGCCTGGGCCTGCCGCGCCCCTACTGGGACGACTTTGGCGAGGAGGGGCTCGAGCCTTATTGAGGCAGTCTTGGCGCCGGGGGCGGGATTCGAACCCGCACGGGTCCAAAGACCCTGAGGATTTTAAGTCCCCTGCGTCTGCCGTTCCGCCACCCCGGCCTTCCCGGCCCGCCGGACGCAAAGAAGTCTAGCGCCGATCAAGGACGGTGTGTGTACACTTCCCGCGGTTCTGCGGGGGATGACCAGGTGGGTCTCAAGAGCATGACGGGGTTCGCGTCAGGGTCGTTCGAGGCCGGCGGGGTGCGATACACCTGCACGGCCCGGTCGGTCAACCGCAAGGGGCTCGACCTGTCCGTGCGCCTGCCCTCTGACCTCCAGGCCTTGGAGCCAATGGTCCGGCACTTGGCGAGCGTGGTCCTGGTGCGCGGCGACGTCTTTCTGGTCGTGGAGCGCGAGGCGCCGATCCCTGGTCTCGTCGTGGACGAGGATGCGGCGCGGCAAGTCATCGAGGCCCTGCGCCGCGTCGCCCTGGCCGTGGGCGCCACGCCGGACATCCCAGTCTCGGCGGTGGTTGCCTTCCCCGAGGTGGTCCGACAGAGGCCTCCGACGCCTCCGGACCCGGAAGCGGCCCACGCCATCCTGGACGGGATCAGCCGGATACTCCGAGCACTCGACGAGGCTCGGCTTCGGGAAGGTGAGGCCATCGAGCGCGACATCCGGGCGCACCTCGCGCAGGTCTGCGAGGCCTGGGCCGCGATCCGGGCCGCCATTCCGCTGGTCCAGGAAGCCCTGCGCGAAAAGGCCAAGACGCGTCTTCAGGAACTATTGGCTGCCACGGCCCTGGGAGGAAACCATGCGTCACTCGAGGCCGCCTTGGCCGCGCTGGCGGACCGGATGGACGTGTCCGAGGAAGTGGCCCGGATGGAGGCGCACCTCGACCAGTTCGCGGCGGTCCTGGAGGGGCCGCCGCCCCACGGGCGCCGCCTCGATTTCCTCTGCCAGGAGATGATGCGCGAGGCGGGCACGCTGGGGGCCAAGGCCCAGAGCGCCGCGACCAGTCACCTCGTCGTCTCGGTCAAGACCGCGCTCGAGCGCATCCGCGAGCAACTCGCGAACGTCGTGTGACCGCCATCCCTTCCCTGGCCGCAACGTCAGGCGGCGACGACCGGGTTCGCGAGTTCCCCGACCCGGTCAATCGCGATGCGGACCTCGTCGCCAGGGTGCAGGAAGCGGGGTGGAGAGGCGAAGACCCCGACCCCAGCAGGGGTGCCGGTCGTGATGACGTCCCCGGGTTGCAGGGTGATCGCCTCCGATGCGAAGGCCACCAGGCGGGCGACCGAGAAGGCCATGTCGGAGGTGTGGCCCTCCTGGCGCAGTTCGCCGTTGACCCAGGTGCGGATGCGTAGGGCTTGGGGGTCCGGGACCTCGTCCCGTGTCACCACGACCGGCCCCATGGGACCAAAGCTGTCCAGGCTCTTGCCCCGCACCCACTGGCGGTCGCCTCGCTGGAGGTCCCGCGCGGTCACGTCGTTCATGACGGTGAACCCGAAGCAGTGGGCCAGGGCCTCCGCCTCCGGGATGCCCCGGCCGCCTCGCCCGATCACGACCGCGAGTTCGCCCTCGTAGTCGAGTTCGCGCGTGATCGGCCAGTGCCGGATGGGCTCTCGGTGCCCGATGAGGCAGGAGGGGAGTTTTGCGAACAGGATCGGGACGTCGGGGGGGGTCCGGTTCTGCTCGCGGCAGTGGTCCAGGAAGTTGAGGCCGACCGCAAGGACTTGCCGGGCGTCCGGGATCACGGGCAGGAATCGCACCTCGCCGGGCGCCAGGGCCGGCAAATCTTCGAGCGGGAGGGTCCACGCCTTGTCCACGACGTCGCGCACGAGCGGATTCTCCCACTCCCAGGCCTCGACGAGGTCCCGCCCGACCGGGAACGCGACCTCCGGGAAGGCCGGGTTCAGGCGCGCCGCGAGTGCGCCGAGGTCCACGAGCACGTCCTCCCGCTCGAGGACTGTCTTTGGCCGGTCGTCGTGAACAACGCTCGCAAACCTCATCTCGCTCCTACCTCCGCAGGGTCGGGCAGGCTCCCAGGCCACAAGAACCGTATCACTGCACAGCCCGTCGCCCTCGCCTCGCGCGCGCAGTCGTTCAGGGCAATGCCACGGTAGGCATTGTGGCACAGAAAGAGGCCCGGCAGCGCCCGGAGCGCGGCCTCGATGCGACCCATCCGGGCGAGATGCCCGACCTCGTACTGGGGGATACCGCGCTCGTGGCGAAAGACCCAGACGCGCAGGGGGTCCGCGCGTACCCCGAGAAGGTCCCGCAGTTGTGCGCGCACCGCGGCCACGGCCTCGCGCTCCGGCAGGGCCGCGAGGTCCGGGTGCCTCGCGCCGCCCAGCATGGTGCGCAACAAGACCCGTCCCTCCGGCGCCCGGTCGGGGAAGACCGACGAGTCCCACAGGGTCCCGAGCACAGGCCTCCCCTCGCGTCTTGGCACCAGGAACCCAAATCCGTCCAGCGGGTGTGGCACGTCCGTGCGGGCGTAGGCGGTCGCGACCACGGTGATGGGGGCGTAGGGGATGGCCCAAAGTTCCTGCGCGAGGTCCGGTGCGAAATCCCCGCACAACCTCGCCGCCTCGTAGGCCGGGCACGCGAGGACCACTGCGCTCGCCGAGACCTCCTGCTCGCCCGCCACCACGCGATACCCCGATGCTGTCCGCTCGATGCGGCGCACCGGGGCGTCCAGGATCAGGGACGCCCCGAGGGCCGCTGCCACGGTCTCGACCAGGGTCCGCACCCCGCCTCGAAACGACGTCAAGGTGCCTCCGGGCCCGGCGGGTCCGGAGCCCCTCTGGCGCTTGCCCTCTCGGCTAAGCCTCCACAAGGCCTTGAAAAGACCACCATATTCCCGCTCCAGTTCCCAGATGCGCGGGAAGGACGCGCGCAGACTCAGGCGCTCCGGGTCCCCGGCGAAGACCCCGCTGACCATCGGGTCAATCAAGAAGTCCAGGGCCTCCGAGCCGAGCCGCCGCCGGGCGAACTCGGCCAGCGTCTCGTCCGTGTCCGGGGGCGGGGGAGCAAAGGGTTCGCGCAGGACCCTCACCTTGCCGCGCCACGACAACAGGCGACTCGCGAGGAAGGCGGGCGGGCCCTCCGGCAGTCGGCGCAGGCGACCGCCCCGGCAGATGAAGCGGTTGCGGGCGAGTGGGGACGCGCGCAGCAGGTGCTCGGAGGCGTTCACGCGGGCCGCGAGGTCCAGCGCGTCCGGCTTGCTGTCCAGAAAGCCGTTCGGGCCGTGCTCGACCACGAACCCGTCCTCGCGGTCGCTCCACATGGCCCCGCCTGGTCGCGGCGCGGCCTCGAACACCGTCACTGCGAGCTCGAGCCCGTGCCGCCGGGCCTCGTCCCGCGCCCATAGCGCGGTCGCGAGGCCCGAAATCCCCCCCCCAACCACGACGAGGTGTTCCACTGCGTCCTCCGGCGTCCCCGTCCGGACGCGGGGAATCTACGCGATTTGCCCCCGGTGACGCAATCCGACGAAGACATCGAGGCCCGCTCCGGGCCGCGAGGAAGGCGTCAGCGTCCTCCCTTGAAGTCGCGAATGAGGGCGCGGTCTCGCTCGGCGTCCTGGGTGCGCTTGTGGGCCAGGGCTTGGACGACCTCCGGGGGCAGGAGGGCCAGGGCGTCCTTGTGCCGCATGGGGGGGCGCTCTGGCTCCGGGTGGACCTCCACGGCCTCGCACAGGAGGATCACCCGGTCCCCGGTATCCAGTCGGTCCAGGACCTCCATTTCGGCGCTGCCGCAAGTTCCGACAATCCGCGGGAGGCCCGTTTTCGTGCGCTCCATGGCGATTCCTTCCAGTTTGTCGGGCCGGTCGTGGCCGGACAAGAGTCCCAGCCGGGGCACGAGGGTTTCCTGGCCGCGCGCCAGGAGGTGGAGCACCAGACGCCCCCTGTGCAAGACAAGTCCTGTTGTGAAGTTTCGTGGCGAAAGCACCATCACGGCCCGTAGCCGCTCCGGGACAAGCGTCGCGGGCATGACCCAAGTGGCGATCTGCCCCCCGTCCCGGTCCCCGTAGCGGGAGGTGACCGCGAAGACCTCGTGGTTGGTCAAGTGGAACACGGCGCCTCCAGGGGCGGTGTTACGACGGGAGTTTCCACTTGCACTACCGCGGATTTCGGGCGCGGTTTCGAGGAGGGGCTGTCCACGCCTCTACGCCGCAAGCCGCCGCGGAAATTTGCGCGAGTACGCCTCGACGACCAGGCGCGCGGCATCATCTATCGAGAAGGTCGCCGTATTGACCAATAAGTCGTAATATTCTGGTGACGCCCAATCTTTATTGAAGTACTTCTGATAGAAGGCCATGCGCTCCCCGTCCATCCTGTGGACCAGGGAGCGGGCCTCCTCGAAAGAAAGGCCGCGGCTCTCCTGGATATGGCGCACCCGCGCCTCCAATGGCGCAAAGGCCCTCACACGCAGGGTCCGGGTCGGGTCCAACACAAACTGGGCCCCGCGCCCCACGATCACGGCCTTCCCGTGATACCCGATGGTCAGGAGGACCCGTGTCAGGGAATGCAAAAACCTCGAAGAGGTCACCCCCGCCGCCCCGAACTGCTCCGCGATCCACTCGGAGATGCGGTCGCGCACGCGCTCGTCCACCGAGTCAAGGACGGCCTTCTGCACCTTCTCGGTCTGCGCGACCTCCGTGACCAGTTCCTGGTCCCAGAAGGTGAAGCCGAGGGTCCGGGCCACGACCTCTGCGACCTTGGCACCCTGGGCCCCGAACTCGCGCGACACCGTCACGCACGGCCAGGGCTCCTCGCGCTTGCCGGCCTCCCTGGCAAGGCGCTCCTCTTCCCACTTGCGGACCTGCCGGTTGACCAGCCGCTCGATCCCCTCGCGGGTCATCCCGCCCTCCCGGAGATTCCCTCGCCACCGATCATGCCACGGCTCGGCCATCCCAGGAAAGGGGAGGCGTGAACTTGGCGTCCTTGTGCCACCGGGTGCAAGGTCGCGTCCACGGCGACCCGAGGGGGCCAGCCATCCAGGAGAGGAGGAAGCGCCATGTCCGACGAGAGTAGGGCCGTGGTCCGTGACACCGGCCGGGCTGCGGCTGGGCTGTTTTTCGGGGTCGCGCTCGTGGTGGCGACGTACGTCGCGGCCTCCACGTAGGAGCGCGTGCGCACAAGGCCACCCCAGCGGACGACACAGGTGACGGGGTCCGCGAAGAAGCGCATCGTGCCGGACCAGATCGCATGGAGCGCGGAGGTGGCCGTGGTCGCCATGGACCGGACCGCGGCGTACCGGGAACTCGCCTCGCACGCGAAGGTGGTGCTTGCGTACCTCGCGTCGCACGGAGTGCCCCAGGCCGAAATCCGCGTCGGAGCCGTCACCGTGCGCGAGGTGTGGGACACCGAGACCGCGGGCAGCGGGGCGGACCGGGTCCAGCGCCGGGTCTTCCGGGGTTTCCGGCTGAGTCAGTCCGTGCGCGTGGGTTCCTCGGACGTCCAGCGCGTCGAGGCGGTCTCCCGGGGCGTGACGGAACTGCTCGCGCAGGGCGTGCCCGTCTCGTCCTCCGAGCCTTCGTACTACTACACACGGCTCGGGGACCTCAAGATCGAGATGCTGGCCGAGGCGGCGCGCGACGCGCGCGCCCGGGCCGAGAACATCCTCGTGAAGGCCGGGCGGCCCGGATCGCCCGCCTCCGAGACGCCGACATGGGTGTGATCAACGTCAATCCTGCGAATTCCACCGAGACCTCGTGGGAGGGGAACAACGACACGACCTCCCTCGAGAAGGACATCATCACCATCGTCCACGTCACCTTTGAACTGGAGTAGGCGTGCGTCCGTATCAGCCGCGGGACCCGGCCCTGCGAACCGCAGCGACTGCCGAAGGGACGAGCAGCACGCACAAGATCAGGCCCGGCCAACCGGCCAGGAACGACGCGCCCGCGAGGATGCCTGCGGGGAGGTCGAGCCACAGGGCGGTCAGGTACACCTCGGCAAGATAGATCACGCGCCCCGCGGCCAGCGCCAGGACCAGGACCGCCACGGTGGGCAGTCGGGTCCCGCGCGACAAAAGGGACGCAAGTCCCGCCATGGCCCCGAGTTCCACGGCCATCCACGCGGCGACCGGCGGGAAGAGCGGGGGCATGCCCGTCACGAGCGCGGACAAAAGTGGCGTGGCGGCCCCGGCGCACGCGGCCCAGCCCGGCGGCAGGAAGAAGGCCCCGGCCAGGACCGGGTGGAACATCGGCAAGAACATAGCCCCCAGGTGCACCGCATGGAACACCACGGGCAGGGCCAGCCCCAGCGCGGTCACCAGGGCCGTGCGGCTCGCCTCGCGAAGAGGAAACGCCACACCCTGGGCCATGTCCCACCTCCTGCCTCGGCCAGGTTAGCCGGACCGGACCTCGATCACGTCAGCCTCGGAGGCCCACGCAGCCATGAAATCGTCCCCCTCGCAAGACACGACGAGGCGCGTGGCCGGAATGGCACGCAGGACCTCCGCGACCCGCGAACGCGCCGCCGGATCGAGCGAGGAGGCGGGCTCGTCCAGCAGGACCAGGCCCGGATCGCGGGCCAGGACCCCGGCCAGGGCCACGACTTGCTTCTCGCCCCGCGACAGGGACGAGACCTCGCGCCCCGCGAGGTGGGCGACCCCGAGCCGGTCCAGCCAGGACGCGGCGACCCGCAGGGCCTGGGCCCGCGACAACCCGTCGTTGACCGGCCCCAGGGCCACGTCCTCGATCACGGTGGGCAAAAGGAAGGAGTCGTCCGGGTCCTGCCACACGAGCCCGACATGCCGGCGGATGCGCTCGAGATTTCGTGGGGCCACCACCCACTCCCCGACACGGATGGTCCCAGGTCCCCACAGGAGTCCCACGACCCGCATCAGGAGCGTGGTCTTGCCCGCGCCGTTCGGCCCGGAAAGGACCGCGACCCCGCCCGCGGGCAAGGTGAACGAGACCTCCGCTGGCGAGTCCACGAGCGAGCCGGGAAAGCGATGGCGGACCCGGTCCACGGTCAGGGTCAGGCCGGTCACAGGAGGACTCCGGTGGCGACGAGGGCCAGGCCGAGCCCCACGGTCGCGGCGTCCACCGCGGTCAAGGGGCCCGCGGGTCGTCCGGGCAAGCGCCCGCAAAACCCCCGCAACGCGAGGACGTCCGCGGTCCTGTCCGCTCGCCGGATGACCTCGGGGAGCAGGCGGACCATCAGGAGCCTCCACGACCGCAGGCGGTTTGGCCACGTCCGGTAGCCCCCGCGCAGGGCCACGGCCCGGTGCATCCGCACGACCTCGTCGCGGACCGTGCCCGCGTGGCGCGCGAGGATGGCCAGATACGCCACCAGGGCGCGGGGGAGGCCCGCGCGCTCGAGCATCGCGAGCCACGAGGACCACGACGCGGATGCGCCGAGCACGAGGCACGCGGACGTGACCGCGAGGCCACGTACAACCAGGTCCACCGCCTGCCAGCCAACCCATGGCGCGAACGCGAAAAAGCCCGACAGGGCCGCGGCCGCGACGAGGACACGGCGCAGGAGCGGGCCCACCCGCACCCGCCACAGGGCCACGCACGCGCCGAGCACCAGGAGGGCCGCAATGGCGTGGGGGCGCCCGCCCACGCCCACGAGCGCCGCGCATCCGCACACGGCCAGCGCCACGCCTGGGTGGGGTCGCCCCATTCGGGCCCCCCGCACTCGAGGCACCGCAACGAAGGTGTATCGGTCCGGCATGTCCTCGCAAGAGACCGGGGCCAGGTCGGCCCGCTCGCGCGGACCCGCGAGGGCATCGAAGAACCGCGCGAGGTCCTGGGAAGGGAAGCCCTCGCCCGCGCCGCCGCCTGTCACCTCCCGCATGGCCCCTTTCCTAAAACACGAGTTCCAACCCGCCCAGCGCGTGGAACCCGGGCATTGGATAATCTTGAATATATGAATAACTGTTATTTGTCAGGTTGCGCAAGATCACATAGGCGCGCCCGTGCCCACCGGACCACTCGTAGTCGCAGCGCATGTCCAGGAACGCGACGTCGTCCAGGCGGTCCTGCCACCAGTCCCCCGCGTACAGCCCGGACACCCACTCCCCGGACACGGCCGCCCGCCAGGGACCGACCTCCAGGGCCACGGTCCCGTTGACCTTGGTGTCTGGGTTCTGCGCCGTGTAGTGCCCCCGCCACACCCGCGTGCCTCCCAGGCGCACCGTGACGGGCCGCGACGCCGTGACCTCGACCGCGCCCTCGATTCCCCAGTTCGTGATGCGGTCCACGTTCTCGCGCCGGAACGTCGGGTAGGCCCCCAGCAGCCGGATGAAGTCTTGCGCGTCCAGGCGATAGCCGCCCACGGACACCGTCAGGACCTTGGGCCACTCGTGCGACACCCCGAAGTCCGTGGAGAGCGAGCGCTCGGGCCTCAAGTCCTCGTTGGCCTTGGGGAAGGGCAGGTACATCTCCATGATGGTCGGGTCGCGGAAGTTCTGGACCACGCGGGCGTACACGGTCCCGCCGGGCCAGGGCCGGAGCGACGCCCCGCCCTTGAAGAGGGGGAGGACCCCGTATTGCTCGTTCCAGTTCACGCGCGCCCCGGCCATCAGGGTCAGCCACGGCCATGGGTCCCAGGCCGCCTGGGCGTACCCGGCGGCGCTCGCGACATGCCGGCTCCCGAAATCGTGCCCTTCCAGCAGGTTCTCGGCGCGGCCCCCGGTCACCCGCGCGTCCGTCCCCGCGGTCACGGTCAGTCCGGGCGCGGGCGACAGGCCCGCGCGGGCCAGGAACCCGGCCAGGAGGTCCCGGCTGCGGAAGCCGTCGAACAGGCGATGCAGGCCAAGGTTGGCGAACCCGGTGGCCCAGAGGTCGAAGGCGCCGCCCGCGTAGCGCATGGCCACCGCCTGGTTGAAGCGCCGCACCCGAAACCAGTGGTCCGCGTACGGGCGGCTTGCCGGCCCGGGGTCCGCCCCGTCGAGGAAGGTCGAGCGCTGTCGGACCTCGACGGACAGGGATTCCGAGAACCGGTAGCGGACCTTCAGCAGGGTCGCGGCCAGTCCCGCGCCCGCACCCGCCCGGTGCCCGTCCGTGTGGAAGGCGGTCGCGGTGGCGAGGTAGTCCCACGCGCCGTGGCGGCCCAGGAGCCCTGGGGTCGCCTGGACCGTGTGGAAACTCCCGCCCTCGCCCCGGAGCCGCACCTCGTCGCCCTCGGCCCTCGGCCAGGCCGTCTCGACCAGGACCGCGGCGGCCATGGCCCCGGACCCGTACAGGACCGAGTCCCCGCCCGGCACCACCTGGACCTCGCGGACGTACGCGGGCAGGAGCGCGTCCGGGATGGGGTGGCCGAAAAGGCCCATCAGGTCCGGGATGCCATCCTCCAGGATCAGGACCTCGGTGTTGGGGCTCCCCCCGAGGCCGCGCATCCGGAAGGCGCCTCCCGAGCCGACCCCGATCCCGTAGGGGCCGGGGCCGCGCGCCGTGACGTAGAGGCCGGGGACCTCCTGGGACAGGCGCTCCGGTAGACCCGCCCGGGTGGACCGCGCCAGGTCCTCGTCCTCGACACGGACCATGGGCGCGACCGGGTCCGGGGACGGTCGGTGGCCCAGGACTGTGGTCTCGTACTCGGGGGGCGATTCGTCGGGGGTCGAAGCCCTTGGGTCCTCGTCGGCACGGGCCGCGCCCGGGCCGCCCGCGACCAAAAGGACGGCGATAAGGAGGCGTTTCTCAGTGCCCATACGACCCCGGCGCCTCTGTGTCGCGCTCGTCCTCGCCTGGACCCACGGTGAGCGTGCAGGACCGGAGGGCGCCAAGGTCGAAGACGGTCGCGGACCTGCGACCCTGCCAGCCCAGGTCCGGCGTCGCGGGGTCGAACTTCTGGTAGTACACCCGACCCTTTCCCGGCAGGCACACGTGGAAGGGGGTCGTGTTCCCCGGGGCCAGGGCCTCGGGCCACACGCAGCCGTTCCACCGGACGTTCGCGACCTGGATGCCCGAGTCCGCATCGAAGCCGTTGCGCACGGCCACGACCGGGTACAGGTCCTCGCAGGAGACGGTGGCGCTCGCGCAGAGGATGACTAGGAAGGGCCGCGGCATCGCCATCTCTCACGACCCGGGACAGAAGATGTCGTCGTAGGGCTGAACCTCGCGGTCCGAAAAGACCGTGGCCGCGATCCCCTCGTACTCCTCCTTGGTCATCCCCCCGCACTTCCCCACGTGGTTCGCCTCCGAGAAGACCACGTCCACCCGGGCGTCCCCAAGGGCCTCCACCTTGTTCTTCGTCCGGAGGATCAGCGGGACCTGGGGCGGATCCGCCTGGGGGTCGTATTCCCACACCGCGAGCGCGTACGCGTGCTCCAGGCCCGGGGAGACCTCCCGCTCCTCGGACTGCTGCCCGGGCCCGATGGGTCCGTCCCAGGCGGCCTCGCGATAGACCACCCGCATGAGGGTGAACTTTGCAGACTCAAAGTCGTTTCGCACCACGGCCCTGGCTTTGAGCCCCCCGTCCTCGGAGCCGCACGCGACCCCAAGCGCGGCCAGGACCAGCATCGCCGCCCCAGGCGTGGTCATCCGACGTCTCCGGTTCATACGACCTCCTTCCCCGTCGTGGCTGAAACCACCCAGCCGTGCTTGAGGCCCCGTCTGGCGACCAGAACCTGTCCCCCGGTGGAGGACCTCTTCGCCGCGCCCGCGCAGGACCAGGACCTCGAGACAACTGTGCTCATCCATGTGCACGTGCGTGCTGGCCACGCCGTTCCCGCGAATTGTCTGATGGGCGAAAGCCACCGTCAACCACCACGGATCGTTTGCCCAAACATTTTCCAGGGGTACCCCATGGGTCGCGTGCCTCTCTCGATGCCTCAACGTGTGTGAGGAGGACCCCGCTTGATCCGCCGCCGTCACCGTGCTTTCATGGCCCTAGGGAGGCCCGAGGCGAGACCATGGACCCCGCGACGCCCTTTGTCCTGCTCATCGAGTTCGTGGTCTCGGACATGTTCTCGCGCGCCGTCACCTTCCCGTTCATCCAGGGGTTCTTACGCGCCAGGGGTGGGGTAACCAGGTGGCTCCGGTTCGCCTTCAGGCAGGTGACCCGAGCCCGGCCCGGCGAGTCGGGGTTGTCCCTACCGCAGCCGGACATCGCTACGCTTGCGCGCCTGGCCGCGGCGATTGCACCCCCGAGCCACATCCTGCTGAGCCACGAGCCCGCCCCGGACCTCGTTGTTGCGCTGCGCGACCTTGCGCCCAGCGCCCGGATCGGGTGGGTCTATGACCAGGACGCGCCCGCGCCTTCAGGGTCTGGAAAGGAGCCGGTCTTCCCGGACGTCCCCTCGCTCGCGGCCTTCTTCGACCTCCCCGCGGGCACGGAAGGCCTCAACCTCTTCGAGGAGGCGGAACCGGATTTTTCGTTCGAGCCGGCGAACCCTGAGGCCGCCTCGGTTGCACCCCTGCCGTTTTTGGTCTGGGGACCGGACTGCACCGACCGTCGTCGCCTCGATTCGAACCCTTTCTTTGCGGGCCTTGACGTGTTGGGCTGCGACCAGAGGGGCGGCTGCACCTTCTGCGCAAGACCCGCCCGGGACCTCGCGTGGACCCGGCCCCCGGAGGAGGTCCTGTCCCGCCAGATGGACGCCTTGACCCGGGCCTACCGAGGGGCCCGCGAGCGCCTGCTCGTGCGGGCCATGGGCGAGACGTTCCTCAAGCAGGTCGAGATGTTCGCAGGCGTGGTCGCCTCGCGCCCCCTCCCCCCGTGCGACTTCCTGCTGGACGGGAGGGCCGACCTCCTCCTGGCCCGGCAGGCCCATCTGGAAGAGGCCCTGCGGATTCTGCGACCCACGCCCCACCGGCTTCACATCTCGCTTGTCGGGGTCGAGAACTTCTCCGATACGGAACTCTCTCGGATGAACAAGGGGACGACCTGCCTCAAGAACCTGGACCTCGTGCGCCTGTTGCTCCGGCTCGAGCGCGACCACCCCGAGACATTCGGTTTCCGACGCTGGGGCGGGCTGAGCCTGATCCTGTTCACGCCGTGGACACGCCTGCAAGACCTGGCATTCAACCTCTCGCTCATCGAGACATGCCGGCTCGAGACTTTCTTCGGGAAGGTATTCTCGGGAAGGCTGCGCCTGATGCCCGGCCTGCCCTTGCACCGCCTGGCAGAGCGCGACGGGCTGCTCGCCGCGGCCTACGACGACCCGAGGCTCGATACGACGCAGTCGAATCCGTTCGCGGGCCTTTATCCCGACGAGGCCCCCTGGCGGTTTTCGGACCCGCGCATGGAATCCGTGGGCCGCATCCTCGTCCGCATGGCGAACCCGTCCGTGTCCGGCGACGAGCTGGACGAGGCCCTGACCCGCGCCTTCCAGCGACTCGGCGAGAGGTCGTACGGGGTCGGATTCGCCTTGGGCGTGGTGGACGCGGCCACCGGTGCGGAGCGGCCCCTGAACCCCCTGGACTTAATCGAAGAGACTGTGCGCCTGCGGGAGCGGGATGGCCGGGAGTGGACCCGTGACACCTCGGTCTTGCCTGGCAGTCCCATGGACTTGACCTTCGCGGTACGGCTTGGGACCACTGCGGTCCGCATGGGCCTCAAGCCCGTGCTCCGACTGGAGGGCGAGGCCGCGCGACGGCCCGTTCCCGGCGCCGAGGGGGTCGTGGTCCTCACGCGCCCACTCGGAGAGGGGTCCGTGGTCTTCGTAAGCCGCGACCCCGCTCTCGCGGAGGAGGCCGCCCTTCAGGCGTTGCAGCAGAAGGACCCGGCTCTACAAGACGACCCCACCGCGCGCGAGCAGGCATTGATCGCCGAGGGGCGCCTGCTAGGGTATCCGGAGTGCTGCGTGCGGGCTTTTGCGGCCTGCGAAGAGGTGCTCCGCAGCCAGTACCTTTGGCTACACATCCTGCGTCGGGTCGAGGTGGACGGGGAGGTCTCACCCCTCTTTCATCCCGGCTACCTGCCGTTCGTGGACCACGTCCCCTGCACTCTTCGATGCCAGGCCAGCGAGGGTCGGGCCGAGAGGATATGGGCCCGCTGGCGCGAGGAGGCGGGCGAAGAGGCCGCAGAGGCGGTCTTGGAGTCGCTGAAACGGCCCTGGCTCTTCCTGACCGAGGGCGATGGGCACCGAGTTGAACTGGTCCCCGAGGACGAACCCTGCGAACGGTTTCGCTATCGGCCCGGGCTGTGGAGCGGGAACCACCCGCTGGTCCGGGCGGTCCTCGATGGCGACGAGGCGGTCCTGGACGAGACCGGGCTCAACATCCTTCGCCGGGGAACGCTACGCGTGGCCCTCGGGTGCCGGGCCTTCCTATGGTGGCATCGCCGGGCCTTCCAGCGAGACCTCTGGCAACGCATCATCGCCCTCCGGTTCGACCCGAGGCGAGAGCCGGACTTCGAGGCCCCTCACGAGGGCATCCCCGATGACCCGGCCACACTGGACAAGGCCAGGCGCTTGGCGGCCTTTGTCGCGGGCGCCATCACACAGAACGCAAATGATTTCGATGGGTTTCGCGTAGCCAGCATCGAGCCAGGCCCCGGCCTATCGGTCCGCCTGTCCCTCCGGTCCCACCAGGAAACGATGACCCTGATCGTGCTGCCCTCGATCCCAGGGCATCCCGCGTTCCAGCGGGTCGGCCCCCTCGCAATCCTCCACCCAGACGGCGAGCCCCTGGACTCCCCGGCCAAAGTCCGAGCCGCTCGACGCCTCGCCTCTCGCCTGAAGATGGCGCTTGCGCGCAGGCCCGCCCGGCGATGACCGCGGTAGGCGGGTGCTAGAATGCTCCCTGCGTTCGCCTGCGAGGGACGATTTTGCACCCGGTCTTCCACGTCGGTCCCATCGAGTTCCCCGCCTACTTCACGCTCCTCATCGTGGGCTACACCCTCGTGGTCCTTTTGGGGGCGCGGGAAGGCGAGCGACAGGGCCTGGACTACAACCGGCTTTTGGACCTCGGCCTCGTCCTGCTCGCCGCGGGGATCGTGGGCGCCCGTGCCCTCCACGTGGTCGCGGACGAAGAGTGGGAGACCTATCGCAATCTGTGCGTGGCCCCGCTCGAGGTCGAGGGCGAGCGCCTGCCGACAGGCCGGCCTTGCCGCACCGACCAGGACTGCCAGGATGCGGACAGGGGAGACCTCTGCCACCCCACGAAGGGGACGTGCCACGTGCGCGACTGCCTGCGCGTCTTCAAGTTCTGGTACGGCGGACTGGTCTTTTACGGGGGGCTATTCCTCGCGATCCTCGCGGGCCTCTGGTTCGTCCGCCGCCACCACCTCCCCACGGCCAAGGTCGCGGACCTCGCTGGTTTCGCGATCCCCTTGGGGCTCGTGTTCGGGCGGACCGGGTGCGTCCTCGCGGGCTGTTGCTGGGGGCGGATTTGTCCCGGCAGTCCGCTTGGCGTCGCCTTTCCGCCCGGTAGCGCGGTCCACGACTTTCAGGTCGAGCAGGGGCTCATCGCGCGCACCGCGGCGCAGACCATCCCGGTCTATCCGACGCAGGCCTGGGAGGCCCTCGCCTGCCTCGCGATCTTCGCGTACCTGTATTTCTGGAGGCGCACCCGCAAACGCTTTGACGGACAACTGTTTTATCTATTCATGATGTGGTACGCGGTCGCCCGGTTCGTGATCGAGTTCTGGCGCGCCGACCCGAGGGGCGATTTCCTGGGCCTGTCCACGTCCCAGTGGCTCGGCATCCCCCTGTTTGGGGTCGGGGCGGCGCTGTACGTGCGCGCGTGGCGCCGGGTTGGGGCGCAAGCGCAGGGAGGCAGCCGGTGCCCAACGGCGGTATCCTGACCGGGGTGCGCGTGGTCCTGTTCGGACGGCGGATCGCCGCGCCCCTGACCGCCCAGTTGCTTGGCGACCAGGGCGCGGAGGTGGTTTCCGTCCTGGACACGAGCGGCCGCATCCCCACCCCAGAGGACCCGCTGCTCGCCGCGATGCTGTCCCGCGGGCAAATCGTGGCGCGGTTGGACCTCTCGCGGCCCGAGGCACTGGCTTGCGTGCGCCGCCTCGTGCGACGGGCCGACGTGGTCCTCGATGACCTCCCGGAGGCTCTATCGCGCGCCGTGTGCGACCTCGTGGAACTGGACGACGCCCGGCGCGCCAACCCTGGCCTTGTCCGCTGCCGCATCCCCGCCTTCCCCTCCGGGGACCCCCGTGGCTCCCTGCCCGATTACGAGGCCGTGGTCGGGGCTGCGGGCGGCCTGTTCGAGAAGCCCCTGGGCCCCCCGCGCTACCACGCCTTCCCCCTGGGGTCGGTCATGGCGGGTCTGTTCGCGGGTAGTGCCGTCATGGGGGCCCTCATCGCGCGCCTGCGCGACGGACGCGGGCAGGACGCGGAGGTCTCTCTGCTCCGGTCGAACTACTTCGCCCAGATCCTGCAGGTGCTGATGAAAACCGGCGTCCCCAGGGGCTTTCTGACCCTGCGCATGGTCGGCACCCCCTTCATGCGGTCGTGGCTGTGTCGTGACGGGCGCTACATTTATTTGCACATTACCCTGCCGGCCCACGCCGCCCGCATCCTCGATCTCCTCGAAGCCCAAGGGTTTTCCGAGGAGGTGCGCGCCCTGCGGGCCGTCACCTCGCCCGAGACCCTGCGCGACCCGAGCCAGGTCAAGAGCATCGCCGAGGCCAAGAAGATCAAGCGCCTGTACGAGCACGTCTTCCTGCAGCGCACCGCGGACGAGTGGGAGCGCACGCTGGGCCGCGAGTTGTGCTGCATCAAGGTCCGCACGGCTGAGGAGTGGCTGCGCGACTCCATGGACGCTGGCATGAACGACGCCTGCGAGGTAGAAGACCCCGAGTTTGGGCCGCTCCTCGCCCCAGGTCCGGGTGTCACCATCGAGGGCATCCCCTGGACCGCTGCACCCCGCCGGGTCGTTTCTGGCGCTCTGGACGAGGTCCTCGCGCGCTGGGAGGCGGCCCCAGGGACCCTCCCTTCGCAGCCGGGGAACGAGGGAGGCCCTCCCCCTCTGGACGGCGTGCGCGTGGCAGACCTGACCCGCATCATCGCCGGTCCCTGCGCGGGGCGGGTCCTCGCGGAACTCGGCGCAGACGTCGTGTCCATCCAGAACCCCACGAGTCTCGATTGGGCACTCTCGTTTCACTTGATGTTCAATCCAGGCAAGAAGTCCGTCACCCTGGACTTCACCACGGACGGGGGGCGGAGGACGTTGTGGTCGCTCCTGCGCGACCTCAAACCCCACGCGCTCCTTCAAAACTACCGTCACCTGGACGTGGCACGCTCGATGGGCATCGGCCCCGAGGCTGTGCGCGAGGCGTTCCCGGACATCGTCTATGCGCACCTCAATGCCTACGGCAACGAGGGCGGCTGGCGCGACCGCCCCGGCTTCGAGCAGGTGGTCCAGGCCGTGTCCGGCATCCAGATGACCTACGGTGGGGGCCGCCGGCCCAGGCTCCTGCCCACGCCTGTGATTGACATCGGCAGCGGCCTTCTCGGGGCATTCGCGGCCACGCTCGGCCTGTACCGGCAGGCGCGGACCGGCCTAGGGACATTTGCGGCCACTCACCTGACCCGCGTGTCCGTCCTGTTCCAGCTGTCCGAGATCGCGCAGTCCCAGCGGGAGCGGTGTCTGGCCGCGGCCCGGCAGCGCGGCGCCGGCGTCGCCTGGGACCCCGGGCGAGAGGTCGTGTCCCGCGTGGTGCGCACCCTGGACGCGTGGGCCGTGCTCGCGGGACCTCGCGGGGACGTGGAGCGCCTGCTCGGCGCGACGGACGGGGAGTGGGAAGCCGCGTCGCGCCGGATGTGGCGCGCGACCGCCCGCGCTTGGCAGCGGCGCGTCGAGGGTCTCGGTCTTCAGGACCGCGTCGTGGTCCTCCCCGTGACCCGCATCCGCCGCCTCCTCGACATCGAGGCGTCCCTGGGAGGGGGCCTCCCCGCGGTGTTTCGGCGTGACTACCCGGGCTGCCCCACGCCCCTGACCTTTGTGCGAAACCCAATTCGCCTCTCGCGTACCCCGTTGCGAGACATCCCCGCCCCCCCAGTCCGAGGCCAGGACACCCGCGAGGCCCTCGCCCGGATCGGGGTCGCGGTCCCGGAGGGGACCGGGGTCATCCCCTATCCGCCCAACCGTCCGTTTCTTGTGTGGCTGATGGGCCTGATCCGATGGGGCTACTTCGCGTGGCGGTCCGGGAACCTGTGAGGAAGCATCAGGGGCCACCTTCGACCGCGACCTCGCGCCAGGCCGCAAGGCGTCGAGCAGCGAGCATCACGATCCGGCTCGCCATCCGTCCGAACGAGTACCCCGCGACCTCCGCAGAGCAGGCGAAACTCGCGTCCGCGGACAGGTCCGCATTCGGGTTCACGTCCAGGACATGGAACACGCCGTCCCGAAGCCGGATGTCCATCCGCGCGTAGTCGCGGCACCCGACCGCGCGATAGGCAGCGACCACGACCCCTCGGAGTCTCTCGGCCTCGTCCGGGCCCAGGGGGGCCGGGATATGCGACACGGTCTTCTGATAGTGGACCGAGGTCGGGTCAAACTTGGAATCCCAGGTGCACAGTCGGTCGTGGATGTCCTCGAAGGCCGAGAAATCCATCTCGACCGGGGGCAGGACCTCGACGCGCCCGTTCCCCCACGCCCCGACGTGGAACTCCCGTCCGTCAATGAACTCCTCAACCAGGGCGGGCTGATGCATCTGCTCCAGCACGAACCGGACCCGGGCCTCCATCTCGTCGCGGTCCAGAACCACGGACTGAGGGGTCAGCCCGAGGCTCGCGTGCTCGTGGACGGGCTTGACGATGGCCGGAAACCGTTCCCAGTCCGCAACCTCTGGGGTGTCGTACACCTGCCAGATTGGGACGGGGACGCCCTTCCGCTTCAGCACCATCTTGACCCTTGGCTTGTCGTAGGCGAGCGCGAGTACCCTGGACGACGCCCCCGTGAAGGTGAATCCCAGGCGCTCCAGGACGAGGGCCACCTCGATCTCGCCGTGCGGTACCCCCGGCAGGCCGTCGCACCAATTGAAGACCACGAGCGAGTGCGGGTCCAGGCAGGCGAGCGCTTCCGAGAAGTCCGGCCCGGTGGCCTCAAGCGTCTGGACCGGGTGGCCCTCCTCGCGCAGCCCTTCGGCCATGCGCGTGGCCTCCCGCACGCACTCGGAGCGCTCGTCCAGGGTCCACGCCGGGTCCACGTCGTAGAGAATCAGCACGGGGATACGGTTTGGCTTCCTTCTCAACGGCCACCCATCCCACGCGCGGGCCCAGAACCCGCTGTCCCTGCGGGCGAATCACGTTCAGTGTTTCCGAAATCATCGGGATGTCAAGAAAAAAGTGACGTGGTCGAGACCCGATTGACAACCGCGGAGGGGGACCGCTACCTTGCGGCGGGGATCGGGCGGTGTGAGCCATGGACATCCTGGGCCTGTCGTTTGGGTACCATGACGCGGCCGCCTGCCTGGTGCGCGACGGGGTCTTGGTGGCCGCGGCCCAGGAGGAGCGCTTCTCGCGCGTCAAGCACGACCCATCGTTCCCGACCCTGGCCGCGCGCTACTGTCTGCGTGCGGGTGGGGTCGAGGGACGAGGCCCGGACCTCGTGGCCTTCTACGAGAAGCCGATCCTGAAACTGGACCGGGTGCTTCAGACCTTTCTCTGCGTGGCCCCGCGAGGGCTTGGGGCCTTCGTGCGGGCGATGCCGGGCTTCCTCGCCGAGCGCCTGCGGGTCGAGGCGCTCCTCAAGCGGCACCTCGGGTGGCAGGGGCCGGTCGTCTACTGCGCCCACCACGAGGCCCACGCCGCGAGCGCCTTCTTCCCGAGCCCCTTCGAGGAGGCCGCGGTCGTCACGCTGGACGGGGTGGGGGAGTGGGATACGACGACCGTGGGGCGGGGCGAGGGTGCCCGCCTCACCGCGATCCAGGCGGTCCGTTTCCCGCACTCCCTCGGACTGCTCTACTCCGCGTTCACGCAGTTCTTGGGCTTTCGCGTCAACTCGGACGAGTACAAGGTAATGGGCCTCGCCCCCTACGGGGAGCCCCGCTTCCGGGACCTCATCTTGTCGGAACTCGTGGACCTACGCGACGACGGATCGTTTCGGCTCCACGTGAACCAATTCGAGTTCCTGTACGGCGAGAGGACGGTCGGGGAGCGGTTTGCGCGCCTGTTCGGCTGCCCTCCACGCGCCCCGGAAGGCCCGATCGAGCCCATTCACATGGACCTGGCGCGTTCGATCCAGGACGTGATCGAGGAGGCCGTGCTGCGGATCGCCCGCCACGCCGCGCGCCTGACAGGCAGCCGAAACTTGTGCCTGGCCGGTGGCGTGGCCCTGAACTGCGTGGCGAACGGGCGCGTCCTGCGCGAGGGTCCGTTCGAGCGGGTGTGGGTGCAGCCCGCGGCCTCGGATGCTGGCGGGGCTGTTGGGGCGGCCCTTCTCGCCTGGCATCGCCATCTCGGAAAGCCGCGCGTCCCCGCGCGACCGGACGGGATGAGCCACGCCCTTCTCGGGCCAGACCTCGCCTCCGAGGAGGTCGAGGCGGCCCTGGCCCGCTACCGTCTCTCTGGCCGCTTTTTGGACCCCGAGACCCTGCACACCGAGGTCGCCCGCCTTTTGGCCGCGGGTCGAGTGGTCGGCATCGCCCGCGGCCGCATGGAGTTCGGCCCTCGCGCGCTCGGCAATCGGAGCATCCTCGCGGACCCGCGCCGCCCGGACATGCAACGCCGCGTGAACCTCAAGGTGAAGTTCCGCGAGTCCTTCCGCCCCTTCGCCCCCGCGGTCCTCGCAGAGCGCGCGGGGGAGTGGTTCGCACTCGACCGCGAGAGCCCCTACATGCTGTTCGTCGCGCCTGTCGCGCCCGCGCGGATGCGCAACCTTTCCTCGGACGAGGCCGGCCGCACAGGGCTTACGCGCCTCGACGTGGTACGCTCGGACGTGCCTGCGGTGACGCACGTGGACGGCTCGGCCCGGGTCCAGACCGTCTCGCGCGACCGCCACCCCGACTTCCACGCCCTCATCTCGGCCTTCGAGCGCGAGACCGGCTGCCCCGTGGTCTTGAACACAAGCCTCAACCTCCGCGGGGAGCCCATCTGTTGCACGGCCGAGGATGCCTGCCGCACCTTCCTGCGTAGCCACATGGATGCCCTGGTCCTGGGTCCGTACCTGGTCCTGCGGCCCGATTGGGCCCCCGGCCCTGCTCCTGCGGAGCAAGGCCCTCCTCCCTCGCAGCGCGGTGGGGTCTTCCGGCGCCTCTACCGGGCCTGGATGCGCCTGGCCCACACCCTGGGGCGCCTCAATTCCGCCCTGCTCCTGTCCCTGATATTCTTGACGTTGGTCGCACCCGTGGCGGTCGCGCGGCGCCTGGCGGGTCGGGACCCGCTCGCGCGCCGGCCGGACCCTCGCCTCGCGTCCTACTGGGTGGACGCAGACGTGGGCAGCGGCGACGACGGGCGCATGTATTGAGGTGGTGCGATGGGGACCCTCCGTCTCGTCCGGGACCTGGCTGGATTCATCCGCGAGCGCAGGCGCTACGTCCTGATCCCCCTCGCCGTGGCCCTCCTCCTGGTCGGGGCCCTCGTGATCTTCGCCCAGACCAGCCCGGTCAGCCCGTTCATCTACACCCTGTTCTGACGCCTTTCGCAAACCGAGGCCCCTTGCCACCCCCGAGAAGATGATTACAACGTTGCTCGACTTTGTCCGATCCCCTCATGGGCGGTCGGGCGGCGAGGTCCGGGCGAGGCGACGAGGATGGTGGTCGGAATTGCGAGAGAGACGTTCCCCGGGGAGAGGCGCGTGGCCCTGGTCCCGGCACAGGTTGTTGTCCTGGCCCGAGCGGGGATGGAAGTGGTGGTCCAGGCCGGGGCCGGGACGGAGGCCGGGTATCCCGATGAGGCGTACAGCGAGCGGGGCGCGCGCCTCGTGCCCACGCGCGAGGAGGTCTTCCAGGTCGCGGATGTGATCGGGGCTGTCCGGGTCGCGGGCGCGAACCCCGAGGCGGGACGCGCGGACCTTGCGCTGCTGCGTCCTGGCCAGGTGGTGGTCGGGTTCGCGGAACCCCTGTCCGAGCCGCGTGCTGTCTTGGACGTCGCCCGCACCGGCGCGGTTCTCCTGGCCATGGAACTGATTCCCCGCATCACGAGGGCCCAGGCCATGGACGCCCTGTCCTCCATGGCGACCGTCGCGGGATACAAGGCGGTCCTGCTCGCGGCCCAGACCCTGCCCCGCCTGTTCCCGATGCTGACGACCGCGGCGGGGACCCTCCAGGCCGCGCGCGTCTTCGTGGTGGGCGCGGGGGTGGCAGGGCTTCAGGCCATTGCGACCGCGAGGAGGCTCGGGGCCGTGGTCGAGGCCTACGACGTACGCCCTGCGGTGCGCGAGCAGGTCCACAGCCTCGGCGCCCGTTTTGTAGACCTGGGGCTCGAGACCCCCTCGGCCGAGGGGTCCGGGGGCTACGCCCGCCAGATGGACGAGGACTTCTACCGCCGCCAGCGCGAGGGGATGGCCCGAGTCGTGGCTCAGTCGGACGTGGTCATCACGACCGCCGCAGTGCCTGGCAAGCGCGCCCCGGTCCTCATCACGCGCGAGATGGTCGAGGGGATGCGGCCCGGCTCGGTCGTAGTGGACCTCGCAGCGGAGCGCGGCGGGAACTGCGAGGTCTCTCGGCCCGGCGAGACCGTGGTGCACCGGGGCGTCACGGTCATGGCGCCTGTGAACCTGCCGGCGACCGTCCCCTTCCACGCGAGCCAGATGTACTCGAAAAATATCGCGACTCTGATATTACACCTTGTGAAGGATGGCCGGGTCGCCCTGGACACGGGCGACGAGATCACGTCCGCCATCCTCGTGACGCGCGACGGCGAGGTCGTGCATCCCGCGGTGCGCGAGACCCTCGGGCCCGGGCAAGGAGGTTGACCGCAATGGACCTTGTCCTGCTTTTGACTGTATTCGTTTTGGCGATCTTTGTGGGGTTCGAGGTGATCACGAAGGTCCCTCCGACGCTCCATACGCCTCTGATGTCTGGCTCCAATGCGATCTCGGGGATCACCGTGATCGGGGCCCTGGTCCTGGCCGGGGCCGTGGAGGAGGCCCCGCTTGCCCGACTGCTCGCGGCTGTTGCGGTCTTGTTCGCGACCGTCAACGTGGTGGGTGGATTCGTCGTGACGCACCGGATGCTCAAGATGTTCAAGCGGAAGTGAGGACGCCCTGATGTTGAGTCCTTCGCTCGTGAACCTGGCGTATCTCGTGGCCGCGGTCCTGTTCATCTTCGACCTCAAGTGGATGTCCCACCCCCGCACCGCGGTGCGCGGGAACCTGGTGGGAGCCTTGGGCATGGCGCTCGCCATTGGCGCGACCCTGTTCAGCCAGCCCCAGGAGTGGGCGTACATCGTGGCTGGCGTGGCCCTAGGCACCGTGTTTGGAGTCCTTGGGGCCCTGAAGGTCCCCATGACCGCCATGCCCGAGATGGTCGGACTCTTCAACGGGTTTGGGGGGATCGCGTCGGTTTTGGTCGCGGGGGCAGCCCTGGTCACCGCCTATCACGGGCTCGGGCGTGGCGAGGATTTGTCTCTCTCGGCGCGGATAGCGACCGTGGCCTCGGGCCTCATTGGCTCGGTCACCTTCTTCGGGTCCTGGGTCGCCTTCGGCAAACTGGCCGAGTTCTTGGCGGTCCGGTGGAGACTGAAGGCCTGGCAACGCGTTCTCAAGTATGGGTTTCCCCTCTCGCTGGTGGGGGTCGGCACAGCATACGTTGCGAAGGCTGGCGTGGGCGCATGGTCGCTTGTGGCGCTCGTCTCGGCCCTGGCGATGGCGGGGCTTGTGCTGTTGCGGCGCGAGCGCTTCCCCGGCATGGACGCGCTGAAGGCCCTGACCGGGGCCGTCTCGGTCCTCCTGGGCGTCCTCCTGGTCCTGCGCCCGGAGGACTCCTCCCTCTACTGGGCGCTCGCTGGCGTCGCCGGGGTCCTGGGCGTGCTGCTCACGTGGTCCATCGGCGGCGCCGACATGCCCGTGGTCATCGCCCTCCTGAACTCCTACTCGGGGCTCGCCGCGGCAGCCACGGGCTTCGTGATCGGCAACACGGTCCTCATCATCTCGGGCTCCCTGGTCGGGGCCTCGGGCGTCATCTTGACCCACATCATGTGCAGGGCGATGAACCGCTCGCTCCTCCACGTCCTGTTCGGCTCGCTCGGCCCCACCTCCGAGACGCCGGACGCGGACGAGGTCTATCGCACGGTGAAGTCGGGCTCCGCGGAGGAGGTCGCGATGCTTCTGGACGGGGCCAGAAGGGTCGTGATCGTCCCCGGCTACGGAATGGCCGTGGCCCAGGCCCAGCACGCGGTGCGCGACCTCGCGAACCTCCTGGAATCCCGCGGAGCCACTGTGGAGTTCGCGATCCACCCCGTGGCGGGCCGCATGCCGGGGCACATGAACGTCCTCCTCGCCGAGGCGGACGTCCCCTACACCAAACTGAAGGAGTTGGATGAGGTCAACGCCGAGATCGAACAGGTGGACGTGGCCATCGTGATCGGGGCCAACGACGTGGTCAACCCCGTGGCCCGCACCGACCCGAAGTCCCCCATCGCCGGGATGCCGATCATCGAGGTGGACCGCGCGCGCAACGTCGTGGTCGTCAAGCGCTCGCTATCCCCTGGGTTCGCAGGGATCCCCAACCCGCTCTTCGCCGCACCCAACACCCTGATGTACTTCGCCGACGGCAAGAAGGCCATCCTGGACCTGATCGCCGCCATCAAGCAGGGGTGACCTCTCCTAGGGGCTCTTGCCAGGTCGCCATCGCCCCCTTCGATTGGTAGAATCCCGTCGTCTCCTCCGAGGTGACGGTCATGCGCCTCGTCGCCTGCGCCCTTGTGGCAGTCATCCTGACCCCCTCGGCCCTGGCCGCCTCCCCACCCCGCTTCATCCGTCTGTCCCTGTCGCAGCCGGATGCAGCGACCACCGTGGGGATCGCGTGGACCACGGATTCGGAATCGGACCCCACGCAGGTCGAGTACGGGCTCGACACCTCCTATGGCCAGACCCAGGAGGGGACCGCCTTCCGAGCCTCGGGGCCTCTCGGGGTCATCCACGAGGTGACCTTGACCGGACTTCAACCAAACACGAAATATCACTATCGCGTTGGGGGCCCAGGGTCCTGGAGCGAGGACCACACCTTCACCACGCTGCCCGACACCGGCTGCGAGCCCTACCGCGTCGTGGTCTTGGGGGATGGTCGCTCGGACAACGACGAGGGTCCGTCGCCGCGGTGGGATGACATCTTCGAGGAGGTCTTCGAGTACGACCCGCGCCTCGTCCTGAACACAGGGGACATCGTGCGGGACGGCTCGGACACCCCGCAGTGGGAGCGTTGGCTGAAGGCGTCGGAGGGCGAACTCGCGCGCGCCCCACACCTACCGACCATGGGCAACCACGACGACGGCCCTGGGGCCGGGGACACCGCGAACTACAACCAGGTCTTCCACCTGCCTCGCAACGAGGTGACAGGGACCGAGGACTACTACTACGTGACCACGGGCAACGCGATCTTCGTGTCGCTCAACACCATGGAGTTCAAGGGCGGGGCGATCCCGTTCGCGGAGCAAGCCGCCTGGCTCGACAAGGTCCTCACCGAGAACCCGCGGACCTGGAAGGTCGTCTTCTTTCACCACCCCATCTATTGCAGCGAGGACTGGTTCGGGCTCGTCCACCCCCCGAACGAGCAGGACCAAAACGCAGCCCTGGTCCCCATCTTCGACAAGCACCACGTGGACCTTGTGTTCTACGGTCACAATCACTGGTACGAGCGGATCGGGCCGGTCCGTGGGCAAGGAGGCAAGACCGAGGGCGTTCCGGTCGCCTCCTACGAGGACGGCACGGTGTACGTGGTGACCGGGGGTGCCGGGGCCACGGCCTACAACATCGTGGTCAACCTCTTCTGCCCTCGCACGCCGGGCAGCAAGGTCTGCTCCGGAGACCACCACTTCGTGGTCCTGGAGTTCGACAACAACCGCCTGGCCTACACCGCGAGGGCCACCAGGGCGCAGTTGCTGGGGACCAACCCGGCCAACGCCAAGGTCATTGATTCCTTCCTGATCGAGAAACCGTTCCCTGGGGGGCAGGACCCCTGCGCCCCGGCCCCGCAGCCCGACGAAGGCCCCGAGCCGGTGCCGGATACACCCGCGGACGAGGGGCCGAACTCACCGGACGAGGCCCAGGCGGACATGGGACCGACTCCGCCCGAGACCGTCTTCATCGAGCCCGTGCAGGATGCAGGGCTCCCACCCGCGGACCCTGGCCCACCTTGGGATCAGGGGTCCCCGGCGGACACGGGCAGCCCAAAGCCGCCCGAGACGGCCCAGGACGCAGCCGCGCCCCCGACCAGCCCGACGGGCAAGAGCGGTGGAGGTTGCACAGCCGGCGCACCCCTCTCGCCCTGGTGGCCGCTTGCGGGTCTGGCCCTGTGGCTCCGCCGGCGGCGTTGATCAGAACGCCCCGCCGAGACTTACGAAACCACCGCCCTCCATGGGCGAGCCCAGCACAATGAAGCGGTTCCTCGGCTCGGGCCGCAGGAAGGACAGCACCACTGCGGCGGCCCCGGAGGCCCCCGCAAGCGCGTAGCAGGCGATGGCCGCATTGCGGTGGACCCAGTAGTCATGGGCCCGGTTGTCGAGACCCTGGTTGACCGCGTCTGCGTCCCGGTTTGCGGCCACGTTCAGGTAAACCCCCGCCCCGAGCAGGCCTAAAGCCGCCCCAGCGGCGATGTAAGGCCAGGGCCAGGCGGGTCGCGACAGGAGAGGTCCCCCGGGCTCCACGACCACCTCGATCCCGGAATCCTGCCCAGAAAGTGGTCTGAGCCGCATCAACTCACGCGCTGGCCCGCGGCCACCAGGGACCTCTTCCACGCGAACAGCCCCATCCCGCCCCGCCCGGACCAGCAGAACGGTCCTGCGAGAGACCTCCGCGATGCGCCGGGCAACGGACAGGCCTTCCTCGGCGGGGTCCACGCCCTCGGCGAGCCGCAAGGTTTCCATGGGTCCCGACAGCACTTGGTCGGCTACGTCCAAATCCAGGTGAACCCCCTGTGCCCCCACGAGCCCGCGCCACACGTACGCGGACCCGCTTGCGGTGAGGACGGCCAGTTCGTGCGGCACTCCCGGTGCCATGCGCACCTGCCAGGGCGAGCCGCCGCCCACGGGGATGCCGTTGACGAGTAGGCGCGTGCCTTCCGCCCGCCCTTTGGGCCCCACTGTCACGCTTGCCTCCTGCCCTTCCGTGCGCAGGCTTGATACGAGCTCCAAGACCTCGGGGGGCTCGTGCGTCCCCTCGACCATCCCCGGCGGGAAGACCACCGCCACCCGGCGGGCTAGGTCTCGCGCCTGTCGTGTTTGACCGCGCAAGAGGTACAGCCTCACGAGGAGGACGGCCCCCGCGCACACCTCGCGCAACACCGCCTCGTCCCCGCGCGCGATGCAGGGGCTCTCAAAGAATGCCGCCATCGCCTCCTCGAGCGCCCGCGTGGCCCCGTCCAGGTCCGTTTGCCCGAAGAAGAGGTCCGACCCCGCACGGGTCTGCGCCACCACCCGGTCAGGCCCGCCCTCCGACCCGCACTGTGGCTCCCTCCTGGCCAGGTCCACTGCGTCCGTCCCGGGCACGACCCGGTGGATCCGCATCATCTGGGCCTTGACCACCTCCACGACCCTCTCCGCCCCCCCTCGGGCCACCTCCCCGTCCAGCAGCAAAACCGCCTCCGGGGCCTGCGCAGCAGCCGGGGACACCCCGAGGGCCACGACCGAACACAGGCCCGACCACCAGACCGCCCAGCCGCCACGCATCGCCGTCATCCCGCCACGCCCCCCGCCTGGCCGGACAGGTACCGCGATCATACCAGGGACTGGCCTCGCCGTAGGGCCTGCGTCGCCGCCTTTGGGAGCAGGCGTCCCATAAGGATTTGCCAGATGCGGGTCGAATGCTTATAGTGGCATCGAGAGACGTGGCGGGATGGCGGCCATGTTCGACGTGTTCATCATCGAAAAGATCCGCGAGGAGGAGGAACGACGCCGCCGGGAACAGGAACGTCCGCGCCTCGAGGTCCCCGAATTCGACGCCCCGCTGCCTGGGCCCGAAGAGGAGGAACGGGAGTCTCCCCTGCGGCGCGGTGTCCTGATCATTGACCCGGACGAGGCGTGAGCGGTTCTCCAACTCGCCCCTGGCCCGGGGCCCCTCCATTGCTTCCGGTGAGCAGCCCGCACGGCCCGGTCAGCAGCAGGGGCACGAGGACCAGGGCCAGGAGCAAGAGGAGCATCCTGATCAGGTTCATGGGGAGAGGCGGCGCCGGCTGGGAGCCCTCGACTTGAGCCCGGATCAGGGCCAGGCGCGCCTTCAGACGGGCGAGTTCCTCGGGCTCGGGCGGGGGCTTTGGTCTGGTCCGATCCGGCGACACGACAAGTTCATTTTCCACCCACCGCCCCTCAAATGCAAGGTCGAAGAGTCCGTTGACACCTGCCGCGCCCGCTGCTAGAGTCCCCTTCGTCCGATCCGGATGACGAGGTCATGGACGGGCTCGCGAACTACTTGACCACAGGACGCGAGCGTGCCGGGATGACGCTCGAGGATGTGGCGGCCATCACCCGTATCCCCGTGTCCAGCCTGAAGGCCCTCGAAGAGGGGCGCATCGAGGACCTCCCTGCCCCTGCCTACGTGCGCGGCTTTGTCATCGCTTACTGTCGCACCGTGGGGCTCGACCCCGAGCCCGCGCTTGCGGCCCTCGCGGACTACTGGAGGACGAGGCGGTCCTCGAGACCGGCCCGAGACAGGGCCTCCGCTTCGGAGGCGATGCCGGTGGGCAACATCGTGCTGGACCGGGGGCGAGAGACCGGAGTCAACTGGACGTATCTGGCCATCGTCATCGTCTTCATGGTTGGCATCCTTGTCGCGATCCTTACGGTCGGGACAGGGGCCGGCCTCGAGGACGTGTCGCGCGTCATGGACGTCCCCAAGGTCCACCATGTGGACCCCGTCCCCCATGGATGATGTCCTGGCCCCCGCCATCCTCCTCGACCGCGTCGCGTACGGCGAGAGGGACCTGGTCCTGACCTTGCTGACAAGGGATTACGGTCTGGTGTCGGCCATCGCGCGCTCGGCACGCGGCAGTCTCCGACGCTTCGGGGGCGCTCTGGACCTGTTCGTGGTATTCCAGGCGCGCCTGCGCCTGCGGCCCCCACCGCGGCTGTCGGCCCTCCTCGGCGTGGACCCTGTCCGGCAGTTCCCCGGCATTCTCGAGGACCTTGCGCGCCTGGAGGCCGGCCAGGCCATGCTGACCGCGGCCCGGGACCTGCTTCAGGACGCACCGGCCCCACCCAGGGCCTTCGATTTCGTGGTCGCCCAGCTGGAGAGGCTCGAACAGGCCCCGCCGGAACTCGCCCATCTCCCCCTGCTCGATTTGTGCATGGGGCTCCTCGCGGAGGTCGGCCACGTCCCGACCGGCACAAGGTGCCCGGCGTGCCATCGCCCCCTGGAACACGGGGGGGTCTTGCTGGACGGGGGGAGCATCGTGTGCCACGCCTGCGGTCGCAACCTTGGTGGGGTCGTGGTCCCGCCGGACGTCTTCCGTCCGGTCCGGCCTGGCAGGGCCGCAGTGGTCGCCTTCCTCACGAGGCTCTTGAGTGCGGCCTTGGGCCGACCCTACCGGATTGCCCTACGGGCCGAGTGACTCCAACGTCCGCAACCGACAAGGGCGACCATCAGAAGCACCAAGAGGCCCCCGAGCGCCCCCGGTGAACCAGCACGCCGGGTCATCCCAGAGCACCCTCCGCCTCCCTCCGCCCTGCTCGGCTCGCAGTCACCCTCGTCCGTCTGGCCGTCGCAGTCGTTGTCCACCCCGTCCCCGCACCGCTCGACACCCGGCTGCCCCAAGACCGCGTCACAGACGACGGAGAGCAGGTCCTCCGCGCACCGGTACTTCCCCACCGAGCGACATGCCCCGACCCCGACCTCGCATGTCTGGCCGACGGGGAAGCCCTCGTCCGTCTGGCCGTCGCAGTCGTTGTCCGCCCCGTCTCCGCATCGCTCCGACTCCGGAAGCCCCGGCTCGACGCTGCACACGGCGCCTGTACGGTCCTGCGCGCACACGAGGACCCCGACCTCCCGGCAAGCCCCCACGCCCACCTCGCACGAGGCCCCCACATCGTGGCCCTCGTCCGTCTCGCCATCGCAGTCGTTGTCCAGCCCGTCGCACGAGGTCTCTTGCGCCTCGTAGGACGCCGGATATGGACACACCCAGCCGGAGGCCCCTTTGCACTGTGGCTGTGTGCCTGCGCATACCCCAAGGCCCAGGCAGGCCTCCGCCGGCACGAGGTTCTCGTCCGTCTCGCCATCGCAGTCGTTGTCGTCCCCGTCGCAGGAGACCTCCTCCGCCTCGTACCCATCCGGATACGGGCACACCCAACCTGAGACCCCCCCGCAAACCGCCTCCGTCCCCGCGCACACCCCGAGGGTCTGGCAAGGGCCTGGCGGAGGGCCTACATCGTCATCCACGAGCCCGTTACAATCGTCGTCGAGCCCGTTGCAGACCTCGATTGCGCCCGGGCTCACCGCGGGGTCGCGGTCGTCGCAGTCCCCCTGATCCTCGGCGAGCCCATCTCCGTCTCCATCGCAGTGGGGGTTCGGCTCGCCCGGGGTCCCGAGGTTGCCCTCCCCGTCGTAAGGCTCCCGACCGTAGCACCACTCCTTGAAGACCCCGCCCTGGGAGGGCTCGAGCGAGAACGAGGCCCCTGGCCGGACCGGGAGGGACTCCGGGCCGTACGCGAACACGTCCACGACCTTGCCAGCCTTGAGGAGCAGCACGACGTCTTGGCTCGCATCGAGCCAGAAATCCCCACCGTAGGCGTAGTCCACAATCCCCTTACCGAGTCCGAGGGAGTCCCAGTAGGGAGCGAGGAGGAGGATGCGGCCCGGCTCTGCGACCAGGGGCTTGGAGGGGCTTAGCACGTGGAAACCCCCCTGGAGTGTGGCGAGCACGACCCCCTGGAGGTTGAGCGGCTCCGCGGTCGGGTTGTGGACCTCGATCCACTGGCCAGCCTTGGCCATGGCCCCCGCCGGGGTCACCATCACCTCGGTGACCACCAGGCGTTGCCACAGCGTGGGGTCGAACTCGTACCCCAAGGCCGCCCCAGGCAGGAGAATGGCTCCGATGCAGAAGAGCCGCCTCATGGCGACATCCTAACGACTTGGGGCGCCGCGCGGCAAGCCGGTTTGACAACCCCACGGTTTCCCCCTAGCATCCCTCCGCCTGATGGAGGGCGCGGTGCGTTTTGGGGAGCGCAGAGGGTATCGGGCCGCGGGCGTCGTCATGGCCCTGCTCCCGGTCCTCGCTTGGGCCGAGGAACCCCCTTCGCCTGCCTTGTGGTCGGACAGCGACATCCGCATCACGCCGCTCGTCACATTGAGCAACCACGGGTACCTGCGCCTGCGGTACAACGTCTTTCACCGGATGGACCTGGGCGCGGGCGGTGCCTCCGGGTTCCAGGTCCCTCTGGACTCGACGCCGAGGAACGCGGGCCTCGGCGAGTCGTCCTCCGTCATCCAGAGCGGCAACTTGCGCTTCCGGTACGAGCCATCTTTGCGGGTCGGGGAGCTCCTCGAGGTCCACGCGCGCGTGGACTTCCTCGACGACCTCGAGTTCGGGGGGACCCCTGGCTTTGGCGACGTGTCGGCCCCGTTCCCGTTCCTTTCGCGCACGCAGGTCCCGCCGTCCGATGGCCGCACGGGTTTCCGGGACGCCGTGCGCGTGAAGGCGGCCTTTGGTGACCTGCGCCTGTTCCATCGCATCCATTTCTACGGCGGGCGCATGCCCGAGCGCTTCGGGCTCGGCATCGTGCGCAGCGACGGGTCCGGGCTTGACTCGGACCACGGCGACCACGTGGACGCCCTCTTCTTCCGAGTGCGGCTCCCCGCCGCGGCCTTCCGCATCGGCATGGAGTTCCCTGGCGAAGGGGCAGTCGCGGAATCGCCGTTCCGCGTGGCAGTGGACCCTCACGACCCGGAGCAGTTCGATGATGTGAATCGCTGGGTCTTCGTGTTCGAGTCGTCGCCGCTCGAGCCGGACGAGGTCGAGGCCCGCCACAAGGCCCTGCGCGAGGAGCGTCGGCCTGTCGTGGACTGGGGGATGTACCACTCGATCACGCGACAGGGCCTGTCCTCGGAGCGCAACGACCCCTCCCTCGCGAACAAGTTCCCGGACCACTGCGCGGGTGTCACATCGGGCGTCCCGCTCGACCAGGACCCTTCGTGCATCGCCTTGACCCCGCGCGGCGCGTTCTTTTGGACCCCGTCCCTGTGGGGCCGGCTACTCTATCGCCCGCGCCCGGACCTCGCCTTGCGCCTCGAGGCTGAACTTGCGATGGTGTACGGCCGGATCAACTACACGCAGAGTTTCCTGGACGCCCAAAAGTTCGACACGAAGAAGAGGTTCTTCAGCGTCGGGGCGGCCTTCGAGTTCGAACTCGATGCGGGACCCCACAATGTGCGCCTCTTCAGTGGGGTGGCGTCCGGGGATGGGTCCTCGCGGCGATTCGGGGTCCTGGACGGCCACACCATCGCACAGCCGGACGACTCGGCGTGGCGAGACGAAGTCCGCAGAGACGCGGCCGTGGCCGCCAACACCTTCGTGCGCTCCTTCGCCTTCAACCCGGACTACCGGGTGGACTCGATCCTGTTCCGGGAGGTGATCGGGGCCGTCACCAACGCCTTCTACTTCAAGCCGGCCTATCACCGGGTGCTCTTGCGGTCGGGCTCCCAAGTCCTCGGGGGGGGGTTGAGCCTGCTCGCCGCGTTCGCCACCGAGCCCGCAGGGACCCCGGGCGGGAAGAGACCGCTCGGGGTCGAGGTCGGTGCGGACGTGTTCTACCGCCCCAGTGCGGCCCTGCTGGTCCGGGCCGACGGGGCCATGCTGTTCCCACTGTCGGGCCTGCGCCTGCCGGAGGCGACCGGATCCCCGCAACCTGCCGCGGCCCTTCGACTGATGATGACGGCGACGTTCTGAAGGAGTCAGGCGCGCCTTCCGAACCGCAAAATCCAGGGCATCTTCAAGGACTCCCAGAACACGCCCCCGGAGAGTTTCGAGACCCCGCGCGAGCGGTCGGGGAAGACGATCGGGACCTCCTTGATTCGGAAACCCAAGCGCCAGGCGCGATAGGTCATCTCCATCTGGAAGGCGTAGCCCTCTGCCCGGACCGTGTCGAGCGATATGGCCTCGAGCACCGCCCTGCGAAAGCACTTGAACCCACCGGTCAGGTCACGCACGGGGATGCCCAGGACCGCCCGCGCGTACAGGTTGCCCCCGCGGCTCAACGCCTTGCGCTTGAGGCTCCAGTCCTCGGTCGCCCCCCCGGGGGCGTAACGCGAGCCGAGCACGAGGTCCGCGTGCTCGATCTCGCGCAAGAAGTCCGCCAGGTATCGCGGCTGGTGCGAAAAGTCGGAGTCCATCTGGCAGATGAGGGCGTAGCCCCCCTGAAGGGCCTCGCGGAAGCCTGCCACGTACGCTGTCCCGAGCCCCTGCTTTCCGGGGCGCGCAAGGAGCCTCACGCGGTTGTCGCGGCGGGCGAGGTCCTCCACCAGCGCCCCTGTCCCGTCCGGCGAGGCGTCGTCCACCACGAGCACGTCCATCTGAGGGACGACCGCGTGGACCTGGGTGATGAGGGGTACAATGTTTTCGGCCTCGTTGTAAGTCGGGATCACGACGACCGCTCGACCCAGCGGCATCTTCGAGACTCCGCGCCCTCTCTACCGAGAGGATATCACAAGCCCCGAAGCGTCATCACGACCTTCCAGGTTCCTGCTATACTTCGGCCACGACGGAGGAACAACCATGGCCCAGGAAATCGAGTTCGCCGCGATCCCGAACACGCAGCCCATCGCCTACCCATCGGCCATCGCCCTGATCCTAGGCGAGGTCGCGCGCTCCTCGCCTACGCCGAAGGCCCTGCGCGAGTTCTTGAGGATGCGAAACCTCTTCGACAAGGCGGGTTTCGGCCCGCTGATGGCCTTCCTGGACGTGCAGGTCGGGGCCGAGAAGGTGTGCTTGGGCCCCTTCGGACGCCGCCTGTTCGAGGCAAACGAGGAGCCCGAGGTCCGTCGTCGGCTCGCAGAGCGCCTGATCGACAGAAACCCCCTGCTCGCGAAGTACTGCTTGGAGGCCATGGACACGGAGCACGGCGGGAGGTTGCACTCGACGAACGAACTGTACCGGATGATCACGTCCTACGTGTATCCGGGGAAGAAACCGACCCTACCGTCCTTCCGTGCCTGGGTGGACTGGGCCGTAGCCGCGGGACTCTTCAAACTAATCGGCATCCGTTGGGCTATCGGGGACAACGGCCGCGAGGCCCTGCCGAGGCTTCGCGCGATTGACGTAGAGGAGTTTTTGGAAGAGGAGGCGTCCGGGGCCGGGGAGCAAGAGGCAGAGCCCGCGGAGGAAGTCCCCGAACCCTCGGAGGAGAACGTCGGTGCGACCGTTGAGCCTTCCGCGAGGGTCGAAGAACCCTCCCCACCCCCGCAGGCGCCGCCCGCTCCGGAACCAGCGGCGAGCGTGGTCTCGGAAGGGCCGCCTGCCCAGCGCCCGCGCCAGGCCCCCATGCGCCTCGTGGCCCCGCCCACACCCTCCCCCGCGGACCGTCCGGTGTTCCGGCCGGCGGCCCCCGGCCCCGAGGACCTAGACGCGGCCCGAGACGCCCTGTGCGGCTGGTACGAGGCATACCCAGGACGCCGCCCCCTCTCCATGACCGACGCGGGCCTGGACCCGAGCAGCAAGGCCCCGGCCCTTTGGCACGAGGCGGCCTACGCGGCCCTGCTTTGGGCCCGCAACATCCCACCCCCGACCATCCGGGCGGTCCTCGCGGCCTTTCGGGAGGCCGCAATGCTGCCCGCTCTGGCCCGTGGGCGGGTGCCCCTGGATGCCCTGCGCGCCCTGATGGTCCGAGAACCCCGCCCCGAGGTGGTGGCCGCGTGCGAGACCGTCATCCACATGCCCCGTCTGTTCGAGCCCCTGGACGACCTTGGGACCACGCTGAAGGCCGAGGAGCCCCGCGAGGTCCTCTGGGGACTGTGGCGGAGGTTGTTCGAGCCGCTCGCGCCGCTCGCGCCCTTCGTGTTCGCGCGCTTCTTGTGGGAGGGGGGGAGGCTTCGCAAGACGGCCAGCGAGGCCGCGTTCGTCCCATGGTTCGCCGTGCGTGAGAACGCCTTCCGAATCGGGTTCTGCGACCGCCTGTACGCGGAGGGTTTCGCGGACTTGCTCGAGATCGCCATGACCCTCGCGGCGCGCTTCGGGGCTCCGCACTTCGAGGGCCCGCTCGCCCAGGTCCACGAGGGCTTCGGCTGCGCTTTCCGGTGCCCGCGTGCCTTTGTGTGCCCCCTACCGGCCTGCCGCGAGAAGGGGGAGGTGGGTCGCTAGGAGGCAACGCCGCGCAACCTCTACCTACTTCGCCGCAGTGATCCAGTAGGGCCAGTAGGGTGAGTAGCCGCTGTGCGATTCCACGCCCACGACGAACCGGTATTCGCCATAGCGGTTTGGCGCAACCATGCCGCCATGGAAGCAAACCGACCCCCCAGGAGAGGTGCTTTGCTCCCACACGAGGCCGTCGGGTCTCCCGTCCGCCCCGGGTGCGTGGGACTCGTTGTCCCACTTGTCGTAGAAAGAGAACACCTTGAGATGATACGACCGCCCTTTGGGCGCCCGCAGACAGATGCTCCCATTCCAATTGGTATCCAGAAGGTAGTAGTCTTTGTCGTCTTGCGTGGAGATGTACGAATAGAAGTTGCCCTTCGCGGTGACCGCGGATGGGATGCGAATGAACCGGTCCGGGATGCCGTCCGCGTTCCGGTCGTCGCCCTCGTTGGGCTCGAAGTTGTCCCACTGATAGGTGCGCAGGAGCGCGGGGAAGTGTGGCGGCAGCGAAGAGTAGCGATTGAACGTCTGCGGCCCGAGCTGGTAGCAATGGACCCGACCACTTGTGTCCGTGGCCAGCACGTCGAGCCGATTGTCCTCGGTGAGATCCCAGATACTCTGGACCGAGACGTTCTGGCTCGAGACCTCCACTCGAGATGGGACGTGCTCGACCCACTTCTTCGTCTGTGGGTCGTATAGACCTAGCCTCAACTCACGCCCCGAAGAATAGACCGAGTCCGGATACCCGTCACCGTTCACATCCCACAGGCCGATGAAGGCCATCCTCTCGTCGCTCTCGGCGATGCCGTCGTCGTCCACGTCCGTGGGATAGAAGGTCCCCGCCGTTGCCCTTGGGTAGCCAGGAAGAGGCGCCCCTCCAAGGTCAAAAGCCCAGTAACGCCAAGTGGATGGATTATTCTGTGCAGGTATATTTGTCTCAAAATATAGTACCTGAGCGTGAATCCGGTCCGCCAACCGGAAGAGGTCTCCCACCGCGCCTCCGTACAGCCCCTCAATCTCCGTTGGGAAACACGTTGAACAATACGATTCTGTCAAAAGCGACACAAAGTCCCTGAACCGCAAGGCAAAGATGTGGCCCGCCCAGAACGAGGGCGTCTGGTTGAAGGAGTAACCATTTCCGAACACCAGTTCCGCGACGCCGTCCCCATCGAGGTCGGACAGAAAACGGCCATCGTAGTACTCGCACTTTCCTTCCGGGTCCGGGATGGAACCGGCGTGGACAATGCCGCCCGTGGCGCGGTCGAAGCGAAAGACCTTGGTCCCCGCGCTCGCCTCGCACCAGGACGACGTGAAGAACTCGACTACCCCGTCCCCGTCAAGGTCCGAGGCCATAAATCTGGAGGCGTCGTACACGCCCACGCTGCTTTCGATGAGCGTGACGCTTCCACCCGGATTGCATTTGTAGAAGCGAGGCTTGGAGCCGTTTCCGGTGAGGACCTCGAGCGTCTGCACCGAAGGCCCGAACCGGTCGTAGTCGTCCACATCCGCGAGCACCAAGCGATTGCGAGAATAGTTATACTGCGGGGCTGAATACTCGTATTGCTCGCCCCCGAGCGAGTCCAAGATGGCAAAACCAAACCCGTTCTGCACGTGAACCTCGAGCCTCCCATCCCCGTCGAGGTCCGCCGCGGTCACGATGCTCCCGCCCGACGCGTACGTCAGGTCATATGGCCAGGCCCCTTCGCATGGCGTGAAGCAATATCTGTCTTTCAGACCATCGCAATCGTTATCTTTGTTGTCGCATGCCTCCGGCGCACGTGGATAGACCGTCGAGTCCGAGTCGTCGCAATCGGGCGGGGTGTTCGTGGTCGTCCAACCAGTAGGCACGTTGCACTTTTCCATCGCTGCAGCGTTATTGGCTGCGTATCCGTCCCCATCGTTGTCTTTGTAAATCCTCTGCGTCGGAAGCCCATCATCCACAAAGCCGTCGCAGTCGTCGTCCACGTCGTTGCAGACCTCCGTCGCACCAGGATGAATGTCATTGTTGAAGTCATTGCAATCACCGGTTTCCTCGGCGTACCCGGACGGCTTGACGCACCCTTGCTGCGTCATCACCCCACCATACCCGTCGCCGTCATTGTCCTTGTAAAACGTCTTGAGCACCCCCTCGTCCACCTGACCGTTGCAGTTGTTGTCCTTGCCATCGCACACCTCGGGGTTCGTCGGATACCTCGCCGGGTCCGAGTCGTCGCAATCCCCGGACTGACTCGCCGTGTAGGGCGCAGCGGGCGCACACAGAGCCTTGCTGTCGCCAGCCACGCCCCATCCGTCCTGGTCCGCATCCTTGAAATACGTCCCAGTCACCCCCTCGTCCACCTGGCCGT